>BFBZ01000002.1_pt2 | contig 485275 bp, 466 predicted proteins | sample 1888401 | NCBI WGS metagenome assembly BFBZ01 (sample SAMD00112614, study PRJDB3348) | symbiont metagenome | host: Chara braunii | reverse complement strand
GGGCCGCATCGGCGCAAAACTGCCGACCACCTTCGCCTTCGACTACCCCACCGCACGCGCCATGGCACGCCTCCTGCTCGAGAAGCTCGAGCTCGATAACGTCAAAGCAGGTCCGTCGATCTGGGGCGACGAGCAGATCCGCCGGAAGCTCCGGGAGGTTTCGATCGAAGCACTGCGTAAATCGGGCCTTCTCGAGCGTCTCATGATGCAGCCGAACGATACGTCCCGGCGTGCAAACGACGATGAATTGTCCGCGCATATTGATGACGCGGAAACCGACTCTTTGCTGAGTATTGCGTCTGAATTGCTCTAAAAAAGTCATGCAGCAGATGAATCAAGAAGTTCAGGATCTCAAAAACGCGCTTCGCCAGAGTCTGCACAAGATTCGGGATCTGAAGTCGTCGCTCGAAGCGGTGGAAAACGCCTCCTCCGAGCCGATCGCAATTGTCGGAATGAGCTGCCGTGGTCCCGGAGGCCTGACGAGCCCTGAGAGCTATTGGTCGCTCCTGGAGCGCGGCGCCGACGGCATTGGCCCGCTGCCTGAGCGCTGGAGCCGAGATCTGTTGCGTCGGCTGGAAGCGGTGACGGGAGGGCTCACGCAACAAGGCGGCTTCATCGACGAAGTCGCAGGGTTTGATGCGGGCTTCTTCGGCATCTCGCCGCGCGAAGCCATCGAGATGGATCCGCAGCAGCGTCTGATCCTGGAGGTGGTATGGGAAGCGCTGGAGCGCGCGGGCCTGCAACCGGACCGGCTGAGCCAAAGCCGGACCGGCGTCTATCTGGGCTCGATGGGCAGCGATTACGGCACGCGCTCGCTCGAGGCGACCACGGTGTGGACGGCGACGGGCACGACGTCGAGCGTGCTGGCGGGCCGCGTGTCCTATGTGCTGGGCCTCGAGGGTCCGGCGATGACGGTGGACACGGCGTGCTCGTCGTCGCTCTCCGCGTTGCACCTGGCATGCACGGCGTTGCGGCGGGGTGAGTGCGATCTCGCACTGACCGGCGGCGTGACTGTCATGTCGACGCTCGCGACGCTGGTGGCGCTGGGTCCTGATAACGGCATGGCGCCGGATGGGCGTTGCAAGAGCTTCTCTGATAGCGCCAATGGCGCGGGCTGGAGCGAAGGCTGCGGCGTGCTGGTGCTCAAGCGCCGGTCGGACGCGGAGCGTGACGGCGACGAGATTTTGGCATTGATCCGCGGCTCTGCCGTGAACCAGGACGGACGCAGCCAGGGCCTGACCGCGCCGAACGGTCCGAGCCAGCAGCGCGTGATCCGCGCGGCCTTGTCGGCGAGCGGCGTCAGCCCCGACGATATCGACGTGGTCGAAGCGCATGGCACCGGCACCAATCTCGGTGACCCGATCGAGGCCGGTGCATTGGCCGCGGTGTTCGGACCGACGCGGCGCGAGGACCGTCCGCTGTGGCTGGGCTCGTCGAAGTCGAACCTCGGCCATACCCAAGCCGCGGCGGGTGTGCTGAGCGTGATGAAGATGGTGCTGGCGCTCCGGCACGAGGTCTTGCCGAAGACGCTGCATGCGGAACAGCCGAGCCGCCAGATCGAGTGGGACGGCAGCGGGCTGTCGCTGCTACAGGAGGCGCGGGCATGGCCGCGTGAGGCCTCGCATGTGCGCCGTGCCGGCGTGTCGTCGTTCGGTATCAGCGGGACGAATGCGCATGTGGTGCTCGAGGAAGCGCCGGCACGACCGAAGACTGTTAGCGCTACTGAAGCGTCGTTGCCTCTGATCCCGCTGCTGGTATCGGGCCGTGACGAAGCCGCGCTGCGTGCGCAAGCCGGCCGTTACGGCGATTGGCTGTCGCAGCATCCGGACGTCGACTTCCAGTCTGTGTTGGCGACCGCCGCACTCCATCGCACCCAGTTCGCCGCGCGTGCCGCGGTATCGGCCCGTGATGCGGCCGAAGCTGTGGAAGCACTCGGTGCGCTAGCTGCAGGTCGTCCGCATGCGGCAGTCTCGATTGGCGAGGCCAGGGGTGAAGGTAAACTCGCGTTCCTGTTCACGGGCCAGGGCGCGCAGCAGCTCGGCATGGGCCGGGCGTTGCTGGAGACGTGTACCGCGTTCCGCGCCACGTTCGAGGAAGCCTGCGGTTACTTTGACGAACTGCTGGATCTGCCGCTGCGCGGCGTGATGTTTGCCGAGGAAGGCTCCGAGGCCGCGGCCAGGCTCAACGAGACCGCTTATGCGCAGCCCGCTTTGTTTGCGGTCGAGGTGGCGTTGTTCCGCCAGCTGGAGCAATGGGGTATTGCGCCCGACATCCTGCTCGGTCATTCCATCGGCGAACTCTCGGCCGCGCATGTTGCAGGCGTGTGGTCGCTGATGGACGCCTGCCGTGTGGTCGCGGCGCGCGGCCGCCTGATGCAGGCGCAGCCCGCCGGTGGCGCCATGGTGGCGCTGGAAGCCGGCGAAGCCGAAGTGCTGCCGCTGTTGACCGAGGGCGTCGAGATTGCCGGGCTGAACGGGCTGCGCTCGACGGTGATCTCAGGCGATGAAGCAGCCGTGCTGGCACTCGCCGAACAGTTCAAGAGCAAGGGCCGCCGAACCAGCCGCCTGCAGGTGAGCCACGCCTTCCACTCCCGGCGCATGGAGCCGATGCTGAAGGCCTTCGGCGAGGTGCTCTCGCAGGTCACGTTCGGCACGCCGCGTCTGTCGATCGTGAGCAATGTGACGGGACGCCTTGCGGCGAAGGACGAGCTCTGCAGCGCGGAGTACTGGGTGCGCCAGGTGCGCCAGGCCGTGCGCTTCCTCGACGGGGTGCATGTGCTGGAAGCCGAAGGCGTGCGAACCAGCCTCGAGCTTGGTCCGGACGGCATTCTGACTGGGCTTGCGGCGGGCTGCCTGCCTGAGGGATCGCCGATGCAGGTGATTGCCACGCAGCGTCGCGGGCGCGATGGCCGCGAGGCGTTGCTGGCGGCACTCGGCGCGCTGCATGTGAACGGTGTTGCTGTCGACTGGTCTAAGGCGCTTGGCGCAAGCGCGAAGGCACCTGTTGCCTCGCTGCCGACCTATGCGTTCCAGCGCCAGCGTTACTGGGTTGAGGCGGAGAAGCCGCATCAGGCTGAATCGAGAAATGGCGTTGATGCCCGTTTCTGGGAAGCGGTGCAGAGCGGCAGCATGGAACGTGTCGAACAACTCCTGCAGCTTCCGGACCGCGGACAACGCGAGCACCTGTCGGCGCTGTTGCCGGCCTTGAACAATTGGTACGAGCATACTGAAGCGCAAGCGACGGTCGGCGGATGGTGTTACGAGGATCAGTGGCAGAAGATAAGCCCATCAGCCTCGTCCGGTGTCACCGACGGCATCTGCTGGCTGGTGAGTGGCCAGTGGCCTGACGCGGCTCACCTGGAACGGCTGCAAGAAATCCTTCGTGCGCAAGGCGCCGTCGTCGAGTGCCTTACGATGAACGAGGCGATCGCTCGATTGCAGGCTGACGCGGGTGGGGCAGACGCCCTTCTGCCGCGAGCGGTCGTGTACCTGGCAGGCGAGTTGCCGGAAGCGAGTTCTGTGGCGAACGAAAAACCCTGGCTGCGCGCGACCAGCGAAGCCGCGGCGCTGGCACAGGCCATCAGCACACGAAAAGACGCTTCGGCAACGCGCCTGTGGCTGTGCACGCCTCACGCTCTGCGGATCAGAGATGACGACGCGCCCGCTGCACCCTACCTGCAGGCGTTGTGGGGTCTTGGCAGAACGCTGAATCTGGAGCTTGCAGGCGCTTTTGGCGGGCTCGCAGATTTTGGATCTGCTGACGACGTCGCCCTGCGCCGGCTCGCGGCCACATTCCTGTCCGCCGAGACGACGGGCGAAGAGATCGCGCTGCGCGGCCAAGACCTCTGGACGCGAAAGCTGCATCATGCGCCGTCGCGAACCAACTCGAAGTCAGCGAGCAAATGGGACCCGCAAGGCACGATCCTCATCACCGGTGGTACGGGAGCGCTGGGATCGTTCCTGTCGCATTGGCTCGCGGACCGTGGCGCGAAGCATCTCATCCTGACGTCGCGACGTGGCCGACAGGCGCCCGGTGCGGCTGATCTGGTGGCGGCACTCGTGGCCAAGGGATGTCGCGCGGAAGTGCGGGCGTGTGACGTTGGCGACAACGCCGCAGTCGACGCGCTCGTCCGAGAGCTGACATCCAGCGAAGCGGGCGGACCCGCACTGCGTCATATCTTTCACCTCGCCGGCGACGTCGTCGACGTCCCGCTCAACGAATTGACCCTCGAGGCGATTGAGAAACAACAGGGCGGCAAGCTCGGCGGCGCCTGGGCGCTGCATGACTCGGTGCAACGCTGGGCCAGCGAACTCGCCTCCTTTGTGCTGTACGGATCGGCCGCCGGATTCCTCGGCAATTACGGCCAGTCCGCATATAGCGCCGCGAATGCCGGGCTCACGGGACTGGTCCATTTGCGGCGTTCCAGGGGATTGCCGGCGACGATCGTTCATTGGGGGGCGTGGGCAGACGCCGGAATGGCCGCTGATCCGAACGCCGAGGCTCAGCTTCGTCGCCGCGGTGGCTCCTTCATGAAGCCGGAGCTCTGCCTGCTCGGACTGGAGCGCGCACTGGATGAAGGTCGCGCTGAGCTCGCGATCTTCGATGTCGACTGGGCCCGCGCGCGGGAACTCGCCGGTCGCTCCAATCCGCTTTTGAGCGAACTTCCGGAGATGCAGGTCGCGCGGACATCCGGCGCTGACAACGCGAACGGTCATGCGCAAGACCTCAGGACCGAGCTGCAAAAGCTGACGGTGCGCGAGCGCCGCAGCCACGTGCTGTCACTGGTGCGTAATCTCGTCGCAATCGTGCTGGGGATCAACGATCCCAAGACACTGGCCTCCGAAGTCGGCTTCGCCGAGCTGGGTCTGGACTCGCTGATGGCGGTCGAGGTCCGAAACCGGCTCGCAAAGCAGACCGGTCTGTCGGTGCCGGCGACACTTGCATTCGACCATCCCAATCTGAAGGCCGTGAGCGAATGGGTGCTGGAGACGCTGGAGCTCGCGGACAGTGCGCGTAAACCTGAGACCGCCGCGGTCGTGCGCCATGCTGAGACGTCAGGAGCGCTTGCGATCATCGGCGTGGGACTGCGTTTCCCCGGTGGCGCCGAAGATCTGCCGAGCTTCTGGCAGGTGCTCTCGACGGGCATGGATACGTTGGGACCGATTCCTGCCGAGCGCTTCGACCGTGCAACCTATTATGACCCCGATCCCGAACATCGCGGAACCTCCTACGTCAAGGAGGCGTCGCTACTGAAAGACGTGGCGGGATTCGACGCGGCCTTCTTCGGCATCTCGCCGCGCGAAGCCATGCAGATCGATCCGCAGCATCGGTTGCTGCTGGAAGTCACGTGGTCGGCGCTAGAGGATGCCGGCATCGTGCCGAAATCGCTTGCGGAGTCGACGACCGGTCTGTTCATCGGCATTGGCCCGAATGAATATCAGATCCGGGGTACGAAACTCGAGGACGCCGACGCCTATGTCGCGACGGGCGGCGGCGCGGCGTTCTCTGCCGGGCGGCTTGCTTACCATCTGGGTGTGCAAGGTCCGGTCATGGCCGTGGATACGGCGTGCTCGTCGTCGCTGGTCGCGCTGCACCTTGCCTCGGAGCATCTGCGATCAGGACGGTGCGATCTCGCAATCGTGGGCGGAGTGCAGGTGGCGTCGAGCCCGGACGCATTTGTGGTGTTGTCGCAGACGCGCGCGCTGGCGTCCGACGGTCGAAGCAAGACGTTTTCCGATGCTGCCGACGGCTACGGCCGTGGCGAGGGTGCCGCCGTCCTCGCGGTCATGCGTCTGGAAGATGCGCAGGCGCAGGGCAAGCGCATCGTCGGCGTCGTGCGCGGAACGGCCGTCAATCACGATGGTGCCAGCTCGGGCCTCACCGTACCGAACGGGACGGCGCAACAGAAGACATTGCGCGCCGCATTGGCCGATGCGCATCTCGATGCCGCCGACGTCGATGTCGTCGAATGTCACGGCACCGGAACGTCGCTCGGCGACCCTATCGAGGTCCAGGCGCTGGACGCCGTGTATGGCCGCTCGCGCCCCGACGATCTCGGGCCATTGAAGCTCGGCGCCGTGAAGACCAATGTCGGGCATCTGGAAGCGGCAGCGGGTCTGGTCGGCGTGATCAAGATGCTGGCGAGCTTCGAAACGGAAGCATTGCCGCCCACGCTGCATTGTCGACCGCTCAATCCGCATCTGGATTGGGAACGATTGAAGGTCGAGGTGGTCGATCAGTTGACGGCCTGGCCGCGTGACGCGGCTCGGCCGCGGCGCGCAGGCGTCAGCGCGTTTGGACTGAGCGGGACCAATGCGCATGTGGTCCTGGAGGAAGCGCCTGCGCACTCTGATTTTGTTAGCGCGGCAGATGCTTCATCGCCGATGATCCCGCTGCTGGTATCGGGCCGCGACGGGGCCGCACTGCGTGCGCAGGCGGGCCGTTACGGCAATTGGCTGTCGCAGCATCCGGACGTCGACTTCCATTCCGTGATTGCGACAGCGGCACTCCATCGGACGCAGTTTGCTTCGCGAGCCGCAGTGTCGGTGCGCGATGCATCGGAAGCGATAGAAGCGCTTCATTCGCTCGCCGAGGGTCGTCCGCATGCGGCAGTCTCGATTGGCGAAGCCATCGGCGAGCAAGGCAAGCTGGCATTCCTGTTCACGGGCCAGGGCGCGCAGCAGATCGGCATGGGCCGGGCGCTGCTGGAGACGTGCGCCGCATTCCGCGCTACGTTCGAGGAAGCTTGCGGCTACTTTGACGAACTGCTGGATCTGCCGCTGCGCTCCGTGATGTTCGCGGACGATGGCTCCGAGGCCGCGTCGAAGCTGAACGACACCGCTTATGCGCAGCCCGCTCTGTTTGCGGTCGAGGTCGCGCTGTTCCGCCAGCTGGAGCAGTGGGGCATTGCGCCCGACATCCTGCTTGGTCATTCCATCGGCGAACTCTCGGCCGCGCATGTTGCCGGCGTGTGGTCGCTGAAGGACGCCTGCCGCGTCGTCGCGGCACGTGGCCGCCTGATGCAGGCACAGCCCGCCGGTGGCGCCATGGTGGCGCTGGAGGCGGGCGAAGCCGAAGTGCTGCCGCTGTTGACCSAWGGCGTCGAGATTGCCGGRCTGAACGGGCCGCGCTCGACGGTGATCTCRGGCGAYGAAGCCGCCGTGCTGGCGCTCGCTGAAGCGTTCAAGRGCAAGGGCCGGAGGACCAGCCGYCTGCAGGTCAGCCACGCCTTCCACTCSCAGCGCATGGAGCCGATGCTGGAGSCCTTCGGCGAGGTGYTGTCGTCYGTCACRTTCRRYRCGCCGCGTCTGCCSATCGTGAGCAATGTGACGGGWCGYCTGGCGACGAAGGACGARCTYTGCAGYGCGGAGTACTGGRKGCGYCAGGTSCGCCAGGCCGTGCGCTTCCTCGACGGSGTGCAYGTGCTGGAAGCCGAAGGCGTGCGRRCMAGCCTCGAGCTCGGTCCTGAYGGYATCCTGACCGGACTTGCGGCGGGCTGTCTCGTGGAAGGCTCRCCGATGCAGGTGATTGCTTCGCAGCGTCGCGGCCGCGATGGCAGCGAGGCGYTGCTGGCGGCRCTCGGCGCGCTGCATGTGCACGGCGTTCACATTGATTGGACGAAGGCGCTCGGATCGCATGCGCTTCATCCGGTCGCCTCGTTGCCGACCTATGCATTCCAGCGCCAGCGTTACTGGCTGGAGGCAGAGAAGCCGAGCGCGGACGCTTCGACGATGGGTCTGTCGGAGGCGTCGCATCCGCTGCTGGGCGCGGCGACACCGCTGGCGGAGAGCGACGGGTTCCTGCTGACGGGCCGGCTGTCGCTGTCGGAGGCGGGCTGGCTCGGCGATCACGCGGTGTTCGGCACGGTCTTGTTGCCGGGGACGGGGCTACTGGAGCTCGGCTTTGCGGCCGCGCGTGCGGTTGGTCTCACGTCCGTCTCGCAGCTGACGCTGCTGTCGCCGCTGGTTCTGCCGGCGGAGGGCGGGGTGCGGCTGCAGGTTCAGGTGGATGCGCTCGAGGCCGGCGGTGGGCGCGCCTTGAGCATCTACAGCCGCGCGGAAGATGCCCCCGAGGGCGCCTCGTGGACGCTGCATGCGCAGGGTACGCTAGGCGAGGCGGCCGAAGCTTCGCAAGACAACAGCGAACTCGAAATTTGGCCGCCAGTTGGTGGCGAGCCGATCGATTTGAGCGGTCATTACGCGCGGCTTGCAGCGCGCGGCTATGGCTACGGTCCGCTATTCCAGGGCCTGGTCGAGGCCTGGCGTGTCGGCAATGCCGTTTACGGCCGCGCCGTGCTTGCGGACGCGCTCGGAGCGTCTGCGGATAGTTACGGTCTGCATCCGGCGCTCTTGGACAGCGCACTGCATGTGCTGACCCTTGCGCACGTAAAGGGGCTCGACGACGGCGCAGTGCTGCTTCCGTTCGAATGGTCCGATGTGTCGCTGGCGGCTCGGGGCGCACGTGAGCTGCGCGTCCGGGCTTCGGTGGAGCGTAGCGGCGAGGGCGAAGCCCTGGCGGCACTGCAACTCACCGATGGCAATGGGCGCGCGGTCATGCGCCTTGGCGGTCTGCGCTTGAGGGAAGCAAGCGATGCGCAGATCCGTGAAGCCTCGCGCTCCGAGACGCAGCATCTGTATCGTCTGGAGTGGCGTCCGGTCGCCTTGAGTGAAGGCGAAACTGGGGCACTGATCGTCGGAGGTAACGGAGAGCTGGCGAGGCATCTGGGCCTCGATCATGTTGACAGCATCGCCGCGGTTGTTGCGCGCCTCGACGAAGGCGGAGATCTCCCCGCGACAATCGTATTCGATCATCTGTCGGAACCAGCCGGCGGCGTTCTTGCGGCAACGCATGCGACAGCGGAGCGTGGTCTTGCCGAGCTGCAAGCGATCCTTGCCGAGTCGCGGCTGAACGAGGCGGATGTAACGTGGCTGACGCGACGCGCGGTCGCGGCAGGTCCTGACGAAGGCGCGAGCGGACTGACGCGGGCGCCGCTATGGGGTCTGGTGCGCAGCGCACGGGCCGAACATCCCGATCGTCACCTGCAGCTTGTTGACGTCGATGCGCCGCTTTCAGATGTTTCGCTGCTCGCGAAGCTGACGTCGACGACCTCAGAGCCCGACCTGGCGCTACGGCATGGTGAGGTGCTGGCCCCGCGGCTGGCGCGAGCTGGCGCGGGTGCGTGCGAGCGGCGTCCTCTTGATACCAAGGGAACGGTGTTGATCACAGGCGGCGCAGGCGAGCTCGGCAGCGAGGTCGCGCGGCACCTGGTTGCCAAGCACGGCGTGCGTCATCTGCTGCTGACGTCGCGGCGCGGCATGGCGACGCCTGGGGCAACCGAACTGGTGACCGAGCTCGAGGCGCTGGGCGCGCAGACGGTCGAGATCGTGAGTTGCGATGTCTCGAATCGTGACGCGGTTCGCGCGGTCTTGAACGGCATCGCGCCTGAACGTCCGTTGACGGGTGTGTTCCATCTCGCCGCTACGCTGGACGACGGCGTCGTTCCGGCGCTGACCGCGGAGCGGCTTGAGCGCGTCCTGCAACCAAAGCTCGATGGTGCCTGGCACCTGCACGAACTGACGGCGGACACGGATCTCGCCGCGTTCGTGCTGTTCTCGTCGGTGGCCGGACTCGGCAGCCCGGGGCAGGCGAACTACGCCGCGGCGAATACATTCCTCGATGCGCTTGCAGCAGAGCGTCGCCATCGCGGCCTTGCCGGGCAGAGCCTGCTGTGGGGCCTGTGGGAGCAGCGCGGTGTCGGCATGACGGCGCATCTCGGCCATGCCGAGCTGATGCGCATGCGTCGGCAAGGCGTGCAGGCGCTGTCGCTGGAGCTCGGGCTTTTGCTTCTCGATGCGGCGCAGTCGCTGCCCGAAGCGGCGCTGATCCCGATCCATCTCGATCTCGCCACCGTCCGGCGACAATTCGCAGACGATGTGCCGGCGCTGTATCGCGGGCTGGTGCGCCGTGAATTGCGACGGGCCTCGACGTCGAGCGCCGACACCAACGCGTTGCGTGTTCGTCTGGCGGCGCTTGCGAGCGATACGGAGCGTCAGCAGGCGCTGGTGGCGTTGGCGCAGGAGGAGATTGCGGCGGTGCTGGCCTTGCCCGGTCCCGCATCGGTGCCTGCGGACCAGCCTCTCAAGGATCTCGGGCTGGACTCGCTGATGGCGGCCGAGCTGCGCAACCGCCTGTCGGCGCGGGTCGGGACCAAGCTGCCGACGACCCTCGCCTTCGATTATCCGTCCGCGCGCGCCATGACGCGGCTGCTGCTCGAGAAGCTCGAACTCGGCAAAGCGCCCGTTCGGCAGGAGAAGCGGCGGACCAACGCCGCATCGATGTCGGAGCCGATCGCGATCGTCGGGATGAGCTGCCGCACGCCTGGCGGTCCGGCGACTCCCGAGAGCTATTGGTCGCTGCTCGAGAGCGGCGGCGACGGGATTGGTCCGCTGCCTGGCCGCTGGAGCCGCGATCTGCTGAAGCGCCTCGAAGCGGTGACGGGATGGCTGACGCAGGAAGGCGGCTTTGTCAGCGCCGTGGAGGATTTTGACGCGAGCTTCTTCGGCATTTCGCCGCGCGAAGCTTTAGAGATGGATCCGCAGCAGCGTTTGGCGCTGGAGGCGGTGTGGGAGGCGCTGGAGCGCGCAGGCCTGCAACCGGAAGGGCTTAAGGAAAGCCGAACCGGCGTGTATCTGGGCTCGATGGGCAGCGACTATGGCATGCACCGTTCGCTCGAAGACACCACGATGTGGACGACGACAGGCAAGCTTTCGAGTGTTCTGGCGGGACGCATCTCCTATGTGCTCGGCCTCGAAGGCCCGGCGATGACGGTCGATACGGCGTGCTCGTCATCGCTCTCAGCGCTGCATCTGGCCTGCACGTCGTTGCGTCAGGGCGAGTGCGATCTCGCGCTGGCAGGGGGCGTGCACGTGATGTGTACGCCAATTGCCTTGGTCAGCATGGGCGCAGGTGCCGTCGCACCCGACGGTCGCAGCAAGAGTTTTGCTGACGGCGCCGATGGCGCGGGTTGGAGCGAAGGCTGCGGCGTGCTGGTGCTGAAGCGCCAGTCGGATGCGGAGCGCGATGGCGACGAGATTCTGGCGCTGATCCGCGGCTCCGCCGTGAATCAGGATGGACGTAGCCAGGGTCTGACCGCGCCGAACGGCCCGAGCCAGCAGCGCGTGATCCGCGCGGCTCTCTCCGCCAGCGGCGTGAGCCCCGATGACATCGATGTCGTGGAGGCACACGGCACCGGCACCAGCCTTGGTGACCCGATCGAAGCGGGTGCGCTTGCTGCCGTGTTCGGGCCGACGCGTCGCGAAGATCGTCCGTTGTGGCTGGGCTCGTCGAAGTCGAACCTTGGCCATACGCAGGCCGCCGCGGGCGTCCTCGGTGTGATGAAGATGGTGCTGGCGCTGCGGCACGAGGTCTTGCCGAAGACGCTGCATGCGGAGCATCCGAGCAGCCAGATCGAGTGGGAAGGCAGCGGGCTGTCGCTGCTGCAGCAGGCACGGGCGTGGCCGCGTGATGCGTCGAGGGTTCGTCGTGCCGGCGTGTCGTCGTTCGGCATCAGCGGGACCAATGCGCATTTCGTGATCGAGGAAGCGCCGGCGCGTTCGAAGATTGTTGGCGCGGCCGCGGCTGATGCGTCATCGCCGATGATCCCGTTGCTGGTGTCCGGCCGTGACGAAGCCGCGCTTCGTGCGCAGGCGGACCGTTACAGCGAATGGCTGTCGCAGCATCCGGATGCCGACTTCAGGTCCGTGTTGGCGACGGCGGCCTTGCATCGAACGCAGTTTGGGTCGCGGGCGTCAGTGTCGGTGCGCGATGCTTCGGAAGCCGTGGAAGCGCTGACTGCGCTGGCCGAAGGCCGCTCGCATGCACCAGTGTCGGTTGCCGAGGCGCGCGATCGCGGCCGTGTTGTGTTCGTATTCCCCGGACAGGGCAGTCAATGGCCATCGATGGGTCGGGCCCTGCTGGCGGAATCGCCGGTGTTCGCGCAAGCGATTGCGGCCTGTGAGACGGAGCTGTCGAAGTACACGGACTGGCCGCTGACCTCAGTGCTTCGCGGCGATGAAAATCTTGAAGCCGGCCTGCTGGAGCGGGTGGACGTGATCCAGCCCGCGCTGTTTGCAATGAATGTCGGCTTGGCAGCCGTATGGCGCAGCCTCGGGCTGGAGCCGTCGGCGGTGGTCGGTCACAGCCAGGGCGAGATCGCAGCCGCCGTGGTGGCCGGCATCCTCTCGCTCGAAGACGGCGCGCGCGTCGTGACGCTGCGCAGCCAGCTGTTGCGCCGCCTGACCGGGCACGGCGCCATGGCGGTGACCGAGCTTGCGGCTTCGGTCGTCGAACAGCGGTTAAAGTCAGCAGAGTGGTCCGGATTGTCGGTGGCGGTTGTGAATACGCCAGGCTCGACGGTGGTCTCGGGACCAACTGAAGCGATCGAGCGCTGGGTCAGCGACCTCGGCAAGGAAGGCGTGTTCTGCCGGCAGGTCAATGTCGACTACGCCTCGCATAGCGCGGAGATGGATTCCATCCTGCCCGAGCTGGAAGGCTTGCTGTCAGGCCTCGCGCCACAGGCCGGCCAAGTCGCGATGATCTCGACGGTGACGGGAACGCGCTGTGACGGCACCTCGCTGGATGGATCCTATTGGTGCCGGAACCTGCGGCAGACGGTGCGGCTGGACCTCGCACTGGCCGAGCTGATCGGCAGCGGCCACGGCGTGTTCGTCGAAGCGAGCGCGCATCCGGTCCTCGCAATGCCGCTGTCCGCCGCGAGCGGCGAGCATGGTGTGGTCGTCGGATCGCTCCGCCGCGATGGCGGCGGGATGTCCGAGCTGTTGCGCAATCTTGGTGTGCTGCACGTTCATGGCGTTGCGGTCGATTGGTCGAAGGCTCTCGGCGGCAGCGCGAAGGCACCGGTTGCCTCGCTGCCGACCTACGCATTCCAGCGCCAGCGTTACTGGCTGGAGGCTGAGAAGCCGAGCGCGGACGCTTCGACGATGGGTCTGTCGGAGGCCTCGCATCCGCTGCTGGGCGCGGCGACGCCGCTGGCGGAGAGCGACGGGTTCCTGCTGACGGGACGGCTGTCGCTGTCGGAGGCGGGCTGGCTTGGCGATCACGCGGTGTTCGGCACGGTGTTGTTGCCGGGAACGGGACTGCTGGAGCTCGGCTTTGCGGCGGCACGTGCGGTGGGCTTGTCGAGTGTGTCGCAGCTGACGCTGCTATCGCCGCTGGTGCTGCCGGCGGAGGGCGGGGTGCGTCTGCAGGTCCAGGTGGATGCGCTGGAAGCAGGCGCGGCCGGCGGCGGTCGTGGCTTGAGCATCTACAGCCGCGCGGAAGATGCCCCGGAAGGTGCATCATGGACGCTGCACGCGCAGGGTACGCTGGGCGAGGCGGCGGAAGCGACCTCAGAAGCAGGAGAAGACAACGAACTAGAAGTGTGGCCGCCCGTCGGTGGCGAGGCGATCGACCTCAGCGGTCACTACGCGCGGCTCGCGGCGCACGGCTATGGCTATGGACCGTTGTTCCAAGGACTGGTCGAGGCGTGGCGCGTTGGCGACGCCGTGGTTGGTCGTGCCGTACTTGCGGAAGCATTGGGACCATCGGCAGACGCTTACGGCCTGCATCCGGCGTTGCTGGACAGCGCGCTGCACGTGTTGACCCTTGCGCAAGTCAAGGGCCTTGAAGATGGATCGATATTGCTGCCGTTCGAATGGTCCGAGGTCTCGCTGGCAGCCACCGGCGCGCGTGAGCTGCGGGTCCGCGCCTCGGTGGAGCGTAGCGGCGAGGGCGAGCCGCTGGCACGTCTGCAGCTTGCGGACGGGCAGGGCCGTGTGGTCGCGCATGTCGGCGGGCTCAGGCTGAAGGAAGCGAGTGAGGCGCAGATCCGTGAGGCCGCGCGCAGCGAAGCGCAGCACCTGTACCGACTGGATTGGCGTGCGGTGATGTTGAGCGAGGCCGCCTCTGATGCGGCACCGCTGATCATCGGCGGCGACGGCAAGCTGGCGGCAGCTCTGGGCCTTGATCACGTTGCTGATGTGTCGGCTCTCGCGTCGCAGCTCGATGCAGGCGGCGCGATCCCCGCTACAATCGTGTTCGACCACCTGTCGGAGATAGAGGGCAGCGTTCTTGCGGCGACGCATGTAACGGCGGCGCGTGGCCTTACCGAGTTGCAGGGCCTCCTCGGCGAGGCGCGGCTGAACGAGACCGATGTGACGTGGCTGACGCGTGGCGCGGTCGCGACGGGCTCGTATGAGGGCGCCAATGGACTGACGCGGGCCCCGCTGTGGGGCCTGGTGCGCAGCGCACGGGCCGAGCATCCCGATCGCAGCCTGCGGCTCGTGGATCTGGATGCAGCTCTTACGGATGCATCGCTGCTGTCCAAGCTGACGTCGACGACCTCAGAGCCTGAGCTGGCGCTGCGGCACGGTGCGGTGCTGGCGCCCCGGCTGATGCGCACTAGCGCCGGTTCAGGCGAACCGCGTCGTCTCGATGCGGACGGAACGGTGTTGATCACGGGCGGTGCTGGCGAGCTCGGCAGCGAAGTCGCGCGGCACCTGGTTGCCAAGCACGGCGTGCGTCATCTCTTGCTGACGTCGCGTCGCGGCATGGCGACGCCTGGCGCGGCCGAGCTGGTGACCGGGCTGCAAGCGTTGGGTGCGCAGACGGTTGACGTCGTGTGTTGCGATGTCTCGGACCGTGACGCGGTTACCGCTGTGTTGAACGGCATCCCTGCGGATCGTCCGTTGACAGGCGTGTTCCATCTTGCCGCGACGCTGGACGACGGCATCGTGCCGGCGCTCACCATGGAGCGGCTGGAGCGGGTGCTGCAACCAAAACTCGATGGTGCCTGGCACCTGCACGAGCTGACCGCGGACAAGGATCTCGCCGCGTTCGTGCTGTTCTCGTCGGCGGGGGGGCTCGGCAGTCCGGGCCAGGCGAACTACGCGGCGGCGAACGTGTTCCTTGATGCACTGGCAGCAGAGCGTCGGCATCGTGGTCTGGCCGCGCAGAGCCTGCTATGGGGCCTGTGGGAGCAGCGCGGTGTCGGCATGACGGCGCATCTGGGCCGTGCCGAGCTGATGCGGATGCGCCGGCAGGGCGTGCAGGCGCTGTCGCTGGAACTCGGGCTCGCGCTTCTCGACGCGGCGCAAGCGCTGCCCGAGGCGATGCTGATCCCGATCCATCTGGATATCAGCGCGATGCAGCGCCAGTTCGGTGAGGATGTGCCGCCGCTCTACCGCGGCCTGGTGCGCACGGGCTTGCGACGCGCATCAGCAGCCGGAAGCGCTGATACGAACGCCTTGCGCGTGCGGCTGACCGCACTTGGCAGCGATGCGGAGCGGTTGCAGGCACTGGTGGAGCTGGCACAGCAAGAGATCGCAGTGGTGCTGGCCTTGCCCGGGGCGTCGTCGGTCCCTCCGGATGAATCGCTCAAGGATCTCGGCCTGGACTCGCTGATGGCGGTTGCACTCCGCAACCGGCTGTCGGGCCAGATCGGCGCCAAGCTGCCGACCACGCTGGCGTTCGATCATCCGTCTGCGCGGGCGATCGCGCAGCTGCTGCTGGAGAAATTCTCGCAGGGCGAACGCGCCTCACAGAAGCAAGGCGGGAAAGCAAAAGTGAAGAGCCTGTCGAAACTCGAAGGGCTGACGTCACTCGCCGCATTGCTCGAAAGCGCAGACCCCGAGTTCCTGCGCCAACTCGACCTGGAGCGGCGGCTGTCAGGGCTTATGGAGATGAATGCCCTGCTCGAGAAGGGAAATTCGTCCTGCATCGTTCCGATCCGGCCAGGATTTGGCGATCAGGTGATGATCTATATCCCGGGCCTCGGGCACGGCTCTACCCGCGAGAACACGCCGCAAGTCATCAAGGATTTGGCTGGCGACTATCCCATCGCGGGTCTCAATCCGTATCCGCTGGCGGAGCAAGGATTGCTGAACGGGACTGTCGAGGACCTCGCCTTGAATTATGTGCCACATGTGGAGTCCTGGATCGGTCGTCGATCCGTGTTCTTCGTTGGCGGTTCGTTCGGCGGCGTCGTCGCCATCGCACTGGCGTCCGAACTTGAACGTCGCGGTCATCACGTGGCGGGTGTTGCCTTGCTCGACACGCAGGCGCCGCCTGATCTCTCCTCCGTGCCGACATCGATGATGCAGGTCGTCGACGGCATCGGCTGGGCGCACTTGATGCGAACGTACGGCCTTGACGAGGACGATTCCGAAAGGCTCGCCGAACTCACCGGTGCGCCATCAACCGACGCCCTGCGCGAGATGATCTCCGACAACGTCAAGGGTCAGATCGGCTACGCCTTGCCTGATGTGGCCGCGCCCATCTACATGCTCCACGCCAGGGAGCACGATCCCGGACTGCGGAGCCTCGAAGACCATTTGGTTCCCGATCTGGGTTGGAGCCGGTTCGGACTTCAGATGACCTCCATCATCATGGTGGGCGGCACCCATAGCTCCATGTACGCCCACCCGGATATGCCCGGCCACATCGACGCGCTGTTCGAGAAGGATGATGATCGCGGGGAGAGCGAGGCCGCGGAGTAACCCATTGATTCGACAACACGCGCCTACTGTGCATGGGGTTGTTTTCGGGTGCCCGCCAGGTCCTGGGCCGATCAACTCAGGATTCGGTTGCCCGTATGAATTTGAATCAACCCGCTCACTATTGGATGTTGTCGCTGTCGTCCTTGAAAAGCGTCCTGAGTAACCGCCATAGCTCACGATGCCCAGTCGTCTGTCCGCCCTGCGTGAGATAATCCGCAATATCCATTGTCGTTGTTTGGCAGTCGAAAGTGCCTGGGCAGCTTGCGTCGAAATGCGCTGCCTCACGTTCGATATACAGGCGTTTGCTGTCGGTATCGAACACGAGCGTGCAGCGATCCGCCTGCGTGATGTCAGGACCCCTTACCTCACGATACAAATCTCGCTTCAAAAGAGCCATCTTCTGCTCCTGTGGGTGAAGTTGTTGTAGCCAGGCATTTGACCTTGTCGGAACTCCATTGCTGCGATCATCCGTCACGCGGCAGGAGAGACCGGCTCAGGCTTGACCAATTCCTCGATGTCCGGCTCGCCGCATCGCGTGAGCATTGACTGACGCACCTGGTCCCGCAGTCGAATAGCTGACTGAAAATCGGCGCCCGACGGCGGAATTGGATCGCCCATCTCGATGCTGATGGCGCTGTACCGGGGAAACCATTGGTCGCTGCGTAGCATGGTCCGTGTACCCTTGATAACGCCTGGCAACACCGGGAGATTGAGTTCGGCGGCAATCTTGAACGCGCCGAGATAGAAGCTGGAAAGGCCCGCCCGTCGCGTAAAGGTCCCTTCAGGGAAAAACACGAGAAGTCGTCCCGCTCGAGCCAACGAGATGAGCGTTGCCGTGTCCGAAAGGCTTGCGGAGACATCGTAGCGCTCGACGAACGGGATGGCGAGACGACGCAACATGATCCCGGCAACGAATTGTTGCTGCAGTTCCGTCTTGGCGACGATCGCCGGTTCACCGGGCAGGGTCGCTGCGAGTGCGAAGGCGTCCATGTAGCTTGAATGGTTGAAGGCCAGCACGGCGCCCGTGGCTGGAATCTTCTCAAGGCCGGCAACCTTGAATGGCACGCCCATTGCGAACAGCGCGCTGCGACCGATCCGTCTGAGCGCCGACCAGCGCGATTTGGGAGAGGGCAGCACGAGCACGGCAAGGCACCCAACGCCGAAGGCGCTGCCCAGGACCGTCCACCACCACGCCGCGTAGAGTGTTTCGCGGAGCAATCGTGCCAACCGCCGGAGTTGGGGACCAATGCCGGCGAAGGCAAGGCGAAACAGCTGCCACCACAGGACGCGATGGACCGGACCGATATCACCGCTCTGATACATCTCTTTGGCCGCACTCCGGCGGATCTTTCCGCTCGAGGTTTTCGGCACGGTGCGTGGCGGCGCGAGGACAATCTCATCCGGCGGCGTGCCTGCTGTGTCGGCTACGACCTCATGGGCGCGGGTCTGCAATGCCGCACGGGCGGCCGGATCGATCTCGCGCGTTTCCACAAGCACAACAACCCGCTCGGTTCCGGATGCCCGGTCGGCGACGCCGAAAACGGCCACGCCACCCTTGTGCACGCCGGGCACGGAAGCGACCGCTTCCTCGATCTCCTGCGGATAGAGGTGCCTGCCGGCGCGGATGATGATGTCCTTGATGCGGCCGGTGATGAAGATATCGCCGCCCGCCATGTAGCCGCGATCACCGGTGTCCCGCCAATCGCCATGGAGCAGTTCGCGGGTTTTCGCTTCATTGCGGAAATAGCCGATTGTGGCCGATGGACCGCGAAATTCGATCCGTCCTTCCCTGCGCTCGCCGAGCTCGCGGCCGGTTTCATCCACCACACGGATCTCGTGCCCCGGAAGGGGCTGCCCGCAGGCCGGAAGCTCCAGCGGCCGCGGATCGTCCGGTCCCGCGGGCTCGGCGCTGCCGTGGAGGCTGAGCTGATCACGATCGATCCGGTCGATGAGGGGTTGACGCCCTAGCGGCGGGAAGGCGAGACCTACGGAGCACTCGGCCAGCCCGTAGACGGGCGCCATCGCGCTTGTGGGAAAGCCGCAGCGGCCAAAACGTTCGGTGAACGTCCTTAGGCTCTGCACGCTGACCGGCTCGGCACCGTTCGCGATCATACGCAGCGAGCCGAGATCCAGCCCTTTCAGTTCATCCTCGGGGATCTTGGCGAGACAGAGTTCGAAACCGAAATTGGGTGATGCCGAGAACGTTGCGCGGTATCTGTGCATCGCCCACAGCCAGCTTTGCGGCCGGACCAGAAAGCTGAGTGGCGACATGACGTAGAGCCGCGCCGCATAATGCAGGCAGCCCAACCAGGCGCCAATCAGTCCCATGTCATGATAGAGCGGAAGCCAGCTGACGAAGACGTCGGCTGAGGTCGCGTCCATGATCCGCCCCATCGCGCGGATGTTGGCGAGCAGATTGGCATGGCTGAGCACGACGCCCTTGGGATCCCCGGTGCTGCCCGAGGTGTACTGGATCAAGGCGACCGCATCGGCATTTTCCAATTGCGGGAGAGTAGTCGGTTTGGCTGCGGCTTCGATCTCGGCCACGCTTGCGACGCCACTCAAGCTGTCGACCAGCGCGCCGAGCAAACCGGCCAGCCGCCGGGCCTCCGGCATCGCGATCAGCAGGCAGGCGCCGGCATTGCGCAATATTCCCGTTTGTCGTCGCAGATGATCCTCGAGCTGCGACAGGCGCATCGGCGGGTAGATCGGCACCGGAATCGCGCCGGCATAGAGAATGCCGAAGAACGCCACGAAGAACTCGATGCTTGTGGGCAGCATCAAGCCCACCCGATCGCCCGCCGAGACGTCACGCTCGATTAGGCCGAATGCCAGCCGTCGGGCTCGCTCGGCGAGTTCGCCATAGGTGAGCGTCCCGAGCGGCGTCGCTTCGTCCTGCAACACCGTCAGGTGCGGGCGGTTCGGGTGGCGCGCGGCATGCCAATCGAGGACCCCGGTCAGGGTTGTCGCCTCGCTTGCCGCCGGCACTGTTGGAAGCGCTGAGGTCGGGACCGCGGGCATTGCGGTGCGCTGAAGTGTCGGCGCCGCCTGCTCAAGCGCGCGGACCAGATCCCCGACGGTCTCAGCTTCCCCGATGGTCCGCGCCGGAAGGTGCACATGAAAGGTGCGCTCGATGCGGAGGATCAGCTCGGTGCGGGCGAGACTGTCAATTCCGAGGTCGCGCTCGATGCGGCTTGAGGGAACGACTTCCATGAATTTGCTGCGTTGCGGATGAAGCTCATGCACGAGATCGCGCACCAGCGCCATCAGATCGCGGCGTTGAAGCTCGGCATTGCCCGGCGCAGCATCCATGAGACATACCTGGGCAGTCATACCTCGGCCGCAGAAGCGGTCGAGATCAGGATTCGACTGAGATGAACGGCCGGCCCGGCGGGCGAACGACAAGCACCGGCACGTTACTGTGTGTCAGCACCTTGTTGGCTTCGCTTCCGAGCACGACGGCGGCGATCCCGTGCCGGCCGTGCGATGCCATGACGATCAGATCGCATGACCTCTTTGTCGCCGTATCGATTATCGCCAGATAGGGATGATCGTGTTCGACATGCAGTGCCTCGCAGCCGACACCAGCCGCCAATGCGACTTCCTTGGCGGCGTTGAGATATTGATTGGCGAGAATCTCAACCTGCTTCGCATACTGCTCCGGCGTGTCGGTGACCATGGTCGGCTCGACGGCAAAGGTGTGAAAGGGGGTGGACACGGTCAATATCGTCACCTTGGCTCCGACCGACTTGGCCAGGGCCATGCCATACTCGACCGCAGCCTGCGACAATGGCGATCCGTCCGTCGGGACTAGAATATGCTTATGCATGCCATGTCCTGACTATGAAACCAGTGTGGCCAGACTGATGCAGTTCTCGACCGTAGTCCTGCCGCGTCGGAGAGCAGAACCGCTGGAGAAAACCTATGCACCTTGCGCACCGGCGATAATGATCTGGATCAAACGCCATCGGCGCTTTTGTCGCGGTTCCTTCAACAAACCGTTCTTCACGCTAGTGACCACCTTCGTGTTCGCACTCTATTTCGCCACGCATGTGGCGCCACGGTTTTTGAAGCTGATGCCCTCACCGGCAAAGAAGCGCGACAGCATCGACTTGTCGGCTTCGAGGCCGTGCCTGCGAAGCAGTCGCTCGGCGATCGCATCGAGCGTCAGATCGTTCTCCCAGCGCCGAAGTTCCAACAGCCAGTTCAATCCGACAAATATTCGCGCGGGCTTTGCTTGCGTGCCGTCGTTCATCGAAGGCCTCTAGGTCAACGCCTATGCCTTGCGTGTTTTCAGCTTGGCTTCGAGATACGCCACCATTCCCGAGAGCGTCACAAGTTTGGGATAGTCGATCTCCGGAACATCGATCCCGGTCCGCTGATGCAGAGCGGTGACGAGATTCAGGAAATCCATCGAGTCGATATCGGCCGCTTCGCGCAGATCAGCCGTCGGGTCCACCGTTGAAAGGTCGACTTCCGGGGCGATGTTGTTGAGCTCCTCTTGCACGATTTTGCGGATCTCGATCTCGCTCATAGTGTTTCCGGCTCCTGCAGCAGCTTGCCTATCTCGGCGAGAAACAACGCGCCTGCGTGCCCATCGGTGACCCGATGGTCTCCCGCCAGCGTCATGGTGACCACGGAACGCGGGCCTATTGCTCCGTCGACGACCCAGGGTCGCATGACCACCTTGCCGAACCCGACGATGGCGACTTGAGGCGGATAAATGATGCCGTATAGGGCTTCGACTCCACGCTCGCCGAGGCTGGACACTGTGATCGTGGGATCGGAGATTTCCGAACTGCGAATCCGTCCGGCCCGCGTTCGCTGCACGAGGTCGCGCATGCCGGTCATCAAGTCTTCAAGCGGTAGTTGATCTGTGTCATGCAGTGCCGGTGCCGCCAGTCCGCCGCCGCGGATCGCTATTGCCACCCCCAGATGGATCGCCTTTGACGGCTCGAACCGGCTGTCGCGATAGAAGCCGTTGAAGGCAGGGAACCTGCGAATGGCCAATGCGACCGCCTTGAGGGCAAGGGCGCCGATCAAGAGACGACGGTCTGGCGGGAGCGTGGCGTTCTTGTCAGCCAGCCAGCGTTCGCATCGCGTTACGTCGATCTGATGTGCGAGATAGTAGTGTGGGATTTCCCGCTTCGACCGGGTCATCGCGGCCGCGATGGCCGTGCGCATTGCCGCGAGGTCAAGCCAGGCTCCGCGTTTCGCTTCGGTCGGCGGCGCGACCGCGCCGAGATGGCGTTCGACGTCTGCAAGGGTGATCGCACCGCCTGGTCCGCTGCCGGCGATCGCTGAGAGGTCGACGCCGTGCTCTTCTGCAAGTCTCCGGGCGGCGGGCGAAGCCGGAGCCCGGGCCTTAGCGGAGGGAGCGACTGGCGGCGTTGGCGCGGCGGCCGGCATTGGCGGAGGCGCAGGCTGTGGCAATGGCATGGGGACGATGGGCGCCGCGGTTGGCGGTGGCGCTGGCACGGCCGCTGCCTCGCCTTCGGCCCAAATCAGCGCCAGCGGCGTTCCGACCGGGACCTTGCTATGAAGCTCAACCAGAAATTTCTCGATCCGGCCGGCCTGAAAGGTCTCAATCTCGATCGCGCCCTTCTGGGTCTCGACCACCGCGACGATGTCGCCGCGCTTGACCATGTCGCCCGGCTTCACCAGCCATTCCACCAGCGTGCCTGCTTCCATGTCGGCACCGAGCGAGGGCATGCGGAATTCGACCACGACACAGCCTCATGTCCGGCTGAGCGCCGCCTTGGCGGCGGCCACGATCTTCGGTGCTTGCGGGAGTGCGGCGGTTTCGAGATGGCGAGGGTAGGGGATTGGCACTTCCTCGCTGCAGACCCGGCTGATCGGCGCATCGAGCGACCAGAAGGCCTGCTCGACGATACGCATGCCGACTTCCGCCGCCAGGCTTCCCGAACGCCAGCCTTCGTCGACAATGACAGCACGCCGCGTCTTGGCCACCGAAGCCATGACCGTCTCGGTGTCCATCGGCCGGATGGTTCTGAGGTCGATGACCTCGGCCTCGATGCCGTCGGCGGCGAGCGTGGTGGCCGCTTCCAGCGTCTTCCAGAGCGAGCCGCCATAGGTGATGAGGGAGATGTCGCGCCCCTCGCGGCGGACCGCGGCCTTGTCGATGTTCACCGCGCCCGCGCCGGACGCGAGCCGCCCGGACATGTTGTAGAGCATGACGTTCTCGAAGATCAGAACCGGGTCGGGTTCCTGCAACGCGGTCCACAGCGCGGTCCACAGCATGCCGCGCGCGTCCTCCAGCGTCGCCGGTGCAAGCACCCTGATGCCGGGAATATGCGCGTACCAGCCTTCGAGGCTGTGGGAGTGCTGGGCTGCGAGCTGACGGCCGGCGCCGGTGGCCATGCGGATCACGAGCGGCACGCCGAACTGATTGCCAGACATATGGCGCACGGTCGCCGCATTGTTGAGGATCTGGTCCAGCGCGAGAAGGCTGAAGTTCACCGTCATCAGTTCGACGATCGGACGCATGCCGGCCATCGCTGCGCCGATGCCGGCGCCGGTGAATCCTGATTCGGAGAGCGGCGTATCGCGAATTCGTTCCGGCCCGAATTCGGCGAGCAGTCCGTGGCTCACCGCATAGCAGCCGCCATAGTGGCCGACGTCCTCACCCATCAGAAAAATGCGCTTGTCACGGCTAAGCGCGTCGCGGAGCGCCGCGCGTACCGCCTCGCGGTACGTCATTTCGACTGCGTCGGTCCTGGCTGTCTCCTGCTGCATGAGACCTCACTGCCCGGTGGGTACGGCGCTGTCCGCATAGACGAAGCGGCACAGCTGCTCGACCGGTTCCCACGTCCCTTTCTCGGCGAAGGAGACGGCTTCGGCGATCTCCACATCGATCTCCGTTGTCATGCGCGCTACTTCGTCCGGATGGACCATATGATTGGCTTCGAGCCATCCCTGGAAACGCAGGATCGGCTCGCGGGGTCGCCACGATTCGACCTCGGCCTTGTCACGGTAGAGCTGCGGATCGAACATTGAATGCGGGCGCAGCCGATAGGTGCGGCATTCCAGGAAATAAGGGTTGCGGGTTTCGCGTACCGCCTGCACCGCCCGGCGTGCCGCCGCCTCGACCGCCACGACATCCATTCCGTCGACGGCCTCCGATGTGATCCGATAGCATGCAGCCTTGCGTCCGATATCTGTCTCGGATTCCGAAAGCGCCAATGCGGTTCCCATGGCGTAGACATTGTTCTCGCAGATGAACAGCACAGGCAACTGCCACAACGCCGCCAGGTTCAGGCTTTCATGGAATTCGCCTTCGGCCACGGCGCCGTCGCCAAAGAAGCATGCCGTCACGAGATCATCGGCCTGCATATGGGAGGCGAGCGCAAGCCCGATCGCCAGCGGCAGGCCGCCGCCAACGATGGCGTTGCCGCCGTAAAAATTTGTCGCGGCGTTGAACAGATGCATGGAGCCGCCGCGTCCGCGGCTGCAACCTTCCTGCTTCCCGAACATCTCGGCCATCACGCTGGTCATAGGCACGCCGCGCACAAGTGCCTGTCCATGCTCGCGATAGGTCGCGACGATTCGATCGCGCTTCTCCAGCGCGGCAATGACGCCGACGGCAATCGCCTCCTCGCCGTCGTAGAGATGCATGAAGCCGCGGATCTTCTCCTGCGTGTACAATTCAGCGCATTTTTCCTCGAAGCGGCGGATGCGGATCATCTGCCTCAATAGACCCAGCATGTGCTCGCGCGACAAATGCGGTTTTGCGGCTGCAATCGTCATCGTTCCTCGCTTTCGAGGGTGGAGATGTCACCCTCGGGCAGGCCCAGTTCGCGCGCCTTGAGCAGGCGGCGCATGATCTTGCCGCTGCGGGTCTTGGGAAGATTCTGGCGAAACGCGATGTCCTTCGGCGCGACTGCGGGGCCAAGCCGCTGCCGGGCGTGTCCCAGGAGTTCCTTGCGCAGAGCGTCGCTTTCCGCAAAGCCCGGGTTAAGCGCGACATAAGCCTTGACCATTTCGCCGGCGGTAGGCTCGGGAATACCGATGACGCCTGCCTCGGCCACGGCCTTATGCTCCATCAGCGCACTTTCGACCTCGAACGGACCGATCAGATGGCCGGAGCTCTTGATGACGTCGTCGGCTCGGCCGACGAACCAGTAGTACCCGTCGCTGTCGCGCATCGCGAGATCGCCGGTGAGGTACCAGCCGCCGCCGAAACACTTCTTGTAGCGCGCTTCCTCGTTGAGATAGCCGCGCATCATCGATGGCCAGCCCGGACGCAAAGCAAGCTCGCCCATGGCCATTGGTTTGGTGATCTCGCGTATACCTCCGCCTTCGACGTGCTCCACGATGCCGGCCTCGATGCCCGGCAACGGTCGGCCCATCGATCCCGGCTTGACGTCCATCGACAGGAAATTGGTGATCATGATGCCGCCGGTCTCGGTCTGCCACCAATTGTCGTGGAACGGCTTGCCGAAGGCCTCCATAGCCCACACCACAGCTTCTGGATTGAGCGGCTCGCCGACGCTCGCCATCAGACGCAGCCGCGACAGGTCGTAGCGCTTGGCGAGGTCGACACCGGCCTTCATCAGCATCCGGATCGCGGTTGGCGCTGTGTACCAGATGGTTACCTTCTGGTCCTGCAGGATTCGATACCACCGCTCGGCGTCGAACTCGGCCTGATCAACGACCATGGTCACCCCATTGGTCAGCGGCGAGATGATCCCATAGGACGTGCCGGTGATCCAACCGGGATCGGCCGTGCACCAGAATATGTCGTCGGGATGGAAGTCCAGCACGAGCTTGCCGGTCACATTGTGGGCGACGACAGCCTCATGCACGTGGACCGCCCCTTTTGGCTTGCCCGTGGTGCCGCTGGTGAAATGCAGGAGAGCCATGTCTTCGGGAAGAGTCGACACCGTCTCTAATGCGTCAGAGGCTAGGGCGAGGGCGGCGCCAAGATCGATCGTACCCGGCGGGAGGTTGGCCGAGCATTCGGTCAGGAACACCGTCTCAAGGCTTGCAAGTTCCTTGCGCCAAGGCTCGATCTTGCGGCGATAGAAGGCTTCCGTGGTGATGAGCACCTTGGCCTCACCAATCGTCATACGCGCTTTGATGGGCTCCGGTCCGAAGGCAGAGAACAACGGCGAAAAGACGCTGCCATTCTTGAGCGTACCAAGCGCTGCAATGTAAAGTTCTGGCACTCGCCCGAGCAGTGAGAATACGCGATCACCCTTGCGGATTCCGTGTCGTACCAACGTGTTGGCAAAACGGTTCGCCTGAGCGCCAAGCGCAGCATAGGTGAAATCGCGGATGCTCTCGTTGCGGGCAATCCAGCGCAGTGCAAGCTTATTGCCGCGGCCCGCCGTTACATGACGGTCGATCGCCTCGTGGGCAATGTTGAGGCCACCGCCGGGAAGGCCGTTCAGAAGGGCTCGGGCGTCAGCCCATGAGAATGTGCGGGCATATTCATTATAGTCTGTGAGGTTTGCGCCCAAACAATCTTCAGGTCGCTTCCGGATCTTTTCCCACTTTGGCGGTATGGACCCCGCCTCGCGCGAGGCAGCAGAGCTCGTCGTGTCTGTGGCCGCCATCATTGAGCTCCACCTCGTTGGGACGGACATCAATTCGGTTGAAGGATCGGCTTGCGAAAGGGAAATGTGTTGATTTGCGTCAAAAATGCACCGCCCCTGAGCCTTAACAATTTTAAATCTGCCAGCGCGCCGCCCCGTGCTTGCGCGCAACCTCGGACACCTGGGCGCCGGACAACAGACTCTCGGCGACGATCCGAGCTCTCTCAGCTTCCCAACGCACGCACGAAGCGCAAAAGATCTGTTGATCCTGGTCAAACGATGCGGACCGGATCGACATAGCCTGAGTGTTTCTTTTCATGTTGGCCTTCAATGGTATTCCTCAGGCAATCCAGACCCGCTACTGCATTCGAGATGGCGCGTCGACGACGCGAAATCTCCCCACCCATTGTCTGCGATCGATATCAAGCGGGCGCAGGATGCCCTCCAGAACGACCCCTTCGTCATGGCGTACCCGGAATGGACGGCTGCCATCAAGCAAATGCTGGAAATGGGCGTGCGTGCCGAGCAGCAGGCGCTGGCCAAATGGGGCCTGAACTACGTTGTCAGTGAATATTTGCCGAAGAAGCTTGCCGACCCCAGCCGGTTCTTGCCGTAGGTCCCCCCGGCCGGTCGCAGAGCTACGATGGCGACTCCGCGACCGCCGTCTGGAGCTCAGGCTGCCTTGACCTCGATCTTCTTCGCGGGCTTCTGCGCTTCCGCGGTTTTCGGCAACGCGACCTTCAGAATGCCGTTCTTGAACGTGGCTTCGATCTTGCTCGAGTCGACGCCTTCGGGCAGCGCGAAATAGCGCTCGAACGCGCCGTAGCGCCGCTCGGAGACGTAGTAGTCCTTGTTCTTTTCTTCCTTTTCTTCCTTCTTCTCACCTTTGATGGTGAGCCCGCCGTTGGCGAGGTTCACCTCGATGTTCTTCTCATCGAGGCCCGGCAGCTCAGCCGTGATCTCGTAGCCCTTGTCGGTTTCGGCGACGTCGACCGCCGGTGTGGCGGCGAGCTTGGCCGGCCAGGCGCGCTCGAGTCCAGCGAGTGAGCGGAATGGCTGCCGCAGGAAGGACTCGCCAAAGTCCTCGAATAGACGGTCAACCTCCTTCTTCAGCGCTCCGAACGGGCGCCACGTGTCCTCCACGAGCGTCGGCACGCTGGGCTTCTTCGTAACGGGTAGCTTCGTTTCAGTCGCCATGATCAATCTCCTCTGTTGTTGGAGCCTCAATCCGGTGGCGCAACGCGATGATCGGATGGTTCCTCATCGCTGAATTCGCCGGCCGCAGGGAAGGTCAAATGAGGCTCTGAAGCTAGGCCCGATGCGACGTGCCCATGCGTTGATTTACGTCAACGCGCGCGACATCGTTCATGGACACAAAATGCGTTGCCTTTGGACGCTTCGAGGAGATCACGATGCGAAAATTGTCCTTGCTCGCCGTCGTCGCGGCGATCGTAGCTATCGGCGCCGGTGCGCCCACGAGCGCAGTGGCCGGCTGCTATCGTTTGGGCGAGACCGGCTATCACTGGTACCGTTCCTGCTGGGGCCCGTACTGGATTTATCCTCACCAGCGCGTCTGTCGGCGCGGCCATTGCTGGTACCGCTGAGCAGTGCTCCGACAAACATGAGAGTCTCGAGCAACGGTCCTCGTGGATCGGCTATCTCATTTTCGACTTCATTCTCACTGTGGCGCCATCGACGGCGAAGGAACCGTACCCACGGTGGTGAAGCGTCCTGGGATCTTTCTGGGCTGGGTCGATCCATGCTCGCATGACCTGCAGAATGAACAGATTGTAGCGGCGCACCATGCGGGTATCCGCCACGCGGCATTCGAGGTTGCAGAAGCACTCCTTGATCAAGGGTGCACGGAGTTGGCTGGCCGGGAGGGGAGTCAGTCCGAAGCGCTTGAACTTGTCGTTGTTGCGGCCGGAGCAATTGCCGACTTTAACGACCGCATCAGCAAGATTGCTTGCCGGGATTGCGATCACGGCCTCCCTGGTTGAGTGGAGCGCGGCGAAGCTGAAATTGGCTTCGCTGACGACGCAGGCGATGAGCGGCGGTTCAAATTCGGCCATCATATGCCACGACATGGTCATGACATTTGAATGTCCGCGGCTGGCCGTTGTCAGCAGAACGACAGGGCCGGGCTCGATCAGCTGGTAGACTCTTGAAAGTGCACGTTCTCGAAAGGCCATCGGTGCAATCCTATCGATCAGGCTTAGAGCCTCAGGGGCTCGACGCTCTCCGGACGAGCCGTCGTGATCAGGACGCCTGGACTACCTCTGATACCAGCCGACGAGAACAACTTCGCCCAGCCTAGACTTGCGGGCCTCTCGTTCGACCTCACGGCATGACGGATTTTCGTGCACCCGTAGACGATCAGTCGACAGAGCAAGGAGCCGAAAATGGTAGTGATGGATGCCATGTCCGGGGGGCGGACATGGCCCACCGTAGCCCATCTTTCGGAAGTCGTTGGCCGCCTGCTTCAGCTTGGTCTTCTGCGCAGCACTGTCGGAAAACCCGGTTTGGGTCGCCGGGATATCGTAGACCGCCCAGTGATGCCAGGTACCGCCAGGAGCATCCGGGTCATCGCAGAGAAGGACATAGCTGCGCGTTCCCTGGGGTGCATCTGACCATTCAAGCGGTGGGGAGACATTGTCGCCGTCACACGTGAACCGTCGCGGAATGGCTGATCCATCCGCGAAGGCCTCCGAGAGCAGTTTCATGTGTCCTCCTAGCTGGCGGCGCGTGCTGACCCGGGCGCCTGCAGATATCGCTCGAACCATCGACCAGCCTGAGCGATCACGGCCTCCATCGCTCCGGGTTCGGGAAACAGGTGCGTCGCGCCAGGAACGATTTCGAGCGCCTTGGGACCGCGAAGACGGTCGAGCGCCTCTTCGTTGAGTTCGATAACGCCGAGATCGGCGCCTCCTACGATCAACAGGGTCGGCGCCCGGACGAGCAGCAGGGCCTCGCCGGCCAAATCCGGACGCCCGCCGCGCGAGACCACGGCCGCAATGCGATCGGGAAGACGTGCGGCCGCGACGAGGGCGGCCGCTGCCCCGGTGCTGGCCCCGAACAATCCGACAGGAAGGCTGGCGATGGCCCGTGTCTGGTCCTCGAGCCAATTGACCGCCGCCACCAGCCGCCCAGCCAGCAACCCGACATCGAACACGTTGGCGCGATCCTGCTCCTCCTGTGGCGTGAGAAGGTCGAACAGCAGCGTCGCGAAGCCGCGTTCGTTCAGTGCTTCTGCAACTGCGGTGTTCCGCGGGCTGAAGCGGCTCGAGCCGCTGCCATGCGCGAAGGCGATCAGGCCGCGCGCATTGCCCGGAACAGACAGGCCTCCTGGCAGGCCAAACGGTGGAATGCAAACATCATGCGGCTGCATGGCTCGGTCCTCCGGTCAGCCCTGCAGATTCCGCAACGAGAGCGGCAGGTGGACCATGAGCTTTTCGAATTCGCCCTGATCCAGCTTTTCCCAGAGGACCTCGTAAACGCCACGAGCTGCCCTGAGCGGATTTGTCGGGAACTGCGGGGGAAGCTCCCTGGCGATATGTTCGGCGAACTCCTCGACGTGACGTTCCTTCGTCGGAGTTCTCGCCATGTGCCAGCCCTCATAGTAGATGCCGCGCACCATGGTCGGTAGCTGAGCACCGAGCTTGACGGCGACCTCCGGCGGCAGCCGATCGCGCAGAGCATGCAGCACGGCTCGCAATGCACTGTAGGCGTGATGACGGTTCTCCAGGGCGAGCTGCTCGTCGATTGCCTTGAGCCAAACATTCGTTTCCTGGACCGTGTGGTCCAAAACGGTCACACCTGTGGACGTGCTCATGGCGTTTGCTCCCGGTCATAGAAGATCAGCGATTAGTTGCTGCCCTGCGCCAGGCCGCTTTGACGTGCCGCAAGGTTTCGCGTGAGGAGAGCAAAAAGGAACGTCCCCGGAACTGGGCGTCGCGGCGGCGGAAATTGCGTGGCGGGTTTGGGGGATCCACGCGCTAAACGAACTACAGAACGGCGTGGGGTCTTGTTGATGGAGATCAAGTCCGATCTGCAATGTATCGAGCAGCATCGCTTTTATAAGCGCCTTATCTGAGGAGACAGATCATGCGAACTCCTGCTCGAATCGAATTCGAAAACCTGACTCCGACCTCGGAACTGCAAGCTGCGATCGACCAGCACATGTCCCAGCTGGAAAAACGCTACGGTCGAGCGACAGCAGGGCGCGTCATCGTGCGAGGCCCCGGTGATCGTCACAAGACAGGCGGCCAGTATCAGGTGAGCATCCGGCTCGCCCTTCCCGAAGGGCGCGAGGTCGATGTCGGACGGACGCCGAAGGAAGACGAACGGTACGCCGATCTGACCTTTGCGGTGGATGATGCATTCAAGCGCGCGCGACGGCAATTGCAGGACCAGGTTCGCCTCATGAGCGGCCAAACCAAGGTTCATGAACAGCAAGCCATTGGCACCGTGCTACGGATCGATTCAAGCGGTGAGTTCGGCTTTCTCGCGGCTGCCGACGGCCATGAGATCTATTTCAATTGCCACAGTGTTCTGGAGAACCGCGCGAACATCGCCGTGGGCGCACGTGTCAGCTATCATGAGGAGATGGGCGAGAAGGGACCGCAGGCGAGCACGGTCAGGGTTCTCAGCGGACACGGCATGCGCGTATAGGTGGCTTCAGATGCGAATTGGTAGTGCGTGACGATGGATAGTAGCTGGATGCCTCGAGACGCTTTGACGAGGAGCGATCGAATGCGCCTGTTCGCTTTGCATGGAAGTTCCGAGTTGGGCGAGCAAATCGCTACCTCGTTGGGCTGCAAGCTTGCAGCTCATGAGGAGCGCAGCTTCGAAGACGGCGAACATAAGGTGCGCCCGCTCGATACGGTTGCCGGTCACGACGTCTTCGTTGTTCACAGTCTTTTTGGGGGACCCGTCGAAAGTCCGAATGACAAGCTTTGCCGTCTGCTCTTTTTCATCGGTGCGTTGAGAGATGCGGGTGCAGCCAACGTGACCGCGGTCACGCCCTATCTCTGCTATGCGAGAAAGGATCGTCGAACGAAAGAGAACGATCCGGTGACCATACGGTATCTGGCATCTCTATTTGAGGCGGTTGGCACGAGCAGGATCGTCACACTCGATGTGCATAACGAGGCAGCCTTCGAGAACGCGTTTCGCTGTCCGTCCATTGCACTCACGACAGCGCCGTTGCTGATTGGAAAGATCAAGTCGTTGGCGGGCGACAGGCCGATCAGCATTATCTCGCCTGACCTGGGTGGCGGAAAGCGAGCCGATCTGTTGCGCGAAGCGCTTGAGAAGGCGTTGCAGAGACCGATAGGAAAGGCATTCGTCGAGAAACATCGCAGCTCTGGCCGTGTGTCTGGCGACCTTTTTGCCGGTGAGGTGTCTGAAGCGTTTTGCGTGGTTGTTGACGATCTGATCAGCAGCGGCGGAACCCTCGTCCGCGCGGCGAAGGCGGCACGGGCGCATGGAGCGAGACATGTCATCGCGTGCGTGGCCCATGGCCTGTTCATGCCCGGAGCTGAAACAGCGCTCGCCGATCCATCGATCGACCGCATCGTCGCCACGGACACTGTTCCGTCGTTCCGGCTGCCTCCGGGGCCGGTGCTTGCGAAGCTTGATGTGATTTCGGCGGCGCCGCTGCTGGCCGAGGCCGTCCGGCGGCTGCATCACAACGAGTCACTGGCCGATCTGTTGATGTATCAGGCCTGACGAGGCCTGCTTGATTCACGGGCGAGGAGCTGTTCGAGCCGCTTGGCATCGGCTTCGGCAAGGGCGAGGTAGGCATGCGCGAGGCGCGGCCACTTTTCCGGTGTGCGCGGGTGCGGATCGATCAAATGCGCAATCGAAAGGCGGGCGCGCAGCATCGCCCGGCCGATTCGATAAAACAAAAAGATGCCGCTTGCCGGGTCATCGTGCAGCTTTCGCGCAAGGCGTTGCCGAACCGCATCGCCGAACCAGCGAGCGCCGAGCCTCTCGCATTCCAGGTGCAGAAACGCGACCTCGTCCAAGGCGTCGTTCGCCCGCAAGCGGGAGTTGAACTCAAGACAATCGATGATTGGGAATGGAGGACTGAGCCAGATGTGCTCAGGCCTCAGGTCGCCATGGCCATCGACGACGAGCCTTCGGGAAACCCGCTCAGCCAGCAGTCGAGCACCATGTTTGAGAAACCGTCGTTGAACGGACGCGATACGTAGAATCTTGCCACGCGGCAGGTCGAAACGACCATTTAGCAGCATTTGCCAATCGAGGACGGCAGCTTCGGACAGCGAAGCCAGATAGGTCTGTGGCGCGACCAAGACGCGCGCGGCATGCGCGTAGAAGCCTGCGAAAATCGCTGCGAGCCGCTCGGCGTCGGCAGGGCGAGCACTGCCTTTGCGCAGCTTGGCCTCGAGCGTTTCGTCCTCATTTAGCCTGCGCATCACAACGAGCCAGTCAGCGACCGGCCCGGAGCCGCCGATCGCATACCCTGGGCAGCTTTCGGTCAGCGGCACGACACCCAGATAGACGTCGGGCGCAAGCCGCCGGTTGAGGCTGGCTTCAGCCTGGCACGCCGCCTTGCGTCGAGCCGACGTCGAAAAGTCGAGGTACGGAAAGCGTACCGGCTTCTTGAGCTTGTAGACCCGCGCGCCGTTCATGAAGACCCAGGACATATGGGTCTCGCGCGCCTGGAGGCGATCGGGAACGGGAGTATAGTTCTCGGGGCAACGCAGGAAGGCGACCTTGCGAGCAAGGGCAGAGATACTGACGTTCTCGTCATCCCCGGTCGAAGGTTCGTCCTGACGATCCAGCATGGTGACCTATTGCCAAACGAAGAGGGAGGCGGTTTGACACGGATCAACGATGCGGGGCGGCAGAGCAATAGTCTGGATGAAATTCAAACGGATCCGCCGCTATGCTCTTTCAAGACAGAGAAGATGCCGGCCGTCAGCTGGCCAGAGCCTTGAAGAAATACAGTGGTCGCCATCCCGTGGTCCTGGCACTGCCCCGCGGCGGCGTTCCGGTGGCGGCGGAGGTGGCCGAAGAGCTGGACGCGCCTCTCGACCTGGTTCTGGTGCGCAAGATCGGCGTTCCCATGCAGCCGGAGCTGGCGATGGGCGCGGTGGTGGACGGGGAGCAGCCGATCATCGTCCGCAATCAGGACGTCATCGAACTGGGGGGCGTAAGCGAGGGGACATTCGACGCGGTCTGCAAAGAAGAGCTCGACGAGATCGAGCGGCGGCGCGCCTGCTATCTTGGCGACCGCGCCCGATCTGATGTCAAAGGGCAAGTAGCAATTATCGTTGACGATGGTATTGCGACTGGCGCGACGACGCTCGCTGCGATCCGGGCGATTCGAAAGCGAGAGCCGAAGGAATTGATCCTTGCTGTACCGGTTGCGCCGCTCGATACGCTGCAGCGGCTGCGTGCGGAGGTCGATGCAATCGTTTGCCTGGATACGCCGCAGGACTTTGTCGCGATCGGCTACTATTACCGCGATTTTCGTCAGGTCAGCGATAACGAGGTCATCGCAATTTTGAAGCGGTTTCCGGCCAAGAAGATGGCGGCACAGCGCTAAGACACGCTGAAGTCGGCGCACGCGACGAGGCGATGGCCCGAAAGAGGGCGTGAGGATCAGGCCACCGCTCCACGCGACTATCCCACGGCCCTCACGGACGCTTACGGATCGAGTGGTTCGGCGTAAAATTTGTGTCAGGAAATATGCGTGCGGGTTCGCGCGATGATGCCCGCAGCGATTTGCATGGACGCGCCAAGCGCCCAGCCCAAGAACACAGCCATCGCATCGCGAGGGCGCGCAATCTCATCGAGGATGATGCTGCTCACCGCAATCACCGCCACAACTGCGGTCAGAAAGGTACCCGTCGCACTGAGCAGCTCGACGGCGTCCGCCCTGGACCCAAAACCGCGCAGCGACCACGCTCGCAGCTTCTCTGGAGCAGGAGGCAGATCGATGCCGAGATAGAAGCCGATCGCACCGTAAATCATCATGCCGAGGATTGCGGCGCCGGAGCCAATCAAATTGAAATCGGACCTTGCAATGTGGGCCGCGACGAACAGCCCGCACGAGCCACCGGTCAAGGCAAGTCCTGTTCGCTCCACGACATGGGCGAGCCTGCTAAGAAGGGAGCGCATTCTCCAACTTTGGTGACGTTCAACCATGGTTCAATCCGACCAATCGCTCGCGGCGGCTAATTGAACAAGCGCGCCATTCTGCAACTCACCCAGTCGCTCAACCCGGGCTAAGTAAAATTCCGGCGCATCATATTGAATGCTCGATACGTCTCTACTAACGATTGACACGTGCGGCGGCTTCGGCTTCAGCCAAAAATCGGTCCATGACTCGGCGAACCTCCTGAGCTGAGATCCCGGCGGCCCCGAGATCAGCTGCGATCCGGTCGATCGTCAGCGCTACCGTTGGATTTGCGACGTCGGCCGCCATTATTTCACGGGCGTATGTCTCAGCCGCTTCGCCGGACTTGCCGAGGCGCTGTGCTGCCCATTGCGCAAGGGAAGCTACCGCGTACTCCCGCGCTCTGAATTTCAGCTCTTCGCGATGCGCGAATTCCGCCTCAAATGCGCTCTCGCGCTTATCGAACGACGTCATATTCATTTCCCCACTCAGAACTGGAAAACTAGCTGGCAAACAGGGTCGATCGTTGATTCAGGTCAACACGCTTCATCCTTTGGCTCGGCCGAGGTTGTCTTGCGACCAAATACGCATCAATTGCCGCTCTTGGTCGCATGTCTGAAGTGGGGCAGGGTTGGCGCATGTGCGCGGCAAGAATTCGAAGCGCAGGGCGTTGCTTGAGCGCTGAAAAAAATCGCGATTGTTGGAACTTGAACGGGTCTTCCAATTGAGGACGAACAACGCATGCAGTGTGGGTTGGTAGCGCGTCCCCCGCCTCCAAACTACGATTTGTTACGCCAGGCTGCGATTGAGCACGATTTGATCCGCCTGAAGGTGGCGTCGACGTGCCTGCAAGGGCGCTCAAGAGGCGGCGCGCAGAGGGGCTGTCGCCAGGATGCTTCTCGACCGGCTAACGAGCAGAGCCTGCGATGGCGCGAACGCTTCCAGCCCGCGATTGCAAGGATAACGCTGCACCCGATGATATTGCTGAGGAATAGGGACGCCATTTTCCAATCGCCCTGGTTCTCGATTGCATAAGCCATGCCTGACGCGTGCGAAGCGAGAAACAGCGCCCACGTCCCAAACGAGATGGCTTCGGCACCGCTCCGGTCTTTGATTGCCTTGCTGATCTGGGGCACGTAAGCGAGAAATCGAAGGCTGTTGAAAATCGTGAACACAGCTAACGTGGCGTCTGCGGTCGACATCGGCGGACCAGTCTCATTGAGCGCGGCGAAGGCGGAGACAAGAACAAATATCGGGAGATGCGGGCTCAAACCCTGAGCCGAAGTCGGTGCCGTGAGTAGAAAACACGTCGTGGGTATTGTTTCCCAGGTTGATGGTCGTTGCTTGCAATTGCTTCCCCAAAGCTGAACAGGCGGGGCGCGACGTCGGGTCGATAGACGGGAATCGAATTAGAGCGTCGCCAAATTAGCCGTACGGCGACTCCGCTGCATCCTCCGATCGGACGATATTAGCTGCAAGGAATGTGTGTGACCGGAATATCCCGTGAAGTTTCGAGCGGACTATTCATCGGGGACCCATCGGCAGGGCACATCGAGTCCGTCTTGGCGAATCTCCTCGGCAAGTGAGCTTCGCGGTCGACTCGGGCATGTCGCCTCGTTTGGGGGGCTTCTGCTGCACTTCCCCGATTTCGCGATCGCAAGGAGTGTGCGTAGCTTCGCGGGCGTTGGTCTGGAGATATCCTCGATGATGTGTGGGGCCAGTTTCAAGTCGAGCGACGCTTTGCCGACAAGCAATTCGATAGCAGACCAGACTTGACACATCGGCGCGTCATGGCGTCGCCGATAAGCCAACAATCCTCAACGTCTGCTGAGCTTGCTCGCCCCGGCGGACGTCGATCCGCGACCAGTTCGTATTCAGCCGCATGATCGGCAGCCTACGCCAAGAATCCGCCGCGCCGCCCGCGCTAGCAGCGCGAGATCCGCGATCTCGCGCAACTTGGCGAAGACGTTGCTCATGTCACTGATATCTCTGGACGGCGCAGCCGCGTTCGTCGCGTTGCTCTCATTCGAGAAAGGATCTCGAGTCTGCGACCCCAGTGCCGATGTGCCGGTCCACGCGAACGACGCGGTTTGCATCAGAATGGCGACTCCGTTCGATATCGGGAGGCTCGCGGACCATTTCGCAAATCTCTCTCCAGCCTCGCGCAACAAGCGGTTCATGGGGGCAACGACCGACTTCATTGGGGCGGCATCCGACTGCCTGTCGCAGCCGTGCGACGCCGACAGGTTCGCGCTGCTGGCCGAGGTCAAGCATGATGGGCGCAGCCTCGTGATCGGCGAGGCGCGGTATGTCTTCGACCGCACGTCCGGCTACGGCGAATTCGCGCTCTCGGTGGCCGACGGCTTCCAGCGGCGGGGGATAGGCCTCGCGTTACTGGTGGCGATCGAGACCCGCGCAGCCGGTCTCGGTCACGCCTTGATCTCGGCCGAAACGACGCGGACCAACGCCGAGATGGGAGGGCTCGCGAAAAAGGCGGGATATGTCGACGCCGAGTTCGTCGACTGGCAGTCGGTTCGCTTCGTGAAGGGGCTGCCTCGGACAGATGGCCCGAAATAGCAAGGTCTGCCCGGGCAAGTCGGCCGCGGTCCTCTTGGATATGGGAAGCACCCTTCCTCCGATCGGAGGATGTGACTTCGGCTGCCGGCAGCTATCGGCATGTCTCCAGGAGTTTCGCGCAAATTACTTTCACTTGGGATATGGCAGATCTGCAACCACACATCATCGAGCTGGCCACGGCCAATCTTCCGGCACACGACCGGATCGCGGCTTGGCGGGAATACCTTTGCCGCGCGATGTTCAAGGTCGACGTGGAGCCGGTCCGGGACGTTGCCCTCCAGGCCCGATTCCGCTCGCTGTCGTTGCCCGGTCTGCACCTGATGGATGCGGCCTCATCGCCGGCGACGATTCTGCGCGGTGCCCTCCACGTGGCCGATGGCAATGACGACGTCGTGGTCGTGATCAATCGCGCCGGCGCCGCGCGGGTTACGTCACACGGTCGGGAGCAGGACCTGGGCGTGGGCGAGGCGATCATTCTCAGCGGAGGCGAGTCCGCTGCATTCAATCGGATGAGCCATGGCCATTCGATCAGCCTGCGCATGCCTCGCGCGCTGTTCGAAGCGACGGTCTTTGCCGCCGACGATGCGCTGATGCGAGTGATCCCCGCACAGTCCGCCGCGCTACGGCTTCTGGTGCACTATGTCTGCTGGCTGATGCATGGCGACGAGCTGCTTGAGCCTGGCCTTCCCGGGCTTTCGGTGCAGCACGTGCGAAGCCTCTTGGCGCTGGCGTTGGCGCCCGCACGGGAATTCGGCGAAACGGCCTCCACCCGCAGTGTGCGCGCGGCGCGTCTGCGGGCTGCAAAGTCCCACATCGCCCGCCACTGCGGTCTCCGGAGCATCTCGCTCGAGAACGTGGCCACCACGCTCAACGTGACGCCACGTTACATCCAGCGTCTGTTCGAGGCCGCTGGCACCACATTCACCGCATTCCTGACCGTTCAGCGTCTGGCGCAGGCGCACCGGATGCTCTGCTCGCCCACCTCGCAACACTTGACGGTCAGCTCGATCGCCTATGAGGCCGGCTTTGGGGATCTCTCTCATTTCAATCGGTGCTTCCGTCGTCACTACGGCCTGACCCCGCGCGAAGTGCGCGGGGATCGGGCAATGCCGGTCGTTCTCCCATGATCAGGATGACGGTCACCAGCAAGAAATTCCCGGAGGACTCCGCTCTGCGGGATGTCGCCGGCGATCTCGGCCGCGTCACCCGGCATTCGGTCGACGTCAAATCCCTTCGCGACGGGCCTGCGGGATACGAGGCCAATTTCGTGGCGCTGGGCGGCCTACTTGCGGCGCATATCTCCGCCAGCAATCTCTTCATGTCGGCGAGGCCGCTCCAGGGAGTAGGCGACTACGCTCAGATCTACTGTCAACTGGCGGGCGGCCGGCACATCGAGCAAGCTGGCCGGACGGCCATCATCTGCGCAGGGGCCGGCGGAATGCACGCAGGGAATGCGCAGGTCGAGGTTCGGACGCCGGCGGAAAAATGCCTCGGTCTCCTCGTGCCGCGCCAGGAGATTCGGGAGTTCATCAGAAGCGAGGACGACCTGGTCTGCCGCTCTCTCAACGAGCGGCGCACGGAGCTCGGCCTTCTCGGCAATTATCTGCGATCTCTGCTCGATGGCGACGTCCTGCTCGATGGTCTCACGGAGACCGTCGTCGCGCAGCAGCTCGTTCAATTGGCCGCACTCGCCATCGACGGAAACGGTCGCGGTCGCGACGCGGCGGAGGACGAGACCCTTCCCGCCGCACGGCTCATCGCGGCAAAGAGGTTCGTCGATCGGAATCTCGTCGACCCCGCTCTCGATCTCGAGAAGATCGCGGGCAATCTTGGAATTTCGGTTTCCTATGTGAAGAAGCTGTTCGAGCGGGGTGGATCTTCGCCGGCACGGTACATTCGTGAACGCAGGCTCGATCGTGCGGCGAAATTGCTGACCGCATCGGAGGGCCGGAAGAAGATCATTGATATCGCGCTTTCCTGCGGGTGGAGCGATATCTCCAGTTTTAATCGCGCCTTTCGACGTCATTTCGACGTGGCGCCGTCCGAGATGCAAGATGAAGCGAATGCCGCTATGCGGCTGCGAAAGAATGGCGATCGATAGGTCGTCCCTATTCGTAATTTCTCTTTCCCGTCATTCGCGGTTGCTGGCATGGCTCTCTGTCGCGCGCGGTGCGCGCGCCTTCTTGCTGTTCCCCTAGTCGACTCGCAGATCTCCGCGCCCAAGGACAGTCTCGCGCCGGCGCTGTGGCAAAGCGGCAACCATCGAGCGATCTCTGCGCCAAGTGTCCGAATTGCAAAGCCGATGTGTTCGCACGGCCAAGACCGGCTCCTGCTCGCACGCTACCTCCTGACGGTAATACCCATTCGGAGTGCCGTGATGATTCTTGTCCGTTCCAGAGCTCTTCTCGGCGTCTCCGTCCTCGCGCTTGTCGCCGCAGGGGCCGTCAGTTCCGCGTTCGCCGCCTGCAATCCGACCGGCACCAACCAGACGTGCACCAATTCGACCACTCTCGACGGCGGCGCCAACAGGGCGATCTACGATTCGGGAAACCTGAACCTCACCAATACCTCGACGGGGGTGATCAAGAGCACCGTCGTGCTGTCGACGGTGGTTACCGCCGGTACCCTGACGCTCGACAACGCCGGCTCGATTTACAACACAACTGCAAATGCCGGCGCCATATCCGCGAGCGGCGGCGCGACAGTGACCAACCGCGTGACAGGGATAATCGAGGGCAAAGCTAGCGGGGGCGGTGTAGGCCTCAACGTCGGGGTCCTGGGCGTTGGCACGCTCCGACTGGAAAACTACGGATTGATCCACGGCGACACCGCCATACACACCGGCGACGGCACGATCAACAACCATGTCGGCGCGACCATCGTGGGCGCATCTCAAGGCGTTCTGACCGACGGTACGAACTCGACCATCAACAATGACGGCAACATCTTTACGAATGCCACCGGCGGGCAGGCGATCTACCTTACTAGCGGCGGGACGGTGAACACCTTCCAGGGGAGCCTGACCCAGGCCGACAACGGGACCGCCATCTATGGCTACAGCGAAACGAAAAAGGTCGCCATCGACAATGCCGGGCAAGTCTACACGGTGAATGGTGGCGACGCGATCGTGCTCAATGCGGCCGGGTCCACCGTCGTCAACGAAGCGACCGGCACGATCTCGGGCCGCGCACGGGCCATCGTCACGAGCGGCGGTGTGATCACCAACAGCGGGACGATCCGGGGCGGCACCGGCCCGGCCATCGACGATCTGACGTCGGTCAGCCTCGTCAACACCGCGACCGGTATCATCAACAGCAACAGTACGGCCAGCGTGATCCATGCCTTTTCGAACGTCACGCTCGACAATGCGGGGCAGATCAGCGGCACTGGAGCTGGCGCAGACGCGGTCGTGGCAGGAACGGGAACCGCCACGGTGGTCAATCGCGCCAGCGGCACGATCGTCGGCAACGACGCCGGCGTCCTCGCTTCCGCTGCGTTGAAGCTGGATAATTATGGCTCCATCGCCGGCGGCACCTTCGGGGCCACTGGCAATACTGGCAGCGTTGTAAACAACTATGCGTCGGGACAGATCAACGGCGGCAACTACGGCGTCTGGCTCATCGGCGGTGGCGGAATGGTGCACAACCAGGGCACTGTTACCACATCCGCAGGTGGCGGCGCCGGCGTCGGTGTCCGCATTTCTGGCGGCGGCGGGTCTCTCGTCAACGACGCGGGTGCGACGGTCTCCGGTGGGGATACCGGCTTCTTGGCCAACATGTCGGGCGCGGTCGTCGCAAATGCCGGCACCATCAGAGGGAGCACCACTGCGGGCGTTCAGTTCGTTCTGGGCGGCGGCACCCTGACCAATTCCAGCGGCGGCCTGATCTCCGGTGGAGACTGGGGCGTTTTCTCCGGCCAAGCCGCGCCCTCGACGATCGACAATTTCGGTACGATCAAGGCCACCTCGATCGTCGGTCTTGGAGTCCAGCTGAATGCGGTGGGCGACAGGGTCACCAACCACGCCGGGGCGACGATCAGCGGCGCGCAATTCGGGATCGGGGTGACGGGTAACGGCAGCACGATCAGCAATGCAGGCGTGATCAGCGGCGGGGCGGGCGGATCGGCGATCTCTTACGATCCCAACACCACCGGTCACACGCTGAACATCAATCCCGGCGCAAGCTTCGTGGGCGGCATCGACTGGAGCAAGGACACCGGCAACACCACCACTTTCGGTCTCGGCAGCTACACCGTCGGCGTCAAGAACTACAAGCTCGGTCAGAACACCACCAATATCAACAAGGCCTTCCAGGTCCTGACGACCACGCTGGATGCCAACGGCACCGGCAACCTCGTCGTCACCGACACCGGAAGCGCCAGCCTGCTCGGTGCCCTGCCGGGCGCGGTCATCTCCTCCACCATGGCCGTCATCGACGATGTGCTCGACATGGACATCGAGCGGCCGGACGCGCATCGCCTCCCGAAGCCCGGCACCTACGGACCGCTCGCCTATGCCGACAGCATGGCGGCCAAAGCCAAGCTGCCCGCGGCCATCCTCATCAACGAGAACACCGCCATCGATGCCTTCGGCAACCTTGTCTGGATGCGCGCCGGCGGCGGCGTCTCCGATCGCGCCTCCACCGCGACCCGCGTCGGCGACAACACCCGCGCCGGCACGCTGACGCTCGGACTCGACCGCATCGTCAACGACTGGCGGCTCGGCTTCTTCCTCGGCGGCGGCGCGGCGTCGTCCTCCCTCAGCAGCAATGCGGGCAAGGTGCAGTCCGATCTCGGCTATGGCGGCGTCTACGCGCGGCATGACTTCGGCGCGCTGACATTCGACAGCGCTCTCCTCGTCGGCGGGCTCTCGGCCAAGACCGATCGCAGCGTCACCGGTGTTGCCGGCATGGAGACGGCTTCGGGCACCGACCGCGGCTGGTTCATCGCGCCCGAGGTCGCGCTCTCCACCCGCTACGTCATCAATCCGGAATGGTCGCTGACCCCGAAGCTGTCGGTGCATTACGCGCATGCGGGCTTTGGAGCCTATTCGGAAAGCGGATCGAGCCAGAACGCGGCGTACGGCGCACATGCCGCCGATGGCTTCGTGGAAAGGGCGGAGCTGAAGCTGACTAGGCACAGCGTCAACGCCAACGGCCTGTCCAACAAGATCTGGCTCACCGGCGCCGTCTTCGACACCCAGACCCTCGGCAAGGGGATCTTCCGCGCCGACATCCTCGGCAACGACCTGACCATCGATCCGAACCTGCCGCGCTCGGCGCTGGGCGCATCGATCGGCCTCGGTGCGGAGGCACAGCTCTCGCGCGCGGCAAGCGTCTACGGCACCGTGACGGGAACGGCAGCCGACGACCACACCAAGGCACTCACCGTCAGAGGCGGCGTGAAGGTGGGGTTCTGACCATGCCGGACGATCGCTCCTTCCGCAGGGTGGATGGGTTGGACCGGATCAGGTCTAATCGTGCAGCGAGGATCGCCTGGGCAATTTCGGCGGGGGTTGGGCTCGCCATCATCGTGCTCGTCAGCAATGACGGCCTGATGGAGATCGCTGGCGCGCAAACCGTCAAGCCGAAGCAGACAGCGGCGGTGCCAGCAGTGCCATCGAACGTCGAGGAAACCTATGATGCCTGGAGGGTGGTTTGCCGCCAGGTGACGCCGAAGGACGCGGAAGGGCCACCGGCCGCCCAACGGCAGTGCTCGGTCGTGCAGCAGCAATACGACGAAAGCTCCAAGCAGCGCGTCTTGGCGATTGAATTCCAGCAGCCGACGCCGGACAAGCTGGATGGTGTTGCCGTTTTGCCCTTTGGCTTGGCCTTGGAGCGCGGCGTGACATTGCAGATCGATTCGACGCCGCTGGTGGTGACCGCGCGGTATCGAACTTGCCTGCCGGCGGGTTGCCTCGTGCCCCTGAGCCTGGACTCAAAGCTGATTGCAGCGTTCCGGAAGGGACAGACTTTGGTTCTGACGCTGGATGCCGACGATGGAAAAAGCCTGAACCTCAAGGTTCCACTCAAAGGGCTCGTCCCGGCGATCGATCGCGCAATAGCACTTGGACGGTAATCCATCGTGATCCTTGATCAGCGATTGGGATCGTGTTCCGCAGGCGGTAGCCCCGCGATTTCAGGCCTTGATCGGCGGCGAGAACGCGGCCACGAGCCGCACCAAATCGGGTTGGCGCTTGGTATCGGTCTTGGCGAAGATCTTGCTGAGGTGCGTCTTGACGGTCGTTTCGGCGACGTCGAGGCTTCTGGCCACATCGGGCACGCCGCCGATGTCGACGATGGCGAGCAGGACGCGCAGCTCGGTCGGCGTCAGCTTGAAGATCCGTTGGATCAGCTCTGTTCCAGGGATCGGGTCGAGAGAGGCGCGGCTGACAAACAGCGCGACCGATGCCTCGAACGCGTTGCCGATCACCATGCGCAGGCCCGCCGTCAGGGGCAGGAAGTGCCCGACATAGTGCGTGCCGTCGGCAGCGCGAAGAACGACCGCGGTGCTCTCGCCGGGCGTCGTTCTGCCACCAGGGGCCGATGCAGCCAGCGCTTGTTGAAACGTGCGATTGACCCTCGGATCGACGGTAACAACCCGCCCCTGCATCGAGCGCAGGACGTTGTTCTGGTCGAGGATGTCGCGGCCACTCGCATTGGCATGCAGGATATGGCCCCTCGGGTCGAGCAGGAACAGCGCCGTCCTGAGCGCTTCGATTGCCTGGATCGAACTCGCGGCGACCGCACCCTCATGTCGGAGTTTCTGGTTGATGGCGATAGCTCGCCGCAGGTGAGGAACGAGCCGGGACATCGCATCGCGCATCGCACCGTCGACCAGGCTCCCGGCCTTCGACACGGAAATATGGGAAATCGATGTGGCAGATCTTGTGAGGAGTACATTGACGCCATCCTCCAGTCCCTGGGGACGGGCCCATTCGCGATAAAATCTGCTGCTTCGAAAGTGGTCGATCGGCGCCCAGTCCTCGGCGGTGAGGACCTGGCCAATCTCCGCGTATCGCACGGTGCGTGCCGGATCGATCGACCCGTAGTTCTCGATGTAGGACTGCACGAAAGGAGCCGCGAAGCCGATCCCTTGTGCGAACTCGATCTCGCCCGTCGGCCGGAACGACACCAGGCCACCGGCCCGTCCCCCGGTAAACGTCACAACCCGATCGAGCACTTCGTTCCACCGGCTGTCGTCCAGCGCCGCATCGTAGATGCTCGTTACGATCGAGAGCAGCTTGTTGTCCGTATCCATCAGCTCATTCACAAGCCGTGCGACTTCACGCATCGGCATCCTGCCGCACCGGGCGTTGGCGATTCAAGTGAGTTGGTGCACATTCGAGCGTGGCTCATCAAGCTCCGATTGGTTCAAACGGAAAGCCCTGCTCGGTCAAAAAAACTGAGCTTACCCCCTTTGGCTTGCTTGATCCGCGATCGCAAGCGCCGGCGACAGTCACGCGGGTCACGTCTTGACCGGTGGCGAGAACGCGGCCACGAGCCGCACCAGGTCGATTTGGCGCTTGGTGTCGGTCTTGGCGAAGATTTTGCTGAGGTGTGTCTTGACGGTCGTTTCGGCGACGTCGAGGCTCCTGGCCACATCGGGCACGCCGCCGATGTCGACGACGGCGAGCAGGACCCGCAGCTCGGTCGGCGTCAGCTTGAAGATCCGTTGGATCAGCTCTGTTCCAGGGATCGCGTCGAGAGAGGCGTGGCTGACAAACAGCGCGACCGATGCCTCGAACGCGTTGCCGATCAGCCTCCGTCGGCCCGCGGTCAGGGGCAGGGCGTGCCCGACATAGCGTGTGCCGTTGGCTGCTGGAATAACGATCGCGGAACTCTCGCCCGCCGTCGCTCCGCCGCCGAGGGCCGATGCAGCCAGCGTCTGTTGGAGCGTCCGGTTGACCCGCGGATCGACGGCAACGAGCCGTCCATGGACCGAACGCAGGACGTCGTTCTGATCGAGGAAGTCTCGTCCGCTTGCATTGGCATGCAGGACATGACCCTGCGGATCGAGCAAGAGCAGCGCCGTTTTCAGCGCCTCGAGCGCCTGGACCGAACTCGCGGCGATCGAGCCCTGATGCAGCAATTCTTGATTGATTGCGATCGCTCGCCGCAGGTGAGGAGCGAGTTGGGACAACGCAACACGCATAGCGCTGTCGACCAAGCCCCCGGCCGCCATCACGGAAACGTAGGAGATCATGGTGGCGGATTTTGTGAGGAGCACATTGGCGCCGTCCTCGAGGCCCTGAGGATGGGCCCATTCACGATAGAACCTGCTGCTTCGGAATTCGTCGATGGGAGTCCAGTCCGCGGCGCTGTAGACCCGGCCGATCTCCGAGTATCGTATGTTGCGCGACGGATCGATCGACTCGTAGCCTTCGATGTAGGATTGCACGAAGGGAGCTTCGACGCCGACGGCATGCGCGATCTCGATCTCGCCGGTCCGCCGGCACGACACCAAGCCGCCGGCCTGCCCGCCGGCATACGCGACGACGCGATCGAGGACTTCGTTCCACTGGCTTTCGTCCAGCGACGCATCGTAGATGGATGCCACGAGCGAAAGCAGCTTGTCGTTCATATCCATCAGTTGGCCCCAGGGTCGTGCGACTTCAAGCATCTGCATTCTGCCGGATTGGGCGCGGGATCAATGTGAGTTGGGGCACAGTCGATGTGACTCATGATGCCCCGATAGGTTCAAACTGGAAGCCTCGCCTGATGGAAAAATGGCGCTGCACGGTAGGTTGACACCATATTAGGCAGGTAATTAACCCTTTGTTGAGAAGCCCATTTCGAGCACGATGACCAGTTCGCGTATGCGATGAGCACGATCAAGACAGGGCAAGCAGCAGCCGAGGTTATCTTCGTCCTCGAGGTGTTCGATGAGGGCTCGATAGTGGGAGGGTGTTGCCGCGCATGCCGGATGTTGACGAGTGTAATTTCGGGCCCTTAGAAGATCCGCCGAAATTGGAGCGGCTCGTGCGCTCTTGTCTGGAATGATGGCGCCGATGACAAAACTTGGCGAGATGAAACGCAAAGACGTGGTTCGCGTGCTAAACGAGAGATACTTCCTTCGTCTGTTGCAGCTTGGTCCTTTCGAGCGCCGCGCTCGCGGGTGGCGATTTGGGACGCGTGTCGTCAGCGACCGGATCGTTGAACATTTGATTGCCCGCGGCAAGGCGGAAATCGAAGGCAGTTTTCTGCGGCTGAAACGGAAAGAAACGGCGTAGCGGACGTTGCCGGCCGTCGCGACGCGGGATTGATCGTCCGCTGGCCTGCCTGGCGAGCCGCGGGCGCCAAAGAGTTTCAATGAGCCTTGACCAGACCCGGACCGATGCGAGGTAGATCAGGTCCGAGTGGTTGTTCGCTTTTACCCTTAGTCTTTGGCGTAAAGGTCCAAGCCGCGCCGCTAGCCAATCCAAGGCCTTCGACTGCCGCGTGTGCCGAGTGGTCAGCGGCACTCGCCATCTCTTGCGTGCGCTCCCTTGCAAACAGCAAAAAGTCCACTGCGCTGTTCGTGGGGCTTGGAGGCCAGTTGTTCACCAGGGCGATCCGGGTGATGCGCCCGCGCGGTTGCTTTACGTCCGGCCCACGACACCGATGAGGAGGCTTGACGCATCGCGACGGGACGCGACGACTGTCCCCCGAACGTATGAGGCGATCATAGGTCCGGCCCTGTATATCGAGCTCCGCTTTGGCGAGAGCGAGCAAGTGGCCGGCTGACGGTATGCCGACAGACCACGGCTGATCGACTCGCAGTAAAACAGGAAGGAATTGTCGTATGACGTTGCGTCGACGAACCACGTCCATTGTCGCACTGGTATCCCATCGAGTCCCTTTGATTCTATTCATCCTGTGCGGAATTGCGGGAGCGGCGGAGCGCGCTGATACGATCGGCGGACTCAGTGAGATACCGGGTGCGGGACTCCATGCCGAGGGAGCCCAGATCTATGAATGTCAGCCAGGCTCCGCAGGCAAGCTCGAATGGCAAGCCCGCGAACCCGTTGCGACGTTGATGGACGGTGACAATTCGGTCGGGCGGCACTACGCGGCGCTACACTGGGCGTCAGTCGATCCCCGCACACTTGTCTGGGAGCATAAGGACGGTAGTTCGGTGAAAGCCAAGATAGTTGCCAGTGCTCCGGGGCAAACCGCCGACGATCTGCCCTGGCTCACGCTCCAGGTCGTCACCCAGTTGGCGGATGGAGTGCTTTACGGTGCAACCAACGTCCAGCGGATCAATACGCGCGGCGGGATGGCAGGCGGTGCCTGCAATCGGCCGGGAGCTTTTCGCAGTGTGCCATATTCGGCCGACTACGTATTCCAGTACGGAGAATAGCGGCGCATGGACGTGGAGGGCATCACCGGGGTGGATCGTGTTGTAGAGTGAGGTAGGCGATGCATCGTTTCTTTTTCGATCTGTTGATCGGCAATGTCGTGATGCTTGATCCAGGCGGTATGATTCATGAGCATGTCGGTGCGACCATGTCAGCTGCCGACACGATGGCGCGCCATCTGTTCGTGTGGCGGGCGGAACTGCGCGATCGTGACGCGTGGATTCGCGTCAGGGATGGTCGCGGACGGGAGATCTATCGCGCTGCAGTTTGGTCGGAATCGACTGACCGGGAGGGCTGCGACTAGCTGGAGCCGTGTCGCAAGCTTGCCTATGGTCTAGGTAAGACAGGACATATTCGTTCCGATCCGAATCTCCGTCGCTGTTGCCCAAGCCGGACTTGATCTTGACGCTCTATCCTGGCGTCGAGGCGTCACATTGGTTGGCGCGTGCACGGAGTTCGCGTCAGATGCCCGCCGAGGTCGAAGCACGATGGTGTCCGACATCCCTCTTGCGCCTCGCTCTGAGCCCGTTCAGCCCCGGGGGAAACTCTAGCGAGACGCAGCGCCAGCCGGGAGAAAAGTGCCCGGCTGGCGCACCTTCAATCGGGCTCTCCCGAGACCGCATCAATCACCGAGCGTTCAATGGCCGCTGGGGGGCCGATCCGAATCGTGCCGTCGATGCTTCATCCTTCGCACGACCAGCTAGCGCTGTTGACGTGCCTGGTGGGCGCCAAGCGCGGAGATTTGTGGGCTTTATTGGTCGGACATCCTTCGATCGGATGATGCGGCGCGCGTGCGCCCGACTTAAAGACGTGGTCGAAACAGCTTGTCTCTCCTGCCGAAGATTGATGTGAATAATTTCATAGCAACGATCCGCCAAGCGTTGGCCACCTCGCGACGAGCCGGATCGAGATCAGAGATGCGCCAGGACGACGTCATGAAGAAACTCCTGATCGTCGTTTCTCGCGGATGCGGGGGGCGTCATCGCCAGTGTTGTCGATGCGCTGCACGGTTCGAGGTCGATCGAGGCGCGTCGACAGGTCTTTCGCTATCGCGATCTGCTCACGAATGAAAGTCGCGAACCGACGCGCGACTTTGTCTCAATCCACGACGCAAAGGATGTTCCAGAAGATGCCGATCGATTTGATGCCGAGCGATGCGGCTTCTGCAGCAGGAGGCTTGAGCAAGGCTAGCCTCAATCCGCTCACGATCGCGGCTGCCGCCCTGCTGATGATCTTGCACTTCGCGAGTGCCTCGTTGCTGGAGCGCTCCCATGCGAAGCTGGCGCAGTCGTTCGTCGACTCGTCTGAAGCCGAATTGGTCTGTTCCGAGCGCATCGACACGCGTGCGCCGACATTGCCATTCGACTGAGCTGAGGATTTGCCTCGGCCGGCTCCCAAGTTGCCGCGGCGTTGGAGAGTTCTGGCGAGATGCAGCAGACCTACCGCGCAAGGAGAATAGCCGTGTGTTTTCGTGATCTTGTCGTCGCTGCGCTCATGGGGTGGCTTGCTTTATGTCTATCTCGGCTGCCGGCTGCCGCTGCGGGCACCAGCGCCGGCTACGGAATGGGTGGCCCGTTCAGGGTGTTCGATCCAATCGTCGAGCAATACAACCGGTCCGGTGAGCAGTTTCGCATTGAGGGCCATTGCCAATCTTCTTGCACGCTGTTCCTGGCAATCAGGAACGTGTGCGTCGATCGAAATGCGACGCTGCTGTTTCATGCCGGCCATGATAGGAGCAGGAACGTGAGCTCCTGGGCGACGGATCATCTGCTTAGCGCCTACAACCCAGGCCTGCGCGCCTACGTTACCGCAAACCACTTCGTGGATACGCTGGAGTTTCACTCCATATCGGGGGGCGACATCATTCGCCGCTTTGGCTATCGCGAGTGCTCCAGGAGTTAGCGCACGCTAGTTCTTGTTCGACTCGTTCGATGCCTATGTGCAGCAACTCACACCAAGATCAGTTCGAAGTCGTCTATCTCTCGCGCCAGATGAGAGGAGAGTCTAATGGGAACATTGTCACGCGCTCTTGCAACAAAAATCGTGGGCATCGTTAGTCGCGTAGTAGCGGCGCTACAAGCGCAGCGATCGATCGACGCAAGGCGGATACACCGGCAATACCGCCACCTGATCGAAGCGCAGGGCGACGCACCAGGCTCGACCCGAGTTGGTCTTGTTTGCACCGCAGAGGATGATTCAGGAAATGCTGATGGAACTGTTGTAACTGAACCATCGTCCAACCGAACAACGCTCGAACGCGCGTAATCCCAATATCGTCATGTTGGCGCTTGACGCCGCAATCGTGGCTCGACAGCGTAACCGCGCTCGATAGCCAACTCGGCCGAATGTTCACACTCCATTGAGGTATTGGACCGTCCGCGCTGCAGCTAGACCCGGATCCTTCTCGCGTTGCTCTCTTGTCCGCCACGATCTTTAATCCGATTGAATCGGAGGCGCATTTTGCGAAAGATACGTGCTGATCGCTTCAGCCGGTGGGACACGATCATGGCATCTCATGTTCCACCGAGGGTTCGAGAAGAAGAGATAGCTGGTTGAAATTGAAGGGTAATCTATTTTCTGTGGCACCATGTTGGATTGGGACGAGAGTTCAAGTTTTTCAATTGCTTAGAAGGCGGTGTGTGCACGACGTGTGCACCGGAAGGTCAAGAAAAGTCTCATCACATCCAATGTGAGCATGCCTGTGGGGCATCTGGATGCTGTCTTTGGTTTCCGAAACCTTGTGGGCGAGCGGGGTGAAGATGGTTTCACCGCATGCGAGCGAGGTGTGGTCTGCAACTCAGCTCGACTGATGGTGTTCGCAGCGTTGCGCCTTGAAGGCGGCTCGGAGCTGAAAAGTTGCGGCTGCTTCCAGGCGGCAAGCGTCCCCCCTAGATTCCTGTTGTCCCGCGACTCCGGCGCCTCTAGCATCACGTCAAAACGGGCGTCGGGGCGGAAATGTGTCGCGAGGACATCATGCGCAGTATCAGTGCATTGCTGCTGGCCGCTTGTGTGCTGGGATCCCTGCTGTTCGCATCAGTGGAACCTGGTCTTGCGCAGGGAATTCCGCAAAACATTCCGCGGAAGGACCTTCTGATCCTCGAGAACCCGGAAGGCACCGTCAAAAACGCCGGCTGGTTCAACATCTGGGTGATCAACGCCAGCTCGCAGTCCAATGGGCTGCAGCAGGCCGCGCTTGATACGCTCTGGTATATCGATCCCGAGAGCGGTCTCGATGGTGTCTGGGACAATTCGCTGGCTGCCGACAAGCCGCAATACAACGCCGACTTCACCGAAATGACGGTCAAGCTGCGCAGCGGCATCTTCTGGAGCGATGGCGTCGAGTTCACCGCTGATGACGTCGTCGCAACCGTGACGACCCAGATCAAAAATCCGGCCATGCGCTTCAGCGCCGTGCTGACGAGCAACGTCGCTTCCGTCGAGGCGCCGGATACTCACACGGTCGTGTTCAAGCTCAAAAAACCCAATTCTCGCTTCCACACCAATTTCACGGTGCGCTGGGGCGCGGTGTGGATCCTGCCCAAGCATGTCTTCGACAAGGTCGAGGATCCCGTCAAATTCGACTTCAACAAGCCGGTCTCGCTCGGCGCCTATGTGCTGCACAGCTACGATCCCGACGGCAAATGGTACATCTGGCAGCTTCGCGACGACTGGCAACGCACCACGCTGGCGCGCTTCGGCAAGCCGGGTCCGAAATATCTCGCTTATGTCGATCCCGGGCCGCCCGATAAGCGGGTGATCGCGCAGCTCAACCACGAGCTCGACGTGATCCACGACATCGCGCCGGAGGGCATGTTCGCCCTCGCCAAGCAGAGCAAGACGACGCGGGCCTGGTTCAAGGGATTCCCCTACGGCCATCCCGATCCGACGCTTCCCGCTGTCATCTTCAACACGCAGAATGAGAATTTCAAAAATCCGGACGTGCGCTGGGCGCTGGCGTTGTTGATCGACATCAAGGCCGTTGCGATGGCGGCCTATCGCGGCGCGGCCACCATCTCCGCGATCGGCGTGCCGCCGACAGGAACCCATCCGGCCACCTATCACGCGCCGATGGAAGACTGGCTCGAAAGCTTCGAGATCGACACCGGCAAGCGCAAGATCAAGCCGTACGACCCGACCGTCGGCAAGCAGATCGCCGACATGCTGCGGCCGTCCATGGGCGAGCAGATCCCGACCGATCCGGCCGAGATCGCCAGGGCGTTCGGCCGGGGCTGGTGGAAGACCGATCCGCAAGCGGCGCAGGAGCTTCTGGAGAAAGCCGGCTTCAGCAAGCGCGGCGGCACCTGGATCACGCCTGATGGAAAGCCCTTCACCGTCCGCGTCATGGTCGAGGGCGATCTGCGTCCGGTGATGACGCGGGCCGGAACGATGATCGTGCAGCTTTGGAAGCAGGCGGGCATCGACGCCAAAATCGACGTCGCGCAAGGCACGCTGCCGACGCGGCGGGCGGCCGGTGATTTCGACACCTTCATCGGCTGGAGCGTCGAGACCCTGGGTGGCCATCCGGATCTGTCTTATTTCCTCGACAGCTGGCATTCGCAATTCGTCGCCGAGCCCGGCAAGCCGCAGCCGCTGCGCAACTGGCAGCGCTGGTCCAGTCCAGCGCTCGACAAGATCATCGAGGAGATTCGCACCGTCGGTTTCGACGATCCCAGGTCCATCGAGTTCGGCAAGGATTACGTCAAGCTCGCGGTGAAGGAGATGCCGATCATTCCGCTGATGGCCTACAACGTGTTCACCGCGATGGACCAGACCTACTGGACCGGTTTCCCGACATCGGAAAATCCTTACACCAACCCCGTGCCGAACTGGGGCAATTCGCGCTACATGTTCGTCCGGCTGAAGCCGGCGAGTTAGGACGCGATGTACCCGCAGCGCTTGCATCTGCCCCAACGGCCTTGCCGACCAACTCGGGTGCTCCCGTGAGCGGGTACGCCGGCTATGTCGGCCGCCGGCTCGCGCAATTCCTGCTCGTTGTCTTCATCGGCATCAACATCGCCTATGTCGTCACGCATGCCTCGCCCATCGATCCCGTCGAGCAATCGGTCTCGGTGGTGACTTCGTTTGGCAACACCGCGCCTGCTGCGATCGAGCAGATGCGCAGCTCCCTGCGCGAGCTCTATGGTCTCGGCGGTACGCCCGTTCAGCAATATCTGACGTTCTGGAAGCGGATCCTGAGCGCCGATTTCGGCCCCTCGCTGTCGGCATTCCCGACGCCCGTCGGCACCCTGATTGCGCGCGCGCTGCCGTGGACGGCGGGGCTACTCGCAGTTTCGACCCTCATCGCCTGGGTGCTCGGCAATTTGTTGGGAGGCCTTGCCGGCTATTACCGGCAGAGCCGCGGCCTGAAGCTGATGGGGGTGATCGCGATGGGCCTTCATCCGATCCCATACTACATCCTGGCAATGCTGCTGCTGATCCTGTTTGGCTTCATCTGGCCGGTGCTTCCGATCAGCGGCGGGGCGACGATGAATCTGCCGCAATCCCTGACGCCCGAATTCGTCTGGAGCGTGCTGCAACATGCGATCCTGCCGGCGCTGTCGCTGATTCTGATCGGGGTAGGAAGCTGGTTCCTCGGCATGCGTTCGCTGGTCTCCAATGTCCTGGCCGAAGACTACGTCGTCTACGCCGAGCTCGCCGGCGTGAAGTCTTGGCGCATCCTGACATTCTATGTGATGCGCAACGCGCTGGTGCCGCAGGTGACGGGCCTTGCGATGTCGCTCGGCGGAATCTTCAACGGCGCCGTGATCACCGAAAAGGTGTTCGGTTATCCCGGGCTCGGCTCGCTGCTGGTCGATGCCGTCTATGCCGGTGATTACGGCCTGGTCCTCGGCGTCACCACCATCTCGATCCTCGGCGTATCGGTCGGCGTGCTCGCGATCGATCTTCTGTACCCGCTGCTCGATCCCCGGGTGAAGGTCAGCTGATGGCCGTCGTTCTCCGCGACCTCCTCCGCTACAGGGTCGAGTTCCGGATCGGGCTCGTGCTGGTTGCTCTGGTCCTGCTGCTGTCCGTGCTGGCGAGCTTCTCGCCGTATCCGCCTGACAGCGTCTATGTGGTGCCGCCCGATCTGCCGCCGTCGCTGACCTACTGGTTCGGCACGACGTCGCGCGGCCAGGACGTGTTCTGGCAATTGAGCTTCGCCATCCGGAATACGCTGCTGTTCGGGGGCACTGTGGCGCTGGTCAGTCGCCTGATCGCGCTCACGGTCGGGCTCATCAGTGGTTACAAGGGCGGCTGGATCGACCGCGTCCTAATGTCCGTCAACGATACCTTCATCGTCATCCCGCTGCTGCCGATCCTGGTGCTGTTCTATTTCGTGATGCGCGACCGCATCTCCTGGTTGATGCTGGCGCTGATCATGGCCTGTTTCGGCTGGGCTTACGATGCGCGGCTGATCCGTTCGGTGGTCATGAGCTTGAGGCAGCGCGAGTTCACCCAGACCAGCCTGTTCTCGGGGATGAGCACGCGGCAGATCCTGACGGAAGAACATCTGCCCTATGTCGTGCCGATCCTGTTCTCCACGACCATGAACAACATGGTGTGGTCGATCGGGCTCGAAGTGACACTCGCCGTGCTCGGCTTTACCGATATCAACACGCCCACCATCGGCGGCATGATCTATTGGGCCAACCAGCACACGGCGATGGTCGCCGGCATCTGGTGGTGGATCGCCTTTCCGACCGTCGCCGTGATCATGGCGTTCATCGGGCTCTTTCTGCTCGCGGTCTCGGTGAACGCCCATATCGATCCGAGAAGCCGGCTCTGGAGTATGGGAGAGGCTTCGTGATGCAGGCGAGCCTCGAGCAGCCGCATGGGAATCAAGAGGCTCAGCCGCTTCTCGTCGTTCGCGACCTGCAGGCCTATTACCAAATCAGCCATGCCGGCGTCAGGCGCGGCATCCGGGCGGTTGACGGTGTCAGCTTCACGGTTCGCCGCGGCGAGATCTATGGCCTCGCCGGGGAATCGAGCTCGGGCAAGACCACGCTGATCAAGAGCATTGCAGGCGCGATCAAGCCACCGCTCGAGATCGTCGGTGGCAGCATGGAGTTTTCGTTCCTGCCCGGCTATGGCGGATTGCACCGTGCGCCGCCGGCGGAAGTGGAGCGGATTCGCTGGCGGCAACTGTCCTACATCATGCAGGGCTCGATGAACGTGCTGAATCCGGTGCGTCGTGTCAGATCCTCCTTCGTCGATTTTGCCTATCCGCATGTCGGCGGCAGCCGAAGGCAGTTCGAACAGCAGGTGGTCGCCCATCTGGCTCGCGTCAAACTCGATACTTCGGTGCTTTCAGCCTTTCCGCATGAGCTCTCGGGCGGGATGCGGCAACGCGCCACGCTTGCGCTCGCGACGATCTGCCGTCCCCGATTTATCATTGCCGACGAGCCGACCACCGCGCTCGACGTGGTGGTGCAGAAGGAGGTGCTCGGCATGCTCCGTGGCATTCAGCGCGAGACCGGCTCGTCGGTCCTGTTCGTCACGCATGACATGGGCGTGCATGCGCATATCACCGACCGCCTCGCCATCATGTATGCCGGGCGCCTCGTCGAAGAGGCGGCGACCGCGGAGATCTTCGGCAATCCCCTGCATCCCTACACCAAGAACCTGATCTCGAGCCTTCCGCGCATCGGCGAGGACGCGCCGCGCGTGGGGCTTGGCGGCGCCCCGCCAAATCTGGCCGATCCGCCCTCGGGTTGCCGCTTCCATCCGCGATGTCTGCTCGCACGCGAGATTTGCAGCCGTGAGGTTCCGGTCATGCGCGAAGCGAGCTCCGGGCATCGCGTCGCATGCTTCGCCGTTAACGGGGACGACAGGGCATGAGCGATCTGCTGCTCGACGTCATGGCGGTCAGCAAGATATTCGTCCGCGGAAGGCTGCTATCGCGGGAGAAGATCGTTGCGGTGAACAAGGTGAGCTTGCAGCTTGCCGCCCGGCGACCGGAGATCCTGGCGATCATCGGCGAATCCGGCAGCGGCAAGACGACGCTCGCCCGGATGATCCTGAACATGGAGACGCCGACCAGTGGCAGACTGCTGCTCGACGGCAACGACCTTGCGGCCATCAGCGGCAGTGCCGGCCGGCTGGCGTTCATGCATAAGGTGCAGCCGATCTTTCAGAATCCGTTTGAGTCCTTCAATCCGCTGAGGCGGGTTGAGCGGTATCTGCTTATGACGCGACGTCGATTTTCTGGCGCGGCAGGGGAGAGCACGATTGCGATGGCCGTCGATGCGGCGCTGCACAAAATAGGCTTGTCGCTGAAGGAGGTGAGCGGCAGGTACCCGCACGAATTGTCCGGCGGACAGCTGCAACGGGTCGCGATTGCCCGTGCGCTGCTGGCCGAGCCGAAATTGATCGTGGCGGACGAGCCGGTCTCCATGATCGATGCGTCCTTGCGCATGTCCATTGTCAATCTGTTCAGGACGTTGCGGGACGATCTCGGGATATCGATCATCTATGTCACGCACGATCTGGCGACCGCCTACTACGTCAGCGATCGTATCATGATCATGCAGAAGGGCAGCGTCGTGGAAAGCGGTGATGCGCGAGATGTGCTGAAGGCGCCGCGGCATCCCTACACACGCCAGTTGCGCGAAGCCGCTCTTTTGCCTCAAATTGCCAGCGGCGGCGCAAATGCCCCGCCCGGTACGACCAAGTCATTTGATCCAGCACATTCGAAGGAAGGGCATGAGAAAAGCTAGAGTTCTGATGGATCGGGATTTTGCTATCGCTGACACCGATCCTCGCCTGTTTGGGGCCTTCGTCGAACATCTCGGACGGTGCGTCTACGGCGGCATCTACGAGCCGGGCCATCCGACAGCAGACGATAAGGGATTTCGCGGCGACGTGCTGGCGCTGGTGAAGGAGCTTGGCCCGACGATCATCCGATATCCCGGCGGCAATTTCGTCTCCGGCTACAATTGGGAAGACGGAGTCGGCCCGCAGGAGACAAGGCCAGCGCGGCTCGACCTCGCATGGTTCAGCACCGAGCCCAACAGCTTCGGCACGAATGAATTCATGGACTGGTGCAAGGCTGCCGATGTCGAGCCGATGCTGGCAGTCAATCTCGGCACGCGGGGCGGCGAGGCCGCGTCCAACCTTGTGGAGTACTGCAATCACCCGGGCGGATCGGCCTGGTCGGATCTGCGCCGCGCCCACGGCTGGGAGAAGCCGCACGGTGTCAGGTTCTGGTGCCTCGGCAACGAGATGGATGGCCCTTGGCAGATTGGGCACAAGAGCGCGGCCACTTACGGGCCTGTGGCGCTCGAAGCCGCCAAGATGATGCGGTGGGTGGACCCGAAGATCGAACTCGCAGTCTGCGGCTCGTGCGGGCGGAGCATGCCGACGTTCGGCACCTGGGAAGACACGGTGCTCGATCAAACCTTCGATCATGTCGACTACGTTTCGCTGCATACGTATCTCAACAATTATCGGCGAGACAGCGCAGCCTTTCTCGCCAGCCCCGACCTGATGGACCGCTTCATCGACGAGGTTGTTGCATTGGCGGATGCCGCGGCGGCGCGACGTCGATCCGACAAGCGCCTGATGTTGAATTTCGACGAATGGAACGTCTGGTATCGAACCCGCCGCAACCGGGCCGATCGGGTCAAGGAAGGCTGGCCCGTGGCGCCGCCGATTCTCGAGGAGATCTACACGATGGAGGACGCGCTGGCTTTCGGCGGAGCCTGCATCTCGCTGCTCAACCATGCCGATCGCGTGAGAGCGGCCTGCCTGGCGCAACTCGTCAATGCTATCGCGCCGATCATGACCGAGACCGGCGGAGCCGCATGGCGCCAGACCATCTTTTTCCCGTTCGCGCACATGAGCCGCTTCGGCCGCGGCAAGGTGCTGCGCATCCAGGTCGATTCGGACACCTACGACACCACCTATTACGATCCCCGGGGACCTCTGGAGCTGACCTTTCCGATCGCCAATGTGCCGTACCTCAAGATGGCTGCCGTCGCGGGAGAGGCCGGGACTGTTTCGCTGTTCATGCTCAATCGCGATCTCAACCAGGAGATCGAGGTTAGCATCGATGCGCGGAATTTCGGCCGGCTCGCCGTGGCAGATGCCTTTCAATTGCGTCACGACGATCTTCAGGCGACGAACACGAGGGACGCGCCAGGGCGGGTGAAGCCTCAGCCGTTGCAGGGCGTGAGCTTCGCTGGCGCGCAGTTGCGTGCGACGCTCAAGCCGGCGTCATGGAACGTGATTCATCTGTCGGCAAACTGAGATCGGCGAGCGGAGCCTGCCTATTGCGCGACGCGGGGCCGTCCCCGCGTGTCGAGGACCTGGCGAATGGCATGCGCCAGATCTGCTGGCCGGTAGGGCTTGCTCAGGAGGGTGATTTCAGGGTCGAGCCGGCCGTCATCCATCATGGCGGCTTCCGGATAGCCCGACATGTAGAGCACGGGCACACCAGGACGCCGCTGAAGAACCGCATCGGCAAGTTCGCGGCCGTTCATTCCGCCGGGCATGACGACATCGGTGAAGAGCAGATCGAAGGCCGTGCCTTGGTCGACGAGAGCGAGAGCCTCTGGACCGCTGGCGGCCGCGATCGTTCGATAGCCGAAGCTCCTGAGCTGCGCCTCGACATATTTGCGCACCAGCTCGTCGTCCTCGACCAGGAGAATGGTTTCACTGCCGCGTTGCAGCTGGCCCTTCGCCGCCACGCTCGCAGAGGCTGCGGCCTGGGTCGAACGCGGCAAATACAGGCTGAAGGTCGTTCCACGCCCTTCCTCGCTGTCGATCCGGATGTGTCCGCCGGACTGCTTGATGAAGCCATACACCATGCTCAAGCCGAGGCCCGTTCCCTTGCCGAGCTCTTTGGTGGTGAAGAAAGGCTCGAAGATCTTGTCGCGGATCCCCTGGGGAATGCCCGAGCCGGTATCGCTTACCGTGACTAGGACGAAGTCGCCGAAGCTGTCGTCAGGGCCCGGATTTTCCGTGCCAAAGCTTACACTCGCAGTGCCGAAGGAGATCTTACCTCCGCCTGCCATCGCGTCGCGAGCATTGACGGCGAGGTTAATCAAGGCGGTCGAGAGCTGGCCCGGATCAATCAGGGCATGCCAGCAATCGTCCTGCAACGTGGAGCCGACCTCGATGTGCTCGCCCAGCGTTGGCCGCAGCAGCTTTACGGTATCGACGATGAGATTGTTGACGTCGACGTTGCGGGGTTGCAGCGGCTGCCGGCGCGCGAATGCAAGCAGCTGCGTCGTCAGATCGGCGCCGCGTGTTGCGGCGTCGTCGATCATATGCGCAATGGCGAGGAGGTCAGGCCGCTCCGCAAGATCGTCAATCAGGATCTGGATCGTGCCTGTGATCACCGTCAGGATGTTGTTGAAGTCATGGGCGACCCCACCGGTGAGCTGGCCGACCGCGTCCATCTTCTGCGCCTGGCGCAGCTGCTGCTCGAGGCGCAGACGCTGGCTGATGTCGCGTCCGATCACGATGATCAGCTCCTGGCCGCCCGTCGAGACGTGAGCGGCGGACATCTCGACCTCGAGACCCTTGCCCTCGGGTCCATCCAGGCGAAGCTGCAACAGGCCCGTCGACGCCGGCGCCAGCAATCTGGAGATCTCTGTAGCGTCGGCAGGAATGAGGATGGACCGGAACGGCAGACCGATGATCTGCTCGCGAGCCCGCCCCAGCATCGCACCAGCCGTTCGGTTCGCCTCGATAACGAGGCCGCTTTGGTCAAGAACCAGGATCGCGTCATGCGCCTGCTCCATGAGCAGGCGGTATTTTTCCTCGGCCTGCTTTCGCGCGGTGAGGTCGAGCACGAACGAGACGCACTGATCGGACGATCCGGCGAGCAGGGCGGAGCCGATGAGAACAGGAACGCGGCTGCCGTCCTTCCTGATGAACTCCTTTTCCCGCGCGGCGATCTGCCCGGATGTCCTGAGCTGCGCGACCCGCTGCGTGTCTTCGTCGCGATAGTCCGCAGGGGTCATGTCGCTCCAGCGGATTGAGGCCAGGTCCTGCCTGGAATATCCGGTCATGCTCAGGAAGGCGTCGTTGGCGTAGCTGATGTCGCCGCTGCCGTCCCAGAACAGGATGCCGATGATGTTGGAATCGACGAGCCGGCGGATGCGAGCCTCGCGCTCCTGAAGATCGCGATAGAGCAGCGTGTTCTCCAGCGAGATCGCGGCCTGAGCCGCGAGCAGGTCGAGCACTGCCACGCGATCCGGCGTGAAGGCGTGCGTCGTCAGCGTGTTCTCCAGGTACAGCAAGCCGATCAGCTTGGCCTGTTTCAGCAATGGCAGGCAAAGCATGGATCTCGGGTGCCGGCGGCGCACATAGTCGTCGCCGTAAAGCGCGTCAGGCTGCGTCGCGTCGTCAACGATGACAGGCTTTTGCGCGCGAATGACGTAGCGCAGCAGGGCTTCCGGACAATCCGGCGTCGCAAGCGAGGTTTGATGTATCGCGACCGTGAACTCGTCGCCTCGGGATTGGCCCTCCGCCTCAATACCAAAGTCGTCATTCCGCGACAGGATCAGCAGGCCGCGATCGGCGCCGGCGTTTTGCAGCACGATTTTCATCAGCGTCTCGATCAGCTTCGGCAGCTCGATTTCACTCGAGACGGCCTGGGACGCCTTCACCACGGTGGTGACGTCCATCTGCTGAATGGTCAGCCGGCTTGCCGAGCCGGCATCTTCGGCGACGTGAAGCCGTGGATAGAGGTGTTCGAGCTGTCTGACCTTCGGCTCGGCTCCCCAGCGAATAAATCCGTAATGGGCATCGCGCAGATAGGCAATGGCGATCTTGTTGAAGCCGCGCGTCGTGTAGAAGCGCCCGGCGCGCTCGTTTGCGATGGCCTCGTTCTGAGGAAAGCCGTTGGCATGCGCCGCGGTGATGGCCCGGTCGTAGAACCGCATGGCATCGAGCTCGCGACCTTCGATGCGCGCGATTTCAGCCGAGATGAGAGCGGCGCGGTCGGTGAAGTCCTCCGGGCTGATCTCGGCCATTTGCTGAAGCTGGCCATGGTGGCGGGTCAATGCGTCGAGATGCCTGCTGAGTTCGTCCGGGGTGGTGACCTCGCAAGCCGCGGCCTCGGCCAAGGCCGCGTAGAAGTGAAAGTCAATCCGATCGAACAGGGCTTTCGATGTCCACAAGAACTTGTCGGCCTTTGCTGCGGCGGCAATGGCGGCGGGATCACTTGCAAGCACGCGGGCCTGCAGCTTCCGGGTCCAGTACCAGAATCCGGCCTGCTCGAGGTACGGCTCCGTCTCGAGACGATGTTCGAACTGCACCTCGCTGAAGCCGGCGTCGTCGAAGCAGCCGAATTTCGCGGTGAGTCCGCGCAGCGACCGGACGAGCTGCAACTGCCCGATAATTCGATCCGCTGCAAGATCGACGCGCGCCCGGCGTGCGAAGTCGAGCCCCGCTTCGGCCTCTTGCTGCACTTCGGCGAGGGGGTCGCCGCAGGCGAGAAGATGCGTCAGGAAATGATGGCGGGTGAAGCTCGCATAGTTCACATCGCCGGCTTGCTGCGCGGCATCGAAGGCGCGCTTCAGCCACGGGCGTCCTGTCCTCACATCTCGCGTCCAGCTGCCGAAGCCGAGATAGACGCGGGCCTTGAACCGGTCCATTCCGCGCGTCTCGACCAGATCGAGACCGAGCCGGGCAAAACGATAGCCGGCAGCGTAGTCGCCGAAGTCGGGGCCGAGCACGGTGGCGAGCACGATGTAGGCGAGGCACGACGCATCGGAGTTGCCGTATTGCAGGCTGAGATTGGCCATGCGTGCGATGATCAGGCGGCGCAAGCCCTCGTCGATGAACCAGGCTGGCGAGACCAGCACCGTGAGGACATCCATCGTTCCGCGCGCGACTGGATCTTCCATCTGCGGCAGATCGAGCAGGGCCTCGATGGGACGGTCGCCGATCGCCTGCCACATCCGCTGATATTCGCGCTCGACCTCATCCCGCGTCGGATGTGCGGACCAGTCGATACCGTCGCGCCTGAGATAGTCGAGCGCCACCTCGACGTCGCGGTCGCTGGGCTCCATCCGTAGCCGGGTCACTGCTGCGAGGTCGGGCAGGTTGGTGGCACGCGTTGCCAGTTCCGCGAGCCGCGCGTTGGCGGTCGCGCGTTCGCCGGCCAGGAACTCGCATTCGGCCCGCTGCAGCGCCAGGGTGAAACTGAGCGCGTAATGCTGCTCCCAGTGGTTCGGGGGCAGCATGGCCTCGCCGATCGCAAAGTGAGCGTGGGCCATGGCAAAGGCCGTCGCGGCTTTGGCGCGACGGCCGGCCAAAAGATTGAGCTCCGCCAGCCTGACGCGCTCGTCGGGGTTGCTGATCAGACCGGTGCCGCGGTTGAGCTGGTTGACGATCTCGAAGACGTTGTCTTCGACAGTATCAGAGGTCGCGCGCTCCGCGAACAATCGGCCGATGCGCAGATGAGCCGCAGCGCGATCTTGCTCTGGGATCAGCGCGTAAGCCGCCTCCTGAAACCGGTCGTGGACGAAGCGATAGGTGCCAGCTTGCGGCTCCACGAATTCCTGGCGGACGGCAGGCCACAGATCGGCGTTGACCTGATCATCGGAGGCGCCGAGCACGACTGAAAGAACTGCCACTTCGGCGATATTTCCGAGACAAGCCATCTGCTGCAGAGCCGTGCGTGTGGCCAGGGGTAGCCGGGTAAGCTTCCCCAGCATCAGGTCGATGACGTTGTCGGTGTATCGCTTGGCGTGAATGCGCTCGAGGTCCCAGGCCCAGCGGACATCATCATGGTTGAATGCAAGCAGGCCTTCCTCGACTAGCGAGAACATGAACTGGATGGCGAAGAACGGATTGCCTGCGGTCTTCTCGTGCACGAGCTGGATCAGCGGTGCAGCGTGACTCGGCTCGCAACGCAGCGTGTCCGCAAGCAACTGGCCGAGATGCCTGCGACCGAGCGGTGCGAGCGTGATCTCTACCACCCGTCGCCCGCGCGCTTTGATCGTCTCACGCATGCGCATGACCGGATGCGCTGAATCCACCTCGTTGTCCCGGTAAGCGCCGATCAGCATCAGGTGCTTCAGCTCCGACCGGGTCAGGATGTCCTCGAGCAGCTCGAACGTCGCTATGTCGAGCCATTGCAAATCATCGAGGAACAGCACCAGCGGATGCTCGGCCCGTGCAAACACGCCGATGAACTGCTCGATCACGCGGTGAAAGCGGCTTTGCGCGTGCTGGAGCGGCAGGTCGGGGACAGGCGGTTGCGCGCCGATGACGGCCTTCAGCTCCGGGACCAGGTCCACGACGAGCTGTCCGTTTGGACCAAGCGCGCCGAGCAGGGCTCGGCGCCATTCGTTCAGCTCGGCTTCGGGTTTGCCGAGAAGGGGGCGGACGAGGCCCTGGAATGCCTTGGCCAGCGTGGCGTAGGGGATGTCGCGTTTGTGCTGGTCGAATTTGCCCGATGCAAACAAGCCGTGCGAGGGTACCAGCACCTTGTGCAGTTCGTTGACGACGGAGGACTTGCCGATGCCGGAATATCCGGCGACCAGCGCAAGCTCGGGCGTGCCGCTTCTGGCGATGCGTTCGAACGAGGCAAACAACGTCTCGCACTCGGACGTCCTCCCATAAAGCTTCTCGGGCACGAGAAGCCGGTCCGGTGTGTCGTGCTGGCCCAGCGGAAAGTCGTCGATGCGATGCCGAAGCTCCCATTCCTCCAGGCAGCGTCGCAGATCCCGCTCGGCGCCGCCTGCGGTCTGGTAACGCTCCTCGGCCATCTTCGAGAGCAGTTTCATGATCAGCCTGGAAACGGCGCCTGGAACGTTGCTGAGTCGCTTGGCAGGCGCTTCCGGCTCTCTTGCGACGTGACAATGCACCCATTCCATCGGATCATCAGCGGCGAATGGCAGCGAGCCGGTGACCATCTGGTACAACGTGACGCCGAGCGAGTAGAGATCGCTGCGGGAGTCGATCGAGCGGTTCATGCGTCCGGTCTGCTCGGGGGACATGTAAGCGAACGTACCGGCGATCTGCTCGTGCGCGGCCGCGGACAGCCGCTCGCGCGGGCGGCGCGTTGCGAAGCCGAAGCCGGTGAGATGCACGCTGTCCTTGTCGCGGCTCACCAGTATATTGGCCGGCTTGATGTCCTTGTGCACCAGGCCGTGTTGATGGACCTTGCCCAGCGCGGCGGTGATCTGGATCGCGAGGCGCAGGAAACTGCCTATCTCCATGGGCGCGCCGGTCAGCCATGTCAGCGGCTCGCCGCCGCGATCCCCGAGCACGAGAATGGTGCGGCCGTGGTCCTGCAGCAGCTCGAGTGGCTTTGCCGCCCAGGCACTGTCCAGTTCGTCCTTCAGCGCAAATTCGTGTGCCAGCCGATCGAGGCTTTCCGGGCTTGGATGCTCGGCGGCCGGAACAACGGTGAGCACAACCTGCCGTTCACCGTCGATGCGTTCGCGGGAGGTGCGGCACAGCAAAATCCCTTCTTCTTCGCAGAGAACTTGCGGACCGTGGGCCCAGCCGGCGCCCATAAAAGATGAAAGGTTCATGTCGCTAGACCATGCCGCCGCCGAGCCCAAATGGGAGCTCAGGTCCGAGCCGAAGCGGGGCTCCCCGGTACTTTGCCTCTTCCTCCAACAAGCTGCCCGGATGCGGCAATGCGCGCCGTTATCGTTTCTTTGGGTTCCGCGTATGGGACGCATGAAGGGCAGGACGCACGTGCGACGCTTGGCACGATAGGGCTCGGCACGACAGGGCTCGCCCCTCACGCCTTCATTCCGGCGCCCGGCTCGATCGACGCAGCCGGACAAGGTGAAATCGTATCATTTGCCTAAATCTCGTCAACGGAGCGACGAGACGACGCGCATTCGTGGATCCGCATGCAACATAGGTCTCTGTTGGGCAATATCGCAACTTAAGAGAGAACGACGGAGATAAGTTGGAGACTATCTTTTGGCGCCCTGCGTGCGGCGTGGTGCTCACCGCTATCGAGTGCCCTTCGCGTGCACTGAGAATCCGAACGCGCGATTTCCGCTTCCAATTGGTGCATATATGGTCCTAGAAGCGCCAGAGGGTGGAAGCTTGAACAAACCAAATTTCTCGGTCGGTCCAATAACATATGGGGTCGATCTTGAAGTAAATAGCTAAGTAAAATGAAGGACTTGGACCGAAAATTCTCTACGGCGCCCATGATGGATTGGACTGACCGGCATTGCCGGGTGTTCCATCGTCACCTGACGAGGCAGGCGCTGCTCTACACGGAAATGCTGACCACTGGCGCCATCATCCATGGCGATCGGGAGCGGTTGCTCGGCTTCGACGCGGTTGAACATCCGGTGGCGCTGCAGCTTGGTGGCTCGGATCCGCGCGATCTCGCCGAGGCTGCGCGGATCGGCGAGGGCTTTGGCTATGACGAGATCAATCTCAATGTCGGCTGCCCGTCTGATCGCGTGAAGGACGGTCGCTTCGGTGCCTGCCTGATGGCGGAGCCGGAGCTCGTCGCGCGCTGCGTTGATGCGATGAAGCGCGCGGTCGCCGTACCCGTCACCGTGAAATGCCGCATCGGCATCGATGACCAGGATCCCGAAGTCGCGCTCGATATGCTCGCGCGTGCCGTGGTCGCTGCCGGCTGTGATGTGCTGATCGTGCATGCTCGAAAAGCCTGGCTCAATGGTCTGTCGCCGAAGGAGAACCGCGACATCCCGCCGCTGGACTACGATCGCGTCTATCGGCTCAAACGCGCGATGCCTGGTGTGCCCATCATCATCAATGGCGGTGTCCTGACGATCGAGCAGGCGAAAGCGCATCTTGCGCATGTCGACGGCGTGATGCTCGGCCGTGCCGCCTATCAGGAGCCGTGGCGGTTGCTCTCGGTCGATCCCGAGATCTTCGGCGAGGCGGCGCCGCATGCGACCATGCAGGACGCGCTCGAGGCGATGATGCCCTATATCGAGGCGCAGCTTGCGCGTGGCACGCGGCTGCACGCGATCACGCGGCATTTTGTCGGCGCCTTCCACGCCGTGCCGGGTGCGCGTGCCTTCCGCCGCCATCTTGCCGAGCAGGGCGTTAAGCCAGGCGCCGGCGTCGATGTGTTGCGCGACGCGATCGCGCGTGTCGGTGCGCGCGCGCCGGCAGAGGCTGCTTAGCCTGGAAGAAGGACCGGATCGCGGAATCCGGCTCGCGGCCCGGCCTGTTTCGCCGCCTGTCAATGCCTTGTGGCGAAAATATTCCACTTTACCGAAATTCGGAAATGGCGTATGTTTCGTTCATCCCGGCTCATCCTTGAGGGGCGATCGTACGTCGTCACGAATTGCGAGCCGGGCTTGCGGTGGACGCGGCAGCGTCGGCACGAGAGGTGCGGGCAGGGCGGGTAGTCCCTGTGAGCCCGAAACCGCGTGTGGATGAACGGCGCTGTGAAGTTCGTCTCGCCAACATGCTTTCGGCGCGTGTGCACACTGCCGAAAGCCGCTGTGGCATCGGGCGAACGCGCGTACGGCAAAACCGTGTGGTCCTGGCCGTCGTCGCTACGGTCAAGCTGTCGCGGAGGTGCGGGGAGCCCAACCGGGTGAAGCGCATTGTCAATTCGCGAGGCGAGGGAGGCCAGAAGGAATTCGGCTCCCGGGAGAGCACGGCATAAGCCGTCAAACCATCGCGCAGGGAAGGCCGAGTGTTCGGCACCACCTGTATGCTGCTGTGCGGTCTTTTTGCGCTACATTTTCGCGCAGCGGACCGCGGGTGCGAGGTCGGCACCCGGTCTTCCCTGCACCCTCTTGGTCAGGAGGGTGGAATGACCAGGCAAAGCTCGGGCGATCTGCGCCGCGAGGCTGCGGAAGCGTGTCTACCTATTGAACTGCGTGCCGGAGATGGCGATGTCGCCGCTTGCTCGGTCATTGCGAGGAGCCCTCGCTTGCTGCGAAAATCGGGTGGGCTCGCCCCGGGCTGCCCGGAAGAGGCGGCTGCGCAATCGCTTAGTCCACCGCCATGCGCGGGCGGCGGTGGCTGCTCTGGAGCTCCGGATAGCCGGTGAGCATCAGCGTGTCGGAGCGCACGCCCCAGCTCTCCAGACGATCGAGGAAGCTCATGCCGAGCAGGTTTGTCTTCATCAGTCCGCGCGGCACGACGAGGGCCGGCACCGATTTCTCGACGAGATGACCGACGGCGAGGCGGTCGATCGTGAGGCGTGCGGCCTTGGTGTGGCCGCCGGCGGTTTCGAGGTCGACGTCGTATTCGAGCATCTCGAGCGGCAGGCCGATCGCTTTCGCGGTTTCCCAGGTCAGCACTACGGACGTGGCGCCGGTATCGATCACCATCGGCGTGGCGACGCCGTTGATCTTGGCGCGCAGCGCGAACTCGCCGCCCTGGCCGCGCTGGATCTGCACGGCGGGCGCAGGAGCGGCGGTCTGGCCGCCGAACATGTGCGAGACCTTGTGACTCGCGCGCGCAATCTGATCGGGATCGCCATAGGCGACCACGGCGCCTGCCGTCGCGGCGAGCATGACGAGAACTAGCAGGAAGCGGATCATTGCGCGCCTCCGAAGGCCCGCAAACCGGTCAGGCGCGTTTGGGCGATCCCGCGATCGGCTGCAAACCGGCGTCGGCCATGCGCGCGGGCAACAGCGCCATCAATGCGAGTCGTTCCGCACTTTCCATGGCGTGCCAGCGCGCGATTTCCGGCAAGGTCCGGCCGCAGCCGAAGCACAGCCTGGTTTTGGGATCGATCATGCAGACGGCGACGCACGGCGTTTCTTTGCTCATCGGGACATAATGTGGGATCGTCGGGCATCTGTGCAAGCATCGCTCAGGAGCCCGTGCCCGCGCTCATGATCGGCTTGTGGCGCGGCCGGCGCTTCTCGTCGGGTACCACGGAACTCTCCGGCTGCAGCGGCGGCGCTTCCTCCGACAGCGGCGCGAGCGCGCTCATCACGCGCTCCGGCGGGAAGGTGACGATCACCTCGGTGCCGATGCGCAGCTTCGACTTCAGCGTGAACGTGCCGCCATGCAGATCAATCAGGTTCTTGGCGATGGGCAGGCCGAGGCCGGCGCCTTGTTCGGCCGATTTGATCGAGTTGGAGCCCTGGCCGAACGAGGCGAGCACGATTGGGATCTCGTCCTCGGGGATGCCGGAGCCGGAATCCTTCACCGAGAGATACTGCCCGCCCGACGCGGTCCAGCCGGCCTTGAGCCAGATCTCGCCGCCTTGCGGAGTGAATTTGATCGAGTTGGAGAGCAGATTGAGCACGACCTGGCGGATCGCGCGCTCGTCGGCCCAGAGCCGCGGCATGGCCTGCTCGAACACCTCGTGGATGGTGATGCCGCGGCTCGAGGCGCGGAGCTTCATCAGATGATGGCAGTCGGCGACGATGCCGACCAGCGACACCGCTTCCTCGTTCAGTTCGTAGCGGCCGGCCTCGATGCGCGAGAGGTCGAGGATCTCGTTGATGAGGTTGAGCAGGTGCACGCCGGAATTATGGATGTCGGCGGAATATTCCTTGTAGACCGGCACCGCATGCGCGCCGAAAATCTCGCTCTTCATCACCTCGGAGAAGCCGAGGATGGCGTTGAGCGGCGTGCGCAGCTCGTGGCTCATCTGCGCCAGGAAGCGCGATTTGGCGACATTGGCGGATTCGGCGCGGTGCCGCGCCTCGTCCGAGATCGCCTTGGCCTGTTCGAGCTCGCCGATCAGCGCGTCCTTCTCGGCGCGCGCCTCCAGCGTGGCGAAGGTCGACGAGTGCAGTCGGTGCGCCAGCAGCGCGAAATAGCCTTCGGCCGCGAGCGCGAGTGCGGCCAGAATGTAATTGTCGAGCGAACCGCTCATCGCAAAGCTCAGCGCCATTGCAACTGCAACCGGCGCGGTGGCGGCGAGCGCTGCAATCGGCAGATTGGCGGCGAGCATGCTCGATACTGCGATCACCAGCAGCATCAGGAACATCATCAGCGTTTCCGTGACGGTGTCGAGCACGGGATGGATCAGGATCGCCATCCAGCACAGGCCGTAGAGCAGATCGAGCACGACAAAGCGGGTCCGCCAGGCGCGCGTCGCGGTCGGCGAGGCGGGCTCGGCGAGGAAACGGCGGCAACTGCGGATCATCGCGGCATGGATGCAGATCATGCCGGCGGTCCAGGCTGCGGCCGGGATCGGCTGCATCCACAACCCGAACAGCACGCCGGTCGCGACCACCAGCAGCATCACGACGTAGGGGGCCGATAGCCGCGTCTGCGCGTATTGGCGCAGCATCTCGGCGTCGAACGCCGGCCGGGTTCCGCTGGTCGACGTTAACTTATCGCGCGCCTCGCGCACCCGCTGCGACGCAGCCCTTCGGCTGCTCGCTGATGGAGCGCTGACCGGCTCGGCCGGAAGCTGCACTACCTCAGGCTTTTCAGAGGGGTTACTCATCAAGCAACAACGATTCCTGCCCGCGTCGGACGCGAGCCTTCTGCATTGTCTATCTCTGGCAAGAAATCCTTAAGAGGTGACTTAAGGAGCTAAAGAATTACGTTAACAGGGCGTTAATTTGCTCGCCTTAACTCTCGGAAAGCCGACGCAAAATTGTCGGACGAGCGAAAGCTGACCGTCAGCGCCAGCAGCATCAAAGTCCAATAAAATCAGGCAGAGCCGGACGTGAACGGAAAGAGTTTTGGCTCAGAAGCCGATCTCGAAGGCAAGTCCGATCGCGAGGAGTAATGACAGGCAAACCAGCGGAGAATAGGGCCGAGTTGCGCTCGTGGCCCAGTTCTGCGCGTGCCCGAAAGAGTGACTCGTGCTGGCCGGTTCAGGGTCGATAGCAGCTGTTTCCATGACATATCTCGAAATTCGTTGACTGCCGGAAAGGTGCTCCCGATCGCATTCAAATTCGAGATGGAGTCGCAGCCAGCGATATAAATGGGCCATAAGTGCCGGCCGATTGCGCCGCGGTCACTGCAAGTCGTTTTCGAGGAGGCCGAGCCTGCGTCCAAGCCATTCCGTCGTCGGCGCCTGGATCAGGATTGTGATCAGGATGATCACGAAGGTTACGGAAGCGATCAAGTCGGCTCCCGGTGCCTTGGTCCCCAACAGGAGACCGGCAAGTGCAGCCGGGATGACGCCGGTCTCGCGGGTCCAGCACATGAAGATGAGTTCGCGCACGTTCCAGCCTGCGCGGCGGTCCGGCAGGGCGCAGAGGAACACCGTCATTGGGCGTGCCACGAACATCAGAGCAAGCGCGACCGCCACGCCGCCTTTCCAGTGCTGGCCCATCTGGGCAAAGTCGAGCTGGGCGCCGAGCAGGGTGAAGATGAACAGGCGCATGATGAAGGCGGTCGTGAACACGAAATCGTTAAGCTTCTGCGCCTCGCCCGGCTCCATTCGAAAGCCCAGGGCTTCCTTGTTGCCGAGCACGATGCCGAAAACGAATACGGCCATGAAGCCCGATGCCTGTAGGCCGCTTGCGGCAAAGTAGGCGGCGATCACGGCAACCAGCGTCACGACCGGCGCGTACTCCGCGAGCACCGCCCAGCGCTCATGCGCGATGAGTAGTGCAGCCAGATAACCGAGAGCAACGCCGGCGGCGATCCCGATCGCGGCCTGTTTGACGAGGTCGAACAGCGCGCCGGTGGGCGAAAATACGCCGCTCCCCATCACTAGCCCTAGCACCGAAAAGGTGAAGATCGCCGCCATGGCGTCGTTGAACGCGGACTCGCTCATTACGGTCTGCGCAATACGATCGCGAATTCGGATCTGACGAAAGATCGGCATGAGCGTCGCCGGATCGGTCGACGCAACCGTGGCCCCGAGCAGCAGCGCCAGCATCGGCGGAATGCCGAACACGAGATGGGCGGCAAGTCCGGTGATCGCTGCCGTGATCAGGACGCCGATCGTTGCCAACGTCACGATGGTGATCCACACTTGCTTGATGACATCAAGCCGCAGGGCCGCCCCACCGTCGAACAGGATGTAGCTTGCCCCAAACAGAAGTATGATTTGGTTAAGTGCAGAATCGGCGGGGATGTTGATCAATTTGAGCGCGTGCGGCCCCATCGCGATTCCAGCGAGCAGGGACAGCGCGATATCGGGAATCCGGATTTTCTGCGCCAGCAATCCGGTGATAGTACCGACCGCAAGAATCAGCCCGCAACTCAACAACGTGTGCTTGGCGATCTCGACTGAGGCCGACGTATCCACCTGGCAATTCCGAAATGTTTGAGATTTGGCGGAGTTCGGCGTCCCGCCAGCCTGTTTCGCACGTTGCGACGTTACCTGCCATTGCGTAGCTCAAAAAGCGAAAACGAACGCTTTGGCGAGTTTGTCGCAGGTCATCGCCGCAACGTAGATTGCGGCGATGATGTTCAGCCTGAGACGATCGTCCGTCGGTCGTCAGCGATTGAGGCGCGCGAGCAGGCTCGACGTATCCCAGCGCTTGCCGCCCATCTTCTCGACTTCGGCATAGAACTGGTCGACCAGCGCGGTCACCGGCAGATTGGCACCGTTGCGGCGGGCTTCGGCGAGCGCGATCGAGAGATCCTTGCGCATCCATTCGACCGCGAAGCCGAAATCGTACTTGCCCTCGTTCATGGTCTTGTAGCGGTTCTCCATCTGCCAGGACTGCGCCGCACCCTTGGAGATGGTCTCGATCACGGCTGATACGTCAAGGCCGCTCTTCTTGGCGAAGTGGATACCCTCGGAAAGGCCCTGCACGAGGCCGGCGATGCAGATCTGGTTGACCATCTTGGTCAGCTGGCCGCTTCCGGCAGGCCCAAGCAGCTTGCACATCCGCGCATAGGAGCCGGTGATAACAGGCTCGGCGCCGGCATAGACATCCTGCGCGCCGCCGCACATGACCGTCAGCACGCCGTTCTCGGCGCCGGCCTGGCCGCCGGAGACGGGGGCGTCGATGAACTTGAACCCAGCCTTGGTCGCGGCCGCGTCGAGCTCGCGGGCGACTTCGGCGGAGGCGGTGGTGTGGTCGACGAACGTCGCGCCCTTCTTCATGCCGGCAAAGGCGCCATCGGCGCCGATCGTGACCGCGCGCAGATCGTTGTCGTTGCCGACGCAGCACATCACGAAGTCCTGGCCCTCGGCGGCGGCCTTCGGGGTCGCTGCGGTCTTGCCGCCGAACTTGTCCGCCCACTCCTTCGCCTTGGCCGCGGTGCGGTTGTAGACGGTGACCTCATGGCCCCCTTTTTTCACGAGGTGTCCGGCCATGGGGAAGCCCATCACGCCGAGACCGAGGAAAGCGACTTTGGCCATGGGACTGCTCCTGTCTCTTATACACATCTAGATGTGTATAAGAGACAGGCCATGGGATAGCCCATCACGCCGAGACCGAGGAAAGCGACTTTAGCCATGTGTGTGTCCGTAGCTTGAGTTTTACGGTTGCAGCCGGGCGAGGGGCGCCAGCCGAGGGTCCTTAAGGTTCCACCTGAAGGGAACGGGCGCACCATAAACCCTTGCGGCCGGAGGGCAACGGCTTCGTTTGGCCGCCCCCTGTGCTAGGATGGCAGGACTAAAGGACTTCAAAACAAGGGAGCGAAAGCATGGGCGGAATAAGCGTCGGCGTCCTCGATCATTTCAACATCCGGACCCGGAATCTGGCCGAGACTGTCCGCTTCTACGAGGACGTGCTGGGCCTGGAAAAAGGCGCCCGGCCGAACTTCGCCTTCCCGGGGGCATGGATGTACAGCGAGGGCAAGCCGGTGGTGCACCTCGTCGATATTTCGCCGACCTCGGAGGTCCAAAAGCCGGATTCCGGCGTGGTCCACCACGTCGCCTTCGTCAGCCGCGGCTTTGACGGCATGAAGCAGCGCCTGACGTCAAAAGGCATGAAATTCGACTCCCGCCAGGTGCCGGGCGGCGACCTCTGGCAGATCTTCGTGCACGACCCCAACGGGGTCATGATCGAGCTCAATTATGAGGCCGCCCAGGAGCAGGGGGCAGCCCCAACCGAGATGGCTGACGATATCGGCAGGCAGTAGCCTTTTGGCCGTTTCCGCTCTAATGGGGCATCCTGATGTCTTGAGCATGATCTGGTCGGAAAACCGCTTCACACTTTTCCGGATCATGCTCCCTCTAGGAGATGCGCCTTGAGCGTAACGCAGCAACAAGTTCTCGACAGCCTCGCCAAGATCAAGTCGCCCCGCGGGGTCGCACTCACCAATGCCAATGTGCTGAGCGCGATCAGCGCGTCCGACGGCAAGGTGTTCTTCTCGATCAATGTCGATGCTGCCGAGGCGCGGGCCTGGGAATCCGTCCGGGCCGAAGCCGAGGCTGCCGTGCGCGGCCTTCCCGGCGTGACCACCGTGATGGTGGCGCTGACCGCCGAGCGCAAGGCTGGCAGCACGCCTCCGCCACCCCCGCAGCCGAGCCGTGGCACGCCGGGCGTGCAGCCGGTCCATGCTCACAAGCCGGCGCCGCAGGGTGGCGCCCAATCGCCGATGGCGCGGCAGTCCGAGATCCCGGGCGTCGCCGCCGTGATTGCGGTCGCCTCCGGCAAGGGCGGTGTCGGCAAGTCGACCACCGCGCTCAATCTGGCATTGGGCCTGCGCGACCTCGGCCTCAAGGTCGGGCTGCTCGATGCCGACATCTACGGCCCCTCGGTGCCGCGGCTGACCGGCCTGCACGAGAAGCCGGAGCTGGACGGCGAGCGCAAGATGATTCCGCTCCGGCGCTTCGGCCTTGCCATCATGTCGATCGGCTTCCTGGTCGAGGAGGAGACTGCGATGATCTGGCGCGGTCCGATGGTGATGTCGGCGGTGACGCAGATGCTGCGCGATGTCGCATGGGGCACGCTCGACGTGCTCGTCGTCGACATGCCGCCGGGCACCGGCGATGCCCAGCTCACGCTGGCGCAGAACGTGCCGCTGAAGGGCGCCGTGATCGTCTCGACCCCGCAGGACCTGTCCCTGATCGACGCGCGGCGCGGGCTTGCCATGTTCAAGAAGGTCAACGTCCCCGTGCTCGGCATCGTCGAGAACATGAGCTACTTCCAGTGCCCGCATTGCGGCACGAAATCGGACATCTTCGGCCATGGCGGCGCGCGCCACGAGGCCGAGAAGCTTGGGGTACCGTTCCTGGGCGAGATCCCGCTGCACATGGCGATTCGCGCCACGTCCGATGCCGGCAATCCCGTCGTGGACAGCGAGCCTGACGGGCCCCATGCGGCGATCTATCGCGCCATTGCGGGACAGGTCCGGGATCAGCTCAAGGGCGTCATCGCAGCCGCTTGAGCCTCACGTCAGGGGACATGCGACTTTTGTCGACCCCCGTCATGCCAATGGCGCGTTCCGCGAAAGGTGCTTCCGTGTTAAACGCCACGGCAGCAAAGCCCCTTCGGTTCGACGCGGCCCCAAATCGCGTCGCCGGAACGAGCGGCAGCAAAGAGGAAGTTAGGGGAAACGCCCCAGCAAGGAGAGACCTGAAGATGAAGCGTCGTGATTTTCTGAAAGTGTCGGCCGCAGGCGCGGCGGCATCAGCCGCGGTAGCCTCGCCGGCAATTGCGCAGTCCTCGCCCGAGATCAAGTGGCGCATGACCTCGAGCTTCCCGAAGTCGCTCGACACCATCTATGGCGGCGGCGAGCAGGTGGCGAAGTACGTCGCCGAGATGACCGACAACAAGTTCCAGATCCAGGTGTTCGCGGCCGGCGAAATCGTCCCCGGCCTGCAGGCGCTCGATGCGACCTCGAACGGCACGGTCGAGATGTGCCACACCGTCTCCTACTACTATGTCGGCAAGGACCCGACCTGGGCGATCTACGCCTCGGTGCCGTTCGGCCTCAACGCGCGCCAGCAGAACTCCTGGTGGTATCAGGGCGGCGGCGAGCAGCTCGGCAATGAGTTCTTCAAGAAGTCGAACGTGATCGGCTTCCCCTGCGGCAACACTGGCACCCAGATGGGCGGCTGGTTCCGCAAGGAGATCAAGACCGTTGCGGACCTCTCCGGCCTGAAATTCCGCATCGGCGGTATCGCCGGCCAGGTCTTGCAGAAGGTCGGCGTGGTGCCGCAGCAGCTCGCGGGCGGTGATATCTATCCGGCGCTGGAAAAGGGCACCATCGACGCGGCCGAGTGGGTCGGCCCGTACGATGACGAGAAGCTCGGCTTCGCCAAGGTCGCGAAGTACTACTACTACCCGGGCTTCTGGGAGGGTGGTCCGACCGTCCACGCCTTCACCAATCTCGACAAGTGGAATTCGCTGCCGAAGAGCTACCAGGCGATCCTCACCAACGCGATGGCCAATGCCAACGCCTGGATGGCCGCGCGCTACGACATGCAGAACCCGTCGGCGCTGAAGCGTCTGGTTGCCGGCGGCACCCAGCTGCGTCCCTTCACCAACGAAATCCTGGAAGCCTGCCTCAAGGCGACCAACGAGCTGTGGGCCGAGATCTCGGCCAAGAACGCCGATTTCAAGAAGTCGATCGACGCCATGCAGGCCTACCGCTCCGACCAGTATCTGTGGTGGCAGGTCGCCGAATACACCTTCGACAGCTTCATGATCAAATCGCGCACCCGCGGCTGATCTACGCGCAAGTCGCAAGACGACAGGGCCCGGTCTCGTTCGCGAGGCCGGGCTTTTTCTTTGCCGGGAGGTGGAGGGCGCATTCAAAACCGAAAAAACAACCCCATGCACAGTAGAGGCGGGGTGTGGGTATGTCGCGCAGTGGATGCTGCCAACAGGCTGACGGGTCGTGGCAAATCGGTGAGACGGCGCATTGGTCGTGCAAACTTGGATCATTGCGCCAGTGTGTACGACAGCAGGCGCCGAGAAATCGTCTTGTGGCTCGCAATGACGGGCGGATGGAATTGGGCTTGCCTCGTCGTGCAAAACAGTGGCATAAAGCGATAATCGAATAATCCGAAATGCGCGATGCGGCGAGCGTTTTTATAATTGGGTCGAGCGCCGCGGCGCCTGATCTAACTAACACTTAAGTCGAAGACCAAATCGCCCGGCCTCGCTTTCGCGGCCGGGCTTTTTCCATGCCGCAGTGCGATCACGATGGCATTCGTTTCGCCCTTGCGCCATGCTGTTCCCCAAGCCTCGGCAAGAAGGCCCACAATCATCATCCATCAGGGTAGGAAACCATGAAAAGAAGAGACTTCATCAAGGTCACAGGACTTGGCGCAGCCGGTGCCGCGACGCTTGCGGCTCCCGCGATCGCGCAATCGATGCCGGAAATCAAATGGCGCATGCCGACGAGCTGGCCGAAATCGCTCGACACGCTCTATGGCGGCGCCGAGATGATGAGCAAGATGGTTGCGGAAGCGACCGACAACAAATTCCAGATCCAGACCTTTGCCGCCGGCGAGATCGTGCCTGGCCTGCAGGTGCTCGACGCCGTGCAGAACGCCACCTGCGAGATCGGCCACACCGCGTCGTATTATTATTTCGGCAAGGACCCGACCTTCACCTTCGGCTCGTCGGTGCCGTTCGGTCCGAACATGCGTATCAACCAGGCCTGGTACCTGCTCGGAGGCGGACGCGAAGTGCTCAACGAGTTCTACAAGAAGCACAACATCTACGCGGTGCCGGGCGGCAATACCGGCTGCCAGATGGGCGGCTGGTTCAGGAAAGAGGTCAACACGCCGGATGATCTCAAGAACATGAAATTCCGCATCGGCGGTTTCGCCGGTCGCGTGCTGCAGAAGCTCGGCGTGGTGCCGCAGCAGCTCGCCGGCGGCGACATCTATCCGGCGCTGGAGAAGGGCACCATCGACGCCGCCGAATGGGTCGGTCCCTACGACGACGAGAAGCTCGGCTTCTACAAGATCGCGCCGCACTATTATTATCCCGGCTGGTGGGAAGGCGGGCCGATGCTGCTCGCCTTCGTCAATCTCGACAAATGGAACGCGCTGCCGAAATATTACCAGAGCGTGCTGGAGCAGGCAGGCCACACCGCCAACAACTACATGATGGCGCGTTATGACCAGGCCAATCCGCTGGCGCTGAAGAAGCTGCTCGCGAGCGGAACCAAGCTGCACGCGTTCTCGCCGCCGATTATGGAAGCCTGCTACAAGGCCGCGAAGGAGCTGCACGCCGAAGTCGGTGCGACCAACGCCAACTTCAAGAAGGTGCACGACTCCCTCGCAAAGTTCTCGAGCGACAGTTACGCCTGGTTCCAGGTCGCCGAGGTCGGCTTCGACGTCTTCATGGCGCGGCACGCGCAGGGCTGAGCGTAGCGTGGTATGACAGGCCCCGGGGCGAAGGCTCCGGGGCCTTTGCTTGAAGGAGCCTCACGAGACATGACATGACGATGAGCTTCGATCCCGATGCGGTTCAAATCGCGCTGCGCAAGGCGTGGTCGCTGTCGACGGCGAGCCAATGGACGGCGGACAATCCCGCGGCCGGGCAATGCAACGTCACGGCGCTGCTCATTCACGAACTCTTCGGCGGCGATTTGTTGAAGACGCCGCTGCCGGCCGGCGATCATTTTTACAACAGGATCGAAGGGCGACGGTACGACTTCACGGCCAGTCAGTTTGATGAACCGATCGCTTACGCGGACTTGCCGACAGATCGGGCGGAGGCGGAGCAGGGGGCAACGAGGGAGCAACTGGCTGAACTCAGGGTCGCTTTCGGGCGGCACCTCATCTGACGGTATTGAGGCGACACTCCCGTAAGCCGAGTTCATTTGTCACGCATTTTACCGTATCCCGGAGGTCCGTTTGCTTTTGCAAAAATTTCTTGGACTGCCCTCGCAATTTGGCCCCTTCAACGGCTTCCAACATCACCCCACGCAGAGGGTCATCTCGAAGCGTTCCGAGAACGATGCCTTGTCCGATGCCAGCGCGGGTACAGCCTCCGATGCCAACAAAAATCTTCAAGGTCTTGGCTTCTATTGATCCTTTGATCACTCGATCAACCCGCGCAGTCATGAGCATAATCTGATTACCGAGGGCGTCGCCCACTTGCGTCTCTTCATAGATTGTCGCTTCGACGACGACCGGCACGTCGATGTCAGTCGGGACATGCTCGAATAAGATGCCTCGTTCTGTGCTCGGGATGCACGCCAATGCATTCGCGCAAGCAATGAAGTATGCTCCAAAACAGACAGCCCATGTTCGCATATCGGAAAGCCGATTATTGACCATCGCGCGACGATGCCAATATTCTACAACGTCCGCAATGGGGTCACACCCAGACGTGGGGCCGATTGCCGTTAAGCGTCCGCGACAGACCAGACGAAATCATTTGGTCAGCGCCGTGATCTCTTGAACATGTCAGCGAGCGGCGTGCCGCAGAAGGGGCAGAAGCGGATCACGTTTTCGAGGTCGGCCTCGCCGCCACCCTGCATGGGCGTTCTCGCGACCAGCAGCTTGAGCTGTCCGTTCTCGACAAAGAAATGCCGGCCAGCCGGAAACGTAAGCGCGGTCGCGAGGTCCTTGCAGCAGACCGTGAGAGCGTTGGACTCCATAGGCTCCGCCACTCCTTCGCCGTTGCTGAAATCAGAGTGGCGGTTCAAAAGCGCCGTGCCGTTGCTGAACGCACCGTGGAACAACCGACACGAATCCGCAGCCGCTCAGTGGACCTTGATCTCGTTCAAGGGCAGGCGAAGCGCTGTGGCGCGCTCTTCGCGATCCTTCCTGCAGAATTCGTTTTCGCTTCGCTCGAATTTGGCCAGCTCCTGCTGGGCTGCCTCCAGCAGGCGGTTGCGTCGCGCGAGATCGCTGCGAATGGCTTCGGTCATGATCCAATCCCCGTCTCGGTCATCCCAAAGAGGGCCTCAGGATTGCGGATCTGTGACGTCACCGCAAGGCGCCGAGCCCGGCCGGACCCGGTTCCAGCGCATGTCTGATCTTCAGTTTCCGCGGAAATGGAACGTCATTCACAAATTTTCAGCGGGTTCGGCGATCTGCTCGCGCAAACCGCCCGATCGAATTGCACCGAGATCAATGTAATTATTGTACTGATACTTTCATCGGAGCATATTCCGGCCAATTAGCAAATTGCACCGGGTTCGCCCGGGAGCACGGAGTTACGACCATGCACCCCAGTTATTTCGAATTGTTCCTCGCTTTCATCGGATTGTCGTTCGGCGTGCCCTCGGCGCTGCCGCGCGTGTTTTTCCGGAGAGAGGACACGACGCGCGGACGGGCTCCGTAGCGAAGCCGAGGCTGGGTAAGCCAGACTGCGCCGGAGATGCCGATATGGAATTGACGCTCACCACCATCCTCATCGCCTTCGCCGGCGTGTTCCTGATCTGCTTCATGAAGGGCGCGTTCGGCGGCGGCTTCTCGATCGTCGGCATTCCGCTGCTGTCCTTCGTCATGGACCCGGTGACGGCCGGCGGCCTGCTCGCGCCGCTGTTCATCGCGATGGATTTGTTCGCGCTGCGCTACTGGAAGCCCTCGACCTGGTCGAAGCCCGACCTCGTGCTGCTGTTGCCCGGGCTCGTGACCGGCATCGGATTTGGCTATCTGCTGTTTCGCGTGCTCGACCATCGCGCCGTCGCGATCGTGATGGCGGTCGTGACCTTGATCTTCGTCGCCCTGTGGTTCTTCCGCGATCCCAAGGTGATCATTGCGCCGCGCTCGACGCCGAAGGCGGTCGCTGCCGGTCTCGCGTCCGGTGTCACGACCATGGTCGCGCATTCCGGCGGACCGCCGCTGGCGATGTATCTGCTGCCGCTCGGCCTCAGCAAGGAGCTCTATGCCGGGACGACCAGCCTGTTCTTCACCGTCGGCAATGCCACCAAGGCGGTGCCGTGGCTGCTGCTGACGCGGCCGTCCGGCCATGAATGGATCGTGATGGCGATCTGCCTGCTTGCGATTCCCACAGGTGTCTGGCTCGGCTGGCGCCTGCATGCGCGGCTCGACCAGCAGCAGGTGTTTCGCGCCTGTTACGGTCTGCTGGTCGTGACCGCGCTGAAGCTGTTGTGGGACGGCGTGTCGGGTTATCTCGCGTGAGCGGCCGCTACGCGCGCGCCGTCGTTGCGGTCAGGTCGAACTGCGCAAGGACCGGAAGGCGTCGCGGACTTCACGGCTGAAGATCGAGGGCTGTTCCCATGCCGCGAAATGCCCGCCGGCCTCGGCTTGATGGAAGTAGATGAGCTTGTGATAGGCCCGCTCGGCCCAGCTCTTCGGCGCCACAAAGCTCTCGCCGGGAAACGCCGTCACGGCGGCCGGGATCGTGACATTGGCGGGCAGATAGAGATTGATCTTGTTCTCCCAGTACAGGCGAGCCGAGGAGATTGCCGAGTTGGTCAGCCAGTACAGCGAGATGTTGTCGAGCACGTCGTCGCGGGTGAGGGCGCCCGCGGAATGTCCATTGACCGTATGCCCGGCGACGGCCGAGGCGATCGCCGAGGCCGGCTGAGAATAGCCGTCGCCGTGATCAAGCAGCCAGGCGGCAAGGCCGGCGGGGGAATCTGCAAGCCCCGACAACGTCTGCGGCCGCGTTCCCATGATCTGCGCATAGGCGCGCCGCTTCGTGAACTGCAGCTTGAGCTGGGCGAAGACGTGCTTCTCTTCGTCCGTCAGGTCGGTCGGCGCAGGGTCGCCCGACGCCACCGCCTTGAGAATCTCCGGCGGCACGACGCCAGGCAAATTGACGTGAATGCCGATCAATTCCGGCGCGCCGAGCCGGGCCATTTCGTTCGTAACAGGCGAGCCCCAATCGCCGCCCTGTGCGACGAATTTGCTGTAGCCGAGGCGTTTCATCAGCACGACCCAGGCCCGCGCGATGCGCTGCGGATCCCAGCCCGTGGTGGTCGGCTTGCCCGAGAATCCGTAGCCGGGCATCGACGGGATGACGAGATCGAAGGCGTCATCGGCGCTGCCGCCATGCGCAATCGGATTGGTCAAGGGATCGACGATCTTGAGTTGCTCGATCACGGAGCCGGGCCAGCCGTGCGTCACGATCATCGGCAGGGCATTCGGATGCTTCGAGCGGACATGCAGGAAGTGGATATCGAGGCCGTCGATCTCGGTCAGAAACTGTGGCAGCGCGTTGAGCCGTGCCTCGACCTTTCGCCAGTCGTAATCGGTCTGCCAGTAACGGACGAGGGCCTGTTGCGTCGCCTGGGGCACGCCTTGCGAGTCATCGTCGACAGTCTCCTTGTCGGGCCAACGCGTCATGGCGAGACGGTGACGGAGATCAGTGAGCGCCTTGTCGGGGATGTTGATCTTGAAGGGGCGGATCGCGTCGCGGGTTGCGGCAGGCGCCGGATGGATCGGAAGCAGGGTCGCGACACCGGCGGCCGCGATGCCCGTCGCCGCCGTGGTCAGGAGCTTGCGCCTGTCGTGATCAACAGCTTCGCTGGCGGAAGTTGGCACCGCAGCGGCGGCCGGCGGCCTGATGAGCGTCGTCATGAAAGCTTTCCTTTGCCTGGGATGTGCCTTGGCGTTTCATCCCAGATCATGCCGCCAAAGCGTGGGAAACGCCCGTTAGGGTTTGTGAGACGTCGTTAGCCGCCCGGGCCAGTCTGCATCGCGTCAGCCGATCAAAATTGGTGGCAAGGAAGAAAGACAAGATGGCTGACCAAACGCTCTGCCCGGTGGCGTTCGCCGATCCTGCGCGCGGCTTTCAAGGCGAACCGCTAGAGGTGCTCGCAAAAAACGCCAGTGCAGCCGCGTTAAGCTCGTTGCGGAAGGCAAGCCGGTCGAAGCCCGGCCTGTCGGGGCTGCCGACCAAAAATCCCCCGAAGGTGGACGAAAAGGCGTACAAGGCGGCTCTCGACAGGATTCCGGTACCCACCGCGACGTACGATCCGTGGGGCGGGGCGCGCGCGACCGACTGAGCCAAGCCGCCCAAGACGTCGAACCAGGGGCCGGCCGGGATTCGTTCGCGCAAATCCGCGAGGACAGCGTCATGATCGAGCACATCATCGTCACCGACAGCGGCGCCATCCGCATGATCACGATGCGCCGTCCGGAGAAGAAGAACACGCTCACCCAGGACATGTATCTGGCGATGAGCGACGCCATCAACGCCGCCCAGTCCAATCCCGCGATCCGTTGCCTGATCCTGGCGGGTCGCTCCGGAGTCTTCACCGCCGGTAACGATATCGGCGATTTCCTGAAGGCCGCGACCGAGGCCGAAGATCTTGCGCGGCCTCGCAACTCAGTGACTTTCCTGCAGTCGCTGGTCAACAACAGGAAGCCGATCATCGCCGCGGTCGACGGCATCGCGATCGGAATCGGAATGACGATGGTCGTGCATTGCGACTATGTGCTTGCAAGCACGACGACGACATTCTCCTCGCCCTACATCCAGTATGGTCTCGTGCCGGATGGCGCCACCAGCCTGCTCGTACCGCATATGGTCGGGCATCAGCGTGCGTTTGCGATGCTGCTGATGGGGCGTGAGATGAGCGCAGAGGAGGCGCGAGAGGCGGGACTGGTCAACCAGATCGTTGCGCCGGGGCATGTCGAGGTCGAGGCCCTGAAGGTCGCCCGCGAAATCTGCGCCTTGCCGGCCGATGCAGTCGCGGTCACGCGCAAGCTGCTGAAGCCTCCAACCGAACAGATCGAGCGCCGGATCGCACTGGAGAACCACTTTTTCGCAGAGCGCATGCGCTCGCCCGAGGCGGTGGCGGCGTTCCAGAAATTCCTTGCGCGCAAAGCGAAGCGATAGGCCTGCGATGGCTGCCCCGCGCCGGCGATTCAGCCCGCGGACTGACACGACCATGGCGCTCCATCGGACTGCCAGAACCGGCAGGTTGCCGTGCAGCAGACGCGTCCGCACGCGGCGCGTTCCCGTCGGCACGAGAAGCTTACACGAAGCTGACGAAGGCCTTGATGACGCGTAAAAGGGGGCTGGCAACGCCCGCCTTTTTGCTGGCTGAAATCACGCGAATGGTGGAAGAGAGCAGGAATGCGGTGCGGGCCGCAGGGTGGACCGGGGTAGCCGGCAGGAATGAAATGCGCCTTCTGATCGTCGAGGACAATGCCGAGCTGTCGCGGCTCGTTGCCAATGGGCTGGCAGCAGCAGGCTATGAGAGCGATATCGTTGCCAGTACCGAGGAGGCGCGCGAGGCGGTGCGCAATGTCAGCTACGCCGCGATGATCCTGGACCTCGGCCTGCCCGACGGCGACGGCCTGTCGGTGCTGCGCGAGCTGCGCCGGCAGATGGAGCCGCTGCCGGTGCTGGTGCTGACCGCGCGCGGCGGCGTGCAGGACCGCGTCATCGGCCTGCGCAGCGGCGCTGACGATTACCTGGCCAAGCCGTTCGCGATGGAGGAGCTGGTGGCGCGGCTGGAGGCGATCCTCCGCCGTCCCGGCCAGTTGCTCGGTCGTTCCTTGCGGCTTGCCAATCTCGTCTACGACACCGAGAGCCGCCAGATTTTCGTCGACGACAAGCCGCGGATCATCTCGTCGCGCGAGACCTCGGTGCTGGAGATCCTGCTGCGCCGGCAGGGGCGGGTGGTGCCGAAGAAGAACGTCGAGGATCACATCTTCGGGCTCGAGGGCGAGGTCGCCTCCAATGCGGTCGAGGTGTATGTCTCCCGGCTGCGCAAGCAGCTCGCCGAGCACGGCGCCAGGGTCGTGATCCACACCATCCGCGGCGTCGGCTACATGATGGCCGAGGAGAAATAGCGTGGCCCGGCGCAGCTTCCAGATCGGGGCATGGACCGGATCCAAAGTCCGGGCAGCGTCGTTCAAATCGCTGATCTCGCGCATCGTGTTCCTGCACATCATCGCAGTCGCGGTGGTGGCGATCTTCCTGCCGCTGGTCCTGTTCTGGCTGCTGAACTCCGAGATCGACCAGCTGCATCGGGCCGCGATGCAGGCCCAGGCCGAGACGCTGGCCGAGCGCATCGCTGTCCAGGGCGACGGCAAGGTGACGTTCAATCTGCCGGACAGTCTGCGCGGTCTCTATTCGGAAGCCTATGGCCGCTACCAGTACGACATCCGCGATGATGACGGGCGCCTGCTGTTCTCGTCGCATCGCAAGACGGGTGATGCGCGGTCGGACACGATTTCGGGCGCCGATGTGACGCGGACGATCGACAGCTCCACCTTCCACATCCGGGTCGGGGAAGACCTGTCGCATCGCGACGTCATTACCGACGATATCGTCTCCAACTTCTTCCGCCGGGTCGGATGGATCACCATTCCCATTCTTCTGACCCTGCTCGCCATCGACATCTTCATCTTCCGCCGCGCCATCGCGCCGCTGTTGAAGGCCTCGGAACAGGCCAGCAATATCGGCCCTGCTCGCACCGACATTCGCCTGCCGACGGAGCAGATTCCGCGCGAGATCGTGCCGCTCGTCACCGCGGTGAACCAGGCCCTCGATCGCCTCGAGGACGGGTTTCGCGTGCAGCGCCAGTTCACGGCCGACGCCGCCCATCAGTTGCGTACGCCGCTCGCGATCCTGCGCACGCGGATCGAGACGCTCGGCGACCGCGCTGTCAGGCAGGTCCTGCATGACGACATCGAGGGCATGAGCCGGATCGTCGCCCAGCTGCTGGAGATCGCCGAGCTCGACACGCTGGTGCTAGATCCCGGCGAGACCGCGGACCTGCGCGCCGTCTGCGCCGAAGTGGTCGGTTCGATCGCGCCGCTCGCGATTGCGCAGCACAAGGACATCGCGCTCAAGGGTGCCGAGGCGCCCGTGCTGATCCACGGCAATTCCGAGATGCTCCAGCGCGCGGTCTTCAACCTCGCCGAAAACGCCATCAAGTTCACCGCGAAGGAGACGTCGGTCGATATCGAGGTGAGCGACGATGGTTCGGTGCGCGTGCGCGATTGCGGTCCCGGCGTTGCGGAAGGCGAGCGTGAGCTGATCTTCCAGCGCTTCTGGCGCAGGGATCGCCAGCGCAGCGACGGCGCGGGCCTCGGTCTTTCGATCGTGCGCGGCGTCGCCGACGATCACGCCGCAACGGTTGCGGTGGACAATCTGCCCGGCGGCGGCGCCGAGTTCACGCTGCGGTTCAGGCTGGCGGAGGAAGGGGCCTCCGCCCTTGGCCGAAGCTGATCGTTATTTCACCTTGCCGGTCGACAGATCCATGATCATGCGCGTGGTCAAATAGAGGCGCGGCACGATGGTGTCGAGCTTGACATATTCGGCATCGTTGGAGTGCGCGCCGAAGCCCGACAGGCCCATGCCTTCGACTACGGCGCCCTTGGTCTTGAGCGCGGCAAAGGCGGCATCGGTGCCACCGCCGGTCGCTTTCTCGGCGACGTTCATGGACATTCCGAGTTCCTGATAGATCGTCTTGCCGTAGGTCGCCACGCGGCGCGAGGCATCGTTGGCCTCGAGCGGCGGGCGCCGCACCTCGAACTTCAGCTCAACCTTGGAATCCGGCAGCAGGCGATTCTTGATCTTCTCCTGGAGTGCTTTCTCGAGATCATCGAAATCAGCGACCTTGAGCGCGCGCGCATCGGCTTGCGCGGTGGCTTCGGCCGGGATCACGTTGCGGTTGGTGCCGGCCTTGGCGACAGTCCAGTTCAGCTTCAAGCCCTGTTCGGGCTTGGACAGGTCCTTCATCTGCAGCAGCTGGTGCGCGAGCTCGTAGAGCGCATTGATGCCGCCCTCGGGTCTTGCGCCGGCATGAGACGACTTGCCTGTCACCGTGAGATAGGCCGAACCGATGCCGCTGGTGGCGAGCCGCACCGAGCCGTCGGTGCCGCCGCCTTCGAACGAGAACACCACGTCCTGATCGGAGGCGAATTTGGTGATGGTGCTGCGCCAGCCGGGCGATGAGATCTCCTCATCGCTGTTGCTGAGCACCGTGAGCGTGCCATAGTCCTTGAAGTTCAGCTTCTGCAACATCGCCACGGTGTGGAGAATGAGCGCGACGCCCTGCTTGTCATCGGCAATGCCGAGGCCGTAGGCCTTATCGCCGTCGATGCGGAACGGCTGGTCCTTCAGCATGCCCCTCAGGTACACCGTGTCCATATGGGCGATCAGCATGATCTTTGCGGTGCCGGTGCCCTTGAAGGTCGCGTGCACGGCCGGGCCGATCTTCGCGGGCGTGTCGTCGAGACGATAGATGTCGGTGGGTTGCAGGATCTCCACCTCGCCGCCGAGCTGCTTGAGCTGGTCGGCCACGCGGCCCGCGATCACATTCAGGCCCTCGACATCTCCGCTGCCGGTCTCGATGCTGACGAGATCGCGCAGGGTGTCGAGCAGCGGCTGCTGCTCCTTCTGCGCCAGCGCATGAATGTCGGCCATGACATTCGCATTGGGCTCGGCATGCGCGATCGTCGTGGCGCAGGCCAGCCACAGTGAGGCGATGAGCGAACCGGCGAGCGAGGGAGCAGGGTGCAATCGGGGCATGCGCAGCGTTCCGTCAGTTTGGGAAACGTCCGGTATGCCCGCGTTTGCCGCGCGTGTCACGCGCATCGAGCTCCGCCGGGGGGGCGGAGCATGATGGCGAGAGGCGCTACTTCTGCGGCGGGCCGAGATCCAGCGGCGGCAGGTCGATCTGCGGCACTTCGATCCTGACCTTGTCGAGGTCGACATTGACAGGCTTGTCCAACAGGCCTGTCACCGTGATCGGGAAGGCGATCACGATCAGCACCATGATCATCTGCAGGCCGATCCAGGGCATCGCGCCCCAATAGATGTCCGAGCTCTTCACTTCCTTCGGCGCCACGCCGCGCAGGTAGAACAGCGCGAAGCCGAACGGCGGATGCAGGAACGAGGTCTGCATGTTGACGCAGAGCATGACGCCGAACCAGATCAGTGCCGGTCCGTCGCCGACGACGGGACCCAAAATCTTCTGCGCGATCGGCGCGATCATCGGCAGGATGATGAAGGCGATCTCGAAGAAGTCGAGGAAGAACGCCAGGAAGAAGATGAAGAGGTTGATGAAGATCAGGAAGCCCCAGACGCCGCCGGGCAGCGAGGTCAGCATGTGCTCGAGCCAGACGCCGCCGGAGACGCCGAGGAACACCACCGAGAAGCAGGTCGAGCCGATCAGGATGAAGGTGACCATGCAGGTGATGCGCATGGTGGTCTCGTAGCCCTGCTTGATCAGGTCGCGCAGGTCGGGGATGCGCGCGGCCTGGATGCAGATCCAGGCCACCGCCAGATACGTCACCGCGAATGCGAGCTTGAAAATCAAATTCTCGGTGAAAAGCATCGCAACGATGGTGCCGATGCCGGCGGCGATCACGCCTGTTATCAGGATCTTGCGATCAGTCGAAGTGAAGTCCTTGTGATGGATCGCGGCGAGCACGATGGCGCCGACCGCACCCATGGCGCCGGCTTCGGTCGGCGTCGCAAGGCCCATCATCATGGTGCCGAGAACGACGAAGATCAGCACGGCGGAGGGGATGATGCCCATCAGGCACTTCTTCCACAGCGCCCAGCCGGTCAGCGTGCGCGCGTCCTTCGGCACCGGCGGCACGTGCTCCGGCTTGATCAGGCCGAGGATGAAGGTGTAGCCGGCGAACAGCATGATCTGGAACACCGAGGGGCCCCAGGCGCCGAGATACATGTCGCCGACCGACTTGCCGAGCTGGTCGGCGAGCACGATCAGCACCAGCGAGGGCGGCACCAGCTGCGTGATGGTGCCGGAGGCCGCCAGCACGCCGGTGATGTAGCGCATGTTGTAGCCGTAGCGGATCATCACCGGCATCGAGATCAGCGCCATGGCGATGACCTGCGCCGCCACCGTGCCGGTGATGGCGCCGAGGATGAAGCCGACGATGATGACGGAATAGCCGAGACCGCCGCGGACCGGGCCGAACAGCTGGCCCATCGAATCCAGCATGTCCTCGGCGAGGCCGCATCTCTCCAATATTGCGCCCATGAAGGTGAAGAACGGGATCGCGAGCAAGAGCTCGTTGGAGAGGACGCTGCCGAACACGCGTCCGGGGATCGCCTGCAGGAAGTTGAGGTCGAAGAATCCGAGATGGATGGCGAGGAAGCCGAAGGAGAGGCCGACTGCCGCGAGCGTGAACGCCACGGGAAAGCCGAGCAGCATCACCAGAACCAGGCCGCCGAACATCATTGGCGGCATCATCTCCAGCGTGATCATTGAGTCGGCCTCTCGTACTTGGCGTCGATCGTCACATAGCCCTGGAGAGCCGCGATACGCTTGATGACTTCGGAAACTCCCTGCAATGCCAGCATCACGAAGCCGGCGGGGATCACGAACTTGATGGGCCAGCGGATCAGGCCGCCGGCATTGCCCGACATCTCGCCGACGTTATAGGCCTGCATGAAGAACGGCCACGACAGATAGGCGAGCAGGAGGCAGGAGGGGATCAGGAAGAACAGCGTGCCGATCAGGTCGAGCCAGAGCTGGCCTCGCTCGGATAGCATCAAATACATGATCTCGACGCGGACATGCTCGTTGCGCTTGAAGGTGTAGGACGCGCCGAACATCACCAGGATCGCGAACATGTACCATTGCAGCTCCAGCCACCCGTTCGACGAGTAGCTGAACGCGTAGCGGATCATGGCGTTGGCCGCGCTCACCAGACAGGCGAAGAGCACGAGCAGGTTACAGACGTACCCAATCTTTTCATTGAGGGCGTCGATGGCGTTGCTCACCGCCAGCAGTGGACGCATCTTACTTTCTCTCCGTCGCGGCCTAACACTTCTGCAGGAGGCATCAGCGCACATCACCTGGCCTGCGTGCAAAATGCACGCGACCGCACGGATCGTTTTCCGAAAGCGATTGCGGCGTCAGTCCTCCCCTCGTGCCTTGTCGTCTTGACCGCGACCGCCAACGGGGCGGGCCGGCTTATGGCTGCCGGGCAAGCAAAGGCGGTCGCACCAAATCAGCGGGCTTGTGCGCCGTCAATCGGAAAATGGGCAAATTGACGCCAGCTCAAAAGCTTAGGTTGGCGGGCGGGGGCGAATCCTCAGCCGCCCGTCACGCTCATATGCCTGCTAACGCTGGGGCGATCGTGGCGGCGGTCGATGATGAAATCGTGGCCCTTGGGCTTGAGCCCGATGGCGCGGTCGATGCTGGCGGCAAGCAGCGTGTCGTCGTCGGACGCACGCAGAGGTTTGCGCAAATCGGAGGCATCCTCGTGGCCGAGGCAGGTGTGCAGCGTGCCCGTGCAGGTGATGCGCACCCGGTTGCAGGATTCGCAGAAATTGTGGGTCATCGGCGTGATGAAGCCGAGCTTGCCGCCGGTCTCGGCGACGCCGACATAGCGTGCCGGTCCGCCGGTGCTCTCGGCAAGATCCGTCAGCGTGAATTGCTGGGCGAGGCGCGCGCGCACCAGCGACAGCGGCAGGTATTGGTCGATGCGGCCAGAACCGATCTCGCCCATCGGCATCACCTCGATCAGAGTCAGCCCCATGCCCTTGCCGTGGGCCCAGCGCAAGAGATCAGGGAGCTCGTCCTCGTTGAGATTCTTCAGCGCCACCGCGTTGATCTTCACGGCGAGGCCAGCGGCGCGCGCGGCCTCGATGCCTTCCAGCACCTTGTCGATCTCGCCCCAGCGCGTGATCTCGCGAAACTTCCTGGGATCGAGCGTGTCGAGCGAGACGTTGATGCGGCGGACGCCGCAATCGGCAAGCTCCTGCGCTTGTTTTGCGAGCTGCGTGCCGTTGGTGGTCAGCGTGAGCTCGCCCAGGGCACCGCTCACCAGATGGCGCGACAGCGAGCGCACCAGCGACATGACGTTGCGACGGACCAGTGGCTCGCCGCCGGTGAGCCGCAGCTTCTTCACGCCCTTGGCGATGAAGGCCGAGCACAGCCGGTCGAGTTCCTCCAGCGTCAGCAGGTCGGCCTTGGGCAGGAACGTCATGTCTTCCGACATGCAATAGAAGCAGCGCAAATCGCACCGATCGGTGACCGAGACGCGCAGATAGGAGATGGTGCGACCGAACGGATCGGTCATGGCGCTCGACAGCGCGTCGCGAGAAGTCGCGGGAGATCCGTTCATACCAACTGCCCTGTCACTTACGGCGACGGTCGCACCTTTGCTTCAGCGGTGCTTGAAATGCAATGTAAGCATCGGACGCGGCTGAGACAATCGGGTGGTATACCCAGATTAGCGCTTGCCCGCATTCGGATCGGGGAACGCTGTGCCGGCCGCGGGCGCTGCAGCATCGGCCGGCGCCGCGGCGGCCGGTTTCGGCTGCTTCGGCCGGTGCGGCTTCTTCTTCACAGGCTTCGGCGGCACGGCCGGCTGGAGCTCTGCAAACACCGGGTTCGGATCGGTCGTGACCGTAGCGGGCGTAGTGAAATCGCCGGGGTTCCTGATGATGTTCACCGGCACCGTCGCTGGCAGGTACCTGGGCAGCGCGAATGAGACCGTGAACGGCGCTTCGGGGGCGGGAACCGAGACGGAGCAGGGGGTCTTGCAGCCCGGTCCGAGCGAGGTCGTGGCTTCAGCACCCGGCGGGTTGGATTCGAGCCGGACCTGCGCGGTCGGCGGCGTCGATTTGAACATGTCCCAAGACAATGAGGAGCAGCCACCCAGGCTCACTCCGGCGAACGCAATCGCGATGACACGACGCATGACCATCCACTCTACTGCGACGAACCGCCACATAACCCCATGACGACCTTAGGAGCGTCGTTCCGGGCAAGCAACCGGCGGGCACTGCATAGTTAATAGATGGTTAACGCGGGGTTGTGCGGGATAGCCGAGCTATTTCAGGGCCTTGTCTGACGCCTGGAGGGTCATCAGGCTGTGGGCGGCGGCCGGCAGGTCACGCATGTGATGGATCAGCCGGTCCGGCTTCAGCTCGGCGATCGGCACGTCTGTATAGCCGAAGCTGACCCCGATCACCGGCACCCCGGCGCGGCGGGCGACCCCGACGTCGGTTCCGGCATCGCCGACCATGATACTGGCTTTGACCGCACCGCCCGCCCGCGCCACGGTCTCGCGGAAAATGGTCGGATCGGGCTTTTGAACGCCAAACGTGTCCGCGCCGCAGATCGCGGCGAACCGGCGGCTCAGGTCGAGCTGGTCCAAGAGCCGCTTCGACAGCCATTCCAGCTTGTTGGTGCAGACCGCGAGCCGATGGCCCTGCGCCGCGAACAGGTCGAGCGCGTCCAGCAGCCCCTCGAAGGGGCGGGATTCGACCGCGATATGATCGGCGTAATAGGCGATGAAATCCGCCGTCATCCGGTCCATGTCGGCAGGCGTGACTGTCCGCCCCTCAGCCTCCAGGCCTCGTTCGATCAGCTTGCGGGCACCGGCGCCGATCATGTTCCGGGCCGAGGCCATCGGCACCGGCGGCAGGCCTTCGCGGTCGAGCACGTAATTGAGCGCCGTGATCAGGTCGGGCGCCGTATCCACAAGCGTGCCGTCGAGATCGAAGACGAGGGTGTAGGGGGAGTTCATGCAAAAACCGCTATCGGTCCGGCCGGGCCGGCGCAAGGGGCGGGGCCATAAGATCACCTTATGGGAGCGTTCCCAGACCCTATTCGCGGGGGAAAAACGAGGCTACATAGGCCGCCGCAAGGCGACTCTGCCGGCGGCATTCCTGACTTTGAGAGGCGGGCGCGGACGTGGATATGGACCAGTTGAAGCGGCAGGCAGCGGCACGCGCCCTCGAGGAGGTGCGTGACGGCATGCAGCTTGGTCTGGGCACTGGCTCGACCGCCAAGCATTTCGTCGAGCTGCTGGGCGAGCGCGTCGCCGCCGGGCTCAACGTGATCGGTGTGCCGACCTCGGAGGCGACCCGCACTGATGCGATGCGCTGCGGCGTGCCGCTGACCACACTCGATGAGATCGACCATCTCGATATCACCGTCGACGGCGCCGACGAGATCGACCCCCAGCTCAACCTGATCAAGGGCGGCGGCGGCGCATTGCTGCGCGAGAAGATCGTCGCGGCGGCCTCGGATCGCATGATCGTCATTGCCGACGACACCAAATGGGTGCCGACGCTCGGCCGCTTTCCGCTGCCGGTCGAAGTGATCCCGTTCGGGCTCGGGGCGACCCGGCGGGCGATCGAAAAGGCATTTGCGGAATGCGGCGTTTCCGGGCAAATGGCGGTCCGCAGGGCCAGGGACGGCCACGTTTTCGTCACCGATGGCGGCCACTGGATCGTCGACGCCCAGCTTGGACGTATTGCGGATCCCGCAAGCCTCGCCAAGGCATTGAGTGCGATCCCCGGCGTCGTCGAACATGGGTTATTTATCGGCTTGGCCAGCTCGGCTGTTTTGGCGGGTGGCGAGGGAATCCGCGTGATTGAACGGCGATAAGCCGCCAAAAGGAGACCAGGAATGAAGAGCGTTTTGAAGATCGTGCCAGCAGCCTGCCTTGCCATCGCGTTGGCACTGGGGGCAGCGCCTGCGACTGCGCAGCAGCCGGCAGCGGCGGCTCCCACGCCCGGGGCGATTGCCGCGGCGAAGGAAATTCTGACGCTGAAGAATGCCAGCGCGATGTACGCCGGCGCCGTGCCCGGCATGGTGGAGAAGGTCAAGGCCACGCTGATCGGCCAGAACCTCAACTACCAGAAGGACCTCAACGAGCTTGCCCCGGTCGTTGCCAAGCAGCTGGCAGGCCGTGAGTCGGAGATCGGCGACGGCATGGTGGGGGTCTACGCCGGCGAGTTTACCGAGCAGGAGCTGAAGGATCTCGTCACGTTCTACAAGTCGCCGCTCGGCCAGAAGCTGCTCACCAACGAGCCCAAGGCCATCAATCTCAGCATGCAGGTGATGAATGCCTGGGCACAGAACTTCTCCGAGGTCGTCGCGAGCGCCTTCCGTGCCGAGATGAAGAAGCGTGGCAAGGAAATCTGACAGTACCTATCTGTCCAGATAATCCTTGAATGGGGTCGGAGTGGACGATGGCTGAATTCGACGTCGACCTCTTTGTCATCGGTGGCGGTTCGGGCGGCGTGCGTGCCGCCCGCATCGCGGCCGGATACGGCGCCCGCGCGATGATCGCGGAAGAATATCGCATGGGCGGCACCTGCGTGATCCGCGGCTGTGTGCCCAAGAAGCTGTTCGTGATCGGCTCGCACTTTCGTCACGAATTCGAGGATGCCGCGGGCTTCGGCTGGACCGTTCCGCCCGCGACGTTCGATTGGCCGACCTTGATTGCCAACAAGGACAAGGAAATCGCGCGTCTGGAAGCGGCTTACACGACCAACGTCGAGAAGTCGGGCGCGCAAATCGTCAAGAGCCGCGCGGTGATCGAGGACAAGCACACCATTCGGCTGCTCGCCGACGACAGGAAGATCACCGCAAGATATATCTTGATCGCCACTGGCGGCGCGCCCAACCACGGCGCTTCGATTCCCGGCATCGAGCATGTGATCTCCTCCAACGAGGCGTTTCACCTCAAGAAGCTGCCGAAGCGGATCGTGATCCAGGGCGGCGGCTATATCGCGCTGGAGTTCGCCGGCATCTTCGCCGGCTTCGGCTCCGACGTCACCGTGATCTATCGCGGCGACAACATCCTTCGCGGTTTTGACGAGGACGTCCGCGCCCACGTCCGCAGCGAGATGGAGAAGCAGGGCATCTCCATTCTCACCGGCTGCACGGTGAACAAGGTCGACCGCCATGGCGAGGAGTTCACCACGCATCTGTCGAACGGGTCGAGCATCGCGTCGGACCAGGTGATGTTTGCGATCGGCCGCCACCCCAACGTCGCCAATCTGGGCCTGGACAAGGCCGGCGTCGCCATCAATCCCAAGAACGGCGGCATCGCGGTCGATCATTTCTCGAAGAGCTCGGTCGACAGCATCTATGCGATCGGCGACGTCACCCATCGCTTCAACCTGACGCCGGTCGCGATCCGCGAGGGCCATGCCTTCGCCGACACCGTGTTCGGCAAGCGTACGGTGCAGGTCGATCATTCAACCATTCCGACCGCGGTGTTCTCGCAGCCGGAGGTCGGCACGGTCGGTCTGACGGAAACCGAGGCGCGCGCGCAGTTCAGCCACGTCGACATCTACAAGACGACGTTCCGCCCGATCAAGGCAACGATGTCCGGCCGCGACACCCGCGTGCTGATGAAACTCGTCGTCGACGGTGCGACCGATCGCGTGCTCGGCTGCCATATCGTCGGCGATTGCGCCGCCGAGGTGACGCAAGTGGTCGCGATTGCCGTGAAGATGAAGGCGACCAAGGCCGATTTCGACGCAACCATCGCGCTGCATCCGACCGCGGCCGAAGAGCTGGTGACGATGCGCACGCCGACCGCGCGCCATGTGCGCCAGGCGGCGGAGTAGGGCGCCAAATCACGGGGAGCCGTGACCGGCTCCCCGTTATTCTCTCTTGTGATCAGAAGTCGAACGTCATGCCGGTCGTGACCGCTTCGGCCTTGTTGCCGGCGACGACGTTGTTGTTGGCATCGCGTCCACAGACGCCGTAGCCGTGCCCGCTGACGCCGAGGCAGTAATGCGCGCCAGGTCCATTGCGCAAGTAACTGCCGACCAGGTACCAGCTTACGAACGGGCTGAAGTGGTATTTCACGCCGAGCGCGTACTGATCTGCGCTGGAGTCCACCGTGTTCAGCGCGAAGTCAGCCGCACCCGCCGGAGCCGAGACTGGGACACCCGCGACGGGATAGGCGTTCAGGACGCCCGTGCCCGGCGAGCCAGGCGAGGCGTTGGCGTGAGCCCATGACGCATTGACGTCCCATTTGTCGATCGTCTGTGTCGCGCTCAGGAAGTAGCCGTCGCGCGAACGCTCGTTGAAGGCAGCGACCGTGTTCTGGCGGCGCATGATCTCGTAGATGCCGTACAGCTGGAGGCTGCCGATCACGTCGTTGAACTTGTAGCCCGCGCCGACCTTCGCGGCCCATTCGTTCGCGATGCCGACTGAGCCGGGTGGCACGACGAGCACGCCGCCATTGCTAAGGGGCGTCACGGCCTCGTCGCCGGTTCGGTTGGTGCCCTCGTGCAGCTCGTAAGCGGCAACGCCCGTGAACCCACCCTGATTGTAGGTCAGCGATGCGCTGTAGAGATTGCCGTATGAGCCGTCGTTGCAGCCCTCCGGCGCCGATGTCAGCGGGAAGCCCGAGCCGCTGCCGCGCGCCGATGTGGCAGGGCAGTTGAAATCGCCGAGGGCAAAGTCGCTGTTGTCCTTCGCCGTGTTCTGTCCCGGCGAGATCATGAAGGTGGCCTGGAAGCCGTTCCAAACAGGCGATTCGTACCAGATCGCATGCGCGGCGCGCCAATCGAACTCGGCGCGGAGATCGCCGCCGGTGTTGCCCATGATCGAGTTGTAGTCGCCGAGCGTGGCCGAGAACGGATCGAACTTCGCCGTCGCCTTCTTGTAGGGCGTGTCCGCCTTGCCGGCCTTGATCGTGCCCCAGGGGGTCTCCATGCCGAGGAAGCTGTCGCGCGTGCCGAATGCGGCGCGCTCGGTCGGCACGGCTGCGACCTCGACGAGCGACTCGAATTGCGCGATCGCGGCCCAGCCGGGATAGCCATAAGGATCGAGATTGTGCCGCGCGCGCACGCCGAAATAGGTGAGATTGCTGGCGACGCCAAACTTCGTGCCCTGATCGTAGACGCCAGCATTGAAGATGTCGCCGGAGAGGTCGACATGGCCGTAGAGTGTCACCGTGGTGTTGTCGATGAACGGATTGCTTCCGGGCGCCTTGCTGTAGAGCGGCGCGCCGCCAATGCTGACGACGGCGTGCTCCGGCGCCGGCACGGGGGACGGTGAGGGTGCGACCGCCGCATGCAGAACGGGATTGCCCTTGGGCGAGGCCGGCGCGACAGCGGTCACCGCGGCTTTCGGCTCGGCCATGTGATTGACGCGTTCGCGGAGCTGCGCGTTCTCCTTCGCGAGCTTGGCGTTGCTGCGTTCGAGAGCGTCGAGGCGGGCAACGACATCATCTATCGTTGCGGCTTTGATAGGATTGCTAATTGTAGTTGCACAAAGGGCCGCAACGCCCGTGCCGAGCAGAAAGGCCTTCCTCATTGGTTTCCCCTCTATCGCCGCGGACTCTCAGGTGGGTCCGGGATAAAGCGGAATTTATTGTATGCCAGATGCCATATACAATATGATTGGTGTAATGCTACTCACTTTCCGGGCGAGTGTGTCTGATGGGCAACTATTCCTCAGGAAATGCGTCGCGCGGCGATCTGCCGCATTGCGGTGCGCTAAGGCGATTCCGCGTCAAAAGGCGAATGGATTCCTGAGCTTGCCTGGACTCTCGTCGGGCTTGCTTCAATCGGCCCACGGCGTTTCGCCGCGACCGAGACGATCGGCTATATCGGTCTGGAACACCGGCGGACCGAACGCGAACCACTCATCGCCGATCTGGTAGACCAGTAGTCGCCTGTTCTCGGCGCAAAATCGGGTCAGCCAATCCAGCGCCTTTTTCTTTGGCGCCACACCGACTGGCACCACGACGTCGACAGGGATGCCGCGCCAGAAGAAATTGGCGGCCAGCATGATCATGCTGGATTGGTCCGGTCGCATCCAATCCGGCAGCGGGCTCGACGCGACCAGCCAGCCACAGACGAATTCGCGGCAGGGATGCTGCGGGCGTTCCGGATAGATCGAGCATTGATGCGCGACGCTGAACGGGCACGGATGGCCCTTGCTCACCGCATGACCGCGCACCTCGATCTGCAGCCAGCCATCGCAGCAGGCGGTGCAGCTTCCGCAGGTTCTGGTGATGTCGCGGCTCACGGGCGAAGCTGGTGCTCCAGGCGCATCTCGATCGCCTACGAACTACCAGCATCATTTGCGGACAGGCAAGAGCGGCAGCGGGCGGCGCCGCTGCGTCCCTCGCGCTCAGCCGTACAGATATCCGACCGGGTTGCCTTCGGTGCGCAGCGGACGAATGTCCTTGTGCGTGATGATCTGCCCTGCGAGGCCGTCGATCTCGTCGCGCTGTGTCGGCGTCCAGCTGCGAAGTTCGTTCATGCCCTTGAGCAGACCGAGCCGCAGCACCTGGGTATTTTCGCCGAGGCCGACGAGGCTGATCGAGTCCTTGCCCGCCGTCACCACATCGCCCGCGGAGAGTTCAAAGGTCTCGCCGGCCTTCTTCTTGAATTCGGCTGTGCCGCGAATGACGCGATAGATCACGACCTCGCCCTTGGCAAAGCTCGTCGCGTCCGTGGCGGCAGACGTGCTCTTTGGCAACAGCGCGTGCCCGTGCGGATCCGTTGCGATGATGTGGCCGGTCACGAGATGCCCGCTCGGAATCTCGATGCCGATGTCGCGCACGTAAACCTGCTTCGCCGATTTGACCGAACCGTCGGTGAGCGGCTTGTAGAGCGCATCCAGCGCGAGCGGATCCTGCAGCCAGAAGCCGGCATCGGCGGGGCGGTCATGCAGCGGATGGCTCCAGGCCACGCGCGGCGTTTCGTCTTCGTTGATCTGATCCGGTCCGACGATGGTCGGGTTCGGGAAGGTGGTGGGATCGGTGATGAAGGCTTCGAGGAATTTGCCGGAGTAACCCATCGAGATCGGATCCGGTACCACGGTCTGCGGCGTCTTCAGGTTCTCTTCGGTCGACAGGCCCGACCAGGTGTAGAACAGCTGCCGGTGTACGATCGCGCTTTGCAGCATCACCGCGCCGGGGCCGACATTGTACCAGCGCCCGTCATAGTCGAAGGTGAACGCGCCCGAGGTGACCAGGACGAGCTGGAAGCCGCCCGGCGGCAGATGCAGATGGAAATCGGTGGGGCCGGTGTCGGGACGATAGATCGGCAAATTGGTCGCGACTTCGTGCAGCAGGAAGGTTTCGTTGTTGGCGTGGAAGCCTTCGTTGGCGCGGTTGTAGAGCGCTTGCGGACGGTACGTCGCCTCGAACTTCGCGTTCTTGTCGCGATCGATCGCGACGAAGTCCTGGGTATTGAGGCGGAGCGGCGCGCCGTTCGGGTGGGTGAGGCCGGTTGTCTTGAGATCGCCCGTAGCATGCACGTTCATGACGTTCTCCGCTCTGCGCCATTGCCAGCTCGCAAAATCATTGCGAATTTTGGGCCAGTTCGTTTGCGGAGCGGCAGACGCGCTTCATGCCCCGATGTGGCGAGCCGGTTCAGGAAGAAATCCGATGGCTGCACGGGAAGTTAGAGCGCGGCTTGGTCCGATCGCCCGGCACTGCAGCCGAGCTTCGTGCGCCCGGGACTGTGACGTCATTTGTCTAATTTGTCAGCAAGCTCGCCAGTGCGCGTGCAGTGAGGGCTCCCTCTGATCGGCGCTGACGTCGCAATTGGGCGCGATGCCGATTGACAGAATGTTCATGTTTTGTTCTTATGCTGCAACCGAGATGGAGGCAGACATGGACAACCGCATCAACGAACTCCGCAGAACGATCAAAGCGCTCCGCGTCAGCATGCGCGAGGCCGAGGCGATCATGCATGAGCAGATCAATCGCGATGAGGACTGCAGTTTCGTTGCGCAGGAAGTCATCAAGATGCGCTCGGTCATGAGTCTGCTGGTGAAGGAGCGGACTGCGCTCGGCGACTTTGAGCCGATCCTCGTCAACAGCTTCTTCATCCCGCGCCGCCGGTCGGCACGAAGGCTGGCCGCTATGTCCGCGCCGACTGTTGAGTCTGTGTTCCGTCCACGTCTGGTGGCGAGGGTTTGACGCGGGACGTTTCGCTAGCCCGGCAGCGGGATCAGCGGCGCGACCTCGCGGTCTGCGTGGTTCTCGCTCGCCGCGAGACCAGCCGCAACGCCGATGCGATCGGCCTCGGGACGGTTCTGGCTCATCTTGCGCTTGCCTTCGAAGCGCACCACGGGGATGCGCACGCCGACGATCCCGCGCAGCTGCGCGGCGATGAAGTCTGCGGGCGCGTCACTGACGGCCCAGGGCTTGGCGCGCGATCCTTCGTGCTTCCTGGTCAGCCGCGTCACGATGTCGAGCAGGCGCTCCGGCTCCTGGAAGAATTCCACCGGGCCGTAGGCGTGGACAGCGACATAATTCCAGGTCGGCACGACCTTTTCAGTCTCCAGCTTGGTCGCGTACCAGGACGGCGTCACATAGGCGTCGGGACCTGAGAAGATCGCGAGCGCATCGCCGATCGGCGGCAGCTTCCATTGCGGGTTGGCCTTCGCCAAATGCCCGTACAGCACACCATGCTCGCCTTCGCTCTCGTCGAGGAACAGCGGCAAGGGTGTGGCGACCGGACCTTCGCTGGTCGCCGTGACGAGGCTCGCGAGGCGGGCATCGCGGATGGTCGCGCGAATGCTCGCGACGTCGTCGTCCTTGAAAGCCGGCGGGATATACATGGCGTGTCTCCGTTCTGGTGTCGGAGATAGCCGAAATCTGGCCTGTCATAAACCGCCAGTTTCGAACGACTTTGTCAGTCCAGTTCGGCGACCCTGGCGCGTGCCCATGCGAGTGGGATTGGTTCTCTTCTGCATCATCCACATTCCAGGCCGGCGTTCTGTCCGAACCGGCGACGTCGGAATGTGTTTCTAATCCTGTTGGCCGAGCGTTTCGACGTAAGTCTTGCCGTAGGGATAGAAATGCTCCTTGCTACCCTGATCCCATTGGGCGCTGAATCCGGGTGCCGTGATGTCCCAATCCGGGCGGCAGATCATGCTGACGGCTCTGAGATCCAAGCGAAGCTCTTCAATGGTTGGGCGACCGAAAAACCAGTAGCCGTTGTAGATCTTGTGAATGCGCAAGGCTGGCTCCAGCACGATGATATGCGGGATGATCGGGTTGTGAACAGGATCGGTGTATTCGGCGATATCGAGGTCCTTCTGGATGATGCGCCTGGTATCGGAAAGAAAGGGCCAGTGCGCGCCGGCGCCGCTGCGATATTCGTTGGTCTGGGTGATGTTGTCCGTGGTGATGGTGACCAGCCGGCAGTAGCCGACTTCCATCTCGCGATAGAGCTGCACCAGCCCCTCAGTCTGACGGCGGTCCTTCGGGCAGAAGCCGCCGCGCCCGAGGACGACGATCATGGGATCGATGCCCTGCAGCTCAGAGAGCTTGCGGTGCTTGCCGGTATGGTCGCTGAGTTGGTAATCCGGGAAGGTTGCTCCCGGCATCATGTCACTTCGCATAGGACTCTCTCCCGTGTCTTAGAGATCGATGACGACGTCGCTTTGCGGGTGAGCGCAGCAGATCAGGACATTTCCGTCCGCGGGCGCGTCGAGCGGACCGGGTCGATAGCTGACGTCCCCGGCAACGAGCCCGCTCTCGCAGTTGTGACAAACCCCCGTCCGGCATGACCAGCGCACGGGAACCTCGCAGGCCTCTGCGAGCTCGAGCAGGCTGGCGTATGACGGTCCCCAGCGGACATTGAGGCCGCTGCGAGCGAAGGACACCATAGGCCCGATGCCGGGTGGGCCTGGCGGCGCGTGCGCCGGCCTGTTCGGCGAAGCCGCGATGCCTGGCGTCAGCGACGGCCCGGCGCTGAACAACTCAGTGTGGATGCGATCGGGCGCGATGTCCCATGCGCGGAGGCCGGTCGTGAGGTTGCTCATGAAGGCGGCCGATCCGCACAGATAGAAGTCGCCATCTTGCGGCACGTTGAGTTGCAGGAGCAGAGCCGCATCCAGATGTCCGGCGCTGTCGAAATCCATCTTTAGCCGATCGCCGGGATCAGGGTTGCTGTAGCAGACATGGCTGTGATGGTGAGCCAGCTTGGCCAGAAGTTCGCGCACCTCGGATGCGAAGGCATGTTCGCGGCCGTTGCGGGCACCGTGCAGCCACCAGATGTCTCTCGACGATCCTTCCGCCGCGAGCGCGTGAAGCATGGCGAGCACCGGCGTCGTACCGATGCCGGTACTCAACAGGACGACGGGCCGCGTATCTTGTCGTAGCGTAAAACTACCGCGCGGCGCGCCTAGTTGCACGACGTCGCCGGGTCGGAGCTCGTCGGCGACGTATGTGCTGGCGGTGCCGTGCTCGTCGCGTTTGATGCTAAGGCGATAGGACGCTGCGTCGCCATGGCTCGATAGTGAATAGCTGCGCACCATCGCAGGGGTCGCAGGAGGCCCGAGCCCGATGATGACGAACTGACCGGGTAGGGCGACGGCAGCTGGATGTCCGTCCGCCGGTTCGAGAATCAGCGACGTGACGTTGCTACTTTCGACAATCTTGCGCGAGACGCGAAATGGGCGGAAGCCGCGCCAGGCCAGCGAGGCGCTCGCGGCCGGGCCGAGCCCGGCATTTCCTCCAGCCGGATTGTTTGTTTGCGCGAGCAACGCCTCGAAGGAACGACGCCAGCCGCGGCTCAGTGCGGGAATCCGCAGTGCACGTTCGAGACTTTCACGTGGGTGAGGCGGCAGATAAAGCAGCGCGTTGATCTCAGACACGCTCATGCTTTCAGGGCCGCTGGCGACCCGCGCGATCTCATCGCCGGCCTCGACGTCACCTTCCTCGATCACACGAAAATAGAAACCAGGGCGGCCGTGCTTGACTAGCAGCGCAGCCATATCGGACTCCTCCATACGAATGCCGAGCCGGTAGCAGGTCACGCGCGGCTGCGTGACCTCGAACAGGGCAGAGCCGATCCTGTAGCGATCTCCGATGCAGACTTCGGTATCGGCAAGGCCTGCGACGGTGAAGTTTTCCCCGAACTGACCTCGGACGAAGTTCGACCGACCGAGATGCTCTTGCCAGTAGCGATATGACTCGTCCTGGTAGACGTACACGGCGCGCTGCTCGCCGCCGTGACCCGCAACGTCGCCCTGGCCGTCGCCTTCGATATTGAGCCGGCGCGCCCTGCGCGGGCCCTCGACGGGAGCCTTCCAGATACCAGTATGGACCGTCCTGCCTTGCCAGGCGATGTCGCGCGGAAGGCCGACATTGATGGACAGCAATCGTGCCATACTCGTTCCTCGGTGCGATTGGCACGGCGAATTCGGATCGCCGCAGCGTCAATCTGCATCCTCGCCGGCTTTTTGACCTGTTAGTCGTTGTTAGACGTTGCGAGACCGCCTTGTCCTCGTCTGCCTGCACGCCGATCTAGAGCGCAGAAACTGCAAGGCGGGAGACCGAGATGGACGATCAGGCCACGCTGACGGCGCTCCGGCGCCATTGGGACGCTTCGGACGCAAACGATTTCGAGGCCGAGCATGATATCTATCGCGAGGATGCCGTGCTCGACTATCCGCAGTCCGGCGAACGCATCCGCGGCCGCCGGAACATTCAACAGAGCCGCTTCGCGCAGCCGAACAGGAAGCGCTTCACGGTGCGGCGGATGATCGGTCGCGGCGATCTCTGGGTGAGCGAATTCGTGCTGACATATGACGGGGTGCCGTCCTACGTCGTCAGCATCATGGAATTTCGCGACGGCATGGTGGCGCACGAGACGCAATATTTCAGTGATCGCTTCGACCCATCGCCTACGCGCGCGCATCTGGTTGAGCGGGTGGGGTAGATCGGCATTCTCAGTCATTGCGAGCGCAGCGCTCGCAACGACGACGCGGACGGAACCGTTCTGCGGCGGCTGGTCGCAGTCGTGTCGCCTTGATTCCGGCTCGCCCGGCGTTATCTCTGAAGAGAACAAGAATCCGGGCCCCTCTGGCGAGGACGCTGATGATCTCAGCAAACCTCGCGATGTCGGATGACCTGTCCCGCGCGAATGCGATGGATTGGCCGATCGTCGGGCCTTCTCTGTTCCCTCCGACCTAATCGTCCCCATCGCGGCTTCGTGCGGCCATTTCGCAAGAACGAGGAGCGACGATGTCTGACGCCGAATATTCCAATCCGATCGAACTCGAGATCACCGAGCCGCATAGCTTCAGCGAGCAGGCTGCGGCGGCGCTGGTGATATCAGGCGCGCTCGTTGCGGTCGCCGACCGCCGCGTGTCGCCGGTTGAGCGTGACGAGGTGATCCGCTTCATCAGGGAGCGCGGACTGGCGCCGCACACCAGCGATGACCGCTTGTCGTCGATGTTCGACGAACTGGCTGAACGGCTGGAGGAGCCTGATTTCGCCAATGTGGTGATCGAGACGCTGCGGCCGGTGTCGGATCTGCCGCTCTCGTCCCATCTCATCGAGTTGTCGGAGCGCGTCGCGGCCGCGGACGAAGACGTGCATCCGCACGAGGTGCAGGCGATCAAGTTGTTGCGCCTGCTGACGCTGGTGCTGCCGCGCGCGAAGCCGGTCGGGCCTGCCGCGGCCGCCAAGGCGCGAGCATGAGCGCAGCTTCGGACGAGCAAAGGACGAGACACCAGGGGACCACCGGCCAACCGGCCGGCGGCGACCCGCGGCTCGACGCGCTCGTCAATCGGCTGCCGCCGCGCCTTGCCGGCAGCGTCGATTATCTCCTGCAACCGTCTAGCCGCTGGGTGCGGATTCCCGCAGGGATGCTGCTCGTCGTCGGTGGCGTGCTGTCCTTCCTGCCGGTGCTCGGCGTCTGGATGCTGCCGCTCGGCCTGGCGCTGCTCGCCGAGGACGTGCCGGCGCTGCGTGCGTCACGCTCGAAGGTCTTTGACTGGATCGAGCGCCGCAAGCCGCACTGGCTGGACCCGTCGGCTCCGAAGAACGACCAATCATGACTGAATTCATCACCGCCGACGCGCTGACCGCGCTGCTCCAGGTCGTTCTTATCGACCTCGTGCTCGCCGGCGACAATGCCGTCGTCATCGGCCTTGCCGCGGCCGGCCTTCCGGCCGAGCAGCGCCGCCGCGCCATCGTCGTGGGCATCGTGGCCGCGACCGCGCTGCGTATCGTCTTTGCCGGTGTCGCGACCCAGCTCCTCCAGGTGATCGGCCTGCTGTTCGCCGGTGGCGTGCTGCTGCTGTGGGTGTGCTGGAAGATGTGGCGGGAGCTGCGCGAGCAGGCTGCGCACTCCAGCCAGCTTGCTTTCAGCCATGGCGGCGGCGTGACCGGTGCGCCGGCCTCGCGCAAGACGTTTGGGCAAGCCGCGTTGCAGATCGTTGCCGCCGACGTCTCGATGTCGCTCGACAACGTGCTGGCGGTCGCGGGCGCGGCGCGCGAGCAGCCGATCGTGCTGATATTCGGCCTCGCGCTCTCGATCGCGATGATGGGCGCGGCGGCCACTCTGCTCGGCCGGGTGCTCCAGAAGCAGCGCTGGATCGCCTATGTCGGCCTCGCCATCATCGTCTACGTCGCCTTCGAGATGATCTACCGCGGCTCGCTCGAGATCGCGCCTGTCATCGCAAGTCTCTAAGTCCCGCCTTCGAGCCCCGCCTCGGCTTTCCTGGAGTGATCGATGTCGTCCGAACCCAAAGCACCTTTGGCCAATCCGCCGATCGGCCTGTTTCCGCGGCTGATCTTCGGCTCGCGCTGGCTGCAATTGCCGCTCTATGTCGGCCTCATCGTCGCGCAGGCGGTCTATGTGCTGCTGTTCCTGAAGGAACTGTGGCACCTGGTCGCGCACTCCTTCGACGCCAGCGAGCAGCAGATCATGCTCGTCGTGCTCGGGCTGATCGACGTCGTCATGATCTCCAACCTGCTGGTCATGGTGATCGTTGGAGGCTACGAGACCTTCGTCTCGCGGCTGAAACTGCAGGGGCATCCGGACCAGCCGGAATGGCTCAGCCACGTCAATGCCAGCGTGCTCAAGATCAAGCTGGCGATGGCCATCGTCGGCATCTCATCGATCTCGCTGCTCAGGACCTTCATCGAGGCCGGCAATCTCGGCACCACGCGCAGCAATTTCACCGAGACCGGCGTGATGTGGCAGGTGCTGATCCACCTGACCTTCATCATCTCCGCGATCGGCATCGCATGGGTCGACCGCCTCAGCGAGAATGGGCACCGCAAGGAGAACGGCCACGCCTCAACGCGTGGACCGGTCTGACCAGAGACGCCGGCTCCGTGCCAGCGTCTCGGAGGGCATCTCGCCGAACGCCACTCTATAGCCGCGTGAGAAGTCGCCGAGGTGCCAGAAGCCGTTGTCGAGGGCTGCGGCCTTGACGCTCAAGCCGGAGAAGCCGGACATGAGCTGGATGCGGGTGGACCACAGCCGCTTGAGCCGCAGATAATGGTGCAAGCTGACGCCGTGCACCGCATGCGTCGCGGTCTGGAGTGTGCGCACCGAGATGTTGAGCGCTGCGGCGAGGTCTTCGCTGTAGAGCGGGCGGCTGCCGTAGGTCGCTGCAACTTCATCGAGCTGCGCAATCAGTTTGCGGTGCTTGTCGAATGACCCTCGTCGTGCCCTGAGACTTTCGGCCGACACCAGCGTGTCGTCGAAACAGGCGAGCAGCGTCTCCTGGATCGGCCGGTTGAGCGCCGCGAACTCCCTGGGGTCGTCGAGGCTCGAGGCCAGGCTGAACATGCTCGTGATCGCGGCACGCAGGCGTGCCATTGCCGCGTCCTGCGGGCGGAAGTAGGTGAGGCCACTGGTGTAGTCAGCCCAGCCGCGATGGCGCATCTCCGAGTTGAAGCGCATCATCAGGTACGTGTTGGTGCCATGTGCGAGGGAGTCGATCGGGACCTTGCCGCGCACGACGTTCACCATGGAGCTGTCGATTTCACGCCCGTTGGTGATCGAGTGAAACGAGAACGGCACCGTGAGGCCGATGCCCTGGTCGGTGCCGACCTCGGCCTCGAGACGGCGGGCGAAGGCACGTTGGAGCACGAATAGCCCGTCCTGGAGCGGAAGGATGGCTCGCGACAGGGAGACCTCGTGCGGGCGGAGCGGCGTGCTGACGCCGAGACCGAGGACGTCATTGGCGCGAAACTCGTCGAAATCCGAGAAGCGCTCGATGCGGAGGATGCGCGAAGGCATAAGCTGATGAACCGGCATATCTGAATACCGAGCGGTGCCAGGAGGAGCGCGAATAATTACGCGGAAGGTATCAGGTGGCAGGTCCTCAGCCCTATTCCGTAAAACTACTGCGGCGCTTCATCACACGACTTGCGGGTACGCCGCATTCTCCCGTCGCTCGCGCTCGCCGAGTTCGCGCACGAGCTCCTGCAGGAACGACTCGGTAAAATCGGGCAGCGTACGCTCGGCGCGGACATAGATACCGAGATCCGACCAGACCGGGCTGCCGGCATTGTCGAGCGGCAGGAACACGAGCTGCGCGTCGCGCGACAGTCTGCCGATGCCGAGCTGCGTCTGGAAGGCGACACCGACGCCGCGCGCGGCGAGCTCGCGCATCAGGTCGATCGAATTGGCCTGAATGGCAGGCTCAGGCGTTTCGGAGAGCTGCGCGATCAACGGCTGCAGCAGATGATAAATCGACAGCTCGGGCAGCGCGTGGATGACGGGGAAGGCGAGGCATTGCTCCAGCGTCACCGTCTTGCGGCGCGCCAGCGGGTGCTCGCGCGCAACCAGCGCACCGAGGCGAAACCGCTTCAGCGCCACCTGGCGCAGATCCGGCGGATGCCTGAGCGCGATGGCGATGCCGATATCGGCCTCGCCCCGGCGCAAGGCTTCGAGCACGTCGGATGATCCCATCACTTCGGTGGTGAAGTTGACGCGCCGGGCCCGGCCGCGGTGCGAGGCGATCAGATCCGGCAACACGGACTCGGTGAGGGACTCGATGCAGGCGATGCTGACAGTGCCGTGCCAGGCGCCTGACAGTGACGCCACGTCAGAGCGGAAGCGATCGAGATCCTGGAGCACATTCATGACATGACGGGCCAGCATCTCGCCGACCGTCGTCAGCGTCAGGCCGCGCGCGGTCCGCTCGAATAGAGGTGATCCAACCTCCTGTTCAAGCTTGAGAATTTGGCGGCTGACCGCTGAAGAGGCGACGTTCAGAAGGCGCGCCGCGGCGCGGATCGAGCCGGTGCGGCGGACGGCATGGAAGTACTGGATGGAAGGTGAGTGAAAGCGCATTGGACCCTCGCGCCACTATAGCTGTTGCCGAAACGGCAGCAACATGTACGAAATTCTCTGCCTTTTGAGAGCGCTGATTTCACCCTAGTGTCATGTGCTGACGGGCCTGTCGGGCCCGCGCGGCGACGCGCCCGCAAAGATGCGGTGGGGGATTTTGGGGTGAACGAGACGATCGCTTGCGAGCCGGAGCACGGGCCGGATGCCCGTCTCGTCGACCGGCGCCGCGCGGCCGCCTATGTCGGCGTGACCGCAGGCCGCTTCGAGCAGCTGGTGCGCGACAATGTCGTGCCGCCGCCGGTCATGGTCGACAACAAGCGGCGCTGGCCGATCGCGCTGCTCGACGAAGCCAGGGAAGCGGTCGGCAGCAGCATACCGTCGCCGCCGGCAGCGCGAGACGATGTCGATGCGCGTCCCTGCGAGCGCGACGCCGTGCCATCCGCGCGCGAGCTGCCCGATCACGCCTGGTTCGAACAGCGCGCGAGCTTCGTGCAGCGCGTCCGTCGTTCGCTGCTCTCGGGCAACGAGATCCGCCTGCTGCGCGAGTTCAAGCTGCTCAAGCAGAACCAGATCAGCATGCACGGCTACTATGGCAGCTTCGAAGCGCTGATGGTGCGCGGCTATCTCGTCGAGATCGACCGCAAGCCGCCGTCGAGCCGCCCGCTGGTCACTTATCGCCTGACCACGCCGGGCGAGCAGGTGATTGCAGCGCTCAAGGATGAATAGAAGGCTCGCTACGGCGAGCAGAGCCTGCTCGGCAGAGCGCTGACCCAGCCGATGCCCTGAGACGACGGTGCGGCCGAACTAGGGTTCGCTCAGCTGGAAGAATGGCTGTTCCGAAAGCCTGTTCGTCAGCGCGCGGAGCTTGGGCATGCGAGCGTCGGTATCGATACCGCGGGCGCGCGCGAGGCGTTCGGCGACGACGGCAGTCACATCCGCCTGGGTCGGGCGCTCAAGCAACAGATATTGCTGGTTTGGGGTGATCATCGCTTCGACCGCGCCAAGGGCATTTGCCGCCTGAGCCATGCAATCGTCGATCCAGGGCTGGTGCACCTTCTCCGGCGGGCGGTGGTTGCCCTCATAGGCTGCATGAAGGCATTTTTCACACGCACCCATCATCATCGCCGCGACCTTCAGCACAGTGCGGCGATCGGCGCCGTCGCGCGGCGTCAGCGGCCGTTCGCCGCCGTAGACCTCATCGAGATGATCGATGATGGCATCGCTGTCGATCAGGGTCTCGCCACTGTCGAGCACGAGCGCCGGAATTCGCCCGAGCGGATTGCTGGCCCTGACCTCGGCGCGGTTGCCGAAGCCGGAGAGCGGGCGCTGCTCGAACGGCACCCCGTAGATATTGAGCGTGATCGCGACGCGTCGCGTAAATGGTGAGCGATTGACCCCGATCAGCAGCATGGTGCGATGCTCGGGCGCGGCATGAGACGGTCTCTCGAATGACTCATCAACCAAGACTGCCATCCTTACCCAGCACGAACAAGGTCAGGTCGGTTCTCTTGTTTCGGGATCGATAAAATTGTCTGCAATTTGGTCGCTGGCAGCAAACCATGCGGACAAGAAGGGGATTGCCTTAAACCTCCGCTTCGGAACCGGCGTGCATCCTCACGGCAAAAGGGTGGGGCATCAGCATGTCAGTTCTCAAGGAGGTCATCGTCGCGGTCGTCGGAGTCTACGCGCTCCTGTTCGTCTGCGACACCATGTTCGGGGTCGGCGAGGCGCGCTTCGACGATTCCTATTACAGCGCCAGCTTCTACGCGCCGAAGCCGCAGGAATTCCGCTTCGCCGGCGATACGCCGCCGGCGACCCGCGTCAGCGACGCCTTTGCGCAGTTCTCCGCGGCAGAGGCCAAGCCGAACAAGCGCTACTCGTCGCTGACGACGTTCATCCGTTAAGCTCGGCTGCGTGATTGCCCGGATGCTGCCCCGCGCGCTGCGGGACGAGCAGCAGGCACACCACCATGAACAGCGCGATGACGGCGGAGGCGAATGGTCGGCTGAGCGCGAGCCCGCCGTGATCGAGCGGCTTGTCGAGGAAATCGCCGACGGTTGCGCCCAGCGGTCGGCTCAGGATGAAAGCGGCCCAGAACAGCGTGACGCGTGAGACCCGGGTCCAGACAAACAGTGCCGCGATCATAGCCAGTCCCGCCGCAAAGATCAGCGCGCCGCCGCGATAGCCCAAATCTCCAGTGTCGGCGATCCAGTCGCCCAGCGCGGTACCCAGCGTTTGCGAGAAGGTGATCGTGCCCCAATAGAACGCTTCGACGCGGGGCGTGCTGACGCTGTTGACCGAGATCGTTCCCTCAGAGCGGTACCAGAGGCCGAGCACCAGCACGAGGCAGGCGAGCAGCAAGGTCGAACCGCCGGCATAGCCGATGCCGAGAGAACGGTCGGCAAAGTCGGCCATCGTCGTGCCGAAGGTGGTGGAGGCGACGATGGTCGCCCAGTAGAGTGCCGGATTGAACTTATGCGCACGGATTTGCGCGGCGACGAGAACGATCATCGCCGCCAGGAACAGGCACGTGCCTGCGAGATAGCCCCAGTTCAGCGTCATCGTGACGGTGTCGCCGCCGGTCTCGCCGAGTGTCGTCGCGGCGATCTTGATGATCCAGAAGCCGAGCGTGACTTCGGGGACCTTGCTCTCACTGACGAGGCTGCTCTTTGTATGATCGTCCATGATGTCCTCTTTGCTGCGCCGGTCGCGAAACGTCGTTCGCGACCGGCGGGGAGCGATGCGTGGAAGGCTCAGGCCTTGGCGACGCTATCCATGATCGCCAGCAGGTCGGTGATCGCCTGCTTGCACTTTGCGGCGTCCGGCGTGCCCGCCCGCAGCGCCTCCAGCGCATGGTCGATCGCCTTGTCGACGGTGTGCCAGTCGGCCCCTGCGCGCGGCTTCAATCCGGCTTCGGCCTCGTCCCATTTGGTTTCGAGGTCCTTGATCCTGGTCTTGGCGCCTGACAGGTCACCCTTGTCGATCAGTCCTGCGACATCGACGACGATGCTGCGGAACGGCGTAAGGTCGCCGAGCTTGGCGGTCGCCGCCTCCGCGAGCGGCACGAAGGTGATGTGTTGGCTTGCATGCATGTTGGGCTCGCCAGCGAACGTCGTCACGAGGCAAACGGCGAGGGCGGGGATGAGTTTCATTTGGTCTCTCCTGGTGGGATGAATTGAAGTCTGAAATCGGTGTTACAGAGCCGAATCGGCCCGGCGTGTGCCGTCGCCTTCGAACGTCACCCAGGCGACGAGGCCGACGATGACGGTCAGGAAGACGATGCTGGTCTGGATCGTGCCGAGGCCGATGCCGCCATACTCGCGCGACTGCGAGAGCAGATCGCCGAGCGAGGCACCGAGCGGGCGGGTGAGGATGTAGGCGAGCCAGAAGGTGAGGACGGGATTGCCGCCGACATAGTAGGAGACGGCGACAGCCGCGATCAGCGTGCCGAAGGCGACGACACCGAGCTGGAACCCGAGGCCAAGTGCTTCCGTGGCGAGATCGCCGGCAGCAGTGCCGAGCGCGAAGGTGAGCAGGATCGCCGTCCAGTAGAACAGCTCGCGCCGCGTCGTGACGATGCTGTGGATCGACAGCGTGCGCTCGACGCCGTACCAGACCGCGAAGGTCGCAGCGAGCGCGACGGCGAAGGCAGCGGTGCTGATGTAGAGGCTGATTTCCAGCTTGTCGGTCAGAAGGTCCGTGAGCTGCGTGCCGACAATGCTGACGAGAACGACGGTGAGCCAGTAGATCCAGGGCACATAGGCGCGACGGCTCAGTTGCGCGAGGAGTGCGGCAACCAGCAAGCCGGTCATGCAGATTGTGGTCCAGCCGGCGCCGAGACCAACATGCACCGCGAGATAGTCGGCGCCGGTCTCTCCGACCGTCGTGGAGAGAATCTTGATGGCCCAGAAGATCGCGGTGACCTCCGGAACCTTGTTCAGCATCTGTCTTGCGCCAGATCCCTGATATTGCGACACGCGAAATCTCCCAAGGCCGAAGCGATGCGGGACCGTCGCGCCGCGGACTTAGGTCCGACTTAGGGACGAGAAATTTCCTGAATGCGCGGCCTTCGCCGCAATTTGGGCCTGCTGGCGCTTCCTAACTCTGCGCTAAGTCGTGGTGGACAGGATGTGACGGCCGGATGGTCCGGCGTAGCCTGGGGATCGATTTTTGCGCGTGCTGCTGATCGAGGACGACAGGATGGTGGGCGCGGCCGTCGAGCAGGCGCTGAAGGACGCCGCTTACGCCGTGGACTGGGTTCGCGATGGCGAAACCGCGCTGCTTGCCGTGCAAAGCGAGTCCTACGAGGTGCTGCTGCTCGATCTCGGCCTGCCGAACGTGGACGGCCGCGACATCCTGCGGCGGCTGCGTGCGGACGGCCGCAAGCTTCCCATCATCATCGTGACGGCACGCGATGCCATCGACGACAGGATCGAGGGGCTCGATCTCGGCGCTGACGATTACCTCGTCAAGCCGTTCGAAGTCCGCGAATTGCTGGCGCGGATGCGCGCGGTCACGCGCCGCGAAGCCAGCGGCGCGCCGGCTCTGCTTGGCAATGGAGTGCTCCGTTTGGACCCCGCGAGCCGGGAGGCCTCGTATTTGACGAAATCCGCGGTGCTGACCGCCCGCGAATTCGCGCTGCTTCAGGCGCTGCTCGCACGACCCGGCGCGATCCTGTCGCGCGCCGAGCTGGAACGACATCTCTACGGTTGGAACGAGGAGGTCGCGAGCAATGCAATCGAATTCCTGATCCACGCGGTGCGCAAGAAACTCGGAGCCGATGCGATCCGTAATGTACGCGGCGTCGGCTGGATGGTGGACCGTTCATGATCAGGTCTTTGCGCGGCCGTCTCTTCGCCGGTCTCACCGCGATCATCCTGCTGACGGGACTGGTCGGCGGTCTGTTCGCCTATCACTGGGCGTTCGACGAGGCGATCGAGATGCAGGACTCGGTCCTGATCCAGATCGCAGGTCTCGTGCTGTCAGGCAGTCTTACCGGCGGCCGGGAGCTGCGTGGTGTGGACAAAGACGCCGAGGTGTGGCTGATCGACCAGGCATCCGAGGATGACGCAAACCTCTGGAGCCTCAAGGATGGCCTCGCGCTGGCGACCCGACAGGGACGGCCGATCCGCGTGCTGCTGCGGACCCGGCCGGATGGCACCAGGTTCGCTGTCGCGCAGCGCACCTCCGTGCGCGACGAGATCGCGAGCGACATGGCCTTCCGCACGGTGCTGCCGATAGCGGCGCTCATTCCCTGTCTGCTGCTGGTAACCGCGATCGTCATTGCGCGCTCGTTGCGGCCGATGGTTCGTTTGGCGGGCGATCTCGATCGACGTCGTGCCGATGACATGACGCCGCTGCCAGCCGAGCAGATGCCGAGCGAGCTGCATCCGTTCGTCGCCTCCATCAACGGATTGTTGCAGCGGGAGCATCTCCTGATGAATCAGCAGCGCCGCTTGGTTGCGGACGCCGCCCATGAATTGCGCACACCAATCACAGCGCTGAGCTTGCAGGTGGAGAATCTTGATCCGGTCGATCTATCCCAGAGCGCGCGCGACCGTGTCGCAACGCTCCGGCAGGGCATCGGCAGGACGAGACATCTGCTCGATCAACTGCTCTCGCTCGCGAGGCAGGATGCGGGGCAGGATGACACCACGACAATGTCCGTCGTGAAGCTGGACGAGATCGCGAGAGAGGTCGTCGCCGGCCTTCTGCCCGAGGCTGCCAATCGCGGTATCGATCTCGGCTTTGCCCGCCTCGAACCCGCATGGATCCGTGGTGAAGCCGTGATGCTCGCCGCTCTTGCCCGCAATCTTCTCGACAATGCGCTGCGCTTCACACCGCGGGGCGGACGGATCGATGCCTGGGTCTATCGCGACAGCGGCGCAGCGATCCTGCAGATCGAGGACAGCGGGCCGGGAGTTGCGCCCGAGGAGATCAGCCGGATTTTCGAGCCGTTCTTTCGCGGCCAGCGCCCGGAAGGAGATGGTGTTGGCCTCGGCCTGTCGATCGTCAAGCGGATCGTCGATCGACTTGGCGGATCGATCGAGGCTGTGAACGTTGCCGATGATGGATGCACCGGACTGCGGGTTTTGGTCAGGCTACCCGCAGTGGCGGCTTGATTCTCACTCCCCCTGGATCCATTCGGCAACGCCGCGCCATAACGTGTCGCGGTGCTCGGGGCGGAAGAAGCCGAAATGGCCGATCGCCTTGGCGCCGACATCGGACGGCTTCACCGTCAGCACCTCCGGCTTGATTGCGGTGAAGCCGGACGTCAGCAATTCGACCGCCGGCCGCGTCGCCCAGGGATCGTCGGAAAAACACAGCGCGCGCAGTTCGCCCTTGAATTTTGCGAAGTTCTCCAGCGCCGGCAATTTGGAGTCGAACAGATAGCGCGGACTCGAGACCCAGTCGGCCCATTGCAGGAAAACGCCCTTGGGCAGATCCTCACCGATGCCGGCCCAGGCCGGTGCATAGCCGAGCGCGTGGACCAGCGGCACGCCGATGAGGTTCATGAAGGCGAACACGCGATATTTCTCCGGCGACGTCATCAGCTGCCATGTCGCGGCCTGCGAGGCCACGAACGCCGCGCGCGAAACTTCGCTGTTGTTCTCGATCAGCCCGAGCGCCTGGCCGCCGAAGGAGTGGCCGACGTAAGCGAGAGGCAGGCCATGATAGCGCTCGCGCATCCAGCGCACCGCGGCGGTCACATCCTGCGCCGCCCAGTCCGACATCGAGGCCTTGAAGCCGACCAGCGATTTCGGCTGGTTGTAGCCGACCATCGCCGGCTGCCGGGAGTCGCCGATGCCGCGATAATCATAGGTGAGCACCGCGCAGCCGCGATGGGCGAGATAGGACGCAAAGCCCTTGTAGATCTTGCGCGGGACGGCGGTCGCCGAGTTGATCAGGACGGCATGACGCTTCGCACCGCGCGGCAGGAACAGGGTGCCGGTCAGCGCATACCCGTCGGTCGCCGGGAAGCTGATCTCGTCGATGAAAACGTCGTCCAGTGGCGCGTCCATGGATAGAAGGTGTCTTGCCGGTTTCCTCTGTGCTTCCTAGCAAATGCGAATTCGGCTTTGCCCGCAAGGGTTTGCATTGCGAAATGGATTTACAACTGGCGGTGTCGCGCCAGCCTGTGTATAAGGCGGCCCTCGCAACCCACAGATCAGGTTGCACTTTTTGCTTCACGGAGAGATTGCGATGTCCGAGCGGTGGACGCCCGAGTCCTGGCGCAGCAAGCCGGTGCTACAGGTGCCCGATTATCCCGACGCCAAGGCCCTGGCCGACGTCGAGGCGCAGCTTGCGACCTTTCCCCCGCTGGTGTTCGCCGGCGAGGCGCGCAACCTGAAGAAGGCGCTGGCCCGCGTTGCGGCCGGCGATGCCTTCCTGCTCCAGGGCGGCGACTGCGCCGAAAGCTTTGCCGAGCACGGCGCCAACAACATTCGCGACTTCTTCCGCGTGCTGCTGCAGATGGCGGTGGTGCTGACCTATGCCGGCGCGGTGCCGGTGGTGAAGGTCGGCCGCATCGCCGGCCAGTTTGCCAAGCCGCGGTCGTCGCCGACCGAGAAGGTGGGCGGCGTCGAGCTGCCGAGCTACCGCGGCGACATCGTCAACGACATCGCCTTCACCAAGGACGCGCGCATTCCCGATCCGCAGCGCCAACTGATGGCCTATCGCCAGTCGGCTGCGACGCTGAACCTTTTGCGCGCGTTCGCGACCGGCGGCTACGCCAATCTCGGCAGCGTGCACGAGTGGATGCTCGGCTTCCTCAAGGATTCTCCGCAGTCCCGCCGCTACAAGGAGCTGGCCGACCGCATCTCGGACGCGCTCAACTTCATGCGCGCCTGCGGTCTCGATCTCGAAAGCCATCCGGAGCTGCGCGCCACCGATTTCTACACCAGCCACGAGGCGCTGCTGCTCGGCTACGAGCAGGCCATGACCCGGGTCGATTCCACGACCGGCGACTGGTACGCGACGTCAGGTCACATGATCTGGATCGGCGACCGCACCCGCCAGCTCGATCACGGCCATGTCGAATATTTCCGCGGCATCAAGAACCCGATCGGCTTGAAATGCGGCCCGTCGCTGAAGCCGGACGAACTGCTGAAGCTGATCGACGTGCTCAACCCCGACAACGAGCCGGGCCGGCTGACCCTGATCAACCGCTTCGGCTCCGACAAGGTCGCCGATCATCTGCCGGGCCTGATCCGCGCCGTGAAGCGCGAGGGCAGGGTGGTGGTCTGGTCGTGCGATCCGATGCACGGCAACACCATCACCTCCACGTCAGGCTACAAGACGCGGCCGTTCGACCGCGTGCTGTCGGAAGTAAAGTCGTTCTTCACGATCCACGCGGCCGAAGGCACCCATGCGGGCGGCGTGCATCTCGAGATGACCGGCCAGGACGTCACCGAATGCATCGGCGGCGCCCGCGCCATCACCGACGAGGATCTCAACGACCGCTACCACACGGTCTGCGATCCCCGCCTCAATGCGGAGCAATCCATCGACATGGCCTTCCTGGTTGCGGAACTGCTGAAGCAGGAACGCGCCGGCAAGGTCCGGCCGATGCCGGCCGCAGCGGGGCTCTAACACCTTGCTGCGGATCTGGAAGGCGACGATCAACTCCCGCAACGGAATGGCATTTGCCTTCCGTTCGGAGCAGGCCATCCGCGAGGAGATCTTTGCGCTGATCTTGTCGCTTCCGGTGGCGTGGTTCGTCGCGGCGAGCGCGACGCGCGCGGTCGAGCTGGTCTGCTCGGTCGCCTTCGTGCTGGTGGTCGAGCTGCTCAACACCGCGATCGAGAAGCTCGCCGACCGGCTGACCATGGATCACGACAAGCAGATCGGGCGGGTCAAGGATATGGGCTCGGCCGCAGTCGGCGTTGCGCTACTGATGGCCGGCGCGTTCTGGATCATTGCCATCATCGAGCGATTGGGATTCCTCTAGCCCGAGGACGGCGGCCATGACCGAACGTCTCAGCACCTTCGCGGTCACGCTCGCCCAGCTCAATCCGACGATGGGCGACATCGAGAGCAATGCCGCCAAGGTTCGCGTCGCACGCGCGCGCGCGATCGCCGACGGCGCCGATCTCGTGCTGTTTCCGGAATTGTTCATCGCCGGCTATCCGCCGGAGGATCTGGTGCAGAAGCCGGCCTTCCAGGCCGCCTGCCGCTCCGCGATCGAGACGCTCGCGCGCGAGACTGCTGACGGTGGCCCGGCCATGCTGGTCGGCACACCCTGGGTCGAGGACGGCAAGCTCTACAATGCCTGCGCGCTGCTCGACGGCGGACGCATCGCGGCGCTTCGTTTCAAGTGCAATCTGCCGAATTACGGCGTGTTCGACGAGAAACGTCTGTTCGTGCGCGGCCCTGCAGCGGGCCCCGTTACCGTGCGTGGCGTGCGGATCGGCGTGCCGATTTGCGAGGACATCTGGCTGGAAGAGTCCGACGACTACGAGAACGTCGTCGAGACGTTGGCGGAGACCGGGGCCGAGATTATCCTGGTCCCGAACGGTTCGCCCTATGCCCGCGACAAGAACGATGTGCGTCTGTCGGTGGCGGTCGCGCGGGTCACGGAAAGCGGCCTGCCGCTGGTCTATCTCAACCAGGTCTGCGGCCAGGACGAGCTCGTGTTCGACGGCGCCTCGTTCGCGCTTAATGGCGATCTCTCGCTCGCGGCGCAACTGCCGGCGTTCCAGGAGAATATCGTTACCTTGCGTTTCGCACGCAACGGTGACGATTGGCGCTGCACAGGACCGATTGCAGAGCTGCCCGAGGGCGACCAGGCCGATTACGCGGCCTGCGTGCTGGGCCTGCGCGACTATGTCACCAAGAACGGCTTTCCCGGCGTGCTGCTCGGCATCTCCGGCGGCATCGATTCCGCACTGTGCGCAGCGATTGCCGTCGATGCACTCGGCGCCGATCAAGTGCATGGCGTGATGCTGCCTTATCGTTATACGGCTGCGCACTCGATTGCCGACGCCGGCGAGCTCGCCGGCCATCTCGGCATCCGCTACGAAGTGCTGCCGATCGCGGAAGCCGTGACCGGCTTCGAGACCATATTGTCCGGCCTCTTCAAGAACCTGCCGCCCGATATCACCGAAGAGAACCTTCAGGCCCGCGCCCGCGGCACGCTGCTGATGGCGATCTCCAACAAGACCGGGCTGATGGTGGTGACGACAGGCAACAAGTCGGAAATGTCGGTCGGCTACGCCACGCTCTATGGCGACATGAACGGCGGCTTCAATCCGATCAAGGACATCTACAAGACGCAGGTGTTTCGGCTGGCAAGCTTGCGCAACAGCTGGAAGCCGGAAGGCGCGCTCGGACCCGCGGGCGAGGTGATCCCGCCCGACATCATCACGCGGCCGCCGACGGCCGAATTGCGCGAGAACCAGACCGATCAGGATTCGCTGCCACCTTACGACGTGCTCGATGCGATCCTGGAGCGGCTGGTCGAACGCGAGGAGCCGCTCGACCAGATCATCGGCGCGGGCTTCGACCGCGAGACGGTGACCCGCATCGATCACCTCCTCAACGTCGCCGAATACAAGCGCCGCCAGGCCGCGCCTGGCGTGAAGGTCACGGCCAGGAATTTTGGCCGCGACCGCCGCTATCCCATCACCAACCGTTTTCGCGACCGGGGCGAGAAGCTGACCGCGCCCGACGACACGCTGGTCTCGCGCGGCAGCAAGGCCTCGATCGACGCGTTCGAGGGGTAGGCTTACTTCTGCTGTTGCGGCAGGAAGGCCGGACCGACTGAACGGATCGGCTTGTTCTCTGACCCGGTCGTCGCACTTGCATCCGCAGGCGGCGTCGAGGCCGGTGCGGCGGCGGTTGCAGGTAGCGGAGCTGCGCCCTTCTTTGCATTCGCAGGCGTGCCCTTGTTGAGCCGCTGCTGCTGCATCTTCTTGGCACTCTCTTCGGTGACGATGATGTCACCCTGCTGCTCCACCGCGGCCTTGTCGTCGGCAGATTTCAGTGCGTCAGCCCAGCTCTGGCCTGCCGCCTTGCACGAGCAGGACGGGTTGAACTCGCTGCGGAATTTGAAGGCGGTCGGCAGGGCCGAGTAGGGCTGGCCGCTGATGGAGACGGCCGAGCTCATGTCCTCGCCGGGATTGCGGTGGGCGTAGAGCACGGCTTCGGCGGCGGGGCACAGCGCCTTGCAGGTCTTCTCGTCATCGGGGAAGCGCGCCGGCACGGTCGCAAACGAGATCGGGAAATAAGCGCCGTCGCAGGTGCGCACGCACACGGTGCGGTAGGTGCCGGATTGCGGGCCGAGATCCGAGGGCGGTGCGCCCGACGGATTGTTGTTGCCGCCGTTGAACAGATTGCTCAGGAAGTTGCCGCCGCCCTGCGACTGCGCGGCATTGGCGTATTGCGGGCCGCAATTGTTCTGCGCGAGCGCAACCAGCACTGAGCGACGCTGGCTGTCGCGCTCGGGGCTGCCGCCGCCGCCGCCGCGCAGGCGTTCGAGATTGCCGGTGATCTGGTCCAGATTGGCGCGCATCTGCTGGATCTGGGTGTTGACCGGACCGCATTGCGCCGACTGGCCGTTGAACAGCGAGAAGAAGCCGGAGGAATCGCAGCCCATGCGCTTGGCCTGCATGGTGACGCGGTCGAGCTCGGCCTGCTGCTTGGTCTGGGAATCCTGGTAGCGGCGGATCTGGTCGTCGCGTGCGGGGTCGCTACTGCCGCCCCGGTCGAGCGCGGCGAGCTGTCCCTCCAGCCGCGAGCACATCGGGTTCGGCCCGAGGCCGCCCTGGGCCGGCGGAGGCGGCGGCGCGCCCGGAGGCCCAGCCTGGGCAAACGCGCCGGTGGCGAGCACGACGCTGAGAAGCACGGTGCAGGCAAGGAGGAAGCGGGGACGGGACAGAGACAAAAATTCAGGCATATCCGCCATTCTAGCGAGGTCACGGCCAACAGTGATCCGGGAGGCCGAAGCGCGCCCTCCCATAGCCGCTTCCTGCGGCATCGTCACGTCGTTTCAGGGGCCGAAGATGGGTCCTAAGGTCCGCCAGTTCCGAGCGAATTCAGCGCTGGCAGGTGATTGCGACATATTCGTCGCAATGGCCATGGGAGCAGTTTGCGCCGGATTTGGGGACAGAGCCGGTAATTTCGTCCGGATCGACCCGGCGGTAGGCGGATGCCTGTGCAAAGTCCCGTGATTGGCAATAGGTGCGGGCGACCTGCGCGCCGCATTTCTCGCCCTTGGCCAGGCACTGATCCACGCCATAGCCATCCGCCGGGTTGGCGATGATGAAGACGCGGGTCTCGGCGAGAGCGCTGGAAGCCGCAAGGAGGGAGGCGCAGGAGATGAGCGCGAGCAAGGGCCGCATGAAATCACCTTGGGGCAAAAGGAGGAGTTGCCGGTTCCAGAATGGGCTCAAATGGTTAAGGATGATGAACCATCAGGGCGGGGCGGCCGCGCTTTGCGGAAATAAAGCGGCATTTTCGCGGCTCTCTTGACGGAAGGCGGCCTCATAGCCCATATGACCGGCATGAACGGTCTCCTCGCCATCTGCATTATTTGCCGCGAGATTACGAGCTAGCGATTCGCTGGCTGGAGCCGTCTTTTCTCAAACCACATTGAGAGCACTGGACGCCCGGCCAACAGCCGACGGGTGTCCATATGGAATTGCGCCTCTACGATACGTTGACGAAGGAGAAGCGGCCGTTCGTGCCGCTCGATGCGAACAACGTCCGCATGTATGTCTGCGGACCGACCGTCTATGACTTCGCCCATATCGGCAATGCCCGGCCGGTGATCGTGTTCGACGTGCTGTTCCGGCTGCTCCGCCATCTCTATGGCGAGGCCCACGTCAAATATGTCCGCAACATCACCGACGTCGACGACAAGATCAATGCCCGCGCCGCGCGTGACTATCCCGACCTGCCGCTGAACGAGGCGATCCGCAAGGTCACCGAGCAGACCGGCAAGCAGTTTCACGCCGACGTCGATGCGCTGGGCGCGCTGCGACCGAGCGTCGAGCCGCGTGCGACCGAGCATATCATCGAGATGCGCGAGATTATCGAACGGCTGGTCAAGGGTGGCTTCGCCTATGTCGCCGAGGATCATGTACTGTTCTCGCCGCAGGCGATGAACGCGGCCAATGACGGACTGCCGCGCTATGGCGCGCTGTCGAAGCGGTCGCTCGACGAGATGATCGCCGGCGCCCGCGTCGACGTCGCGCCCTACAAGAAGGATTCGACCGACTTCGTGCTATGGAAGCCGTCGAAGCCCGGCGAGCCGTCCTGGCCGTCGCCGGCCGGTATCAAGGCCGAGGGGCGCCCGGGCTGGCACATCGAGTGCTCGGCGATGGCCTGGAAGCATCTCGGCGAACAGTTCGACATCCATGGCGGCGGCATCGATCTCGTGTTTCCGCATCACGAGAACGAGGTCGCGCAGACCTGCTGCGCCTTCCACCAGCAGCGCATGGCCAACTACTGGATGCACAACGGCTTCCTGCAGGTCGAGAGCGAGAAGATGTCGAAGTCGCTCGGCAACTTCATCACCATCCGAGAATTGCTCGCGGACTGGCCGGGCGAGGCGCTGCGCCTCAACATGCTGAAGACGCACTACACCTCGCCGATCGACTGGACCACGAAGTCGCTGGAGGAGAGCGCAAAGACGCTCAACGACTGGTACCGCTTTGCGGCCGACGTTGCGCCGTCCCGGCCGGCGACGACCGTCGTCGATGCGCTGCTCGACGACCTCAACACGCCGCAGGCGATTGCGGCGCTGCATGGTCTGCGTAATGCGTCCGACGCGGCCGGCCTTTCGGCGTCGCTGCGTCTGCTCGGCTTCCTGTCCGAGAGCAAGGCACAATGGGAAGGCCGAAAGCAGCAGGCGAGCGGCGTCGACGCTGCCGAGATCGACCGCCTGATCGCGGAGCGCACGGCTGCGCGCGCGCGAAAGGATTTTAAGGAATCCGATCGCATCCGTGACGAGCTCGCGGCCAAAGGCGTCGTGATCAAGGACGGCAAGGACGCCGACGGCAAGCCGGTGACGACCTGGGAGCTGGCGTGATGGCACAGGCGCATCCCAAGCCCGGCTTGCGGCCGTTCCTGCCGGCCGATGTGCCGATGCTGGCCGCGATCTTCGCCGCCAGCATCCAGGAGCTGACCGGCGACGATTACAGCGAGGCGCAGCAGGAAGCCTGGATGTCGGCGGCCGAGACCGAGGAGTTCGGCAAGCGGCTGGCCGCCGATTTGACGCTGATCGCAACGCTCGACGGCTCGCCCGTCGGCTTCGCCTCGCTGCGCGGTGCTGATCACATCCGCATGCTCTATGTGCATCCGGCCGTCAGCCGCCAGGGCATCGCGACCATGCTGGTCGACGCGCTGGAGAAGCTCGCCGGCAGCCGTGGCGCCGCGGCCCTCACGGTGGAGGCCAGCGACACCGCCCAGAATTTCTTCGCCAAGCGCGGCTACACGGCCCAGCAGCGCAACAGCGTCACCATCAATGACGAATGGCTCGCCAACACCACCATGAAAAAGACGCTCGGAGCGCCGCAATGAGTAAAGAGCGCCTTTATCTGTTCGACACCACGCTGCGCGACGGCGCGCAGACCAACGGCGTCGACTTCACGCTGACGGACAAGCAGGTCATCGCGGGGATGCTCGACGAGCTCGGCATCGACTATGTCGAGGGCGGCTATCCCGGTGCCAATCCGCTCGACACCGAGTTCTTCGGCTCCAAGCCGAAGCTCAACCATGCGCGCTTTACCGCCTTCGGCATGACGCGGCGGGCAGGGCGCTCGGTCTCCAACGATCCCGGCGTCGCCGGACTGCTGGAAGCCAAGGCCGACGCGATCTGCTTCGTGGCAAAGTCTTCGGCCTATCAGGTGCGCGTCGCGCTGGAGACGACGAAGGAAGAGAATCTCGCCTCAATCCGCGATAGCGTCGCAGCCGCAAAGGCCGCCGGCCGCGAAGTCATGCTGGATTGCGAGCACTTCTTTGACGGCTACAAGGAAGATGCGAGCTTCGCGCTCGCCTGCGCCAAGGCCGCCTACGAGGCCGGCGCGCGCTGGGTGGTGCTGTGCGATACCAATGGCGGCACCATGCCCGATGAGATCGAGGCCATCGTCGCCGAGGTGACGAAGCACATTCCCGGCGATCACGTCGGCATCCACGCCCATAATGACACCGAGCAGGCGGTAGCGAACTCGCTGGCTGCGGTCCGCGCTGGCGCGCGGCAGATCCAGGGGACGCTGAACGGTCTCGGCGAGCGTTGCGGCAACGCCAATCTCTGCTCGCTGATCCCGACACTGAAATTGAAGAAGGAGTTTTCGGATGCGTTCGAGATCTCCGTGACGCCGGAGAAGCTGGCGACGCTGGTGAAAGTCTCGCGCACGCTCGACGACATGCTCAACCGTGTGCCGAACCGTCATGCGGCCTATGTCGGCGAGAGCGCTTTCGTCACCAAGACCGGCATCCACGCCTCCGCCGTGATGAAGGATCCGCAGACCTATGAGCACGTGCTGCCGGAGACCGTCGGCAATCACCGCAAGGTGCTGGTCTCCGACCAGGCCGGCCGCTCCAACGTCATCGCCGAGCTCGACCGTGCCGGCATCGCTTACGAGAAGAGCGATCCGAAGCTGACACGGCTGGTCGAGGAGTTGAAGGAGCGCGAGGCGCAAGGCTATGCTTATGAGTCCGCCAACGCCTCGTTCGACCTTCTGGCGCGCCGCACGCTCGGCAAGGTGCCGCATTATTTCGAGGTCGAGCAATTCGACGTCAATGTCGAGCAGCGCTACAATTCGCATGGCGAGCGCGTCACCGTCGCCTTGGCCGTGGTCAAGGTCGACGTTGCCGGCGAACGCCTGATCTCCGCCGCCGAAGGCAACGGCCCCGTCAACGCCCTCGACGTCGCGCTGCGCAAGGACCTCGGCAAGTACCAGAAATACATCGAGGGCCTGACGCTGATCGACTATCGCGTCCGTATCCTCAACGGCGGTACCGGCGCGGTGACGCGCGTGCTAATCGAGAGCGAGGACGAGAACGGCGATCGCTGGACCACGGTCGGCGTGTCCCCGAACATCATCGACGCCTCGTTCCAGGCGCTGATGGATTCGGTGATCTACAAGCTCGTGAAATCGGGCGCGCCCGCGTAGGAGGAGGAGGGAGCAGGGCATGATCGACCACATCTCCGTCGGCGTCAGTCATCTCGAACGCTCCGCCGCATTCTACGAGGCCACGCTCGCTGCGCTCGGACTCACGCGCCTCGTCACACGCCCGCGCACAGTCGGTTTCGGCAAGGCCTATCCCGAATTCTGGATCAACTTACGCGAAGCCATGCCGCGCGTCCTGCCGGAGAGCGGCGTGCACATCTGCCTGCGGGTGAAGACAACGGCCGAAGTCGATGCATTCCACGCTGCCGCGCTTGCGACCGGCGGCGCATCGGATGGCGCGCCGGGCATCCGGCCACACGACCGCGTGCGCTATTATGCAGCCTTCGTCCTCGACCCCGATGGCAACCGGATCGAGGCGGTGACGTTTCCGCAGGAGTGATTACAGTTTCCGCGCGACTTCCGGCGCCATCTGCTTTTCCGCCTCGGCGATCTGGGCCACCGCCGCCTTCAGCTTCGGCAGGATCTCCTCGACGCGATCGGCCTTGAGGATATCGACCGAAAGGCCGGCGCGGATGAACTCGGTCTGGCGCATATGCGACAGCAGCGAGAACAGCGGCTCCCAGAAATTGTCGATATTGGCGAGCAGCACCGGCTTGGCGTGACGGCCGAGCTGTTTCCAGGTCAATTGCTCGACCAGCTCCTCCAGCGTGCCGACGCCGCCCGGCAGCGCCACGAACGCGTCGGAGCGCTCGAACATCAGCCGTTTGCGCTCGTGCATGTCGGGGGTGACGATCATCTCCTGCACCCGGGTCAGCGCGTTCTCCCGCTTGCGCAGGAATTCGGGAATGATGCCGGTGACGGTGCCGCCGTGATCCAGCACCGAGGTGGCGACCGAGCCCATCAGGCCCAGCGAGCCGCCGCCATAGACCAGGCGGATGTTGTTCTCGGCGAGCGCCTTGCCGAACGCCTTGGCGCCTTCGGTGAAGTGGGGATTGGTTCCGGGACCGGAGCCGCAATAGACACAGACAGTTTTGATCGTGCTCATTGGTGCCATGATGCATTGCAGCGAGGGGGCGTCAAGCCCCTCAGGTGATTCGGACTACCCGGAAATCTACCGGTAAATGGCGACAAACAATCGAAGATTCGCCATCTGGCGGGGTGCGCTCGAGCCTCGAAGCTTCTATATGACGAGCGAAAACAGTTAATCGCAACGCGCCCGCATCCGGCGGGCCCTCCAGGTTTCTTCATGAGCCCTCCGCATTCGCCCGACGTTCCTGCTGCCGCGGCCGGACCGCTGGAGCGGGCCACCCTGATGGGCACGCTGGCGCATCTGTGGCCCTATATCTGGCCCGGCGACCGCGTCGACCTGAAGATGCGGGTGGTCTGGTCGGTTGTGCTGCTGCTCGCGGCCAAGCTGATCACGCTGGCGGTGCCGTTCAGCTTCAAATGGGCGACGGACGCACTGACGGGCGCCAACACCGCGCCGGTGCAGGCCAACAATTGGCACCTCTGGGTAGTCGCATCGCCGCTGCTCCTGACTGCGAGCTACGGCGTCATGCGCATCGTGATGGCGGTGCTGACGCAATGGCGCGACGGCATCTTTGCGCGCGTCGCCATGCACGCCGTGCGCAAGCTCGCCACCATCACTTTCGTCCACATGCACGAGCTGTCGCTGCGCTTTCACCTGGAGCGCAAGACCGGAGGCCTGACCCGCGTGCTCGAGCGCGGCCGCTCGGGCATCGAGGTCATCGTCCGCATGGTGATCCTGCAACTGATCCCGACCATCGTCGAGGTGAGCTTGCTGATGGCCGTGCTGCTCTGGCAATTCGATTGGCGCTACGTGGTCGCGACGCTGATCACGGTCGCGGTTTACATGTACTACACCTATGTCGCGACCGAGTGGCGGATCGGCATCCGTCGCAAGATGAACGATTCCGACACCGAGGCGAACACCAAGGCGATCGACTCACTGCTCAACTACGAGACCGTCAAGTACTTCAGCGCCGAGGCGCGCGAGGCGCAACGCTACGACCGCTCGGTCGCGCGCTACGAGGAGTCGAGCGTCCACGCCTATACGTCGCTTGCCGTGCTCAACACGGGGCAGGCCGTGATCTTCACGCTCGGGCTGACCGCCACCATGCTGATGTGCGCGATCGGCGTGCGCAACGGCACCAACACGGTCGGCGATTTCGTGCTGGTCAACGCCATGATGATCCAGCTCTACCAGCCTCTGAATTTCATGGGCATGGTCTATCGCGAGATCAAGCAGGCGATCATCGACATCGAGAAGATGTTTGATGTGATCGGCCGCGTGGCCGAGATCAAGGACCTGCCCAACGCGCAGCCGCTCGTCGTCTCCGCCGGCACGGTGCGTTTCGAGGACGTGCGCTTTGCCTACGAGCCGAAGCGGCCGATCCTCAAAGGCATCAGCTTCGAGGTGCCGGCCGGCAAGACGGTTGCGATCGTCGGCCCGTCCGGTGCGGGCAAATCGACGATCTCGCGACTCTTGTTCCGCCTCTACGATGTCTCCGGCGGCAAGATACTGATCGACGGCCAGGACATCCGCGAGGTCACGCAAGCCTCGTTGCGCGCCTCGATCGGCATGGTGCCGCAGGACACGGTGCTGTTCAACGACACCATCCGTTACAACATCCGCTACGGCCGCTGGGACGCCAGCGACGCCGAGGTCGAGGAAGCCGCGAGCCTCGCGCAGATCGACAAATTCATCCGCATGGCGCCGATGGGTTACGAGACCCAGGTCGGCGAGCGCGGCCTCAAACTGTCCGGCGGCGAAAAGCAGCGCGTCGCGATTGCGCGAACCGTGCTGAAGGCGCCGCCGATCCTGGTGCTGGACGAGGCGACCTCGGCGCTCGATACCCACACCGAGCACGAGATCCAGGGCGCGCTCGACCGCGTGGCCAAGAACCGCACCTCGCTGGTGATCGCGCACCGGCTCTCGACCATCGTCGGTGCCGACGAGATCATCGTGCTCGACCAGGGCCGCATCGCCGAGCGCGGCACCCATACCAGCCTGCTCGCACAGGACGGTCTCTACGCCAGCATGTGGAACAGGCAGCGCGAGGCCGAGGCTGCGCGCGAGAAACTGGCCCGGATGGCCGACAGCAGCGAGGCGCCCAACCGGGAGCCGCCGCCGGTCGAGGATGCCCTGACGGCGCAGGCGGCCGCGGAGTGAGCTTGTCTCCGGTCCCAACTCTGGCCTAAACAGGCCCGCGACGACCCGTGCCATAACCCGAGCGGCAGATAGCGATGTCCATCCTCGATTCGATCCAACGTCAGATCCCGCCAATCCATAAGGAAGGGTATCCCTTCATCGGCGGCTTTGCGCTGGCAAGCCTGATCCTGTTCTGGCTTTGGTCACCGTTGGGGTGGATCGGCACGATCCTCACCGTGTGGTGCGCGCTGTTCTTCCGCGATCCGGTGCGCGTGACGCCGCAGCGCGACGGGCTCGTGATATCGCCCGCCGACGGGCGCGTCTCGATGATCACCATGGCGCTGCCGCCGGCCGAACTCGGGCTCGGCGACCGGCCGCTGCCGCGCATCTCGGTCTTCATGAGCGTGTTCAACTGCCACGTGAACCGCGCTCCCGTCGCGGGCAGGGTGGACCGCATCGCCTATCGGCCCGGCCTGTTCATCAATGCCGAGCTCGACAAGGCGAGCGAGGACAATGAGCGCAACGCGCTGGCGATCGAGACGCCGGCCGGCACCATCGCGGTCGTGCAGATCGCCGGCTTGATCGCGCGCCGCATCGTGCCCTTCGTCAAGGAGGGCGATCCGCTCGGGCAGGGCGAGCGCTTCGGCCTGATCCGCTTCGGCTCGCGGCTCGACGTCTATTTGCCTGTCGGCACCAAGGCGCTGGTCTCGGAGGGGCAGACCGCGATTGCCGGCGAGACCATCCTGGCTGATCTCACCGGCGACGATCCGAGCCGCGCCTACCGCGCCAGTTAACCATTAAGTCGAGGTTCTGCCGCGATGGCGGAGGCAGAAGCGGCTTGCTATATCTCGCTACGAGGTAAGGACAAGCCATGACGCCTTATGATGTGAGAGACCCCGAACTCCGCCGCCGGCGGTTCCGCCCGATCCCGGTGCGGATGCTGGTGCCCAACGTCATCACGCTGCTGGCGATCTGTGCCGGGCTTACGGCGATCCGGCTGTCCATCGAGGGGCGGATGACGCTTGCCGTCTACGCCATCGTCTTCGCGGCCGCGCTCGACGGCATTGACGGCCGCGTCGCGCGCCTGATCAAGGGCCAGTCCAAATTCGGCGCCGAGCTCGACAGCCTCGCCGATTTCGTCAATTTCGGCGTCGCCCCCGGCCTGATGCTGTACTTCTGGCAGCTGCACGAACTCGGCAATGCCGGTTGGATCGCCGCGATGGTGTTCGCGATCTCGATGTGCCTGCGGCTCGCGCGCTTCAACGCCACGCTGGACGATCCGAACAAGCCGGCCTTCGCCGCCAATTTCTTCACGGGTATGCCGGCGCCAGCGGGTGCAATCACCGTGATGTTGCCGATCTATGCGGCGTTCCTCGACTTGGGGCGCTGGCCTGCGGCGCTGACGGCCGGCTACACGCTGCTCATCGCTTTCCTGATGGTGTCGCGCCTGCCTGTGTTCTCGGGCAAGAGCATTCGCATGCGGGTGCCGCCCGAGTTGGTGCTGCTCGCGTTCGTTGCGGTGATCTTCTTTATCGCTCTGCTGATCAGTTATCCCTGGTACGTGCTCTCGATCGGCACGGTGCTGTATCTGGCCTCCCTCCCGTTCGGTTTCAAATCCTATCGTGACCAGGCACGCGCGATGGAAGCCAGTGCGGCCGCGGGAGGAGGCGAAGTCCCGTCACCGCCCTCGGCGCCGACGCTGGCAAACCTGTCCGAGCCGCCGCATGACGATGACCGGCCTGGGCGGCTGCACTGAGCGATCCATCGCGGATATCTGCCATGAGGGCGCCTGAGTTGGGTTGAGGCCTAATCTCGGCTATATCGCCTGTGACGGCGGCACCGCGCCAACAGCGGCCGCCAATCTGGGAGAGAACGCTGTGACCAATTCCGCGACCGGGCCGCTGCCCGCTTCCGTCCTCGAAGCGCTGGGCCGCTATGATACGCCGACGATCTGCAATGCCATGGAGATCGTGGCGCCCGAGCGCCGCCTGATCGGCTACACCACCAAGCAGCTGGTTTGCCCGTTCCCTGATCTGCCGCCGATCGTCGGCTATGCCCGCACGGTTGCGATCCGCTCGGTGCTGAAGTCCTCGCTATCAGCCGAAGAGCAGTCGAAGCGCCGCATCGACTATTATGAATATGTCGGCACCGGCCACGGCCCGCGCATCTCGGTGATCCAGGACATCGACGGCCCCGACGTCGGCTATGGCGCGTTCTGGGGCGAGGTGCAGAGCAATGTGCACAAGGCGCTCGGCTGCCTCGGCGTCATCACCGACGGCTCGATCCGCGACATCCCGCAATGGGCCCCGGGCTTCCAGGCGCTGGCCGGCTCGATCGGCCCGTCCCATGCCTGGGTGCATGCGGAGAGCTTTGGCGGCGAGGTGCGCGTCGCCGGCATGACGGTGAAGTCGGATGATCTGATCCACGCCGACCAGCATGGCGCGATCGTGATTCCGATCGATGTTGCTGCGAAACTGCCTGAGGCCGCCGAACTCTGCGGCCGCCGCGAGACGCCGATCCTCGATATCGCGCGCAGTCCCGACTTCTCGCTGGAAAAGCTCAAGGCTGCGCTGAAGCGCTCGGCGGAGATTCACTAAGTAACGCCATGGACATGCGCGGCAAGACGGTGCTGATCACGGGCTCGACCGATGGTGTCGGGCGCTATGTTGCAACCCGCCTTGCCGCCGAAGGCGCAAACGTCCTGATCCATGGCCGGAGTGCCGAGCGCGCGAAGGCGTTGATCGACGACATCGTGAAGGCCGGGCACGCCGCGCCGACCTTCTATCAGGCCGATTTGTCGTCGATGGCTGGTACGCGTGAGCTCGCCGCGGCCGTGATCCGTGATCACAGACGTCTTGATGTTCTCGTTAGCAATGCCGGCATCGGCTCGCAGAACGACGGGCCGCATCGGCAGGAGAGCCGCGACGGTCACGAACTGCGCTTTGCCGTGAACTACCTCTCGGGCTTCCTGCTCGCCCATCTGCTGCTGCCGTTGTTGAAAGCCGCCGCGCCGTCGCGCATCGTCAACGTTGCTTCGCTCGGCCAGCACCCGATCGATTTCGACGATGTCATGATCACCAAGGGCTATAGCGGCTCGCGCGCCTATGCGCAGAGCAAGCTGTCGCAGATCATGTTCACGATCGACTTCGCCGAGGAGTTGAAAGGCACCGGTATCACCGTGAACTCCCTACACCCAGCGACCTACATGAACACCACCATGGTCCGCGCCGGCGGCATCACGCCGATGTCGACCGTCGAGCAGGGCGGCGCGGCGATCCTGCATCTGGTCGAAGGCGACGACGTCGCCGGCAGGAGCGGCCTGTTCTTCAACGGCATGAACGAGGCGCGCGCCAATCCCCAGGCCTATGATGCCGACGCGCGCAGGCGCCTTCGCGCGCTCAGCCTGGAGTTGACAGGATTATCGTCCTGACGGCCTCATTTATGGTTAGCAAAACGTTGAGATTCATGTCGCAGAACGGCAAAGCCGTCGTTCTTTCTACGCGCTGCGCCGCTCCGTCGCATCGGCTGAACTTAACCTTTACGCGGCTTTAAGGGCGGCGCTCTAGGGTTTCCGATGCGGTTCGGGGTTGGGCCGCACCACCGGCCAGGACGGCCGTTGTCGCGTATGCGTTGGAGTCTCCCATGGATATCATGACGAGCGTCGGCCTCGTGGCGGGCATTATCGTCATCGCGACGATGATGCTGCTCGGCGGCGATCTCCACATGTTCATCTCCGAACATGCGATGATCATCATCTTCGGTGGATCGACCGCCGCGACCATGATCCGCTTTCCGCTGTCGGCGCTGATGCACGGCCTGCCGCTCGGCGCCAAGTTCGCCTTCACAATGAGCCGTCTGTCGGCTCATGATCTCGTCGACGAGCTCGCCCGCATTGCCGAAATCGCCCGCAAGCAAGGCCCGGTCGGCCTCGAAAAGGTCGAGACCGATGAGCCGTTCCTCGCCAAGGGCATCCGTTACGTCGCCGACGGCTACGACCTCGATTTCATCCGCGACAATCTCGAGCGTGATCGCGACAATTTCCTGATGCATCTGGACGAGGGCAGCAAGATCTATCGTGCCGTCGGCGATTGCGCCCCGGCCTTCGGCATGGTCGGCACGCTGATCGGCATGGTGCAGATGTTCGCCAACATGACCGACCCGTCCAAGCTCGGCCCGTTCATGGCGACCGCGCTGCTCGCGACGCTCTACGGCGCGCTGGTCGCCAACCTGTTCTGCATCCCGATCGCCGACAAGCTGCATGGCAAGTTGCTCGACGAAGAGACCAACCGAACGCTGATCATCGACGGCATCTTGATGATCCGCGACTCCAAGAGCCCGACGCTCGTGCGTGAAATGCTGCTGGCCTACCTGCCGGAAAAGCATCGCCACGCCGAGGGTGAGCCGGTGCCGGCGTAAGCCCGTCCGCCGGGATATTGAGAGATGGCCAAGAAGAAGCGCGGCGATGCTCACGGAGGCGGTCACGGCTGGTTCGTGACCTTCGCCGACCTGATGGGCCTGATGATGAGCTTCTTCGTGATGCTCGTGGCGTTCTCGACGCAGGATGCCAACAAGCTGAAGGTCGTCGCCGGCTCCATGCGTGATGCTTTCGGTGTCCAGAGCGAAGCTCGCTACGCCGGCATCGTCGAGTCCGACGGTTTGCCGACCCGGCCGCGGCTGAAGAACGTCGATCACATCGAGCCCGAGGACGCCTCCAACACGCCGACGCCGGACCAGGAGGATCGCGACCGCACGCAGGGCGCGAAGATGAAGATCGACCGCAATTTTGCGCTCGCCGCAGCCTCGCTGCGTCAGGCGTTGCAGGACATGCCGGAACTGACCGAGATGTCCAAGCACATCATGTTCGAGGAAACCAAGCAGGGCCTTAACCTCGAGATCGTCGACCAGGACGGCCGCTCGATGTTCGCTGACGGATCCAAGGTGCCCTACGATCGCACCCGTCGCCTGATTGAGAAGCTCGCCGTTCCGCTCAAGGCGACGCCCTTGCGCGTCTCCATCGCCGGTCACACCGCTGCGGGCTTCGTGCCGACGCGCAGCGATTACGGCGCCTTCGACTTGTCGGCTGACCGCGCCAACGCCGTGCGCCAGATCCTCGAACGGGAAGGTCTGCCGCCGTCGCACATCTTTGCCGTCTCCGGTAAGGCGGACACCCAGCCGCTGTTTCCGGACGATCCGTCGCTCGCCGCGAATCGCCGTGTGACCATCACCTTGATGCGCGAAGATCCGCCGCTGCCGCCGAACTTGAAGCCCTAAGTTCCCTGAGCTACCATTTTACCTGAGGCTGTCGGTCGCGATGGCGTCCAGCGTGGCCGCGCCGTCACAGCATCTGCCGTGGCGCCTGCTATGGTGACGGGCCGAGGCGCCCCGGAAGTGTCGAGAGCGCCGGATCAATTCCTGGGACGAAGCGTTTTCCACCCGCATGACGGCGAGCATCACATCGACCGAGACCCAGGACGGGCCGGTCAAATCAGGTTTTTGGGCCCTGACGCTCGGGAGCATTGGCGTCGTCTTCGGCGACATCGGCACCTCGCCGCTGTACGCGTTTCATGAGGCGGTCAGGGGCGCGGCTCATGGCGCGCCGGTGACGCGGATCATGGTGCTCGGTGTGCTCTCGCTGATTCTGTGGGCGCTGCTGATCGTCGTCACCGCCAAATACGTGTTGTTGCTGCTGCGCGCCGACAATAATGGGGAGGGCGGCACGCTCTCGCTGATGGCGCTCGGTCAGCGCGCGCTGGGACGTCGGAGTTGGCCCCTGCTGGCGCTCGGCGTGGTCGGCGCCTCCATGTTCATCGGCGATTCCATGATCACGCCGGCGATCTCGGTGCTGTCGGCGGTCGACGGCCTCAAGCTCGCAACGCCTGCGTTCGAGCACTATGTCGTGCCGCTCACGGTGCTGATCCTGGTGCTGCTGTTCGCGGTGCAGAGCAAGGGGACCGCGCTGGTGGCCTCGGCCTTCGGGCCGGTGATGGTGATCTGGTTTACGGTCCTTGCGGTGCTGGGCGTCATTCACATCGCCGACGATCCGTCGGTGCTGGCTGCGATCAATCCTTACTACGCGCTGCAATTCCTGCTGTCGCACGGCACGATTGGCTTGGTGACGCTTGGCGCCGTATTCCTGGCGGTGACCGGCGGCGAAGCGCTCTATGCTGATCTCGGCCATTTCGGCCGCAAGCCAATCCAGTCGGCCTGGATGTTCTTCGTGCTGCCGTCGCTGCTGATCAACTATTTCGGGCAGGGCGCGCTTGTGCTGTCCGACCCAGGCGCAATCGAGCACTCGTTCTACCGCATGGTGCCCGAGCATCTGGTGCTGCCGCTGGTCGGGCTTGCGACCGCGGCCACCGTCATCGCGAGCCAGGCGGTGATAACAGGCGCCTATTCGCTGGTCTATCAGGCGGTGCAACTCGGCCTCCTGCCGCGCTTTGAGGTGCGCTACACCTCCGAAACGCATGCTGGCCAGATCTATTTGCCGCGCGTCAACCGGTTGCTGCTGATCGGGGTGATGCTGCTGGTGTTGCTGTTCCGCACGCCCAGCAATCTGGCGTCGGCCTATGGCATCGCGGTCTCCACCACCATGGTCGCCGACGGCATCATGGGCTTTGTGGTGATCTGGAAATTGTGGAACTGGAAGGCCGCGACCGCAGCAGCCGTGATCCTGCCCTTCGTCATGGTGGACATAACTTTCTTCAGTGCCAATCTGCTGAAGCTGCTCGAAGGCGCCTGGGTGCCGCTGCTGTTCGGCGCCGCGATGGCGGGGACGGTCTGGACCTGGCGGCGCGGCTCGGGGATCCTGATCCAGAAGACACGCCGGATCGAGGTGCCGTTGGACGAGCTGATCCGGAGCCTCGAAAAACGACCGCCGCACATCGTCAAGGGCACGGCGGTGTTCCTGACCAGCGATCCTGCTTTCGTGCCGACCGCGCTGCTGCACAATCTCAAGCACAACAAGGTGCTGCACGAGCACAACGTGATCCTGACCATCGAGACCGCGCACACGCCGCGGGTCGATCTCTCGGAGCGCTTCAAGATGGAGAAGATCAGCGATAAGTTTTCCAAGGTCCGGCTGCGCTTCGGCTTCATGGAGCAGCCGAACGTGCCCAAGGCGCTGGCGATCGCGCGCAAGCAGGGCTGGCAGTTCGACATCATGTCGACGTCGTTCTTCGTGTCGCGGCGATCGCTCAAGGCGTCGGCGCAATCAGGCATGCCGCTCTGGCAGGACCATCTGTTCATCGCGCTCAGCCGGTCTGCGAACGATGCGACCGACTATTTCCAGATTCCGACCGGCCGCGTGGTTGAAGTCGGAACCCAAGTCACCATCTGAGGGATCAATTGGGACGCAAGAGCGGACCCATGCAGATTTTGCATGCCAAGGGCCCAGAATCGGGCTAGGCTATGCCGGCAGCGCAGGACTATAAGCCGCGCGCTCTCTTCAGCCGTTGTGCAGTGAAGCATTGTTAGAGGCCACCAGGCTCTCCCATGACAAGTGACGTAGCAGTTCCCGCCCCGGAAACGGCGGCGGCCAATGGGCATGGCGATGCCCACACCACCGCCGGTTTCGGCGCGCTGACGCTTGGCAGCATCGGCGTGGTCTATGGCGATATCGGCACCAGCCCGCTCTACGCGTTCCGCGAGGCGGTGATGGCGGCGTCCGGTGCGGAAGGCGCGCCGACGCCGATGGCTGTCCTCGGCGTGGTGTCCCTGATCCTGTGGGCGCTGATCGTCGTGGTGACGCTCAAATACGTCGTGATCCTCCTGCGCGCCGACAACAACGGCGAGGGCGGCACACTGGCCCTGATGGCGCTGGCCCAGCGCGCGGTCGGCACCGGCGGGTCGACCATCGTCATGCTCGGCATCATCTCCGGCGCGCTGTTCTACGGCGATGCCGTGATCACGCCGGCGGTATCGGTGCTGTCGGCGCTCGAAGGCATGAAGGACGTCACGTTGACCTTCGAGCCCTACATCGTACCGCTGACCGTGGTGATCCTGGTCGTCCTGTTCGCCGTGCAATCGCGCGGCACCGCCCGCGTTGCGGCGTTCTTCGGACCGGTGATGTGCGTCTGGTTTGGCGTGATTGCGGCCGCGGCGATCGTTCCGATCATCCAGCAGCCGCAGGTGCTGCTCGCGCTGAACCCCTATTATGCGATGTCGTTCATGCTCCACCACGGCATCATCGGCTTTGTCACTCTGGGCGCGGTGTTTCTGGCGGTCACTGGCGCCGAGGCGCTCTATGCGGACCTCGGCCATTTCGGCAAACGGCCGATCCAGACCGCCTGGCTGTTCATCGTGCTGCCGTCGCTGGCGCTGAACTACCTGGGGCAGGGCGCGCTCGTCCTCGGCGATCCCGCCGCGATCGAGAGCCCGTTCTTCCAGCTCTTCCCGCAAGGCTTCGTCCGCGGCAGCATGGTCGTGCTGGCTACGGCCGCCACCGTCATCGCGAGCCAGGCCGTCATCACCGGCGCCTATTCGCTGACGCGACAGGCGATCCAGCTCGGGCTGCTGCCGCGCTTCGAAATTCGCCATACGTCTGAAGCCCATTCGGGGCAGATCTTCATCCCGCGCATCAACCAGCTGCTGCTGGTGGCGGTGATCATGATGGTGCTGCTGTTCCGCTCCTCCAGCGCGCTGGCGTCGGCCTATGGCATCGCCGTGACCGGCACCATGGTGGTCACCGGCATGATGGGCTTTGTCGTGGTCTGGAAGGCCTGGAAGTGGTCGCCGCTGGGGGCGGCCGCCCTGATCGCGCCGTTCCTGTTCCTCGACCTGACCTTCCTCGCTGCGAACCTTCTCAAGGTGTTCGAGGGCGGCTGGGTGCCGCTGGCGCTCGGCTCTCTCATGATCATCATGATGTACACATGGCGGCGGGGCAGCCGGCTGTTGTTCGAGAAGTCGCGCAAGCTGGAATTCCCGCTCGCTGACCTCGTGGCGATGCTGGAGAAGCGGCCGCCGCAGCGGGTGCCGGGAACCGCCGTGTTCCTGACCAGTGATCCCCTGAGCGCGCCGACCGCGCTGATGCATAGTCTGAAACACTACAAAGTGCTTCACGAGAAGAATGTCATTCTCACCATCGAAACCGCGCAGACCCCGCGCATCGATCCGGCCGAGCGGGTGAAGCTGGAGGCGATCAGCCCGACCTTCTCCAAGGTGACGCTGAAGTTCGGCTTCATGGAATCGCCCAACGTGCCGAAGGCGCTTGCCATCGCCCGCAAGCTTGGCTGGCAGTTCGACATCATGTCGACCTCGTTCTTCCTGTCGCGGAGGGCGCTGAAGCCCGCGGCCCATTCGGGCATGCCGCGCTGGCAGGACCGCCTGTTCATCTCGCTCAGCCGCTCCGCCAACGATGCCACCGACTATTTCCAGATCCCTTCGGGGCGCGTCGTCGAGGTCGGCACGCAGGTGACCATCTAGGCAGGCAAACCAAAGCCGCACTTCAAGTCGCTGCGATTTAGCTTTAACTTGCGCAAGGCAGCTCAAGCCTTTGTAGCGCTTGATTTTCGCATGCCGAGAGGCGAGGTTGCGCGCCGGCCGGGATCGCCCGGCGAGCGACCCGCGACGTTGGAGGATGAAGTGGCAAATCAAGTACAGGATCTGACCCCCGACGAGGTTTCCAAGGGTGTCGCGGAGGGCCGCTACCTGCTGGTCGACGTCCGCGAGCCCAACGAGGTCGAGGCCGAGGCCTATCCTTACGGCGTGGTCGTGCCGCTCTCGACCTTCGATCCCAAGGCGATCCCTGATCCCCAAGGCAAGCAGGTCGTGTTCGCCTGCCGCTCGGGCAAGCGCTCGGTGACCGCCTCGCTCGCCGCCCAGGCCGCGGGCCTTCCCTACGACAAGCATCTGGCCGGCGGCATGCTCGGCTGGAAGGCGGCGGGTCTTCCCAGCAAGGTCGGTGGCTAAGGGCAGCGATGACGACCAAGAGCTCCTCGCTGAACAAGGTCTTCGCCGACCTTCCCGTCACCATCTTCGAGGCGATGTCGCAGGCCGCGCGCGACAACAACGCCATCAATCTCGGCCAGGGCTTCCCTGATGATCCCGGCCCCGAGGACATCCGCCGTGCCGCGGCCGAGGCCTCCCTGAACGGCTACAACCAGTATCCGTCGATGATGGGCATCCCGGAGCTGCGCCAGGCGGTCGCGACCCATTACGGTCACTGGCACGGCCTCAAGCTCGATCCGATGAGCGAGGTGATGGTGACGTCAGGCGGCACCGAGGCGCTGACCTCGGCGATCCTGTCGGTGGTGCAGCCGGGCGACGAAGTCGTCTGCTTCCAACCGGTCTATGATTCCTACCTGCCGATCATCCGCCAGGCCGGTGGCATTCCGCGCCTGGTCCGGCTCGAGCCGCCGGGCTGGCGACTGAATGACGACATGCTGAAAAGCGTCTTCAATTCAAAGACCAAGGCGGTGCTCTTCAACAACCCGTTGAATCCCAGCGCGGTGGTCTATCCGCGTGAGGATCTCGAACTCTTGGCGCGCTATTGCCAGGAGTTCGACGTCATCGCGATCTGCGACGAGGTCTGGGAGCACGTCACCTTCGACGAGCACAAGCACATCCCGCTGATCACCATTCCCGGCATGCGCGAGCGCACCATCAAGGTCGGCTCGGCCGGCAAGATCTTCTCGCTGACCGGCTGGAAGGTCGGGATGGTGATGGCGGCGCCGGAGCTGATGCTGTCTCTTATACACATCTAGATGTGTATAAGAGACAGGACCAAGGGGCTGGAGAGCCTCGGCTTTCCGGTGTTGAAGTCGCAAGGCACCTACTTCCTCACCGTCGACCTGTCGCCGCTCGGGCTGAACGAGAGCGATGCCGAGTTCTGCTGGCGGATCGTCAGGGATTACAAGGTCGCCGCGATCCCGGTCTCCGCATTCTACGAGCAGGACCCCGTGACCTCGGTGGTCCGCTTCTGCTTTGCCAAGAAGGACCAGACGCTCGACACTGCACTCGAGCGGCTGTCGGACGCGATACGCGCACGCAAGAGGTAGACAGAGATGACGAACGTCAGCCGCCCGGGGTTCCGCCTCGGCCTCGCAATCGCCGCCGCGCTGACGTTGCTCTCCGCTCCCGCCGGGGCCGAGGAGCGGGTCGTCAACTTCTACAACTGGTCGAACTACATGGCACCCGGCGTCCTTGAGGACTTCACCAAGGAGACCGGCATCAAGGTGGTCTACGACACCTTCGATGCCAACGAGACGCTGGAGACCCGCCTGATGGCCGGCAAGTCCGGCTACGACGTCGTGGTGCCGACGGCCTATTTCCTGCAGCGCCAGATCAAGGCGAACATCTTCCAGAAGCTCGACAAGGCGAAGCTGCCGAACCTCGCCAACGCCTGGAGCGTGGTGACCGCGCGGCTCGGCACCTACGATCCCGGCAATGTCTACGCCGCGAACTACATGTGGGGCACAACGGGCATCGGCTACAACGTCGCCAAGCTGAAGCAGATCCTCGGGCCGGACGCGAAGGTCGATAGCTGGGACATCGTCTTCAAGCCGGAGAATTTGGCGAAATTCAAAGACTGCGGCGTGCACATGCTCGACTCCGCCGACGACATCTTTCCGGCGGCGCTTAGCTGGCTCGGGCTCGATCCGAACTCGACCAAGCAGGCCGACCTCGAGAAGGCCGCCGACGTCGTGGCGAAGGTTCGTCCCTCGGTGCGAAAATTTCACTCGTCCGAATATCTGAGCGCGCTCGCGACCGGCGAGATCTGCTTCGTGGTCGGCTGGTCCGGCGACATCATGCAAGCCCGCGCCCGCGCCGCGGAGGCCAAGAGCGGTGTCGAGATCGGCTACGCCATTCCGAAGGAGGGCGCGCAGATGTTTTTCGACAATCTCGCGATCCCCGCGGATGCCAAGAACGTTAGGGAAGCCTACGAGCTGATCAACTATCTCTACCGTCCGGAGGTCGCCGCCAAGAACTCGGACTTCCTGTCCTATGCCAACGGCAACCTCGCGAGCGAGAAGCTGGTCGATCCGAAAATTCTGAACGACAAGAACATCTATCCTGACGAGGCGACGCTCGCGAAACTCTTCGTCATCACCGCGCGCGATCCGGCGACGCAGCGGATCATCAACCGGCTTTGGACCAAGGTGAAGACGGGACGGTAGCGGGGCCGCGGTCGATCGCAGGACCATCCGGCAACTCAAACCCGCAAAACAACCCCATGCACAGTAGAGCTGTCTCTGCCGCGTTGTCGACGGCGGCGGTCGTTAAGTCCTCATGTTGATTGGGTTTATCGGCCGGCGGGCGCAATCATCCGATCCGCCGCGCGAATTGAGCCGCAACACGATGTTCATTGTCGGTGTTGCGGAAAGCTGATAGAGGTGAAGACCTCGCGTGACTGGCGACATCGGATGGAGCACCATCGGGAAGCGCGGGGCATCTGCCGCTCGCCTGGGCGATTGGGGGAACAACCCCGATCAAAATGCTTCATTTGGAGCGGCCCATGCTGACGTCGATCAAGATCACCGGACTGCAGACTTACGGCTATCACGGCCTGTTCGAGGAGGAGCGAACGCTCGGACAAAAATTCAGTTTTGATATTTTTGCCGACCTGCAGGAAGTCCGGACCCACCTCAGCGACGATCTGGATTCGTCGGTGCGCTATGACGCCGTCGTCGACGAAGCCGTGCAGATCGCGGCATCCGGCAAATTCCAGACCCTGGAAGCACTTGGCGAGACGATCGCTGCAGGACTGCTGCGACGCTTCTTCGTCATGGACAGCGTGACGGTCGCCGTTGCGAAGTCCAGTCCGCCGATTGCTCATGCGATCAACCTGGTCGGCGTCCAGGTCAGCCTTCGACGCGCCGAACTCGCCGGCGCCTGACGCTCTCCAGCAATCCAGCGAGCTCCGGGCTCGCGATCCCCGGAGGAGATGCGCGTGGTGATGCCAACACACCTCGATCCAGACTGGACAATTCGGCCGTTCCGGCGCGGTGACGCGCCGGAGGTCCGGCGGCTCATCGAATCCGTCTGGTGTGAGCACTTTCAAGATCACCCGGACCCATTCGTCCGGGACTTCATCTATTCCCGTCTGTCGGACGTCGACAACGCAGACAGCGTCTACGCCGACCGGGCTCTGTTCTTGTGTGCGATCGCCGAAGGCGCAATCGTCGGCACCGGCGCAATCAAGCGGTTCGACGATCGAGAGTGCGAAATGGTTCGCATGTTCGTCGCCCCCGTCTACCGAGGCCGCGGGATCGCGCGGACGATTGCCGATCGCCTCGTCAGCTTTGCCGGGAATGCGGGATATGATCGCATCCGCTTGGCCAGCAACAACGCGCTGACGGCCTCGCATCGGCTTTACGAAAGGATGGGCTTTCAGCTCACAGCTGCATGGGATGCCGGCGGCGAGGTGCACTCGCGCCATTACGTTCTTAAGCTGATTGCCAGCTGATCGACTGGCTCCGTCATTGCTAGCAACGAAGCGACGAATCAAATTCAGGCTATTCCGCGCGCATCGCACGATGATGTTAGACTAACGTTATCATTCTGTAATGAACGATAAATAGGTGAGGCGCGGGGATGGCAGCAGTTCGTCGCGGACGTCCTCACCCGCGCGCAGGAGCGCCGGGTGGATTTTGCACGTCCGGGTCAGGAGCCTGCTTAAATGACATCTCCGAAGTTCTGGAAATATGCGACGCTTGGCGCGGCCTTGCTGCCGTCACTGGCGCACGCCGATTCCATTCCGTCGACGCCGCCGGTGAATTTCACCAACAGTTCGAGCGCGTCGGTCGGATCCACGATCGTCAACATCCTGGATTCCTATACTCATCTCATGCAGGCCGATCCCAGGCTGCGCAACGGCGCGGGGGTCATGGAGCAGAATTACCTGACCGTCGTCAGGATGACCCAGGAGCGCACGCCGGCGCAGACGCTCGCCGCCATCCACGACGACCGGACCTCGCAGCCCTACAGCGTCCTCAACGGGCTCGGCCCGCTGACGTCGTCCTTCATGACGGGCATCGGCTCGTCCACGACAGCGACGCCGCCTGCGAGCCTGACGCCGACCTCGTATCAGGTGACCACGCTGCAGGATTACGATGCGAGTGCGCACGGCATCAACTATCTCAACAGCGCCACCATCGGCTTCACCGCCTTCGGTGATGGCACCGCGACGCCATTGGCCGAAGCCGCGACCTTCCTCAACACCACCATCCGCAACAACGCCTCGACCGAACCGCCGAAGCGCACCTTCGAGCGCTATATGGGCTCGACCACACCGGTGGTGAATCCCGCGTCGATCACTTCGGGTGTGATCAGCCCGCTCGATGCGCGCTACGGCAATTACAACGCCGTGAGCAACAAGGCCGGTCTCTCGGTCGCGGACACCGCGCAGTTCGTCGTTCCCACTTATTTCAGCAGCTTCGCAGTCCCGGTTGCCTATTACAACACGCTGAACTGGGTGCGCGGCTTCGCGGTGACGCCGGCTCTGGTTGCCGCCAATGGCGGCCAGCCAATCACCGTTCCCGACGTCGGAAGCTTCGATGCGTCAGGCAATTTCACGCCGGTTCAGTTCGGTGCGGGTGACTTCGTTCCGGGCATCGGCACCGCGCCGCGCCCGTTCCGGCTGTCGACCAAGGTCAAGGTCCCCACGCTGCTGTGGCAGATCGCGAACGGCACCAATCCCTACGGTGACGGCGCCTTCGTCAGTGGCCACACCAATCTGGCCTACAACCAGGCGCTGGGCCTGGCCTTCCTGGTGCCGCAGCAATTCGAAAGCCTGCTGGTCCGCGCTGCCGACCTCGGCAACAATCGCATCTTTGCCGGCATGCACGCGCCGCTGGATGTGATTGGCGGCCGCATCGAGGCGACGGCCATCGTCGCAACCAACATCTACGGCGCGCTCTACGGTCCTTTTGGTAATCGGCTGGACTGGACCAATTCCGCCAACGCCTCCGCCTATGCGATCTACCAGGCCCACATGAAGACCCAGAAATACCTGGCGCAGTCCTGCGGCACGAGCACGGTGGAAGAGTGCCTCAAGCGGACGGGCGGTCATCGCGACGACGACGATCGCGATCATCGCGATGGCCGCGACCGTCGGGACGGGTGGGATCACGATCGCGACGGGTTCGACTACAACCTCGATCCAGACGATATCAGGGGCTACACTTATCGCATGACCTACGGGCTCGCGCTCGCGGCATCGATGAAACTGCCTGAGACCGTCCCGGTGCAGGCGCAGGTGCTGCTGCTGACCCGTTTCCCCTATGCGACCGACGAGCAGCGCACCGAGATCCTGCGCAGCACGGCACTGCCGGCGGGCTTCGCTCTGCTCGACGGCAACACCTGGGATGGCTGGGGCCGGCTCAACCTCTACGCCGCGGTGAGGGGCCACGACTCGTTCTTCCGCGCGGTGAAGGCGGCGACGGGGCAGTGAGGTCGGTGGCGCGGTGCTCGGGATCGCTTGCGGTCCCGAGCTAAGCGCGAGAGCCTTTACCGCCACCGCCGGTGCAGCCAGAGCCACTGCTCGGGATATTCGCGCACCCAGCCTTCCACCACGTTGGTGATCGCCTGCGTCGTCCCCTGGATATCGATCTTGCCGTCGGCATCGCGCACCGGCGGGATCTCCTCGGTCAGCTCGGCGCGGAAGCGGTAGCCGGGAAGGCGGATGATGCGCACGCCGTGGATCGGGCACTCGACCTGGCGCACCAAGCGCGCCAGCGTCGGGTTGGCGCGGGTCTTGCGGCCGAAGAAGGTGACCTCGACGCCGCCGGTGAGATACTGGTCGATCAGGATCGCGACATGCTTGCCGTCCCTGAGCGCCTGTCCGAGCCGCAAGGGTGCATCGCGGCCCGCGGGGATCAGCGTGCCCATGTTGACCTGGCGCATCTCCTGGATGATGCGGTCGGCGGAGGCGATGTTCGGACGGCGATAGAGGATCGCAGTGTCGAGTCCATGTGCGACAGCGGCGAGCGCCGGCAATTCCCAATTGGCCAGATGCGAGGCAAAGATCAGCGCCGGCTTGCCGTCGTCCCTGAGTTGGTCGTGCAACTCGACGGTGCGCGGCGGCAGTTCGATGCGGCTGCGTTCCGGATGCTCGCGATCGTAGTCCCAGACGTGGTCCATATGGGCAAACTCGGCGCCGACGCGGCCGAGATTGTCCCATACGCCCATCAGGATCTGCTCGATCTCTTCCGGCGATTTCTCGGGAAATGCAGCCGTGAGGTTGGCGCGGCCGATACGATGCTCGCGCAGGCGCGGACCGATCATCTTGGTGACGCGCGCGAAAAAGTCCGAAGTCTTGACCGGATCGAAATAGCGCGTGGTGCGCAGCATGCCGACGGTGGCCGCGCCGATCAGGGCGCCGCCGATCGATTTCGCTGCATTCCGCGCGCGAATCTTCGTGCCGATAGAAATCAGCGCCATGCGTCCGGTCAGGCCGGTTCGCGGGTCAGGATCAGCGAGGCGTTCTGGCCGCCGAAGCCGAATGAGTTCGACATGACGGCGGTAACACGGGCATCGCGCGCCTTGTTGCCGACCACGTCGAACAGGATCGTTGGATCCGGATTGTCGTAATTGATGGTCGGCGGAATGCGCTGATGTTCGAGCGTGAGCAGCGAGAAGATCGCTTCGACCGCGCCGGCGGCCGAGATGGTATGGCCGACCATTGACTTGTTGGAGGTGACCGGGATCTTCTGCAAGAGATCGCCGAACACGGCCGAGGTCGTGTTGTACTCCATCTTGTCGTTTTCCGGCGTCGCGGTGCCGTGCGCGTTGATGTGGTCGATCTGGTCAGGCGTCATGCCGGCATCGGCCAGCGTCTTGTTCATGCAGCCGATGATCGGCTTGCCGTCGGGCGAGGAGCGGGTGCGGTGGAAGGAGTCGGTGAGCTCGCCGCAGCCGGCGATCACGCCGAGAATTTTTGCGCCGCGCGCGGTGGCCGCCTCATAGCTTTCGAGCACCAGCGCGCCTGCGCCTTCGGCCATGACGAAGCCGTCGCGGTTCTTGGAGAAGGGACGGGAGGCTGCCTGCGGCGGATCGTTCTGGGTCGACAGCGCCGAGAGCAGCGAGAAGCGCACCAGCGCTTCCGGATTGACGGTGCCGTCGGTGGCGACGCACAGCGCCGCATCGGTCTCGCCGCGGCGGATCGCCTCGACACCCATCTGGATCGCGGTCGCCCCCGAGGAGCAGGCAGTCGAGAGTGAGATCGGCGAGCCCTTGGTACCGAAGGTCTCGGCGAGGTGGGCTGCGACCGAGCCGAACATGAAGCGGTGATGATAGGCGCTGTACTTGCCGCCGCTAGATGTGTATAAGAGACACCGAAGGTCTCGGCGAGGTGGGCTGCGACCGAGCCGAACATGAAGCGGTGATGATAGGCGCTGTACTTGCCGCCGCCGGAGATGCGCAGCAAATCGTCATAGGTGAAATCGGGCGCACCGACCGCGCGGCCGAGCTCACGGCGCTGCGGCCACTCGACTTCGACAGGCGCGACCGCGAGGAACAGGGGACCCGGAAAGTCACCCTTGGCGCCGATGCCGGCCTGCTCTAGGGCTTCCTGGGTGACGAGCTCAGCCATCCGCTCGGACAGGCCCGTGGAGGAGAACGGATCGACGCTGACGAAATCGACCGTGCCGGCCATGGTGGTCTTCAGGCCGTCGATCGGAAAGCGCGTGATGGTGCGGATGCCGGATTCGCCGGCAACGAGCTTGGACCAATTGTCGGCCTTACCGGCACCGAGCGAAGTCGTGATGCCCATGCCGGTGACGACGACAACGGGACGCCCGAGTTTGTCGCGTGGTGCAGTCATGTCGATCGTCCCCCGATAGAGCTAAAGCATGATCCGGAAAAGTGTGACGCGGTTTTCCGACCAGATCATGCTCAAAACAACAACCGGCTAAAGCGCGGCGCGCTTTAGCTTACTGCCTCGACCAGCGCCATGCCTTCGCCGCGCCAGTGTCCGGCTCCCACCCTGTCTCTTATACACATCTAACAACAACCGGCTAAAGCGCGGCGCGCTTTAGCTTACTGCCTCGACCAGCGCCATGCCTTCGCCGCGCCAGTGTCCGGCTCCCACCACCACAATCTGGGTGGGCGCCCCCTGCATTTCAATCTCGGTCCCGGTCGAATCGTTCGGTGGGAACAGCGCCCCCCGCGAGATCGCGAGCGCCGCGAGCGCAATGCCGAGCGGGAATTGCGTTTCCATGGTGTGCCCGAACATCGTACCGGTCGCACGCACCGGGAAATCAGCGTGCTTCCTCAGGAAGTCGCGCTCTTCCGACGTCGCCGGCTCCGCGCCTGTCGCGCTCGAGATGATCGCGCCCTTGCCGGCGTGCTTGGGCAGCTTGTCCCATAGCTTTTCCAGCGTCGCTTTGATGTCGCCGGTCTGCTTGCGCCGGGCCAAATCGGTCACGACGCTCGAGAGTTTTGCGTATGGCTTGGCACCGCGCGCTTCGGCATGCGCCTTCGACTCCAGCACCAGGAAGGCGCCGGCCGAGCCGAGCGCGAAGCCGGCGTGGTCCTTGCGCGCCCAGACGGGTGCGAACTTGTCCTTCAGGTTGAAGTCGCCGAATTCGTAGAGCACCAGCAGGTCCTTGCGCTCGCCATTATGCGAGCCGCCGACCAGCGCAATGTCGCTCTCGCCCGAGGCGATGCGCGACAGCGCGATGCGCAGCGCGTCTGCGCCCGCAACCTCTTCGCCCATGAAGGTGCGCGAGGTGCCGCCGAGACCGTTGACGATGGCGATGTTGCCGGCGAGCAGGTTGGAGAGCTGCGCCAAGAACAGCGTCGGCCGGAGATCGCTCATCAGCCGTTCGTTGAGGAAGCCGGGCGCGTTGGCGCCCTTGGCTTCGGCGTTCAGCACGCCGGTGTCGACGTTGAGATCGCGCTCGCCACCGCCGGCGGCGACCACCATGTCGATCTTCGACAGGATGTCCTTGTTGCCCTTGATGCCGGCCGAGTCGAGCGCAAGGCCCGCAGCATAGACGCCGATGCGCTGCCAGGCTTCCATCTGGCGCTGGTCACCCTTCTTCGGGATCTGGCTGTCGAAGGAGACGGGCAGCAGCGGATGCACGATGAAGGGCGCAAAGCCCTTCTCGTCGACATTGATGCGCTTTTCCTGGAGCGCGGCCCAGTTGGCGTCGAGCCCTTCGCCGAGCGAGGTGGCAAGACCAATGCCGGTGATCCAGACTTCCGTCTGGCCGGGCTTCGAAGCGGTGTCAGTCATGGCGAGACGGCCTGTTGCGGAAAACCGACGCGGGCTGCGACCGCGTCCATGTATCCGCGCATATCCGAATTGGGGAAGGGGATCAGCGTAAAGGTGAGGCTCGAGTTCGCACGGAGCTTGCCGCCAACCCGGAGCTTCGCCTCGGTCATCGCGTAGCCCGAGCCCTCATGGGCGACGCTCGCCTCGAGCGTCATGAGGTCGCCCGGAAACACCGAGCCGCGGACCTTGGCTTCCTTCACGGCAGCGAGAATCGGCATGCGCTCGAACTTCAAGACGCCCAGCAGGAGAAAGCCCGAAGCCTGCGCCATCGATTCGATCAGCAGCACGCCGGGCATCAGGGGATAGCCCGGGAAATGCCCCTCGAAGATGGTGCTCTCCTTGGGAACCAGGGCCTCGACGACGATCGTCTTCTCGTCGACCTTGAGGTCGACGATGCGATCGATCATGTGGAAGTATTCGAGTTGCATGGTCGCCCGATTAGGCGCTCGCGCCCTTGGCGGCAACCAGCTCGTCGATGCGCGCGCACAGATTCTTCAGCACGAAATACTGCTCGGTGGTCGCCTTGCCGTCGTTGACTTCCTGCGTCCACTTTTCCAGCGGCAGCTTGATGCCGAAGGCCTTGTCGATCGCGAAGGCGATGTCCAGGAAATCGAGGCTGTCGATGCCGAGGTCATCGATGGCATGGCTATCCGGCGTGATCGTGTCGCGCGGGATGTCGCAGGTTTCAGCGATGATCGTTGCGACCTGATCGAATGTGGAGGACATCACTAAGCCTTTGATATATTGCGGATATTTATCAGGTATCCCAGAGTGGCACGGTGGGTGGGCATCGCGCCCCTGATGACGCCCTCTAACCCCCCTCTGGACGGGTCGAGAGCCCGTATATCGGAGCGCCGCCCTGAGTTCAATGGAGCCGGACAGGGTGGGGAGAGGGCTGGGGACGCCGCCCCGGCGGCGGGTTTCTGCCTGACTTCGCCTTCCGCTCGCAAGATGTCTCGGGGAGGCCGGGTCTAGATGTGCGGGGTCGTGATCTTGACGCAGTCCCGCCGACCCATCAGCACGCAATCCTGGGTCCGCCGCAAATCGGCGATGCTGACGGCGAGCCAGATCCCGATCGCAGTCAGGGCGATGGTGAAGGCGAGCGCCGCGATATTGGCGAGCATGCGATGGCGGTAGTCGTCCGGCTCCTCGCGCGGCTGTTCATAGCGCGACAGGTCGAGCGGTTCGGGCGCCGCTGCATGCAGCTTCTGGACGACACCGCTGCCCCGGTGGATCACGGGAGAGGGCGTCGTGCGCGGCCTGAACTGGAGCACCCGGTGCTCGTCGTCCGAGGTTATGGGCCGCTGGGATTTCATGAGGCGGGGATTACTCCGAAGCAGCGATTTTTAGATAGCATAGGCGACACAGCGGGTGCAGAAAATCTTCTCAACGCGCACATGCATTGCGCGTTCGCATTATCTTTCATCATCGCCGCAAGCGATGTTCGAAGCCGGTTGTCATCGCGCTGTCAGGGACGTCCGGGTTGCGTTGCAGCAATCGCTTGGACAAGGGCGCCGTCCGCTTCGAACGCATGTTGCCGCGACGGGGCCGATGGCATAATCGGGAACCCTGGCCCAGCCGTTGGACCATCCTTGGAATCACCAGCCTTGGAATCACCGGCCTTGGCAATCACCAGCCTTGGCAATCAACTGAGAGGCGCTTCGATCATGACCCCCAACGCGCGCGAGCCGAGAGTGCACCCGGTGCCGATCCTGTCGCTTCGGCCAACGCAGATGACGGTCGGCATGCGTGAGGTCAAGGAGAAGCGCAAGCGCTGGCGCGAGCACGACAAGAAGAAGCAGTCCGACCTGCTCGGCACCCACATGATCCCCGTCGTCTTCGGGCCTGACGGGCGCTACTACGTGATCGACCATCACCATCTCGGCCGCGCGCTGCACGACGAGGGCATCAAGGAGGTGCTGGTCACCGTCGTCGGCGATCTCCGCATGGTCGAGAAAGAGGCGTTCTGGGGCGTGATGGACAACAAGCGCTGGGTCTATCCCTACGACAGCAAGGGCGAGCGGCGTCCGTTCCGCGATCTGCCGAAGTCGGTCGTCGACCTCAAGGACGATCCGTTCCGCAGCCTTGCCGGCGAGCTTCGCCGCATGGGCGGCTTCGCCAAGGACACCACGCCGTTTTCCGAATTCCTGTGGGCTGATTTCCTGCGCCGGCACGTGACCGCCAAGCTGCTCGATGCCGATTTCGACAAGGCCCTGGAGCGCGCGCTCGACCCTGTCTCTTATACACATCTAGATGTGTATAAGAGACAGGCCAAGAGCAAGGATGCGATCTATCTGCCCGGCTGGTGCGGGCCGGCATCGGACGATTGAGGCGCGTCGCATCGCTCTGATGTCACGGGTGGGTGTGGAGTGTTGATGGACCGGCGCTCATTCCTGGTGGCGTCTTGCGCCGCAATGGCGTTGTCGAAGCCAGGTTACGCAGATGACCTTGACGACCTATCGGTCCGGCTGGCGACCGAGGCAAAAATATGTGCGGTGTCCGCGGCCGTCCTGAGAAACGGACACCAGGCACGACAACTATCAGTGTCCGGCTGCGGCACCGATCCTGGCCCAGCCGCTGTTTTGCAAGCCGCGTCATTGTCGAAGCCGGTCGTGGCCTACATCGTGCTTCAGATGGCGCGGCGCGGAAAATTGTCGCTGGACAGTCCGCTCAGCGAGATATTTCCCAACGGTTATTTGCACCGCCAAAATATCTTCGCGCTGAAGGAAGCTCCTAACGTCGACACGGTTCCCGTCGAAGTCTTGCGCACCGTAACACCGCGGGCACTGCTGTCTCATAGTGCCGGCTTTCCGAACTGGGCCTCCAAGGGACCGCTGACGCCGAGTTTTGCCCCAGCTGCGCGCTGGCAATATTCAGGCGAGGGATACGTGCTGCTCCAGCGCATGCTCGAAGTCGTGACCGAGCGTCCTCTCCAGCAACTTGCCGAGCAGGAGGTGTTTGCTCCGATTGGACTGACAGGCACCGCGTTCAAGCTCACCCCGGCGATACAACCAAACCTCGTTTCGGGGGCGCCTCGCCAACTCCGCTTTCCCTATGAGATCGCGGCCAGCTCGCTTTACACCACGGCGAATGACTACGCGCGCTTCGTGGCCGCCGTGCTCGGCGATGAACAATTGCTGGCGCTGATCACGCGCGATCCGGTGAAGCTCCCGATGCCAAATCTCTTCTGGGGACTGGGATGGGGGATCGAGCAGAGAGGGCGTTCAGCCGCGATTTGGCACTGGGGCAGCAATCCCGGCTTTCGTTCGCTCGCCATGGCCGATCTGGAATCACGCGATGCGGTCGTCGTGCTGACCTCGTCTGAGGCCGGGATGCCGCTCGCCAAGGCGATCTTGAGTTCGGTCTTGCCCGGAGATCATCCCGGGCTCGAGCTGGACCTGGTGCGATAGCGCCGCCATCGGCTCCTCGCGACGCACAGTATCGTCGAGCGATCTCGATGGAAGGCGCATGCTCACATCAGTCGCGCTGGAAGATCTTGGCGCCAGGATACGCACGCCTGGCGTAGTTCACGACCAGCGCGCGGTCCTGAGTTGCCAGGAACGGCGTTCGGATCCGGTAAGACCCGACGATGAGGTGCCACAAACCATTGAGCCTTTGGATGACGACTTTCATTTGAGTGTTCCTCGACGACGCTGCACGCAAGCAATTCCTGCCCGTTGCGACAGCCTTGCGATTCACGATCGAGATTGCGGACGTGAAATTCCCGATATCGTTCCGGCCCGCTGCAAGACAGCTGCAACATCTGTTAGTTGGTGACGGCGCACGATCCGATAAGCCGGACCTCATCACAGCCGCTTGAACGCAACCATTTTCCGCGCCGATGAAACCGTCCTGAAACAGAGCGAGCGCACTCACATAGGGTGGTGGAGCTCATAACAGGAGGCTCACATGCGTCGTCTGATTTTCGCAATTGCCTTGGTCGCGGTCGCGTCAGCTGGAATCTCGGCATCGTTTGCCGCAGTTCACCAGGCGAGGACTTTGACCTTCGAGGAGCGCTTCGCGCCGGCGCTTCCGCTGATGGTCAAGCACTAGCGGTTCGCCCGCGAATTAGTCGGGCTCTGCTGGCCGGATGAGGACAGCAGGCGATCCATGTCGGCGGCGGCTTCGCCGTCGCGGACCTTTTGCAGGAGCGTGTGCCGCTCGGCGCCGGCCGGCAGCCTTTTGGCTGCGGCGCGAGCGTCCTCAGTGAACTTGCTCAGGCGTTCCTGGAGCGACAGGGCGGGACGCGTACGGTTGCGTTTCTTGGTCATGGTTGGCCTTTCGAGGCCGAGCCAACCACAGGCTTGCAAGCCGCGTCCTTAACTTTTGTTGGAACCGGGCAACCCGATAGCGGGTTCTGACCTGACGGCGCTGCGGCGCTTTGAGTTCCATCTCCACACCGGAGCCAAACAAGTGTCCAGCGATGCGATCCGCGCAGCGCTCATCAGGCGTCTGCGCGTTTCTTCCGGAATTGCGGAGGAAGACATCAAGGAGATCGAGGCCCTGCCGATCTCGGTGCGGCAGTTTCCCGCCGAAACGGCGGTGGTGCGCGATGGCGAGCGCGCAACCGACTGCTGCCTGATCGCGGACGGCTTCTGCGCCCGCTCCAAGACGATCGCAAACGGCAAGCGGCAGATCCTGTCTCTGCACATTCCCGGCGAGATCCCGGATCTCATGAGCCTGTTCCTGCACGTGATGGACCACGATCTGTCGACGCTGACGCCGGCGACGCTCGGCTTCATCAGCCACGAGACGCTGCGAAAACTGCATCGGCGCAGGCCTGTCGTCGCCGAGATGTTCTGGCGCGATACGTTGATCGACGCTGCCATGTTCCGCGAATGGATCGTCAATGTCGGCCAGCGTCCCGCGCCGGCGCGGCTCGCCCATGTCATGATCGAGCTGCGTGAGCGCCTGAGGATCATCGGACGTGTCGACGGGGCCAGCTTCGAAATGCCGCTAACCCAGGAGCAGATCAGCGAAGCCCTGGGCGTCACCGCCGTGCACGCCAACAGGGTGATCAGGCAGCTGCGCGAGGAGGGCATCGTCGAGCTGCAACGGGGGCGCGTCACTGTGCTCGACGAACCGAGATTTCTGGAGCTTGCGGATTTCGACCGCCGCTATCTGCACCAGTCCCCGACGTTGTGATCGGGCTATGACTGGCTTTCGTTCCAGTCCTCGAGCGTCGGCGTCGCCATGTCGAAACGGTCGCGGATGGTCGAGCAGGTGCTGCCGCCGAGCCTGGCGATGGCATCGAGCCTGGCAGGGTCGATGTGCAGGCGCTCGGCGTCGACGACGTCGGCGTGATAATGCGCGAACAGAATCTCGCCCATGATGATCTGCCGCGACTTGCCGAGCTCCAGCGTGATGTGGCGACGGCATTCGAACGCGGCGGGCGCTTCCTTGATCCAGGGCGACGCGACGGTCTTACCCGGCATGGCGGTCAGGCCGGCCGCCTTCAGCTCATCATGGTCAGGCGCGAACGGCACAGCGCAGACATGCATCGCCTCGGCAATCGCGTGCGAGACGATGTTGACGGTGAAGACCTCGGTCAGGCGGATATTGAGACCGGTGTCCTTGAACCGCATGTCCGGATGGTTCTCGACGCCGAGTGCGAGGATCGGCGGATCTGCCGACAGGCAATTGAAGAAGCTGAACGGCGCGGCGTTGATCCGTCCGTCGGGATCGACCGTCGTCACCAGCGCGATCGGCCGTGGCACGACGGTGCCGATCAGCAGCTTGTATTTGTCGCGCGCCGACAGTTCGCGAAAGTCGAACGTGACGTCACCTGCGAACGAGACGTCGCTGGGGTCGTGAGCACTGGTCATTTCTTGGGCAAACGTCCCATCAGATAGAATTCGTCATTCGGCCGCATGCCGGTGAAATTCGCGAGCCGGTTCGACAGTGCGAAGAAGGCCGAGATCGACGCGATATCCCAGATATCGCCATCGCTGAAGCCATGGGGGCTAAGCGCGGCGAAATCTTCCTCGGCGATGCGCTGGGCGTCGGCCGAGATTTTCATCGCGAAATCGAGCATCGCCTTTTGCCGCGGCGTGATGTCGGCCTTGCGGTAGTTGATCGCGACCTGGTCGGCGATCAGCGGGTTCTTGGCGCGGATGCGCAGGATCGCGCCATGGGCGATCACGCAATATTGGCACTGGTTGGCCGCCGAGGTCGCGACCACGATCATCTCGCGCTCGGCCTTGGTGAGACCGCCGTCCTTCTCCATCAGCGCGTCGTGATAGGCGAAGAAGGCGCGGAATTCGTCGGGCCGGTAGGCCAGGGTCAAGAACACGTTGGGCACGAACCCGCTCTTCTCCTGCACGGCGAGCAGGCGCGTGCGGATGTCCTCCGGCAGGCTGTCGATGGCGGGGGCGGGGAAGCGTTGCGCAGGCTTTGTCATGGGCATGGATTCCGGCTTGGGGTCTGGAAACCATAGTCGATGCGGCAGGCGGCCTCAATGTGCTGGTCTCGTGCCTCGGTCGCAGCGCAGCGCTTCCAGAGCGTTGCGGCGCGTCCGGGACACGAGAAGGGCTTACCGCAACGGCTTCTTCAGCAGCGAGAAACGATCCGGATCGAGGCCCATCGAGGGCTGCAGCATCGGCGTTTCGGCGGGCGCGAGCGTCTTGGCGGGAGGCGCGGCGAACACCGGGTCGTTCGGCACGTCGCGCTGCGAGGTCGCACCGCGCCAGCGCTCGAGCACGGCGCCGACGAAGTGCATGTCGTGACCGGCGGAGACCGACGGCACGCTCGAAATGGTGGCTTCGCCGCGCGGCAATTGATGCGGCGGCACTTCCTTGAAGCGCAGGCGCGTCGGCAGTGCGACGCCTTCGCCGAACGCCAGCACCTCGCGGGTGCCGAGCGACGGCACGAAGGACAGCAAGTTCGCGGCCGCATCCGACACCGCCGCACGCAGCAGCGCCTGGTCACGGTCGTTGGCAAGACGCATGGTGAACAGCGTGTTGCACTGGGAGATGATGGTGGCGTCGAGCTCGGCCGGGCGCTGCGTGATGAGGCCGAGATAGACGCCGTATTTGCGGCCTTCCTTGGCGATGCGCGAGACCGCCTTGCGGGTTGGCCCGAAGCCGATATTGCGGTCGGCGGAGGCGTAGCGGTGCGCTTCCTCGCAGACGAACAGCATCGGCGAGACGCCGTCGCTCCACAGGCCGAAATCGAACGCCATGCGGCACAGCACCGACACGACCGAATCGATGACCTCGGCCGGGAAGCCGGCCAGCTGCATCACCGTCATCGGCTTGCCGTTGGCGGGCAGGCGGAACAGATGGCTGATCACCTCGGCCATGGTGTCGCCGCCGACATTGGCGTTGTCGAACATGAAGGCGTAGCGCGGATCGTTCTTCACGGCTTCGATGCGCGAGATCAGCTTGTGATAGATGATGCGCGAGGAGCGGTTTTCCAGCTTGCCCATGCGCTCGTCGATCAGCGAGACCAGGTCGACCAGGCGGTACGGCACCGGTGTATCGACGGTGAAGCCGATCTGCTTGGGATCGATGCGCTTGAGGCCAAGACGGTCGGTGTTTTGGTATTGCGTGTAGATGCCCTTGGCGATCGGAATGACCTCGGCGAGCACGTCGAGTTCCTCGGGCACACCGGCGCGGCCGCCGAACAGCACGTCGACGATTTCCTCGAAGTTGAACAGCCAGAACGGCAGCTTCAGGTTCCGCGGGTTGAGCACCAGCGCGCGGTCGCCGAAACAGCGGCCATATTCGTTGTGCACGTCGAGCAGGAAGATGCGCAGGTTCGGCCGCGCCTTCAGGATCTCGTTGAGCAGCAGCGACACGCCGGTCGATTTGCCGACACCGGTCGATCCCAGCACCGCAAAATGCTTGGACAGCATCTCCTCGATATCGACATAGGCGATGACCGAGCGGTCCTGCTGGAGGAAGCCGACATTGATCTGGTCCGACCCGGTCGGCGCGTAGATGGTGCGCAGCTCCTGGCTGGTGATCAGGTCCACGGCATCGCCGATGGTCGGGTAATTGGTGACGCCGCGCTGGAATTTCGGCTTGTCGGTGGCGTTGAGAATCTCGCCGAGCAGGTCGACCGAGGCAATCGCGATGTAATTGTCGGTGCTGGACAGATTCTCGCAGGACACCTCCGTGATCATCGCCACGATGACCGAGCTGTCGCAGCGGATGCTGACGAAGCGGCCGACAGTGGCCCGCACCTCCGAGATCGGCATCCGGCTTTCCGCCAGAAGCCCGACCCGGGCGAGCGAACCGCGTACCGAAATCACGCGTCCAAAGGATGTCACGATGGATGAACCTGAAAAGTCAGACTGTTTCTCCAACTATGCGGGTCGTCGCTGCACAAACGGTTAAACGGCAGGCGCGCCGGCTTTGTTAAATCCGCGGTAATTCGGTGAGGCGATTTGTTCCCGATGCATACTTTGGGGCGGAATCGGCCGGAAAATGCTGCTTTGTTGGGCCGATGAGGCTGCCGCCGGTTAAAAAATAATTTACCATAGGCCGAAGAGCTGCGCGACGGCGGGAATCGACAATGGGAAGGCGCGAGGAATGTCGGGAAAGATCGTCAAGCGGCGGGTCGGCCCGGGCATCTACGTGCTTCGGTTCAAGACGCAATACGAACTGACATCGACCTTCCTGCGCGTGCAAGAGCATTACGAGTCTCCCGAGTTTCACGGGCGCGTCTTCTCGCTCGAACAGTACATGGACTGGTACGCCGCGCGGCATGGCAATTTCACCTACTATCAGGACTGGTCCGGCTTCAACGTGCCGTCCACCGCGTTCGCGCCGTTCTATGCCGGCGCGTTCGATCCGCTCACGCATAAGGAGAGGCGGTTGCTCGCTCTGTTCGCGGGGCTGAAGGGAAGGTTTTATGTCATCGGCATCTATGAGGGCCGCGGCAGCACGTTGACGCACGAGCTCGCGCACGCGCTGTTCTTCACGGATTCCGATTATCGCAAGGGCGTGCGCGAGGCGATGCGTTCCTACGATACGCGCACGCTGGGGCGGCAGATCGCAAAGGCCGGCTACGCGCAGCACGTCATCGAGGACGAAACCCAGGCCTACCTGATCGCACCATCGAGCAAGCTCGGCGCGGCGTCCAAGCCGCTACTGCCGCTGCGGCGAAAGCTGCGGGTGCTGTTTCGCGAGCATGCGGCGAAGCTGTCGGTGCTGGGAGGCTAGAATTTGGACCGAATGAAGTTGATGGTCCGCTGCTGGCGGAAATAGTTGCAGTGCCAGACGTCAGGTGCGTCGCCAAAATCCTCGACGTCGCTGATGCTGAGCGGAAAGTCCTTTTCTCCCAGATTGGTCATTGAGGCCGTATCGACCACGAGGTCGTTGTCGCCCGGGAAGATCTGATCGGCGGCAAGGTCGCCGACCCTCAATGCTCTGAAGTTCTTCCAGAACTGCCATCCAGGATTTACTGTCGCGAAATTCGCCTTGACAGCAAAATAGACAGGACGCGTCGTGCACGGACCGAGCCGGAGCAAATTGAGCTCGTAGTTGTTGGATATCTGGGACTGTCCGAACAGTCCTGGAATGAGCGCGATGAGACCGTCAAGGAGCGGCGTGTTGGCAAGTGTGCCGGTGACGGTCATCACCACCTCGACAAGTTTGCCCGCGACCCAGAGGAACGGATTGGCGCCACCGGCGAGCAGCAGTGTCTTCTCGGCAAACGTCCCGATATTGGAAATCAGGCTCAACGCGTGCTGGAGCTTGTCGGGCGCAGCCAGCGAGGTGCCGTAGAGCGGTGAGCCCGCAAAGACGACGCGGGTCTCGGCGGTGAGCGCTGCACCGAAGGCCTCCAGCCACCAGCGCACGATCAGTCCGCCACGGCTGTGAGCGATGACGCGGAGCTCTCCTGAACTGTTGCCGAAAGCGCGTCCGAGCTCGAGCGCATTCAGCACCGGACTCACGGCGAGCGTCGCGTGCTCGAACACAAGAATCTGATCGTACTTGTTGGGGCCCTCGAAGGCAGCGCTGAGAAATGCCTGGCCGTCGGGCGTTGCCTGGAATTCGCCGATCATGTTGACGGCGTTGGAAAAGGTTCCGTGGACGAACAACAGGGTGCGGCCTTTGAATGGTCCTCGGACGTCGACGCCAATGGCAAACCCTTGCGGGCCGCGTTGCAATTGCCTGAGGTGGGATTGCAGCGTGACGCCGATCGCGGAATTGAGGCGCATGTCGATGGCGCCGACGGCGGCGGCGGCCTTGTTGGGCTGGAGCCTTGGAAACTCCTTGGTCAGAACGACGGTCTGGTCCGGAAGCGGCGGTGGTGCCCCGGCGCGTCGTGCACGGCGGCGGCGTCGCTGCGGCGCGTCCTCCCGGGCCGGAACGCCGTCATACCAGCGCAGCACGCCGTTTTCCTCGACGAGTGACGCTGCGAGAATGGTGCTGTCGGGCGAGTTGGAGGCGCGCCGCCGGCGGCGTCGCAGGCCAGACACGGAGTCCATCTCGTCATCATGGTCGACATAGAGAGCTTGGAACAGGTCGTCGTGATCCTCGGCCGCCTTGATCAGCGACAGGTAACGCCTGGGATCTTCCGCGGCTAGCTGTGACATGATCGATGCCGTCATTCGTTGATGATCGGAAGCGGTGTGACGTTCAATTCGCGGGCGCGCTGGATGTCGAGCAGGCTGTCGAACTCCTTCTGGCTGCGCAGATTGGCCCGGCCTTCCTTCTGCGCGTCCTTGAAGCCCCAAGCCCCCGTCAAATAGGTGGCTTCCAGCATCACCAGATCGCCCGATGCCACATAGGCCATCACCTCGGTGTAGCTCATCCTGGTGAGCCGCCAGCCATAGGGGTCGACGTAGCATAGTCCCGCATCACGGGTCGCGGCATCGCCGACTGCCGGCACCGTGGCGGGCACCTTCACCACGCCCTTGAAGTCGTCATGCGCCTCTTCGGACCGCCAGTAGCCGACGAAGGCGTGATCGGTGAGCAGGACCACGACCGGGAAAATGCCGACGTATTCGAGGCACGAGGCGAGCAGCAGCGCGAGGTCGATGCAGGTGCCGGTGTTGGACGCGACGATCTCGCTCGGCGTGCGGAGCCGCTGCGTCTGCTCCGAGTAGGCGGGGGGAGGGTTGATGTATTGCAGGCGGTACTCGTTCACGAGCGCGGTCCAGATCGCCTGCACCTGGCGATCGACGGCACGCTGGACGCCCTGCTGGTAGCCGTCGAACCCTGCGCCGGGATCGTCGAGGATGCCGATCAGGTAGCGCCGCGAGACGTGGATGATCTGCAGGATGGCCGGATCTCGCGGCAGCACGAAGGACGGCAGCCAGGGATTGTTCTCGGTGTCGTCGAGCCATTCGTCCACCGGGATCAACGTGACGCGCCTGGTATCCTCGAACACTGTGATCCCGCCGCAAGTCACCTTGACGTAGACGGCGGATTGCACACGTTCGTGTAGCGAACGGGTCAGGCTGGCGGTGAGGGGGATGATCACGTCGGAGGACAGCGGGAGCTGCAATTCCTCCATCTCGGTGATCGTGTTGCGGTAGGGATAGTTCTCGGCGCCCACACAAAGCTCGACCCGAATCGTGATGGCATGGACGGTGTTGCGAACCAGCCGCGTTAGCGTCAGCTTGTCGAGCAAGGGCCTGTTGTTGTGCAGCAGGGAGTAGTTGATCGCCTCTGGCACTTCCAGGTCGACCTGGATCGGGTTCATCGGGCTGCCCTTTTCTTTCGAGGAGACGCCTTCTTCCTTGCGGAGGATCTCGACGCCGTCTTGCTGATGGACTCGCTGCCGGGCTCGAAGATGCTGCGCCCCATCCAGATCACGATCGAGGTGCCGTGCGCCTTGTCCATGGGCATCGCCTTCCAAGCCTTCACGAAGGCATCCGGGATCGAGAAGATCTTGTTGCTCTCTCTATCGCACCAGTTCCAGTAGAAGGCCTGAAAGAACAGCTCCGCCAGTTCGTCGTCGATCTCGTCGAGAAATCCGACGGCGACATGGGCCTTGTTCCTGACCAGCTCGCGCGCGATGCGTGCGCCGGAATAGTAGAGATTGAGCGTCACGATCCGCGGCGGCGTGGGGCTCACCAGGATCCTGGCCAGCTCGTCGTAGCGAACGGGAAGCTCGCTCTCGTGGTCCTGGCGAAGGATTATTCCATCGACCAGCCGGCCGTCGGAATCGATTAGGCTTTCGAACAGCGGCTTGTTCTTGTCCTTCATGTCCACGTAGAAGTCGTCGATCACCCATCCGGCCTGATGGGTGTCTATTCCCGTGACATGGATCGCCTCCCAGTTCTTGCGAACCTCATCGACGAGCTCACTCCTCTGGGGCGTGCGGAGGATCTTCCGGTAATCGTCGTCATCCGGCTTGTTGGCGGCGCCGACCGCGGCGCTGATCCGATCTTCCTCGTCCTTGAATTCGTACTTGTCCTTGAAACGTCCGGGCGCACTCTCGACGAACAGAACGTTGGCCGGTGGATGCGGCTTGACCCGCGCCAGCCCGTTGTCGAAGAGGCGCGAGATGAAGACGCTCTTGTAGCGGCCTTCCGAGCGCGTGCCGGAGCTGAGCAGATATTCCCAGGGAATCTCGCAGGCTGCTTCATGGATCGCGCAGGCCTGTGCGTCCTGACGATCCCAGTCGTGCAGCTCGATCTCGATGCGATCCGCTTGCGCCATCGCACGCAGCCGGTCGAGCGATACGCCGACGCTTTTGAGGTCGTCGACTGCGCGCTTGGCGATGGACTTGCGCAACTCGACATCGGACGCCCATCGCGAGCGCACCCGCAGGAGATAGGCCCATTCCTGTGCCAGGCGCGGCAGCCGCTCGGGATGGTCGATGGACGTCGGGGGCACTCCGAGCGCGCGGATCATGGCGATATGTCCTGACGCTGAATTGCCCGCCGGCTGCGTGCTCCCGGATTGTCTGGCCATCGAGCTCTCCCAACTCCCGGCGCGCCGATCGTCGCGCGGCGCAGGCTTCTAGTACACCTTTAGATAGCGGTTGTCGTCAAGATCAGCCCAGGCTGGAGCCTCATTGTCGCGCGTCGGGTTTGCAGGGCAGCCGGGTGCGATGTCCGCGTAACCCGCGTGATCCGGCCGCTGCCGACCGTACCCGGGTAAGCCCCGCCGCAGGAGTTTGTTGACGGGACCTAATCATTTGTACATTGGTACAAATGAACCCGCGGCCTCGGCGCCGCCCCGGATGCATGAGCCTCTTGCCGGCTCTGCGTTCGAATACGCGATCCGGTCCGGCGATCGCGACCAAGTTCTGGAGGACCCCATGCAGCCCGAACCGATCCTCGATCTCGCCCATCTCGGCCACATGGAATTGCTGACGCCGAAGCCCGACGAGAGCCTGAAATTCTTCGTCGACGTGATGGGTATGACCATCAGCGGGCGCAAGGGCGAGTCGGTCTATCTGCGCGGTTGGGACGATTACGAGCGCTATTCGCTCAAGCTCACGGCCTCGAAGACCTCAGGCATGGAGCACATGGCGCTGCGGGCACGTAGCCAGCAGGCGCTGGAGCGCCGCGTCGCCGCGCTGAAGGGCTCGGGCTTCGATATCGGCTGGATCGACGGCGACATGGGGCAGGGACCGACGTTCCGCTGCCGGGATCCGGATGGACACATCGTCGAACTGTATTATGAGACCGAATGGTATCAGGCGCCGCCGGAGCTGAAGCCGGCGCTGAAGAACCAGGCGCAACGCTTTCCCGCGCGCGGCGTCAATGTCCGCCGGCTCGATCATCTCAACTGCCTCGCCGTCGACATCAAGGCCAACCGGGAGTTCTTCGAGAATTATCTCGGCTGCCGCCTCACCGAGCAGATCGTGCTGAACGACGGACGGGAAGCGGCGATGTGGCTGACCATGTCGAACAAGAGCTACGATTTCGCCTATTCGCTCGATCATTCCGGCACGCCCGGCCGCTTCCACCACGTCACTTACGCGCTCGATAGCCGTGAGGAGATTCTGCGCGCCGCCGATATCTTCCTCGAGAATGGCGTGCACATCGAGACCGGGCCGCACAAGCACGCGATCCAGCAGACCTTCTTCCTCTATGTCTACGAGCCCGGCGGCAACCGCGTCGAGGTCGCCAACGCCGGCGCACGCCTGATCCTCGCGCCGGACTGGAAGCCGATCGTGTGGACGGAGGAAGAGCGCAAGAAGGGCCAGGCCTGGGGCCTGAAGACGATCGAGTCCTTCCACACCCACGGCACGCCGCCGGTGGAGACGAAGAAGCACGCGTGATTGCGCGCTTCTATCAATGCAGGGACGATCGCACCCGCGCGACCGTTTCGCGGATGCCGGTCCAGGCCGGCTTATCCGGGGCGAACTGGCTGCGCAGGAAGCTGACGAGGTCCTCGACCTGCGCGTCGCTCATGCTATTCCCGAACGCCGGCATGTAGCCGAGGTCGCTCGACGCCGGCTCGGTAATACCGTGCAGGATCACCTGCACGAGATTGTCCGACGTTGCGCTGTGCAGATTACTGTTGAGCGCGAGCGAGGGGCGGCTGCCGAACAGCGGCAGCCCACCGACCTCGTGGCAGACGGCGCAGGCGCCCTGGTAGAGCCGGGCGCCGGTGGACGAGGCGACGGTGACTTGCGTTGCGCTCTCGAGCCTCGCCGCCAGCGCGGGCGCGTCGGCAGCAGCGTCGTTGAACGAGCCGAGATAGTCCGCCATTGCGCGGATGTCCTGATCGGGCAGCGCCTTGAGATCCCGCACGATCGGCGCCATTGGGCCGGCGGCGACCCCGTGATAGCGTGAATAGCCGGTGCGCAAGTATGCGTACAGTTCGTCCTCGCTCCACGGGATCGGCGCGTGCGAGAGCGAGGTCAGCGGCGGCGCTTCCCAGCCTTCCGCAATGCCGCCGGCGAGATAGGCCTGCCGCTGCTCGGCGCCGAGGGCGTTACGCGGTGAATGGCAGGCGCTGCAATGGCCGAGGCTCTCGACGAGATAGGCGCCGCGATTCCACTGTTCGGATCGAGAGGGATCGGGCTTGAACTCCTGGGTTTGGTGGAACAGCGCATTCCAGCCCGCGAGCAGCGGGCGGAGATTGAAGGGAAACGCGAGCGTGTTCGCAGGCGCGGTCGTCCGCACCGCAGGCTGCGCCATCAGATAGGCGTAGAGCGCCTGCATGTCGGCATCGCTGGTCCTGGAAAAATGCGTGTAGGGGAAGGCGGGATAAAGCTGCCGTCCATCGCGATGCAGCCCCTCGCGCATCGCGCGCTCGAAGGCCGGGTAGGACCAGGCGCCGATGCCGGTCTCGACATCGGGCGTGATGTTGGTCGAATAGATCGTGCCGAACGGCGTCTCCAGCGCGCGGCCGCCGGCGTTGAGCACGCCATTGAGGCTGGTGTGGCATTCCGCGCAATTGCCGAGCGCTGCGAGCCGCTCGCCGCGCGCGATGGTCGCGGCCGAATAGACCGATGCGTCGGGCCGCGGGATCGGCACGATGGCGCGCCCGGGCATGAGTGCGGCACCGATGCCGATCGCGGCGGTGCAGACCGCTGCGATCGTCGCGAAAATGCCGGCGCGTTTGGCGAACGGATTTTCCCAGATGCGGGATGGCTTTGTCGCTGCGGGCGCGGGCAGGGCTTGCGGCACGGGCGCCGTGTTGCCGTGCAGCCCCTTCAAGATGCGTTCCGGCGTGAACGGCGGCTCCCGAAAGCGCACGCCGGTGGCATCGAAGATCGCATTCGCAATCGCCGCTGCGCTGGGGACCGACGCGGACTCACCGACGCCGAGCGGCGGCTGGTCTTGCCGCGGCAGCATCAGCACGTCGATCTCCGGCACGTCGGGGAAGGGGATGATCGGATAGGCGCCCCATTCACGTGCCGCCACCGCGCCACGCTCGAACGAGACCTCTTCCATCAGCGCGCGGCTGGTGGACTGGATGACGTTGCCATGGATCTGGTGGCGTACGCCGTCCGGATTGATCATCAATCCGGAATCCTGTCCGGCGACAACGCGGGTGACGCTGACATCGCCGGTGGTCTTGTTGACGGCAACGTCGGCAACCCAGGCCGACCACGCCGCGCCATAGCCGGGGAATTTGCTGTGGACGTAGAGCGCATAGGCAAAGCCGCGCCCGTGGACGATTTCTCCGTCCTTCTCCTCGCGCACCGGCCGTGGCGTCCAGCCCGCGCGTTCGGCAACCGCATTGACGAGATCGACGGCGCGCTGGTCTTTCAGATAGCGCAGCCGATATTCAATGGGATCGACGCCGGCTTCGGTCGCGGCCTCGTCGATGTAGGATTCATGGGCAAAGGTGTTCGGTAGCGCCGAGACGCCGCGGAACCAGGACGCGCGCACGATCGGCGCCATGTCGTGGGCGACGACGCGCATGTGGTCGTAATCGTAAGGCGGGATCGCGGTGCGGTCGCCCATCTGCAGCACGGCGGGCTCGGGCGAGATGCGACCGGTCAACAGCAGCGCCAGCGTCGGCGCGGCGTTCGAGGGATAACGCGTGGCGAGATCGTAAGCAGCGATGCCGCCATCGGCATCGAGGCCGCCATTGACATCGATGAGCTGCGCGGCGCCCTTGGGCTCCCAGGCGTGCTCCTGTTCGCGCGTCAGCTGTACGCGTACAGGTCGCCCGACCGCGCGCGATAGCAGCAGCGCGTCGGCCGTGACGTCATCGGCGCAGTTGCGGCCGTAGCAGCCGGCGGCTTCGAGCCTGATGACCTCGACCTCGCTCTCCGGGCGCTCGATCAGCAGCGCGAGGTCGCTGCGCAGCACATGCGGGTTCTGCGTGCCGGACCAGACGCGGATGTTGCCGTCCTGGAAGTCGGCGACCGCGCAGGACGGGCCGATCGAGGCGTGCATCTGATACGGCCAGACATAAGTGCGCTGCATCGACCTGGCCGCGCCTGAAATGGCCGCATCGACGTCGCCCTTGTCGATCAGCGTGCGCGGGATCGACGGGTGGGTGCGCAGCGCAGTCTCGACATCGGCGAGATTGGTCAGTGTGGGCGTCGGCTTCCAGCTCAGTTTGAGCTGCTCGGCCGCACGAATCGCATTCTCCTCGCGCTCGGCAACGACCCCGACGAAATCGCCGATGCGGACGACGGCCACGAGGCCGGGAATGTCGCGCACCGAGGATTCGTCGACCGCGATCAGGCTGGTGCCGACGAACGGGCCGGCATCGACGCCGGAATAGGGCGGGCGGACGACACGGCCATGCAGCATGCCTGGCACGCGGATGTCGTGGACGAAGGTCGGCTCGCCCGTTGCTTTCGCGGCAGCATGCCTGGCACGCGGATGTCGTGGACGAAGGTCGGCTCGCCCGTTGCTTTCGCGGGAAGATCGACGCGCGGTATCGACTGGCCGACGATGGCGTAGTCGCCGACGGCCTTGACCGCGACGTCATCTGCAAGCTCGAGGCGGACGGTCTCGCTGCCGATGAGTTCGCCATAACTGACGCTGCGGTTGTCGTGGCCGCGGACGAGGCCGTCTTCGATCTTCAACGCATCGGCGGGCAGCTCCAGGCGCTCGGCCGCGCGCGCAATCAAAAAGTGCCGCGCCTGCGCCGCAGCCTTGCGCAGGGGCACTGCGGTGATCTGAATGGTTTCGCTGGCGATCGTCGCGCCCTGGTTCGGCACCACGGCGGTGTCGCCGAGCACGACGATGACGCGTGCAAAGGACACGTCGAGCTCTTCGGCAACGATCTGCCCGAGTGCGGTGCGGATGCCGGTGCCGAGATCGACATGGCCGTTATAAGCGGTGACCGCGCCGTCCGCGGTGATGCGGATGAAGGTTTCAGACGTGACCTCGTCCACCGTGCGGGCGACGACGAGCGAGCCCCGCTCAACTCCGTTCGAAACAGGGGAGGCCATCAATCACGGGCCTCGGCGAGCTGACCCGCTGCGCGCATCACCGCGCGCAGGATTTCCACATGCGTGCCGCAACGGCAGAGATTGTAGCGGAGTGCTGCCAGCGCCTCCTGCTCAGTCGGTTGGGGATTGATTGCGAGCAGCGCCTTGGTGGTCATGATCATGCCGTTGAGACAGTAGCCGCATTGCGCCGCCTGCTCGTCCATGAAGGCCTGCTGCACGACGTCAGGCTTTTCGCGCGTGCCGAGCCCTTCGAGCGTCACGACCTCGCGCCCGGCGCAACCGCCGATCGGAATGACGCAGGAGCGTGCGGCCGTGCCGTCAATCAGGACGGTGCAGGTGCCGCATTCACCCAAGCCGCAACCGTATTTCGGGCCGTTCAGTCCGAGATCATTGCGCAGCACATAAAGCAGCGGCGTCTGGCGTTCTGCCGTGACCTCGTGGATCCTGCCGTTCACGGTGAGGCGGATCGGTGCCTGCGTCATCCTCGTTCCCAAGCCCAAGACTCTGCGATGGCAAGAATTCTACGTCGCGACGATACCGTTTGTACACAAACGTGCAAGCGGTCATGCCGCAGTGCAGCGCAACTGCCCGCTTTGTGAACAAGGCCGGGAGGCAAATGAGGTTTTATTCGGCAGGCGCATCTTTTCGCGCGTGGCGCCGCTTGACAGCTATCAGGACCGCGCGCACCATCGTTCGTATACGAATGATAACCGCAGTGTCCGCCGGCTTTGACATGGTGATGGAAACAACGAGCGCTGCCACCGACAAGATCCGCTGCGATGCCTGTCCGGTGATGTGCTACATCAAGCCGGGCGCGGCAGGCGCCTGCGACCGCTACGCCAACGACGACGGCAAGCTCGTCCGCGTCGACCCGCATGTGATCCTGGAGCGCACCGTCGAGCACGGCGGCAAGCTCGTTCCGTTCAGCCGCACCGAAGACTGGGACGGCAAGATCGTCCACGAGCCTTCTACTTTTGTGACCGCGATCGGGGCGGGCACGACCTATCCGGACTACAAGCCGGCGCCGTTCATCGTCTCCTCCGAGGTCGATGGGGTCGACATGGTGACTGTCGTCACCGAGGGCATTTTCTCCTATTGCGGCGTCAAGGTGAAGATCGACACAGATCGTTATCTCGGACCCGAAACCGCGACCGTGCGTGCGCAGGGCGAGGCGGTCGGCCATGTCACGACCAGCGAATATGGCTCGCAGATGCTGTCGCTCGGCGGCGTGCATCATCTCACCGGCGGTTCGAAGAAAGAGGGCCGCGTCACCTGCGACACGCTGATGGATCTCGCCAATTGCAAGGCAGTGGAGCTTACCATCGACGGCGGCGCCAGTGTGGTGGTGCAGGCCGGCCAGCCCCCGATCGTGAATGGCGTGAAAGAAGAGCGCATGCGTGTCGGCTGCGGCTCGGCGACGATCGGCATGTTCGCCAAGCAGTGGCATGGCAAGGTCGACGAGGTCGTCGTGGTCGACGACCACATCACCGGCGTGCTCTCCGAGCACCAGGCCGGCAAGCTGCTCGGCATGGCCGGCACCGGCATCAAGATGAAGGGCCGGCGCTCGACGCCCGGCCGCTATTTCCAGGTCGCCGATCCCGGTACGGGCTGGGGCGGCACGAATATTTCGGATCCGCTCGCGATTCTCGGTCCGTTCGACGCCAAGGAGGCCAAGCCTGGTCTCTCGATGCTGATGGTGTCCACGACAGGCGAGCACTCCTCTTACTACGTCCTCGATGAGGCCTTGAAGCCGGTCGAGACCGAGATGCCGGCCGATCTGAAATTCTCGGTCGAGCGCATCCAGGAGAATTGCGAGCCGGCGCTGTGCACGGTGCTGTTCATGGCAGGCGCCGGCGGTTCCTTGCGCGCCGGTGTCACCGATAATCCGGTGCGGCTGACGCGCTCGGTGAAGGATGCGCTGACCCGCGTCACCAGCGGCGGAGCGGCGGTCTATGTCTGGCCGGGCGGCGGCATCACCTACATGGTCGACGTGACGCAGATGCCGGCGGGCGCGTTCGGCTATGTGCCGACGCCGGCGCTGGTCGCGCCGATCGAATTCACGATGAAGCTGTCCGACTATGCTGCGCTCGGCGGCCACATGGACTACGTCAAGCCGCTTTCCGAGGTGAGGGGTGGCGACGATGTCCGCCAGCTGCCCTGGCAGCACCCGATCCCGGGACCGCGGACATGACACGGCTTCCGCAAATCGCATTGCTGTCTGATGGCCGGCGGCTGCATTTGCAGGATGGACCGATTGATCTGATCATTGAGGCGAGGGGGCGTGCGGACGAAGTCCGCGTGGCTTATGAGGCCGCGGCGCGCCGCTTCGCCGGGCTGCTCGATGAGCTCTGTGCGGAATTGCCGGAACTCCGGCGGGCGGCGCTGCCGGCCGCGTGTTCGCTGACGGGCACGGTCGCCCGGCGCATGTATGCTGCCGTTACTCCCTACGCCTGGGATCGTTTCATCACGCCGATGGCCGCGGTGGCGGGCAGCGTGGCCGAGGAAATTCTCGGCGCTATGCTTCATGTCGCGACGCTCGATCAGGCCTATGTCAATAATGGTGGCGACATCGCCTTGCACCTTGGCGTAGGCGAGCATTTTTCCGTCGGCCTGATGGATCGGCCGGATAGCAATGGCGTGATGCGTGTCATGAGGGTCGATGCGGATGATCCGGTCCGCGGCATCGCGACCAGCGGACGCCATGGCCGCAGCTTTTCGCTCGGCATTGCCGATGCGGTGACGGTGCTGGCGGCGACGGCCTCGCAGGCCGATGCGGCAGCGACTGTGATCGCCAACGCCGTCGATCTGCCCGGGCATCCCGCCATCGTCAGGCAGCCCGCCAACGCGCTTCAGCCTGACAGCGATCTCGGCGCGCGGCCGGTGACCCGCGAGGTCGGTAAATTGTCGCAAGAAGAGATCGCGACAGCGCTCGAATCTGGCGCGGATTGTGCACGGCAATTATTCGATCGCGGATTGATCGAGGGTGCCGTGCTCAGGCTTTGTGGTGATATGCTTGTCATCGGAACCAAGGATATAGAAGAGCAACATCCGCGCCCGCTCGTGCTGGAGAACGCGGTCGATGCCTGAACAGGGAAGCGAAGCATGAGCGCGATCATCCGCAAGATCGTCACCGTCGTCGAAGAGACGCAGATGGAGATGGGCCGCCAGGTCTCGCCCCCGACCCGGCGCGCGGCGGCCATCGCCGTCATCGAAAATCCCTTTGCCGGAAAATATGTCGAGGACCTTTCGCCGCTGATCGCGATCGGTGAGGAGCTCGGTGAATTGCTGTCGAAGCGCGCGGTCGCTGCGCTCGGGATCGATGGTGCGAAGGCACAGAGCTATGGCAAGGCCGCGGCCGTCGGCGAGAATGGCGAGCTGGAACATGCCGCCGCGATCCTTCACCCCAAGATGGGCGCACCGGTGCGCAAGGTGCTGGGCAAGGGCGCGGCGCTGATTCCCTCGTCGAAGAAGCGCAGCGGTCCCGGCACGACGCTGGACATTCCGCTCGGCCACAAGGACGCAGCCTTCGTGCGCAGTCATTTCGACGGCATGGAGGTGCAGATCAACGATGCCCCGCGCGCCAACGAGATCATGGTCGCGGTTGCCGTCACCGACAGCGGCCGTCCGCTGCCGCGCGTCGGCGGGCTGACGGTTGCCGAGATCAAGGGCGAAGACGGGTTGAGATAGAAGACGCTAGAGAGTCCAAAACTGGAGGTTGGGATGCGAGCAAGAAATTACGTCGTCGGCGCGGCCTTTGCGCTTCTGGCTGCCGGCATGGGCCATTCGGCCCTGGCGGAGGACATCAAGATCGGCGAGATCAACAGCTACTCGCTGCTGCCGTCCTTCACCGAACCTTACCGCAAGGGCTGGCAGCTCGCGGTCGAGGAGATCAACGCCGCTGGTGGCATCAACGGCAAGAAGCTCGTCGTGGTCTCCAAGGACGACGGCGGCAAGCCTGCGGATGCGCAGACCGCGGCCAATGAGCTCGTCTCCAGCGAAGGCGTCGCGATGCTGACGGGCACGTTCCTGTCCAACATCGGTCTCGCGGTTTCTGACTTCGCCAACCAGAAGAAGGTGTTCTTCCTCGCGGCCGAACCGCTGACGGATGCCGTGACCTGGGCGAAGGGCAACAAGTACACCTTCCGCCTGCGCCCCTCCAACTACATGCAGGCCGCGATGCTGGTGGAAGCCGCCAGCAAGCTGCCCGCAAAACGCTGGGCGACGATCGCGCCGAACTACGAATACGGTCAGTCGGCAGTCGCGGTGTTCAAGAAGCTGATGTCGGAGAAGCGTCCTGACATCCAGTGGGTCGACGAGCAGTGGCCGCCGCAGGGCAAGATCGATGCGGGTCCGGTGGTGCAGGCGGTGGCGCAGGCCAATCCTGAAGCGATCCTCAACGTCACCTTCGGTCCTGACCTCGTGAAGCTCGTGCGTGAAGGCAACACCCGCGGCCTGTTCAAGGGGCGCGAGGTCGTGTCGTTCCTGACCGGCGAGCCTGAGTATCTCGATCCTCTGAAGGACGAGACGCCCGAGGGCTGGATCGTCACCGGCTACCCCTGGTACTCGATCAAGACGCCCGAGCACGACGCGTTCCTGAAGGCCTACCAGGCCAAGTACAACGACTATCCGCGCCTCGGCTCGATCGTCGGCTACCAGACCATCAAGGCGGCGGCGGCGATCATCGCCAAGGCCGGCTCGACGGACACCGACAAGATGATCGCTGCGGCCGAAGGCATCTCGATGCCGTCACCGTTCGGCGAGATCACCTTCCGCAAGATCGACCACCAGTCGACCTTAGGGGCCTTCGTCGGCAAGACGGCGCAGAAGGACGGCAAGGGCGTGATGGTGGACACGTCTTACAAGAAGGGCGCGGACTATCTGCCCCGCGACGCCGAAGTCGAGAAGCTGCGGCCGAAGGATTGATACGACGAGAGACCGGGGCCTCGTGGTTCGAGACGCGCGGCGTTGCCGCGCTCCTCACCATGAGGGTCCCGGACCTCATCCTGAGGAGGCGCGCGAGCGCCGTCTCGAAGGATGATGCCCAGAATTGAGACTTTCTAACCCGGACCGCCGATGGCCTTTTACGTCGTACAGTTTCTGACAGGTCTTGCCAGCGCAGCGTCGCTGTTCCTGGTGGCCTCGGGCCTGTCGATCATCTTTGGCGTGACGCGGATCGTGAATTTCGCGCATGGCGCCTTCTACATGATCGGCGCCTACATCGCCTTCACGCTGACCGAGCGCTTCTCCGGCGCGTTCGGCTTTTGGGGCGGGGTGGTCGCGGCGGCGCTCGCCGTCGCGCTGATCGGCGTCCTCGTCGAGATGGTGCTGCTGCGACGGATCTATCATGCGCCAGAACTGTTCCAGCTGCTCGGCACCTTCGGCCTGACCTTGATGGTCGAGGACCTCGTCGTGCTGATCTGGGGCCCCGACGATCTCGTCGGCCGCCGCGCGCCCGGCTTCAAGGGGGCGGTCGATTTCTTCGGCCAGAACATCCCGAGCTATGATCTGTTCCTGATCGTGCTCAGCCCCGTCGTGCTCGGCATTCTCTGGCTGCTGTTCCAGCGCACACGCTGGGGCGTCCTGGTGCGCGCCGCCACGCAGGACCGCGACATGGTCGCGGCGCTCGGCGTGAACCAGAAATGGCTGTTCACGTCGGTATTCGCGGTTGGCGTTTTCCTCGCCGCGCTCGGCGGCGCGCTCCAGATTCCGCGCGATGCCGTGCATCACGCCATGGATTTGCGCATCATCGTCGAAGTTTTCGTCGTCGTCGTGATCGGCGGGCTCGGCAGCATTGTGGGTGCGTTCGTTGCGGCGGTGCTGGTCTCCGAGCTCAACGCCTTCGGCATCCTGATCTTTCCGAAGATCTCGATCATCCTGGTCTTCCTGGTGATGGCGGTGGTGCTGATCGTCCGGCCCTGGGGCCTGTTCGGCAAGCCCGAGGCGGCCGCGCGCAAGACGCCAGGCCTCACAGTCAATCCCTGGCGGCCGCTGACGTCGAACGAGCGGCTGGCGTCGCTGGCGGCCCTCGTCATCGCGGCCATGCTGCCGCTGTTCGCCGGCAATTACGCGCTGACCGTCGGTTCGGAGATTGCGATCTTCGTGATCTTCGCGGTCAGCCTGCACTTCCTGATGTCGGTCGGCGGGCTCGCGTCCTTTGGCCATGCCGCCTATTTCGGGCTCGGTGCTTATGGCGTCGCCTTCCTCGCCAAGATGGCGGGGCTGCCGATGATCGTTTGCCTGCTGCTCGGACCGCTGCTCGGCTGCATGGGCGCGGCGGTGTTCGGTTTCTTTGCCGTTCAGCTCTCCGGCGTCTACTTCGCGATGCTGACGCTTGCGTTTGCGCAGATCGTCTGGTCGATCGCGTTCCAGTGGGTGAGCGTGACAGGCGGCGACAACGGCATCCTGGGTGTCTGGCCCGCGAGCTGGGCGGCGAGCCCGTCGCATTTCTACTGGCTCGCGCTCGGCATTGCAGCGCTCGTGACCGTTGCGCTACGCATCGCGGTATTCTCGCCGTTCGGTTACGCGCTGCGCGCCACGCGTGACTCGCTGTTGCGCAGTGAGGCCGTGGGTATCAACGCCAAGCGCATCCAGTGGACCGCCTTCGTGATCGCGGGCACCACCGCCGGCATCGGCGGCGCGCTGTTTGCTTATCTCAAGGGCAGCGTCTTCCCGGACAATCTCGGCATCTCGCTGTCAGTCGATGCGCTGGTGATGGTGCTGCTCGGCGGCGTCGAGACCGTGTCAGGGGCTGTGATCGGCGCCATCGTCTACAAGGCGCTCAATATCTGGCTGGTGAGCCAGACCGATCTGTCGAAACTGGTGCTCGGCGGCTTCATCGTGCTGATCGTCGTCGTCTTCCCCAAGGGCATCGTCGGCATGCTGGAGGTGCTGGCGCAGCGGCGAAGGAAGTCATCGCCGCCGGGATCACCTTTGCTGGCCAAGCCGATCGGGTCTGTCGAATGAGCCTCGCACCCCCACTTCTCGCGGTCGAAGGTCTAACCAAATCCTACGGCGGCATCCACGCCGTGCGCGGCGTCTCGTTCTCGCTGCGATCAGGCGAAATCCTGGCGCTGATCGGCCCCAACGGCGCGGGGAAAAGCACGTGCTTCGACATGCTCAATGGCCAGAACCGGCCTGATAGCGGCCACGTGCGCCTGCTCGGCGAGGAGACCACCGGCAAGAAACCGCGCGAGATCTGGCGCATGGGCGTCGGGCGGACATTTCAGATCACGGCGACCTTCGCCACCATGACCGTGCGCGAGAACGTGCAGGTCGCGCTGATCTCGCACGGCAAGCAGCTTTTCAATCTCTGGGGCTCGGCGCCTGACGTCGACCGCAACGAGGCCGGCCGGCTGCTCGAGCTCGTCGGCATGGGCGGCTACGCGGATCGGCCCTGCGGCGAGCTCGCCTATGGCGACCTCAAGCGGCTCGAGCTGGCGGTGGCGCTCGCCAATGATCCAAAACTGCTCTTGATGGACGAGCCGACCGCCGGCATGGCGCCACGCGAGCGCGTCGAGCTGATGCGGCTCACGGCGCAGATCGCCAAGGAGAAGTCGATCGGCGTGCTCTTCACCGAGCACGACATGGACGTCGTGTTCGAGCATGCCGACCGCATCATCGTGCTCAATCGCGGCACGATGATCGCCGAAGGCTCGCCGGCCGAGGTGCGCGGCAATCCGCAGGTGCAGGCGATCTATCTCGGCGAGGGGCTGCTTTACGAGAGCGGGCATCGCGAAGGGGCCTCGGCATGAAGCTCACGGTGCAAGACCTCAACAGTCACTACGGCCCGGCGCACATCCTGTTCGACATCGGCTTCGAGGTCGGCGAGGGCGAGGTGGTTGCGCTGCTCGGGCGCAACGGCGCCGGCAAGTCGACCACGTTCCGCTCGATCGTCGGCCTCGTCGCGCAGCGCACCGGCCGGGTCATGTTCGAGGGCAAGGACGTCTCGGCAAAGCCGACGCATGAGATCGTGCGCGAAGGCCTCCATCTGTCTCTTATACACATCTAGATGTGTATAAGAGACAGGGCCTCGGCTATGTGCCGGAGGAGCGCCGCGTCTTCTCAGAGCTCAGCGTGATGGAGAACCTCTCCGTCGCGCAGCGGCCGAAGCGCGAGGGTGCGCCGCACTGGACGCCGGAGCGGCTGTTCCAGCTCTTCCCCAATCTCGGGCGCATGCGCGACCGGCCGGGCGGGGCGATGTCGGGCGGCGAGCAGCAGATGCTGACCATTGCGCGCACGCTGATGGGCAATCCATCGCTGGTGCTGCTCGATGAGCCGTCCGAAGGCCTGTCGCCAAAGATCGTGGAGCAGATGGTCGATGCCATCCTGACCATGAAGAAGGAGGGCGTCAGCATCGTCGTCTCCGAGCAGAATCTGCACTTCGCGCGGCTGATCTCCGATCGCGCCTACATCATCGAGCGCGGCCGTATCTGCTTCGGCGGCACCATGGCCGAGCTCGACGCGCGTCCGGACATCCGCGACGCGCATCTGTCGTTGTGAGAGCAAAGGGAAGGGCAGTGGACGAATGGCGAGAGGCGTCACGGCGAAGAAGGGTGTGAAGCAGGGCAAACCGCCTTACGTGCTCGACGAGCAGGTTGGCTTCATCCTGCGTCAGGTCTGGCAGCGCCACAGCTCGATCTTCTCGCGCGACATCGGCACCAACCTGACGCCGACGCAGTGGGCCGCGCTGTCAAAGCTCGCAGAGACCGGGCCGTGCTCGCAGAACCAGCTCGGACGCCTCACGGCGATGGACGTCGCCACCATCAAGGGGGTGATCGATCGCCTCACGGCGCGCGGCCTGACCGAGACGAGCCAGGATCCCGAGGACGGACGGCGCCTGCTAGTGAGCCTGACGCGGGCCGGTCAGCAGCTTGCGGAGAAGGTCGCGCCCAACGCGATCGCGATTACGCGGGAGACGCTCGCGCCGCTGGAGCCTAAGGAGCGCGAGCTGCTGATGGCGCTGTTGAACAAGCTGCGGTGAGTTCGGTCTCGTAGGGTGGGCAAAGCGAAGCGTACCCACCATTTTTCTCAATCAGGAAAGATCGGTGGGCACGGCGCTTCGCGCCTTTGCCCACCCTACGCGACCTGTTGAACAAGCAGCAGTGTCGCGCGACTAACCTCGGTGAAGATGCCATCGAGGTTTGCGGTATGAGAGCGGCGACACAAGTTGCGATGATTTTGAGTCTTGGCGCGGCGCTGGCAGGCGAGTGCGCTTCCGCTTGGGCGGCGCAGCCCTACGAGGGTTTTTGGGCATCGACCCACAAGGACTGTCGCGATCAGGACAGCGCCAACCGCATGAGCATTGAAGGCGGCAACCGCTTCTATTGGTACGAGACGCGGTGCCGCGCCAGCCAGATCACCCCTGAGGGCAAGCTTGGCTGGACAATGAAGCTCGCCTGCGAAGGCGAGGGGGAGAAGTATCGCTCCAATCCCCGGGTGTCCATCGCGGCGGACGGCAAGCTGGTGATGGACAATGGTCCGGTTGGGCAGGCCAAGCGCCAGACCTATGTGCGGTGTGAAATCGCGAAGAAGCGCTGAGCGCTTACGGCTTTCCCGGCCACTTCGCCCGATAGCGGATATCGCTGCCGTCAGTAAGCCGCCGCCACGTGCCGAACTCAGGCGTATGCGGCGCCCAGGCGGTCAGATCGATCGGATAAATTCGGCTCGGCTGGCCCTGGATGGTGACGGCGAGTTGCCGGTGCGAGGTCCGAAACGCGAGCTCAACCTTGCCATGCAATCATGGGCTGGTCGCCATCACGATGGAAGGCGGCTGAGCTCACTTCGCCTGGCATGGTGTTGAGGTCGGTCTGCAACTCGATGCTGATGCCCATTTGCGGCTGCGTCATTTCGCCACGATTTCCGGCACCCTCCCTGCCGGCGGCGTGTTGCGGCTGCGTTGCGTGCGCACTATGCCGTCGATGATGGTCATGCCGATGCCGGGGAGGTCGCCGAGCTGGACGCTTTCCAGGATAGTCTTGCCTGGCGAGTGCTGTGCTTTGTCCATGATGACGAAATCGGCGGCACGGCCCACTTCGATGAGGCCGCAGTCGAGCTGCCGCATCCGCGCGGTGTTGCCGGTGGCAAGGCAGAAGGCGATCTCGGCCGGCAGCTCGCCGATCGAGGACAGCATCGAGACCATGCGCAGGATGCCGAGCGGCTGCACGCCGGAGCCGGCCGGCCCGTCGGTGCCGAGGATGACGCGATGCAGCTCGTTCATCTCGCGTGCGATGCGCAGCGTGTAGAGCGCCGAGCGCTCATTGCCGTTGTGCACGATCTCGAGCCCGCGCTTGCAGCCCTCGCAGATGCAGCGGATCTGATCGTCGGGGAGCGCCGTGTGGCCGCCATTGATGTGGCCGACCACGTCGGTGTCGGCCTCCAGCACCACGTCCTTGTCGATCAGGCCTGAGCCGGGGATCGAGGGACCGCCGGTGTGGATCGTGCTCTGGATCCCGTATTTGCGCGCCCAGCCCACCATCTTGCGTGCGGTGGGACCGTCCTTGACGCCGCCAAGGCCGACTTCGCCGAGCAGCTTGACGCCGGCGGCGGCCATCTCCTTGAAATCTTCCTCGACCATCTCGCATTCGATCACGGGCGCTCCGGCGTGAACCTTCACGCCGCCCGGACGCAAGGTCCAGAACGCGCGCTGAGCGAAGATCGCCATGGCCTTGAGGCCGACGACGTCGCGGGGGCGGCCGGGCATGTGCACTTCGCCAGCCGAGATCATGGTGGTGATGCCGCCATGGAGCGAGCTGTCGATCCAGCCGATCTGGTTCTGGCGCGGCGTCCAGTCGCCGGCCACAGGGTGGACGTGGCTGTCGATCAGGCCGGGGGTGACCGTCGTGCCATTGGCATCGACGATGGTGGTTGCGCCTTCCGTATTGAGATCCTTATAGCGGCCGATTGCGGTGATCTTGCCGTTCTCGGCGACGATGGTGTCGCCGTCCAGGATCGGCTTTTCCAGCGCGCCGGACAGGATCAGGCCGATATTGCGGATCACCAGTTTCGAGGGTCCGGTGGCCTGGGGTGCGTCATGCGCCATGGAAGGGGCTCCTTATTCCTAACTGCAACGCTTTCGATCTTGGGCAGCCTTGACCGCGGGATCAAGCAGGATTATTCATTAGTATACGAATGATCGTGTACAAACGACGCATAGCTGCCGGCCTCGGAACCGCTGATGACGCGACAGGGAAGCTGAGATGAGCAATTTCAATCAGGAAAGCGTTTTGAGCGTCCACCATTGGACCGACACGCTGTTCTCCTTCAAGACCACCCGCAGCCCGACCTTCCGTTTCCGCAACGGCGAGTTCACCATGATCGGGCTCAAGGTCGGCGAGAAGCCGCTGCTGCGCGCCTACAGCGTCGCCAGCGCCAACTACGAGGACACCCTCGAGTTCTTCTCGATCAAGGTGCCTGATGGTCCGCTGACCTCGCGGCTCCAGCACCTGAAGGAAGGCGACGAAATCATCGTCAGCCGCAAGGCCACAGGCACGCTCGTCATCGACAATCTGGAAGCGGGCCGCAACCTCTACCTGATCGGCACCGGCACGGGCCTCGCTCCCTTCCTGAGCGTGATCAAGGACCCCGAGACCTACGAGCGGTTCGAGAAGGTCGTGCTGCTGCACGGCTGCCGTCACGTGAAGGAGCTCGCCTATGGCGAGATGATCACCGAGCATTTGCCGAAGGACGAGATGCTCGGCGAGTACATCCAGAACCAGCTGATCTATTACCCGACCGTGACGCGCGATCCCTTCCGCAATCGCGGCCGCATCACCGACCTCATCACCTCGGGCAAGCTGTTCGCCGATATCGGCCTGCCAGCGCTTGAAGCCGCTCACGACCGCGTCATGATCTGCGGCAGCCCGGCGCTGGTCGCTGACACCCGGGTGCTCCTCGGCGAGCGCGGCTTCGTCGAAGGCAATCATGGCGAGCCGGCCCAGTTCGTGGTCGAGAAGGCGTTTGCCGAGCGCTAAGCTCGGCCTTCTTGCCCAATAAGACCGCATTTTCGCCGCGGCCCGGGCGTTGCCCCGCCGATTCGGCGCTTGATACACTGTGGGAGCGAATCAGCGGAGTTCCCACATGGTTGCGGACAGCGACAGCAACATCGCCTGGCACCGGGTCCAGTTGAAGAAGAACCGCGCCGAGTTGAAGGCGCTCGAGACCGCGCGCTTCACGATGGGCGAGATCGCGTCCTCCAAGCGCAACGGCCAGACCCAGAAGACGCTCGCCGACCTCAAGCGCAAGATCGCACAGTCCGAACGCGTGATTGGCGATCACGACAAGCGCACGCGCCGTCCGCTCGGCACCGACCTGCAAAGCTTGAGCAACGGCAGCTGGAGCCATTGGGACGCCTATACGCAGCAGCGCAAGGCAGGGCCGCGTACGCCGGGGCGCGGCTAGCGCCCGTGAAGGGCCGGTTCCAGCCCTTGCGCCTCCGGTATCGCACACCATCTGGTTGAGGCGCCACCAACCACTCCGGTGATCCTATGGCACCGCGCCTCGATTTCACCAGCGAGGCCTTCTTTCGCGATCCGCCCAAGGCCATTGCGGCCCTGCGCGCGCAAGGTCCTGTGGTCGCAACGCGTTTCCCCCTCGTTGGCGACGTCTGGATCACCACCACCCACGATGCCACCGCGCAAGTGCTGAAGGACAGCACGATCTTCACGCTGCGCAAGGAAGACGGCGAGGTGGCGGGTCTGCGCTGGTGGATGCCGGGTCTGGTCAGGACCATCGCCAACAACATGCTGACCATGGACGAGCCCGATCACACCCGTCTGCGCAGCATCGTGGATGAAGCCTTTCGCCGCCGCGCCATCGTCGCGATGGAGCCGCGCATCCGCGCCATCGCCGATGATCTTGCCGATGAGCTGTTCGCGAAGGGCAGCCCGGCCGATCTGGTCCAGTGCTACGCGCGCATCCTGCCGCTCTCGGTGATCTCCGAGCTGCTCGGCCTGCCGCAGGCCGATCGCCCGCGCTTCATCGCCTGGGCCAATGCGATGTCGTCGCTGACGGGCGTGGTCAGCTTCTTTCGCCTGCTGTTCGCGTTCCGCAAGATGCGCGTCTATCTCGAACAGCAATTGCAGATCGCGCGCGAGCACGGCGGCGAAGGCCTGATTGCCGAGCTCGTCCAGGTCGAACGCGAGGGCGGCGAGATCACGCCGGACGAAATGGTCTCGATGGTGTTCCTGCTGCTTGCGGCCGGCTCGGAGACCACCACGCATCTCATCAGCGGCTCTGTTTTCGAGCTGCTCAGAAATCCTGGCCTGCGTGACTGGCTGGAAGAAGACTGGAACCGCGCCTCGCTCGCGGTCGAGGAGTTTTTGCGTTTTGTCTCGCCGGTGCAATTTTCAAAACCGCGTTATCTGCGTCGGGATGTCGAGCTGGATGGCGTGCCGCTGAAGAAGGGCGATCGCATCATGGTCATGCTCGCCGCCGCGAACATGGACCCGGCGGTGCACGAACGGCCGGAGCAGCTCGATCTCGAACGCAAGCCAAATCGCCACATCTCCTTCGGCACGGGAATTCATTTCTGCCTCGGCCATCAGCTGGCGCGGATCGAGGGCGCCTGCGCGCTGCAGGCGCTGTTCACGCGCTGGCCGCGGCTTCGACTTGCTGTCGATCCATCGCAGATTCACTGGCGCAAACGGCCGGGCCTTCGCGCGATCGCGAGACTGCCGGTCATCGCGTCCGATCGTCAGCCGGTCGATTTGCGCGACGCGACAAGATCGCGTTCCCAGCCGAATACGGAGCGGCCGTCGAGATCGGGCGAGGCTTCGCGTTCACCGGCGATATAGGCTTCGACCGAAGGCCCGCTTGCGGTGCGCTCCAGCCGCCGCGCCTGGTCGTCGAGGCATTTGATCGCCCGCATCTCTTCGTCGCGTCCGAGCTTTGCGTTCTGGATCGCGCCCTTGAGCACGCGAATGGTCTCGTCATAGACCTTGATCGGAACGGGATAGGGATGCCGGTCCTTGCCGCCATGGGCGAGCGAGAAGCGCGCCGGATCCTTGAAGCGATAGGGCGCGCCGTGCACGACCTCGGCGACCATTGCGAGTGAGCGCACGGTGCGTGCCCCGACGCCGGGCGTCAGCAGCAGCTCGGGGAAATCGACCGGGCCGCGCTCGGCTGCGGCCGCCAGCGTGCCGTGCAGGCGGCGCGCGAATACATCTTTCGGCCTGACATCGTGATGCGCGGGCATGATCAGATGCGGGAGCATGCCTTGCGCCGGCTCTGGCCTAGTCCCGGCCAGTCGCTCGAATTCAGCGAGGATGCGATCGGGGCCGAGGTCGGTGAGGAGCTCGAGCTGCGCGCTGCGCGAGACATCGGCGCGATGGTCGGTGAGATTGACGATCTCGCCCTGCTGCGGGCCGTCGATCGCGCTGTGCGGCGCCTCGACAAAACTCTTCATCGCCTCCGAATGCCAGTGATAGCGGCGGGCCTGCCGCTTGTCGCCGTTCATGCCTTGCTGCACCACCGTCCACTTGCCGTCAGCGGTGACGAAGAAGCCGTGCAGATAAAGATCAAAACCGTCCTGCACGGCGGCGCTGTCGACCTTTGCCACAAGGCGGCTGGCGCGCGTCAACTTGGCGCCGTCGAAACCGACGCGGTCGCCGAGCTGCAACAGCTCGTCCGGCGTCTTGCGCGAATGCTGGCCGCGACCGCCGCAGACATAGATGCCGAGCTCATCCTGCAGCGGACCGAGCCCGCGCTTCAACGCGCCGATTACGGACGTCGTAATGCCGGACGAGTGCCAGTCCATCCCCATCACGGCGCCGAACGACTGGAACCAGAACGGATGCGACAGCCGCTGCATGAACGCATCGCGGCCGTAATGAAGGACGATGGCCTGCGTGACGATGGCGCCGAGCGACGCCATGCGGCTTGCCAGCCACGGCGGAACCCGTCCGGTGTGGAGAGGAAGATCGGCGCTGCCGGTTCGACGAGTCATGACCGGCCTAAGCTAGCGCGGTTCGGTGGCAGTTGCACCTTTGGAATGCGCAATTGGCGGCGCGCCCTTTTCGTGAGGGAAGCGCCCCTGTTGCGAGCTACTCGCGCGTCACCTTGCTCGCGCCGCGCAAGCCCGCTTGCTGCTGGATCGTGTCCAGCGCGCCGGACGATTGCTCCTCCACGACGAAGCTGTTGAGCACGGGAATTGCTGCTTCGCGCCCCTTCGGGACTGCAATGGCCATATGCTCGGCGCCCCAATTGCCGTCGAGGATCTTTGCGCCCGGCATCTGGTCGGACATCTCGAACAGCGTCGGCTTGTTGGTGGCGTAGAGATCGATCTCGCCGCGGTCGAACATCGCGATAGCGACCTTGACGCTCTCGGCGGGGACGATCGTCGCCTGCTTGAACTTTGCGGGCAGCGTGCGCTCCGACGTCGAGCCCCTGGTGACGCCAATCTTCACGCCTGATGTGTCGATATCCTCGATCCTGCTGATCGGCGAATTCGCGGGAACGAGGTAGCCGAGCTCGATCGCCAGCACTGGCTGGCTGAAGCTGACCTCATTGGCGCGGGCCGGTGTCGCGTTGGTGACGGTGAAGTCGACCTGGCCCTCGTGGATCGCGGTGACGATGTCGGCGACGCGCTGAAACCTGACATAGTCTACGGGAACGCCAAGCCGTTTTGCCAACTCGGCGCCGAGATCGTAGGCAAGGCCATGCGGCTTGCCGTCCACATCTGTCACCATCGAAGTCGGGCTGCCCGGGTAGATGCCGACGCGCAAGGCGCCGCTCGGGGCCAGCAGCTTTGCTTCGCCGTCGGCGCGCGCGGGTGTGCCGAGCAAGCTGACGATTACAGCCGCGAGCAGGGCAGTAAGCGAAAGAAGCCGATGGAAGGGTCTCATGCGAAGCGCCTCACTGCGCGCGGATGTCGGCGGCCTTCAGCACCGGCGCCCATTTGACCGCCTCGGCATGCATGTAGGCGTCAAAATCCCTGGCAGAGGAGCCGACCGGGGCTGCGCCGATCTTCCCAAGCGTAGAGACGACGTTCGGATCCTGCAGCGCCGCCTTCAGATCGGCCTCGAGCTTGGCCACGATCTCCGGCGGCATTTTTGCGGGTCCCAGCATGCCCCACCAGACGGAGACGTCGTAGCCGGGGACTCCTGATTCAGCGACAGTCGGGATATCAGGCAGCGCCTTGGAGCGTTCGGCCGAAGTCACGGCGAGCGCGCGCACCGGGCCGCCTTCGAGCTGGCCGATGGCCTCCGGCAGCGCCGTCAGTCCGTTGGCGGAGAGATTCAGCGACTGCAACTGGGTGAGCTGGCCGATGGCCTCCGCGAGCGGATTGATGCTGAGCGGAATTTCGCCCGCGATCACGGCGGTCAGCGCCGGCGCACCACCCTTGTAGGGGATCGCGACGATCCTGGTGCCGGACATGTATTTGAGCAGCTCGCCGGCGAGATGCGCCGAGGTGCCGTTGCCGGACATGCCATAGGAGAGCTTGTCCGGCTCTTTCTTTGCCGCCGCCAGCAGGTCGCCGAGCGTCTTGTAAGGGCTGTCCTTAGCCACGACGATCGCAAGCGGCGAGGAGGCGACTTCGCTGATCGCGGTGAAATCCTTGAAGGTGTCATAGGGCACACTCGGATAGATGAACTGGTTGAGCGGATGGCCGCTCGCGACCAGGATCAGGGTGTAGCCATCGGGCGCGGCTTGCGTCAGCGCCTGCGAGGCAACGATGCCGCCGGCACCGGGGCGGTTGTCGATCACGGGCTGCTGGCCCCAGCTTTTCGCGAGAGCCTGGCCCAGCGTGCGGGCCAGCACGTCGACCGCGCCGCCGGCCGCGTAAGGCACCAGAATATGCACTGGCTTGCTCGGATAGGTGTCAGCGGCCTGCGCGACATGGCCCGTCAGCAGCAGACCGGCGCCCAGCATCAACGCGCCGATCTTCTTGTCGAGACCCAGCATAGTCCAGCACTCCCATTCGCGTCCGCGCGCGGTCTTCCCAGCCGCTTCAGGACGTTGCCCGTGGTTCTTGTTGACGAGACCTGATCTTTTGTACGATAGTACAAATCACATGGTACGCAAGCCCACCAGCAAGGAAACGGCCCGCAAGCCGAACATGCGCGAGGCGATCCTTGCTGCGGCCGAGGAGCTGTTCGCCACCAACGGCTTCAACGCCGTCTCGGTGCGCGATATCGCGCAGGCCGCCGGGGCCAATCCCGGCAGCGTGACCTATCATTTCAAGACCAAGGACGGCCTGCTGCTGGAGATCTACCGGAGGCATTGCGGGCCGATGAATTTGCGCCGCTCCGAGCTGCTCGCCGCGGCCAAACGTGTGCGCGATCTCCAGGACCGGCTGGAAGCCGTCGTGCGGGCCTATGTGGTACCGGCCTTCACCTCGGGCAGCGATCTCGCCGGCGGCGGGGCGCGCTTCACGCGGCTGCGTGCGGTGATGTCGGCGGAGGGTAACGAAGTCGCGCGGAAAATCATCGCGCAGACCTTTGACGACACCAGTCACGCCTTCATCGACGCAATCCACGACAGCCTGCCGCACATTCCGCGCACCGACATCGTCTGGCGCAGCCACTTCCTGCTCGGTGCACTCTATTACTCGCTGGTGACGCCGGACCGGGTCTCGCGCCTGTCGCGCGGCGAGGCTGACGGCAGCGATCCTGCCAATGCGATCGAGCAATTGGTGCAGGCGACCGTCGCCGCGTTCCAGGCGCCGGCGCTGGATCAGGCCGCGCCGGCCCGACGGCGAACGACCGCAAGCAGCAAGACTTGAAAGAAATCGCCCGAGGGGAGGCGTGCAACAGCGCCTCCGCTCGCAAGCGGACATGTGATGGGGTGTTTGGGGAAATGAACAGGCGGGAGTGCTTGCATCTCTTGACCGGACTGGCCGGCGCCGCGCTCGCGGGCGAAGTGCGCGCGCAAGGGGCCGAGCAGAAGTCGATCCCGACGATCGATCCGCCGGACCCAAATCCCAAGACGCCGTCATTCAAGCTGCCGCCGAAATCCTGTGACAGCCACACCCACATCTTTGGGCCTGCGTCCCGCTATCCTTACTCGGAAAAGCGGCCTTATAACACGGCCGATGCCCCGCTGGAGTCATTCCGCAGCGTGCACGAGAAGATCGGCGTCGAGCGCTGCGTGATCGTCAATGCCACGGTGCATGGCACCGACAATCGCGTCGTTACCGATGCCATCGCCCAGAGCAAGGGCGCCTACAAGGGCATCGCGAATGTCAGCGACGAGATGGCCGAGAAGGAGCTGGCGGCGCTCGACAAGGGCGGCATCTGCGGCTGCCGTTTTGCATTCCTCAAGCGCCTCGGCGGCGTCGGCGACATGAACAAGTTCCAGCGCATCGTGCATCGCGTCGCCGAACTCGGCTGGCATATCGATGTCTATTTCGAGCCGGGTACGGTCGCTGAATTCGCGCCTGTTCTCACCGCTCTGCCGACGCCTTATGTGATCGATCACATGGGGACCGTTCAGGCCGCGAAAGGTCTCGACGATCCCGGCTTCACCGCGTTGCTCGACCTTCAGAGGAAAGACGAGAAGTGCTGGGTGAAGATCACCGGCCTCGAACGTGCGTCGGCCGCCGGCAAACCGTTCCACGACGCCGTGCCGTTCGCCAGGGCGCTGATCGACAACGCGCCTGATCGTGTCATCTGGGGCACCGACTGGCCGCATCCCAACGTCAAGGTCATGCCCAATGACGGCGAGATCGTCGATCTGATCCCGCTGTTCGCGCCGGAGGTGGAGTTCCAGCAAAAGATCCTGGTCGACAACCCAGCGCGCCTGTTCGGGTTCGACCAATGACCGCAACGGCGATCGACAGGCCCCGCGGGCGCGTCTGGTGGAAGGAGCTCTGGATCCAGGTGCTCATCGCCATGGCGGCCGGCGTCGCGCTCGGGATTGTCAGTCCCGAGGCCGGCGCCAAAATGCAGCCGCTTGGGGATGCCTTCATCAAGGCGATCCGGATGCTGATCGCGCCGATCATCTTCTGCACCGTGGTCCATGGTATTGCCCATATGGCCGACATGGCGCGGGTCGGGCGTGTCGCCGTCAAGGCGATCATCTATTTCGAGATCATGACCACGATCGCGCTTATCATCGGTCTCGTCGCGGTGAACCTGCTCAAGCCCGGCGTCGGCATGAACATCGATCCCGCCAGCATCAATGCCAGCGCGGTCGAGCCCTACGTCAAACAGACCGCCGTGATCGGCTTTGTGCCGTTCCTGATGAACATCGTGCCGGGGACCTTCATCGGTGCCTTTGCCGAGGGCAATATTCTCCAGGTGTTGTTCATCTCCGTGCTCTGCGGTTTCGCGCTAGTGCAGCTCGGCGAGCGTGCCGCGCCGCTGGTCAGCCTGATCGACATCGCGGCCAAGATGGTGTTCGCCGTCGTCGGCTTCGTGATGTGGGCGGCGCCGATCGGCGCATTCGGGGCTATTGCGTTCACGGTCGGCAAGTTTGGGGTTGGCTCGCTGGCCTCGCTAGGCAAGCTACTCGGCGGATTTTACCTGACCTGCGTGATCTTCATCATCGTCGCGCTCGGCCCCGTCGCACGGCTCTGCGGCTTCTCCTTGCTGAAGCTGATCCGCTACATCTGGGAAGAGCTGCTGATCTGTATTGCCACGACCTCGTCGGAGACGGTGCTGCCGCGCATGCTGACCAAGCTGGAGAAGGCTGGTTGCGAGAAGAGCGTGGTCGGGCTCGTCATCCCGACCGGCTATTCCTTCAATCTCGACGGCACCTGTCTCTATCTCGCCGCCGCTTCGGTGTTCCTGGCGCAGGCGACGAATACGCCGTTCGGGCTCGGCGAGCAGATCGAGCTGCTGCTGATCCTGCTTGTGACCTCCAAGGGCGCGGCGGGCATCGCGGGGGCGGCCTTTGTCGTGCTGGCGGCAACGCTGTCGGCCACCGGCACGATTCCGGTGACCAGCGTCGCGCTCGTGCTGGGCATCCACCGGCTGATGTCGCAAGGGCTGACGCCGACCAACCTGATCGGGAACGCGGTCGCGACCATCGCGATTGCCAAATGGGAAGGTGCGCTCGATGGTGAGCGCCTGACGCGCGTGCTCGACGGCGAGGAACCGGCGGCTGCCGCTGCTTGATGAAATGACTGCCGGCACGACGTGGGCAGCCCATGATGTTGACGAACGAAAGAGGAGGAGCTGGCATGAAGCCGGTCGTCGTTCGCAACATTGTCTGACCGGGAGGGAGCGGGTGGATGGATCGTCTCAAGCTGAAGGCCGTGCTCGGCAGTCACCCCCACGTCAAGGCGGTGAAGAGCGGCGAGCTCCGCGCCGACCTGTTCGATCTCGACTTCATCGAGTACACTCCGATCAATACGGCGTTCAAGCCGATGGTGCGCGAGCAGGCGTTCGATGTCTGCGAGATGGCGATCGTCACCTATCTGATGGCGAAGGCGCACGGCAAGCCGCTGGTGCTGCTGCCGGCGACCATGCTCGGCCGTTTTCAGCATTCCTATGCGCTCTACAATCCCGCGCACGGAACGCTGGGGCCATCCGATCTCGAGGGCAAGCGTGTCGGCATCCGCTCCTTCACGACCACGACGGGCGCCTGGATCAGGGGCATTCTCGCCAACGATTACGGCGTCAATCTCGATAAGATCCGCTGGGTCACGTTCGAAGATCCGCATGTCGCCGAATATGTCGACACCACCGAGCGCGCGCCAAAGGACAAGAAGGTCTTGCAGATGCTGCTCGACGGCGAGGTCGACGCGGTCCTTGGCGAGACTTCGAACAATCCCAATCTGAAGCCGCTGTTTCCCGACCCGGCGGCGGAGGCCGCCAAATGGTACGCCCGCCGCGGCGTCGTGCCGGTCAATCATCTCGTGGTCGTGACCGAGAGCCTCGCAAAATCGCGCCCCGAAATGGTCGCGGGCGTCTATGATCTGCTCAAGCGGAACAAGGACCTGGTGGGGCCAGCGGCAACGCCCGACTTTTTGCCGTTCGGGATTGAGGCGAACAGGAAGCCGTTGGAGCTGATCGTCGACTACGCGTTTCAGCAGGGGTTGATCCCGCGCCGCTATGCGGTCGAGGAGCTGTTCGACGCGACGACACGAGGACTGAACTGATGGCGGATCCGAAACGGTGGCAGATCGGGCTGGTTGGCTATGGTGAGGTCGGCCGGATCCTGGCCGAGGATTTGCGCCAGCAGGACATCAAGGTCGCGGCTTACGACATCAAGCTCGGAGCTGGGCAGGGCGCTGCGCTGCAAGAGCATGCGGCCAAGTTCGGTGTGTTGCTCGCAAGCTCTCATGCCGAGCTGACTGCGAAATCCGATTTCATCATTTCAGCGGTGACGGCGAGCCAGGCCGTGCCCGTCGCAAAAGCCTGCGCGGCGGCGATCAATCAGGGCACCTGGTTCCTCGATTTCAACTCGGCCTCTCCGGGCGCCAAGCAGCGCGCCGCCGCGCTGATCGATGGCGCTGCTGGACGCTATGTCGAGGGCGCGGTGATGACTTCGGTGCCGCCCTATCGGATCAAGGTGCCGCTGTTGCTTGGTGGTCCCGGCGCCAGGGAGCTGGAGCCATTGCTGAACGCAATCGGCTTTGCGGCGAAAGTTGCAAGCGACAAGCTCGGCGTGTCTTCCGCCGTTAAAATGTGCCGTAGCATCATGATCAAGGGTCTCGAGGCCATGGTGATCGAAAGCTTCACCACTGCACGTGCTTATGGCGTCGAGGATGCGGTGCTGGCGTCGCTCACTGAAACCTTCCCCACGATCAATTGGGAGAAGCAGGGCGCCTATTTCTTCCAGCGCGTGATCGAGCACGGCCGCCGCCGCGCCGAAGAGGTGCGTGAGGTCGCAGAGACCGTACGCGAGGCCGGGCTGACGCCTTGGTCGGCTCAGGGCACGGCCGAGCGTCAGGCCTGGGTCGCAGATCTCGCCGACGAAGGCTTGTTCGGCACGAAGGGGACGACGGAATTCGCTCGCAGCGCCGATTGGCGCATCGAGGCGGATCGCATCCTGGCGAAGATCAAGCGGTAGTGCTCAGCTCGGGAGGCCGCTGGCGTGGTGCAGGCCCGAGATTTCGTCGCGGGCGAGTTCGATCGAGTCGATCAGGCGAGTGGCTTCGCGGATGACGTCCTTGGTGCGTTCGCTTTTGAACTCGGTGAGGATCATGCGAATGCACTTGTCGGCAGTATCGAGCGTGCGCAGCGCGCGGGCCGTGTCGTTCTGGGAGTGGATCGTGGCGATGTCGAGCCCCGATAACACTTCGCCGATGCCGCTCAATCGCTTGATGGCCGTCTCGGCGGGCGTCTTCGCCCGGATGGATTGATAATCAATGCTGCTGAATGCGCTGAACGTATCCATAACTTCCCCGGAGAACGCAGATGGTCAGTGCGCGCGCCCGATTATGGTTAGGGCCACGTTTCCCGCAATTCGTGGAGCTACGGTCCGGGATTCTACCGGACTCGGATTTCAAGCCGAATTGGCGTGAATCGGGCCAGAAAGCCGTAGGGATCAGCGCTGTTTCCTGACAATCTTACCGTCGCGCGCAACGAGCATACCTGCCTTGTAGACAGCGCGGGCCTGCGGCACCGCGACGACGGCTTCCGGAACGTGTTCCGCGTTCAGCGTCACGAAATCGGCCGTCGCGCCGATGCGCAGACCGTAGCCCTCGAGTCGCAGCGCCTTGGCACCTGATGCGGTGACCATGTCGAACGCGACACGCAATTCCTCATCGATGTTGAAGCCCGAGCGATAGCCGAGCGTCGTCGCCCGCCGCAGCATGTCGCCGTCGCCATAGGGCCACCAGGAATCGCGGATGTTGTCGTTGCCGCTGAACACGGTGACCCCGGCGTTGCGCAGGATAAGGATCGGCGGAAAGGCACGGGCGCCCGGCGCGTTGGTCATGATGGCGACGCCGGAGCGGGCGAGGATGTCGGCGACTGACTTGAGCTGATCCACCGTGATATCGCCGAGCCCGTAAGCGTGGCTGATGGCGACATGGCCCTCCATGCCGAGCGCGCGCGTCCTCGCGGCGATCTGCTCGATCTCGAAAGCGCCGAGCGTGCCCATGTCGTGCAGATGGATGTCGACATCGACGCCGTGCTTCCCGGCGACGCCGAACACGACGTCGAGATGCTTCTCGACATCGCGATCGAAGCTCGCGGGATCGAGCCCGCCGACCAGGTTCGCGCCGAGCCCGATGGCCTCATCGAGCAATTGCGGCGTGCCCGGGCTCGCCAGGATGCCGCTCTGGGGGAAGGCGACGAGCTGGATGTCGATCAGGCTCTTGTATTCCTCCCGCACGCGCAAAATCGTCTCCAGCGACTTCAGCCCGACGGAGCCGTCGACCATGACGTGGCTGCGCATCTGCGTCGAGCCGTGGCCGATGCAGAGATCGAGCTGGTTGCGCGCCCGCACGTCCATCGGCGCAGCCTCGGCCATGTTCTCCGCCTGGAAGGCCACGCGTTCGTGCACGTTGAATCCGTCAGTGCACGGCTTGTGCGGACGCCAAGCATCGCCATAGAAGCTGGTGTCGAGATGGATGTGACCCTCGACGAAGCCGGGAACGACGAGGGTATTGCCGAGGTCAACAGTCTCGGCGCCGCTCGCGGGAGCGTCGGCCGGCAAGAGCGCGGCGATGCGGCCGTCCCTGACCGCAATGTGATGCTGCGCTCCGCCGTCGAAGCGCGCGTTCAGGAAGATCTTGTCGAAGGCCATCCGGTTGCTCCGTTGGTCGGTTTGTGGCCGCGCGATCTAGTTTCGCGGGGACAGCAGCTTAGCGGGCGACCGCTCAAACGTCTGCCGGCCGTTCTTGAAGCCCATCAGGATATCCGGGAGCTCGGCGATGGCAAAACGGCTGTCCTTGATGTCGAGCACGATGAGATCGGCGGGCTTTCCAACCGCGATCCCGTAATCTCTGAGGTTCATCAGCCGCGCCGGCAGCTCGGTGACGAGGTCGAGGCAGGTGTCGAAATCGCCGACGGCGGCGTGGGCAACGTTGGCGTAGAAGTTCGCCATCCGCAGCAGCGAGGCGTCGCCGAACGGCGTGAAGGGATTGAGTACGTTGTTGGTCGCGACCGAGCAGACGATGCCGTCGCCCGCAAGCTTGTGCGCGAGTGTCAGCCCACGCGGCGCGTTGTGGGTGGCCTCGCGCCCCATCAGATAGAGATCGGTCGCCGGCAGCACGGTGACGGCAACACCGGCCTTCGCCAGTTGCGCGGTGGCGGCCTTCAGCCGCTCCGGGGGCAAGGCCGAGAGCTTCGTCACGTGCCCGATCGCGACGCGGCCTCCGTAGTTGCGCTGCTCGGTCTGCCTGATGACTTCGTCAAGATGCGACCAGGAGGGATCGAGATCGAAATCGAGATGGAGATCGACGTCGAGATCGAACTCCTGGGCCAGGTCGAAGATGCGCGCGAGATGCGCGTTCGGATCGGTGTCGGTATAGGGGCAGCCGCCGATTGCGTTGGCGCCATCGCGCAAGGCCTGAATCAGCAGATCCTCGGCTCCGGGATCGTTGGTCAGGCCTTCCTGCGGGAAGACGCAGAGCGCAAGATTGATCGCCCAAGCATAGTCGCGCTTGAGCGCCTTGACCGCCTCGAAGCTGCGGAGGCCGATGCGCGGGTCGATCTCGACATGGGTGCGCATATGCGTGGTGCCGTGCACGATGGCGCGTTCGAGCACCTTTGCGCCGCGCGCATAGACATCGTCGGTGCTGAAATCCCGCTTCATCGCCGAGACGGCGCGAATGGCATCCCCGAGCGTGCCATGGATGTGCCCGCAGCGCTCGAGCAGGCACGCCTTGTCAAGATGGATGTGGGTGTCGACGAAGCCGGGCAGGGCGAGCCGTCCTCCGACGTCGACCTCGACGGCCTCGCAGCCCAGGTGGGGTTCGATCGCGGTGATGCGTCCGCTCCTCACGCCGATATCGACGGGTGCAGCGGATGATCGCAACAGGGCGTTGCGGAAGATCAGGTCAAAGGCAGGCAGGGCGGTCATGGAGGGGATCTGGCTGATAAGGCGGCGAGTCCTGGACGACAGCAATGTAGCGGAGACCAAGGGGCTGCCGCCATATCGAAAGCCGCGATAGCTGGTAGGCGCAGGCTGCTCTGGCGGCTGGCGAGGGCTTGGGCTATCACGCGCTAGATCGCGCCCGGCATGGCGGCGCACCCCTTTTCAGGAGCCTCCCGATGCGTCTACCCGCCGTTCTCTTGGCCGTTACCTGTCTTGCCGGCGCAGCGTCAGCCGAAGATCTGACGGGCACGCTCCAGAAGATCAAGGAGACCAGGAAAATCGCGCTGGGCTATCAGGAAGCCTCCGTGCCCTTCAGCTATCTCGATGGCAACCAGAAGCCGGTCGGCTTTGCCATGGATATCTGCCTCAGAATCGTCGACGCCGTGAGGAAGCAGCTCGCCATGCCCGACATCGCTGTCGAATATGTCGCGGTGACCTCGTCGAACCGCATCCCGCTGATGGTGAATGGCACGCTCGACCTGCACTGTTCGGCAACCACCAACAATGCGGACCGCCAGAAGCAGGTGGCCTTTACGAATACGCACTTCCTCAGCGCGACGCGCTTTGCCGCCAAGAAGGCTGCCAACATCAACACCATCGACGATCTGAAGGGCAAGGCCGTGACGGCGGTGGCCGGCTCGGTCAATTTGAACCAGCTCGCCAAGGTCAATACCGAGCGCAATCTCGGCATCAAGATCATGCCGGCGGTGGATCAGGCCGAAGCGTTCCTGCTGCTCGAGACCGACCGCGCTCAGGCCTATGCGCTCGACGATGTGCAGCTTGCCGTGGCGATCGCGCGGTCGAAGGAGCCAGGCCTGTTCATGATCAGCGAGGAAACGTTCTCGAAGGCCGAGCCGTTCGGCATCATGCTGCGTCGGGAGGACGCACCGTTCAAGGCGCTCGCCGACCGCGCCACCGCCGAGCTCTATGCAAGCCCCGAGATCGAGGTGATGTACAGGAAGTGGCTGGAATCGCCGACGCCGCCGAACGGCATCAACTACAATGTTCCGATGTCGGCAGCCTTGCGCAATGCGTTCAAGAACCCGAGCTCGAGCGCAGACCCGGACGTCTATGTGTTGAAGTGAAGCGAGGGCGCGCTTATCACCTCTCCCGGCTTGCAAAGGGGGAGAAGGAAGAAAGGCGCCTCGTCTACGCGTTCGAATATTTCTTCAGCTCGAACCGCGCGATCTGGTTCCGGTGCACCTCGTCTGGCCCATCAGCCAAACGCAGCAATCGCGCCGTCGCATAGGCCTGGGTCAGGCCGAAATCGTTGGACGTGCCGCCGCCGCCATGCGCCTGGATGGCCCAGTCGATGATCTGGCAGGCCATGTTGGGCACGGCAACCTTGATCATCGCAATCTCGGCCTTCGCCACCTTGTTGCCGACCGTGTCCATCGCGTAGGCGGCGTTCAGCGTCAGCAGGCGGGCCTGCTCGATCATGATGCGCGCCTCGGCGATGCGCTCCTGCGTCACCGTCTGCTCCGAGACCGGCTTGCCGAAGGCGACGCGGCTGCGCACGCGCCGGCACATCTTTTCCAGCGTGCGCTCCGCGAGCCCAATCAGCCGCATGCAATGATGGATGCGGCCCGGGCCGAGGCGGCCCTGTGCGATCTCGAAGCCGCGGCCTTCGCCGAGCAGCATGTTCTCCTTCAGCACGCGGACATTGGTGAAGACCACTTCCGAAGCGCGATCGGGCACGCCATAGAAGCCGAACACGGGCAGGGGCCGTTTCACCTCGACGCCAGGCGTGTCCATCGGCACCAGGATCATCGATTGCTGCTTGTGACGATCCGGATTGTCAGGATCGGTCTTGCCCATGAAGATGCAGATCTTGCAGCGCGGGTCGGTCGCATTCGTCGTGTACCATTTGCGACCGTTGATGACGTAGTGGTCGCCGTCGCGCACGATCGAGCTCTCGATGTTGGTCGCGTCCGATGAGGCTACCGCGGGCTCGGTCATGGCGAAACAGGAGCGGATTTCGCCCGCGAGCAGCGGCTTCAGCCAGCGCTCCTTGTCCTTATCGGAGCCGTAGCGTTCCAGCACCTCCATATTGCCGGTATCAGGCGCCGAGCAGTTGAACACCTCAGGTGCGAGATGCGAGCGGCCCATTACTTCGCACAGCGGGGCGTATTCGAGATTGGTGAGCCCAGCGCCATGGGTCGATTCCGGCAGAAACAGGTTCCAGAGGCCTTCGGCACGCGCCAGCGGTTTCAGCTCCTCGACGACGGGATAGACTTTCCAGGGCCCGAGCTCCTCCGCCTCGCGATAGAACCGCTCCTCGTTCGGATAGATGTGCCGGTCCATGAAACTCTCGAGCCTGCGCTTGAGCTCGACCACTTTTGGCGACATCGGGTAGAGCATTTGTCGTCTCCTCGATCGACGGGCGGGGTGCAGGCCTTGTCGTGATCAGGGCCGGCCTAGCCGGCGCGATAGGCTTTGAACTTCTCGCGCAGCGCCGATTTGAGCACCTTCCCGGTGCCGGTCATCGGGAATTCGTCGAGGAATTCGACGGCGTCGGGCATCCACCAGCTCGCGATCTTGGGACGCATGTGGTCGAGCAGGGTCTTGGCGTCGACGGTTGCGCCCTTCTTGCGGACGACCAGGAGGAGCGGGCGCTCCTGCCATTTCTCATGCGCAATCGCGACCACTGCTGCCTGCAGCACGTCGGGATGGGACAGCGCGATGTCCTCGAGCTGGATCGAGGAGATCCATTCGCCGCCCGACTTGATCACGTCCTTGGAGCGGTCGGTGAGCGTCACATGACCATATTGGTCGATCACGGCCATGTCGCCGGTGATCAGCCAGCCATCCTTGTCGAGCCCTTCATCGAGTTTCATGTAGCCGGAGGCGACCCACGGGCCGCGGGCGCGCAGATGGCCGACGGTCTTGCCGTCGCGGGGCAGCTCAGTGCCGCCGTCGTCGACGATGCGCAAGGTCGTGCCGAAGCAGGCGCGGCCCGAGACCTGGCGCCGATCGAAGAATTCGGTTTCGCTGAGATGCTCCGAGCCCGGCCGCAAGCCCGGCATCGAGCAGCCCAGCGCTTCCGTCATGCCCCAGGCCTGAACATAGTCGATCCTGTAGTCGCGCTTGAGCTTCTCGATCATCGCGCGCGGGGGCGCCGAGCCCGACGACAGTGTCGCGCGCAAGGTCGAGAATTTGTTGCCGGTGCGGCCCAACCAGTCGAGCAGGATCAGCCAGAAGCTCGGGACGCCCGCCGACACCGTCACCTTCTCGCCTTCGAGCAGTTCATAAAGCTTGTCTGGCTCGTAATTGCGGCCGGGCAGCACCAGCTTCGAGCCGGAGTAGGGTGCGGTGAACGGCATGTTCCAGCCATTGCCGTGGAACAGCGGTGCCATCGGCATCATCACCTCGCGCACGCCTTCCATATGCCCCGGCAGGAAGTCGAAACCGGAGCAGACCATGGTCTGGAGCAGGGCGGCGCGGTGCGAATAGATCACGCCCTTGGGATTTCCCGTTGTGCCCGAGGTGTAGCAGATGGTGGATGCGGATTTCTCGTCGAACTCCGGCCAGGTGAAGCCCGCATCGTCCTCCTTGTCCAGCAGCTCCTCGTAGCAATGCACGTTCGCAAGCTTCGTCTCCGGCATGCGCTCGCGCGATGACATCATGACGTAGGCTTCGACCGTCGTCAGCTGCGGCGCGATTGCCTCGACGATCGGCAGCGTCGCGCGGTCGACGTAGAGGATGCGGTCTTCGGCGTGGTTGATGATGTAGACGAGTTGTTCGGGGAACAGTCGCGGATTGACGGTGTGCAGCACATAGCCCATGCCCGGCGCCGCGTAGAACATCTCGAAATGGCGGTGGGTATTCCAGGCCAGCGTGCCGATGCGGTCGCCTTGCTTCAGGCCAAGCCGCTTCAGCGCCAGCGCCATCCGCTTGATGCGCGGATGAGCCTCGGCATAGGTGTAGCGATGGATGTCGCCCTCGATCTCGCGCGCGACGATCTCGGCCTCGCCGTGGTAGTCGGCGGCATACTGGATCAGGCCGCTGATCAGCAGCGGCATATCCATCATCAATCCCTGCATCGTCCCCTCCGAAAAGCCAACCGCCGTGAAGTCATGTCGTTGCATGACGCTTTGCACTTGCATGCAGGGTAGCGCAACGTCGCGCGACGTCCACGCAAAAAGCGGCTGAGGCGATTGCATGCGTCACTTTTTCGGGGCTAACTGACGCAAATTGCAGGCCGAAGCAGCGGCCGCGGTGGAGGAGATCGATGTCAGCGGAAAGACACAAGACCGGTGCAGCCGGTGCGCCTAGCATCGATATCATAGCCTTGCGTGCGCGCTATCGTGACGAGCGCGACCTGCGTCTGCGCTCCGAGGGCAAGGCGCAGTATGTCCAGGCAACAGGCGGCTTTGCCCGCTATCTCGACGATCCCTGGGCCGATCCTGGATTTGCGCGCGCGCCCGTCAGCGAAGAGACGGAAGTCGTCATTGTTGGCGGCGGCTTCGGAGGTCTATTGTGCGGCGCGCGCCTGCGCGCGGCCGGCATCACGGATTTCCGCATCGTGGAAAAGGCCGCCGATTTCGGCGGCACTTGGTACTGGAATCGCTATCCTGGAGCTGCCTGCGATACCGAGAGCTACATCTACCTGCCGCTGCTGGAAGAGACCGGCTACATGCCGGTGCGTAAATATGCGCGAGCGCCGGAGATCTACGAGCACTCCCGTCGCATCGGCCGCCACTTCGAGCTTTACGATCGTGCGCTGTTTCAGACCGTCATCTCGCGCATGGAATGGAACGAGGGCGAGGGACGTTGGCTGGTCGAGACCGATCGCGGCGATCGCATCCGCGCGCGCTTCGTCATTCTCGCCGGAGGTCCGCTCAGCCGTCCGAAGCTGCCGGGCATTCCCGGCATCGAGACATTCAAAGGGCACAGCTTCCATACTAGCCGCTGGGACTACGCCTACACGGGCGGCACTGCGGAGGGCGATCTCGATGGCCTTGCCGACAAGCGTGTCGGCATCATCGGCACCGGCGCCACATCAGTGCAATGCGTGCCGCATCTCGGCCGATCGGCGAAGGAGCTCTACGTGTTCCAGCGCACACCGTCCGCGATCGGCGTGCGCGCCGACCGCCCGACCGATGCAGCTTGGGCTGAAAGCCTCAAGCCCGGCTGGCAGCGCGAGCGGATGGACAATTTCACCGCGGTGATATCAGGCGAGCCGTTCGAGCAGGATCTGGTGCAGGACGGCTGGACCGGGCTGCTCGGCGAGATATTGCTGGCGCCGCGCCGCCAGCCGCAGCCGGTGACCTCGATGGAGGAGGCACTGAAGGTGATCGAGCAGGCCGACTATCGCAAGATGGAAGAAATCCGCGCCCGCGTCGATGCGATCGTCAAGGACGAAGCAGCCGCGGCGGCTCTCAAGCCCTGGTACAAGGCGTTCTGCAAGCGGCCGTGTTTTCACGACGAATATCTCGACACGTTCAATCGTCCCAACGTGCATCTCGTCGACACCATGGGCAAAGGCGTTGAGCGCATCACCGAGAATGCGGTCGTCGTCGACGGCAAGGCTTACGAGCTGGACTGCCTGATCTACGCGAGCGGTTTCGAGGTTGGTACCGACTACGCGCGCCGCATGGGTTTTGAGATTTACGGTCGCGACGGCCAGAGCCTGTCCGAGCGCTGGCGCGACGGCGTCAAGACGATGCACGGGTTCTACAGCCGCGGCTTTCCGAATTGCTTCCTGATCGTGACGGTGCAGGCCGGCCAGAGCGCCAACTTCCCGCACATCATCGATGAGCAGTCGCAGCACATCGCCTATGTGATCGCAGAGGCACGCAAGCGCGGCGCAAGGACCTTGGAGCCGACGCTCGCGGCGGAGAACGCCTGGGTTGACGAGGTCGTCAAGGCTGCGGTCGGCCGCCAGACCTATCTCGCCGATTGCACGCCCGGTTATTACAACAATGAAGGCGTGTTCGATCCGATCGCGGCGCGCAACAGCCAGTATTGGCGCGGGCCGATGGCGTTTCTCCGGCTGCTGGACAAGTGGCGCAAGGAGGGCAATCTGGACGGACTGGAATTGACCTATGGGGCGGAGGCCGACGGCACGCCCATCCTGACTTGATCGCATGATTCCGGCCCCCACTGGCGCAACGCGGCTCTACGTCATCGTCGGCGATCCCATCGCCCAGGTGCGTTCGCCCGCGGGTGTCTCGGCTGAGTTTGCCGCGCGCGGTCATGACGGCATGCTGGTGCCCGTCCAGGTCTCGGTTGCGGACTTGCCGGATTTTCTTTCGGTGGCGAGCCGGTTGAAGAACCTCGACGGCATCGTCGTGACCATCCCGCACAAATTCGCCTGTTACCAGATCTGCGCCAGCGCGACGGAACGTGCGCATTTCCTGCGCACCGTCAACCTGATGCGCCGGCGGGCCGACGGTTCGTGGCACGGCGACATGGTCGACGGTCTCGGCTTTCTCGGCGCAGCGCGGGCGAAAGGAATCGATCCGAAGGGAATGCGGGCGCTGCTCGTCGGCGCGGGTGGGGCCGGCTCGGCCATCGCGCTTGAACTCATCGAGGGCGGTGTTCGCGAACTCGCCATTCACGATAGTTCGGTGGAGAGGCGGGATACGCTGATCCGTCAGCTCAACGGGCTCGGCAAGGGACAGGCGCGAGTCGGAACGAGCGACCCCTCGGGTTTCGATTTCATCGCCAACGCGACGCCCGCGGGAATGAAGGACGGCGACCCGCTGCCGGTCGACGTCACGCGGCTGGCGCCGTCGGCCTATTGCGGCTGCGTCATCACAAAACCGGAAGTCTCGCCCTTCATCGCGGAGGCCCGGAAGCTCGGCTGCGTCACGGCGACCGGCACCGACATGTATCGGCAGCACCAGAGCATCATGGTGGATTTCCTGCTCGGGACCGATGGCGCTTGATACGCCTTTGATTCATGTCAAGCACATTGCCTGCATTGATTGCATCTGTCGGGGCTTGAGCCGGCGCGGCTGACGTAGGATCATGCGAGCGTGCGCGCCGGTCGCGCAGATTGAGGAAAGGGAACGGGGGAATGACCAAGGGCAGGACCGTTGCGACGGCGATGATCGGCGCGGCCGCGCTACTGTTATGCCTGGCGCCTGCCGCCCATGCCGCGCAATGCGGCAACGGGCCGGGCGGTTTCGAGGCCTGGAAGCGCGAATTCAGCGCGGAGGCCCAAGGCAAGGGCATCGGCCAGACCGCGATCTCGGCGCTGTTGCAGACCAATTATGCGAGCGCCACCATCAATGCCGATCGCAGCCAGCACAGTTTTTCGCTGTCGCTCGACCAGTTCCTGGCCAAGCGTGGCGCGACTACCATCGTGGCGCGCGGCCGGTCGCTGAAGCAGTCGCAGGCCGCGATGTTCGCCTCGATCGAGCAGCGCTACGGCGTGCCGCCGGGGCCGTTGATCGCGATCTGGGGCATGGAAACCGGCTTTGGCAGCCAGCGCGGCAACCAGAACATGCTCTCGTCGATCGCAACGCTAGCCTATGACTGCCGCCGCCCCGAATTCTTTACCGAGCAGCTCTATGCAGCGCTGAAGCTGGTCGACCGCGGTGCGCTGTCGGGCGCAACCCGCGGCTCTATGCATGGCGAGGTCGGCCAGACCCAGTTCATGCCCAAGAACATCCTGGCCTATGGCACCGGCAACCTTGACGTCGCCGCCAATGCCTTGAGCTCGACCGCGAACTTCCTGAAAGCAAATGGCTGGCGTGCGGGAGCCGGTTACCAGCCGGGCGAACCGAATTTCGCCGCCATCCAGGCGTGGAATGCGGCCGGCGTCTATCAAAAGGCCATCGCGTTGATGGGCCGGCAGATTGACGGAGGTGGCGGGGCGGCGGCCGTGCGTTGAGCTGCTCCGCAAGGCGTGACTTGTTTGCGAGAGAAAGTTGTTGCTTTCAGGAACCGACGGCACGAGGTTTGCTTAAGATCAAGTTCAGGGCTGGGCATGAGGAGAACTCAACATGGCTACCCAGATCGTGATGGATCAGACTGGCGATACACGCCACGAGTTTGATCCCGAAAATGCCGAAGCGTTGGCGCGGGCCGAACAACGCTTTCGGGAGTTGACCGGCGCGGGCTTTACCGCCGCGTACCGGACGGGGCCGGGCGAAGTCACGCGTATCAAATCGTTCGACCCGACTGCGCGGGAAACGCTGTTCTTTCCCCGCCTGGTCGGCGGTTGATCTGAACGGCCCATGATCGCGGTCTTCAGGCTCCGCGCGCCCGCGCGGGCGCGGTTGCACGCGCTCCGCGAGCTCTATCGGCGCTTCTTCGGCGAGAACACGCCGGAAGCGCGGGGTAGGCGGCTGTTGTCCGAATGGCTGTCTGACGAGCAGCGCGCTCAGTTCGAGCAGCACCGGCACTTTGACGTGGTCGGTTGCGACAGCGGCAAGCGCTATCGCATTCACTACGGCACCGCCGCCAACGTCCACGAGGTCGACGCATCAGGCAATGCAACGATGGGGTGGTGCTTCGTCCCGTCAGGCTTCCTGGTGCCCGGCGACGTGATGCTGGCGCAGAAGATCGCGCTTGAGACGGACGAGAAGGGAGCGCTGGCGCTCGCCAACCGGTTTCCGCCGGCGACGCATTCGGAGCACTTCTACCGGCGGCCGTTCTAGCGGGCGCCGTGACCGGTGGTCAGAAGTGCGTGGTGCGATAGGCATCCAGCGCATGCGCTGCAAAGACGGCGATGCTGCACAGGGCGAGAAGGACGGAGATCAGCTCGATCATCGCACGTCCTCCCCAAGCGGCTGGGCGACGAGATGCTGGCAGCAGGCAAATTCGCTGATCAGGTCGAGAAAGAATTGCATGACGCACGTCCCTGTATGATTTTGACTGTCAGATAACCAACCCTCTGTTTCAGGCGTGTTTCGTCGAGATAGGAAAGGGGTTTCGCGGGGAACCGGGATCTGGCCTGCACGCGGCGAAACCGCTACATCCCAGGACCGATCCGTCCCTTTGGCCCTGCGCATTGCTTGCGCGACGCGTCACATTTCGAGGCAAAATCATGGCACAGGTCGCCTGGTTCGACGATCTCACCGTCGGCATGCGCTTCAAATCCCCGGAGGTCGTGGTCAGCGAAGCCGACATCAAGCGTTTTGCCGCGGAGTTCGACCCGCAGCCGATGCATCTGGACCACGAGGCCGCCAAGGACACTCTGTTCAAGGGCCTTGCTGCCTCGGGCTGGCACACCGCCGCGATCGCCATGAACCTCGCAATCCAGGCCCGGCCCTTCGGGCCGCACCCGCTGATCGGTGCTGGCGTCGACGGGCTGCGCTGGACCATTCCGGTGCGGCCGAATGACCGCCTGCATCTGGTCGGCGAGGTCATGGGCCTGACGCCATCGAAGTCCAAGCCGCAGGGCATCGCACTGGTGAAATGGACGATGTTCAACCAGAACGGCGAGGAGGTTTACACCTTCACCCCGATCGCGATCGTGCCGCGGCGGGCATGAGGCGGCGCGCGCCGTTCGGCCGGCTTGAGCCGGGGAAGCCCTTGCGGCTTGCGGGGAGAGATGGTCAGCTTCGTCAGGGGAAACGCTGGAGGCTGATATGAAACGATTTCTTCTCGCCGCTTCGCTGCTTGTGGGCGCTTTGAGTGCCGGGCCAACGATCGCGCAACAATCCAAGGTTGGTGACTGGACCATCGAGAAGCGTACCCAGGACACCCACTGCAACGCCAGCCGCGGCTACAAGGACAAGGACGACGAGAACCGCGACTACGTCATTGTCATCACCTATTCCGACAAGGCCATCGTGATCGTGATGATCTATGACGGCTGGGAATGGGACAAGGTCGGCGAGATCCTGCGCGCCGATGTTGGCACCGATGACGCCGACATCATGTCGAAGGCGAAGTGGGAGGTCATGGACAAGACCACCGTGCGCGGCATCTTCGAATACGATCAGTCGATCATGGACCGCCTGTCGAAGGCGAAGCGTCTCACGCTCGACTTCGAGGATGATGACGACGACAGCATCGAGATGCAGATTCCGCGCGCCGGCGAAGCGCTCGCAGCACTGAAGTTCTGTGAGGAGAACCGGAAATAGATTGTCGGTACTGCCGATATTGGCAAACACGACTTGAGCAAGAGACGCTGGCATCAGCAAGCGGGCGCGTGATGCACGGCACACAGTCCGTCGCTGTTCGCATTTATCCTAGTCTTTGGCGAAAACGTCCAAGCCGCACCCTGCGGTTGACGTTACGCAAGGACGATGTTCGATATTCCAGCATTTTTCTCCGACGTTTTTCCGTCGCCGAAATCATCGCTCGCCTGATGACGATCCCTTGGGCGAACAGGTTCTCCTCGCTGGTCGGCGAGATCTATGATGCGGCGTTCGACCCCGCGCAGCGAAGCGCTGCCCTCGAGCAGGTTGCGGGCTTCGTCGGCGGATCGGCCGTGACTATTCTCTCCCGGGATGCAGCCCGGCTCTCGCTCGAGATCCACCAGCACTATGGAACGGACTCCCGCTTCCGCGAGCTCTACCGCGACCGCTATGTCGAGCTCGATCCTCTGCTCGATCGCCACCTCGATCTGCCCGCCGAACAGACCATCGGCGTCGCTGACGTCATGCCCTATTCGGACTTCATGGCGACAAGCTTCTTTCGCGAGTGGGTGGAACCGCAGGGCGCGGTCGATCTCGCAACCGTCGCGCTGGAGCGATCGACTGCGCGCACGACAATTTTGCAGGTCATGCGCGGACGGTCGCGCGGAACGGTCGATGATTCGATGCGCGAGCGCATGCAGTTGCTTGCGCCGCACATCCAGCGCTCGCGGGTCATGGGCCGGCAGATCCGGGCCCGCTCGCACACGGCGGCCGACCTCGCGGAGGTCCTTGACCGCCTGAGCACGGCGATCTGCCTGCTCGATGCCGAGGGACGGGTTGTTCATGCCAATGCGGCGTGCCGGAACATGCTCGCTGACGGCAATCTGCTTGCGATGGTCGGCGATCGCATCTTCGCTCGCAACACCCAGGCGGACAAAATATTCCGCAACTTGTTTGACATCGTCGCTGGCGACGGAACCCGCGCCTCCGATCGCCGCCGGATCGAGCTCATGACGTCGGCCGATGGCGAACACTATCTCGCTCATGCCTTTGCGCTGACGCACGAGCGCAGCTTGCAGCGTGATAGCGTCGCCACGGTGCTTCTCCTGCAAAAAGCTTCGATGGTGCCGCAACTTGCAACGAACGCGATCGCTGCCGCGTTCAGGCTGACACCGTCCGAGACGCGGGTGCTGACGGCCATTGTTGAATTCGGCGGAGTTCCAGATATCGCGGCAAAGCTTGGAATTGCCGAGACGACGGTGAAAACTCATCTCGGTCGCCTGTTTGAGAAGACCGGCGCCGGCAGGCAGGCGGACCTCGTGAAGATTGCGGCGGGGTTTGCCGTTCCGTTCGCGCAGCCGATCGGCCCAGACGACGCCGCGTGATCCAGTTCACATCGCGCGCCCCCAAATTGCGCGATCCCAATCCATTGTGAAGGCCAGGCGGCACGCGTCCTCCGAACGTATGACGCTTGTCATTTGACACTTTCGTATAGGCATTTTCTGACATGAGAGAGGCGATGCACGCCACCACATCAAAGCGCGGCACCGGATACGAGTGCGGAGAAACAACAGCGCGGGGCCGAGCCTGTCCGTCCATTGGAGGAATTGCAGTGACCAGCAATGATGATGTTTCCGTTCTCAAAGTCTCGTCGAGCGACATTCCCGAAAGCGAACGCGTCACGAGACTGCGCGATTTCAACTGCCGCGGTGAAGTGAAGGCCGAGCTCGAAATTCGTGCCGGTGAGCCGATCATCGCAAACCTGACTGCGCATTCGCTGCCCGATGCGCACTTGCTCTTGGGTACGCTGTTCGGCGCCAAGCTCGTTCGTTCCCGGCAGTTCGTCGTCGACGACGGCGACGACAGTCTCGTGCTTGTATTCAATCGGTCTGGAACCATCGGGGTCACGGGACGGGGACGGAATCTGCTGCTCGGTCCTGGAGATGCCGTGCTGGCCAGCGCCGAGGACGCCACGACATTCGAACGGTTCGTGGCAGGAGACTGCTTCTCGCTGCGCGTGCCGCGGCGGGTGCTGGCGCCGATCATCATGGACGTCGATGACGCCGTGATGCAGGTCATCAGGGACCGGCAGGCCGAGATCGGGGTGCTGGTCGACTACGCCACCTCGCTGGTGCGGGAGCACGCATTGGCGACGCCGGCATTGCGTGAACTCGGCGCCGGGCATTTGCACGATCTCCTGGCCCTCGTGCTCGATCCAACCGATGACGTCAGGGAAAGCGCCGGCCGGCACGGCGCGAAGGCGGCCCGCCTGCGCAAGGCCAAGTTTCTGATCGTCAACAATTGCTGGCGGCACGATCTGTCGGTCGGCAGCGTCGCGCAGGAGCTTAGTGTGACGCCACGCTACCTTCAGCGCCTGTTCGAGGCCGACGGCAAGACGTTCTCCTCCTTCCTGATCGAGCAGCGCCTGAAGCGCGCCCATCGCATGCTACGGGAACCGGAATTCGTCGAGCGTCCTGTCAGCTCGATCGCCTACGACGTTGGTTTCGGCGATCTCTCTTATTTCAACCGCTCGTTCCGGAGGGCTTACGGCGCCACGCCGAGTGCTGTCAGGAGGGGCGCGGCGGAGTGATTGCAGCCGTGGAGTATTGAATGCGCCGTTTCTTCTTCGACCTCCTGGTCGGCAATGTCGTGAAGATCGATCCCGGCGGCATGGTGTTCGAGCATGCCAAGGCGACCTTCGTGGTTGCGGACGAGATGGCGCAGCATCTCTTCGTCTGGCGCGACGATCTGCGCGATCGCAATGCCTGGATCCGCGTCAGGGACGATGGCGGACACGAGATCTATCGCGCTGCGGTCTGGGCCGAGAGAAATGAGAAGACGGGTTGGGACCAGGCCTGAAGCGTGCGGGCAGTGTGGCAGCTCTGGCCGTCAGCTTGCCGGCGCTGTTCGCGGGGTCTGCGCTCGGCGTGATCGCCTTTCATCGGGTCAACGAGACGGTCTTTCGCAAGACCGTGCCCGTTCTGTTGTTGATCTCAGGGATGACCCTGATCTAGTGGCCGGCGACATCGTGGTTGAGGCCTTGCACGGGCGCCGCGCTGATGTCGCTACCATGATGCACCAGCGGCTTCATGCCGGTGATGGTCCGCAGCAGCACATAGAACACCGGCGTCAGGAACAGGCCGAACACGGTGACGCCGATCATGCCCGAGAACACGGCAACGCCCATCGCGCGCCGCATTTCCGAGCCGGCGCCGGTCGAGAGCACCAGCGGCAGCACGCCCATGATGAAGGCCATCGAGGTCATCAGGATCGGGCGCAAGCGCAGCCGGCTTGCCTCGATTGCGGCCCGGATCGGCGTGCGCCCCGCGAATTCGAGCTCGCGCGCGAATTCGACGATCAGGATCGCGTTCTTGGCGGAGAGGCCGACGAGTACGATCAGACCGATCTGGGTGAAGACGTTGTTGTCACCGTGCGAGAGATAGACGCCTGTGATCGCCGCGAGCAGTCCCATCGGCACGATCATGATGATCGAGAGCGGCAAAGTCAGGCTCTCGTAGAGCGCAGCCAGCACCAGGAACACCAGCAGGATCGCCAACGGGAATACCCAGAGTCCGGAATTGCCGGCGATGAACTCCTGATAGGTCAGGTCGGTCCATTCGAAGGCAAAGCCGGGCGGCAACGTCTCCGCCGCGATCCGCGTCGCGGCCTCCTGTGCCTGGCCCGACGAGAAGCCGGGCGCGGCCGCCGCGTTGATGTCGGAGGACAGGAAGCCGTTGTAGCGGATCGCGCGCTCCGGTCCCGCACTCTGGCGGATCGTCAGCAGGGCCGACAGCGGCACCATGTCGCCGGATGATGAACGCACCTTCAACTGCCTGATGTCGTCGGCTCGCGCCCGGAACGGCGCATCAGCCTGGACGTAGACGGAGTAGGTGCGGCCAAACTTGTTGAAGTCGTTGACGTAGTAGGAACCCAGGTAAATCTGCAGCGTGTTGAAGACCTCAGTCACGGGCACGCCGAGTTGCAGCGCCTTGGTACGATCGATGTCGGCGAACAGCTGGGGCACATTGACCTGGAAGCTCGAGAACACGCCGGCGATCTCCGGCGCCTTCTGCATCGCTGCCATGAATGCCTTGGTGGCATCGTTGAGGGCCTCATAGCCCAAACCAGCGCGGTCCTCGATCTGCAGCTTGAAGCCACCGATGGTGCCGAGGCCGTTGACCGGCGGCGGCGGGAACATCGCGATGAAGGCTTCCTGGATGCCGGCATATTTCTTGTTCAGCTCGGCCGCGAGCGCCGGTCCGCTGAGCGAGGGATCCTTGCGCTCGTCGAACGGCTTCAGCGTCGAGAACACGATGCCGGCGTTGGAGGAGTTGGTGAAGCCGGAGATCGACAGGCCGGGGAAGGCGACAGAGCTCTCGACACCGGGCTGGGTCAGCGCGATGTCGCTCATCTTGCGGATCACCTCTTCGGTGCGATCCAGCGTTGCACCGTCGGGCAGGCGCGAGAAGCCGACCAGATATTGCTTGTCCTGGCCCGGCACGAAGCCGCTCGGAACCTGCTGGAACAGGAAGGCGGTGAGGCCGACCAGCACCACGTAGAGCCCCATCACGGCGGCCTTGCCGGAGATCACCTTGGAGACGGTGCCTCTGTAGCTGTTCGAGGAGTAGGTGAAGGCACGGTTGAAGCGGCGGAAGAACCAGCCGAGGCTCTTTTCCAGGATGATCGTCAGCCGGTCCTTGGGCTCGTCATGCCCCTTCAGCAGCAGCGCCGAGAGTGCCGGCGACAGGGTCAGCGAGTTGACCGCCGAGATCACGGTCGAGATCGCAATCGTGAGCGCGAATTGCTTGTAGAACTGCCCGGTGAGGCCTGAGATGAAGGCGAGCGGCACGAACACCGCGATCAGCACCATCGCGATCGCGATGATCGGTCCCGACACCTCGCGCATCGCCTGATAGGTCGCGTCGCGCGGCGACAGCCCGCCTTCGATGTTGCGCTCGACGTTCTCGACCACGACGATSGCGTCGTCGACAACGATGCCGATCGCGAGCACCAGACCAAACAGGCTGAGCGCATTGATGGAGAATCCGAACACGTGCATCACCGCGAACGTGCCGACGATCGACACCGGCACGGCCAGCAGCGGAATGATCGAGGCGCGCCAGGTCTGCAGGAACAGGATCACGACCAGCACCACCAGCGCTATCGCTTCCAGCAGGGTGTGGATGACGGCCTCGATCGAGGAGCGTACGAACTGGGTGGGGTCGTAGACGATCTGGTAGGACACCCCTTCCGGCATGTTCTTCTTGATCTCCGCCATGGTCGCACGGACGTGGTCGGAAATCTCCAGCGCGTTTGAGCCCGGCGCCTGGAAGATCGGAATCGCGACCGCCTGCTTGTTGTCGAGCAGCGAGCGCAGGCCGTATTCGGACGCGCCAAGCTCGATGCGCGCGACATCACGAAGACGAACCACTTCGCCGCGCGTGCCCGTCTTGACCACGATGTCGCCGAACTGTTCTTCGTTGGCGAGCCGGCCTTCGGCATTGACCGAGAGTTGCAGGTCGATGCCTTTGACGTTGGGGGAGGAGCCGACCACGCCGGCGGCAGCCTCGACGTTCTGCGCCTGGATCGCCTTGACGATGTCGCTCGCGGTCAGGCCGTGCTCGGCCGCCTTCTGCGGATCGACCCAGACCCGCATCGAATAGTCGCCGGCGCCGTAGAGCTGGACGTCACCGACGCCGTCGATCCGCGCCAGGCGATCCTTGACGTTGAGCACTGCGTAGTTGCGCAAATACGTCATGTCGTAGCGGTTGTTCGGCGACAGCAGATGCACGACCATCGTCAGGTCGGGCGAGGACTTCTTGGTGATGATGCCGAGCTGACGCACCACGGCCGGCAGGCGCGGCTCGGCCTGCTGCACGCGGTTCTGAACGAGCTGCGTCGCCTTGTCGGGGTCGGTGCCGAGGCGGAATGTGACCGTCAGCGTCATCGCGCCGTCGGTGGTCGCCTGGCTCGACATGTAGAGCATGCCTTCGACGCCGTTGATCTGCTCCTCAATCGGCGTCGCCACCGTTTCCGCGATCACCTTGGGATTGGCCCCGGGATAGGTCGCGCGCACCAGCACCGAGGGCGGCACGACATCGGGGTATTCCGAGATCGGCATCGCGAACAGCGAGATCAGGCCGCCGAGGAAGATCAGGACCGAGAGCACGCCGGCGAAAATCGGACGATCAATGAAGAACTTTGAGAGATTCATGGCTTTGCCCCTGGGCAATGTCCCGCTGTTCTCCGACAGCTCCCCTCGTCATTCCGGGGCGTGGGCGAAGCCCGCGAACCCGGAATCCCGAGGTGAAGTGATCGGAGTTTTTAAACTTCTAGATTCTCAGGTGCGCAATTGCGCACCGTAGTTCGCGACTTCGTCGCGCCCCGAAATGACGTGACTTAGCGCTGCACCACGTCCTGGTTGCTGTGGTTGGAGGCCTGCTGCCCGCGCGCGCCCATCGCCGCCACCTCGGTCTTGAGGAGGGCGCCCGGACGCACACGCTGCAAGCCGTTGACGACGATGCGGTCGCCGTTCTTCAGCCCCGCCGTCACGATCCGCAGGCCATCAACGGAGCCACCGAGCGTGATCGGCCGATAGACCGCGCGGCTGTCGTCGCCGACCGCCATCACGAACTTCTTGTCCTGGTCGGTGCCGATCGCGCGCTCGTCGATCATCACCAGCGTTTGCTGCTTCGGCTGGCCCATGCGCACGCGCGCGAACTGACCGGGGATCAGGCGTCCGTCATCGTTCGGGAAGACCGCGCGGACGCGGATGGTGCCGCTCGAGCCGTTGACCTGGTTGTCGATCAGCTGGATGTGGCCCTTGGCCGAGAGGCCGCCTGAGGTCGCCATCTCCACCGGGATCTGGTCGAGATTGCCGCGCTTGCCGGAGGCGTCCGCGATCGAGTTCAGCGCGCGCAGCACGACCTCTTCATCCGCATCGAACGAGGCGTAGATCGGATTGACCGACACCAGCGAGGTCAGCACCGGGGAGGCCGTACCGGCTGCAACGAGATTGCCGACGGTGATCTCGAATTTGCCGACGCGGCCGTCCACAGGTGCGCGCACCTCGGTGTAGTCGAGATTGAGTTTTGCGGTCTGCAGCGTCGCTTCGGCCGCCTTCACATTGGCGATCGCCTCGCGGTTGGCGTTGTCGCGCTGATCATAGTCGCGTCGCGTGACCACGGCGTTGCCGACCAGCTGCGCGCCGCGCTCGAGCTCGCTCTGGGTAAAGACGACGCGCGCCTTGGCGGCTTCGAGCTGGGCCTTGGCCTTGTCGACCTCGGCCTCGTAAGGCGCGGGATCGATCTTGAACAGGACGTCGCCAGCCTTCACCAGCGCGCCTTCGGTGAAGTTGGTCGCCAGGATCGCGCCGGCAACGCGCGGACGAAGCTCGACGCGGTTGACGGCTTCCAGCCGGCCGGAGAAATCGTCCCACAGCACGGTTTGCTTTGGTTCGATCAAAGCGACCGTCACCGAGACGGCCTGTTCAGCTGCGGCCGCCGTTGCGGTCGCCTGCGCGGCACGGAAATAATGGCCGGTCGCCATCGAGCCGGCCGCGGCGAGGGCGCCAACGACAGCAACGCCTCCGAGAAGGCGGCGGATACGGCCGGGACGAGTGGTTTTTTGGGAGGGGGGCATTTGCGCGCTCCAGAAATGTAGTGTTCACTACAGATGTGGAGCTGGATATCGCAGCGCAAGATACTTATGTACCATTCACTAAGAAAATTGTAGCCGCTTACCGCAAGATTGGGAAGCGGGAAGAGAAAAGAAAGACAGAACAAATAGATAGGTTCTGGCGTTAGGTTGAGGGACGACGCCTAATCTGAGGAGATCAGTGACATGGCCATGGGACGCCCCCGCGAATTCGACGCTGAAATGGCGTTGGATCAGGCGATGGAAGTGTTTTGGCGCCATGGCTATGAGGGCGCCACGATTGCCCAGCTCACGGAGGCGATGGGCATCAACCCGCCGAGCCTCTATGCCTGTTTCGGCAACAAGGAAGGCCTGCTGAAGGCCGCTCTCGACCGCTACACCAAATTGCGCGGCGCCTGGATGGACGAGGTGGTGGCCGCGCCGACCGCTCGCGATGTCGCCGAGCGGATGCTGATGGGCATCGCCGAGAAGCAGACCGATCCCGCCAATCCACCCGGCTGCCTGCTCGTGCAGGGTGGCATCGCCTGCGGCACCGGCTCCGAGAACGTGCCCTTCGAACTCGCCGCGCGTCGCGCGCAGAATGAAGATCAGCTCCGCGACCGTTTTGTTCGCGCCAAGGCGGAAGGCGATCTCATCGAGACGTCCGATCCCGCCGCGCTCGCGCGCTATGTTTCGGCAGTCTCGGTCGGCATGGGCGTGATGGCCTCCTCCGGCTCCGACCGCGAGGCACTGCGGCAGGTCGCTGATGTGGCCGTGCAGGCGGTGGAGGCGCAGTCGGTGCGGGTGTAAGGCTTCCATAGCGATCAGTCCTGCGACCTCGCACAAGAGTAGGCAATGTTCGCCCTGACATTTCTCGGCACCTCGGCCAGCGTTCCATCCGGGGAGCGTAACCATCCGGCACTTCTTCTTGAGGTCGCGGGCCAGCGCATGCTCATCGACTGCGGTGAGGGGACGCAGCGCCAGCTGCTGCGGAGCGGCGCCGGCCTTCGCCGGATTGATCGCATCCTGCTGACGCATGGTCATCTCGACCACGTGCTCGGCATCCCCGGCCTGTTCTCGACATTGGGGCTACGGCAGGCGTCCGAAATGATGACCATGCACGGCGGGCCCGGCACGCTCGATCTCGTCATCCGCATGCTGGCAGGCCTGTGGGGCGAGGGGCGGGCGCCGATTTCCGTGCAGTTCGCGCCGCTGTCCGAAGGGCAGGTCGTCAACGCCGGCGATTTCAACATCGACTGTTTTCCGGTCCGCCATCGCGGGACCGATAGTTTTGGCTTCGTTTTCCAAAATCCCGCGCGCCGCCATCTCTTGGCCGATCGTCTCGCCGCACTTGGCGTGCCTGATGGTCCCCTGCGCGGCGAGCTGGCGGCGGGGCGACCCATCACCGTCGAAGGCGGCCGGACCATCGATCCCGAGGATGTTCTGGGGCCGCCGAGCGGTGGCAGGAAGCTGGTCGTGATCGGAGATACCGAGACCACCGAGGGGCTGTCCAAATACGTCGTGAACGCTGATCTGCTGGTGATCGAAGCGACGTTCCTGGATCGGGACGCGTCGACGGCACGGGACTATGGCCATCTCACCGCGGCAGAGGCGGCCCGGTTTGCTGCGGCGAACAACGTGCAGCAACTCGTGCTCACGCATCTGTCGGGCCGCTATGAGGACGACGAGATCCTTGCCGAGGCGGCAATGATCTTTCCGAATGTCCGGATCGCCGCGGACTTCGATCGTATCGTTGTTTAGGCAGTCCGTTGCACGGCCATTAATCTTACTTGTCAAGGTTGACGCGAGTTCATTCCCGCGGCCCTGCGCCAGCGCGATATTTTCGAGGATCGGAAATCAGCTCGTATTGAGAGTACTTATGTCCCGTTCCGTTGAATTGATCGTCGAAGGCTATGTGAGGCTGAACGATCGCGACGCGCTGGAAGATATTTTAGCTCACCGTCAGGATCTGCTTCGGCAACTGGTCTCGGTGACCGGCGTCGATCCCAAGCAGACCATCGCGCAGGTGAGTGAGGAAATCACCATTATCGAGACCGGACTTGCGACGCTCGTGCCGGAATAGCCATCGCTCCGATGGAAGACGCGCTCAGCTCGACAGGCCTGACTTGATCGCGAGCTCCTGCACTTTGCCCGTCAACTGCATCAGCTTTGGCAGCGCCCGGTCGCGGAAGGTCGGCATATCCATGCGCATCGCATCCACGGTGACGCTTAGTCCTGCGATGACGGAACCCTGCGCGTCGAGGATCGGCGTCGCCAACGTGCGCAACCCATAGGCGTTCTCGCCGTCGGAGACGGCGTGGCCTTTCTTCTTCACCTGATCAAGCCGCGTCAGCAAGGCATCGAGATCGGTCAGCGTCCGCTCCGACAGCTTGACGCGGGGACGCGATTCCAGCCGTGCGATCTGCTCGTCGCGCTGGAGGTGCGCAAGCATGACATGGCCGAGCGCCGCGCTATAGGCGGGGATGCGCGCGCCCGGCCTGCGATCCATCTTGTAACGATCGAGGCCTGCACTGACGCGCGCGAGATAGATCACATCGCCGCCATCGAGCATGCCAAGCGAGGCTGCATCGCCGGCCTCGGGCACGAGATCGCGCAGCATCGGCTCGACGATGGTGCGCAACGATCCGTGCGACAGCACGGTGTAGCCGAGATCGAGACAGGCGACGCCAAGGCGGAACCGGCGGCTCTGCGGCACGGCCTGGAGATAGCCGAGCTCGATCAGGGTCTGGATCAGCCGGAACGTCGTCCCGCGGTCGAGATCCGCGCGGGCGGCAACTTCACTCAGCGTGAGCTCGAAAGCCTCGCTGGTGAAGCTCTTGAGCACCGCGAAGGCCTTGCCGACGGAAGCGACGTAATTCTTGGGGTTATTCTTGGGGTTTTTGGGCTCGGGCGTTTTCGCAGATGTCTCCGATGTCCGCTTCAAAGCCCTCTTTTCGACCTTGGCCATGTCTCAATGCCCTGTCATGACAGCCACAGCCCTTGACGCGGCGGCAGCCTGCTCCTACCAACAAGATAGATTATAACAAATGTTCGCATTCCGAACAACATCGATCTGACGATCGGAGGAAGCTTTGTCGACATCATCGCTGCACCCCCAGTCCTTGCATCCGCATGGCGTGTTCTCCGCCGCGTTGACGCCGCTCGATGCCGAGCTCGCGCCCGATCATGCGCGCTTCCTCGCGCATTGCCGCTACCTGCTGGATGAAGGCTGCGACGGCATCGCCATGCTCGGCACCACAGGGGAGGCGAACTCCTTCTCGCTCTCCGAGCGCACCGCGCTGCTGGAGGCCGTGATCGCCGGCGGCATCAAGCCGAACCAGCTGCTGCCGGGCACCGGCGTCGTCGCGTTCACCGAGACCATCGCATTGACGCGTCACGCCCTGTCGGTCGGCGTCGAGACCGTGGTGATGCTGCCGCCATTCTACTACAAGAACGTCAGCGACGACGGCGTCTATGCCGCCTATAGCGAGATCATCCAGCGCATCGGCAATGCCAGGCTCAGGATCGTGCTCTATCACATCCCTCAGATGTCGATGCAGCCGATCTCGCATGCGCTGATCGAGCGGCTGCGCAAGGCCTATCCGTCGACCATCGTCGGCATCAAGGATTCCTCCGGCGATTTCGCCAACATGACCGCGATGGTCGAGCGCTTCGAGGGCTTCTCGGTGCTATCAGGTGCCGACCCGCTGCTGCTGCCGCTCTTGCGCAAGGGCGGTGCGGGCTGCATCACCGCGACCTCGAACCTCGTTGCGCGCGATCTCGCCTATGTCTTCAAGCATTTCCGTGACAGCGACGACGACGCGGCGCTCAAGGCGGCGCAGGCGCGGATCGTGAAGGCGCGTGAACTGGTCTCGCGTTTTGCGCAGATGCCTTCGTTGAAGGCTTTGGTCGCCGAGCGCACCGGTCACGCCGGCTGGGAGCGCCTGCGGCCGCCGCTGGAGACCCTCCCGGCGGCTCAACGGAAAGAGCTGCTGGCGAATGCCGAAGCATTCGCGAGGGCTGCTTAGGGCTCGGCTCGAGAGCGGCACAACGATGATCACCGTTCGCCTGCTTGCCGACGATCTCACCGGTGCGCTCGACACCGCGGCGGAGTTTGTCGGCCTGTGCGGACCGTTTGATGTGATCTGGTCGGATGCGCCTGCGGCCTCAGGCTCGCAAAGCCTTGCGTTCGACAGCGGTACGCGCGAGCGTTCGAAAGCGGAGAGCGTCGAGACTGTCGCCCGGCTGGCGCCGCTGCTTCGCGACGGCACGATCGCCTACAAGAAAGTCGACAGCCTGCTCCGCGGCGCCTGGGCCGCCGAGCTCGGGGCGTGCCTGAGCACTGGCCATTGGGCGTCCTGCGTGGTCGCGCCTGCGTTCGACTATCAGGGGCGCCGCACCGTCGGTGGTCAACAATTCGCGCGGACTCAACAGGGTGACTGGCACCGGGTCGGCGACAATCTCGTCGATCAGTTGAAGCAGGACGGCATCGAGGCGCGACTGGCAGGTAGCGATACGCCGGCGCAGGGCGGCGTCCAGGTGTTCGATGCCGAAAGCGATTTCTGTCTCGATCGCGTTGTCGAGATGGGGCGTCGCATGCCAGGACCCGTGCTCTGGTGCGGCAGCGGCGGCTTGGCCGGCGCGCTCGCCCGCAATCATCGGGCAGATAATTCGGCTGAATTGAAGCGGCCGGTGCTCGGGCTGTTCGGCTCCGATCAGCCAGCCACGGCATCCCAGCTCGCCGCCTGCGGCGACGCAACGCTTGCACTGGCTGAAGGCGAGGGCGGTGCGGCCGTTCAGCGCAAGCTGGCGGACGATCATGTGGCCCTGGTCAAGTTCGCGCTTTCCGGCGGCCTCTCGCGTGCCGAGGCAGCGCGGCGGATCGCGCATGAATTGACGACGCTGACCGCCGCGCTCGATCCACCGGGAACGCTGATCGTTGCCGGCGGCGAGACGCTGAAGGCCGTGTGCCTTGCGCTCGGCGCGCAGGCGCTTGAGGTCACGGGACGCATCGTGCCGGGTCTGCCGCGCTCGACGCTGCAAGGCGGCCGCTGGGCCGGCGTCGACGTCATCTCGAAATCCGGAGCCTTCGGCGCGCGCGAGCTGTGGCGCGATCTGCTGCGGGACAATCATTTGCTCAACATGGAGAGACCGTCATGACCTCTCGTCATCTTGCCATCACCATGGGCGATCCCGCCGGGATCGGGCCGGAGATCATCGTCAAGGCCTGCGTGGGGTTGAAGGAGCGGATCGCGACCGGCGACCTGCGCCTGCTGATCATCGGCAGCGGCACGGCGCTGGACGGCGCAAAGGCCGCGCTCGGCGCTGATATTGCGATCCCGCAAGTCACGGCCGACGATCGCGACTGGCCAAACCTTTGCTATCTGCAAGCCGACGCTGAGGGCGATCCGATCAAGCCGGGCGTGCTCAGCGCCGATGGCGGCCGCTTTGCCTACAAGGCGATCGAGCAGGGCGTCCGTCTCACCCAGGCCGGCCGCACGGCGGCGATTGTCACGGCGCCGCTCAACAAGGAAGCGCTCAACAAGGCCGGCTATCATTTCCCTGGTCATACCGAGATGCTGGCGCATCTCACCGGCGTACGTGGCTCGGTGATGCTGCTCGCCCACGGCAACATGCGCGTCAGCCACGTCTCGACTCATGTGGCGCTGGAGGACGTGCCGAAGCGCCTGACGCCGGAGCGGCTGCGCATGGTGATCGACCTCACCAACGACGCGCTTTTGCGATTGGGCATCGCCAAGCCAAAGATCGCGATCGCTGCGCTCAATCCGCATGCCGGCGAAGGCGGCCTGTTCGGCCGGCAGGACATCGACGTCTCCGCGCCGACGATTGCCAAGGCGGTCGCCGACGGTCTCGACGTCGTCGGCCCCGTGCCTGGAGACACCATCTTCGTCAAGCTGCGCGCCGGCCAGTACGATGCGGCTGTCGCGATGTACCACGATCAGGGGCACATTCCCGTCAAGCTGCTCGGCTTCCAGGTCGACCCGGCCACCGGCCGCTGGCAGGAGCTCTCCGGCGTCAACATCACGCTGGGCCTGCCGATCATCCGCACCTCCGTCGATCACGGCACCGCTTTCGACATCGCCGGCAAGGGCATCGCCAACGAGCATAGCCTGATTGAGGCCATCGACTACGCCGAGCGGCTTGCCGCCGGCAGCACCGCATCCAAGTCTTGAGATCGAGCCCGAGATGACCAACGCTTTCACGCCCATCGAAATCCTTCGCCCGACCATCCTGGAGTTCGGCAACGGCACGATCACAGCCGCCGCTCGCTTCGCCGAGCGGATCGGCGCCAGGCGGCCGCTGGTGATTTCCGATCCCTTCAATGCGCGCCGCGTCGATACGCTGGCGCTGCCGGGGGCCGTGAAGGTGTTTGGCGAGGTCAAGCCAGAGCCTGACCTGCCCAACCTCGAAAAGGTCGTCGCGATGGCGCGCGAAATCAAGCCCGATCTCGTTGTCGGCTTCGGCGGCGGCAGCGCGATGGACCTGGCAAAACTGGTCGCGGTGATGTGCACGGGCGACGTCGCCTTTGCCGACATCGTCGGGCCGGAAAAGGTCGCCGGCCGCAGCGTCGCGCTGATGCAGATCCCGACGACCTCGGGCACCGGCAGCGAGGCTGGCACCCGCGCGCTCGTCACCGATCCCGTCAGCCAGAACAAGCAGGCGGTGCAGAGCCGCTTCATGCTGGCCGATATCGCCATCGTCGACCCCGATCTGACGATGACCGTGCCGAAGGAGATCACGGCCGCCACCGGCGTCGATGCGCTGGCGCATTGCGTCGAGGCCTACACCAGCCGCAAGGCGCATCCGACGATCGATCTCTATGCGCTCGAAGGCGCGCGGCTGGTCGGGCAATATCTCAAGCGCGCGGTAGCCGATGGAAACGATCGCGAGGCCCGCGCCGGTCTTTCGCTGGCCTCGCTCTATGGCGGCTATTGCCTGGGTCCGGTGAACACCACGGCCGGTCACGCCGTGGCCTATCCGCTCGGCACGCGGCACCACATTGCCCATGGTCTTGCCTGCGCGATGATCTTTCCGCACACGCTGGCGTTCAACATGCCGGCGGTGCAGGAAAAGACTGTGGCCGTGCTCGCAGCGCTCGGTTTGCCCGAGCAGAACGATCCGAAGCATGCATTCGATGCGACCTACGCGTTCTGCAAAAATCTCGGCGTCGAGATGCGGCTGTCGGCCCTCGGCGTGCCCAAGACTGATCTCGGCGTCATGGCTGATGAGGCGCACGCGATCAGGCGCCTGCTCGACAACAACCCGCGCGATCTGAGCCGGGATGCGATCCTTGAGATGTACGAGGTCGCGTTCTAACTTCCTGCAACCGTGTACGGTGCTGAAACATCCGTTTTTTCCCGAGCCAAAGTGTGTGGGCTTCAGCACAGCGAAAGCCAGGAGCACCGCCACAAGCAAAAAAATCGCTTGACGAAGTCTGAATTGGCCCTTAGGAGCCCGGGCCGAACTGAAGAGATGACCATGCTGAAGATAGCTTTACATAGCGATATCACCGCCGCCGCACGGCGACTGCAAAGGCAGTCGTATCCGTGGGCGATGCCGTGCGTCGTCAATAGCCTCTTTAGCGATACCCGCTCCGAATCCGGAATCGGATCGGAAAAGTAAGTCGGCAGCAGGTCTAACCTCTGCCGAAAAGGCAGAGAGCAAAGACCCCGCGCAAGCGGAAACCGACTCCAAATCTCCCTGCCTTACACGCGTTGGCTGACAGACCTCATGCATAAGTCTGTCCTTTGTCTGGTGGTCATTGCGACCGGTCTCCAGCATAGAAGAATTAATTCGCTGGTTTCGTTCAGTGACAGGACGCGCCCCTCGTAAGGTCGAGACGGTTGTTTGATTCAGCCAACCAGCACCATGCTCCAATAGTCCAATCGGTAGAGACGATGCGCTTAGAACGCATGCGATGCAGGTTCGAATCCTGCTTGGAGCACCAATTGCCTGAGTAGCCCAACGGCAGAGGCCGCTTGCTCAAAACAAGTTCAGGTGCAGGTTCAACTCCTGCCTCAGGCACCATGCTCCGTGAGCCAGATGGGAAGGCACCGGTTTTACACGCCGGCAAGACGCGGCTCGATCCCGCGACGGAGTACCATTCACGCGTCTTTAGCTCAGTGGCAGAGCGCTTGCCCGACACGCAAGCTGCCCGGTGTTCGATTCACCGAAGACGCACCATCATGGTCCCATAGCACAATGGAAGTGCATCCCCCTGATAAGGGGAAGACGTCGGATCGTAACCGGCTGGGACTACCAACAGGAGAAGGACGATGACCGAAAAGTTGCCGGACGGCGTGCATCGTCTTTCCGACGAAAGCGCCGAGATCCTGCGCCGCGTCGCAGAGAAGAGCGCAGAGAGAACAGCGAAGCACCTCAAACGCGCGTCCTAGTGGACCGCGAGTAGGAAAGTAGAACGCTGGCCTTTTAACCCATGAGAACACGGGGCAGTACCGTGGCGGTCCACCAGTCAGACGAACTCAAGTTCATTTTAGATTCCGCAAAGGGCGGATCGACGAGGCGAAAGATCAAGACGACCAAGCTTCCAACGTCTCTTGAAGAGCGGAAGGAGCTGGATCGGCAGCTTTCGACGAAGAAGCCTGTCAAGCACGTCGATCCGTCTGACAAGTAGAATACATCCTTAGCATAGTGGCAGTGCGCTGGCTTCTTAACCCATGAGGGCGGAGTTCGATTCTCCGAGGATGTACCAACATCGTGTCTGTAGCCCAACGGTAGAGGCGTTGCCCCGAGAAGGCATTCAGTCCGGGTTCGAATCTCGGCAGACACACGGCCGCTTATGCATCAGGTGAGGCAGCGTCACTGTCCATGACGTGAGGCGGGATCGTTCCCCGCAGCGGTCGCCATTTTCCAGGGTGAAGCTCGTGAGAAGAGTACCGGCCTTGGAAGCCGGATGACGGTGGGCGGATCACCGCACCCTGACCATCAGCACGTCGAGCCAGATGGGACGGCCGGCTGCTCATAACAGCCAGAGGACCAGGTTCGATCCCTGGGACGTGCACCAGTGAAGATCATCGCGAAGTATGCCGAGAACATGCACCCGCCAATGCTGACCTTGGCGATACATGATGCGCCACACCGGCGCATGCACATCCGGACGATTGTGCAATATCGCGAGTTCATCCGCGATGCGTGTTCGAGGGCCGGCATCGCTACGCCGATGAACCATCCGATCGATCTGTCTGTCTTCTTCGTCAATCCGTCTTCTCCCGACCTTGGCAACGCTTATCTGGCGCTGGAGCAGGCGCTTGATGGCGCAACGTTGAAATCTCCAGGGATCGTGACTGACGATGGGCTGATTCAGAAGGTGACGATGTCGAAATACTTCCCGCAAGGGAAAAAGAAGTAGCGGTCTCTTAGCTTAACTGGATAGAGCGCGGCCCTCCGAAGGCCAAGGTCGGGGTTTGAGTCCCTGAGAGATCACCAACATGGATGCTTGCGAGGGCGGCCCCTCAAACGGTCCTGAAAACCGTGCCCCGGCAACGGAGACTGATCGACACAGTGAGCATCCGCCATGGAGGGTTAACCCGGAAGGTCTGGGCGTCGCTTGGAAAGCGAATGGTGCGGCAACGCATGGGATTCGTGTTCTCAGCCCTCCGCCAACATTGGTGAGCTAATCGGTCAGGGACCGACGCCCGTTCGAAGCGGGATGGACGCGACAGCGTTGGGGATCGGGACCTCAGCTCACCGCCAATTCTGTGCAGCTCGGACGTAAAGCGCGCATGCGAGAGAGTTGGAAGCCTCGCACTTTTATTGCGGACGAGTGGAACGGACAACCATTCCAGTCTCATACACTGGCGATAGCGGGTTCGACTCCCGCGTTCCGCAACCAACATGCCTCGGTATGCTGCTAGGGACGCAGCACGGTCTGTAAAACCGATGCCTATGCGCTGGCTGGGATCGTTACCCTGACGAGGCACCACGCGGACAAAAGATTACGGAAGTCGGGGAGTGCGCCACACTTCCAGCCCGGGTTCGAGTCCCGGTGTCCGCACCATCTTGCTGGAATAGCTCAGTGGTAGAGCGGCACGTTGAAGCCGTGCGCGTCGGTGGTTCAAGCCCATCTTCCAGCACCACGATCGGGGACTGCGCCGGGGCGCAGCGATGCCTTGCAAGCAACGCGGGGAGGGATCGACACCCTCAGTCTCCACCAGGTTCCGGAAGGCGAGCAAGGTGCACGCGGGCGTCTGTTAAACGCAGTTCAGGCAGGTTCGATTCCTGCTCCGGGAGCCATAGGGAGCCGTCGTTGACTGGCCAGGATCTTCAGTTCTCGATCTTCGGTTCTCAACCGGAGGGAGCGGGATCGATACAAGCCGGCTCCACCATCATGCACACGTAGCCCTCCTGCCTACGAAGCAGGACAAAGGTAACTGGACGGAAGATGCGTGTTCGACTCACGCCGTGTGCTCCATCAGGGTGAAAGATTGCGGAAGTCGGCAATCCTCGGATGCTTGCAGTGCAGGTTCAACTCCTGCCATCCTGACCATTTTGAAGTAAGCTATCGCAGGAGGCGAAAATGAGATCAGATCCCTATCAAGAGCGAGCCAGACAACTTTGTGTGGCTGCCGGCGTCGATCCGGACTCCCGCGTTGGCGAGGGCCGCGGACAGCCTGCCTGGTGCGCGTATCGGGACGCTGCGCGAAGAGAGCATCTTGCCCGCGAGTCCATTGCGGCCGCAAACGAGATCGCTCATCTGCGTCCGCAGGAAGATCGCTTCCAGGATGCGCCGCTGAAGATCTTTGGGCAGCACGAGGATGCGACCATCGCCCAGATGCGCAACTGCATGGCCGTCGGCAATGTTGTGTCCGGCGTGATCTGCGCCGATGGTCATCTCGGATACGCTCAGCCCGTCGGCGGGGTCATCGCTTACGAGAAACAGATCAGCATCTCGGGCGTCGGCTTCGATATCGGCTGCGGCAACATGGCGGTACGACTCGACACACACTTCGACGACATCGCGGCGATTGTCCCCGCGATCATTCGCGACGTCGCCAAGGTGATCTCGTTCGGCGTCGGCCGTGCCAATGCCGAACGGGCCGAACACGAGTTGTTCGACGATGGCGATGCGTGGCGTGAGAGCGATATGGAATCCTACCGCCAGAAGGCGGCTAGCCAGCTAGGTACGGTTGGATCAGGTAATCACTATGTCGACCTCATGCGCGACGAGGAAGGCTTCGTCTGGATTGGCGTCCACTTCGGAAGCCGCGGCCTCGGGCACACTTCGGCGACGCGTTACCTCAAGGCCGCCGGCGGCAAGGACGGCATGCATGTCCCGCCCGCCGTGGTCGACGAGGATTCCGAACTCGGCCGCCGCTACATCGCGGCCATGGAACTGGCCGGCCGCTACTCCTACGCGGGCCGGGAATGGGTCGTGGAGCGCGTCCGGAAGATCATCGGCGGCAGCGTGACCGAGAGCGTCCATAACCACCACAACTATGCCTGGCGTGAGACTCACGACGGCAAGGATTTGTGGGTGGTTCGCAAGGGGGCGACCCCGGCGTTTCCAGGTCAGAAGGGTTTCGTCGGCGGGTCGATGGGTGATGACGCCGTCATTCTCGAGGGCGTCGATAGTCCGCAGGCCAAGGCTTCTCTCTATTCGACCGTTCACGGCGCCGGACGCGTGTTCGGGCGAAAGGAGGCGAAGCGGCGCTTCTCGCGCTCCGAGATGGATCAGTGGCTCAACGAACGTGGCGTCACATTGATCGGTGGTGACCTCGACGAGAGCCCAATGGCCTATCGCCGCTTGCCCGACGTGTTGGCGCAGCACGCCGGCACTGTACGCGTCCTGCATACGCTGCGGCCTTTCGCCGTTGCAATGGCGGGCGAGGGCGAGTTTGACCCGTTCAAGGATTGATGGGGCGTAAGCGCCCCATCAACATCGCCTCTTAGCTCGAATGGCAGGGCGTCGCCCTACCCACGTTTCGAAACCGCGAGAGGCAGCCAATGGTGCAGTGGCGAAATGGGAACGCCGCAGTCTGCAAAACTGACGATGAGCCGGTTCGATCCCGGCCTGCATCTCCAACCGGCCTGCATCATGTCCCGGTAGCCGGCGCGATCTTCTAAGTCGCGAGACCGTAGCGGAGCTGAAAACGCGGGTTCAAATCCTGCTCGGGACTCCATCTCGACGTAGCTCAACAGGACAGAGCCACCGCCTCCTAGGGCATGATCCGGAAAAGTGTGCAGCGGTATTCCGAAAAGATCATGCTCAAACATAAGCGGTTGCGTGGGCGTTCGAACAGTCCCGTCGAGACCAATATGGAGGGCTAACCAGGCGGGGCCTGGAGACGCCTGCTAAGCGTTCTGCGGGTTCGCCCGTGCTGATCGTGCCAGCAGCCCTCCGCCATGCGGGCATGGGATAGATGGATGTCCACCAGTCTTCCAAACTGAGGAGGCGAGATCGTTGCTCGCTGCCCGCTCTAATCATGCTCCGTTGGTGCAATGGCTAGCATCTCGGTCCTTCAAACCGAAGAAGACGGATCGAAACCGTCACGGAGCACCAGCCGGTTCGTTCAACGGCAGGACGCGGGACTTTGAATCCCGGTACGAAGGTTCGACTCCTTCACCGGCTACCAACAGACGCTCTCCCTCCGGCGAGGATGCTGCTCTCATAAGGCAGCCAGGCGCGATCGACACGCGCGTGAGCGACCATGCTGGCTATGCTCGATGGCAATGGGCGGTCCGGCTGTGAACCGGGAGCATTCAGTTCGAATCTGAAGGCCAGTACCATCTACGAGAGTGGTGTAGCGGCAACATGCCGGTCTCCAAAACCGTGCGTCGAGGGTTCAAATCCTTCCTCTCGTGCCAAATGAACCGGCCCTTCACGGAAGTGTGGGGTCAGAGCCAGCGGGCCGCGATCCATACACAGCCGCGCTTGCCAGCCCAGGGCTGAGCGGGTAGAAGGCTGCACGCCTGAGCCGTGATTTGCGCTATCAGCGCTTCCGGCCGCAGTCGGACAAATCAATAAGCCCTTGAATTTGTTCGGCTATTCCGTTGGGGAATGGTGTAACGGTAGCACAACAGACTCTGACTCTGTTTGTCTTGGTTCGAATCCAGGTTCCCCAGCCAGCGCCTAAGTCCTTCAAAATATTGCAATATTTCGCATTTTTGTCGTTTGATTTTTGCGATCTTTGTGTCGCGCCTGTCGCGCTGAAATCCAGGGGAAATTCAGTGCCTCAAGTAGGCTCGTGGCGGCTCGGCGCGACACGAGGCGCAACAGGGCTGTGAATAGGTCGGATAGCATTCAAGCTGCGTCCTGCGTGCGGAGCGCCTGTGTCACTATCGATCGTTGATTCGTTGCTAGCCATTGTCACTGTTCAATTTGAGACGCCATGACAGCTCACAAGCTCAACAACTCCACTCACGCAGCACCGGTGGTCGCAACATTGCGATGTCCTCACTGCGGTCACGTCGGAGCGTTTCCAGGCCCCGCCAATTGTAGCGACGTAAGTTGGCAGGAATCTTCGAGGATGGCAGATGGTAGATTGAACTCCGTGCCATTCGCCGCTGGGGTGCGCATATGCCCGAATCCCACGTGTCGCAGTTTGGTTCACGTCGTGCTCCGACAAGGAGAGCTTTGCGAAAGCTTCCCTCCAGAAGTTATCGATTTCGACTCAACTAATTTGCCTCCACCGATCCTTAGTTCGCTGGAAGAAGCGATCAAAGCCCACGCCGCAGGTTGTTTCAAAGCTTGCGCCCTAATGGTGCGGAGAGTGCTCGAAGACCTTTGCGACGATAAAAACGCTACAGGAGGAGACCTGAGGGCACGGCTTGCAGTGCTCGGGCAAAATGTGCTTGTGCCGAAGGATCTCTTGGACGCGGCCGACGAATTGCGCTTACTCGGAAATGATGCGGCACACATCAAAGCGAAGAACTACGACGCCATTGGCAAGGACGAAGCTGCGCTCGCCATCGAGTTAGCGAAGGAATTGCTGAAAGCCGTGTATCAGTACACGAGCTTGGTAAGCAAATTGAGGGCGCTAAAAAAACCTTAAAGCCATAAGAGAGAATAAGGTGTTCAAAAATTTTTCACTCAGCACCGTGCTCACCATAGTCGGCGCGCTTGTTGTGGGCGCGCTTGGCTCGGGGCTTTGGGAAATTCTTTTCAAGCCGACGTTAAATGGGCTTAGCAGCTTTCTGCTAAGTGTTGCAACGCTAGGAATTCAATCAGTCAGAGACAGCTTGTATTTGGAGGCCGCGAAGGGCCAACTGGACCGCGCGGGGATCTTCGCTTCATTCTTGACTACTATGTTTATGTGCTCATCCTTCGCACTAGTGAGCATGTTTACCCTGACTTGGACTGGCCGCACACTACACAGGGCAACCCGCGACTTTAATCTTGTACAGGCCGCAAAGCTTCTCAGTGAAGATAGCGCGATTTACCGCCTTCGCCGGTTAGTGAGACTATTTCGGATTGCTTTTATCCTACTCATCGGATCGATCGCATTGATAACTGGTACCAGCTGGATAACCCTCATTCGTGAAACCTACATAATGAATACAGTCGCCTATCTCCAACAATCCCAAACCATTGTTGGGCCCTTTCTAACAGATCGCGAGCGTGCAACGATCGCCTCGGAAGTTGCGCAGATGAAGTCTAGGGCCGACTTCGATGTGATGGTGTCCAGACTCAGCAAGATTGCTGAAGAGAACAAAGTAAAACTATCCGCATTCGCTCCATTCTGAACTGCCTAAATCATCAGCTGCTCAACTATCGTCCATGGCCCCGACGTCGTCCACCAGATCCCGTAGCTCACAGCCAACACGATGTCATCGTGCTTCCCGGTTTCAGGCGGTCCCGCAGGTCTGAATTCCCTCTGATCCGTCCGTCCGGCGCGTCACCGCTCGCGACGGTTGGCCTCACCGGAAAAATGTGCCTTCGCGCGTCGGATCGGCGCGCGCATCATCGTCCTTGGGAGACCCAAGCCAAGGAGATCCGTGATGCCCTATGTCGATGGTTTCGTGCTCGCCGTGCCGAAGGACAACATCGAAGCCTACAAGGCGCTGGCGCGAACGGCGTGCGCGGTGTGGATGGAGCATGGCGCGCTCGATTACGTCGAATGCATCGGCGATGATTTGCCCTATGGCACCCTCACGTCGTTTCCGCGCGCCGTGATGGCGAAGGAGGACGAGGTCGTGGTGTTCTCCTGGATCGTCTATCCGGACCGGCAGATCCGCGATGCCGTCAATGCCAAGGTTATGGCCGACGAGCGGTTCAAGAGCTTTGGCATGCCGTTTGATGGCAAACGCCTGATCTATGGCGGCTTCACGACGCTGCTGCAGGCGGGTGAGATGGCGGGCTGAGCGCATGCTTTATCCGTGACGCCTCTCCGGCCGCTATATCCAATCCAATCGAGGAAGTCTCAACCATGCTCACCGTCTATGGCGAAGGTCGTGGCTTCCGTGTTGTTTGGCTGCTCGAGGAATTGGGATTGGCTTATCGGCTGCGCCCGGTCGATCTGTTCGCGGTTGAGAATGATCGCGACTTCCTCGCCATCAACCCAGCCGGCTTCATTCCAGCGCTTCAGGACGGCGAGACGATCATGGTCGAGTCGATCGCCATTCTTCAGTACCTGCTCGCGCGTTACGGCTCGGGTTCGCTTGGCGTCGACCCGGATGATCCTGCCTTCGCGTCCTATCTGCAATTTCTCCATCTGGGCGAGGCCGGGCTCGCCGGGCCGATGAATGCCGTCATCGTCGGCCGCCAATTCGCGCCCGAGGCCGAGCGGAATGTCCGGGTGACCCGCTGGGCACGCGAGACCTTCGAGAGCCGGCTGGGTTTGGTTATCCGTCGCCTCAAGGATCACCCCTATCTCGCCGCCGACCGGTTCACGGCCGCCGACATCTCGGTGAGCTACGCCCTTTTGCTCGGCCTGCGAACCGGCAACTACGTTCCCGGTTCTGTCGAGCGGGACTATCTCGCCCGCACGACGGCACACCATGCCTATGCCCGGGCGATGGAGAGCTGCCAGGCCACCAAGGCCTGGGCGGCACGATCACCGGGATTGTAGTGCTGGCTTCATCGGCCCGTCGGGCAAAACACCCAAAAGCGCCGTCAATCCCTCGTTGCAAAAATATTCCACTTTACCGAAATTCGGATTTGTCGTATGCGTCTGACATCCCAGCCCACCAAAGGGGCGGTCGTACGTCGTCACGAACGCGGGCTGGGGATGCGGTGGACGCGGGCAGCGCCGTCGCGGATGTTTGTGGCAGGGCGGGGCAGTGGATTGAGCCGAGCCCTGTGAGCCGCATGCAAGCCGCGTTGTACGAACGGCGCCGTGTCCTGCGAAGCCCCTTCGGGCGAAGCGGGATCTGCTCGCGTACGGCGAAACCGTGTGGTCCTGGCCGTCGTCGCTACGGTCAAGCCTTCGCGAAGCCTCGTCACGTCAACCGGCGTGATGCGGCGCATTTCGCTGAGGTGACGGAGACAAGAGGAATTCGTCTCCGGGGAGAGCGCGCATAGGCCGTCAAACCATCGCGCAGGGAAGGCCGAGTTTCGGTTGCCCTGTGTTTCCCCTGTGCATTGCGTGTGCATCATTTTCGCATGGGGGTCTTATGGGTGCCAGCCGGCGCCCGGTCTTCCCTGCGCCCTTTCTTCGGAGAGGGTGTGAAGAGAAGCGCATGACTCGGGCGAAACAGGCCGCGAGATCGCGATGCCGTGTCCGCCGTTCGACAGCTAACCTATCGGGGAAGCGAATGACCGACTTCAGCCTGAAGCAGCAACAGCAGGCAGCCCGCAAGGCGCGTCTCCATCTCTTTCGATCGAAGCGACAGCGGTCCGGGATCGTTGAGGATCGCGTTGACCAGCGTGCCCAGCACGACCTGCAAGCCGAATGCCATGGTGCGGGTCTTGGCGGCCCTGCGGCCCTTCCCCATCGACGGCAGCAGGAGAGGGGTGGCACGTTCTGTGGTCGCCTTGGCCAGCGCCTTGAATGGCGTCCATTTGTCCGGGCGGGTGTCGTCATGCTGAAGTGCGGCGCGCAACACGCCCTCGTGGTGGCGCATCCAGACGATGATGCCGCTGACGATGATGTGGCAGAGCTTGTCGAGGTCCGTGTCGGGCGAGGGGCGTCGGATCTCGCCGAGCCGTTGCTCGCCGTCACGTGTCGCCAGCGCCATGAGCGCGTTGAAATAGGCCTCCTTGCTCTCGAAGCGGCTGTAGAAGGCGCCGACCGTGACGCTGACCTCAGCGCAGAGCGTCTCGATCGAAAGTTCGGCGAGGCTTCGCGTGCGCAGCAATTCGGCGCCGGCGCGGAGCAGGGCCAGTGTCGTCTCGCGGCTGCGCTTCTGGCGTGACGGGGCGACTCCCGGGAGGTCGAAATCGCGGGATCGGGAGTCGTCGGAAGATGGCCGCGTTCGCGCTTGCATTCGCCCTAAATGATAATCATAATTCGGATTATATTTTAGGATGAGACGAGCCGCGGGTCAACCGCGAGGGCCGGACAGGGAGCAACAGATGAGCGCAGGCAGCGGCACGCCGTTCCGCGGCACCGTCGGCAAGACGGTTGCGGAGTCGAAGCCCTGGTGGCCGGAGGCCGTGAAGCCGCCGGCGGGCGCGCCGAACATTCTCATCGTGCTGTTCGACGATGTCGGCTTCTCCGATTTCGGCTGCTACGGCTCGGCGATCAGGACGCCGACCATTGACAGGCTCGCCGCGGAGGGCTTGCGCTATTCAGGCTTCCACACCACCGCGATGTGCTCGACGACGCGTGCGGCACTGCTCACCGGGCGCAATCATCATTCGGTCGGCGTCGGGTGCCTCGCCAATTTCGATTCGGGCTACCCTGGATATCGCGGCAAGATCGCGCGCGAGGCGGGGACGCTCGCCGAGATGCTGCGCGTGCACGGCTATCGCAACTACATGGTCGGCAAGTGGCACGTCACGCCGCTGACCGAGAGCGGCGCGACCGGTCCGTTCGACGGCTGGCCGCTGGGCCGCGGCTTCGACCGCTTCTACGGCTTCCTCGACGCCGAGACCGACCAGTACGCGCCCGAGCTCGTCTCTGACAACACGCATATCGATCCTCCGGGCACTTATGCCGACGGCTATCATCTGACCGAGGATCTGATCGACCAGGCGATCCGCTTCATCGGCGATCACCATGCCGACCGGCCCGACATTCCCTGGCTGACCTGGGTCGCGCTCGGCGCCTGCCATGCACCGCATCAGGCGCCGGTCGATATCATCCGCAGCTACGATTCTGAGTTCGTGCACGGCTGGGATGTCGAGCGCGAACGGCGGCTGGCGCGCCAGAAGGCGATGGGGCTGGTGCCGCAGGAGACGCGGATGCCTGCTCGCAACGACGGCGTGAAGGCCTGGGAAGATCATTCCATCGACGAGCGCCGCGTCTTCACGCGGCTGCAGGCGGCCTTCGCCGGCATGCTCGATCATTCCGATCGGCATCTGGCGCGTCTGGTCGCATTCCTCGACACGGCCGACATTCGCGACAACACCGTCATCATCGTGATGTCCGACAATGGGGCCAGCCAGGAGGGCGGCCCGCTCGGCTTCGTCAATGCGATGGGGCCGTTCAACTTCAAGCCGGAGCCGATCGCGGAAAAGCTCGCCCGTATCGACGATATCGGCGGGCCCGACACCCACAGCAATTTCCCGCACGGCTGGGCCATGGCGTCCAACACGCCGCTGCGCCGCTACAAGCAGAACACCCATGGCGGCGGCATCCGCGATCCCTTCATCATCAACTGGCCGAAGCGCATTGCAGCCAAGGGCGAGTTGCGTCACCAGTTCGTGCACGCCAGCGACCTGACGCCGACGCTTCTGGAGTTGATCGGAATCGACGCGCCGTCCGAAATCGCCGGCTGTCGTCAGATGCCGCTCGAAGGCGAGAGCTTCGCGCGCTCGATCACCGATGCCTCGGCGCCGTCGAAAACCTCAGCGCAGTATTTCGAGATGTTCGGCCATCGCGGCCTCTGGCAGCACGGCTGGAAGGCGGTCGCATACCATCCGCCGGGGACGCCGTTCGAGAACGACAAATGGGAGCTGTTCCATCTCGATCGGGATTTCTCCGAGACCGACGATCTCGCTGCGAAGGAGCCGGAACGGCTGACGCAGATGATCGCGACATGGTGGGGCGAGGCCGGGAAGCACAATGTGCTGCCGCTCGACGACCGTTTCGGTCCGCGCTTTGCCGAGAACGCCGCACGCTTCCACGGCGCGCGCCATCATTTCATCTTCCACCACGGCATGGGCCATGTGCCGACCGACGTGGCGCCCGACGTGCGCAGCCGCAGTTACACGATCGAGGCGCATGTCGAGATCGAGGAAGCTGGTGCGAGCGGCGTGCTGATCTCGCACGGCGATGCGACGTCGGGCTACAGCCTCTACATCAAGGACGGCCACCTCGTGCATGACCTCAACATCGGCGGCAGCCACCAGATCGTGCGCTCCGACCGCAAGGTGCTGGGCGCGCAGCGCCTCGGTGTTCACGTCGAGCGTCTTGTGCGCAAGGAGGCGCCGGCCAAAGGCTCGCGCACCGGGATTACCGAGTACACACTCCTGATCGACGGCGAGAAGGCCGGCTCGCTCCAGACCCAGCTCGGCTTCCACACGCTGATCTCGTGGTCCGGCCTCGACATCGGCCGCGACCGCGGCAGCCCGGTGTCGCACTATGAGTCGCCGTTCGAATTCGAGGGCAGGCTGCTGCGCGTCACCGTGACCATGCACGATGACCAGTCGCTGGACGGCGAGGCCGTCGGCAACGCGCAGATGGCACGGCAGTAACGAAGGGAGCTCCGTTACTTGATCTTATCGTAGGCGGCCGCGAAATCGTTCAGCGGCATCGGGATTGCGATCGTTTCCTTCGCCATGTTCTGGAAGGAGACCTTCAGTTGCTTGCCTGAGCGCAAGGCGGCGAGCATATCAGGCGCGATCGGCGTCGAGGCGTAGCAACCGCGGTTCTCGCAGGTCTGGATCTGGAGATCGACGGTTTTGCCCTCGTCGACCTGCAGCTTGGCACCAACAGGCAGGTTGAGGCCGAGCGGCAGCTGCAGCAGTGCAACCGGCGTGCGGGTGTCGGGAGCAATGCGGATGTTGATGAGGACGATGGTCTGGCCGGTCTTGGTCAGCACGGCGTTCTGCTCGATCGCGCATTCGAGCGGCGCGTCGCGGCTGGCGCTGGTGCAGCGCGCGATCCAACCAGGTTGCGGCGGCGTGCCGTCGGGCTGGGCTTGGGCCTGCGGCTGGGTCGGCGCGGGCGTGGGCTGCGCGGTCGCCGGGGCAGGGGGAGCTGCGTTCTTCTTGGCGCTCTGCTGGGCATACGCAACGCTTGTCGACATGAGGGCAGCGGCGAAGAGAGCAACAAGTCTGGATTGCATGGGCATGGCGAGACCGCGTTGGCGTGAACCGGGGGCCTCGCTGTAGCGTCGCCAAAGCCGCGGCGCAAGCTTACTCGGCGGCTTCCTTGACGGTGCCATGTCCCGAGGTCTCGTGGTCGTCCTCGACCGACTGGCTCTTGAACAGGTTCGAGAACTTGTCGAGGTAAAGGTAGACCACCGGAGTGGTGAACAGCGTCAACGCCTGGCTGACGATCAGGCCGCCAACCATGGCGTAGCCGAGCGGCTGGCGGATCTCGGCGCCGGTGCCGTGGCCAAGCATCAGCGGCACACCGCCGAGCAGCGCGGCCATCGTGGTCATCATGATCGGGCGGAAGCGGAGCAGCGCGGCCTGGCGGATCGATTCCTCCGGTGTCTTCCCGTCGCGTTCGGCGGCGATGGCGAAGTCGACCATCATGATGCCGTTCTTCTTCACGATGCCGATCAGCAGGATGACGCCGATCAGGGCAATGAGGCTGAACTCGAAGCCGGCCGCCATCAGGATCGCAAGCGCGATGTGTATAAGAGACAGGATCAGGGCAATGAGGCTGAACTCGAAGCCGGCCGCCATCAGGATCGCAAGCGCGCCGACGCCGGCCGAGGGGATGGTCGAGAGGATGGTGATCGGGTGGATCGCGCTCTCGTAGAGGATGCCGAGGATCAGATAGACCACGACCAGCGCCGCGAGGATGAGCAGCGGCACGGTGCCGAGCGATTGCTGGAACGCCTGCGCGGTGCCCTGGAAGCTCGAGTTCAGCGTCGCCGGCGCGCCGAGATCGGCCATCGCCTTCTGCACGGCCTCGGTGGCCTGGCCGAGCGCAACGCCCTGGGCGAGGTTGAAGCTGATCGTGATCGCCGGGAACTGGCCCTGGTGGCTGATCGAAAGCGGGCGGACCGGATCGGTCGACCAGGTCGCAAAGGTCGACAGCGGCACCTGGTCGCCGGTCAGCGGTGACTTCAGATAGAGCTTGTTCAGCGAATCCAGATTGCCCTGCATCTCCGGCAGGATTTCCAGGATCACGTGATAGCTGTTGAGCTGAGTGAAGTACTGGGCGACCTGGCGCTGGCCGAAGGCGTCGTAGAGCGTGTCGTCGATCAGCTGCGGCTGGATGCCGTAGCGCGAGGCGGTGTCGCGGTTGATCTTGAGCTGGACCGTGGTGCCCTGGGTCTGCTGGTCGGTCGCGACGTCACGCAGCTCCGGCAGCGTCTGCATCTTGGCGAGGATCTTCGGCGCCCACGAATTGAGCTCGCCGAGATCGGCGTCCTGCAAGGTGAACTCGAACTGCGTGCGGGTCGGACGACCACCGAGGCGAACGTCCTGGGCCGCCTGCATGTAGAGGCGGGCGCCGGCGACCTTCTCGAGCTTGGGACGCAGCCGCGCGATGATCTGCTGCGCAGACGCCTCGCGCTCGTTGCGCGGCTTCAGCGTGATGAACATGTTGCCGTTGTTGCCGGCGCGGCCGCTGCCGCCGATGTTCATCGCGATCGAGGCGATATCGGGATCCGCCATGACGATCTGGCCGAGGTCGACCTGCCGACGTTGCATCTCGGCGAAGGAGATGTCCTGGGAGGCTTCCGAGGTCGCGGTGATCAGGCCGACGTCCTGCTGCGGGAAGAAACCCTTCGGGATCAGGATGAACAGATAGACCGATAGAGCGAGCGTGGCGAAGAAGACCACGAGCGTGGTTCGCCGCCAGGCCAGGGCAAGGTCGAGTCCGGATTCGTAGCCGCGCAGCATCGCGTCGAAGGCGCGCTCGCTCCACTGGTAGAACTTGCCGTGGGTGACCTCGCCATGGGCGCGCAGGAAGCGCGAGGCCATCATCGGCGTCAGGGTCAGCGACACGAACATGGAGACGAAGATCGTCATCGCCAGCACGACCGCGAATTCGCGGAACAGGCGACCGATGATGCCGCCCATCAAGAGCAGGGGGATCAGCACCGCGACCAGCGAGATCGAGATCGAGACGATGGTGAAGCCGATTTCCTTGGAGCCCTTGAAGGCGGCGGCGAGCGGCTTCTCGCCCTCCTCGATGTAGCGTGTGATGTTCTCGAGCATCACGATGGCGTCGTCGACGACGAAGCCGACCGCGATCGTGAGCGCCATCAGCGACAGATTGTCGAGCGAATAGCCGAACACCCACATCAGCGCGCAGGCGCCGAGCAGCGCCAGCGGAACCGTGATGGTCGGGATCACCGTCGCCCAGAAGCTGCGCAGGAAGACGAAGATGACCATGACCACGAGGGCGATGGTCAAGAGCAGCGTGAACTGCACGTCCTCGACCGCCGCACGGATGGTCGTGGTGCGGTCGCTGATGACCTCTATCTTGACCGCGGGCGGGATCGCCGCAACGAGGCGGGGCAGGGTCGCCTTGATCCGGTCGACGGTCTCGATGACGTTGGCGCCCGGCTGCTTGAACACGACCAGGAACACGCCGCGCTTGCCGTTCGCCCAGGCCGCCTGCTTGGCGTCCTCAGGCCCGGTCACCGCCTGGCCGATGTCCTTGATCCGCAACGGGCCGCCGTTGCGGTAGGCGATGATGACGTCGTTCCAGTCCTTGGACTGCAGCAATTGGTCGTTGGCGTAGATCGTGTAGGCGCGCTTCTCGCCGTCGATATTGCCCTTCGGGCTATCTACCGTGGTGATGCCGATCGCACTCCGGACGTCTTCCAGTGCCAGGCCCTTGGCGACGAGTTTCGCCGGATCAATCTGCACGCGGATCGAGGGCTTCTGCTGGCCGCCGATGAAAACCTGCGCGACGCCGGAGATCTGGCTGATCTGCTGGGCGAGTTGGGCGTCGATCGAATCGCTGACGGTGGTCAGGGGCAGCGTGTCTGATGTCGCGGACAGCAGCAGGATCGGCGAGTCCGCCGGGTTGACCTTGCGATAGGTCGGCGGTGAGGGGAGGCTCTTCGGCAACTGGCCGCTGGCGGCGTTGATGGCGCCCTGGACGTCGTTGGCGGCACCGTCGATGCTGCGGTTGAGGTCGAACTGGATGGTGATCGAAGCGGTACCCAGATAACTCGTCGACGTCATCTGCGCGATGCCGGGAATCTGGGCAAACTGGCGCTCCAGCGGCTGCGCCACCGACGAGGCCATCGTCTCCGGGCTGCCGCCCGGCAGATTGGCCGTGATCTGGATGGTCGGGAAGTCCACCTGCGGCAACGGTGCGACCGGCAGCAGCGGATAGGCGACAAGACCGACAAAAAGAATGCCGGCCATCAGCAGCGATGTGCCGATGGGATAACGGATGAAAGGTGCCGAAATCCCGCCTTCGGTCATTCCTGCTGAACCTTGCTTTTCTGAACCGGATCCGAACTCGCCACGGTCGTCGAGACGAGGCTTCCGGGCTGCACCTTGTATTGACCGCCGGTGATCACCTGCTGGCCGGGGCTCAGCCCTTCATCGATGACCGAACGTCCGTCGATGGCGTAGCTGACCTTGATCTTGCGAACCTCGGCCTTGTTGTCCTGACTGACGGTATAAGCGTAGAGGCCGTTGGTCGAATGCAGAACCGCGTCATCGGGGACGACGGTCGCATCCTTCAGGGTCCGCACCAAAAGGCGTGTCGACACCGATTGTCCCGGCCACAACGTGTGTTCCTTGTTGTCGAACACCGCCTTGAGCCTGATAGTCCCGCTGGTCGTATCAACCTGGTTGTTGATCACCGCGAGCTTGCCTTCGGCCAGCGTCTTTTTCCCGTCGGTGGTGAACGCGATCACCCTCAGCTCGCCGGACTTCTGGCCCTCGCTGATATAGGGCAGCTGGTCCTCCGGCGCCGTGAAGATCACCGTGATCGGCTCGACCTGCGCGATGCTGACGATGCCAGTCTGGTTCGAGGCATTGACGATGTTGCCGATATCGACCTGGCGCAGCCCCGCGACGCCGGTGATCGGCGCCTTGACCTGGGTGTAGTCGAGCTGGGTCTGGGCATTGGAGATCGACGCATCGTCGGCGGCGATCTGGGCGGTGAGCTGGGCGACGGTGGAGCGCTGCGTATCGGTCTGCTGCCGCGTCGCGAATTCGCCGAGCTTGGTGAAGCGCTGAAGATCGAGATTGGCGTTGGCGAGGTTGGCCTCGTCCTGCTGCTTTTTGGCCTTGGCCTGGTCGAGGGCGGCCTGGAACGGGCGCGGGTCGACCTCGACCAAAAGATCGCCCTGCTTGACCATTTGGCCCTCGGTGAAGGCGATCTTGTCGATCTGGCCGTCCACCCGGGTCCGGACTTGGACGGTGTTGAAGCCCTGCACGGTGCCGAGGCCGGTCAGGTAAACCGGGAAATCGGCCTTCTGGACCGGCGCGATGCTGACGGGCACTGCGGAAGCGCGCGGTGGACCCTTCTGCGCGGTCTGGGCGTTCCCGGCGTCGGGCGCCTGATATCGCTGCCAGCCGTAATAGCCGCCACCGGCCACAGCTGCGATGATGACAATCCACAGTATCGGCCGTGACTTTTTCATATGTGAGCGTATCGGCTTGTATGCCCAAAACAACGAATTGCGGGGCAATCAAAGGGGTTCCAGCAAGGCTTGTATAATACACGCCAAGTTCCAGTGTAAACAGCACTATCCGTTGATAATCCTAAACAATTGGAAAGCTTTGCACCCCGTAGGCAGACGGGTGACGCAGCAGTGTGCAGTGCTGCATTTTCCCGCTGCGAACGAGGAGCGTGCAGGCGAGAAGAAATGCTCGCAGGCGGCGTGGGCGCCGCAGTGCGAGGGCGCGCGCGAACGCGCCGGATCTGTCTTCGCGAGAACGGTTCTAAATCGCCTGTGGCGCGTTTCGGTTGTCAGCAAAATCAGCCTCGTCCATATCAGCGCCGCCACATCGGGAGTACGGAATGGACGAGCTGAACGGCAAGCTGATCGCGTGTCAGATACTGATCACGGGGTTGATCGCACGCGTCGCCAACGAGCAGCGCGATCCCTTGCGCTTCCTCACCGACTTCCGCGACGAGATCAAGGCCGTCGTGGGCGGCGTCAACATCGCCGGCATGGACAACACAGATCGCGTGCGCGCGACCGCGCAGCGCACGGTCGACGAATTGTTCTCGCTGATGAAGCCGCCGAGCAGCGACTGACGGCTGCGCGAGACGATGCGCGAAGACAAGCGATGAAATGTCTGACTGCATCAATCTGTCGCGCGACATTTCGGCTGTTTCGAAATCGAAGTGTTAGAATCGCTTTGATCTAGACCTATTCAAGTGCTCGCGCAGGCCTCGTCGCATTGACCCGATTTTTTACGGTCGATAGCACCGCCTCATCGTTCGTCGCGCATGTTGCGCATCGACGAATTTGGAATGGGGTGTTTTGCAATGGGGCTCGCGGTGGCTCCGCGATCGTTGCGTGCGATCGCGGCAAGAAATTCAAACGAAGACAAGCTCGACGGAAATTCCGGCAAGGCGACATCAGTCGTCGCCGGCCTGATTGCGGTGGCATCGGTGTCGAGTGGCGCGCAGGCGCAGCAGTCGAGCCTGCCGCCGGTGAATGTCGATGCACCGGTCGAGCGTCCGCGTCCTGTGGCTTCGAAGCCCTCGCCCGAGCAGGTCCGCGCGCGCAACGCGCTTCGCCGTGCCGCGCAGCGCCAGCAGGCGCAGCAGCAGGCCGCCGCCGCAACGCCGGCCCCGGCCGGTGCGCTCGATCGCAATCCCTATGCCGATCCGGCCGCGCCCTACAAGGTCGATCACGTCCAAGCCTCCGGCAAGTTTCCCGAGCCGATGCTGAACACGCCGAAGACGATCACGGTGCTCAGCAAGGAGGTGCTCGAGGACAAGAACGCGACGACGCTGAAGGAGATCGGACGCTCGACCGCCGGCGTGACGCTGGGATCGGGCGAGGGCGGCAACGCCTTCGGTGATCGCTTCTTCATTCGCGGCTTCGATGCGCGCAACGACGTCTTCATCGATGGCATCCGCGATCCCGCCGTGTCGATCCGCGAGAATTTCTTCACCGAGCAGATCGAGATCTTGCGCGGGCCGGCATCGTCCTATGCCGGCCGCGGCACGGCCGGCGGCGCCATCAACATCGTCACCAAGCAGGCCGGTGACGTCAACTTCAAGCGGATGGATACCGAGTTCGGCACCGACAGGACCAAGCGCGTCACGCTCGACGTCAACCAGGTCGTCGATCCCACATTCTCGGTGCGCACTGGCGGCCTGTTCCAGGATGCCAATGTCGCCGGCCGCAACTACGTGACCGACGATCGCTGGGGCGCGTTCCTCTCAACCAGGTACACGCCGACCAATGACATCAAGATCACGACGAACTACGTCCATACTGATCTCAGCGGCCTGCCCGATTTCGGCGTGCCCTATTACAAGCAGGGCAACGTGCCGGTGACGTCGGCCGGCATTCCGCGCGGCACCTGGTACGGCTTCCTCAATCGCGACTTCCAGACCGCGCGACAGGATTTCGGCACCGGCACTGCGGAGTACAAGGTCAACGACGCCATCACGCTCAGCAGCAAGGTGCGCGGCGAGCATTCGCTGTTGAACTATATCGGCACGCTGCCGCAGAACCCGGTGACGACCAACGTCAATCCGCTGCTCTGGACCACGACGGCAAGCGCGCAGAGCCGCTACCAGACCGTGGACGTGTGGGCGAACCAGAACGAGGCCACGTTCAAACTCGATACCGGCGGGGTCAAGCACACCGCGGTGTTCGGCGTCGAGTACACCAACGAGAATGTCTCGATCGACCGTTATTCGGGGCTCGCGTCGGAACTGGCCGGCAGCGGCTTTACCAGCAACGGCGCCGTCTCGGGGGTCAATCTCTATTCGCCCCAGTACACCTACGCTCCCTTCGGCACGCCGTCGCTGACGGGTAATCCGACGCGCTATGGCGTCAACACCAGCAGCGTCTACGCCATGGACACCGCGAACTGGCGGGACACCATCATCGTCAACGGAGGCATCCGTTACGACGGCTACGTCATGAGCTCGTCGACCAACACGGCCCATCTGAAAATGAACTCCGACCTGGTCAACTACAATGTCGGCCTGGTCTACAAGCCGGTGTCGATCGGCAGCATCTATGCCGCTTATGCGACCTCGGCCAATCCGTTCGGCTCGGAGCTTGATGCAACCGGCACCGATTACGGCGGCGTTCCCGCCAACACCGCCGTCCTGCTCGGGCCTGAGCGCAACAAGGCGGCCGAGCTCGGAACGAAATGGGAGCTCGCCGATCGTCACCTGCTGGTCTCCGCGGCGTTGTTCCGGACCACCAAGGACAACGCGCGCGAGACCAATGCTGCCGGCGTGCTCACCTCGAATGCGGCCTACCGCATCCAGGGTATCGACATCGAGGCCGAGGGCAAGATCACCGATCGCTGGAGCGTCTTCGGCGGCCTGGTGCTGATGCAGTCGAAGGTCACGCAAAGCAACATTGCCTCGAATCTCGGCCTGCAGCTCGCCAACGTCGCCCACCAGTCGTTCAGCATGCTGACCAAGTACAAGTTCGACGGTGACTGGGAGGTCGGTGGCCAGGCGGTGTACCGCTCCAAGGTCTATGGTGGCACGTTCGCGGCCAACACCGGCAACGAGCTGCCTAGCTACTGGCGCTTAGATGCGTTCGTCGAGAAGAAGCTCGACAAGAACTGGACCATGAAGCTCTACGCCCAGAACCTCACCAACAAGCTCTACTACGACACGCTCTATCGCAGCGCCGTGCCGTTCGTCGCGGTCGCGCCGGGGCGGGCGTTCTACATCGTCACGACGGCGAAGTTCTGATGAAGTTTTGATTGCGCCTGCTACATCAAGGGATGCCTGCCCACGGCAGGCGTTCCCGCGCTTTTGGCGCTCATCGCGATGCATGAACGTGCATCGCAAGGACAAACTCTGCTCCAGTTTAGAACGCTTACAAACTCGAGTTTAGAACGGTTTCAAACTCGAATTTAGAATTGTTTTGATCTGGATGGATTCAAGATTGCTATGGCCGCGATTGCGTTGACCCTGTTTGCCCCGCTCGATACCACCAGCGTGTCGCATCGTCACAGTGCGACACACTGCAGCAATGGAATGGGGCGTAGAATGGGTATGGCGAGGGCTCCGCGGTCGTTGCGTTCGACCGCGGCACGGCAAGCATTTGTCGGTAATTTCGATGGTGCGGCCGGCAAGACTGTTTCCACTGTCGCAAGCCTGATTGCGGTTGCGTCCGTCTCGAGCGGAGCACATGCACAGCAAACGAACCTGCCGCCCGTGAATGTCGACGCGCCGAAGGAGCGGCCGCGCTCTACCGCCGCAAAACCGACGCCCGATCAGGTCCGCGCCCGCAACGCGCTGCGTCGTGCCGCGCAGCGCCAGCAGGCGGCCCAGGCGCCGGTCGCCAACCCAAGTCCCGGTGCTCCCGACCGCAATCCCTACGCGGATCCAGCCGCGCCCTACAAGGTCGATCACATGCAGGCCTCCGGGAAATTCCCGGAGAAGCTGGTCGACACGCCGCGATCCGTGACGGTGCTTTCCAAGGAGTTGCTGGAGGACAAGAGCGCCACGTCGTTGAAGCAGGCGATCCTGAGCACCGCCGGCGTCACGCTCGGCACCGGCGAGGGCGGTAATGCCTTCGGTGACCGCTTCTTCATTCGCGGCTTCGACGCGCGCAACGACATCTTCATCGACGGCATGCGGGATGCCGGCGTCAGCGTTCGTGAGAACTTCTTCACCGAGCAGGTCGAGATCCTGCGCGGTCCGGCCTCGTCTTTCGCCGGCCGTGGTACGGCAGGTGGCGCGATCAACATCGTCACCAAGCAGGCCACCACGGAGAAGAGCTTCTACAACATGGACACCACGTTTGGCACCGACCAGACCAAGCGTGTGACGCTGGACGTCAACCAGGTCGTCGATCCCACCTTCGCGATTCGTGCGGCAGGCCTGTTCCAGGATGCCAATGTTGCGGGGCGAGACCGGGTCAAGGACAATCGCGATGGCGCCTTCGTGGCGACCACCTGGAAACCGACCGATACGATCAAGATCACGAGCAACTACATTCATACCGAGCTGACGGGCATGCCCGATTTCGGCGTGCCGTACTATCGGCCGAGCACGAAGTCGACCGCAGGTGGCCCGTTCCCGGACTTCGGCGTCAACCGCAACAATTTCTACGGCTTCGTCAACCGCGACTTCTATCGGACCGGTCAGGACATCGGCACGGTCAACGCCGAGGTCCAGATCACGCCCGACCTGATGCTCAGCAACAAGATTCGGGAGTCGCACTCGACGCAGAACTATATCGGCACATTGCCGGAGTCACCGACGCTCGCTGCGGGAGCGCCGTTCACGGCCTACACGCTCACGGCCAACCCGCAGAGCCGCTACCAGGCCACCGACGTGTTCGCCAACCAGACCGAGGCGACCTACAAGTTCAACGATCTCGCCGGCTTCAAGCACACGCTGCTTGCGGGCATCGAATATGACAGGGAACGATCGTCGATCGATAGCTACACCGGGCTTGCCTCCGAGATTACGACGGGAACAACACCTTTCACCGGCGGTGGATCGACGTCCGGCGTGAGCGTCTTTTATCCGCAAGCCACCGACAATCCGTTTCCCATCCCGGGAGGCCTCACAGGCAGACCAACCAAGATCAGCATCGACACCACGAGTGGATATGTCGTCGATTCCGCGAACTACCGCGACTTGCTGATCCTCAATGGCGGTTTTCGCTATGACGACTACAGCCTCAAGACATCGGGATACTCGACGGCCGGTGCCTTTGGTCAGCAGTCGGCGGAGTTCCTGATCCCGAGCTTCAATCTCGGGCTCACGTTGAAGCCGTTGCCGAACGGCAGCGTCTACGTCGCCTATGCGACGTCTTCGAATCCTGTCGGCGCCGAGTTCGACGGCACCAGCACCGCCTATGGCGGCATCAATCCCACTCTGGCGGGCGGTAACACCCAGATCTTCGGCCCGGAGAAGAACAAGGCGATCGAACTCGGCACGAAATGGGAGCTGTTCGATCGTCATCTGTTGGTCACGGCAGCGCTGTTCCAGACCGAGAAGGAAAACGCGCGCGAGGCGCAGAATGTCGGCAGCGCGGCTGCCGCAGCGCCACTTGGCTGCACTTACGCGCCCGTTGCTCCCGCGACCACAGTGTCCTGTATCACTGCCGGTGCAGCGTACCGGATTCGCGGTATCGATCTCGGCATGGGCGGCAATATCACCGACAGATGGAGCGTGTCTGCCGGTCTCGTATTGATGCAATCGGAAGTGACCAAATCGCTGGCGCCGCCGGCCAACGCGACGCTCTATGCGTCGAATGTCGGGCGGCCGCTCGCCAACATCGCTCATCAGTCGTTCAGCCTGCTCTCGAAGTACCAGTTCAACGATATCTGGGAACTGGGCGGGCAGGCGGTGTACCGCTCGCAAATCTATGGCGGCACCTTGCTCGCGGCCAACCAGGGCACGTCGATCCCGGGCTATTGGCGATTTGACGCGTTCACAGAGGCGAAGATCAACAAGAACTGGCGATTGAAGCTGGCGGTGAACAACATCTTCGACAAGCGTTACTACGACGCGCTGTACCAGAGCGCCGCGCCCTTCGTGCTGGAAGCACCAGGGCGCGCCGCTTATCTGACGATCTCGGCTCACTACTGATGGAGACATGACGAGGTGCCATGCTGACATGCATAGACGGTGTCCTGAGCAAGGATGATGTGGCGGAGTTCCGCCGCATCATGGACGCCAGCGAATGGGAAGACGGCCGGTCGACCGCGGGCGCGCAGTCAGCAATGGTCAAGCGCAATGAACAATTGCCTCCGGACAGCGAAGTCGCGCGCAAGCTCGGCCATCGGATCATCTCGGCGCTGACGGCGAGCCCGCGATTTCTCGCAGCCGCAATCCCGCTCCAGATCTTTCCGCCGCTGTTCAACCGCTATGCGGCCGACAGCGGCCACCATTTCGGCCTGCATGTCGACAACGCGATCCGCGGCGACCGCCTGACCGGCCTTCGCATCCGCACAGATCTGTCGGTCACGCTGTTCCTCAGCGAGCCCGAGGACTATGACGGTGGCGAACTTGTGATCGAGGACACCTACGGTTCGCACGAAGTGAAGTTGCCAGCCGGGGACTGCGTGCTCTATCCCTCGACCAGCCTGCATCTGGTCACCCCCGTGACCCGGGGGTCGCGGGTTGCGTCTTTCTTCTGGCTTCAGAGCATGATACGTGACGATCAAGCCCGCAGTATGATCTTTGACCTCGACGCCGCCATTCAGGCGTTGGTGGCACGGCTCGGGCGTGACGATCCCGAAACGGTCAAATTGACGGGTATCTATCACAACCTCATTCGCACCTGGGCCGAAGTATGAAGATCAGATCTTTCCAGGCAAGCCTCGTTGCAGCCGTTCTGCTGACGGCCAGCTGGCTCGCAATTCCTGTTTCTGCCCAGACACAAACGCAAGCCCCGGTGCAGGCTCGTCCCGCGGTGCCGGCACCTGTCGCGGCGCCCGCGCAGTCGACTGCGGCTCCCTCGGTTGCCGCGCCTGTGGCCGCGATGCCGAGCCCGCCCGCGACCGAGGCTGCCGTGGCTCCGGCGCCTGACGCTGCGCCGAAGGCTGGCATCGCACCGGCCATGAAGGAGCTGTCGCCCTGGGTGATGTTCATGTCGGCGGACATCATCGTGAAGGCGGTGATGATCGGACTTGCCTTCGCCTCGCTCGTGACCTGGACCGTCTTCATCGCGAAGTCGATCGAGCTGTCGGTCGCCTCCGGCAGGCTGCGTTCGGCCCTGCGGACGATCTCCGAGGTGCGCTCGCTTGCCGAAGCGCAGATGGCGCTCGGCACCAAGGGGGGCATCCTGCCGTCCTTCCTGGCAGCTGCGCTGCGCGAGGCGCGGATGTCGGCTGGGCTTTCCAGCGACAGCGGCATCAAGGAGCGCGCGGCCTCCAGCTTCGCCGAGATCATGCGCGCGGAAGCGCGCCGCATTCGCATCGGCATGGGCTTTCTCGCGACCATCGGTTCGACATCACCCTTCGTCGGTCTGTTCGGCACCGTCTGGGGCATCATGAACAGCTTCATCGGCATCTCGAAGTCGCAGACGACGAATCTTGCCGTCGTCGCCCCCGGCATCGCCGAGGCGCTGCTTGCAACGGCAATCGGTCTCGTCGCCGCCATTCCTGCGGTCATCATCTACAATCACTTCTCGCGCGTCACGAAGGGCTATCTCGAGCTCGTCAGCCGCGCCTCGGGGGCTGCGGCGCGGCTGTTGTCGCGCGATCTCGATCGCAGCCACGGCAGCGCGCATTCGCGCGCGGCGGAGTGAGCCATGGCGGTCTCGCTCACCGACAACGATGATGACGACGATTTCTCGGAAACGCATGACATCAACGTCACGCCGTTCATCGACGTSATCCTGGTGCTGCTGATCATCTTCATGGTCGCGGCACCGCTGTCGACGGTCGATCTACCGATCGACCTGCCGACGTCGAGCGCGCAGCCGCAGAAGAAGCCGGACAAGCCAACCTATGTCAGCATCAAGCCTGATCTGACGCTGGCGATCGGCGAAAATGCGGTCAAGCGGACTGACCTCGTCAGCTCGCTCGATGCCATCGCCGACATGGGCAAGGACAAGTACGTGTTCCTGCGGGCCGACAAGGCCGTGCCTTACGGCGAGTTGATGGGCGTCATGGAAATCCTGCGCTCCGGCGGTTATTCTCGGATCAAGCTGGTGGCGCTCGAAGCACCTCCTGCGGCGGCTGGGCCGGCGCAAGGAGCGGTTCAACACTGATGGCGGCGCGATGACCGACCCCGTGTTCGAGGCAAAATCCTCGCGGCCCTTGTGGATCCTGGCCGCTGTCGTGGCAGTCGGCCTGCATATCGGCGGGGCCGCGCTGGCGCTTGCCAACCTGCGTGCCGACGACGGCGATGATGGCCTCGGGGCCAACGGCGCGGAATACGCCGTGGAAATGACCTCACCGAAGCTTCCCGAGACGGATCTGCCGCCGGGACCGGACAGCGAGGCCTCGCAGTACCAGCCCCAGCAGATGCAGCAGCAGGCCGAGGTGAAAGAGACCGACCTGCCGAAGGAAATCCCTCAGGAGGCCGAGGACCCGGACCGCCTCGTCACAGAGAACGACTCCAAGAAGCCGGTTGAAGAGACCACGAAGGTCGCCAAGGTCGAGACCCAGGCCGTCGAGGAGATGCCGAACGCGCAGGAATCGGCAAGGCAGGCACTGGACGAGAATGCACGCGAGGACGAAAAGGCGGCTGCTCCGCACCAGGGCATCGGCAAGGACATTCGTAAGCTGACGGCCGAATGGGGTAAACGGATCAGCGCCTATTTCGAGATTCACAAGCGCTATCCCAAGGACAAGAACAAGACGACGACGGTCAAGCTCAACCTGGTCCTGAATCGCCGCGGCAATGTCGTTTCTGTCGACGTGGCGGAGTCCTCGGGCGATCCCGCCTTCGACGACGCGGCGATATCGATGGTGCGTCGCTCGGATCCCGTGCCGATTCCGCCGGCCGAGCTGACGGACGACCAGTTCTCGTTCAACCTGCCGGTGAATTTCAAGAAGCCGCAGAAGTAGCGGACGCGGCGGCTCAGCGCCAATAGAACTTGATTCCGACGTAAACCACCACCAGGCAGGCGAAGATGAGGGCCACCGGGAGGGGGCGCTTCTGGGTTCCTCCGACTGCCGTCGCCCCAAAGAAACTGGTCTTCTTTGGCTTGGGCGCGGGGCGGCGGAAGGCGGTAACATTGTCCGCCACGGGCTCGGCCGGCCGCGTGCGGACGTCGGGTGGGTTCCCGCCGCCGCCCATGTCCAGATAGTAGGATTTGTAGATCTCGACGATGGCGGCTTCGGTCGCCTCGGCCTCGCTCATCCGATCCAGCAGCTTCTTGTAGCCGTCGAGGAAGCCTTGCGCGTCAGGGGGCAGCGCCGACAACCCGTTCAGCTTGGCCATCATCTTCCAGGTGGCGAAATCGGCGCGAGCACGGGTGTCGGCGCGTCGCGCGATCAGCATATCGGCAGCTTTGACCAAGTTGGCCTCTAGCCCTTCGGCTTTGTCTTCAAGTGTCTATGACGGGTACGACCTCAACTACGCATTGCCGGTAGCAAAGAGAACAGCTTGAATCACATAACCGGTCAACGTTCGCAGTATTGCTGAAATAACATCAAGATTTAGACCGAACTGGGAACCCGCCAGCGGCAGCAGGATCAGCAGCGCAATCAGGATCAGCATGCCGACCGGCTCCAGCCGCGACAGGGGCAGGGCCAGCGATCGGGGCAGTAGCCCGACCGCGACCCGTCCGCCGTCGAGCGGCGGGATCGGCATCATGTTGAAGACCGCTAGCACCGCGTTGATCAGCAGCGCATTCTTGAGATTGTCGAAGATCCATTGCGCCGAGTTGGCCGGTGCCCAGGGGAGGGCATGGAGCGCGAGGCCTGCTGCCAGCGCCAGCAGGATGTTGGTGACGGGGCCGGCCAGGGCGACCCAGACCATGTCCAGCTTCGGATTGTTGAGATTGCGATAATTCACCGGCACGGGCTTGGCGTAGCCGAACAGGAACGGCGAATGTGCAAACAGCAGCATCGCCGGCAAAATGAGCGTGCCGAACGGGTCGATGTGACGGAGCGGGTTGAAGCTGACCCGGCCGAGCTGCCAGGCAGTGTTGTCGCCGAGACGGTGCGCGACGAAGCCGTGCGCGGCCTCATGGAAGGTGATGGCGAGCAGGACCGGCAGCACCCACACCGAGAGGTCATAGTAGGAAATGTTCACGTCGCATCCAGCCCGCTTCTGCCTGTCGCCTTGCAGACGACCGTCAGGCGGTGCAGCAACGCTTCAGGTCAACATAGGGTGGCCGGTTCCGAAATGCCACGCTGCAAATGATCGGCGAGCAAAGCCGCCGAGCGCGAGAGATCGCGGGCGCGATGGAGGCGGATGTCGGCCGCGGGCAACGACGGCAGGCCATCGCGCGGACCGAGAGCGCGAAGGCGGGACGGCAGGGTGCCGGCCTTGACCACGGTGACCGCAAGACCCTGTGCCGCGATCGATTCCACCGCCGCCAGCGTCCGGCTGACAAAGGCGAGCCGCCATGGCCGGCCGGCGCGATCGAGCGCCTCTGCGGCCCATTGGCGAAACAGGCAGCCGGGTGGATAGAGTGCGACGGGCAGGGTGCGCTCTTCCGTGGCGCGGCAGCAAGCCGCTGCCGCCCACACCGCCTGCTCGCGCCGCAACAGCTCACCGTTGCCGCGTCCTTCCGGATGCATGGCGATGACCAGGTCGTAGGCCTCGCCGAGCCGGACCGGCATCATCGCGGTCAGTCCGGTCTCGACCTCGACCCTGACAGTCGGATGGCTCTTGGCGAAGCTCGCGAGCAGGGGCGGAACGACGATCGTGCCATAATCGTCCATCAAGCCAAGACGGATGACGGCCTCCGGCTTGCGCGCACGCAGCGCGCCCACCGCTTCCGCATGCAGCGCGAGGATGCGCTGCGCATAGGTGCGCAGCTCGTCTCCCGCAGCGGTTGGCATCACACCGGCCCTGCCGCGCTGAAACAGTCTTGTGCCGAGCCGCTGCTCGAGGCGCTTGATCTGTACGCTCACGGCCGACTGGGTCCGGTTGAGCTGTTCTGCCGCGCGCGTGAACGAGCGATGCTCGGCGACGGCGAGGAAGGCCTTGAGCAGATCTGGATCGAGGTCGGGCACGGTCATCACGAGACGTTATCCCAGCATGACGGAAATTCCATTCCCAGTTTCGGCACGCCCCCTATGCTGTCCGCCAAGACGTTGAAGGGAGGCATCGTGAACGAAATTCTCGCCATTCTGGCCGCGGTGCTGTCGAGTGCGCTGGGCGGCACCTCGATCGGCGCGACGCGCTATCTCGTCGGCAGCATCGATCCGCTGGCGATCGGCTCGTTCCGGTTCGGCATCGGCTTTCTGTTGCTGCTGCCGCTCACGCTGTTGCGTCGCGATCACTGGCCGGAGCGGGAGGACTGGGCGGCCGCGACGGGGCTTGGCATTCTGTTCTTCGCGCTGTTTCCAATTCTGTTCAACGCATCGCTCATCTTCACGACGGCCGCGCGCGGCGCGCTCGCGCTGTCGACGTTGCCGTTGCTGTCGCTGGTGATTGGCGCCGCGCTCGGCAGCGAAGCCTTGACCTGGCGCAAATCGATCGGCGTCGTGGTGGCCACGTCAGGCGTTGCCGTCGCGCTTCTCTCTGACTTGAGCGCGGCGCCATCAGGCGCCTGGCGTGGCGATCTCCTGATGATGGCGGCTGCGCTCTGCATGGCGCTGTACGGCATCTGGTCGAAGCCGCTGATCCGGCGCTCCAGCCCGATCGCGTTTACGACCATGAGCATGGCCGCGGGCGCTGTCTGCCTCATTCTGCTTTCGAGTTTCCGCGGCAGCTTCGCGCCCGTCGCAAATTTCGGCACGCCGCAATGGCTCGCGGCGCTCTATCTCGGTGCCTTCGGTGCGGCGCTGACCTTTTATCTCTGGGCCTTCGCGCTGGAGCGGACCACGCCGACGCGCGTGGCGATCTCGGTGACGGTCAACCCGATCACGGCATCGTTGGTCGGCGCCTGGCTGCTGAACGAGCCACTGCGCTGGAATCTTGCGGCCGGGATCGTTGCGGTGTTCGCCGGAATCTGGTTGGCAACGACGACCGGGCGGCGCGTGCAGGCCATCACCATTTCAAGCCCGCCCTGATCTCAGGTCGGGATCGTCCCCTGATATTGCTTCAGGCCATCGTCGAGCTTCACCCAGGCGAGCTTTTCCGAGACCCAGATGTGCTCCGTCGGCGCAAAGGCGTTGCGGTCGTCGAAGGTCGCGAGCGCGACGCCCGCCAGCGTTCCGTTGCGTCGCCAGGAGAACAGCCGTGTGCCGCAGGTCGTGCAGAACACGCGGTCGATCGCTTCGGACGACTGATAGCGGCCGGTGTCGCCCTCGACGGTCAGCTTTTTCTGGTCGAACTGGGCGCGGGCGAAATAGGGCGAGCCCATCGCCTTCTGGCACATGCGGCAATGACAGATGCGCACGTTCAGCGGCTCGCCGTCGGCCTTGAACCGCACTGCGCCGCAGAGGCATCCACCTTCGCGGATCATGGCTCAGGCCACCCGCCATTCGCTGACTTGCCGCGCCATGTTCCAGTTGAGTTCGTCGAGTTCGTCATCCATCTTGGTGTTCGGCCGGCTCACATTGGTGAAGGCGGCCCAGCAGAAGCCGCCATGGGTTCTGACCGCGATCGTGCTGGTCCCGGGCAGGCTGCCATTGTGCCACCAATTGCCTGACTTGTTGATACAAAAACCCTTGGCATAGTCGGGGCTGTAGCTCGGCGCCGTCGTCATGATTTCGATCGTGTGCGGGCGCAGGATGTTCGCCGGCCGGGCATAGCCGTCGACATGCATCAGGAATTGCACGAGGTCCGTCGGTGTTGCGATCCAGCCGCCATGGGAATCCATCCGGCGGACGTTCATGTCGTAGGGACTCTCGACCTTGCAGTAATAGGCGACTTCGCCCGCCTGGCGCTGATCGCGGGTGTTGCCTGATATCGACATGTTGGTGATGCCGCAACGGCCGAGCACTTCAGCTCGGACGTGCTCCGCATAGTGCTGGCCGGTGAGTTTCTCGATGACCCGGCCCAGCACGCAATAGCCGAAATTGGAGTAGGCGTAGTGCTGGCCCGGCGGCCGGTCGAGCGGCCGGTTGGCCAGCGTCCAGGTAATCAGTTGCGTGTGGTCCATGTGCGGATGCGTGAACATGGGATCTCTGGCGTCGTTGGTCCAGCCGCCGCCCGTATGCGTCAGGAGATTTTCGAGCGTGATCTGGTCGATGCCGGGTGAGGTGGGCGGCACGCCGTAATCGGTGCCGAGCAGCGCACCGGGCCCGAATACGCGGTCGCTGAGCCTGACGCGGCTCTCCTCGATCAGCCGGAATAGCGTGACCGAGGTGATCATCTTGCTGACGCTGGCGATGCGAAACAGATGCTGCGGTGTCGTGGCTTCGTTCTGCTCGCGGTCGGCAACGCCGAAGGCGGCCTGGTGCACGATCGTGCCGGCATAGCCGATCGCAAAGGAGAGCCCCGGTACATCGAACTTGTCCATGAACGCTTGCGCCAGCCGGCCCATCCCGGCGCGTTCGGCCGGCGAGGGCGGATGGATGCTCGGCGGGTTGGGCGCGAGCTGCGCAAGCGCGCCCCGCGACAATAGCGGCAGCGCGCCTGCGCCTGCTGCGAGCTTCACAAAATCCCGACGTCCGAGCGACATGGTTCGCCTCCGCGGGCGGACCATCGATGTCTCAGTAGGTCGCCCGGCCTCCGGAAATATCAAAGACCGCGCCGGTGGAGAAGGCACAATCCTGAGACGCAAGCCACGCCGCCATCGCCGCGAGCTCCTCCACCAGCACGAAGCGCGCCTTGGGGATTTTCGACAGCATGAAATCGATATGCTGCTGCGTCATCTGGTCGAAGATCGCGGTCTTGGCCGCTGCCGGCGTCACCGCATTCACGAGAATGTCATGCGCGGCGAGCTCCTTGCCGAGCGACTTCGTCAGCGCGATCAGGCCGGCCTTGGAGGCCGAATAGTGCGCGGCGTTCGGATTGCCTTCCTTGCCGGCGATCGAGGCGATGTTCACGATGCGCCCGTATTTCTGCCTGAGCATCACGGGCACGATGGCCTTGCAGACGATGAAGGGGCCGTCGAGGTTGATGCGCAGAACTTTCCGCCATTCCTCGAGATCGGTCTCCCAGACCGGCTTGTTGACGCCGGCGATGCCGGCATTGTTGACGAGGATGTCGATCTTGCCAAAGGCGGCCAGCGTCGCATCGCGCGCCTGCTCGACGCCTGAGGTGTCGGTGACGTCCACCTTGAAGACGCGAACATCGTCGCCGATTTCCTTGGCGGTCTTCTCAGCGAGCGCGGCGTCAAAATCCCAGATCGCGACCCTGGCGCCGGAGGCGACGAAGCGCTCGGTGATGGCGCGGCCAAAGCCCTGCGCGCCGCCGGTGACGATGGCGACGCGGTCGTTGAGATCAATCTTGTTCATCGGATGTGATCCTGTCCGATCCCTTGGGGCGTCAGAGCATGTAGCCGCCGTCGACGACGAGGTCGACGCCGGTGGTGAAGGCACTCTCGTCGCTGCCGAGATAGATCGCCATGTTGGCGATCTCGTCGGCGGTGCCGAGCCGGCCCATCTTCTGGCGGGAGATGAACATCTCCTTGCCCTGCGGCCCCTGCGCGGCCGCTCGGTCGAGCATCGAGGGGGTCTCGACGGTGCCGGGGCAGATCGAATTGCAGCGGATGCCCTTGGTGATGAAGTCGAGCGCGACGGCGCGGCTCAGCAGCGACACCGCAGCCTTCGACGAACTGTAGACGTAACGATTGGCCGGCGGCCGCAGCGCGGCGCAGGAGGAGATGTTGACGATGCTGCCGCCGCCGCCCGCGATCATGTCGGGCAGGAACGCCTTGATGGTCCGGTGCATCGACTTGACGTTGAGGTCGAACGAGAAATCGAAATCCTCTTCCGAGCATTCCAGGATGGTGCCGTGGTGCACGAAGCCGGCCGCGTTGAGCAGGATGTCGATCTTGCCAACGCGTTTTGCAAAGGCGTTGACGTCGGCGGTGTTGCGGACGTCGAGCTTGGCGACTTCAGTGATGCCTTCCTTTGTCAGGCCTGCGATGCCGGCCTCGTTGATGTCGGTGGCGATGACGGTTGCGCCTTCACGCGCGAAGGCGAGCGCGCATGCGCGTCCGATGCCTGCCGCTGCGGCCGTGATGACGGCGCGCTTTCCCTTGAGGCGGTCTGCCATGCTGTTGTTCTCCCTTGAATTGGTCATTCCGGGGCGCGCCTCTTGGCGCGAGCCCGGAATCCATTGTGCTGCGATGTATGTGGATGAATAGATTCCGGGCTCGCGACTGCGTCGCGCCCCGGAATGACAGAAGTCGTCAGTGATTATCCCGCGGCACGCCAAATGCGGAGGCGATGTTCTGGTAGCGCGTGGCGAGCTCCATGCAGGCGCCGGTCGATTGCTGGCCGACGGTGTTGCGATAGATCTCCTGCCAAGGCGTCTGGTTCGGCGGATGCTTGAAGCCGCCGGCGGCCTTGAGCTCGGCGTGGCGCTTCTTCAGTTCCTCGTCCGAGATCAGGATGTTGGCGCTGCCCTTGTTGAGGTCGATGCGGACCTTGTCGCCGGTCTTGAGCAGCGCGAGACCGCCGCCGGTCGCCGCTTCCGGCGAGGCGTTGAGGATCGAGGGCGAGCCCGAGGTGCCGGACTGGCGGCCATCGCCGATGCAGGGCAGGGACAGGATGCCGCGCTTGATCAGGGCCGCCGGCGGCTGCATGTTCACGACCTCGGCACCGCCGGGATAGCCGATCGGGCCGGTGCCGCGGATGAACAGCACGCAGTGCTCGTCGATGTCGAGCGAGGCATCGTCGATCCGCCCGTGATAATCCTCCGGACCCTCGAACACGATGGCGCGACCCTCGAAGGCGTTCAGGTCCTTGGGGTTGCTCAAATAGCGATCGCGAAACTCCTTCGAGATCACGCTGGTCTTCATGATTGCGGAATCGAACAGATTGCCCTTCAACACCAGGAAGCCGGCGTCCTTCACCAGCGGCTTGTCATAGGCCCGGATCACGTCGTTGTCGGGGGCGGGCGCATCCTTGCAGTTCTCGCCGATGCCGCGGCCGTTGACGGTGACCGCGTCCTCATGGATACGCTTGTGCTTCATCAACTCGCGCACCACCGCCGGCACACCACCGGCGCGGTGGAACTCCTCGCCGAGATAGAAGCCGGCGGGCTGCATGTTGACCAGCAGCGGCACGTCGTGGCCGAATTTCTGCCAGTCCTCGATCGACAGCTCCACGCCGATGTGGCGGGCCAGCGCATTGATGTGGATCGGCGCGTTGGTCGAGCCGCCGATCGCCGAGTTGATGACGATGGTGTTCTCGAAGGCCTCGCGCGTCAGGATCTTCGAGGGGATCAGGTTCTCCCAGACCATCTCGACGATGCGGCGGCCGGTGAGATAGGCCATCTCGTAGCGGTCGCGATAAGGCGCGGGGATCGCGGCGGCGCCGGGCAGGGTCATGCCCATCGCCTCGGCGAGCGCGTTCATGGTCGAGGCCGTGCCCATGGTGTTGCAATGGCCGACCGAAGGCGCCGAGGACGCCACGATCTCCATGAACTCTTCATAATCGATCTCGCCGGCGGCAAGCCGCTCGCGCGACTTCCAGACGATGGTGCCCGAGCCAGTGCGCTCGCCATTGTGCCAGCCATTGAGCATCGGGCCCCCCGACAGCACGATCGCCGGCAGGTTCACGGTCGCGGCCGCCATCATCAGGGCAGGCGTGGTCTTGTCGCAGCCGGTGGTCAGCACCACGCCGTCGAGCGGGTAGCTCTTGTCGCAGCCGGTGGTCAGCACCACGCCGTCGAGCGGGTAGCCGTAGAGAACCTCGACCAGGCCGAGATAGGCGAGGTTGCGATCGAGCGCCGCCGTGGGACGGCGGCAATTCTCGAAGATCGGGTGGAGCGGGAACTCCATCGGCACCCCGCCCGCCGCCAGGATGCCGGCGCGGGCGCGCTTCACCGTCTCCAGATGGATGCGGTTGCAGGGAGCGATGTCGCTGCCCGATTGCGCGATGCCGATGATCGGCTTGCCGGATTGCAGCTCGGCGCGGGTGAGGCCGAAATTCAAATAGCGCTCCAGATAGAGCGCAGTCATGCCCGGATTATGCGGGTTGTTGAACCAATCCTGCGAGCGAAGATGGCGGCGGGTGCCGTTACCGGCGGGCGCATGCCCATTGGTTGGCATTTTTGTCATTGGTTTCTCCTTCAATGCAAACGCACGGGCCGACGTTTGGGATGTCGATCGGTGCGCTGCCCGGCAGCGCGAGCATGGTATGACGGCCCGCCTGCTGGCGAACGTTTCCTCATGGTTGCAATCTTACTCACGGGTCGTTGGTAACGCTATCATTTTGTACGGCTGGCGCCCATTCCGGCGAACGGGGGCTCGCCGCCTGACGCTGCGTCTGCGAACTCTGCCGTTCGATCACCGTGAAGCCGAGATCGAGCACGGGCTGCTCGGGACGCTTGCCCTCGATCGCCTCGATCAGCATCGCGGCAGCAGTGCTGCCCATCTCGTAACGGTTAGTCCGTACGCTCGTCAGCGTCGGCACCGCGGAGGCCATGAATTCGAGGTCGTTGAAGCCGACGATCGCGATCTGGTCAGGGACCGCGATGTCGCGGCGGCGGCATTCGAAGAGAACGCCGAGCGCAAGATCGTCATTGGCGCAGAACACCGCATCGATGTCGGGTTCGCGCGCGAGCAGATCGGCAAATAGCGCGCCGCCAAGCGTGACCGAGGTCGGCGTCGCCGTCGTCACGATCAGTCTTTGGTCGTGGAGGCCGGCTTCCTTCATGGCGGCGCCGTAACCGTCGAGCCGTCGCTGCACCCTGGGGTCCATGCGCGCGCCGACGAACCCGATCCTGCGGTGGCCCTGGTCGAACAGATGCGCAATCGCCGCGCGCGCTGCATCATAATGGGAAAAGCCGATCATCATGTCGATCGGATTGGGCCCGATCTCCATGATCTGCATGATCGGGCAATCGGCCGCCTCCAGCATCGTGCGCGATTCCGTCGTCTGGTCGATGCCTGTGACGATCAGTCCCGCGGGCTTCTGCGCCAGAAACAGACGCAGCAGCTTCTCCTCCTGGAGAATGCTGTAGCGTGTGTTGGACAATTGGATCGAGTAACGGCTGCCTTCGGAGGCGTCATAGATGCCGCGCAGCACGTCGGAAAACACGTTGTTGGTCAGTGACGGAATCAAGACACCGATCACCTCGGTGCGCTGCGACGCCAGCGCGCGTGCCGCAAGGTTGGGCACATAGCCGAGCTCCCGGGCCGCGCTCTCGACCCGCGTCCGCTTGGCAACCGACAGCGCCTCCGGATTGCGGAAGAAGCGGGACGCCGTAATCGGGCTGACGCCGGCGAGCTCGGCGACTTCCGCTAACCGAATCTTGCCGGACTTGGTGCGCTTTCGACCCATTTGTTGCTCTTAACACAGTCACTCCCGCAAACAAAGGAACGTTGACAGCGCTACCAGCAACGACTAACCAAAGACAAATTGCCAAAGCCGCACAAACTGCCGACAATGTCGCCTGTTATGAAGGGCTTCGGGTCGGCGAAGTCCAAAAAAACAAGACGGTGGCGGCGCCACGGTTGCGTCGTCTAAGTCGTAGGAGGGAGCCTAGATGTCGTCTGTGCAAATCCGCGACGTGCGGAAATCGTTCGGCAATTTTGAAGTCCTGCACGGCGTGTCGATCCCGATCGAGGACGGCCAGTTCGTCGTCCTGGTAGGCCCCTCCGGCTGCGGCAAGTCGACGCTTCTGCGCATGCTCGCAGGCCTCGAAAACATCACATCAGGCACGATCTCGATCGGTGACCGCGTCGTCAACAATGTCCAGCCCAAGGAGCGGGACATTGCGATGGTGTTCCAGAACTACGCGCTCTATCCGCACATGACGGTCGGCGAGAACATGGGCTTCTCGCTGAAGCTGCGGAATGCGGGCTCGGACGAAATCAACAAGCGCGTCAAGCGCGCCGCCGGCACGCTGCGCCTGACCGATTATCTCGAACGCAAGCCCAAGGCGCTCTCCGGCGGCCAGCGCCAGCGCGTTGCCATGGGCCGCGCCATCGTGCGCGATCCGCAGGTGTTCCTGTTCGACGAGCCCTTGTCGAACCTCGACGCCAAGCTGCGCGTCGCCATGCGAACCGAGATCAAGGAACTGCACCAGCGGCTCAAGACCACCACCGTCTACGTCACCCACGACCAGATCGAGGCCATGACCATGGCCGACAAGATCGTCGTGATGCATGACGGCATCGTCGAGCAGATGGGCACGCCGCTCGAGCTCTACGACAAGCCCGAAAACCAGTTCGTCGCCGGCTTCATTGGCTCGCCGGCGATGAATTTCCTGAAGGGGCATATCCGCGTCAACGGCGTTGCCACCTTCGAGGGACCGAACGGGGTCAAGCTGCCGCTCAAGAACGCGCCGGCCGCCTCTGACGGCAAGCCCGTGGTGTACGGCGTCCGTCCCGAGCATTTCACGATTGCCGACGACGGTGCCGACGCCGAGATCGTCGTGGTCGAGCCGACCGGCTCGGAGACCCAGGTGTTCGCGAAGCTCGGCGGCGAGCAGGTCGTGGCGGTCTTCCGCGAGCGTCACCAGTTCAATCCGGGCGACAAGGTCAAGCTGAAGCCCGACCCCGACGTGGTTCACCTGTTTGACGAGGGGACCGGGAAACGGCTCAACGCATAAGACAGACTTAAATAAATAAAAAACGCCATTGGGAGGACAACATGCAAGACTTTACCCGCCGGGCATTGCTTCAAGGCGGAACGGCGCTGGCTGCAACCGGCGCACTGACTGGGCCTGCACTGTTCGAATTCGCGAAAGCCTGGGCGGCGGACTCGCCATGGAAGGCCGAGCCGGGCGCCAAGCTGACCGTGATGCGCTGGAAGCGCTTCGTGCCAGCGGAAGACGATGCGTTCAACGCGATGGTCGCGGCGTTCAAGGCGGCGACCGGCACCGAAATGAACGTCTTCAGCGAGTCCTTTGAGGACGTGCAGCCGAAGGCATCCGTTGCGGCCAATACCGGCTCCGGGCTCGATCTCGCCTGGGGTCTGCACACGCTGCCGCAACTCTTCCCCACCAAAGTGCTGAAGATGAATGATGTCGCCGATTATCTCGGCAAGAAATATGGCGGCTGGACGGATGCGGCCGCCAAGACCTGCAAGCTCGGCGACGACTGGCTCGGCATTCCCGTCGCGACCAACGGCGGTTACATGACGTACCGCAAGTCGGCGACTGACAAGGCGGGCTTCAAGGAGTTCCCGAAGGACTTCCCCGGCTTCCTCGAGATGTGCAAGGCGCTCAAGGCGAACAACACGCCTGCCGGTTTCGCTCTCGGCCACGCCAGCGGCGACGCCAATGGTTGGCTGCACTGGGTGCTGTGGGGCCACGGTGCCTACACGGTCGACCAGAACGACAAGATCATCATCAATTCGCCCGAGACTGCGAAGGCGCTGGAGTATTGCAAGGCGCTCTCCGAAACGTTCATCCCGGGAACCGCGTCCTGGAACGATTCTTCCAACAACAAGGCCTATCTTGCCGGTGAGCTCTATTGCACGGCCAATGGCATCTCGATCTATGTCGCGGCGAAGACGGACCCGACCAAGAAGGAGCTGACCGAAGACACCTATCACGCCTTGTGGCCGGTCGGCCCGGTTGGCAAGCCGACCGAATTGCAGCTCGCGCTGCCGATCCTCGCCTTCAACTTCACCAAATATCCGAACGCGGCGAAGGCCTTCATTGCCTTCATGCTGGAGAAGGAGAACTACGAGAAGTGGCTGGATGGCGCGCAGGGTTACCTGACCCAGACCCTGAACGCCTATGAGTCGGCGCCGGTTTGGACGGCGGATCCCAAGAACGCGGTGTTCTCGCAGGCGTCCAAACGTACGCTGCCGGCGTCCGGCATCGGCACCGTCGGAGAGAAGGCGGCGACCGCGATCGCCGACTTCATCGTCGTCGACATGTTCGCCAACTACTGCACCGGTTCGAAGGACTTAAAGGGCGCGATGGCGGAAGCCGAACGGCAGTTGAAGCGCATCTATCGCTGACGTCACGGAGCGGGCGGTTTCGGCCGCCCGCTCGTCAACACACTGATCAGGGATGTCGGGCATGGCTGATATCGCAGTTGCTCCCCGGGCCAAGCCTCAGTTCCGAGAAGCGAGCGCCTGGGATCAGCTTAAGCATAACCGCAATTGGCTCGGCTTCTGGTTCATGATGCCGGCCATGGCGTTTCTGATCTTTTTCCTGGCGTATCCGCTGGGCTTGGGCATCTGGCTGTCCTTCACCGACACCCGCATCGGACGCGTAGGGCATTTCATCGCCACCGAGAACTATGAGTGGCTGTGGGACGACTCCATCTTCTGGCTGGCGGTGTTCAACACGCTGCTCTACACCTCCGTCGCCAGTGCCATCAAATTCGCGATCGGGCTCTATCTCGCGCTGCTCTTGAACGAGAACATGCCGTTCAAGGCGATTCTGCGCGCGATGGTCCTGATCCCCTTCATCGTGCCGACGGTGCTCTCGGCGCTGGCGTTCTGGTGGATCTTTGACTCCCAGTTCTCGATCATCTCGTGGTCGCTGAAACACCTCGGTCTGATCAGCCAGAACATCAATTTCCTCGGCGATACGACCTGGGCACGCATTTGCGTGATCTTCGCCAACATTTGGCGCGGCGTGCCGTTCGTGGCGATCACCTTGCTCGCCGGCCTTCAGACGGTGTCGCCGTCGCTCTATGAAGCCGCAACCCTCGATGGCGCCTCCAGCTGGCAGCGATTCCGCCACATCACCTATCCGCTTCTCACCCCGATCATCGCGGTCGTCATGACCTTCTCGGTGCTGTTCACCTTCACCGACTTCCAGCTGATCTGGGCGATGACGCGCGGTGGTCCGGTCAACGCCACGCATCTGATGGCAACCTTGTCCTACCAGCGCGCGATCATCGCCGGGCAGCTGGGCGAAGGCGCCGCGATCTCCAGCGCCATGATTCCCTTCTTGCTCGCGGCCATCATGATCTCCTGGTTCGGCTTGCAGCGCCGCAAGTGGCAGCAGGGAGAGAGCAATGACTGACCTGCCCACCAGATCCATCGATCTCAAGAATGTCCTGTCGGGCTCGGCGCCGACGGCCGATCACAGCGAGGGCATGAGCTATCTGCAGTCGGTGCCGCGACGGATCGTGACGCTGTACCTGCCGCTCACGATCATCGTCGTGATCCTGCTGTTTCCGTTCTACTGGATGGCGCTGACCTCGGTGAAACCGGACGAGCAACTGCTCGATCTCGACAGGTACAACCCATTCTGGACCTGGAATCCGACCTTCAAGCATTTCTACAAGCTTCTGTTCGAGAGCTACTATCCGCACTGGCTCTGGAACACGATGTACGTGGCAGTCTGCGCCACGGTGCTCTCGATCATCGCGTCGGTGCTCGCGGCCTATGCCATCGTGCGTTTGCGTTACAAGGGGGCCAATCTGGTTGGCGGGCTGATTTTCCTCGCCTACCTGGTGCCGCCGTCGATCCTTTTCATCCCGCTCGCCACAGTCGTGTTCCAGTATGGCCTGTTCGACACGCCAATGGCATTGATCCTGACTTATCCGACCATCCTGATCCCATTTTCGACCTGGTTGTTGATGGGCTATTTCAAGACCATCCCGTTCGAGCTCGAGGAGTGTGCATTGATCGATGGCGCGAGCCGCTGGCAGATCCTGATCAAGATCGTGCTGCCGCTCGCGATCCCCGGTCTGATCTCGGCCTTCATCTTCTGCTTCACGCTGTGCTGGAACGAGTTCATCTACGCGTTGACCTTCCTGCAATCGACCAGCAACAAGACGGTGCCGGTCGCGATCGTCAACGAGTTCGTGGACGGCGACATCTACCGCTGGGGCTCGCTGATGGCGGGAGCGCTGGCGGGGTCGCTGCCGCTGGTTATCCTTTACGCCTTCTTCGTGGAGCATTATGTGTCGGCAATGACCGGCGCCGTGAAGGAATGATCGCGGAGCCCGCCTGAGAACGCGACAGTACGTTTCAAGAGCGGCGCGTTCCGGCCAATAAGAAGGAGTAAGTTCTTGCACATCCTGGTTCTGGGCGCTGCCGGCATGGTCGGCCGCAAATTGTGTGAACGGCTGTTGCGCGACGGCCGGCTCGGCAAGAGCGATATCACCAAATTGACCGTGCATGACGTGGTCGAGCCCAGGAAGCCGGAAAAGGCCGGTTTCCCCGTCGAGACTGTCTCGGGCGATTTCGCCGTCCCGGGCGCGGCCGAAAAGCTGATCGCCGGCCGCCCCGACGTAATCTTCCATCTCGCCGCCATCGTCTCCGGCGAAGCCGAGCTCGATTTCGACAAGGGCTATCGCATCAATCTCGACGGCACGCGGATGCTGCTGGATGCTGTCAGGCTCGTCGGCGGCGGCTACAAGCCGCGCGTGGTGTTCACGTCCTCGATCGCGGTGTTCGGCGCCCCGTTCCCGGACGCCATCGGCGACGAGTTCTTCCACACCCCGCTGCTCAGCTACGGCACCCAGAAGGCGATCGGCGAATTGCTGCTGGCCGACTATTCCCGCCGCGGTTTCCTCGACGGCATCGGCATCCGCCTGCCGACCATCTGCATCCGGCCGGGCCTGCCCAACAAGGCGGCATCGGGCTTCTTCTCCAACATCCTGCGCGAGCCGCTCGCCGGCAAGGAAGCGGTGCTCCCGGTGTCCGAGGACGTCCGCCACTGGCACGCCACGCCGCGCTCCGCCGTCGGCTTCCTGCTGCACGCCGGCACAATGGATCTCGCCACGGTCGGCCCGCGCCGCAATCTCACGATGCCGGGTCTGTCGGCGACGGTCGGCGAGCAGATCGCGGCCTTGAAGCGCGTTGCGGGCGAGAAGGTTGCCGCCCGCATCAAGCGCGAGCCCGATCCCTTCATCGTCGGCATCGTCGGTGGCTGGCCGCGCAACTTCAACGCCAAGCGGGCGCTCGAGCTCGGCTTCACCACAGCCGAAAAGACGTTTGACGACATCATCCGCATTCACATCGAAGACGAACTGGGCGGCAATTTCGTCGCCTGATCGTTTGAGATGAACAGTCTGGATATGACGATGGCGAGCGTTGCTTGCATCGGTGAATGTATGGTCGAGCTCCGGCAGGCTCAAGGCGGACAGTCTGCCGGGCAGGGCGGTGGCTTGTTCTCGCGCGGCTTCGGCGGCGACACCCTCAACACGGCGGTGTATCTGGCGCGGCTCGAGGTCAAGGTCGACTATTTCACGGCGCTCGGCGACGACGGCATGAGCGAGGAGATGATCGCAGCCTGGAATGCCGAGGGCGTCGGCACGCGTCGCGTCGTGCGGCTGCCGGGCAAGCTGCCCGGCCTCTACATGATCCAGCTTGATGCCAAGGGCGAGCGCCAGTTCTTCCACTGGCGCGACAGCGCGGCGGCGCGGCAGCTGATGAGCCTGCCGGAGACCGACGAACTGCTCAACTCGCTGATGAGCTACGATATCATCTATCTCTCAGCGATCACGCTGTCGATCTACGACGCAGCGGGGCGCGACCGCCTGTTCGCGGCGATCAAGCGCGCGCGCCTGCTCGGCACCCGCTTCGTATTTGACACCAATTTTCGCGCACGCGGCTGGCCCGATCGCGACGTCGCCCGCGAAGTGTTTGCCACAGCGTTTGCGGCCGCCGACATCGTACTGACCTCGACCGAGGACCTGCTCGCGCTTTATCCGGGCGAAAGCCCTGAGCAACTGATGGCGCGCATCCCGACGCCTGAACTGGTGTTCCGCCTTGCCGAGCCCGTCAGCCTGCTGCGCTTTCCCGGCGGGTCGAGCGAGGTCCGCGCCGAACCGATGACAAAACCGGTCGTTGACACCACGGCGGCCGGCGATAGCTTTGCGGCCGCCTATATCGCGGCCCGGCTCGGCGGTTCCGATCCGGTCGAGGCCGCCCAGGCAGGGCATCGCCTCGCCAGTCTGGTGATCTGCTATCCCGGCGCCATCATTCCGGGCTATGCCATGCCGCCGAAGAAGCGGCACCGGGCTGCGGCATCGCGCCAAGCCAAATAGACGTTTTGCAACTGGCGGGTGCGTTGCAGGTGCTCGTCGTCCTCGCGTCTTCTCAAAGTAGTCGGCAATGCTCGGGGTAAGCCATGGTGAGATACAAGGAAGCACTCACTGTGGTCGAAATGAGCGACTCAGACTTCTGCAATTATGGCTGGAAGCGGGCGATTGACGAACCAGCCGCGGCGGTGCGGTTTGTTCGAGGCCAAAAGATGAGGACGTTGGACGGCGTGTTCAACGAATTGTCGGCGGCGTGCCAGTTTCCATACTATTTCGGTGAGAACTATGCCGCTCTTGCTGAATGCCTCGGAGATTTGGATTGGCTCAATGCCTCGAGCTTCGTTCTGATGATTTCAGGATTTTCTGAGTTTTTGGCGGATGAGCCGGTTGAAATGGCGGCCCTTGGTAGGGCGTTGGCGGCCGGCATCGACGAATACAACAGATCAAGGCAAAATGCCGAGTTCGCCAAGAGCCTGTTTTGCGTTGTCGTCAATGGAGCAACGCTTGATGATGCCAATAGAAAGTCGTTTTTCGCTGCGACTGCGGCGGCTTAGCCTTTTGAGAGTTGAAACTGAAGAGCCGTTGAACCATTGCCGGTTTGGCTGGCTTGCGCTACGCCCTAGCTAAGAATTGAGGCCCTATGCCCACGTCTGCCCAACAGAACCATCTCGTCGCGCTGTTCAAGGCCGCGACCGTCATTCCCGTCCTCACCATCGAGCGGATCCAGGATGCCGTGCCGCTGGCGCAGGCGCTGGTGGCCGGCGGCGTCCGCACGCTGGAGGTGACCCTGCGCACCCCGATTGCAATCGAGGCGGCGCGGGCGATCATGGCCGAGGTCCCCGACGCGGTCGTCGGCATCGGCACGATTCTCAATCCGGCCGACTTTACCCGGGTCGAGAAGCTCGGCGTCGCCTTCGGCATCAGCCCCGGCCTGACCCCCGATCTCCTCAAGGCCGCGGCCTACAGCTCCTTGCCCTTTGCCCCGGGCATCGCCACGGCGTCCGAGCTGATGATGGCATTGTCCCACGGCTTTGATGTCGCAAAGTTCTTCCCGGCCGAGCAGGCCGGCGGCATCAAGGGTCTGCGCTCGCTGGGCGGGCCGTTCCCGAACGTGCGGTTCTGCCCGACCGGAGGGGTCGGCGAGGCCAATGCCGCCACCTGGCTCGCCGAGCCCAATGTGGTTGCGGTCGGCGGTTCCTGGCTGTGCCCGACGGCGGAGATCAAGGCCGGGAACTGGGCCGGCATAACTGCCATCTGCCAGCGCACCCTCCAGGCCCTTAAACCTGCGTGAAGTCTTGCCATCCCTAGGCTAAGATTTAGGTCAGGTAAAAGACCCCTAGGGAGAAGAGACCATGACCGCCAGCATCGTCGGATGGGCGCATACGCCGTTCGGCAAGTTCGACACCGAAACCGTCGAAAGCCTCGTCATCCGCGTCGCCAATGAAGCGATGGCCGATGCCGGCATTTCGGCCTCCGATGTCGACGAGATCGTGCTCGGCCATTTCAACGCCGGCTTCTCGGCCCAGGACTTCACCGCCTCGCTCGTGCTGCAGGCTGATCCGGCCTTGCGCTTCAAGCCGGCGACCCGCGTCGAGAACGCCTGCGCAACCGGCTCCGCGGCTGTCCACCAGGGCCTGCGTGCGATCGCCGCAGGCGCGGCCAAGGTCGTGCTGGTCGTCGGCGTCGAGCAGATGACCACGACGCCCGGCCCGGAGATCGGCAAGAACCTGCTGAAGGCCTCCTATCTCGCGCAGGAGAGCGACGTTCAGGGCGGCTTTGCCGGCGTTTTCGGCAAGATCGCCTCGTCCTATTTCCAGCGCCATGGCGACCAGTCGGACGCGCTCGCCATGATCGCGGCGAAGAACCACAAGAACGGCGTCGCCAATCCCTTCGCCCAGATGCGCAAGGATTTTGGCTTCGACTTCTGCCGCGCCGAGAGCGAGAAGAACCCTTACGTCGCTGGTCCCCTGAAGCGCACCGACTGCTCGCTCGTCTCCGACGGGGCGGCTGCGCTGGTGCTGGCCGACGCCGAGACCGCCAAGGGCATGAGCAAGTCGATCGGCTTCCGCGCCACCGCGCATGCTCAGGACTTCCTGCCGATGTCCAAGCGCGACATCCTCCAGTTCGAGGGCTGCACGGTCGCCTGGCAGCGCGCGCTGGAGCAGGCGGGCGTGACGCTCTCCGATCTCTCCTTCGTCGAGACCCATGACTGCTTCACCGTCGCCGAGTTGATCGAGTACGAAGCGATGGGCCTGACGCCGAAGGGGCAGGGTGCCCGCGCAATCAAGGAAGGCTGGACGCTCAAGGACGGCAAGCTGCCGGTCAATCCGTCCGGCGGCCTGAAGGCCAAGGGCCACCCGATCGGCGCCACCGGGGTGTCGATGCATGTGATGACCGCGATGCAGCTCGCCGGCCAGGCGCCCGAGGGCATGCAGCTCAAGAACGCAAAGCTCGGCGGCATCTTCAACATGGGCGGCGCTGCGGTGGCCAACTACGTCTCTGTTCTCGAACGATTGAAATAGGTGTTGTCGGGTGGGCAAAGGCGCGAAAATGCGGGCCCACCTTTTCCTTGCGTTAGATCATGGTGGGCCGGTTCCGGCTGGCCTTAATGCTTCTGATTGATTTGCAGGGAATGCATCATGAGCAATGACTACGAAGATTCACTCTCTATCGAAGCCCTCAACGATCGTATCGCGATCCTCGAGGATAATATTCGCCAGCTGATCGAGCAGGCTGCCGCTGCTTCAGGCGAGCAGAGCGAGTCGCGCATCGCCGACCGCATCAACCAGCAGAACGACGAGCTCGATCGCCTCATGAAAATCCGCGAATCCCGTCAGAAGAAATAGCAGGCCGCGCGACGCATGCGGCCATACCCTGGCCGGCCTTGCGCACGCGGCATTGCTGCCCTTAGCTGAACCGAAATCGCAGGACGCCTTGAGCCTGCGCAATCGGGAGCGAATGAATGGGGCCGCTGAAGGGCATCAAGGTCGTCGATATGACCACCGTGCTGATGGGGCCCTATGCGACCCAGATGCTCGGCGACTACGGCGCCGACGTGATCAAGGTGGAATCGCTCGATGGCGATGTTACCCGCCTGATCGGCCCGATGCGTCATACCGGCATGGGCCCGGTCTTCCTCAACACCAACCGGAGCAAGCGCTCGATCTGCCTCGACCTGAAGAAGCCGGCGGGGCGCGAAGCCGTGCTGCGGTTGCTGAAGGACGCCGACGTCCTCGTCTACAACGTCCGTCCGCAGGCGATGGCGCGGCTGCAACTCGGCTATGACGTCGTCTCCGCGATCAATCCGCGCCTCGTCTATGCCGGCGTGTTCGGCTTCGGCCAGGACGGGCCCTATGCCGCAAAGCCCGCCTATGATGACCTCATCCAGGGCGCCACCGCGCTCCCCGCATTGATGGCGCAGACCGGCGACGGCGTGCCCCGCTATGTGCCGAACGCGCTGGTCGACCGCATCGTAGGCCTCACGGCGGTCGGCGCGATCTGCGCCAGCCTCGTCCATCGCGATCGCACCGGGCGCGGCCAGCGCGTCGACATCCCGATGTTCGAAACCATGGCCGGCTTCGTCATGGGCGACCACATGGGCGGGCTCACCTACGAGCCTCCGCTCGACAAAGGCGGCTATGCCCGCCACCTCTCGCGCGATCGCCGGCCCTACAAGACTTCGGACGGCTATCTCAGCGTCATCGTCTACAACGACAAGCAGTGGGAGAATTTCTTCAAGGCGACGGGCCGCGATGACCTGCGCGCCGATCCCAAGTTCGCAACCTTCGCCGGTCGCGCCGCGAATATCGACGTCGTCTATGCCGAGCTCGCGCGAATCTTCGAAACGCGCACCACGGCCGAGTGGATCGAGCTGCTCACCAAAGCCGATGTGCCTGTGATGCCGATGCACGACCTCGCCTCGATCCTGCATGATGAGCACCTCGAGGCGACCGGCTTCTTCCCCGTCGTGAACCACCCCACCGAGGGGCCGATCCGCAGCATGAAGGTAACGGCGACCTGGTCGGACACCGAAGCCGAATCGGTGCGCCTGGCGCCGCGGCTCAACGAGCATGGTGCGGAGATTCTGGGCGAGATCGGCTACTCCCCCGACGAGATCGCGGCCATGGTCCGTGACGGCGTCACGCGATCGGCGCCGGAGTAGGGGGAATGGCGAGGAGGAGAGGTCATGAGCTTCATCACCGGCGTTGGCCTTACGCCTTTCGGCAAGCACGAAGGCTCGTCCTCGCTCGACCTGATGAGCAAGGCCGCGCAAGCCGCACTCGACGATGCCGGGCTGAAGCGCGCCGAGATCGACGGCATCCTCTGCGGCTATTCCACCGTCTCGCCGCACATCATGCTGGCGACCGTGTTCGCCGAACATTTCGGCATTCGTCCGTCCTACGCCCATGCCGTGCAAGTCGGCGGCGCCACGGGCCTTGCAATGACCATGCTCGCGCATCACCTCGTTGTGTCAGGTGTCTGCCGCAATGTGCTCGTGGTTGCCGGTGAGAACCGCCTCACCGGGCAGAGCCGCGACGCCTCGATCCAGGCGCTGGCCCAGGTCGGTCACCCCGACTACGAGGTGCCGCTCGGGCCGACCATTCCCGCCTATTACGGCCTGGTCGCCACGCGCTACATGCACGAATACGGCGTGACCGAAAGGGACCTCGCCGAATTCGCGGTGCTGATGCGCGCTCACGCCTGCACTCATCCAGGCGCGCAATTCCACGATCCCATCACGGTCACCGACGTCATGGCCTCGAAGCCGGTGGCGATGCCGCTAAAACTGCTCGACTGCTGTCCGGTGTCCGACGGCGGCGCCGCCTTCGTCATCAGCCGCGAGCGGACCGGGGAGGCCGGCGTGCGCATCCGTGGCTGCGCCCAGGCGCATACGCATCAGCATGTCACCGCCGCGCCAGCCTTGAGCGAACTTGGCGCCGAAATCTCCATCGCGCGCGCCAAGGAGGCCACAGGCCTTGCGATCTCCGACGTGCGCTACGCCGCGATCTACGACAGCTTCACCATCACGCTCGCGATGCTGCTGGAAGATCTCGGCCTTGCCGGCCGCGGCGAGGCGGCGGCCCGCGTGCGCTCCGGCCATTTCAGCCGCGGCGGCGCGATGCCGCTCAACACCCATGGCGGCCTGCTCAGCTATGGCCATTGCGGCGTTGGCGGCGCCATGGCGCATCTGGTCGAAACGCATTTGCAGATGACGGGACGGGCGGCTACCCGTCAGGTGCGCGACGCGTCCATCGCGTTGCTGCATGGCGACGGCGGCGTGCTGTCGTCCCATGTCAGCATGTTTCTGGAGCAGGTGCGATGAGCGAGCGTCTCGCAGACTGGACCAAGGGCGAGCAGGCGATCACCTTTCAGACCTGCGCCTCATGTGGCCATGTGCAGTATTTTCATCGTGCCTTCTGCGCGGCCTGCGGAGCCGCCGATCCCCGCGAGCAGCGTGCCAGCGGCAAGGGCAGGGTCTACGCGACCTCGCTGGTCTGCCGCGCCGCCACGCCCGAGACCCGCGCGCACGTGCCCTACAACATCCTGCTGGTCGATTGTGCCGAGGGTTTTCGGATGATGGCGCATGGCGAGAATGATCTGGCCATCGGCGATTCGGTCACTGCGAGCTTCAAGCCGTTTGCCGGTAAGCTCGTGCCGTTCTTCACGAAGGAGACTTAAGGGGATTCCGTCATTCGGGGGCGGTCCGAAGGACCGAGCCTGGAACGGGTATTCTGGGCCTGGCCTGTGCGAGAGCCACCCCGGAATGACGAAAACTGCAAAACTCAAACTAACGCGCGTAGAACAGGATGCTGGCGATGACGAGCATTGCCATCACCGCCAGCACATGCGCGAGCGATTCCGAGGCCGCCCCCTTGGTGGCTTCCTTCATGCCGTTTTCTCCCTAGACTTGGGCGTGACTCATCGTTGTGCGCTACTCACACACCGACGGCCAATTGTTTTACTCGGAACACCCCACTTCGAGTATTCGCCGCGATCAAGTCCCCACGCGGCGAATATCGACTGTGCCAAGGTCGATCAGCAATGCGGCGGCATTTTGACTCGATGTTGTTGCTCCTGCGTCGCCGCGCGAATACAGTTTTTTGGAACTTGCTCCGACAACGACAACAAGCATCAAAAGCTCAAGGAAAAAATTCCCTTATGGCCCGCATCCCCTACAGCGATCCGATCAACGCGTCCGACCGCACCCGCGAAATCCTCGACAAGAACCGCAACGCCAACATCTTCCGCATGATGTCGCATTCGCCGAGCTATTTTGAGCAGTACTGCCGGCTCGGCGGCGCGATCCGCCACAAGGGCGAACTCGATCCTGTCGTGCGCGAGCTTGCGATCACACGCACCGGCATTCTGTGCGAGGCGCCGTACGAGATCATCGCGCACAAGCGCATCGGCAAGAATGTCGGCGTCACGGATGAGCAGAACGAGGCTCTGGAGAACTGGCAGGCAGCGAGTTGCTTCGACGAGAGCCAGCGGGCCGCGCTCGCCTTCACCGACGAGATCGTCAAGCTGAAGAAGCCGACGGATGCGATCTTCAAGGCGATCGCCGCGAAGCTGACGCCGGCAGCATTGGTCGAGCTGCAGCTCTCGGTCGGCTTCTACATCATGACCTCGAAATTCCTCGAGACATTCGAGATTGATCTCCAGCCCGTCACCGAAGTGGTGGGCTGATCCAGGCCAGGCTCGCGAGGGATGTCATGACGATCGATGAATATGCGGCCTGGGCTGCGACCATTGCGAAAGTCGATGCGCATCCCTCGAACGAGCGGCTGTCCTACCTGGGGCTTGGCCTTGCCGGTGAAGCCGGCGAGGTCGCCGAACACATCAAGAAGCTGCTCCGCGACGACTGGCTCGACAAGGCGGGTCTCGTCGAGGAGCTCGGCGACGTCATCTACTATTGGGCCTGCCTGTGCGCCGCGACCGGCCAGCAGCCATCAGAATTGCTGCAAGCCAGTGCTGCCAAGATCAAGCGGCGGATCAGCGAAGCGGCAAGCCGATAGCCGCTCACGTCGACGTCAGGATATCGACCTTGGTGTTGGCGACGATCAGGCGATCGGCTAGCAGCAGCGCCAGATTGCGCATGATACGCTCGGAGGCGCGCGGGTGCTGCTTGCGGAAGCGCTCGAAATCCTTCAGTGGCACCTCGAACGCTGTCGCAGCCATGTCCGCGAACACGTCGGCCGAGCGGGTTGTCTCGATCAGGGCCATCTCGCCAAAGGCCATGCCGGCGGTGAGCGTTGCCAGCCTGACGCCGTCAGGCAGGGTGACATGCACCGCGCCGCTGCGCAGGAAGAACAGCGCATCGGCGGGATCGCCGGTGGTGAGGATCTTGGCGCCGGACTGATAGGTCCTAACAGTGCAGATCGAGGCGAGATCCGTCAGCTCTTCCATGCTGAGGCCGTCGAGCAGGGGCTGCTCGGACAGTTCCGTGGTCTCGTGAAAATCGATCGCGCCGCCATAGCGGTAGACGATCTGGTCTTCCGCCCATTCGATCGCTGTGTCGAGCAGATAGAAATCGCGGACGTTCTTCAGTTCCGCGGTCCATTCGCGTAGCGTGTTCCATTCCTTGGACGCGCGCCTGACGCCGGAGAGCACGACGGTCACGTTCAGCGCGGCGAGGTCCTCGAAGGCCTCGGCGATCAGCCGCGCGCCGGCACGGGTGGTGGAGGTGACGCGGTGCAGGTCGAAGATCACGAATTGCGGCCGCGGCCGTTCGGCCAGCCGCCGCGAGACATAGTCGACCGCCGAAAGCGACAGCGTGCCGACCAGCTCGATGATCCGTACGTCCTGCTCGTGCGCGGCGAGGATGTCGCGCTCCTGCTGACGGCGGACACGGCGAGAGGGGCTCTTGCCGATGTCGTAGTCGGCGATGACGGCGTTGCGGGCGTCGTCGCTGCGGTTGAGCATGTGCAAATCGTAATGCGAGGACAGTGCCTCGCAGACCTTGATGCCGCGCACGCTGTTGCCGTGCTTGTCGAGCTTCGGCGAATAGCTGCCGAGCCCGAGACGGGCGGGAAGCGCGGCCAGGATGCCGCCGCCGACGCCGCTCTTGGCGGGAATGCCGATGCGGTAGATCCATTCGCCGGCATAGTCGTACATGCCTGACGACGTCATCACCGAGAGCGTGCGCGAGATCGCATACGGCGTCAGCACCTGCTCGCCGGTGACCGGATTGACGCCGCGATTGGCGAGCGTCGCCGCCATCACCGCGATGTCGCGCGCGGTGACGAGCACCGCGCATTGCCGGAAATAAACGTCGAGCACGCCGGCCACATTGTCCGAGATCACCGCATTGGTCTTGAGCAGATAGCCGATCGCGCGATTGCGATCGCCGGTCTGGCTCTCCGAGGTGTAGACGGCCTCATCGACAGTAAGGTCGCGCCCGGCAAAGCGGCTGAGCGCAAGCCTGATCTGCTCGAACGCCCCTTCGCCCTTGCTGGCATGGATCAGCCCGGTGCACGCGATCGCGCCGGCATTCACCATCGGGTTGAATGGATGGTTCTCCGCATTGAGCCGGATCGAGTTAAAGGGATCACCTGAAGGCTCGACGCCGATCGCGCTCTCCACCTTGCTCGCGCCGAGCAGGTCGAGTGCCAGCGCGAACACGAACGGCTTTGACATCGACTGGATGGTGAAGGGCACGCGGCTGTCGCCCACTTCGTAGACATGACCGTCGAGCGTGGCGAGGCTGATGCCAAAATAGGCAGGATCGGCTTTGCTCAATTCGGGAATGTAATCCGCGACATGGCCTGAAGTCTCCGCGGAGAACTCATTAAGGCATGTGTCGAGAAACCGCAGCAGCGGCGGCTTCGAGCGGGTCCAGGCGGAGGCATGTGGCGGTTGCGCTATCATCGCCTCCCTTGTGCAACGCATTAAGCATACACGCAACCGTCGGGCGCGTGATGACGCGCTGTCGTGGCGTCCGGACGCAAGACGCCGCGTGGCATTGCAGTGTTGTCTGTTTCATGATGTCGCGGATGAAAAGCCGCAGGGCTGCGCGCTCAGCTTGCGACGATCGCGATTGCCTGATCTTCGGCGACGAGGTCGTCGATCTCTACGAGCAGTGATTTCAAGGTGCCTGACGCAGGCGAGGGCACCGGTATCTCCATCTTCATGGCTTCGACGACCACAACGTCATCGCCATCGACGAGTGTTCCTCCAACTTGCACGGGAGTTGCGCAGATGCGGCCCGCGACATCAGTGCGATCTTAATTTCTGGCATGCCATCGCCTTTTTGTTGTCGTCGCGGAATGCCTGAGGTAGCGTCGTTCACAATGTGGAATTTAATTCCGCACAGCGGAACAAACGGTAGGGAACATGGGACGACGTTCGGAGCGGTTAAGCAGGCAAGGTGCACTCGCTGGCGATGCCGGTGAAGGTGACGTGATCCAGGTGGTGTCGCGCGCGTTCGACGTGTTGCGATGCTTCGAGGGCCATGAGGCCCGGCTCGGCAATCTCGAGATTTCAAATCGCTGCGGCCTGCCGCGCTCAACCGTGTCGCGTCTCACGCACACGCTTACGCGCATGGGCCAGCTGGTCTATCTGCCACGCGACCAGAAATATCGCATCGGCCCGAGCGCGGTGGCGATGAGCGCCTCGATGATGAAGGGCGCGCAGCTGCGCAGCATGATCCGGCAGCGATTGCAGGAAGTGGCCGAGCAGCTTCCGGGCACCGTCGGCTTCGTCGTGCCGGATCGCTTCCATCTGGTCTATCTGCAGTTCGCGCGCTCGGCGGCCGCACTCGGCCTTCACGAGGGCACGGGCAGCCGCATCTCGATGGCCTCGACCGCCGCGGGCGCGGCCTACACCGCGGCGCTGTCGCCCGAAGTCGGTGATGCCTACATTGCCGAGATGGAGCGCGAGGCTCCCGAGGCCGCCAAGATCCTCAAGCCTCGCATTGAGGCCAACAGGCAGTCGCTGCGCGAGCGCGGCTACGTCACGGCCTGTGGCTTGTGGAGCCCGCACATCAATGGCCTCGCGGTACCGATCTGGTCGCCGCAATACCAGACCTTCGTCGTCGTCACGATCGGCCTTCTCTCGGCGATGTATGACGAGCAGCGCCTGCATGCCGAAGTCGCGCCGGTGATGGTCGCGCTCGGCCGTTCGCTCGGCAGCCTGATGGAAGGCGCCGAAGGCGACGCGTTCGCCAACCGCATCTCGCGCAAACCGGTCGCAATATCAGTGCATAACAATAACAAGCCGATGAGTTCGGAGGGAGTGAATGAACTGGAAGCCGGAACTCGACGAGCTCGCCCGGCGCGAAGCCTTCGCGCGGGAGATGGGCGGCGTTGACAAGGTCAAGCGACAGCATGATCAGGGCCGGCTGACTGTTCGGGAACGCATCGACAGACTGATCGACAAGAATAGCTTCCACGAGATCGGTGCCGTCACCGGCATCGGTGAGTACGATCCCAGGGGCGAGCTGAAGACCGTGACGCCGGCGAACTGCGTGTTCGGCCGCGCCAAGGTCGACGGCCGTACCGTAGTCGTGGTCGGTGACGATTTCACGGTGCGCGGCGGCTCCGCCGATGCGTCGATTTCGGCAAAGCCGTTGATGGCGGAGGAGATGGCGCACGACTTCCGTCTGCCCATCGTCCGCATCATCGAAGGCTCCGGCGGCGGCGGCTCGGTCAAGACCATCGAGACCAAGGGCGCAGCAAATTTGCCGGGCGGCATCGGCGGCACCCGCTGGTATCGCTTCACAACGGAGAATTTGTCGCGCGTGCCTGTTGTCGCGCTCGGCCTCGGCTCGGTTGCGGGCTTGGGTGCCGCGCGTCTTGCCGCCAGCCACTATTCCATCATGACGCGGAAGTCCGCGATGTTCGTCGCGGGGCCGCCGGTGGTGAAGGCGCTAGGCCAGAATCTTTCGAAAGAGGAGCTCGGCGGCGCCGACATCCAGACCAAGGCCGGTGCGGTCGATCATGCCGTCGACACGGAGGAGGAGGCCTTTGCCTGCGCGCGGCGTTTCCTGTCCTATCTGCCGTCGTCGGTCTACGAGCTGCCGCCGACCCTGCCTTGCATCGACAATCCGGAGCGCGCGGAAGAAGCGCTGATGAAGGCGGTGCCGCGCAACCGCAAGCAGGTCTACAAGGTCAGGCCGATCATTGAGCAGGTCGTCGACAAGGGCTCGTTCTTCGAGGTCGCCAGCAATTTCGGTAAGCCCCTCATCGTCGGTCTCGCGCGGCTCGAGGGCAGGGCGGTGATGGTGCTTGCCAGCGACAGCTTTCACTATGGCGGCTCCTGGACGGCGGATGCCTGCCAGAAGGTGGTGCGCTGGGTCGACTTCGCCGAGACCTTCCATCTGCCGATCGTCTATCTGATGGACTGCCCCGGCTTCATGATCGGCCTCGATGCCGAGAAGGCGGCGACCATCCGCCACGGCGTCCGCGCCATGGCCGCGGTGAACCAGACCACCGTGCCCTGGTGCACCGTGATCCTGCGCAATGCGTTTGGTGTTGCGGGTGTCGTCCATCAGCCCGCCGATCGCTTCTCGATCCGCTATGCCTGGCCGTCGGCCTATTGGGGCTCGCTGCCGCTTGAAGGCGGCATCGAAGCCGCCTATCGCGCCGACATCGATGCGGCCGAGGACAAGGCGGCCAAGCTGAAGGAGATCGAGGAGCGGCTCAACAAGCTGCGCTCGCCGTTCCGCTCGGCCGAAAAATTCTGGGTCGAGGAGATCATCGATCCCAGGAAGACGCGCTCGCTGCTCTGCGAGTTCGCACGCCTCGCCGAGCCGCTGCGGAAAGCGGGACCGCCGGAGAATTTCTCGATCAGGCCGTGAGGCTCTCGTGTCCCGGACAAGCGGCAACGCGCAAGCGTTGTCGCGCAGAGCCGGGACCCAGCAAGCCACAAGCTGGATTGCCGAGGGATGGGCCCCGGCTCTGCAACGCTTCACGCCGCAAGCGCGGCGCGCTGCATTGCGTCCGGGGCACGCAACGCGAGTGAGGCGCGCGTTTTCAACCCCATCATTGCGCTCCCTCACACCCGCAGCACCTTGCCCGGATTCATGATGTTCTGCGGATCGAGCGCGCGCTTGATGGTACGCATGATGTCGAGCTCGGTCTTCGAGCGGTAGTGGCTGAGCTCGTCGAGCTTTTCGATGCCGATGCCATGCTCCGCCGAGATCGAGCCGCCCATGGACGTGACGAGATCGTTCACGGCGCGCGTGATGGCGGCGGCGTATTGGTTCAGCGTCTGCTGATCCATGCCATCAGGCCCCATGAACGAGAAATGCAGATTGCCATCGCCGATGTGTCCCAGCGGATAGGGACGAATGCTCGGGAGAATCTTGAGCGTGGCCGTGAGCCCCTTGTCGATGAATTCGGGGATTTTGGAGATCGCGACCGAGATGTCGTAGCTGATCCCCGGTCCCTCGGCGCGCGACGCCTCCGCCATGGCTTCGCGGATGCGCCACATGTTGCGCGATTGACTGACGGTTTGTGCGATCGTGGCATCCAGTACGCGGCCGGCCTCGAGCTGGTCGGCGAGAAACGCCTCCAGCTTTTCGGACATGCCATCGGCGCCCTCCTGCCGTGGGCGTGAGGACGACCATTCCAGCAGCAGGTACCACGGCGTATCCGCCTTGAGCGGATCCTGCACGCCGGGAATGTGGCGCATCACGAGGTCGACGGCTGCGCGGCTCAAGAGCTCGCAGGAGCCGACATTGTCCTCCGATGCCGCATGCGCTTCGGAGAGGATCTCCAACGCTGCGCGGGGATCGCGCACCGCCAGCCACGCCGTGCTGACGTCCTTGGGCGCCGGCCACAACTTGAGGACGGCTTTGGTGATGATGCCGAGCGTTCCCTCGGCGCCCATGAAGAGATGCTTGAGGTCGTAGCCGGTGTTGTCCTTCTTCAGTGCGCGCAACCCATTCCAGATATCGCCATTGGGCAGCACCACCTCGAGCCCCATCACCAGATTGCGCGCATTGCCATAGCGCAGCACCTGTACGCCGCCGGCGTTGGTGGAGAGATTGCCGCCGATCATGCAGGAGCCCTGGGCACCGAGGCTGAGCGGCAGGAACCGGTCGTGACCAGCTGCGGTCTCCTGCAGCGTCTGCAGCACACAGCCGGCCTCGACCGTCATGGCATAGCCGACGGGATCGACGTCGAGCACGCGATTCATCCGGCCGAGCGACAGCACGATGCCGGTATGATCAGGCCAAGGCGTGGCGCCGCCCATCAGGCCGGTGTTGCCGCCCTGGGGCACGATTGCGACGCCGTGCGCATTGCAAAGCCGGACGACATCGGAGACTTCTTCGGTGCTGCCGGGTCGTATGACGGCGCCGGCGCTGCCGGACAGAACACCGCGCCAGTCCGTCACGAACGGCTGCATGCCGTGCGCGTCTTCGATGAAACCCTTCTCACCGACGATCGCGCGCAATGCGTCGCGGAGCTGGGCGGTCAAGGGAACGGTCGGAATGGTGGGAACGGGCGAGGGGAAGGCGGTCGGCATATCGTTTCCTCTGGCGCATCTTGGTGTGCACTGCGCGCGCGAAGCGCTTGAGTCCCATTGTCCACGTTTGGGCCGTGAAGTCTAACGGCAATATCGGCAACGCCGGGACAATTTCCCGCAACATCTTTCAACATCTTCGCCAACATCTTGCGCCCGTCGCGGCCTAGGAGGTTGCAGGACCTCAACGATCAGGATTCGCAGATGCGACCGAATTCCTCGGCGATATTGTTGGCTGCAGGCGCGGCCTGCCTGATGCTGGCAGGCGTCAATCCGGCGCGCGGGGAGCCGGTGTTCGACAGTCTGGGCGGCACATGGTCGGGCAGCGGCACCATGAAGCCATCGGACGGTCCGCGTGAGAAGGTTCGCTGCAAGGTGGCGTACAACATCACCAAGCCCGGTCGTTCCGTAAGCCTCGACCTGCGCTGCGCAAGCGATGCGTACAAAATGGTGCTGTCTGCGAATATCGATCAGAACGGCACCGAGCTTTCGGGCAACTGGTTCGAGCACGAATACCGGCAAGGCGGCAAGGTTTATGGCACGAACAAAGACGGCCTGATCGAGGCGCGCATTGAGGGAAACACCGTCGCTGCGCTGGTGACGATCCAGACCAGGGCCAGTCATCAGTCATTCCTGATGGAAGCGCCGGGATCCTGGATGTCGGAGGTCGCGATCGAATTGAACAAGGATACGCAGTAGTCTTGATGCGTCGTCTTGCGGGCACATCTTGATGCCGAGCGCGCAGTCGGTGGACGCCGACGTCAGTTTTCCCATACCAGCGATGCCGGAATCCCGGTGATCGCATTTAGTCGCCATTAATGATGCGGTCTCAATCTGACACAGCGCAATCCAATGCGGGCTGTGTTTATGAATTTCCGTAAGTTTTGAGTAACGAGCCCAAACCCATAGTTCCGTCCGCTGACGAGCGAAAGTGACCGACGATGAAGTCGGCCCGTCACGTTCATCCGCGCGAATCCAGGGAAGTGTCTTACCGCAGCGACGGTAATCAGGATCAAGGTTCATGCTCCGCCGCATAGTGCATCGTTTCGCGAGAGATCGGAAGGCCAACGTCGCCATCATCTTCGCGCTCATGCTGGTCCCCATCATCTTCCTGCTGGGCATGGCGCTCGACTACACGCTGGCTCTGCGCAAGCAGGAACAGTTGAACGCCGCCGCCGACGCGGCGGCCATCGCGGCGGTCAGGCCGGCGATGCTGACGCAAACCGACGACAGCATCGTCCAGGCGACCGCGGCGGCCGTGTTTGCGGCCAAGGCAAACCTTCCCGGTCTATCGACGGTCCCGACGCCCACGATCAATGTCACCGACTCCGGGCTCTCGCGGACCATCACCGTTGCGTACACCGCTCAGTCAATCAACAATTTCCCCGGCGTGCTCGGCAAGGACACCTGGCAGATCTCTGGCTCGGCGACCGCGAAGGCTTCCAGTGCGCCCAATATGAATTTCTATCTATTGCTGGACGATTCTCCGTCGATGGCGCTCGCAGCGACGCAGACTGACATCACCAACATGATCGCCGCGACGAAGAACCAGCCTTCCTATGCGGCGAATTGCGCCTTTGCCTGCCATGAGGCGAATCCCAACAACAAGGCTCCAAGCTCTTCGAACAAGGACAATCTGACAGTCGCGCGTGCCAACAACATCACGCTGCGCATCGATCTCGTGCAGAATGCCGTCACGCAGTTGCTCGTCGGTCCCTGGAACTGCCCGCAGTCAGGCACGACGGGCGGCGTCATGCAGTGCATGTCGGCGATCAACAACACGACCTACAAGGCGGCGATCTACACCTTCGACTACAATCTGAATACGATCCAGACGCTGACGACCCCGAGCACCGCCGGCACCAAGATCTCCAACATTTCGCTCCTGACAGTCGACCACCAGAACTGCCCCGTTGTCGACAGCAAGGGCGCCTGCACCTATACCACCGACTTCGGCACGGATATCTCGGGCGGGCTGACGGGCGTCAACAACCTGATGCCTGCGCCCGGCACCGGCACCAATCAGCAGGGCGATACGCCGCAAGAGGTGATCTTTCTCGTCACTGACGGCGTCGACGACAAGCTTATCCCGAAGACGGGAGGCAGCTGTGACCCCAATGCCACCTATGCGCTCCCGACGGCGAACAGCACGACCTTGCGCTGTCAGCAGCCGCTCGACACGACGGTCTGCACGACCATCAAGAACCGCGGCATTCGCATCGCGATCCTCTACACCGAGTATCTGCAATTGGCGGATTCCTGGTATCAGAGCCGCATCTCGCAGTTCAACAATCCCTCGTCCTCCACCGGCACGATCGCAACGCGGCTGCAATCCTGTGCCTCGCCCGGCCTGTTCGCCGACGTGCAGAACGGTGGCGACATTTCCACGGCGCTGACGAACCTCTTCATCAAGGTCGCGTCCAGCACGGCCAGCCTCGTTCAGTAAGGAAAGCACGATGTTCGGACTGAACGCCGCATCGAGGACAAGACGCCGCCATCGCTGCGCCGCCTTCGTCAAAGACAGCAAAGGCGCCACGGCCGTCGAATTCGCACTCGTCGGCGCGCCGTTCCTCGCCCTCATCATTGCGCTGATCCAGACTTTTCTGGTGTTCTTCGCCCAGGAGCTGCTTGAATCCGTTGTGCGTCAATCGGCGCGCCTGGTCATGACCGGGCAGGTCCAGTCGCAGCAGATGACGGCGGCGACATTCAAGCAGGCCGTCTGCAATCAGGTGGTTATCCTGTTCACTTGCAACGGCTTGATGGTCGACATGCAGGTCGCTAATGCTTGGTCGTCCACGAATACGGCGATGCCCACGCTAACGTTCGACAGCAACGGGAACATCACGAATACCTGGCAATTCAACCCGGGCAATGCCGGCGACATCGTCGTGCTCCGGGTGATGTATGTCTGGCCCGTCATGCTCGGGCCGCTCGGTTTCAACCTCTCCAATCTTTCCAACGGCAACCGGCTGATCATGTCATCCGCCGCGTTCCAGAACGAGCCAGGAGCTAGCTGATGATTGCCGGCCTGTCGTTTCGCGCACGGCGCCTGTGGACCGACGACCGCGGCGTGGCGGCGACCGAGTTCGCCATCGTGGTTCCGTTCATGCTGGTGCTCTATGTCGGTGGCGTCGAGCTCGGCAACGGGCTGGCCACGAACGTCAAGGTGACTGCGACGGCGCACAGCGTCGCGGACATGATCTCGCAGAACACGCAGGTGACGTCGTCCCAGATGGCCGGCATCCTTCAGGCGTCGACGGCGATCATGGCGCCTTACGCCGTTACGGATACCAACGGCAATTCCCTGATCACGATCACCGTCTCCGAAGTCTCCACCGACAGCAGCGGCAAGGCGACGGTTCAATGGAGCAAGTCGACCAGCTCGACCGGCGCACGGCCGGTCGGGCAGACGATGACCCTGTCGTCCTACACCGCCGGTTCGAGCACTAACAACGCCAACATTTCGCTGATCCTGAGCGAGGTGTCCTACGCCTATACGCCGAACCTCGGCTACACGATCAGCGGGACCGTGACGCTGTCCGACAGCTACTACCTGTTCCCGCGTTGCTCGACCAACGGCCCGGCCAATTCGAGCTTTCCGTACTACGATGTGAAATATCCGGCAACGACGACCTGCACCTGCATCCAGCACCTGCAACAGAAGAGTTGCTAGGGCCGTTGGGGCCGCCGCTCACGCGCTCTCCGTCTCCCGGTGCACGTCGTGCACGACGAGGCCCATGCCTTCTTCCGGCATCTTGATCCAGTCGCGCCGCTTCAGCGTGCGCTTGGTGTCTTCATAGCCGCTGGTCCAGTGTTCGCGCATCGATGTGCCCGAGAATTCGTGGTCCTTGGCGTCGCCCTCGTAGGCCTTCTGCTGGTAGATCAGATGCAGGATCGCGATCTCCGGCATGTTGCACAGGCTCGCTTTCAGCTGGCGATCATCGTCGGAGAGCTGCTCGTCCGGAATCTTCGCCAGCGCCTTGTACAGCAGCACTTTGAGATTATGGGTGCGGCGGTAGACGTCGGTGTTGTGGCGGGTGCGCGAGGAATACATGATGTCCTTGTGGCGGGCCATCACGTCCTGGATCGAGCGCGGCAGCACGCCACGGGCGCTGAACAGGTCGACCTGGAACACCAACGAATTGAGCGCGTCTTCTTGGTCGAGCAGATGTTGCAGTGGCGTGTTGGAAACGATGCCGCCGTCCCAGAAATGGTCGGTGCCGATCCGCACCATCGGCAGCGCCGGGGGCAGGGCGCCGGAGGCCATGATGTGCTCCGGTTCGATCTCGTCATGGGCGTTGTCGAAATAGATGAAGTTGCCTGAGAGCACGTTCACCGCGCCGACCGCGAAACGTACCTTCTTCTCGTTGATGAGGTCGAAATCGACGAGCTCGCGCAGGCTCTCCTTCAGCGGCGTCGTGTCGTAGTAGCTGGTCGCGGTCCGGGCGCCAACCGGGCTGAACCAGGGGTTGACCTGGTGCGGGGTGAAGAAGCCCGGCTGGCCCATCGCCGACGTCATCCAGGCGCTGGTGAGGTTGCGCCACTGGCGGAAGATGTCGCCGTCCGGCGTGTAGTGCCAGATCTTGCGGTTGGTGATGCGCTCCCAGAACACGCGCAGCGCATCGAGCCGCTTTTCCGGCCTGTTGCCGGCGATGATGGCGGAGTTGATCGCGCCGATCGAGACGCCGGTGACCCAGTCGGGCTCGATGCCGGCCTCGTGCAGCGCCTGGTAGACGCCGGCCTGGTAGGCGCCGAGCGCGCCGCCGCCCTGGAGCACGAGCGCGACGCGGTCGCAGCGCTCGGGCCGCCAGCTCCGCGCGGGAGGCTGATGGGTCTGGTGTGTCGGTTGCGACGTGCGAGCGTCCATGGCGATGCCTCCTGCCTGTCTGTCGAGGATTCAGTCGCGCGGTGACGGTGTGATGACAAAGCAGGCCAATGCATCCTTTGAATGCACCTTGGTCTTGGCGGGAATGGCGGGGAGATCGTGTCCCTGACGGAAATCGGTCACATCGCAGTCAATGACGGCGGCTAGCAATTTACGTAAGCTTGGAAGCTGCCGGGCATCACAGACATCACGAGAGGAGATCAGGATGCGCAGGGAAGACGTGCTGAGGCTTCCGTCCATGCCGGCTGCCGGGCCGAGCTATCCGGCCGGACCGTATCGCTTCGTCAACCGCGAATTCCTCGTCATCACCTACGAGACCGATCCGGACCTGATCCGCGCCGGCCTGCCCGAGCCGCTCGAGCCGGTCGAGCAGCCGATCGTGCATTACGAATGGATCAAGATGCCGGATTCCTCCGGCTTCGGCACCTATACCGAGACCGGCATCGTCATCCCCTGCCTGTTCGGCGAGGAAGAGGTCAGCTTCGTCTCGCAGATGTATCTCGACGATGATCCGCCGATCGCGGCCGGCCGCGAGATCTGGGGCTTCCCGAAGAAATATGCCCACCCCAAGCTTGAGATCGTCAAGGACACGCTGACGGGCACGCTGGAATATGCCGGCCAGCTCGTCGCCATGGGCACCATGGGCTACAAACACCTTTCAATGGCGGGCAACGGCGCGGCAACGACTGCCATCCTATCGAAGACGCAGGTCAATCTAAAGGCTGTCTCTTATACACTTCTAGATGTGTATAAGAGACAGCAATCAACCTGATCGACATCGTGCCGAAGGGCTCCTGGATGGGGCCGGGCCGGCTGCATCTTGTGCCTCATGTCAACGCGCCGGTTGCGGATTTCCCGGTCCGCCGCTGCATCGGCGCGCATCATTACATCGCCGACCTCACGCTGCCGTTCGGTCGCGTGGTGCACGACTACGTCAAGGAGGCTGCGGCCGCGACGGGGCTGGCCGCGGAGTAGGGCGGCGCGCCATCATCAAGCTGTAACACTGCCGCAATTGACTGCACGCGAAGGACCCGGAGGAGGCCGATCAACGGCCCCCGGGATTGGGCTGCAATGATGTGGGGTCAGCATGGCTGAGCCGGCAATGCTTGTCAGCGCGACATCGGATGTCGCGCCTGTCATTCCTGGATTGGTGTGGGCGTTTCGTTTGCATAGTGACGGCAGTGCCGAGGCGCTGCCGATCGATGAGCCGATCGAGTTCAGCCATGATGGACGACTCTGGCTGCATTTCAATTTGACGGATGCTCGCGTGCGCCCGTGGATCGTCGCCTCAACGCTGCCACCGCTGGCGCGCGAGCTCCTGCTATCGAACGACACGTTCCAACAGTTGCACGTCATCGATCACTGCTTCTACGGCGTGTTCTCCGATCTCGTCCGCGATATCGACAGCGCGACGGAAGAGACCGCGTTCCTGCGCTTCGCCATGACCGAGCATCTGTTGGTCTCCGGCCGGCATCGGGCGCTGTGCTCGGCCGATGCGACGCGCCGCGTGCTGGAAGGCGGCTACCGCGTGGACAACGTCGCCCATCTCCTCGAAAAGATCGTCGACGAGGTCGCCGATACGCTGGATCGGATGGCCGACAGGCTCGGTCAGGAGATTGACGGCATCGAGGAACGCATCCTCGCGGACGATGCCAGGCCGGAGATGCGCCGGACGCTTGGAAAGCTGCGCAGGACCTGCGTCAGGCTTCACCGCCAGCTCACCGGCCTGCGCGTGCTGTTCCATCGGCTGGATCAAAAGAACACCGATCACTTGTCGCCGGGCCTGCGCATTCAGGCCGGCAAGCTCGCCCAGCGGCTCGACGGTCTCGATCACGACATCGTCGAGCTCCGCGAGCGCAGCCGCCTGCTCGAGGAGGAGCTGCGTTTCAAGAACGAGGAAGAGGGCAATCGTCACCTTCACACGCTCTCGATTGTCACGACGCTGTTGCTGCCGCCGACGCTGATCACCGGTATCTTCGGCATGAACACCAAGGGGCTGCCGCTGACCGACGTCGACGAGGGCTTTCTCGGGGCGGCGGCGCTGATGGTGGGCTCGATCGGCCTTGCCTATCTGTTCATGCGCCGCATGGGCATCTTCAAGAAGTAGCGCATAGCCGGCGAAATCAGCCGTGAGCGGGCCTGCCCAGACCTCTTTGTTGCGACCTTCGCTCGTGATCGCGGCGATGCTGCTCGCCAGCACGGGCGCCTTCGCCGGCGCCAAGGACGAGAGCGCCGCCGACTGGCTGTTTCCAAAAGGGTCCAACGAGTGGCATGACGGGCTCGCCAACAAGGGCCTCAATTTCGGCGCCACATACATTGCCGACAACATCGGCAATGTCTCGGGCGGCGTCTCGCGCGGTGCCATCCATTTCGGCCGACTCGACCTGTCGGTCGATGCGGATCTGGACAAGCTGGTCGGCTGGACCGGCGGCCGCTTCTACGCCAACGGGTTCGTGATCTATGGCCGGGGGCTAACCCGCAACTATATCTACAATCTCGCCACTATCAGCGAGATCGAGGCGCTGCCTGACCAGCGGCTCTACAACGCCTATTTCGAGCAGAGCCTCTTTGACGGAAGGCTGAACATCAAGGCCGGTCAGCAGGCTGCCGATGTCGAGTTCTTCGACAGCGAGACCGACGATCTCTTCATCAACGGTACGTTCGGCTGGCCGGCCATCAAGGCAAGCAACTTGCCGGCTGGCGGTCCCGCACCGCCGATCGCGGTGCCCGGCATTCGCGTCAAGGATCAGGTTGCGGACAACGTCACCGTCTTCGGTGCGGTGTTCAACGGCAATCCGGCACGACCCGGCGACGGCGATCCGCAGACACGCGACAATCATGGACTGGCGTTTCGCCTCAATGATCCGCCCTGGTTTATCGGGCAGATTCATTTCGACTATCATCTCGATGTCGGCGGAAGCTCGCTCGCCGGCAACATCACGCCCGGCGGCTGGTATCATTTCGGCGACTTCGACAGTCAGCGCTTCACCGCGGACGGTTTCTCGCTCGCAGACCCAACCGGGTCCGGCATCCCGGCCAAACTTCGCGGCAATTACGGAATCTACGCAGTCGTCGAGCAGACGCTCTGGCGACCGCCAGGGTCCGAGCCCGAGAAGATCGTTTCGGCCTCGATCCCCGGTGTGACGGCGTTCGGTCGCATCGCCTACAGTCCGCCGGATCGTAGTGTCGCGCATCGGCGACGCCGCCGTGTTCGGCGTCACCACCACGATCAAATACTAAGCCATCGCTGGCTTTGCTTGCGGCTTCGGCTGCCGCGACAGGGCCAGCACGATCAGCGAGGCGAACACGCAGAGCGCGCCGGCGACGAAGAAGGCGGGCAGATAGCTCGCCAGCAGCGTCCGCGACAAGCCTGCGCCGAACGCGGCGGTGCCGGCGCCGAGCTGGTGGCCGGCAAAAATCCAGCCGAACACCAGATTGGCGCGTTCGGGGCCGAATTTCTGCGCGGTCAGCCGCACCGTCGGCGGCACAGTTGCGATCCAGTCGAGGCCGTAGAACATCGCGAAGATCGACAGGCCATAGAACGAGAAATCGCTGAACGGCAGGAAGATCAGCGAGAGCCCGCGCAGGCCGTAATACCAGAACAGCAGGTAGCGGTTGTCGTAGCGGTCCGACAGCCAGCCCGACATGATGGTGCCGAAGAAGTCGAAGATGCCCATCGCCGCCAGGAGGCTCGCCGCCTGCACCTGCGGAATGCCGAAGTCGAGGCACATCGGAATCAAATGCACCTGCACGAGACCGTTGGTCGAGGCGCCACAGACGAAGAAGGTCGCAAACAGGATCCAGAACGCACTCGACTTCGAGGCATCGCGCAGGGTGCCAAGCGCTACCGCCGTGATCGAGCCGTGGTTCACGGGCGGCGCGGGCAGGGGCTCGCTGCCTTCGTCGCCGAAGGGACGCAAGCCCAAATCGCTCGGCCGGTCGCGCATGATGAGCATGACCGCAGTCGCGGAAACGCCGAGCATGATGCAGACGAAGCCGAGCGCCAGGCGCCAGCCGTAGCGTTCGGTGAGGCTCGCCAGCAGCGGCAGGAACACGAGCTGACCGGTCGCGACGCTCGCGGTCATAATGCCGATGACGAGGCCGCGGCGCGCCGCGAACCAGCGCGTCGCGATCGTGGCGCCGAGCACCAGCGCGGTCATGCCGGTGCCGATACCGATCACCACGCCCCACAACGCCACGAGCTGCCAGACCTGCGTCATGCCGAGCGAGAGCACGAGCGCCGAGACGACGATCAACTGCGCCGTCAGCGTGACATTGCGCAGGCCGTAGCGGTTGAGGAGGGCGGCCGCGAACGGCGCCATCAGCCCGAACAGGATGAAGCGAATGGACAGCGCGGATGAAATCTCCGCCGTGCTCCAGCCGAACTCCTTCTGAAGCGGAACGATGAACACGCCGGGCGCGCCGACCGTACCTGCGCTGATCAGCGCGGCGAAGAAGGTCACGCCGACCATCGCCCAGCCATAATGGATGTTGCGACGACCGAGCGCGGCCGAAAGCGAGTTCGAGATCATTGCCCGTCAATCCAGTTTGGCGGGCTCCGGAAGACCCGCGTCATCGTTGCAGTCTGGCACGAAAACGGGAAGTCTGAAATGACAGACTTCCCTCAATTCAGGTCATTCGCCTTTAGTGCGCGAGACGTTCCACGGCGATCGCCGTGGCCTCACCACCGCCGATGCAGAGCGCCGCAACGCCGCGCTTGAGGTTGTTGGCCTCGAGCGCATGCAGCAGCGTCACGATCAGGCGCGCGCCGGTGGCGCCAATGGGATGGCCGAGCGCGCAGGCGCCGCCGTTGATGTTGAGTTTTTCGCGCGGAATGCCGAGGTCGCGCTGGGCCGCCATCGCCACCACGGCGAAGGCTTCATTGATCTCGAACAGGTCGACATCACCAGCGCTCCAGCCAACCCTGTCGAGCAGTTTTCTGATCGCCGGGATCGGCGCCGTGGTGAACCATTGCGGCTCCTGGCTATGGGTAGCGTGGCCCTTGATCTCGGCGATGGCCGGAAGGCCGGTACGATCGGCGAGCGAGCGCCTGGTCAGCACCAGCGCGGCAGCGCCGTCGGCATTCGCGGACGAGGCCGCCGGCGTGATCGTGCCGTTGGCACGGAACGCTGGCTTCAGCCCGGGTATCTTGGCGGGATCGACCTTCAGCGGATGCTCGTCATTGGCGACGATGCGTGGACCTGCCTTCTCGGTCAGCGTGATCGGCGCGATCTCGGCCTTGAACGCGCCGCCCTCGACCGCCTTGCGCGCGCGGCTCAGCGTTTCCATCGCATAGGCGTCCTGGTCCTTGCGGGTGAACTGATAGGCTTCGGCGGTGGCCTCGCCGAAATCACCCATCGAGCGGCCCGTTTCGTAGGCGTCCTCGAGGCCGTCCATCATCATGTGGTCGATGATGCGGTCGTGGCCGGCGCGATAGCCTCCGCGCGCCTTCGCCAGCAGATAAGGCGCATTGCTCATGCTCTCCATGCCGCCGGAGACGACGATCTCGGCCGAGCCGGCGCGGATGATGTCGTGCGCCAGCATGGTCGCCTTCATGCCGGAACCGCAGACCTTGTTCACCGTTGTGGCCCCGGTGGCATCAGGCAGGCCGGCGCTACGTGCCGCCTGCCGCGCCGGTGCCTGGCCCTGGCCGGCCGGGAGCACGCAACCCATCAAGACCTCGTCGACCTTCTCGGGCGCGAGCCTGGCACGTTCGAGCGCGGCATTGATCACATGGGATCCGAGCTTGTGCGCCGGGAGCGGCGACAGTTCGCCCATGAAGCGGCCGAGCGGGGTGCGGGCGGCGGAGACGATGACGACGGGATCGGCGGCTTCGGCCATGACAAACTCCCAGCAATGATGGATAAGATTATATCCATCATATGATGCGGTGCGGAAAATGCAACCATACCCGGCATGAGAAATTGTCGTGGTTCGGATGAGATTTGGTCGTTCGAGCGGACGAGGGTGGCTTACCGCTTCCTGTTCACGAAAGCCTGCATCAGCCGGGTCGGCTCGTCGGTGAGGAACGATTCGCCGAACACCTTGACGCTCAGGTTCACCGACTCGGTCAACGGAAGTTCCTCCCATTGCCGCAGCAGCGCCTTCTGCGAGCGCAGTGCCTCGGGGCCGCATTCGAGCAGCGCGGTCACGAGGTGCTCGATCTCGGCATCCAGTCCGTCCTCTGGAGCAACCCTGTCGACCAGGCCCCAGGCCAGCGCCGTGGCTGCGTCGATGTTCCCGGCCGTCATCACCAGCCAGCGCGCGCGGGCCCAGCCGATCAGGCGCGGCAGCAGCGCGGCGTGGATCACCGAGGGGATGCCGACGCGCACCTCCGGCATGCCAAAATGCGCATCGTGCGCGGCGATCCGGAAGTCGCAGGCGGCGGCGACCTCGAGCCCGCCGCCGAGGCACCAGCCGGGCATGCGTGCGATCATGGGAGCAGGGAATTGGCGCACGGCTTCGCAGAGATCGCGCAGCCGGCTGATGAAGGCCTCGGCCGATGTCTGGTCGAGCTTCGCCATCTCCTTGATGTCGGCGCCCCCGATCATGCTTTTCTCGCTCTGGCCGCGCAGCACCACGACGCGGATGCTGCGGTCAGTGGCGAGCTGTTGCAGCCCTTCGCGGACCGCATCGGTCACGGGCGAGCCCAGAATGTTGAGCGAGCCGGCGTTGCAGATCGCGACCTGAACGACGCCCCGCGCATCGCGCGTGACGCCGCAGTGATTGTTGAGCATTTCCATCGTGGCATCTCAAAGGTTTGGTGCACAGGCGCCAGGTGCGTCCGTCAGGGCCACTTCCGGGCCGAAACGTCCCGCTTGTCAAGCGGCCGCGCTGGAGTTGCCAGCACGAAGCCCGCAGCGTAGTATTACTTACATCATATAAAGAGGCGCCTCATGACAGACCACGCTGAACTCGACCTGTTTACACCCGCGCAGCGGCGCGAACGCGTTGTGGAATGGCAGGTCCCGGCGCCCGTCGCGAAAGTGGCGATGGGCCTGTCGGGCATGGACGCCATGCTCGGCATCCGCGATGGCCGGCTGCCGCCGCCGCCCTTCGCCAAGGTAATCGGCTTCACCATGGCCGTGGTCGAGCCGGGCCGGATCGTGATGGAACTGGAGCCGCGCGAGGACCTTGAAAACACCATCGGCCTCCTGCACGGGGCGACCGCTGCGGCGCTCCTCGACACGGCCATGGGCTGCGCGATTTCAACGCGGCTGCAGGCCGGGCAGTCGTCGGTGACGCTTGATCTGAAAATGACCTTCCTGCGCCCGCTCTCGGTCCGGTCAGGGCTGATCTCGGCCGAAGGCAAGGTGATCAAGCTCGGCCGCCAGACCAGCTACGCCGAGGGCTTTGTGCGCGACGGTAAGGGGGCACTTGCGGTCCATGCAACTGCAACCTTTTCCATGATCGGCAACATCTTTACCGGGAATTAATGCGCCGCTTGGGCGATATCCGTGTTATAAGATGATTTCCGACATCCAATGAGATCCGCATGCGCTATTCTCGGGAACACAAGCAGGAAACCCACGATCGTATCGTGAAGAAGGCCTCAGTGCGGCTCCGCGAAAAGGGGGCCCACGGCATTGGTGTCGCCGACCTCATGAAGGAAGCGGGGCTGACCCATGGCGGTTTCTACGCGCATTTCGATTCCCGCGAGGCGCTGGTGATCGAGGCCTTTGCCTACGCCATGGATCGCGCCATGGAGCACTGGCGCAAGCGATCCGATCAGGTCGCACCCGAGAAGCAGCTCAGCCAGATGGTCGAGACCTATCTCTCGGCGTTGCACCGGGACGACCCCGGCCATGGCTGCTCAATCCCGGCGCTCGGCGCTGAGATCGCCCGCGAGAGTCCGAAGACGCGAAGAGCCTTTGCCGGCAAGCTCGACGAGATGGTCGAGATGATGACCGATTTCATCCCCAATCTTCCCCGCAAGACCGCGCGCAAGCAGGCGATCGCGACGTTGGCGACGATGGCCGGAACCATGCTGCTGGCGCGCATCGCCGGCTCCAGCGAATTGTCGGACGAAGTGTTGAAGGCGGGCAAGGACAGCGTGCTGGAGGGAGCGAAGCGGGAGCCGAAGGTGGCGGCTGCGAAGAAAGCAAAGCAGAACTAGGCCGAGACGTTTCGCCCCGCAAACAACGCCCGCTCGCGCTCCACGATCTCGCCGATGTAATCCGCCACTGCCCGGATCCGCGCGAGATCCTTGCTGTCGGCGTGCATCAGCATCCAGAATGTCCTGACAATCGAGATCTCCTCCGGCAGCACCGCGACGAGCTGCGGATAATCGCTCGCCATGAAGTGCGGCAGCACGGCGATGCCGAAGCCCGAGAGCGTGGCATTGAGCTGTGCGATCAGATTGGCGCTGCGAAAGCGCGCGGAGATGCGCGGTGACACTTGCGGCAGATAGTCGAGCTCTGGCGTGAACAGGAGCTCCTCGATGTAGCCGACGAAGCGGTGCTGGGGCAGCACCTCCCGCGAGGCGATCTTCGGGAAACGATCAAGATAGGCGGGAGCCGCGTAAAGTCCGAGCCGATAGTCCAGCAGCTTGCGGCCGACGATGCGGCCTTCCTTCGGCATGGTCAGGCTGATCGCGATGTCAGCTTCCCGCTTGGAGAGACTGAATAGCCGTGCGGTCGCCACAAGTTGCAGATCGAGGTCGGGATAGCGATCGGCGAAAGGGGCGAGCCGCGGCGCCAGGAAGGCGGTGCCGAAGCCATCAGGCGCACCGATCCGGACCGTGCCGGTCAGCCGCGCCACCGAGCCGCCGACCTGCTCCTGGTTGGCGACGATGGTCGATTCCATCGCTTCCGCGCTGTCGGCGACGCGCTGGCCCGCTTCGGTGAGGAGGTAGCCGGTCTTGCGCCGGTCGAACAGTTTTGCCGAGAGGTGCTTTTCCAGCCGGTCGACGCGGCGGATCACGGTCGCATGGTCGACGCCGAGCTGCTTGGCCGCAGCCGACACCGAGCCGCCCCGCACGATGGCCAGCACGAAGCGAAAGTCGTCCCAGTCGATGTGACCTTGATCCAGCATTTCCGCACCCTGTCTCTTATACACATCTAGATGTGTATAAGAGACAGCATCTATGGTGCATTATCTCAGACTTGAATCCTATAAAATGCAGGTCGATAGGATTTGTCAAAGCGAACAGGCTGGCCTGAAGGAGACCATTCCATGCGTTCAATCGGACATTTCATCGGTGGCAAGGAGGTCAAGGGCACCTCGGGCCGCACCGCCGACGTTTTCGAGCCGATGACCGGTGACGTTCAGGCCAAGGTCGCGCTGGCGTCCAAGGCCGAGGTCCGCGCCGCCGTCGAGAACGCCGCCGCCGCCCAGCCCGGCTGGGCCGCGACCAACCCGCAGCGCCGCGCCCGCGTCATGATGAAGTTCGTGGAGCTGGTGCAGCGCGATTATGACAAGCTCGCCGAGCTGCTCGCCCGCGAGCACGGCAAGACCGTGCCCGATGCCAAGGGAGATATTCAGCGCGGCCTCGAGGTTGCCGAGTTCGCCTGCGGCATCCCGCATTTGATGAAGGGCGAGTACACCGAGGGCGCCGGCCCCGGCATCGACATCTATTCGATGCGTCAGCCGCTCGGCGTCGTCGCCGGCATCACGCCGTTCAACTTCCCGGCGATGATCCCGATGTGGAAGTTCGCCCCTGCGATCGCCTGCGGCAACGCCTTTATCCTGAAGCCGTCCGAGCGTGACCCCGGCGTGCCGATGCTCCTCGCCGAGCTCATGATGGAAGCGGGCCTGCCGGCCGGCATCCTCAACGTCGTCAACGGCGACAAGGARGCGGTCGACGCCATCCTCGACGACCCCGACATCAAGGCCATCGGCTTCGTCGGCTCCACGCCGATCGCGCAGTACATCTATGAGCGCGCGGCGCAGACCGGCAAGCGCTGCCAGTGCTTCGGTGGCGCCAAGAACCACGCCATTGTCATGCCGGACGCCGACATGGACCAGGCCGTCGACGCGCTGATCGGCGCGGGCTACGGCTCGGCCGGCGAGCGCTGCATGGCCGTCTCGGTTGCTGTTCCCGTCGGCAAGTCCACCGCCGACCGGCTGATGGAAAAGCTGATTCCGCGCGTCGAGAGCCTCAAAATCGGCACCTCGATCGATCCGTCGGCCGATTACGGTCCGCTGGTCACGCGCGAGGCGGTCGAGAAGGTCAAGAGCTACATCGACATCGGCATCAAGGAAGGCGCAACCCTCGCCGTCGACGGCCGCGGCTTCAAGATGCAAGGCTACGAGAAGGGCTTCTATCTCGGCGGTTCGCTGTTCGACAACGTCACCAAGGACATGCGTATCTACAAGGAAGAGATCTTTGGCCCCGTGCTCTCGGTCGTGCGCGCGCATGACTACAAGGAAGCGCTGGCGCTGCCGTCGGAGCATGACTACGGCAACGGCGTTGCCATCTTCACCCGCGACGGCGACGCGGCGCGCGACTTCGCGGCCAAGGTCAATGTCGGCATGGTCGGCATCAACGTGCCGATCCCGGTGCCGATCGCCTATTACACCTTCGGCGGCTGGAAGAAGTCCGGCTTCGGCGATCTCAACCAGCACGGCCCGGACTCGGTCCGCTTCTACACCAAGACCAAGACGGTGACCTCGCGCTGGCCGTCGGGTGTCAAGGAAGGTGCGGAGTTCTCGATCTGTCTCTTATACACATCTAGATGTGTATAAGAGACAGGCCCGGACTCGGTCCGCTTCTACACCAAGACCAAGACGGTGACGGCGCGCTGGCCCTCGGGCATCAAGGACGGCGCCAGCTTCGTCATCCCGACGATGAACTGAGCCAGCGGCGAAGGGGATCGGATCGTGTTTTCCCTCACCGAAGACCAGATCGCGATCCGCGACATGGCCCAGGGTTTCGCTGCCGAAACCCTGGCGCCCCACGCCGTGCGCTGGGACGAGGAGAAGCATTTCCCCGTCGACGTGATGCGCGAAGCAGCCACGCTCGGTATGGGCGGCATCTACATTCGCGAGGACGTCGGCGGCTCCGCTATGACACGCTTCGACGCGGCGCTGATCTTCGAGGCGCTGGCGACGGGCTGTCCGACCACCTCGGCCTTCATTTCCATCCACAACATGGCGAGCTGGATGATCGATGCCTTCGGCAGCGACCCCCAGCGCCATCAGTGGTTGCCGAAGCTCTGCTCCATGGAGCTGATCGCGAGCTACTGCCTGACCGAACCGGGCGCGGGCTCGGATGCGGCGGCGCTGCGTACGCGCGCCGTGCGCGACGGCGACCACTACGTACTCAACGGCCAGAAGCAGTTCATCTCCGGCGCGGGCGGCACCGATCTGCTGGTCGCGATGGTGCGCACCGGTAGCGACGGCCCCGGCGGAATCTCGACGCTGGTCATCGACGGCAAGACATCAGGCGTGTCGTACGGCGCCAACGAGCGCAAGATGGGCTGGAACGCGCAGCCGACCCGCGCGGTGATGTTCGAGAACGCCCGTGTGCCGGTTACCAACCGGTTGAGCGAGGAGGGCACAGGCTTCAAGATCGCGATGGCCGGCCTCGATGGCGGCCGCCTCAACATCACGGCGTGTTCTCTTGGCGGTGCCCAAACGGCGCTCGACAAGGCGCGCGCCTACATGAAGGAGCGCAAAGCCTTTGGAAAGCGTCTCGACGAATTCCAGGCGCTGCAATTCAAGCTCGCCGACATGGCAATCGAGCTCGAGGCGGCGCGCACATTCCTGTGGCGCGCTGCCGCCGCGCTCGACCGCAAGGACCCCGACGCCACCATGCTCTGCGCGATGGCCAAACGCTTCGGCACCGATGTTGGCTTCGAGGTCGCCAACCATGCCCTTCAGCTTCACGGCGGCTACGGTTACCTCAGCGAATACGGCATCGAGAAGATCGTGCGCGATCTGCGCGTGCACCAGATCCTCGAAGGCACCAATGAAATCATGCGGCTCATTGTGGCGCGCAAACTGATCGAGGGCGCGCGATGAGTTCAGTGGAAGAAGGCGACCTCATCGTTCGCCGCGAGGGCGCGGCAGGTGTGATTCGCCTCAACCGTCCCAAGGCGATCAACGCCATGACGCTGGAGATGTCCGAGGGCATCGACGCGGCGCTCGATCGCTTCGAGACAGATCCTGAAGTCGCGTTGATCATTCTGGAAGGCGCCGGCGAGCGCGGTCTCTGCGCTGGTGGCGACATTCGCGGCCTCTGGGAGAGCTCGTGCGAGGGCGGCGATCTCGGCGCGCGGTTCTGGCGCCAGGAATACGTCATGAACGCGCGGATCGCGAGATATCCGAAGCCCTATGTCGCGTTCATGGACGGCCTCGTGATGGGCGGCGGCGTTGGGCTGTCGGGCCATGCCAGCCACCGCGTGGTCACTGACCGCACCAGGCTGGCGATGCCCGAGGTCGGCCTCGGCTTCTTCCCCGATGTCGGCGGCACATGGCTGCTGTCGCGATCGCCCGGCGAGATCGGGACTTACTTTGGCTTGACCGGCCAGACCATGAACGGGCCCGACGCGATCCACGCGAAATTCGCGGATGCCGTGGTCTCCGCAGCCAAATGGCCGGAGCTGCGCGAGGCGCTGACCAGGGTTCGCCAGGGCGCGACCGCGGCCGAGGTGACCAAGCTCATCAACGGCTTTGCGACGGGGGAGACCGCGGGGCCGGTCGCCGCCAAGGAGCCGGTCATCGACGCCTTGTTCGGCTTCGACCGCATGGAAGACATCTTTGCCGCGCTCAAGCGCGACGGCTCCGAGTTCGCGCTGGCGACGCTGAAGACGCTCAACGAAAAATCGCCGCGCGGCATGGTGGTGACGCTCAAACTGCTGCGGCTGGCGCGCACCGCATCAAGCCTGGAAGAATGCCTGGTGCGCGAATATCGGGCCGCCTGCGAAGTTTTCCGCAGCGATGATTTCCGTGAGGGCGTGCGCGCCGCCGTGATCGACAAGGACCGCAACCCGACCTGGTCGCCGCCGCGAATCGAGGATGTCACGCCGCAAATGCTGGCGCCGTATCTCGCCGAGATCGGCGCTAATGAGCTGAAGTTCAACTAATCAACGGAACGAGCGGAGGAAACGACAATGGCCACGATCGCATTCATCGGTCTCGGCAACATGGGTGGCCCGATGGCCGCCAATCTGGTCAAGGCTGGCCACAAGGTCGTGGCGTTCGACCTCGTCGAGGCCTCCCGCAATCAGGCCAAGGCCGATGGCGCCGGCATTGCCGACAGCGCCGTGGGCGCGGTGAAGGGCGCCGACGTCGTCGTCACGATGCTCCCCGCAGGCAAGCACGTGCTTGGCGTCTGGAACGAGGTCGTCCCTGTTATGACCAAGGGCACGCTGATCATCGACAGCTCCACCATCGACGTCGAGAGCGCCCGTCAGGCGCATGCGCTTGCCGCCAAGAATGGCGTGCTCTCGGTCGACGCGCCGGTGTCCGGTGGCACCGGTGGTGCAAAGGGCGCGACCCTCACCTTCATGTGCGGCGGCGAGGAGAGCGCGTTCGCGGCGGCAAAACCCGTGCTGGAGAAGATGGGCAAGAAGATCGTCCATTGCGGCGGCGCCGGCGCGGGGCAGGCAGCAAAGATCTGCAACAACATGATCCTCGGCATTTCCATGATCGCGGTGAGCGAAGCGTTCGCGCTTGGCGAAAAGCTCGGTCTCTCGCATCAGGCCCTATTTGATGTTGCCTCGACCTCGTCGGGCCAGTGCTGGTCGCTGACCACCTATTGCCCGGTTCCTGGCCCGGTGCCGACCTCGCCGGCCAACAACGACTACAAGCCGGGTTTCGCCTCGGCGCTGATGGTGAAGGACCTGACCCTGGCGCAGGACGCCGCGAAGGCCGCGGGTGCGGCCACGCCGCTCGGCAAGCATGCGCAGGAGATCTATCAGTCTTTCGACGCAGCCGGCCAGGGCGGGGTGGATTTTTCCGGAATTATCAAGCACGTTAGGGGGCTAGCCGGGAAAGCTTGATGACGACATTTCAGGAAGCGCGCGCGTTTCTGCTTGCTAACCGTACGGATTACGAGACAGCGGTCAGGGATTTCCGTTGGCCCGATCCTGACCCTTTCAACTGGGCGCTCGACTGGTTCGACGAGCTCGCGAAGGATGCGGACGCCAGGGACCGGCCCGCGCTCTGGATTGTCGATGCTGCGCAGGACAAGCAGACAAAACTCTCCTTCGCGGCGCTCTCGAAGCGCTCGAACCAGGTTGCCAACTTCCTCCGCGCACGGGGCCTGAAGCGCGGCGATCATCTGCTGCTGCTGCTCGGCAATGTGGTTCCGCTGTGGGAGACGATGCTGGCGGCGATCAAGCTCGGCGTCGTCGTTATTCCTGCGACGACGCTGCTCACCGCCGATGAATTGCGCGACCGGCTCGATCGCGGCAGAGCGAAGGCGGTGGTGGCTGCGCAGGACCAGGTCGCGAAGTTTGCGAGCCTTGGCGTCGAAGGCGTGGCCCGCATCGTTGTGGGCGAGGCATCCGACGGCTGGCTCGCTTTTGACGAGGCTGCGCAGGCGTCGGAGAATTTTACGCCCGATGGTCCGACCAATGCCGACGACCCGATGCTGCTCTATTTCACCTCGGGCACGACGGCAAAACCGAAGCTCGTCCGGCACAGCCAGCGCAGCTATCCCGTTGGCCATCTCTCCACCATGTACTGGATCGGGCTGAAGCCCGGCGACATCCATCTCAACATCTCATCGCCCGGCTGGGCCAAGCACGCCTGGAGCTGCTTCTTCGCGCCGTGGAATGCGGGCGCCACCGTGTTCGTGGTGAACCAGCCGCGCTTCGATGCCAAGGGGCTGCTCGGCACCATCGGCCGCTGCGGCGTCACCACGCTGTGCGCGCCGCCGACCGTGTGGCGGCTGTTCATTCAGGAGAACCTTGCGTCCTTCAAAGTGAGCTTGCGCGAGGTCTGCGGCGCCGGCGAGCCGCTCAATCCTGAAGTGATCGACCAGGTGCAAGCGGCCTGGGGGCTCACCATCCGCGACGGCTACGGCCAGACCGAGACCACGGCGCTCGCCGGCAATTCGCCGGGCCAGAAGATCAAGATCGGCTCGATGGGCCGGCCGTTGCCAGGCTACCGCGTGCAGGTCAGCGACGCCGATGGCCATCGGGTCAAGGAGGGCGAGGTGGCCCTGCTGCTCGGCGCTAACAGGCCCGCCGGTCTGATGCAGGGTTATCAGGGCGACGACGGCAAACTGTCCGGCGCCGAAGGCGAGCTCTATCGCAGCGGCGACGTGGTCTTCGAAGACGAAGACGGCTATCTCACCTTCGTCGGCCGCTCCGACGACGTTTTCAAATCCTCCGACTATCGCATCAGCCCGTTCGAGCTGGAGAGCGTCCTGCTCGAGCATGAGCTCGTCGCGGAAGCAGCGGTGGTGCCAAGCCCGGACCCCATCCGGCTCGCGATCCCAAAGGCCTTCGTGCTGCTAACGTCGGGCGCGGAGCGGACGCCGGAGACGGCGCTGTCCATCTTCAAGCACCTGCACACGCGGCTTGCGCCGTTCAAGCGCATCCGCCGGCTCGAGATCGTCACTGAGCTGCCGAAGACGATCTCTGGCAAAATCCGCCGCGTGCAGCTACGACGGCTCGAACGCGACAATGATCGCGACGATCCGCTGCGCGGCCGGGAATTCCGCGAGGAGGATTTTCCGGAGCTGCCGAAAACAAGAAGTGAGACCTAAGTGAACCAAATCTGGAAGTCGCCGCCGATCACGCTAGAGGCCTATCAGGCCATGGTCGGCAAGGAGATCGGCGTTTCGTCCTGGCATCTGATCGATCAGCCCCGCATCGACACCTATGCCGACGTGACCGAGGATCACCAGTTCATCCATGTCGACCCTGAAAGGGCCAAGGAAACGGCGTTCGGCACCACCATTGCGCACGGCTTCCTGACCATGTCGATGCTGTCGGTGATGTCCTACGAAGTGATGCCGGCGATTGCGGGCACCACGATGGGCGTCAATTACGGCTTCGACAAGCTGCGCTTCATCTCGCCGGTCCGTTCAGGCAAGCGCGTCCGCGGCCGTTTCGTGCTGGCCGAGGCCAAGCTTCGCAAGCCCAACGAGTTGCAGTCCCGCACCAATGTGACGATCGAGATCGAGGGCGAGGACAAGCCCGCGCTGGTCGCCGAGTGGCTCGGCCTGACCTATTTCGCTTGACCTGAGGCGTCGTTGCCGGGCTTGACCCGGCAACCCATCGCTGCTCAAAAGCCTGTCGATTTTGATGGATGGCCGGGTCAAGCCCGGCCATGACGGTCTAACATCTAGGAAACGCACAATGGCAATCAGGTTCGACGGACGCGTCGCCATCGTCACCGGCGCGGGCAATGGTCTCGGAAAGGCGCATGCGCTGGGCCTTGCGAGCCGCGGCGCCAAAGTCGTCGTCAACGATTTCGGCGGTGCACGCGACGGCACTGGCGCCTCGCTCTCGCCGGCCGAAGCAGTGGTCGAGGAGATCCGCAAAGCCGGCGGCACCGCGATGGCCGACGGCGCCGACGTCTCGAATTTCGAGCAGGTGACCGCCATGGTCGAGCGCGCCACCAAGGAGTGGGGCAGCGTCGACATCATGTGCGCGAATGCCGGCATCCTGCGCGACAAGTCGTTCGGCAAGATGGAAGCGGCCGATTTCCAGAAGGTGCTGGACGTGCACCTCGTCGGCACCTTCTATTGCTGCAAGGCGGTCTGGGCCGGCATGCGCGACCGGAACTACGGCCGCATCGTGCTGACGACGTCGTCGTCCGGCCTGTACGGCAATTTCGGCCAGGCCAATTACGGCGCGGCCAAGTCGGGCATGGTCGGCCTGATGAATGTGCTCGCCGAGGAAGGCCGCAAAAACAACATTCGCGTCAACATCATCTCGCCGACGGCCGCGACCCGCATGACCGAAGAGCTGTTGCCGCCGCAGGCGCTGCAGCTGATGAAGCCGAACGCGATTACACCGGCGGTCGAGTACATGCTCAGCGAGGACGCACCGACCCGTACCATCATGGGCGCCGGCGCCGGCTCCTTCGCCGTGATCAAGATCCTCGAGAGCGAAGGTATCAACCTGCCGGAGTCCGAATGGACGCCGGATGCTATTGCCGCGCATTTCGCCGAGATCAGCGACATGTCGAAGGCGAGGGCGCTCGCTGGCGCGTTCGAGCAGACGCAGAAATACGTCGCGCAGGCAGCAGTGCGGGCGGGGATCAAGCTCTGACTGACGTCGCCGTCATCGGGGCCGGTCCCGCCGGGCTGATGGCGGCGGAGGTGCTGGCGCGAGGCGGCGCCAGCGTCACGGTCTATGACGCCATGCCGTCGGCGGGCCGCAAATTCCTGATGGCCGGCCGCGGCGGGCTCAATCTTACCCATAGCGAGCCGCTGGCGGATTTCCTGTCGCGCTACCGCGAAGCGCTGCCGCACCTGCGTGCTGCAGTGGAGTTGTTTCCGCCCGACGCGCTACGGGACTGGAGCGCAGGCCTGGGGCAGCTGACTTTTGTCGGCAGCAGCGGGCGCGTGTTTCCAAAAACATTCAAGGCCTCGCCCTTGCTGCGCGCCTGGCTGCGCCGGCTCGATGCCGCTGGCGTGCAGTTCGCGTTTCGGCATCGCTGGACCGGATGGGATGCCGAGGGGCGTCTGCAATTTGAAACGCCCGATGGCTCCCTTGCCGTCGCCGCTAACGCAACAGTGCTCGCACTGGGCGGTGCGAGCTGGCCGCGACTTGGGTCGAATGGCGCGTGGGTCAGTGGTCTCGCTGCGAAGGGCGTTTGCGTCTCAAAATTCCGGCCGGCCAATTCCGGCTTTACGGTCGCATGGTCCGATGTGTTCCGCGATCGTTTCGAGGGGCAGCCTCTGAAGGGCGTGGGTCTGACGATCGGCGCGCACACCGTGCGCGGCGAAGCGATGATCACCCGTAGCGGCATCGAAGGCGGCGCGATCTACGCGCTTTCGGCAGAGCTACGCGAAGCCGTGCTCGGCATTGGGCAGGCAACGCTGATGATCGCATTGCGGCCCGATCTTGATACCGCCGCGCTGACGACGCGAATGTCGGGCACGCGCGGCAAGCAATCGCTCGCAAATTTCCTGCGCAAGGCAGCGCAATTGTCGCCGGTCGGCATCGGCCTGATGCAGGAAGCGGCCATCGCCTCCGGCCGTTCGCTGGCGGTGCTTTCGCCGGTGGAGCTCGCGCATCTGGTGAACGCGATTCCGGTTCAGTTGACCGGTGTCGCCCCGATCGAGCGCGCGATCTCGACCGCGGGCGGGGTGACCTTCGACGAGCTCGATGATCATTTCATGCTACGCAAATTGCCCGGCGTGTTCGCCGCCGGCGAGATGCTGGACTGGGAGGCGCCGACCGGCGGGTACTTGCTGCAGGCATCGTTTGCGACGGGCGCGGCAGCGGGCAGAGGTGCGCTGGAGTGGCTGAAGCGCTAACCACCGTCATTGCGAGCGCAGCGTGCTCTTACCTCAGCTTGCCGCGCGCCGCGACCGGCAACGTGCCGATGATCTCATCGCCGCGGACCATCACCACCTCGTCCATCATGTTGACGACGACGCAGACGTGGTTCGGCACGATGCGTACGACGTCGCCGACATTGGGGCGCGTGTTGCTGCGGGAGAGGTCGAGGAAGCCGTGCTCCTCGGCGAATTTCGCGATTCTGGCTTCGGGATGCTCCAGGATCAGGCCATGGCCCTCGAGCCCGCCGGTATCCGTCGTCAGCGTCTTCGAGCCGGCGTCGAGAATGCCGCGCTCGGGCGCGGCGCGGCTGACCACCGTCGAATAGATGTGAAGCGCGCAATCGTCCCAGGTGGCTGAACCGGCCGCCACCTGCATGCGGTCGTTGTAGATATAGGTGCCGAAGCGGTGCTCGGTGCCGCCCTTGAGCTTGCCGATGTTGGGGATGTTGGGCGAGCCGCCGGTCGAGATGATGCCGGCTTCGAGCCCCGCCTCGCGCAGGCCGGCATTGGCGGTATCGAGGAAGTCCTGCGTCGCCGGCCAGCCGGTCTCCGGCGGGTACATCAGGAAGCCGGCGAAGGTCAGGCCCTTGGACGCGGCGATCTGCTTGGCCAGTTCCACCGCCTCGCCCGGCGTCTCGACGCCGGCGCGCTTGCGGCCGGTGTCGCATTCGACCACGACCGAGAGCGGACGCCCTGACGCAGCGGCAGCCTTGGGCAATCCGGCAACGACAGTCGAATTGTCGGCGGCAACCGTCATGTTGGTCTTGGCATTCAGCGCGCCGAGACGCGCCATCTTCTCGTCGCCGAGCAGATTGTAGCTGATCAGGATGTCGTCGATGCCGGCATTGGCCATGATCTCGGCCTCGCCGATCTTCTGGCAGGTGATGCCCCTGGCGCCGGCCGCGATCTGCATCTTCGCAATCGTCGGGTTCTTGTGGGTCTTGATGTGCGGTCGGTTGGCAACGCCGGCATCGTCGCAGGCTTTCTGGATCCGCGCAATGTTGCGCTCGACCCTATCCATGTCGATGACGGCACAGGGCGTGCCGTATTCGCGGGCGATCTTGGCGGCGAGGGGAGTGGTCATTGGTTATGCCTGTTCTATCTCTTCGCGAAGCATTTCAAGTTCAAGCCAGCGCTCTTCAGAGGCTGAGAGTTCTTCATGCGCCTTGGCGATGGCGGCGGAGGCGTCGTCGAATTTCTTGCGATCTTTCGCATAAAGATTGGGATCGTCGAGGACCCTTTGGAGCTTGGCGATATCGGCCTGCAGCGTCTCCATCTTCTTCGGCAGCGTTTCCAGCGCGTGCTTCTCGTTGAAGCTCAGCTTCCGCTTGGAAGCAGGCGACGGAGCAGCAGCGCGCTCCTCTTTCTTCTCCGCGGGCGCTTGCGTCTTGCCGGTCTCGCGCTTCAGGTCGGCGCCGCGCTGGGTCAGCATGTCGCTATAGCCGCCGGCATATTCGGTCCACTTGCCGTTGCCCTCGGGCGCGATCACCGACGTGACGACGCGATCGAGGAAGTCGCGGTCATGGCTGATCAGAATCACCGTGCCCTCGTAGTCGCCGAGCATCTCCTCCAGCACGTCGAGGGTCTCGAGATCGAGATCGTTGGTCGGTTCGTCCAGCACCAGCAGGTTCGACGGCTTCGCCAGCGCACGTGCCAGCATCAAGCGGCCGCGCTCGCCGCCGGAGAGCACCTCAACGGGCGTGCCGCGCTGCTCCTGCGCGAACAGAAAATCCTTCATGTAGCCGACGACATGCTTCGGCTTGCCGCCGACCATGATCTGATCGCCGCGGCCGCCGGTCAGGGCTTCGGCCAGCGTCGATTTGGGATCGAGGCTTTCGCGGTGCTGATCGAGCGTGGCCGTCTCGAGATTGGCTCCCAACCGCACGGCGCCGGAATCCGGTTGCATGCCGCCGGTCAGCAGATTGACCAGCGTGGTCTTGCCGGCGCCGTTCGGGCCGATGATGCCGAGCCGGTCGCCGCGCTGGATGCGGGTCGAAAAATTGTCGACGATCACGCGATCGCCATAGGCCTTGGTGATGCCCTTGGCCTCGATCACCAGCTTGCCGGATTGCTCGGCTTCAGCAGCTGCAAGACTGGCGGTGCCGGCGGTGCCACGATAGTTGCGGCGCTGGTCGCGCAGCGTGTGCAGATTGGCAAGGCGCTTGACGTTGCGCTTGCGGCGGCCGGAGACGCCGTGGCGCAGCCAGTGCTCCTCGTCGACGATCTTGCGGTCGAGCTTGTGGCGCTCGATTTCTTCCTCTTCGAGCACTTTGTCACGCCAGTCTTCGAACGCGGCAAAGCCCTGTTCGAGGCGGCGCGTCTTGCCGCGGTCGAGCCAGGCCGTCGAGCGCGAGAGATTGGTCAGGAAGCGGCGATCGTGGCTGATAATGACCAGCGCGCTGCGCCTGGAGTCGAGCTCCTTTTCCAGCCACTCGATGGTGGAGAGATCGAGATGGTTGGTCGGCTCGTCCAGCAGCAGGATGTCGGGCGAGGGCGCCAGCACATAGGCCAGCGCCGCGCGGCGGGCTTCGCCGCCGGACAGGTTATGCGGATTCTCCTCGCCGGTGAGGCCGAGCTGCTCCAGCAGATAGCGCGCCTGATGCTGGTCGTCGCCGGGGGCGAGCCCGGACTCGACATAGGCGAGCGTGGTCTTGTGATCGCCGAAGTCAGGCTCCTGCGGCAGATAGCGCACGGTCGCGCCGGGCTGCACGAAACGCGTGCCGCCGTCGGGCTCGATGAGGCCGGCCGCGATCTTCAAGAGCGTCGACTTACCCGAGCCGTTGCGGCCGATCAGGCAGACGCGCTCGGATGGCGCGACGTTGAGCTCGACGCCCGACAGCAGCGGCGTGCCGCCGAAGGTCAACTTGATGTCCTTGAGTTGGATCAGCGGCGGCGCCATGACTAGCCTTGACTCGTTGCGGCCTGGTCGGCACGGCGGCGATGGATCCGGCGGAGCGTCTGGTCGAGCGCCGAGAGGAAGGCGGAGCGGTCGCGCGGCGAGAATGAACGCGGGCCGCCCGTAACTTCGCCGGCCGAGCGCAGATCCGTCATCAGGTTGCGCACGGCAAGCGTCATCCCGATCGACTCCTCCGTGAACGGCTTGCCGTTCGGCGCGATCACGTCGGCGCCGGCTTTCACGCAACGGCTTGCCAGCGGAATGTCCGAGGTGATGACGACGTCCCCGGGCGTGGCCCGTTCTGCGATCCAGTCGTCGGCGGCATCCATGCCTGAGCCGGCCGCGATGCGCTCGATCAGGGGATCATGGGGTACGCGGATGAAATTGCCGGCGACCACGCTCACGGGCACGCCGTGACGGAGCGCGACGCGATAAATCTCGTCCTTTACCGGACAGGCGTCGGCGTCGACATAGATGCGGGTGGGGGTGTCGGTCATTCGCCGCGTGGTACCCCATTCGGGCTCCAAAGGCGAGGGGATTGACCGGTGTTCCCGGGGGCCTACGATTGGCTCCGAAACAACAAGAATTCGGGGAAGATGACCCATGCCGAACCGGCTCGAAACCTGGCGCGTCGAGGCCTACAACACCGCCAAACAGTCCGAAAACAAGATGCATGACGACACGGTGGCGCGCCGCTTCGGCTTTTCCGGCGGCCTCGTCCCTGGCGTCGACGTCTTCGCCTACATGATGCACGTGCCGGTGGCGCGCTGGGGCCGCGAATTCCTGTCGCGTGGGCTCGTCGAGGCGCGCTTCGTCAAGCCCGTTTACGACGGCGAGACGGCCGATGTCGATGCGACCGAGCACAACGGCCTGCTCACGATCGAGGTGTTCAGCCGTACCGAGCTGTGTGCCACGGGCACTGCTTCGCTGCCGGGCTCGCCACCAGCCGTGTCACTCGGTGACTATGTCGAGGTGCCCGCGGTTGCCGAACGCAAGCCCGTCAGCCCAGCCCTCTTCGAGGTCGGCAAATGGCTCGGCACGACACCGCGCCGCTGGGCCGGGCCGGACGCGACCGGCTATCTCGCCGACATCAGGGACACCAATCCGATCTTCGCGCGCGAGGGGCTCGGCCATCCCGGCCTGATCCAGCGCGTCATGAACCGCGTGCTGGTCGACAACACTATTCTCGGCCCGTGGATTCATGTCGGCAGCCGCATGCAGCTGCTGTCAGCCGCGCGCGCCGGCGACGAGATCGTCGCGCGGGCCAAGGTCACCGCGAATTACGAGAAGAAGGGTCATCGCTTCGTCGAGCTCGACGCGCTGGTCGTCGCCAACGGCACGACCCCGATTGCGCATTGCCAGCACATTGCGATCTACCAGCCGCGCGAGCAGGCGGCGGCGTAGGCGAGGCCGGACTAGCCTAGCCTCTGCAAATCAGCAACGGCTGCCAAGTGCTCATTGAACCATGGTGGGCATGTCTGAGTAGCCGCCTCTAGTGCCTTCCTCGCCTCGGCGTGATCGCCCCGAAGCAGGTGCTGCTGTCCGAGATAGAATTGCGCTTCGGCGCGCTCATCTGGTGTACCCGCGGCCGCGATGGTCTCTTCGGCGGAAAGCCGGCCGAGGAAAAGTCCGACAACCGCGGAGGGCCATGCCCAGCTTCTTACCTTGACGGCGTCGATTTCGAGCGCGGCGGACGCATTCTCACGCGAATTCGCGCGCGCGAGATGCAGGAAGAGCAGGGCGTAGATGTCGTTGGTGGTATCGAAGGCGCGTTGCAGGTCGGGGATGGCGGCCTTGAAGTCGCCGCGGCAGTAGAGCGCGATGCCACGTTGCTTCACGTTGCCTGCATTCTTCGGCGCATGATGGATGGCCTCGGTCAGGCAGTGGACAGCATTGTAGAAATCGGGCTTGCACAGATAGGCAACGCCAAGCTCGGAGTAGGCTTCCGCGAACCATGGAGACAAGGCAACGGCCTGAGTCTGATCCGCGATGGCGCGATCGAAGTCGCCCAGCAGCTTCCAGGAGATCCCGCGGCTCGAGTAGGCGCGTGCCATCCGCGGAGACAAGGCAATGGCTTTGTCGAAATCGTCGAGTGATCCGCGGTAGTTGCCCAATCCCTGCTGAGCTACGCCCCGGTCATGATAGGCTGCGGGATTGCCAGGGTCCAAGGCGATGACGTCACTCAACCGATCGATGGCGCGGTCGAATTGGCTCCGTCGCGCGGCCGCATCGGCGGAGAGATAATGGAACATCACCTTCAATCGACGCAGCATGGTGCCACTGCCAAAAACCCGTGCGAAATGCGCAGATGTTCAATCAGGGCGGTGACCGACAGGTCGCCGCCCTGATCGTGAGGTTGAAAACCAGGTCTTACACCGCGCCCTTCGCGGCCTGGATTGCGCGCCACACCCGCTCCGGCGTCAGCGGCATGTCGATGTGCTTGATGCCGTACTCTGAGAGCGCATCGACCACCGCGTTCACCACCGTCGACAGGCTGCCGGCGCAGCCGGCTTCCCCGCAGCCCTTGGTGCCCAGCGGATTGCTCTTGGCCGGCACCGGATGATCGCCGACCTCCATGTAGGGCACGTCCTCGGCGCGGGGCAGCGCGTAGTCCATCAGCGAGCCGGTGATGGGCTGGCCGCTCTCGTCATAGCGGACGTGCTCCATCAGCGCCTGGCCGATGCCCTGGACCACGCCACCATGAAGCTGACCTGCGACCAGCATCGGATTGATCACCGTGCCGAAGTCGTTGACCGCGCTGTAACGCACGATCTGCACCACACCCGTCTCAGGATCGACCTCGACCTCGGCGACGTGGCAGCCGTTCGGGAACGCCGAGGCGATGGGATCGCTGGTGTGGTCGACGTCGAGACTGTCAGGCACGCCGTCCGGCACCTTGCCGTCATGCAGCTTCTTGGCCAGCTCCATGATGTCGATGCTGCGGTCGGTGCCGGCGATGGTGAAGGCGCCATCGGCGAACTCGATGTCGGCCTCCGCGGCCTCCAACATGTGCGCGGCGGCGCGCTTGCCCTTCTCGATGACGAGCTTTGCGGCCCCCACAATGGCCTGACCGGTCGCGGTGATCGAACGCGAGCCGCCGGTGCCGTTGCCGGTATGGACGATGTCGCTGTCGCCTTGCACCAGCTTCACGCTCTCGAAGGGGACCCCAAGCTGCGCACACAGCACCTGTGCGAACGGTGTGGCGTGGCCCTGGCCGTAATCGAGCGTGCCGGTGATCAACTGCACGGTGCCATCAGGATCGAACACGATCTTGCCGAGTTCGGGGCCTGGCGGCGCGGTGACTTCGAGATAGGAGCCGACGGCGATGCCGCGCAGCTTGCCGACCTTCCTGCTCTCCTTCTTGCGTTTGGAAAAATTCTCGTGGTCGGAGATTTCGAGCGCCTTGTTGAACACGGCCTGGAAGTCGCCGCTGTCATAGGTGACGCCTGACGAGGCCGGGAAGGGCATCTGGTTCGGCTTGATGAAGTTACGCTTGCGCATCGTCAGCCGGTTGATGCCCATCTCGTCGGCGGCGCGGTCGATCAGCCGCTCCATATAGTAGTTGGCCTCGGGCCGTCCGGCGCCGCGATAGGCCCCCATCAGCGTGGTGTTGGTCAAAACCGTCTTGATGTCGATCGCCATCAGCGGTGTGCGGTAGACGCTGGAAAAGTTCTTGCCGGTGTTGAGCGAAAGCGGGCTGGGCGCAACGCCGGTGATGTAGGCACCGAGATTGCCGTAGCCGGACAATTTTGCCGCGAGGAAATGGCCCTCGGCATCGAGCGCCAGCTCGGCGTGGATCTTCTGCGCGCGGCCATGGCTGTCGGAGAGGAAGCTGGTGGAGCGCTCGTCGAGCCACTTCACCGGGCGCCCGAGCGCCTTCGCCGCATACAGGATGCACATATATTCGGGGTAGTTCACGTTCTTCATGCCGAAGGAGCCGCCGACATTGGCGGTGAGGACGCGCACCTTCTCGTTCGGCACCTTCAAATTCTTGGCGAGGTTGGCGCGGTTGCCCGCAACGCCCTGCGTCGGCATCTGGATGGTGTAGCGCTCGGTCGCCTTGTCATAGGAAGCAAGACCGACGCGCGGTTCCATCGACACCACGGCGACACGGGTGTTCTCAATATCGATCCTGGTGACATGGGCGGCGCTGGCGAAGGCCGCGTTCACCTTCTCCGTGTCGCCGTAGTGGTAGTCGAGCGCGACATTGTTCGGGATGTGGTCATAGAGAAGCGGCGCGCCGGGCTTTGCCGCCTCCTCAGGGTCCGTCACGGCCTGCAGCGGCTCGATATCGAGCTCGACGGCCTCGGCCGCATCGCGCGCCTGCGCCAGCGTCTCAGCCACCACGAAGGCGACGGGGTCGCCGACGAAGCGCACCTTGTCGGTCGCCAGCGGCTGGCGGTTGGTCTGCAGCAGGGGTGAGCCGTCACGGCTCTTCAGCGGCAGGCCGCAGGTGAAGGGGCCGTAGCCGGCGGCATTCAGGTCCGTTCCGGTCCAGACCCCCAGCACGCCCGGCATCGCCTTGGCGGCGTCAAGGCCGATGCCGCGGATCACGCCATGGGCATGGGTTGAGCGGACGATCACGGCATGGGCCTGGCCGGGCAGGTTGAAATCGTCGGTGTAGCGGCCCTTGCCGCGGACCAGCGTGTCGTCTTCCTTGCGGCGGACCGGCTGCCCGACCCCGTATTTTTGCAGTGCAATAGCGTTTTCGAGCGTGGAGGATTTCGTGTGTTCTTGCATGGAATTGACCTGAAAAGCCGGCAATTGCGCGTTTTGGAGGGCGCCTAGGGGGACCGGACCCTCCAAAAATAGCCCACGGCCCCGTTCACGACAACGCACGAATGGGCATGGTCCCATTGTGATGCGTTGTTGCGCATGTCAGCCGCGCTGCTAATGTTTCAGGCGAAAAAGCAATTTCGGATCGGCCCTGAGGGTCGTGGAAAGACAGTTTGTATGAATGACCACACGCGGCTCCGCGACGGCCTTGCGCCGCACGGTGAGCTCGAGGGGTCGATGGCGGCGGTGGCGTTGGCCACGGAGCCTGTCGTCGGCGCGCAAGCGCCGGGAACCGGCGTCTACGCGGCGTTGGACCTCGGCACCAACAATTGCAGGCTCCTGATCGCCTGTCCGACCCACGACGGCTTTCGTGTGGTCGATTCGTTCTCGCGGATCATCAGGCTCGGCGAGGGCGTCTCGGCGACGGGCTGCATCAGCGAGGCGGCGATCGACCGCGCCATCGCCGCGCTCAGCATTTGCCGGGACAAGATCAATCTGCGCAAGGCCAAGCGGCTGCGGCTGATCGCCACCGAAGCTTGCCGCGCGGCCTCGAACGCGGAGGGTTTCCGCAGCCGCGTCGCGGCCGAGACGGGGATCGAGCTCGAAGTGATCGACCGCGAGACCGAAGCCGCGCTCGCCATGCTCGGCTGCTCGCCGCTGGTCGATCCCAGGGGACGCGGCGCCATCCTGTTCGATATCGGCGGCGGCTCGACCGAGCTGGTGCGGATCGAGCGTGACCTGCAAAATCCGCAGCCGCGCATCAAGGCCTGGATGTCGATCCCGCTTGGCGTCGTGACGCTGGCCGAGCAGTTCGGCGGCCGCGATGTGACGCCGGAGATCTATGCCGCGATGGAGCAGGAGGTCGCGAGCCACGTGGCGCCGTTCGCCGCGGAGCACGGCCGTGACCTCACCGACATGCATCTGCTCGGCACGTCGGGCACCGTGACCACGCTCGCCGGCATCCATCTCAATCTCCTGCGCTACGATCGCCGCCGCATCGACAGCATCTGGATGAACGATGCCGATATCACCGCGACCATCAACAAGCTGCTCGGCATGAGCTACGAGGACCGCGCCAACAACACCTGCATCAGCGTCGAGCGCGCCGATCTCGTGCTCGCCGGCTGCGCCATCCTCGATGCCATCAGGCGCGCATTCCCGCTGCCGCGCCTGCGTGTCGCAGACCGCGGCCTGCGCGAGGGCATGCTGGTCGAGATGATGCGCGAGGACGGCGCGCTCAGGAGCTGGTGAGATGGCCAAGGACACCACCGGCCGCTTGCACGTTCAGGTCAAGACCGGCGGCAAGCGCAAATTGTCGTCGAAGCTCTGGCTGGAGCGGCAGCTCAACGATCCCTATGTCGCCAAGGCCAAGGCCGCGGGCTATCGCTCGCGCGCCGCGTTCAAGCTCTTGGAGATCGACGACAAGTTTCGGCTGCTGAAGCCAGGCATGGCCGTGATCGATCTCGGCGCCGCACCTGGCGGCTGGAGCCAGATCGCCGCGAAGCGCGTCGGCTCGGTCGACGGCAAGGGCAAGGTCGTCGCGATCGACCTCTTGGAGATGCCGGAGATCCCCGGCGTCGACTTCGCGCAGCTCGACTTCATGGACAATGACGCGCCCGACAAGCTCACCGCGATGCTGGGCGGCGGCGCCGATGTCGTGATGTCCGACATGGCCGCCAACACCACCGGCCACCGCAAGACCGATCAGCTCCGGATCGTCGGCCTGGTCGAGACGGCGGCTGCCTTTGCATGTGACGTGCTCAAGCCCGGCGGAACGTTTCTGGCCAAGACGTTCCAGAGCGGCGCCGACGCCGATCTGCTCGCGCAGCTCAAGCGCGATTTTGCGACGGTGCGTCACGTGAAGCCGGCGGCAAGCCGACAGGATTCGTCGGAGCGCTATGTGCTCGCGACGGGGTTTCGTGGCGGGTAGCACGAATCTGCGCCGCCGTACCGACCTTCGTTGCCATCAGTCATAATGCGCGAGCATCTGTTCCAGTGATGGAGCCGCGATCGTCGTCACCGAGGGCGGCAGCAGGCGCACGGCCGTCAGGACGTGGAGAATGACGAAGCCCGCGGCTGCGATCATCAGCAGCGTATTCTCGCTTAGCAGCGGAGCCGGAATGATGCTCTCGCGCGCCTCTCGCTCTCCGATTGACATTATCGGTAACTCTCCAAGCTTGGCATGAACAGAATCCGTATTTCACTTCGCCGCGACCCGCGGATGGCGCGTGCGGCCTTAGAACCCAATCTTGAGGTGGGCCCGGCCGCGCTCGTTCCGCGAATTATTGGCGATCAATTCATCGAGCTGGATGCCGAGGCTGACCGAGCGGTTCACTTGCAGCTCGAAGCCGAGACCGATCAGGGCCTGATCGCGCTTCTCCGCCGAACCGAACAGGCTGTAGGTGGTTGTGGGGTCGAAGCTGTACGCGATCAGCTGCGTATAGGCGCCGCTGAAGCTGCGACGATAGGCGAGCTCGAGGCTCGATTTGAGCGCTCCGGCCGAAGTGTTCATCACGTGGCTGAACCTTGTCCCGAGCACGCCCGCGAGATCGACGGCTGAGGTCTGGTTGAAGGCCAGATTGTAAATGCCGGCGCCGGCCTCGACATAGCCGTCCAGTCTGATCCATTGCAGATCGAGGCGTGCGTAGGGGGCGATCTTCCAGCGCTCGACCTTGATCTCGCGGCTCACCGACACCGAGCCGAACAGGTCCTCGGCGCCGCGATGTCCGGAGCCGAAGGCCCGCGCCGCGCTATCGTAGCGAAAGTTGCCGAGGCTGCCCGCGGCATAGCCGAGGATACCGTCGATGAACCACTGCGGCGCAACGCGGTAGCTGGCATAGGCCTGCGTCGACCAGGCATTGGCGTTGATGTGCGAGCCGTCGCTGCCAATCGTTGCATGATCGATGCCGAGGCCGACGGCGACACCGACCTTCAGGTTTCGGGTCAGGCGCGAATCGAGGCCGGCGGTCAGCCCGATGGAGGACACATTGTATTTGGCATAAGTGGTGTCGCGACCGAACAGCAGCGAGCCCGCGGTCCAGTAGCGCAGCGATGAATCCGAATTCGCGGGCACCGGCATGGCCTGCCCATCTTTCGGCGTCTGCCGGGTCTGCGCCATGTCGGATGTGGAGCTCGCGCGGTCTCCCGCATCCGCCGGCGGGCCATATTGGCGCTGCGGCGAGGGGATCTGCGCGAAGGCGGCCCTGTTGCTGATCAGGGGGACGTCGTCATTGTGCAGCTCGATCAGGCGGTCCTGCACATTGTCGATCTGTTGCTGACCCATCACCTGCACGGTGTGAACCTGAAAATCGACCATCGCTTTGATCGTCGGATCTGCGGTCGGGTCCGGCATCGCGGCATAGCGGTAGATGGCTGTGCCCGTGGCCGAGCCGAGCGGCGTCGTGACCGTGACGTCGACGGCGCCGGCTGCGTGCGGTGGCGTCACCACCGAGATCTGCGTCACGCTCAGCACCGTAAAGCTGAGCACGTTGACACCGCCGAACTTCACCGACGTGGCGCCCGCGAGGTTCTGACCGATCACGATTGTGGTTTGCTGGCCGGCGACCGGGCCCGAGGCCGGATTGGTGCTGGTCACCACGGGGCCTGGGCTGGGCGCAGCCGTGCAAGCGACGGTGACATCGATCTGCGACGGCACCATTTCGCTCAGGGAGCGCCAGCTGAAAGTCTGTGTGCCCGTCGTGGTCACGGTGACATGCAGCGAGCCCGATACGGTGCCGGAGCCGTCGGCATAATGGCCGCCGACGCCAAGCTCGATGCTGTAGAAGAACGTCGTGTCGACGACAAAGGTGTAGTTCAGCGTGATGACGTCGCCGGCGGTCAGCGACACCGTGGCGGACTGGTTGTCGGCTCCGCCTAAATTGAAGACGCCGGCGTTGATGTCGGCGCAGCTGGTCGCCGCGAACGCCGAGCCGATACCTATTGCCTGACCGAGTGCGAGCAGCACGAGGAGGCGGGACAGAGCCCGGATCGCCGCCGCGATATTCTGTGCGACGCCGCCGAGACGCGCGCGTGTATCGAGACCAAAGAAAATCATACCCAATCCCCAACCTGTCCGCATCCCTGCCGAAGACTGACCGTGATGCGGTACGGCACTGACGGCGCGGCCGGTCGACGGCCGTAAGTCCAGGCGGCGCGACGTCGGACGTATCTGGGATCGACTGGAAATGGCTCGTAGGCGAAAGAGACGGAAACGGCCATCAACGCGGGTTGATCTTTGGGATGGCGGGGTCGTGCTAAGCCGAAATCCTGCCAGCCTGAAGCGGCGACGCTGTATCGACATTGGCTCTGGACGAGAGCCGATCACTTCTGCAATTGAAGGCCGCAAGTGACGAGTGTGAGGATAGGCCGGGATGCCGGCGGTAGAATTTGACCTTCCTGGACTGATCGGCAAGACCGGCGAGTTTCGCGACGGCAAGACAGAGGAGGCGTTCGCCGCGAGCGTCTGGCAGTCGGCGCGCGCGATGGCCCTGTTGTGCGTCCTCGCCGAGACGGTCGCGAGCCTGTCCTTCGTGCCGCTGGATGTCCTGACGTTGACCGGCCCACGGCTGGCGTTCTTCGTGGAGGTGCGGGTCCTGATCGCGCTCGCCGCGGTTGCCGCCGTGCTGGCGCTATTGCGGACGAACCGCTACGCGCGCATCGTTGTGATCACGCATCTGCATCAGCTTGCGTTCTTCACGCTCAACGCGCTGGTCTTCAACCATCCGAGCCTGACCCGTCATGGCGGCCTGCTGCTGCCGCTGATTGCCATCGCGCTCAACCTATGCGTCCCCGGGCGATTTCGCTGGGTTGCGTTGATGAGCGCCTATGCGCCGATCGTCAGCCTGTTGTTCTGGGCCGTGCTGAGGCCGGATCCGGAGAGCCCGCTCGATCTCACGATTATCATGCTGGTCGTGCTGGTCGGCTATGTCGTCGGCGCCGTGGCGCGCACCCAGTTTAACAGGCTCCGGCGCGAGGAATATCTGCGCATTGCGCGTGAGCGGCAGGTCAACCTCGATTTGCGCGAGGCCAAGGATGCGGCGGAAGCGGCCGCGAACGTCAAGGCGGACTTCCTGGCCGTCATGAGCCACGAGATCCGCACGCCCATGAACGGCATCCTCGGCATGGCGCAACTGGCGCTCGATGAGCCGCTGCCGCCAGTGCAGCGCAAGCGCCTGTCGATCATCAAATCGTCGGCAGAGGGGCTGCTCGGCATCCTCGACGACATTCTCGACATCTCCAAGCTCGAACGGCAGGCCGAGCTCTACGAGCGCGCGCCGTTCGATCTCAGGCAGAGCCTGCGCGAGATCGTCAATCTGATGACGCCGCGCGCTCGCGAGAAGGGATTGAGCCTGCAACTGGTGCTCTCGCCGCTGGTGCCCCAATGGGTTCTCGGGGATCAATCGCGGGTGCGGCAGATCCTGTTCAACCTGATCGGCAACGCCCTGAAATTCACGAGCCAGGGCAACGTCGGCATCGAGGTCACGGCAGCTGCACCGAACGAGCAGGCGCGGATCACATTCTGCGTGTCGGATACCGGCATCGGAATCACGCCGGAGCAACGGGCGCACCTGTTCCAGGCATTCGGGCAGGCCGATGCGTCGATCCGGCGCCGCTTCGGCGGCACCGGGCTCGGACTTGCGATCTGCAAGCGGCTCGTCGATGGCATGAACGGCGAGATCGACGTCGAGAGCACCCCGGGGCAGGGCAGCCGCTTTCGCTTCAGCCTGCCGCTGCCGGCAACCCGTGAGCCGGTCGAGCGCGATGCGATCGACGCGGCGGCTGCGCAGGTCAGGCGGCTCAATCTGCTGCTGGTCGAGGACCTTCCCGTCAACGCGATGGTTGCGCGCGGGATTCTGGAAAAAACGGGCCACAGGATCGCGCTGGTCAAGTCCGGCGAGCAGGCGATCGAACTCGTGCAGAGCGCGCGGTTCGACGCGGTCCTGATGGACATGCAGATGCCTGACGTGGACGGGCTCGAGGCGACGCGCCGAATCCGCGCCCTCGCGGCTCCGCACGGCCAGGTGCCGATCGTTGCGCTCACGGCCAATGTCATGTCGGGGGATGTCGCCGCATGCCGCGCCGCGGGCATGGACGGACATCTGGCGAAACCGATCGATGTCGCGGCACTGCATGCCGCGATCGAGGCGGCGCTGCTATCCCGGCGCTGGCCCGTATCCGGCCCGAGCGTATCCCTGAATGCCGGCGGCGACGTTCTCGTGGTGGGCGACGAACGCAAGGCGACGCACGCTGCGCTCCAGCAACTCGGATTTCGTGTTTTCCCGGCCCGATCGTTCGAAGCCGCCGGCACGATGGTGTCCGCGCGGGAATTCGCGGCGTTGGTGGCGGTCGCTCCGCCGTCGGGATTTCTGCGGTCGCTGCGCCAGCGCACCGCAGGGGAAGGCAAAGGCATGTTCATCGTCGGCGTTCCCACTGACGGCGAAGCCGTGGGTCTGCTGGAGGAGGGCGCCGATCTCGCGCTGGCGCCCGCGCTTGCGACTGACGACATCGTATGGAAGATCGAGGCGTTCCTGGCGCCTCCGCAGGCGCACGGATCGTTCGCGCTCGAAGAGGTCTTCGAGCGTGATCGCATCAATGAATTGCAGGGGTTGTTCGCGCACAGCCTCTTGGAACTGGACCGCGACTTGGCGCGCGGCGATCTGACGCCAAAGGATCTTGCAAGCATCGCCCACCGCATCAAGGGGAGTGCGGCGAATCTGCGCATGCCCGAACTCGCCACGCGCGCCGATGATGCGCTGATGGCGGCGAAGACCACGGGGGTGAGGCGCGGCGACCGGGACGAAGCCGTTGGAGCGCTCAGGCGGCAAATCAGGCTCGTCCTGCGGGACCTGGATGTCGCCGGTCAGAGCAGGCTGGTGCCGGCGGCAATCAACAGCGCGTTCGAAGGGGCCAATGTCGACGATCATCCTCGTGGTTGAAGACGCGCCGGAGATCCGGCTGATGCTGACCTCGTTCCTCCGGGAAGAGGGCATGGTTGCGCACGGCATGGCGACCGGCGGCGAGCTGCGTGCGGGGCTCGCAGCGCTCAGGCCCGACATCGTCCTGCTCGACATCAATCTGCCGGACGCCGACGGCATCGCGCTTGCGCGTGAATTGCGCCTCGGGGAGCAATGCGGGCTGATCTTCGTCACCAGCCGCGATTCCGATGAGGACGTCCTATCCGGGCTCGAGGCCGGCGGCGACGACTACGTCTCCAAACCGATCAATCTGCGCACGCTGCTCGCCCGCATCCGCAGCGTGTTGCGGCGGACCAAGGAGAAGATCATTACCTTCGACGGATGGATTCTCGATCCGGTCCGGCGCGAGTTGTTTCGGCCCGACGGCAGCATGGTGAAGCTGACCTCGGGCGAATTCAACATCCTGGCGGCCCTTGCCTCGCAAATGACGCGGCCGCTGAGCCGCGATTTCCTGCTCGACGTCATCTCCAATCGCGATCCGCGCGAGATCAGCGAGCACACGGTCGACAATTTGATCGTGCGGCTGCGTCGCAAGATGCAGTACGACGGAACGGCGGCACCGATCGCAACGGTGCGCGGCGTCGGCTATGCGCTCATGCCGCTCCAATCCTAGGCCTGATTACCCCAGCCGTTGATCCCGCATGTCCTGCGTGTCTTCCGTCGCTGCCTTGACGGCGGCGCTCGCGGCGCTCTTCGCCGCGCCCTTGCGGCTCGCGACCTCGATCGCCTTGCGGCCGGAGATCTCGTGGCCGGCATCGGCCGGCATCTGCCAGAAGAACCAGCTCGAGGCCGCCGAGGTCAGCGCCACCACGATGAAGGCCGGCATGAACACGGTGGCGTTGAGCTCGCTGACGTGGTTCAGCCACATCGTCGTCTCCACCGAGGCGGCACCGACCGCGACGCCGGCGGAGACGGCGAGCTGCTGGTTGACGCTGACCAGCGTCGTGGCTCGGCTCATCTGCGGGCTCTCGACGTCGGCATAGGCCACGGTGTTGATCGCGGTGAACTCCAGCGAGCGGAAGAAGCCGCCGACCACCAGGATCACCATGATGATCAGAAGCGGCGTCGTCACCGTGAACAGCGCGCAGACGCCGAGGAAGAATGCGCTGACGATCGCATTCACCGTCATCAGGTTGCGGAAGCCGAAGGCGCGGATGAGACGCGCTGCCAGCGTCTTCATGCCCATGGCGCCGAGCGAGGAGGAGAAGGTCACGAGGCCGGAATGAAACGGCGACAGCCCGAAACCGATCTGCATCAACAGCGGCAGCAGGAAGGGCAGCGCGCCGATGCCGAGCCGGAACATGAAGCCGCCGATGATGGCCGCGCGCAGCGTCGGCAGCCTGAGCAGTGAAAAGTCCAACACCGGCGATCCGGTCCGGCGGGCGTGAATCACGTAAAGCGTCATCGAGATCGAGCCGCCGAGGACGAGGGCCGCGATTGTGCTCCAGGGCAACAGATTGAGGCCGGCGACCGACAGGCCGAAGGCGATGCCGGCAAGCCCGAGCCCTGCGAGCACCATGCCGTAGAGATCGAACTTCTCCTGCGTCTCGCTCTTGATGGGATCGATGAACTTCAGCGCCATGAAGATGCCGAGCAGCCCGATCGGGATGTTGATCAGGAAGATCCAGTGCCACGACGCGTAAGTCGTGATGAAACCACCCAGCGGCGGGCCGATCACGGGACCGATCAGGGCAGGGACCGTCACCCAGGCCATCGCGTTGACCAATGCGCTCTTGTCAACCGAGCGCAGCAGCACGAGGCGCCCGACCGGCGTCATCATCGCGCCGCCCATGCCTTGCAGGATGCGCGCGATCACGAAATCGGTCACCGAGCCCGACAGGGCGCAGCCGACCGAGCCGATCATGAACACGCCGACGGCGATCGCGAACACCATGCGCGCGCCGAACCTGTCGGCGGTCCAGCCGCTCGCCGGGATGAACACCGCGAGCGACAGCAGGTAGGAGGTGATCGCGAGCTTCAGCGTCAGCGGACTGGTGCCGATATCGGCAGCGATCGCCGGCAACGAGGTGGCGATCACGGTCGAGTCCATGTTCTCCATGAAGAGAGCAGTGGCCACGATCAGCGGAATGGTGCGTTGCTTGTCGACCATGACGGATTGGTAATGGAAATCACGAGGAACAGCGAGAATTGCGGCTTATCACCGCCATCCGGCCGGGGCCATTGCGGATCAGCGCATAGCACCTAGATGCCGGCTGGCGCTCCCTCGTCATTCCGGGGCGCGACGAAGTCGCGAGCCCGGAATCCATCAGGCAGCGTCCCTGCGGCTCGATGGATTCCGGGCTCGCGCCAAGTGGCGCGCCCCGGAATGACGGCGTGGATGGGCTTTCCCCCGCTGAATTTGCGCAAAAATGCCTGTGCATGGCTGGCCAGCGGTCCGATTTCCTTTGATTCGTCACGCGGCCGTGCTATCGACCCGCGTCAACCCCACCGATGGGCTCCGATTCTCAAGGCGATGCCGCAAGGTACGCCGAGGGTGGCGCTCATCCATTCTCATTTGCGGCAGGGCCGCAGGAAGGAGTTGGCATATGGCCACGGTGCAACTTCAAGGCATCCGCGAAGCTTTTACGTTCGACGACGTGCTGTTGAAGCCGGGCCTGTCGGACGTCATGCCGGGCGAGGTCGACATCCGCTCCCGCGTCACCCGCGCCATTCCGCTCAACATCCCGATCATGGCCTCGGCCATGGACACCGTCACCGAGGCCCGCATGGCGATCGCCATGGCGCAGGCCGGCGGCCTTGGCGTCATCCATCGCAATTTCGATCCCGAAGGGCAGGCCGCACAGGTGCGGCAGGTCAAGCGCTACGAGTCGGGCATGGTGGTGAACCCGCTCACCATCAGCCCCGAGGCCACGCTCGACGATGCGCTCAAGCTGATGAGCGATCACGGCATCTCCGGCATTCCCGTCGTCACCGGCGCGGGCAAGAACACGCCCGGCAAGCTGGTCGGCATCCTCACCAACCGCGACGTGCGGTTCGCGACCGATCGCCGGCAAAAAGTCTCCGAGCTGATGACGCACGAGAAGCTCGTGACAGTGCGTGAGAATGTGAGCCAGGACGAAGCGCGACGGATGCTGCACCAGCATCGCATCGAGAAGCTGCTCGTGGTCGATGAACAATATCGCTGCGTCGGCCTGATCACTGTGAAGGACATGGAGAAGGCGGTCGCCCATCCGCTCGCCTGCAAGGACGCGCAGGGCCGCCTGCGCGTTGCGGCCGCCACCACAGTCGGCGACACCGGCTTCGAGCGCACCGAACGTCTGATCGATGCCGGCGTCGAYCTCGTCGTCGTCGACACCGCGCACGGCCACTCCCGCCACGTGCTGCACGCGGTGAACCGCATCAAGCGTCTCTCCAATTCCGTGCAGGTCGTTGCCGGCAACGTCGCCACCACCGAAGGCACGCAGGCGCTGATCGACGCGGGCGCTGACTGCATCAAGGTCGGCATCGGTCCGGGCTCGATCTGCACCACGCGCATCGTCGCCGGCGTCGGCGTGCCGCAGCTCACCGCGATCATGGATGCGGTGGAGGCGGCGAAGAAGGCCGACATTCCCGTCATTGCCGACGGCGGCATCAAGTTCTCCGGCGATCTCGCCAAGGCGCTCGCCGCCGGCGCCGACATCGCCATGGTCGGCTCGCTGCTCGCCGGCACCGACGAGACGCCGGGCGAAGTGTTTTTGTGGCAGGGCCGCTCCTACAAGGCCTATCGCGGCATGGGCTCGGTCGGCGCAATGGCGCGCGGCTCGGCCGACCGCTATTTCCAGCAGGACATCAAGGATACGCTCAAGCTCGTCCCTGAAGGCATCGAGGGCCAGGTGCCCTACAAGGGCGCGGTCGGCCACGTCATGCACCAGCTCGCCGGCGGCCTGCGCGCGGCGATGGGATATGTCGGCGCAAAGGACATGCAGGAGCTGCACGACAAGGCCCAGTTCGTCCGCATCACCGGCGCCGGCCTGCGCGAAAGCCACGTCCACGACGTCACCATCACGCGCGAGAGCCCGAACTATCCGGGCGGGGGTTAGTTATTGCGCGCTCCGCTGTCATACCCCGGCTTGACCGGGGCATCCAGTACGCCGCGGCGTCTCGGCTCAATTACAATCGCCTCCGGAATACTGGATCGCCCGCCTTCGCGGGCGATGACGGTGAGTATGTGGCGCCACCGTTTTTGTATTGACGCGCCTCGCTGCCTCCGCTTCCGTCCGGCTTGAAAGAAAATCCGGAGGAAGCCATGTCCCAAGCAAAACGCATCGTTCTCGCCGCACGTCCCGTCGGCGAGCCCAAATCATCTGATTTTCGTCTGGAGGAATTCGCAGTGCCGGCGCCCGGCGCTGGCGAGGTGCTGCTGCGTACGATCTGGCTGTCGCTCGATCCCTATATGCGGGGCCGCATGAGCGAGGGTCCGTCCTACGCCGCGCCGGTGCCGGTCGGCGGTGTGATGGAAGGCGAAGCGGTGAGCGAGGTCACGGCCTCCAACAATCCGGACTTTGCCAAGGGCGACATCGTTCGTGCCCGGACTGGCTGGCAGTCGCACGCGATCTCCAACGGCAAGGGTCTGATCAAGGTCGATCCGAAGCTCGGTCCGATCTCGACCTCGATCGGCGTGCTCGGCATGCCCGGCATGACCGCCTATACCGGCCTGCTCGACATCGGCAAGCCTCAAGACGGCGAGACTGTCGTCGTCGCCGGTGCTTCGGGCGCGGTCGGCTCGGCGGTGGGACAGATCGCCAGGATCAAGGGCGCACGCGCAGTCGGCATCGCCGGCGGCAAGGACAAGTGCGACTACGTGGTGAAGGAGCTCGGCTTCGATGCCTGCGTCGATCACCGTGATCCTGATCTCGCGGCGAAGCTGAAGGATGCTTGCCCGAAAGGCATCGACGTCTATTTCGAGAATGTCGGCGGCGCCGTGTTCGAGGCGGTGTTCCCGCTGCTCAATCCCTTCGCGCGCGTGCCGGTCTGCGGCCTGATCGCGCATTACAACGACACCGAAGCCAAGCCGCCGAAATGGGCCGCAGCGATGATGCGCGCGACGCTGACCAAGCGGCTGACTTTCCGCGGCTTCATCGTCTCCGACTTCGCCTCGCGCCATGGCGACTTCCTGCGCGACATGTCCAACTGGGTCCGCGACGGCAAGGTCAAGTACAAGGAGTACGTCACCGAGGGCCTGGAGAGCGCTCCCGGCGCGTTCATGGGACTGCTGAAGGGCGCCAATTTCGGCAAGCAGCTGGTCCGGGTCGGGCCGGACAAGGCTTAGACCTGCCAGGCTGAACCGTCTCCGATAGGTCTGGGACGTCTCGTAGTTGCACCGGTGTCACACTCCTGACACCGGTGGTTAACAAAATGTAACCGATCGGCAACACCTTCCCGCAAAAACCCGCCTGTGTGACCGAGGGTTCATTGACGTCAGGGTGAAGGCATTGAATCATCGCGCATATTTAGGGCGTTGCGATGTTAGAGATCGGTATTTTCAGCGTAATCCTTCTGGCCGCCGGCTATTGGGCGACCATGTTTGTCATGGGCCGCCATGACGACGTCATCCACGGCAAGTTCGTGCACAGCGAGGACGAAGGTACCTTCGTGCAAGCCGCGATGCCGGCGCCTCCGCCGCGCTTTCCGAACCGTCCGGTCGTGAAGGCGGCTGAGCCCACCAGAATTGCGCCTGCCAATGATCCGGCGGCCAAGCCGGTGACCAGCGATGCGCTGCAATCGTTGCTCGCTGCAATCCAGCAGGATCTCAAGAGCGTCGCCTGAACCGCACGCTAATGCGCGCCGCCCATCTGGGCGAAGAGCTCCTCGATATCGACGTCGACCTGGCCCGCGGCGCGGACGTGGCGGACTTCAAAACTGTCAGGGGCGAAGCGGTACTCGACGAGGCCGGTCTCCTTGATCGCGATCCGGTCTTGGCGCTGATCGTTGATCTTGAATCCGGCCGACGGCGCCCAGACGTGGCGCGTCTGGCGAAACGTGAAGTCGCGACGCTGGTGCACGTGACCGCTGGCGATGAGGCGGAGATCGACGCGTGAGAACATCTCGATCAGGCGCGCACGCGCCGGCTGCGGCACGTAGCGGATCGACGTCTCCGGGAGTTCAGGATTGTCGGGCAGGTTGAGAAACAGTGGCTTGTGGATGAACAGCGCGACCGGCCTGCCGTTCACGCGTGAAATCTCCGAAGCGAGCCAGTCGAACTGCTCGGCCTCGAATGCGAGGCCTGAATTCATGACGAGCGAGTTGAGGCCGATGAAGCGCCAACCGGCGGCCTCGAAAGACCAATGGTCTTCGCCGATGATGTCGCAAAATTGCTGGCGGTGCGCTTCCGCGATCGGCGGCTTGGGCGCAGGTCCGAGCGCGGTCGGGTTGTCGCCGATATCGTGATTGCCGGGGATGTAGCGGCACTCGACCGGAAGGGCCGCGTGCAGGCTCTTCGCAAACTCGACATCGTCGCGGTCGCTCGGGCCGTCGAACGACACGTCGCCGGTGTTGATGACGAGATCAGGCCGGCTTGCGTCGATGTGCTCGCTGACCGCCTGGAAGTTCGCGATCAGGCCGGGGAAGCGCCGGCCGAGATGCGTGTCGGAAATCTGGACGAGGCGAAATTCTGACATGCGCAAAGTATCATCTAGCCAAACGTCGGAACGATGACATCTGCGCAAGATCCGCGATGAAACAAAGTTTAAAGCGGACAACGTTTAAAGCAGACGAGAGCGGATCTATCCGCCGTCAAAGCAAATCCGCCCGGCGGATTTGCCGTCGCGATCCCGAAGCGCGAACGGACAACGCAGACGTTCCAGCGCCCTGCCGGCATCTTCATTGCCGAGAGCGGCAGCGCGCTTGTAATAGGCGATCGCGGCCCTCGCATCCTTCGCCCCGGCGCGGCCGGCTTCGGCGTAGGCGCCAAGCCGCTCGAGTGCGTCGGCATGATCGAGCGCAGCGGCCTTTTCGAACAGCGCCTTGGCGGCGACGTCATCTTTCGCCGCGCCATCACCGTCCTGGGTCATTAATCCCAGCTGATACATGGCTTCGCTGGAATTCGCTTCGACTGCCCTGGCGTACCATTTGCGCGCCATCCCGAAATCGGTCTTGCCGCCGACGCCGGCGCCGTAGAGCGAGGCGAGGTTGGTCATGCCGTCGACATCGCCGGCTTCAGCCGCTCTCTCGATCAGCATTCGTCCCTCGGCGATGTTCTTCTTGAGGCCGTTGCCGTTGATCAGGAGCACGCCGAGTCCGGTCATCGCGGCTGTGCTGCCGGCATCGGCGGCCTTGCGATAGGCGCTGGCGGCCTCGGTCATCTGCCGATTGAACTCATAGGCGCGGCCGAGCTCCATCCAGATCCGGCGCGGCGCATCGGGCGCCGCTGCGGCCGCCTTGCAGGCCTTCAGCGCTGTTGGAACATCGGCGATGTCGAGATTGCCCTTCACATCGGCAGGCCTGTCCACATCGGTGGGATGTGCGGCGAGCCGGTCGCAGGCCGCGATGTCGGCTGGTCCAGCGATGACCGGTCTCAGCGGCGCAGAACAAAGGATAGTCGCGAGAGTGAGCGCGGCCGTTGCGCGAGATCTTGCTCGGGGCATATCGGTCACAGCACGCGATAACGGATCGAATAGGCGTCCTGCTGCGCGACGCCGCCAGTGACCGGCGAGGCGATGCGATCGGCGAGATGCCAGGGGCCGAACTGCTCGCTGCGATGCGGCTCGGCGGGCAGACGCAGGCGGAACTCGAATGTGCCTTTACCGGGCAGGTTCATCACCAGCATTCGGTCGGTGGTGCGATAGTTGAGCGCGACCGCGCCGCGCAGCACCGCGCGTCCGTCAGAAAGGTCGCTGACGCCGTCGACGAGCGCGAGGGTCTGGTTGCGGTCGGTGTGCAGCTCGATCTGGGGGTCGGTGGCCGCCGTGGTCAGGGTCTCGCGGGGCATGCGGATCTCGAACTCGACTGCGGGCTTCGACGGGTTGACGCCGAGAAAAGCGAGCGCGGCATGGCGCATGTCGTAGCCGACGAACGCGAACAGGGCGATGGCAGCGAACAGGGCCAATCCGTGCCTGACGACATCGCGCCAGCTCCGGTAGCTCAGGCGGAAATAGACCGTCAGCGCCAGCGCGACGGCCAGAGCCGCCGCAACGCCTGACAGCGCCGACATCCAGAGGCCGAGCTGGCCGTCGGAGGTTTCGGCCCAAAGGCTGGACAGGGTGTTCATGGCGGTCTTCGCCGGCTCCGGGGGGCAAAATCGCTTTGCCGATCGGCAGTTGGTCGCAAGATCGGGAATGCCGGTTCAAGTCGTTCGCGGACGATCGCTGCCCTTGCCGCGAACGAGGCTGCCGGCGCTGTGGCACCGGCGGCATTTGCGGTGGCTGTTCAAATGGATTGGCCGAAATTCTGCCTTGGATTCTGAAGCGCTATTCCGCGGCCGCCATGGCCGGTGCCTTACGGCGCGCGGCGTTGAACTTGCCGCAGACCTGCGTGCTCAGGCAGTCGTCGCACTCCCGGGAACGTGCGGCTTGCTGCAACAGGCGGAAGCGGGCGGGCAGGGCGGCCAGATCGGCGGCGCTTCGCAGGCTGCCGATGTCGATGCCGTAGTCCTGCGTCGTGAAGCTGCACGGCGAGACCTGGCCCTTCTCATCGATGAACAGAAAGCTCTGTCCAGGATCGCAATCGCTGACCGGCATCCGCTGGCCCAGCGTGCTCGCACGGATCCGCGCCAGATAGTGCTCGCCGCCGATCAGCATGACCGCGCGTGAAGCGAGGTTTTGGCGAATTGCCGGCAGAGCCCGTTCCAGCGCATCGACATCTGCGCCGGTGAGACGGTGCTGCGGATAAAACTCCGGCCGGTCGCGGCCACCGAGCTGATTGTAGGTGATCTCGACGATGCCCCAGTCGGCAAGCTCATCGCACAGCGTGGCGAATTCGCCGACATTCTGGTGCATGAGCACGACGTTGGCGCGCAGCTTCAGTCTCGAACCGTGCACGCGCGCCTCACGCGCCAGCTGAGGCACCCAGCGGCGCAGCTTCTCGAAACCGCCCGCCCAGCCTCGCGAGGGGTCATGGAAGGCGGCAAAACCGTCCACGCTGATGGTCAGCTCCTTGTAGGTCTCGCAAAGATGCTGGCGCAGCGCCAGGCTGCCGACCGTGGTGCCGTTGGTCGTCGCGCTGACCTCGAGGCCAAGCCCGCGCACGGCGTGGGTCAAAGCCTGCAGGGGCTGCCAGCGCAGCGGCTCGCCGCCGAGCCAGCTCAGAAGAACGCCGTCTCCGGTTTGCGCCTGATGCTCGGCCAGCACCGTGGCGAAGCGGAGGATCTCGGCGGGCGCAGCCTGGCTGCGCGGAAAGCCGAGACGCTTGTCATAGGCGCAGAATCCGCAGGCAAGGTTGCAACTGTTCACGACACGCCAGACGACGATCATGTTGGCCTCTCTCTTTACGTCAGTGTCTCAAACGATGATTGCCATCGCCTTGACGAAGCCTGGGCCCGTCGCCCATGTATTGCAACTTGTTATTTGCAATTTGCTATTCGCGCGAGCTAGGATGCCCTATGGCCGCCGAACTGATCCGCCCCATTCTCACCGTCGATGTCGTGCTGCTGACCCTGCACGATGACCGCATCCATGTCGTGCTCCAGGCGCGCGAAAAGGCCCCGCACGCCGGACAGCTCGCGCTGGTCGGCGGCTACGTTCATCCCGAGGAGGACGTGTCGACTCATGCCGCGGCAGTCCGCGTGCTGCGCGACAAGGCCGGGCTTTCCGTGCGCGTGCTCGAGCAATTGATGACGTTTTCGGGCGGGAAGCGCGATCCGCGCGGCTGGTCGGCGTCGATCGCTTATTACGCGCTGCTGCCGCGCGCGGATTTCGCCGCGCGGGGCGATGCGTCGCTGAAAATGCTGCCGGTTGCTGAGGCGAGGGGGCTTCCGTTCGACCATGACGCCATCGTCGCCGGCGCGCTGGAGCGCTGCCGGCGCCGTGCAGCCTATTCGTCGCTGCCGGCCTTCCTGCTTCCGGTGGAATTCACGCTGCCGGAGCTGCGGCGCGCCTATGAGGCCGCGCTCGGCCGCTCGCTCAACGACAGCGCCTTTCGCCGCAAGGTTGACGAGCTCCGGATGATCGAGCCCGTGACCGGTTCCGTCAGCAAAGCGACGGCGCGGCCAGCGCAATTGTTTCGTTTGGCCAAGTCCGGCGTTGTCGAATTCGACCGCACCGTGTAGCGGTGATCGCCTCGCGCGCCGTTCGCGCCATTTTCGGGAAAGTTCCGATGTCCGTTCAAATGGTTTTGCTGCCGGTCTTCGCGCAGATTGGGCTCACCTTCGCGCTGCTGATCGGCATGGTGTTTGGGCGCCGCAATGCGCTGGTTTCTGGCGAGACAAAGATCCGCGACATCGCTCTGGGTGAGCCCAACTGGCCCAAGGGCGCCACGCAAATCGCCAATTGCTACCGCAACCAGTTCGAGCTGCCAGTGCTGTTCTACGCCCTGATCGCGCTGGCGCTGCCGCTGCGGCACGCCGATCTCTTCATCGTGCTGATGTCCTGGGTGTTCGTGGTGACACGCTTTGCCCATGCCGGCGTGTTCGTCACCACGAACGATCTTGGCCGGCGCTCGACGGTCTGGCTCGCCGGCGTCCTCGTGCTGCTGGCGATGTGGATCTACTTCGCCCTGAAAATCCTGTTGCTGATCTAGGCGCTTGCACGCCAATCCCGATCTGAAAGATTCAAATGACTCCCGCTGCCCGGCTGTCCGCAGCCATCGAAGTGATCAACACCATCGAGAAGGACCGCGTGCCCGCGGCGAAGGCGCTGAAGGAGTGGGGCACCGCGCACCGCTTCGCCGGCTCCGGTGACCGCGCCGCGATTGCCGGCCTGGTCTGGGACGTGCTGCGCCGTTATGCCTCGAGCGCCTTCCTGATGGATTCCGACACCGCCCGCGCGCGGCTGATCGGCATGCTGCGCCTCGAGCGCAACATGGACATCGCGACCATGGCCGCTCTGTTCGACGGCAGCCGCTTCGCGCCCGAGCCGCTGACCGAGGCCGAGCAGGCCGCCCTCAGCTCGCGCTCCCTCGAAGGCGCGCCCGCCGCGATTGCCGGCGACTATCCGGAGTGGCTGGATTCTCATCTCGCCAAAGTGTTCGGCGAGGACCGCGCCGCGGAGGCGGCGGCGATGGCGAGCCGGGCGCCGCTCGATTTGCGCGTCAACACGCTAAAGTCCAATCGCGACAAGGTGCTGAAGGCACTTGCTCATCTTCATGCGAAACCGACGCCCTGGTCGCCAAATGGCCTGCGCATCGAGCTTTCGGCCGATGCACGCAACCCCGGCATCCAGGCCGAAGAGGATTTCATCAAGGGCGGCATCGAGGTCCAGGACGAGGGCTCGCAGCTCGCGGCGCTGTTCACGGCCGCCAAGCCCGGCGAGCAGGTCATCGACCTCTGCGCCGGCGCCGGCGGCAAGACGCTGGCGCTCGCAGCGCTGATGCAGGGCAAGGGCCGGCTCATTGCCACCGACAGCGACAAGCGCCAGCTCGCGCCGATCCACGAACGCCTGTCGCGCGCGGGCGTCCACAATGCCGACGTCCGCACGCCCAAGGGCGAGGCCGATCCGCTCCAGGACATCAGCACGACCGCCGACCTCGTGGTGATCGACGCGCCCTGCACGGGAACCGGAACCTGGCGCCGCAACCCCGATGCCAAATGGCGCATGCGCCCGGGCGCGCTGGAGATTCGTCTGAAGGACCAGGCCTGTCTCTTATACACATCTAGATGTGTATAAGAGACAGGACATCAGCACGACCGCCGACCTCGTGGTGATCGACGCGCCCTGCACGGGAACCGGAACCTGGCGCCGCAACCCCGATGCCAAATGGCGCATGCGCCCGGGCGCGCTGGAGATTCGTCTGAAGGACCAGGCCGAGGTGCTCGCGCGCGCGGTTCCGCTGGTGAAGGCCGGCGGCCGCATCGCCTACATCACCTGCTCGGTCCTCCCTGAGGAGAACGGCGAGCAGGTGGAGGCCTTCGTCGCGAGGCATCCGGAGTTTGCGGTGGTGCCGCCGGAACAGACCGCAAGCGTGCTCTGGGACAAGGCCGAGGCGTTTGCAGAAGCCGCACTCCGATCGGACGAGGGCTGGCTGATGACCCCGCGCCGCACGGGCACCGACGGGTTCTTCGTCTCGGTTCTGAAGAAGGCGGGCTGATTCCGCTCCGTCGTCATTCCGGGGCGCCCGAAGGGCGAGCCCGGAATCCATCGGGCGGCATAATCTGAGGATCAATGGATTCCGGGCTCTCGCTTCGCGAGCCCCGGAATGACGGCTTGGCCGCAAACAAAAACCCCGCGAACCGGATCCCGGTCGCGGGGTCTTTCGAACTCAACGATCTGCCGGTACGTCCGCGGTCAGATCGCGAATGTCGGGGTCAACTAGCCGGCGCGGAGGTTGTCGGCCGAGGACTTGCCGCTGCGGCGGTCCGCAACGATGTCGAAGGAGACCTTCTGGCCCTCGTTGAGGGTCGACAGACCAGCGCGCTCAACGGCGCTGATGTGAACGAAGACGTCCTTTGCGCCGTCATCCGGCTGGATGAAGCCAAAGCCCTTTTGGTTGTTGAACCACTTCACGGTGCCCATTGCCATAGTCATTTCCTTTCAATTGACGATGCACTCAGGGGGACAAATGCGCAGTCTGCGCCCACTGTCCCGATTGGTCGATTTTGGAGAAATACCTGAAACGTGCTCGCCCATTGGAAATGAGACGGAGCGGCCCAGTCGTTCGGCCAAGGATCGATGTTCACAATCTAGCGATTTTTTGGGGCAACTTCAAGGCGGCACGCGCTCGTGGCGAGCCGGGTAAGATTTGCTATTTTGCGCTGCAAAACGCCTCCTGAACGATAGTTCCATCAGTCCACGATGAAGAGCGTCGCGCCCACCGCGGTCGACGACCGATGCGCGGCGTCGCCAAAGTCCGAGACCTGGTAGCTCATGCCAGGCGTCAGCTTGAACTTGCGCCCATCGCGCAGCTCGCTGTCGAGCTCGCCCTTCAGCACGTAGAGCACGTGGCCCCGGTCGCACCAATGATCGGCGAGATAGCCCGGCGAATACTCGACCATCCGCACGCGGAGATCGCCGATGTTGAGCGTGCGCCATTTGGCTTCGCCGGTTTCGCCAGGATGCGTGGTCGCCTCGACCTTGCTCCAGTCGGTGACGGTGAAGGGCGAGGTGGGGAGCTTCATGATGGGAAATCCTATGGCGGAGGCGGCGGAGAGTTGTTAGCGCAAGCTGCCTCTACAGTCTCCGTCATTGCAATGACGGAGAAGATAGCAGCCCTCAATGCGGCAAATGATTCGCCGAGCCCTGCACGATCAGCCCCGCATCATTCACCCGCAGATATTCGCAGATCCTCTTACCCCGCTCGTTCTCGTAAAACACCACCACGCTGTCAGGGCTGACGAACAATTCGATCAACGTGAAGTGCAGCTCCGGCAGGAGCCCGAGCGCTTTGCTCCAATACGCCCGCAAAGCGTCCTTGCCGCGCACGGTGCCGCTGGCGTCGAACCCCATCGCCGGAATGCGGTCCGAGGTCATCACGGTGGCGTCGTCGTAAAGCGTCAGCACGCGCTCGAGATCGCGCGCGTTCCAGGCCTCGACCCAGGTGCGGCCAAGCGCGGCAAGCGTGGATGGCTGATGAAATTTGGTCATGGCGTTCTCCCTGATCGGCCCCTGTTTGGCAGGCGAGGCATATTAGGTCAATAATACTTACCTATATCCATTTGTCCACGCCCAAAGAAGCATGTGGGCGCGCGCACTCGCGCGGTTGCGGCGCGGCCCCCCGTCGCGTATTTGCTTGCCATGACAGCAGCACAGAACGACCGCTCAGCGTCGACGCCCTCCGTGGCCTCGGCGCACGACAAGATTCTCATCGTCGACTTCGGCAGCCAGGTGACGCAGCTGATCGCGCGTCGCGTGCGCGAGGACGGCGTCTATTGCGAGATCGTCCCGTTCAACAAGGCCGAAGAGGCCTTCAAGGAGATGAAGCCCAAAGCGGTGATCCTCTCCGGAGGGCCGGAGTCGGTCCACGAGGCAGGCTCCCCCCGCGCCCCCCAGCTGATCTTCGCCTCCGGCGTGCCCGTGATGGGCATCTGCTACGGCCAGATGACCATGGCCGCCCAGCTCGGCGGAGAGGTCGAAGGCGGCCACCACCGCGAATTCGGCCGCGCCGATGTCGAGGTCAAGGCCGAGAGCAAGCTGTTCGAGGACGTCTGGTCGTCAGGCAGCAAGAACCAGGTCTGGATGAGCCACGGCGACCGCATCACCAGGATGCCGCCGGGCTTCTCCGTCGCCGGCACCTCCCCGAACGCGCCCTTCGCCATCATCCAGGACGAGACGCGCAAATATTACGGCCTGATGTTCCACCCCGAAGTGGTGCACACGCCCGATGGCGCCAAGCTGATCCGCAATTTCGTCCGCAAGATCGCCGGTCTCACCGGTGACTGGACCATGCGCGCCTTCCGCGAGGAGGAGATCGCAAAAATCCGCGCCCAGGTCGGCAAGGGCAAGGTGATCTGCGGTCTCTCCGGTGGCGTCGATTCCGCCGTCGCGGCCGTGCTGATCCATGAAGCCATCGGCGACCAGCTCACGTGTGTTTTCGTCGATCACGGCATGCTGCGCCTCGACGAGGCCAAGACCGTCGTCGACCTGTTCCGCCACCACTACAACATCCCGCTCGTGCACGTGGACGCCTCCAAGCAGTTCCTCGGCGAGCTCGAAGGCGTCACCGACCCCGAGACAAAGCGCAAGACCATCGGCCGACTCTTCATCGACGTCTTCGACGCCGAGGCGGCCAAGCTTGGCGGCGCCGATTTCCTCGCCCAGGGCACGCTCTATCCCGACGTGATCGAGAGCGTCTCCTTCACCGGCGGCCCCTCGGTGACGATCAAGTCGCACCACAATGTCGGCGGTCTCCCTGAACGCATGAACATGAAGCTCGTCGAGCCGCTGCGCGAGCTGTTCAAGGACGAGGTGCGCAAGCTCGGCTACGAGCTCGGCCTGCCCGAAATCTTCGTCGGCCGCCACCCGTTCCCGGGCCCCGGCCTCGCCATCCGCTGCCCCGGCGACATCACCAAGGATAAGCTCGACATCCTGCGCAAGGCCGATGCCGTCTACATCGACCAGATCCGCAAGCACGGCCTCTACGACGACATCTGGCAGGCCTTCGCCGTGCTGCTCCCCGTCAAGACCGTCGGCGTCATGGGCGACGGCCGCACCTACGACTATGTGGTCGGCCTGCGTGCCGTCACCTCAACCGACGGCATGACCGCCGACTTCTACCAGTTCGACATGAAATTCCTGGGCGAGACCGCCACGCGCATCATCAACGAGGTGAAGGGCGTGAATAGGGTGGTCTACGACGTGACCAGCAAGCCGCCTGGGACGATCGAGTGGGAATGATTTCTAACGTTTCCTAGAACAACTGGAAAAGGCCAACTATGAACCCTCCGGTTCGGTACCAGGTGTTTGTTTCTTCAACCTATGAAGATCTCCGGGCCGAACGTCAGCAGGCCACTCAGGCTATATTGGAGGCTGGTTGCTTTCCCTCTGGGATGGAGCTCTTTCCGGCTTCCGACGACTCGCAATGGGAGTTGATAAAGCGCGTCATTGAGGAATGCGATTACTACATTGTTATTGTCGCGGGTCGCTATGGAAGCGTCGGGCCGGAGGGAACGAGCTTCACGGAAATGGAATACGACTACGCCGTCGCGAGAGGTATACCGGTTCTTGGATTTGTTCGAGATAACGTGGGTGAGATATCTCTAAATAACGCCGAGAAAACGGAGAAGGGCCGAAAGCAGCTTGACGCCTTCCGACAAAAGGTAATGTCTCGAACGTGCAGAAAGTACTCGACACCTACTGAGCTTGGTATGGCTGTTATGAAGAGCCTTATGGCGGAGGCTCGCGTTAGACCGAGAACGGGGTGGGTTCGTGCAGACCAGGCACGCTCAGAAGAAGATTTGGTTCGCGAGCGCAAGCTGAGTGACGAGCTTGAAGCGGCGCGAAATCTTGTCGGCGAGCTCAAGAGGGAGCTTCGCGACCGAGCAATTCTTGGAGATGAAGTGCCTGAAGATATGTTGGCTCAAGGTGATGACCCATGTGAGCTAACAATCACGTTCCAGAGCCAGGACAAAAAGCTTGTCTGTGAAAACATCGTACTGACCTGGGATGAGGTATTCAAGGTTATTGGGCCAACGATCTACGGCTACATCGTGAGAAAAGGAACCGGATATAACGATGCGGGCACATATCCGTTTCAAGACAGCTTAGAAGCGCACATTAGATCAAAAATTGTAGATCGCGTTCAAGGCAGGAAGATCGGAATGGAGGGCAGCCAGCTAGATGCCTGCATCCTCCAATTCAAGGAACTCGGGTTGCTGACGTTCGCCGAGAAAAAAGAAGCAGATGGAAGCCTATTTCGAGGTGTGACGCTGACCGAAAGAGGAGAGAGGCATCTCACGTTGTTGAGCACGAGGCGTCGAGGATCTGTTGCAACAAATTCCGCGAAACCCGAGCGAGTTGCCAAGAAGCGTTCAGCAACGAAAGCCAAGATTACGGTTGAGTGAGGTGTTTTGAGAGCCCGTAGGATTGGTAGAGCGCAGCGAAACTGACGATCGAATGGGAGCAGGGCGTTGCTGTGCACCGTGGTCTTACGTCAGCGCCATCTACGCTGGCAGAAGACCCGCGGCGCGATAGCTGTCGATCGTCGAGTCGTAGAGCGAAATATCGGAGCGGCTTCTGGCGAAGAGCTGCGCGCCGGCGATGGCGGCGAAAATGGCGCGGGCCCGCTGTTCGCTCTTTCTCGAACTGACCAGGCTAGCAGCCACCAACAGCTTGCTCAGCCACGCCACGTTGACGTCGGCAAATGCCAGCACTTCCTTCTTGACGGCGTCCGGCAGGTCCTCGATTTCCGCTGACATGAAGCTGCAGAGGCACATGCGATTGTCGTTCTCGAGCGCTTTGCGAAACATTTCGGGATATCGACGCAGGCAGCGGACAGGATCGGCGGTTTCTGCCAGCATCGCCTCGAGCTGGGCGGCGGTGTCCTCCCAGTAGCGCCGTGCGACGGCTACGCCCAGATCGGCCTTGCTTGGAAAATGGTGGTAGATGCTGGCGGCCTTGATCCCGACTTCATCAGCGAGATCGCGGAAATTCAGGCCGCCATAGCCGCGCGCCTGCGCGGTCCGCTTTGCTGCCGCCAGGATGGCCTCCCGAGCGCTTGAACTCACCTCAATGCCTCACTGCTTCGTTATCTACCAAGTGACAGGTAGGGCTTGACCCCCAGGATGGGAAGTCTTCATATCGGGCCTACCAAGTGACAGGTAGACAAAATAGGAGTCGTGATGAAGATTTACGATTGGCCAACGGGTCCATACCCGGCCCGCGTTCGTATCGCCCTGGCTGAAAAGAACCTGCAGTCGCAAGTGCAGTTCGTATTGGTCGATCTCTACAAGGGCGAGCACAAGAAGCCCGAATTCCTTGCCAAGAACTACTCCGGCACCCTGCCGGTGCTCGAACTCGACGACGGGACCTTCATTGGCGAGTGCACGGCAATTACCGAGTACCTTGATGCGCTCGATGGCGCGCCGACGCTGACCGGCAGGACCCCGCGCGAAAAGGGCGTGATTCATATGATGAGCAAGCGCGCCGAACTGGAGGTGCTCGATGCCATCAGTGTCTATTTCCATCACGCCACGCCGGGTCTTGGGCCTCATGTCGAGATCTATCAGAATCCCGAATGGGGATTCCGCCAGCGCGACAAGGCACTCAGGGGGATGCACTATTTTGACGGCATTCTGAGAGAACAGCCGTTCGTCGCCGGCGAGGCGTTCACGATGGCCGATATCACCCTCATCGGCGGCTTGATCTTCGCGGGACTCGTGAGCGTGCCGGTGGAGTGCGAGGCTCTTTTGGCATGGTATGCAAGGATGCAGCAGCGTCCTAGCGTCAGGAACCGGATCACGATGTCCGAGCCGACCAAGGCAGCTTGATCGAGATCGGAGCTTGCAGGATCAGTCGAGCGGCTATCGCTCCGCCACGAGGGACTGCAACGGGGCGCTTCGTAGCCCGGATGGAGCGAAGCGTAATCCGGGGGGCGCCCCATCGGCAGTCGCGCGAAGCGGTTGGTCCGTCCCGAATTGCGCTTTGCTCCATCCGGGCTACCGGTTCCAGCCAAACCGCAAGATCGGTCGAGCACACCCCGGCCATCCCGGCCTAACTGCATCCGCCACGGAGGAGGGACGATGACGGCGGCATTGCAGAACTATGAGGCCCGGATGCGGCGGGTGCTGGATCATATCGACCGGCATCTCGACGCGGATCTGGACCTGGACGCGGTGAGCGCCGTTGCGGCCTTCTCGAAATTCCATTTCCACCGGCAGTTCACGGCGACCTTCGGTCTGTCAGTGCATCGCTATGTCCAGCTGGCCCGCATGAAGCGCGCATCATATCAGCTGGCCCATATGGATGCCCTCGATGTCACCGAGATCGCGATGGATGCCGGTTATGACGCGCCCGATGCCTTCGCCCGCGCCTTTCGGCAACGGTTCGGGCAATCGCCGTCGTCGTTCCGGAAATCGCCGGTGTGGGACTGTCTCTTATACACATCTTCGGCAACGGCTCGGGCGGTCGCCTTCATCGTTCAGGACATCCCCCGACTGGGAACCGTGGCTTGCGGCCTTCGAGCCCCTCGACGATGCAAGGAGCAAGTTCATGCAGACCAGTTTCAGCCCTGACGACGTGACGATCCGCGATGTGCCGCCGACGCCGGTGGCGATCTTCGAGCACCGCGGCGACCCCGCGACGCTCGGCGCCACCATCCAGCGCTTCATCGCCTGGCGCAAGGCCCGCGGCCTGCACCCCAGCACAAGCCCAACCTTCAATGTCTGGCGATCCGAACGCGATCCCGCATCGCCTGCCGATTACAGCACCGACCTCTGCGTCGGCACCGACCAGCCGATCGGGGCGAATGGCGAAGGGATCAAGGCCGGCGAAATCCCCGGCGGCCGCTGCGCCGTGCTGCGCGTCGTCGGCTACACCGACAATCTCGAGCCTGCCGCGCTCTTTCTGTATCGCGATTGGCTTCCTGATAGCGGCGAGGAAACGCGCGACTTTCCGCTCTACTGCCAGCGGCTGAGCTTCTTTCCTGACGTGCCGGAGCACGAGACGGTCGCGGAGCTGTTCTTGCCGCTGAAATAGGGCGCCTAAACGACGGCAGCGCTCCGTTAGAAGCGAAGATCGCCCGGCGATCTCGGTTTCACCTCTCCCTACGGGAGAGGTGTTCACCCCCGCGACATCTTCTCGAACTTCTTCACCAGCCGCTCGCGCTTCAGCCGCGACAGCCGCTGGATCCAGAACATGCCGTCGAGCTGGTCGATCTCATGCTGGTGGCAGACGGCGCGCAAGCCGTCGGATTCCTCGCTCTGCATGTTGCCGTCGAGATCCTGATAGCTGATCCGCACCCGGGCGTGGCGCTGCACATCGTCATTGACGCCGGGCATCGACACGCTGCCTTCCTTGTGCAGGATCATCTCGGGCGAGGCCCACTCGATTTGCGGGTTGACGTAGGTCTGCGCTCCCGCCTTGGCGTCGAGCTCGAGCACGACGACGCGCAAGGGTACGCCGATATGCGGCGCCGTGATGCCGATGCCGGGCGCGGCGCGCATCGTCTCCAGCAGGTCGATCGCAAGCGCGCGCAAGCCGTCGTCGAAGGCGGTGACGGGGCGGGCCGGCATCGCGAGCCGGCGGTCGGGATAGCGGACGATGGGGCGAATGGCCATGTGAGGCTCCCTAGCACTCACGAGGGAGTGAAACACCTCGTTCTTGACGATCTACCAACTAGAAGGTAGCTATACCCCATGACCAATCCTTCCTCAACCGCCGACGAGATCCTGGCCTGTGCTCGCACGCTGATCATCGCGGGCGGTTACAACGGCTTCAGCTACGCTGACGTGGCCGAAGTTGTCGGCATCCGCAAACCGAGCATCCATCACCATTTCGCCAGTAAGGTCGATCTGGTTCGCACTCTCGTGTCGCGCTACCGCGAGGAAGCGGTGGCGGGACTGTCGGCGCTCGAGCGCAATATCCCGGACCCGCGCGACCAGCTCAAAGCCTATGTCGGATATTGGGAAGCGTGCATCACCGACGCAACGGCGCCCTTCTGCGTCTGCGCGCTTCTCGCCAGCGAACTGCCGATCCTGCCGGAGGAGGTGGCGCTCGAAGTCCGCGCCCACTTCCGCGCGCTCGCGTCCTGGCTGACCTCGGTGATGGAGCGCGGCAAGCGGAAGGGGCGGCTTCACCTCTCCAACTCAGCCAAGGTCGAAGCTGAAGGATTCATGGCGACCATTCACGGCGCGATGCTGTCGGCGCGTGCCTATGGTGATCCCAAAATGTTCGGTGTGATCACCGCGCCGCTGCTGGAGCGGCTGTCCGCGAAGCACTGAGAGAGATCGGCGAGACGACAACGCCCCCCTGGGGAACGCAATTTGCGACATCAAACTACCAACTAGTAGGTAAAGGATTGAAAGAAATGGCTCAAATCGATCTCGTTCGTGACGATCGCGGGCAATGGCTCAAACAATACTATTTCATCCGCGCGGCGTTTTCCGTTGCCTGGGTCGTTGCCGCGTTTTCTGTCGCACCGTCCTCTCCGGCGATCGCCGGCGCCTTGCTCGTGCTCTATCCGGCATGGGACGCCGCAGCCAATTTCGTCGACGCCTTGCGCAGCGGTGGCCTCGCGCAAAACCGAACGCAGGCGCTGAACGTATTCGTCAGCCTGGCGACCATGATCGCAGTCATCGCTGCCTTGCAGACGAGCATGAACTGGGTGCTCGGCGTCTTCGGTGCCTGGGCGATCCTGGCCGGATTGCTCCAGTTGGGGACCGCCATCCGGCGCTGGAAGAGTTTTGGCGCGCAATGGGCCATGGTGCTCAGCGGCGCTCAGTCGGCGCTCGCAGGCGGCTTTTTCATCTTTCAAGCCACGACGCCCGCGGTGCCGTCGATCGCTGATGTCGCGGGTTATGCCGGTGTCGGTGCGATCTACTTCCTGGTCTCGGCCGTCTGGCTCACCGTCAGCGATTGGCGTCAGCACAGGCGAGCTCAATTGGGGTGATGTTGCACTCCATGCCTTGCACCGAAAGATGACGGGCCGGGATATCGTCCGCGGAGCCCTTGCGACGAAGCAATCCGGACTGTCTCCGCCCAAGGACGTCGGATTGCTTCCTGTTCTCGCCCGGCGCCCCACCGCCAATGTCCTGCGACACGAGGCACCTTATGCTCTCGTCGCGCTGGCGGCGCAGTCGAACAGAGCGTTGACGTCGCTCTGCGTGAGGGCCGAAGCGATCGCGCGGCCGGTGTTTTGCCCGACGTGTCAAATCGCGGCTCTCAATCGCGTGTCACCGGCATCGCCCATGATCGGGATCGCAACTCATTGATTTCGCTGCGGCCATCTACTGTGCATGGGGTTGTTTTTGACGCTTGGCATCGAAAAACAAAGAGACAGTCAGTCCGAATAGGGCGTGCCGTCCTTGTGCACGAACCGTCCGTCGGAATTGGCGCTCATCATGTCGATGTCCGAACAGGTCGTGAGGTCCTCGGGCGCGCGCGAGCCGACCTCGAGATAGACGGCCACCGTATCCGAGCGGTTGATCATGTGATGGCCGTTGCCGCTGCCTTTCGGGAAGGCGGCGCAGTCGCCGGCGCGCAGGACGGTTTCGCTATCGTCCTCGATCAGCACCACTTCGCCTTCGAGGACATAGACGAACTCATCCTCGTGCGAGTGCCAGTGCCGCTGGCTCGACCAGTTGCCCGGCGGCAGGCGCATCAGGTTGACGCCGAAATCAGTGAGGCCCCCGGCATTGCCGAGCCGCTTGCGGATGCGATCCGCGCAGGGGGCGTCAAACGGTGCGGGATAGCCCGAGCCCTTGCGGGCCGGGACGCTGGCGACATCGATTTTGGGCATGCGGGACCGTCCTGACATCTACCGCCAGCACGTAGGCAGTGCGAGCGGAGCGCACCAGAGGCGCTTGCCGTGGAACTGTGCGCCGTCTGCGGTCGCGAGGGTCTGCGAAATAAAGTAGGCTCGCCCCGTCTGCTTTTGGCCTCTCCAATCGTCTTCCACGTGAGACAGACCTGACGGGAGACAACAATGACTGCGTCCAGATATCGCTGGGTGATCGTCGCCGCCGGCGGCGTGCTCGGCTGCGTCGCCATCGGCGGCATGTTTTCGCTGCCGGTGTTCCTGCAGCCGATCGCCAGGGACACCGGCTGGTCGGTGACCGGCATCTCCAGCGCGATGACCATCGGCTTCCTGGCGATGGCGTGCAGCAGCATGATCTGGGGCACGCTGACGGACAGGTTCGGACCGCTGCCGGTGGTGCTGACCGGATCGACCGTGCTGGCGCTGAGCCTGTTCGCCGCGAGCCACGCGACCTCGCTGATCGTGTTCCAGTTCGTGTTCGGCCTTTTGGTCGGCGCCTCCTGCGCGGCGATCTTCGCGCCGATGATGGCGACCGTCACCGGCTGGTTCGACACCCAGCGCGGCCTGGCGGTCTCGCTCGTCTCGGCCGGGATGGGCATGGCGCCGATGACGATGGCGCCGCTCGCGGCCTGGCTGGTGTCGCATCACGACTGGCGCACGGCGATGCAGATCGTGGCGCTGGTGGTTGCCGTGATCATGATCCCGGTGGCGCTGCTGGTGCGCCGTCCGCCGGCGCTGGCGCATCCGCAAGGTCCGGCCGCAGGCGCCGGCGGCCCGCAGTCGGAGATGACGGTGGGAGAGGCGCTACGCTCGCCGCAATTCTTGATCCTGATCGCCACCAATTTCTTCTGCTGCGCCACCCATTCCGGCCCGATCATCCACACCGTCCTAGATGTGTATAAGAGACCAATTTCTTCTGCTGCGCCACCCATTCCGGCCCGATCATCCACACCGTCAGCTATGCCGTGAGCTGCGGCATTCCGCTGATCTCTGCGGTGACGATCTACAGCGTCGAGGGACTGTCCGGCCTCGGTGGCCGCATCGCCTTCGGCCTGATGGGCGATCGGTTCGGCGCCAAGCGCGTGCTGGTCTCGGGCCTGCTCGCGCAGTCCTTCGGCGCACTCGCTTATGTCTTCGCCCATCAGCTCACGACCTTCTACCTGGTCGCGACGGTGTTCGGCTTTATTTATGCCGGCACCATGCCGCTCTATGCGGTGATCATCCGCGAAAACTTCCCGCTGAAGATGATGGGCACCGTGATCGGCGGCACGGCGATGGCCGGCAGCCTCGGCATGGCAACCGGTCCGCTCGCCGGCGGCCTGATCTACGACGCGTTCTCCAGCTACGCCTGGCTTTACATCGGCTCCTGGGCGATGGGCTTAGGTGCGTTCCTGATGGCGATGACGTTCCGTCCGTTCCCGAAGCCGCAAAGCCAGCCGGAGCCAGCCCCGATTGCGGCCTGACGGAGCCTAGGCCCGGATCTGTTTTTCGAAGAACAGGTCCGGGTACGGGTCGTCGTTGAAACGCGGGATCTCGCGCCAGCCGGTGGTGCGGTAGAGCTGACCGGCCTCCGGCAGCGCGCTGTTGGTGTCCAATCGCAGCAGCGCGATGCCGAGCGTGCGTGCGGCGTCCTCGGCTGCGTTCATCAGGCGCTTGCCGAGCCCCAATCCGCGCGCGGAGGGGGCGACCCAGAGACGCTTGATCTCGGCATAGCCGTGATCTGAGCCCTTCAGGCCGACGCAGCCGATCGGCAGCGTGTCCGACATCGCAACGATGAAACTGCCCTGCGGACGGCGCATGTCCTTGGCATCGGGATCACGCGACAGCGAGACGTCAAAGCCCTGTTTGAAGCGGCGGCCGAGCTCGGCGTAATATTCGCCGAGGCAATGGCGTGCCTCGTCGCTTTGCGGATCCATCTCCGTGAGCGCGATACGGTCCCGCGTCAGCGCCGAGGCAATCAGATCCATCGCCGCCAGCAGCGCCTCGCGTTGCGAATTGCGGGCGAGAAACCTCTCGGCCTGCGTGTTCGACATCGCCTCATAGGCCGAAAACTCGCGCTTGCCCGCGCGCGTCAGGCTGGCAACGCGCCGCCGCGCATCGTCCTCATGCGCGTGTGTCTCGATCAGCCCTTCATCCTCCAGGCTGCGCAACAGCCGGCTCATCAGTCCGGAATCGAGGCCGAGATAGTCGCGAATCTCGCCGACATCGGACCGTCCGTGCCCGATCGCATTGAGCACACGCGCCGCCCCCAGCGGTCTCCCGCGCCCGAGAAAGGATGTATCGAGCGCGCCGACGGCCGAGGTCACGGCACGGTTGAAGCGACGGACGCGGGAGACGGGATCGAGCATTATCTGACTTTAGTCAGATATCGCGTCGCGGTCAACTTGACGAAGTGACCGCTGCGTCATGCGTCGCTGGCGCGATAAGCGTCGGGAACGACGAACACCTCGTCGGCGCGGCCATAGCCGCCGTCGGGGACTTCCTCGATCAGGACCATCGTGTGCGGCCGCGCCGCTTCGCCGAAATATTCGACGAACAGTGCCGTGAGGCGGTGCACGATCTCGGTCTTCTGGCTCCGCGACAGCGCGGCTTGCGGGATCTTGATGTTGGCGAAAGGCATGAGGTCTCTCCGTGTGAAATCTGTGCCGCGTCAGATCACGCCGCCATTGGCGCGGATGATTTGGCCGTTGATCCAACCGCTATCGTGGCTTGCGAGGAAGGCGACGATGCCGGCGATCTCGTCGGGCTGGCCGAGCCGGCCGAACGGGTTCATTGCCGCAATGGCGCGCACCTGCTGCTCGCTCTTGCCGTCGAGGAACAGCCGGGTCTCGACCGGTCCGGGCGCGATCGCATTGACGGTGATGCGCCGGCTGCCGAGCTCCTTGGCGAGGACGTGTGTCATGGCTTCGACCGCTGCCTTGGTCGCGGCATAGACGCTGTAAGTCGGCTGGTACAGCCCGACGACGCTGGACGAGAAGTTGACGATGCGGCCGCCCTCGCAGAGCCGCCGCGCCGCTTCGCGCAACGATCGGAACACACTTTCGAGGTTGATCGAGATCTGCCGGGCGAACGCTTGATCGCTCATTTCGGCGAGCGGGGCGAGCTCCATCACTCCGGCATTATTGACGAGGATGTCGATTTTGCCGAAGGCATTCTCGGCCGCATCGAACAGCTGCTCCGCCGTCGTTGGATCGGCAAGATCGGCCTGCACCGCCAGGGCGCGTCCGCCGGCGGCTTGGATCTGCTCTACGAGCGCATCGGCAGCCGCTTTGCCGGTGGCGTAGTTGATTGCTACTGCGATGCCGTCTTGCGCCAGCCGGCGGGCGATGGCCGCGCCGATGCCGCGGGAACCGCCTGTGACGATGGCGGCGCGCTGCTGTTGAGTGGTCATGTGGACCTCCGTCGTGCTTTCGGCTCGTGAGATAGCTGATCGCTCTCCTCGGATAATCATCGTGAACTTGCCATCACCTGTCGGCTGTGGTGAACAATCGCCATGGACCGTTTTGACGCCATGCGCCTGTTCGTCCGCCTCGTCGAGCGGCAGAGCTTTACGGCTGCCGCCGCGGACATGGGTATTCCCCGTTCGACCGCGAGCGAGGTCTTGCGCGGTCTCGAGGCGCGTCTCGGCGCGCGCCTGCTCGAGCGCACGACGCGGCATGTCACGCCGACGCTCGACGGTGAGGACTATTACCGCCGCTGTGTCGCCATCCTCGCGGAGGTCGAGGAAGCGGAAGGAGCGATGCGCGATTCAGAGCCGCGCGGTCTCCTCCGCATCGATGCGCATCCCTTGCTAACCCGCACCTTCATCCTGCCGCATCTGCCAGCCTTCCTGGCGCGGCATCCGCAGCTCCAATTGCAGATTGGGCAGGGCGACCGGCTGGTCGATCTCGTACGCGAAGGCGTCGATTGCGTGATCCGATCGGGCGATCCCGGCGACAGCGGCATGATTCTGCGCCGCCTCGGGACGATCGCGGAAATCACGGTGGCGAGTCCGTCCTACATTGCGAAGCACGGCTTGCCGACGACGCCGGATGCGCTCGACGGCCATCAGATGGTCGCGTTCGTCTCGTCGCGGACGGGCGATGTGCTGCCGCTCGAATTTTCAGTTGCGGGCGCGCTGCGCCACATCGTGCTGCCGAGCCGGGTTCGGGTGAACAATTCCGACACCATGGCTGATCTCGCCCGGCTCGGCTTCGGCCTCGCGCAGGCCCCGCGCTATCGCTTCGCGGAGGACCTCGCCAGCGGCACGCTGGTCGAGGTGCTCGCCGATCACCCGCCGTCGCCGACGCCGCTCTCCGCGCTTTATCCGCAAAACCGCCAGCTTGCGCTGCGCCTGCGCGTCTTCCTCGATTGGATCTCGGGCATTTTTGCCGAGGCGAAGCTCTGAAACTGATCCGGCGCGCAGATCATCCGCTGCACGTGGAGATCGTCATGTGGGCCCGGCTTCTTGCGCCACAAGCCCGAGCGCCTTGCGGGCCTTCCGCGTCAGCTTTGCGACAATCAACGCATGGGCCTGTGCGAGATAGGCCGTCAGCTCGGCATCGGACAGCGCGTTGTTGCTGACAAGCTGCACCCATTTGGCCCGCGCGAGATAGGGCGCGGGCCGCGCCAGGCCGTGCTCGATCAGCATGGCATAGGCCATGTTCGAGACCTTGATCATGTAGCCGCCGGAGCCGGTCGTGAAGCCGCCACTGATCGCGAACATCTTGTCGCCGACCTTGAACACGGAAGTGCCTTCCCACTGCACCACCTTGGTGGCAGCGGGCAGGCGCAGGCAGCGTGTTTCGAATGTCTTGGGTGTCATGCGTTTGCAATCACAAGGTAGCGCGCGAGCCCGCCCTTGTGGCAGCATGCGCCTTCCAAGAGGGGATGACATGTCATGTCGCGCTTGTCGATCAAGACCAGGGACGATCTGCCGGAAGCACTGCGCCCGCTGTGGGACAAGATGACGACCTATGGTGCGTTCGAAAATCAGGCCGGTGTGATGGCGCATCGCGCGCCGATCTTCAAGCACATGTGGTCGCTGCTGGTCGATCTCGCCAGCGAGGGCATGATCTCGAAGCGCCATCTCGAGCTGGCGCTGGTCACGGTGTCGCTGCTCAACAAATGCGATTATTGCGTCTCGCATCACGCGCCCAAGCTCGCGGTGCAGGGCGTGTCGGAGGAGGGCGCCGCGCGCCTCGTCGCGTACAAGGATCACCCTGAACTCGATGAGCTCGACAAGCTCGTCGTCGAATACTCCATTGCTGTGACCAACAACTGGAACAGAACGCGCGACGAGATCTTTGCTCGCCTGCGCGCCCACTTCTCCGAGGCCCAGATCGTCGAGCTGACCTGGCGCATCGCGCTGTGCGGTGCCTTCAACCGCTTCAACGACATTCTCCAGCTCGAGGTCGAGCAGGGCGTTCCGCACAGCGAAGCCGCCGAATAGCGGCCGGTCGTCGCTGTTCTTACCGAGAGCCGATCACGGACCCGTGATTTGCGTCTGAATTATCGCAAACTATATCGTAAGATATATTTTGAGAAGGAGACGTACGATATGTTCGGCAAACACCGAGACCACAAAGACTTCCACTTCGGGCACTTCGCCCATTTCGCCGTGGGTCGGCATGGCGGGCGGCATCGCTTCGGCCGCGGCGGCCATGGCTTTTTCGGGCGCGGCGGCGACGAGTTTCCGGGCGCACGGCGGCTGTCCTCGCAGGATCTCCAGCTGGTGATCCTGGCGCTGCTCGCCGACAAGCCCGCACATGGCTACGAGCTGATCAAGATCATCGAGGAACGCTCCGAGGGATTCTATACGCCGAGCCCCGGCGTGATCTATCCGGCGCTGACTTATCTCGAAGAGGTCGGCCATGCGAGCGTTGCGCAGGATGGCGGCCGCAAGCTCTACAGCATCACGGCGCAGGGCGAGGCTTTCCTCGCCGAGCAGCGCGGGACCGCTGACGCGATCCTCCAGGCATTGTCGCGGATCGGTCGCCGTATGGACGAGGTGCGCGAGGCATTCGCCGGCGTCAGCGATCTCGATGCCGATGCCTCCGACGAGCTGCACCGCGCCCGCCACAACCTCAAGCGCGCGTTGCGCAGCAAGCACGGCAGCGATTCCGCCGAGGCGCGTCGCGTCGCCGGCATCCTGGAGCGTGCGGCCGCGGAAATCCTCGGCAAGTAACGAGAAGGGATGCCAGTCATGGATGATCAGCCGCACAGCCCGATTCAAGATCCGCGCGTCAACGCCGTGATCGCGCGTCTGCAAGGCGCGCGGCAGCGGCCTTCCGGTGGTGGCCCGCGCGGCGCCTTCGGCAACCGCGATCCTCACGCCTATGCCGAGCAGGGCTTTTCGATTCACCCCGAGCAGGGCGAATTGATCTACCTGTTGTGCCGCGGCCTGCGCGCCACGCGCGTCGCCGAGTTCGCAACCTCGGTCGGCATGTCGACGCTCTACTTTGCGGCTGCCCTCCGCGACAATGGCGGCGGCACTGTGATCGGCTCCGAGATTGTGCCAGCCAAGGTCGAGGCCGCCAAACGCAACCTCGCTGAAGCGGGACTGGCCGAGTATGCCGAGATCCGCGAAGGCGACGCCCGCAAGACGTTGAACGATCTCGGCGGCCCCGTCGATTTCGTGCTGATCGACGGTTGGCCGGGCGAGGGCGGTCCCTCGCTTGCCCGCGAAGTGATCGAGATCGTGGCGCCGCAGCTGCTCATCGGCGGCTACGCGATGAACGATAACGGCGAGCCCGACTATCTCGCCTACATTCGTGACCCCAGCAACGGCTTCGTGTCGATGACGCTGCCGCTCAAGGGCGGTACGGAGCTGTCGCTGAAGGTGAAGTGAGTGCAACGATCCAGTCTGTCTCCGCGGAGAGATTCTGGATTGCTTCGCTGTGCTCGCAATGACGCCGTTGATGCAGATGTGCCACTCTTTGTGAGTTGTCTCGAAGCAGCGATGGGCTACCATGCCGCCGATCCCGAAGCACGGGAGCAGCAAGCGGGAGGCGACATGAGCGGGCAGGAACGCAAAGTCAAGGGATCGGACCTGTTCGTCGCGGCGCTTGAGAACGAAGGCGTCGATCGCATCTTTGGCGTGCCCGGTGAGGAAAATCTCGACCTTGTCGAGTCGCTACGCACCTCCAAAATCGAGCTGGTCCTGACGCGCCACGAGCAAGCCGCTGCCTTCATGGCGGCGACCCATGGAAGGCTCACCGGCAAGCCCGGCGTTTGTCTCTCGACCCTCGGCCCCGGCGCGCTCAATCTCTCCACCGGCGCGGCCTATGCGAATCTCGGCGGCATGCCGATGATCCTGATCACCGGGCAGAAGCCGATCATGAGCAGCCGGCAGGCGCGCTTCCAGATCGTGGACGTGGTCGCGACGATGAAGCCGCTGACAAAATTGTCGCGGCAGATCGTCAGTGCGTCCTCGATCCCGACCGTGGTGCGCGATGCGTTCCGCGTGGCGATGGAAGAGCGGCCGGGACCGGTACATCTCGAATTGCCCGAGGACATTGCGGGCGACGAGGTCGAGGCTGTTCCGGTGATCCCGATCCACCCGATCGAGATCCCCGTCGCGCATCGCGCCGCGCTCGACCGGGCCGCCGGGATGATCCTGGCCGCAAAGCGTCCGCTGGTGATGATGGGCGCGGCAACCAGCCGGCCGCGGTCCACCCACGGCATCGCGAGCTTCGTGCGGCGGACCGGCATTCCGTTCTTCACCACGCAAATGGGCAAGGGCACCGTGCCCGGCGGCACCAATCTCTATATGGGCACTGCGGCGCTGTCCGAGCGCGACTATGTCCATGATGCCATCGACGCCGCCGATCTGATCATCGCGATCGGCCATGACCCGATCGAGAAGCCGCCCTTCATCATGGGTCCATCAGGACCGAAGGTCATTCACGTCAGTTACACGTCGGCCAGCGTCGAACTGGTCTATTTCCCCGATGCCGAGGTCGTCGGCGACGTCGGCCCGAGCCTGGAGCTTCTGGCCGACCGGCTCGAAGGCAAGCTGCCGCAGGCGGCGGCGCTGCTGCCATTGCGGGAGCAGATCCTCAACCACATCGCCGATCGCGCCACCGAGACGCGCTGGCCGCCGACACCGCAGCGCATCGTGCACGACATCCGCCAGGTCATGCCCGAGAACGGCATCGTCGCGCTCGACAACGGCATGTACAAGATCTGGTTCGCCCGCAACTACCGCACGCGCGTCGCCAACACGCTCTTGCTGGACAATGCTCTGGCGACGATGGGCGCCGGCCTGCCGTCGGCGATGATGGCCGCGATGCTCTACCCCGACCGTCGCGTGCTTGCGGTCGCCGGTGATGGCGGCTTCATGATGAACAGCCAGGAGATGGAGACGGCGGTTCGCCTCAAGCTCAATCTGGTCGTGCTGGTGCTGGAGGACAACGCCTACGGGATGATTCGCTGGAAGCAGGCCGTTGATCATTTCGCCGATTACGGCATGACTTTCGGCAATCCCGACTTTGCGCTTTACGCCAAGGCGTACGGTGCCAAGGGCCATCGTATTGCGAGCATCGAAAGCTTTGGTCCGACCCTTGAGGCCGCCTTCAAGGAGGGCGGTGTGCACTTGGTCTCGATCCCGATCGACTATTCAGAGAACGTGCGGGTGCTGGTCGAGGAGCTGCGCGCGCATGAGAAGGCGAAGGTGTGAGGCCTCGTCTCTGCGCTGCAACGCCAAGCGCGTTGCAGCGCGTCCGGGACACCAGAGGAGCGGCCGCACTTGTCTCGCGCGCCCCAATCACGGAAACTCGGCATCCAACCAACCACAGGAATAAGACATGACTCGCGTTCGCTGTATCACCGAGATGGGCATGGGCGTCGACGTCCACGGCCGGGACGCCACCAAGGCGGCGAAGCGCGCCGTGTCGGATGCCATCAGGCATTCGAGCCTTGGCTTCTTCCGGATGATCGGCAAGACCGCGAACGACATGTTCGTCGACGTCACCATCGGCGTGCCCAATCCCGAGGCTGTCGACAAGGAGGCGGTTGCGAAGGAGCTTCCCTACGGCACCGTGACCGTTACCGCAGTCAAGGGCGGCCTCGAAATTCCCTCGGCCACGGAAGTGGCCAACGATCCTATCCTCATTGCCAACGCCGCTGTCATCGTCAGCTTCGACAAGGACTGAGCCGGTGTCCGACAGCAGTGAAGCGTTGCTGGATCGTCCGATCTGGAGCGCGTTGACGACGAGCCAGAAGCATCTGGCGGAGGGAGGCCCTCGGGCGTTGCGCTATCCCGTGGACATGACACCGTTCGCCGACATGGTGGACATGTCGGCGGCAAGCTTTGCTGCGCTCGGCGATCTCATGGCGCCTTCGCAGGTTGCCGCGCTGTTCACACCGGAGCCGGTCGAGGTCCCCGCTGGGTTCAACGTCGTGATTGCACAGAGCGGTGATCAGATGATCGGCTCGCCCGCCGATAGTCCGTTGCGTGACGCCGAGATCGTGAGGCTTGGGGCTGCTGACGTGCCCGCAATGATGTCGCTCGTAGCGCTGACCAAGCCCGGCCCGTTCGCCGCGCGCACGCATGAGCTCGGGACGTTCCTCGGCATTCGCGACGGCGGCAAGCTGGTCGCGATGACCGGCGAGCGGATGAAGCCGGGCAAGTTCGTCGAGATGACCGCGGTCTGCGTCCATCCTGATTATCGCGGGCGCGGCTACGCGCAGGCGCTGCTTGCGGCCGTCGCGCGCCAGATCGAGGCGCGCGGCGAAATTCCGTTCCTGCACGTGTTTTCGAACAACAGTTCCGCGATCGCACTCTACGAGCGGCAGGGCATGCGTCTCCGTCGCCGCCTGCACGTCACGGCGTTCATGAAGCAGGGGTGACGGCCCGGCGGCATGCGCCGGACCGCAGCATGATCCGGAAAAGTACGAAGCGGTTTTCCCTCGCGACATCAGCGGAACGCGTTTGCGCGGAGATCATGCTCAAACAAGAATCCAGAGCGCGACGATGAAGTCGCGCTTTGATCCTCACGTCGAATAGTCGACGAGCAGCGCGCTCGATGCGTTGGAGGACGCAGCGTTGCCGCTGGAGCTGTAGGAGGTCGACTGGCTGGTCGCGTTCTGGAGCAGCGAGATCAGCTCCTTCATCAGCTCTGCGGTGGTGGCCGAAGACGAGCTGGACGAGGAATCCGACGAGGAGGTCGAAGACGTCGAGTCCGTGCTGCTGGTGCTCGATGAGGCGCTGCTGCCATCCGACGGGGGCGGCGGCCCGCCGGCGCTGCCGGAGAACGTATTGGCGAAGACGTTCTTCAGCTCGCTGGCCTGGCTGCTGGTCAGCTTGCCGTTCGACACCTCGTTCTGGATGAGGTCGTCGATCTTGGACTGCATCTCGTCAGCCGAGGGCGGCGACGAGGAGCTCGAGCTCGATGCGCCGCTCTTCATCGCCGAATCGATGTCGTTGAGCGCAGACGAGAGCGCGGACTCGTCGCTCGACGAGATGGTGCCCGCCGAGACTTCCTTGGTGAGCTCGCTCTTAAGGCGGTCGAGTGGGGAGTAGGAATTGGTGGTCGTTGCGGAGATCGAGGTCATTGCCGGTCACCCTTGATGGAGTTGAAGATACGCTGAACATGGCTGTGAGGCTAAAGGTCGCGCGATTAACGAGGTCTTGCCGCGGGGATTGCTGGTGTTTTCGTTGTGTTGCTCGCGCGGAGACGAACACGTGGCGAAACAAAAATAGCGGGATGGCCGGTTCGGCCGGAGCCTCGCATGTGCGGGCTTCCCCCCGGCCGATTCGTTGCTATATCCATCGCAATCATCTCGGGGAGGAGCCAATCCATGGACGTCAGGACACCAGATTTTTCCGCGGCGCGGACTGCGATGCAGCGCTACGTCGATCAGGAGATCATTCCCGGCGTGTCATGGGCGGTGTTGCGTGGCCGTGATGTCGTCGACCAGCGATGCGTCGGCTTTGCCGATCGCGAGGCGAAGACGGCGCTGCGGCCCGACCATATCTTCCGGGCGTTCTCCAACACCAAGATCTTCGTCACCTCTGCGATCATGCTGCTGGTGGAGGAGGGCCGCATTGGGCTGGATGAACCGATCGAAAAAGTTCTGCCGCAGCTCGGCAATCGCAAAGTGCTGAAGCAGGGGGCTTCCAGCCTTGCCGATGTCGAACCGGCGATAAGCCCGATCACGATCCGCCAGCTTCTGACGCACACGTCCGGTCTCAGCTACGGCATCTTCGATCCGGGATCTGTGCTGTTCAAAGGCTACAACGATGCGGGTGTGCTCAATCCGCTGACGCCGCTGACCGACATGATCGACCAGCTCGCCGATCTGCCGCTGTCCTATCATCCCGGCACCAGCTGGGAATATTCCGTGGCGACCGATGTGCTCGGCCACATTGTGGAGGTCGTTTCGGGCAAGCCGCTCGATGCGTTCCTCAAGGCACGAGTTTTCGATCCGCTCGGCATGACCGATACCGGCTTCGCGGTGCCCGAAGCGCAGCAAGGCAGGCTGGTTGCGCACTACACCGGCGCCGACGTGCTCGATCCGATGAAGCCTGGCCTCACGCGAGCCGAGAATCTGCCTTACCCTCAGGCCTATCGGCGGTCATTCCCGCGGCTGTCGGGCGGCGGCGGGCTGGTTTCGACCCTGCCTGACATGCTGGCCCTGGTGAAGGCGCTGGTGCCCGGGCCGGATGCGCTGCTGAAGCCTGACACGCTGCGGCAGATGATGACCAACCAGCTGCCGGAGGGCCAGACGATCCGCTTCGCCAATCTCGGCCCGATACCAGGCAAGGGCTTTGGCCTTGGCGGCGCCGTCACCTTTGCCCCGACGCCATTCGATCCACCGAACTCCGCCGGCGAATTCCAGTGGGGAGGGCTCGCGGGCACCCATTGGTGGATCTGCCCTGCGGCCAATACCGCGGGCGTCCTGATGGCCCAGCGCCACATGGGCTTCTGGAATCCGTTCTTCTTCGAGTTCAAGCGTCTGGCGTACCAGGCGGTCGGAGCCTGAGCGCGGAAAAATTGTTCGGCCCAGCGAATCCTTTCGCGCCATCGGGCCCTCCTACTGGTCGAGGTATTCCGCCTCGGCTCGATCAGGAGGATGCGATGGCATTTTACAGGAAGAACATTGGTGGCCTTCACCAGGCGGTGCGGGTTGCCGCAGGGATCGGCGTGACGGTTGCGGCCTTGGTTTATCTCACCGGCCCCGCGGCATGGCTGGTTGCATTTGCCGGCGCCGGTTTCGCGCTGACCGGTCTCGTCGGCTATTGCCCGATGTGCGCGATGGCGGGCATTGGGCGGGGAGGTGTGTCGTGAGTGCTGCGGCGATATCGCCCGACCAGTTCGAGGCAGCGCGGCTCGGCGATCCCCAGGCGATCACTCGCCTGCTCGAGACGGCGCAGCCAGATATTCGCCGCTATGCACGCGCAACCTGCCGCAGCTCGGCGGATGCCGAGGACGCAGCGCAGGAGGCGCTTTGGATCCTGTTCCGCCATGTCGGCTCGATCCGCTCGCTGCTCGCCTTTTCGTCCTGGTTGTTCAGCGTCGTCCGCCGTGAATGCCTGCGGCTCGCGCGCAAGGCGGGCCTTGCGCCGGCGATCGACGAAAGCGAGGCGGAGGCCAAGTTGCTCGCGCGTCCTGAGGCTGATTTACGGCTCGACGTCGCCGCGGCGTTCGAGGCGCTGCCGCCGCACTATCGCGATGTCGCGCTGATGCGCGACGTCAAGGAAATGACCATCGATGAAATCGCCGAAGCGCTCGGCGCGACGCGGCAAACCGTAAAGGCGCGCCTGCATCGCGCCCGCGCCTTGATGCGCGAATATCTGACGAGGTAAGCCATGGCCGATTATCAAACACCCGAAGATCTGAAATCGATCCCGGCCTTTGTCGTGCTTGCACCGGTCGAGGCCAACGCGTTCCTCGCGTTCAACCATGCGGTCGAGCGCAAGGACGGATTGATCCCGCCGAAATATCGCGAGCTGATCTCTCTCGCGGTCGCGCTCACCACGCAATGCGCTTATTGCCTCGACGTCCATACGGCGCAGGCCGCGAAAGCCGGTGCCACGCGCGAGGAAGTCGCGGAAGCGTCGTTGATTGCGGCAGCAGTGCGCGCTGGCGGTACGCTCGGCCACGCGCTGCTGGCGCAGCGGCTGTTCGCGCGGCATAAGGAGGCTGGATGAACAAGCGTTGGTTGGAGACCGAAGCGCACACGTGAACACCTATCTCGGCCTCGACGGATTTCGCTTCGGCTGGGTCGCCGCGTGGATCGATGATCGTGGCGGGCACGGCTTCGACTATTCGCCGGGCCTCACGCGCTTGCTAGCGATGCCACATGCACGCGCGATGATCGACATGCCGATCGGGTTGAAGCCGAGCGGCTACAGGGAATGCGATTTGCGTGCGCGCGAGATGGTCGGCCCCGCGGTGTTTCTCGGGGCCCGCCGCGACCTCTGGACATTTCCCGACATGGCTGCGGCCAACAGGCACTATTGGGAGCACGAGGGCAAAGGGAAGGGCGTGTCGGCCCAGCTCTGGAATATCGCCGACAAGATCCGCGAGGTCGATGAGATCATGACGCCGGCACTGCAAGACACGATCGGCGAGGCGCATCCCGAATTGATCTTCTGGAATCTCGTAGGGCAACGCCGGCTTGCAAGAAAAACATCGTTGGACGGCCGCGAGCAGCGCATCGCGCTGCTGGCCCAGCGCGGCTTCACGCGCCTGCCAAAGTGGCTGACCCAGCGTCATGGCACCGGCATTGGCCGCGATGATCTGATCGACGCCTGCGCTTGCGCGGTCGCGGCGCGCGACAGCACGCAGCGTGTTGGAGGAGAGGAGATCGATCCACGCCGACTGCGGATGGAAATCAATTACTGACTCGCCGGCGGAGGGGCAGGTGCAGGAAAAACAGGCAAATTATTTGAACCATGCAGGAACTGGCGTTGGTCGTCCCGCGTTCCCCGTGCGAACCTGATGGAGAGAAGCTCGCGCGATGCGTGATGCCAGCCAGTTCGCGACAGCGATGCTCGCGCTCGTTTTCACCGGAGCATTGCTCATCACCGGGCAGCTTTTCGTAGAACAACGCGCACAAAGGGAAGCGGTCTACGTCGTCAATCATCTGCTGCGGCCATTGTAGTTTTGACAGCTTGGCCTTGCACCGTTCGTTCGCGCGTCTAGATTAGACGGCATGTCACGCACGAAGCCGGGGTTCCGATGCCTGATCTGTCCGCCTTCCCGATCACTAAGCGGTGGCCTGCCAAGCACCCCGAGCTGCTTCAGCTCTATTCGCTGCCGACACCGAATGGTGTGAAGGTCTCGATCATGCTGGAGGAGATCGGGCTGCCTTATGAGGTCCATCTCGTCGACTTCGGCAAGGACGATCAGAAGACGGTCGAATTCCTCTCACTGAATCCCAATGGCAAGATCCCGGCGATCCTCGATCCCAACGGCCCTGGCGGCAAGCCGCTGCCGTTGTTTGAGTCCGGCGCGATCCTGCAATATCTCGCGGAGAAGACCGGCAAGCTCTTGCCGCTGGACGCTGCGCGCCGCTACCAGGCACTTCAATGGCTGCATTTCCAGATGGGCGGCATTGGGCCGATGTTCGGCCAGGTCGGCTTCTTCCACAAATTTGCCGGCAAGGATTACGAGGACAAGCGTCCGCTCGAGCGTTACGTCAATGAGTCCAAGCGCCTGCTTGGTGTGATGGAGGCGCATCTTTCCGGCCGGCAATGGTTCATGGATGACGACTATACCATCGCCGACATTTCCATGCTCGGCTGGGTACGCAACCTCATCGGCTTCTACGGCGCCGGCGATCTCGTTGCATTTACCGAGTTCAAGTCGGTCGGTGCCTGGCTCGAACGCGGACTGGCGCGTCCTGCGGTTCAGCGAGGGCTCAATATTCCGAAGAGGCCGTAAGCTGCCCGGCTAGAACAGCCGCCCGCCGTTCGGCACCGGCTTGCTCGGCTGCATCAGCACGACCTTGCCGTCGGCATCGGGGAAGCCGAGCGTGAGCACCTCCGAGACCACAGGTCCGATCTGGCGCGGCGGGAAATTGACCACCGCCGCGACCTGGAGCCCCGGCAGTTCCTCCAGCGCATAATGCTCGGTGATCTGCGCCGAGGAGCGCTTGCGGCCGATGGTGGGGCCGAAATCGATCAGCAGCTTGTAGGCCGGCTTGCGCGCCTCGGGGAACGGCTTGGCATCGACGATGGTGCCGACGCGGATATCGACCGCGAGGAAGGTGTTGAAGTCGATGGTTGGCGAGGCTGATGCGGCGGGATCGTGGGTGACGTGCATGGTCGGTCCGTTCAGGGATGTCGAAAGCGTCGTTCGCAATATTGTCGCGCGATCAGGAGTTTCGTACAACGCCATAGCACGTCACGACGCATGCGCGAGGATCGTCTTGCCCAACATCATCTACGGCATCAAGAACTGCGACACCATGAAGAAGGCGCGCGCCTGGCTCGATACCCATGGCGTCGCCTACGAGTTCCATGACTACAAGGCCGCGGGCGTCGGGAAGGACAAGCTCAAGCAATGGAGCGACAAGCTCGGCTGGGAGACGCTGCTCAATCGTGCCGGCACGACCTTCAAGAAGCTGTCCGATGCGGACAAGGAAGGCCTGACGGAAAAGAAGGCGCTGGAGCTGATGCTAGCGCAACCATCGATGATCAAGCGGCCCGTGCTCGAGATCGGTGGCAAGCTGCTGGTCGGTTTCAAGCCCGATATCTATGACAAGGAAATCAGCGCAAAATCGCGCAAGGGCTAGTTCAGCTCGATGATTTCGGCGGTGATACCAGGACCACTGGGCTGATCGGCGAATTCGACAATTTCGGCAGCCGCGATGCGGCCCGGAGCGCGGTGAAACAGGTCGCGGTCGATCACCGTGCGCAGTTTCGGACGCGGCGGCGCGTCATTTCCGCGCATCAGATTCTTGATCTCGAAGCCGCCATCCTCGCAGAAGGTCTTGAGCGAGGCGATGACGTGGCTGACCTTGTCGTCGGTGAAGAAGGGCAGCAGCAGCCGTTCATAGGCGACGACGCGGCCGTAGATGTCGTCGACGTCGGCGACGCTGTAGACCGGAAGGCCGCGCGCGACGCACTCACGATAAACCGGCATCACGAAGGGCGCGAGCCGCGGCCCGACATAGTCCTCCAGCAGGACTCCCTTGCCGGTATGGCCGTAGGCGCGCGAGATACGCGTGCCCTCGCTCTGGATGGTCAGGCGCGGCGTCGGCGTCGAATTGTCAACCGTGTAATAGATGAGGTCGGACAGCTCTTCCTCGAGCCGCGCGGGCTGATACTCCCAGATCGCCGGCGCAATCTGCTGGCGCGCATAAAGTCGCAGCCACGTGTTGAGCAGGTCACGCTGCTTGATCGACTTGACGACGGAGGGAGCGGCGCTGGCGAAATCCAAAATGCAATTCCCGGAGAACGAAACCCGGGCATCATCGCCGGAGCGGGAAAATTTTTGATGAAGGCTGGCGCGCGGGACCAAAGACCGTTAACGACGGCTTGATGACCGGTGTCTTGCGAACCGGGAAGCCGGCGGGCGACGTCTGAAAACCTCCAACTAAGGGAGCATAAGACTCCCGGTCAAAGGCCTGACCTGCTCAGCTTTCCGCCTTGCCTAACCCCCGTCACCTCCGGCATATTCCGCGCCCGGAGGCGGCGTTCCGGGAAGGCTCCAAGGCCTCCGGAAAGCCGAAGTAACAAGGACAGCCACGCGCTGTTTGCGCGGGCGGGGGGAAATCTGTTTGGCCGATGAGTTCATTCTCGAAACGGAAGGCTTGACCAAGGAGTTCGCGGGCTTCTTCGCCGTCCGCGACGTCGCGCTCAAGGTTCGCCGTGGGAGTATCCACGCGTTGATCGGCCCGAACGGGGCCGGCAAGACGACGTGCTTCAACCTTCTGACCAAATTCCTCAAACCGTCTGCCGGAAAAATCCTGTACAAGGGACAGGACATCACCGCGATGGCGCCGGCCGATGTGGCGCGCATGGGGCTGGTTCGTTCATTCCAGATCTCGGCCGTGTTCCCGCACATGACCGCGCTGGAAAACGTTCGGGTCGCGCTTCAGCGCCAGCATGGCAGCTCGTTTGATTTCTGGCGCTCGAAATCGGTGCTCAACCGATTCAACAACCGCGCGCTGGAATTGCTCAACGATGTCGGCCTCAGCGAGTTTGCCAATACGCCCGCGGTCGAGATGCCCTATGGGCGCAAGCGCGCGCTCGAGATCGCGACCACGCTGGCGCTCGATCCGGAGATGATGCTGCTGGACGAACCGATGGCAGGCATGGGCCACGAGGACATCGACAAGATCGCGGCGCTGATCAAGCGCATCTCCGCGAAATATACCATCCTGATGGTCGAGCATAATCTGAGCGTCGTCGCCAATCTCTCCGATATCATCACCGTGCTGACGCGCGGGCAGGTGCTCGCGCAGGGCCATTACGCCGACCTCACCAAGGACGAGCGCGTCAAGGAAGCCTATCTGGGAGCCGGTCATGCCTGAAACTGCAATGGCCGAGGCACCAGTGAAGGCTGCGACCGGCGGCAACATCCTCGAGGTGCGCAACCTGCAAGCCTGGTACGGCGAGTCCCACATCCTGCACGGGATCAATTTCGACGTGAAGGCGGGCGAGGTCGTGACGTTGCTGGGGCGCAACGGCGCTGGCAAGACCACCACGCTGAAGTCGATCATGGGCATCATCGGTAAGCGCGCCGGTTCGATCAAATTCAACGATCAGGACATCATTCGGGCGACGTCCGACAAGATCGCGCGCATGGGCATCGCGTTCTGTCCGGAGGAGCGGGGGATTTTCTCCAGTCTCGACGTGCGGGAGAATTTGCTGCTGCCGCCGGTGGTACGCCCGGGCGGATTGCCGCTCGAGCAGATATTCGACCTGTTTCCGAACCTGAAGGAGCGGCTCAACAGCCAGGGCACCAAGCTGTCCGGCGGCGAGCAGCAGATGCTTGCGATCGCGCGCATCCTGCGCACCGGCGCGAGCTTCCTGATGCTGGACGAGCCCACCGAAGGTCTCGCGCCTGTCATTATCCAGCAGATCGGCCACACCATTGCGCGGCTGAAGAAGGAAGGCTTCACGATCCTTCTGGTCGAGCAGAACTTCCGTTTCGCGTCCACCGTTGCCGACCGCTATTACGTGGTCGAGCACGGCAAGATCATTGACGGATTTTCGAATGCGGAGCTTGCCGCCAACATGGACAAGCTGCACACCTATCTCGGCGTTTAGGACGGCCCAAAGTGGAGCGGCCAAGAGAAACGGCGAAGAGAAAATTCACGAGGGAAGTCACATGAAAAGGTCGATTGCTTCGTTGTTGCTCGGCACGGCATTGGCGGTGACCACCGCTGGCGCAGCCTTCGCGCAGGACAAGACCGTCAAGATCGGTGCGCTGTCCGATCAGTCCGGTCTCTACGCCGATCTCGGTGGACCCGGCTCGACGCTCGCAGCCCAGATGGCCGTTGAAGATTCCGGCCTCGCTGCGAAGGGCTGGAAGATCGACGTCATCTCGGGCGATCACCAGAACAAGCCCGACATCGGCACCGCGATCGCGCGGCAGTGGTTCGACGTCGACAAGGTCGACATCATCGTCGACGTGCCGAACTCCGGCGTGGCTCTCGCCGTCAACAACGTCGTCAAGGAAAAGAACGGCGTCTACATCAATTCAGGTGCGGCGACCTCGGACCTGACCAACGCGCAGTGCTCGCCCAACACTGTGCACTGGACCTACGACACCTACATGCTGGCCCATACCACCGGCCAGGCGCTTGTGAAGGCCGGTGGCGACACTTGGTTCTTCCTGACCGCGGATTACGCCTTCGGTGCAGCGCTGGAGCGTGACACCACCGCGGTCGTCACCGCCAATGGCGGTAAGGTGGTCGGCGGGGTCAAGCATCCTCTCAACACGCCGGACTTCTCCTCTTTCCTGCTTCAGGCCCAGGCGTCCAAGGCCAAGATCATCGGTCTTGCCAATGCCGGCGGCGACACCACCAACACGATCAAGCAGGCGGCCGAGTTCGGCATCGGCAAGGGCGGTCAGAAGCTCGCAGCGCTGCTGCTGTTCCTCACCGACGTCAAGGCGATCGGCCTCGAGACCGCGCAGGGCCTCAACTTCACCGAGACGTTTTACTGGGACATGAACGACCAGACCCGCGCCTTCTCCAAACGCTTCGCCGAAAAGATGAAGAACAGCGCTCCGCCGACCATGGTGCAGGCGGGCGTCTATGCGGGCGTGCGCCACTATCTCAAGGCGCTGGAAGCGCTCGGCGGCAATCCGCATGACGGCGTCAAGATCGTCGAGAAGATGAAGTCGATGCCGACGGAGGACGACCTGTTCGGCAAGGGCGAGATCCAGCCCAACGGCCGCACCATCCACAGCGCCTATCTGTTCGAGGTGAAGAAGCCCTCCGAGTCCAAGGGACCGTGGGATTTCTACAAGCTCGTCGGCGCGGTGCCGGGCGACCAGGCCTTTACGCCGCTGTCCGAGAGCAAGTGCGCGCTGCTCAAGAAGTAAGACCAACAGCCCGCCGGCTGCCAGCCGACGGGCAACTCTAGGGAACGCCGAAGGGACTGGGTGCTGGATCGATGCAGGCTCTCTACGCACAGCTACTGGTGGGACTGATCAACGGCTCGTTCTACGCGCTGCTCAGTCTCGGGCTCGCCGTGATCTTCGGCATGCTCAACATCATCAATTTCGCCCACGGCGCGCTCTACATGATGGGCGCCTTCATGGCGTATTTCCTGCTGAACCTCGGTGGCATCAATTACTGGTGGGCGCTGCTGCTGGCGCCTATCATCGTCGGCATCTTCGGCATGATCCTGGAACGGACCATGCTGAAATTCCTGACCGGGCTCGACCATCTCTATGGCCTGCTTCTGACCTTCGGCATCGCATTGATCGTGCAAGGCGTGTTCCAGAACTATTTCGGGTCGTCCGGCCTGCCTTATGCCATTCCGGATCAGCTCAAGGGCGGCATGAATCTCGGCTTCATGTTCTTACCCGTCTATCGCGGCTGGGTTGTCATCTTCTCGCTGGTGGTGTGTCTGGCCACCTGGTTCCTGATCGAGAAGACGCGGCTTGGCGCTTATTTGCGCGCCGCCACTGAAAATCCGACGCTGGTGCGCGCCTTCGGCATCAACGTGCCGCGCATGATCACACTGACTTACGGCCTCGGTGTGGGCCTCGCCGCGCTCGCCGGCGTGCTCTCGGCGCCGATCAATCAGGTGCGGCCGCTGATGGGCGCCGACCTCATCATCGTAGTCTTCGCGGTGGTGGTGATCGGCGGCATGGGATCGATCATGGGCTCCATCATCACCGGCTTCGCGCTCGGTGTGATCGAGGGCCTGACCAAGTATTTCTACCCCGAGGCCTCCAACACCGTCGTGTTCGTGCTGATGGTGCTGGTGCTCTTGGTGAAGCCAACGGGATTGACGGGAAGGGCAGCCTGATATGACAGCCTTGACGGACGACACGCTGCCGGTGACCCCGCGCGCGATGCGCGACGAGATGATCTTGTTCGTGGTGATGGCGGTGTTGCTGGCCGCCGTGCCTTTCAGCGGCATCTACCCGTTCTTCGTGATGCAGGCGCTGTGCTTCGCGCTGCTCGCCTGCGCCTTCAATCTTCTGATCGGCTATGGCGGACTGCTGTCTTTTGGCCATGCGATGTTCATGGGAACGGCCGGCTATTGCAGCGCGCATGCGCTGAAGGTGTGGGCGCTGCCGCCGGAGCTCGGCATTCTGGTCGGTATTGCCGCGGCTTTCGCGCTCTCGATCATCACCGGCTACATTTCGATCCGCCGCCAGGGCATCTATTTCTCGATGATCACGCTGGCGCTGTCGCAGCTCCTGTACTTCATCTACCTCCAGGCACCGTTTACTCACGGCGAGGACGGCATCCAGGGCATTCCGCAAGGGCACATGTTCGGCGTGCTCGATTTGTCCAAGCCAACGGTGCTCTACTACGTGGTGATGGTCGGTTTCCTTGCGGGTTTCCTGCTGATCTATCGCATCATCAACTCACCGTTCGGTGAGGTCCTGAAGTCGATCCGTGAGAACGAGCCGCGCGCCATCTCGCTTGGCTACCGGACCGATCAGTACAAGTTTCTGGCGTTCATCCTGTCGGGGACGCTGGCAGGCTTTGCCGGTGCGCTGAAGGTGTTCGTTGCACAGAATGCTTCGCTCACTGACGTGCACTGGTCGATGTCCGGCGAGGTCGTGCTGATGACGCTGGTCGGCGGTCTCGGCACCATCTTCGGGCCTGTGGTCGGTGCCTTCGCGATCATCGCCATGCAGCAATACCTGGCGAGCTTCGGGCAATGGGTGACAGTGATCCAGGGCTCGATCTTCGTGATCTGCGTGCTCACCTTCCGACGCGGCGTCATCGGAGAATTCGCGCATTACTTCCGGCGCTCGCTTTAACGCATTGATCTAAGGTCAGTTTCCCTATTGCGCGAAAGCGGTGGATGATCCGCCCCCACGGGTGCGAGATGACGCGCCCGCAGATCGAAAATGGTCTATGACGGTTTTATGACAGGTCAATCGGGCCTGTCATTTCCAACCGGTAGACTACCCGCATGCTACGATGGTTTCGCGCTTTCCTGCCCAAGGAAGAACGGTTCTTCGACCTGTTCGACCGCCACGCCCAAACCGTGATCCAGGGTGCAATCGCACTCCAGGGCGTGCTGAAAGGCGGCGAGGAAACGCCGGTCTATTGCCAGCGCGTCAGCCAGTTCGAGAACGACGCTGATAACGTCACCCGCGAGGTGCTGACGGCGGTGCGACGCACCTTCATCACGCCGTTCGACCGCGGCGACATCAAGAACCTCATCACCTCGATGGACGATGCCATCGACCAGATGCAGCAGACGGCCAAGGCGGTGATGCTGTTTGAGGTCCGCAGCTTCGAGCCGCCGATGCGCGAGATCGGCGCGCTGCTGATCGAATGCGCCAATCTGGTCGGACGCGCGCTGCCGCTGATGCAGGCGATCGGCAAGAACGTTGCGATGCTGACTGCGATCACGGAAGAGCTGACCAAGCTCGAGGGCCGAGTCGACGATCTCCACGACATCGGAATGAAGGAGCTGTTCCTCAAGCACCGCAATGGCAACGCGATGGATTTCATCGTCGGTGTCGAGATCTACGACCATCTTGAGAAAGTGGCCGATCGCTTCGACGACGTCGCGAACGAGATCAACAGCATCGTCATCGAGCAGGTTTAGGGCAGGGCCGCGCCGTGGATGTTGCGTTGGGTCTCCCTGTCCTGATCGGATTGATCGCCGTCGCGCTGCTGTTCGACTTCCTGAACGGCTTGCACGACGCCGCAAATTCGATCGCGACTATCGTCTCGACCCGGGTGCTGCGGCCGCAATTCGCGGTGTTCTGGGCCGCGTTCTTCAATTTCGTCGCCTTCATGGTGTTCGGCCTGCACGTAGCCCAGACCATCGGTACCGGCATCATCGATCCCGCGATCGTCGATGCGCAGGTGATCTTCGCAGCGCTTGTCGGTGCCATCGTCTGGAACCTCGTGACCTGGGCGCTCGGCATCCCGTCCTCGTCCTCGCATGCGTTGATTGGTGGCCTCGTCGGCGGCGGCATGGCCAAGGCGGGGATTTCAGCGGCAGTGTGGAGCGGCCTGTCCAAGACCGTGCTGGCGATCGTGCTCTCGCCGTTGGTCGGCTTCCTGCTTGCGATGATGCTGGTTGCCATCGTGTCATGGCTCTCGGTGCGCTCGACGCCGTTTGCAGTCGATCGCGCTTTCCGTATCCTGCAATTCGCTTCCGCCTCGCTCTATTCGCTCGGCCATGGCGGCAATGATGCGCAAAAGACCATGGGCATCATCGCGGCGCTGCTTTATTCGCAAGGCCAGCTCGGCGGCGAATTCACGGTGCCATTCTGGGTGGTGCTGTCCTGCCAGGCGGCAATGGCGCTGGGCACGCTGATGGGAGGCTGGCGCATCGTCCGCACCATGGGCCTGCGCATCACAAAACTGACGCCGATGCAGGGCTTTTGTGCCGAAACCGGCGGCGCCGCGACCCTGTTCATGGCAACCTTCCTCGGGGTTCCGGTCTCGACCACCCACACCATCACCGGCGCCATTGTCGGCGTCGGTGCAGCCCGGCGCGTTTCGGCGGTCCGCTGGAACGTCGCGAGCTCGATCGTCTATGCCTGGGTGATCACAATCCCGGCCTCGGCCATCGTCGCGGCGCTGAGCTGGTGGGCGGTCCAGCTCTTCAAGTAACGAGCTTCAGCCCGACGATGCCGGCCACGATCAGCCCGATGCTGGCGAGGCGGAGCGCGGTGGCGGGCTCACCGAACAGGTAAATCCCGAGCGTGGCAGTGCCGACCGCTCCGATCCCGGTCCAGACCGCATAGGCGGTTCCGACCGGCAGCGATTTGAGGGCCAAACCGAGCAGGATGACGCTGCCGGCCATCGCGGCAAGCGTGATGGCGGACGGAACAAGCCTGGAAAAGCCTTCGGTATATTTCAGGCCGATCGCCCAGGTGATCTCGAGAAGACCGGCAACGAACAGGATGCTCCAGGCCATGACGACCCTCCATTCATTGCAGGGTCGTCCCCGCTAGGCAAAGATGCTGGTGAGCAGGAAGGTCGTCCTCCCCCAAGGCCAGTAGGGCCAAGGCCGATATGGGGCTGGCCGAATGGCTCCGCAATCACCAAATGAAGCTTGATTGGGCCCATTTTCCCTGCCAAACGCTCCCGCCATGTCCGACATCGCCACCACAGCCGAATCGCCGGCCCGTTCTCCGCTTGCCGCAGAAGTGTCACGGCGGCGCACCTTTGCGATCATTTCGCACCCGGACGCCGGCAAGACCACGCTGACTGAAAAACTGCTGCTGTTCGGCGGCGCCATCAATCTCGCCGGCCAGGTCAAGGCCAAGGGCGAGCGGCGGAACACACGTTCGGACTGGATGAAGATCGAGCGCGAGCGCGGCATCTCCGTCGTGACCTCGGTCATGACCTTCGAGTTCGAGGGGCTCGTGTTCAACCTGCTGGACACGCCGGGCCACGAGGACTTTTCGGAAGACACTTATCGCACGCTGACCGCGGTCGACTCCGCCGTCATGGTGATCGACGCCGCCAAGGGCATCGAGGCGCGGACGCGCAAGCTGTTTGAGGTATGCCGCTTGCGCGACATTCCGATCATCACGTTCATCAATAAAATGGACCGCGAGAGCCGCGATGTGTTCGAGCTGCTCGACGAGATCGAGAAGACGCTGGCGCTCGACACCACACCGATGACCTGGCCGGTTGGCCGCGGCCGCGACTTCCTCGGCACTTATGACGTCATCAATGGCGGCGTCCGCCTGCTCGAAGGCGGCGGCGCCAAGACCGGTGCGGCGCAGCAGATCGAGATCGCCGAGCTGGCCAAGCTCAATGCCAATCTCGACGCCTCTGCCGTGAAGGACGAACTCGAACTCGTCACCGAGGCATCGAAGCCGTTCGAGCTCGATGCGTTCCGCGAGGGCCACCTGACGCCGGTCTATTTCGGCAGCGCGCTGCGCAATTTCGGCGTCGGCGATCTCCTGGAAGGCCTCGGCAAGTTCGCGCCTGAGCCGCGCGCGCAAGATAGCGACCAGCGCAAGGTCGAAGCGACCGACCCGCGCATGAGCGCCTTCGTGTTCAAGATCCAGGCGAACATGGATCCGAACCATCGCGACCGCATCGCGTTCGCGCGCCTCTGCTCCGGCAAGCTCAGTCGCGGCATGAAGGCCAAGCTGGTGCGCACCGGCAAGAGCATGCCGCTGTCGAGCCCGCAATTCTTCTTCGCCCAGGACCGCTCGGTCGCGGACGAGGCCTTTGCCGGCGACGTCGTCGGTATTCCCAATCACGGCACGCTGCGGATCGGCGATACGCTGACTGAGGGCGAGGATTTCAATTTCGTCGGCGTGCCGAGCTTCGCGCCCGAAATCGTCCGCCGCGTCCGTCTCACCGACGCGATGAAGGCGAAGAAGCTGAAGGAAGCACTGCAGCAGATGTCGGAAGAGGGCGTCGTGCAGGTGTTCCGTCCGCGCGACGGTGCGCCGGCTCTGGTTGGCGTGGTCGGCGCGCTGCAACTTGATGTGCTCAAGGCTCGGCTCGAGGCTGAATATTCGCTGCCGGTCGAGTTCGAGGTGAGCGAGTTCCAGCTCGCGCGCTGGGTCTCCTCGGAGGACCGCAAGAAGCTCGACACTTTCATCGCGGCAAACACATCCAGCATCGCCGACGACGTCGATGGCGATCCCGTGTATCTGGCACGGAACGAATTCTATCTCGGCTATACCAAGGAGCGGGCCGAAGGGATCGAGTTCACCAACGTCAAGGACGTCAAGAAGAAGGGGTAGGGCGCCGCATTCTCTTGCGCGCGAGCATGTGAACGTGCGCCGGCTTGACGCTTTCCAGAACCGTGCCACGTTTCACGAATGTGACATCGCAGGCTCAGAGCATGTGGCGCGGCATCCTCCTTTTTACGCTGTTGGCGATCTCAATCGTCGCCGCCGACGCGCAGCGTCGCCAGATCAATCCGATCCCGTTTGCGCACGAGCCGTGTAGTGTGCTCGACGGCCGGCCCTGTACGCCGTCCTATTGCAGTCCGCTCGAGCCCGGCCCCTGTATTCCCGAGATCGACTATCCCTATGGTGAGAACCTCCAGCTGACAATCGAAAGCGTCCCATCAGACGCCGATCGCGCCAAATACCAGAAGCCGGACCACGATCTCGATACGATCGGCGACCTCTTCGCCGAACTGCGCACTTGCTGGGCGCCGCCATCGGACAACGCACGGTCGGGAATGCAGATGTCGGTGCGATTCAGTTTCAACAGGGCGGGCGGTCTGATCGGCCCGCCGCGCCTCACATACGCGACCGCAGGCGTCCCGGCCGATACAAGGACGACCTATCTCAGCGCGATCAATTCTTCGCTGAACGCCTGCCTGCCATTGAAATTCACCGATGGCCTCGGCGGCGCGCTGGCCGGGCGCCCGATCGCGATCCGGTACGTCGATAATCGCGGACTTGGCAGATAGCGCATCGGTTGCGGCAGCCGCCCAATCGATGATACCTCAGAGGCAGGGGCGCTGCTTGAGGGGAGGATGTCGTGGGTCTGCTGGTCATGATCCTGGGGCTGGTGCTGTTTTTCGCCGCCCATGTTTTCACAACAAAGCGAGACGCGCGCGCGCAGGCGATCGCACGTCTGGGAGAGGGGACTTACAAGATCCTCTATTCGGTGGTCTCGCTCGCGGGACTGGCGCTGATCGTCTGGGGCTTTGGCCACTATCGCGCCGCCGGAATGATCTCCGTCTGGGAGCCGCCGGTTGCATTCAGGCACATCACGGTCGCGCTGATGCTTCCTGCCGTGATCCTGGTGGTCGCATCCTACTTGCGTGGCCGCATCTACGCGACGCTGAAGCATCCGATGCTTGCCGGCCTCAAGCTCTGGGCGGCGGCGCATCTGCTCGCCAATGGCGATCTCGGCTCCATTATCCTGTTTGGCTCGTTCCTCGGCTGGGGCGTGTATGACCGCATTTCGTTGAAGCATCGTACCGATAGCGGCGGTCCGCCGATTCCGGTGGGTGGCGTGACCAACGATCTCATCGCGATCGCGGTCGGTATCGCTGCCTATCTGGCGTTGGCATTTGCGTTCCATCCCGTCGTGATCGGTGTTCCCGTCATGGGCTAGCCGATCAGCTCAAGATGGCGCCCGCGTGCCCATGCGCGGAAGGTAACAAAAGCAACAACACGAGGACCCTCCGATGGACTGGTCGCAATCTCAGATTCCGCCGATGCGGCTCGAGGCGCGCTTTGGCGATCGTGTGGTGCCGGCGTTCATTGATCGGCCTTCCAGCTTGTGGGCAATGATCGCGCAGGCCGCTGCCCGCAACGGCAGCGGCGAAGCCCTCGTCTGCGGCGATACCAGGCTGAGCTGGCGGCAAACGGTGGAGCAGGTTGCCCGGATTGCCTCCGGGTTTCGAAAGCTCGGTCTGCAGCGTGGGGACCGCGTTGCGATCCTGCTCGGCAACCGCATCGAGTTTCCGCTGCTGTTGTTCGCTGCCGCGCACGAGGGGCTTGTCACGGTCCTGCTCAGCACGCGTCAGCAGAAGCCCGAGATCGCCTATGTCCTCGCCGATTGCGGCGCCAAGATCCTGATCCACGAGGCGGCGCTTGCCGACCGATTGCCTGGGGCGGCGGATAGCCCCGACGTGATCCATCGCATTGCGATCGACAATGATCCGGCTCTGTCGCGCTTCGACATGCTTGCCGGAAATGCCTCGGCTCCGGCACCGGTCGAGGTGAACGAAGAGGACACTGCGATGATCCTCTACACCTCAGGTACAACAGGCAAGCCGAAGGGCGCGATGCTGGCCCATAGCAACATCGTGCATTCCTCGATGGTGTTCGTGTCCTGCCTGCAATTGACTTCGGCCGACCGCTCGATTGCGGCGGTGCCGCTCGGCCACGTGACCGGCGTCGTCGCCAACATCACGACGATGGTCTGCTGCAGCGGCGCGCTGATCATCATGCCGGAGTTCAAGGCGGCCGATTACCTCAAGCTCGCGGCGCGCGAGCGCGTCACCTACACGGTGATGGTGCCGGCGATGTACAATCTCTGCCTGCTGCAGCCGGATTTCGACAGCTATGATCTTTCGAGCTGGCGGATCGGCGGCTTCGGCGGCGCGCCGATGCCGGTTGCCACCATCGAGAAGCTCAAGGCGACGATTCCGGGCCTCAAGCTTGCGAATTGCTACGGTGCGACCGAGACGACGTCGCCCTCCACGATCATGCCGGGCGAACTGACGGCGAGCCATATCGACAGTGTCGGCCTGTCGTGTCCGGGTGCGCGGATCATCGCAATGGGAACGGATGGGCGCGAGCTGCCGTCCGGCGAGATCGGCGAGCTCTGGATCCGGAGCGCCTCCGTCATCAAGGGCTACTGGAACAACCCGAAGGCGACGGCCGAGAGTTTCACCGCGGGCTTCTGGCATTCGGGCGACCTCGGCTCAGTCGACGCCGAAGGGTTCGTCCGCGTGTTCGACCGGCAGAAGGACATGATCAACCGCGGCGGGCTCAAGATCTATTCGGCCGAGGTCGAATCCGTACTGGCCGGACATCCCGCCGTGGTCGAGAGCGCGATCATCGCAAAGCCGTGCCCGGTACTTGGTGAGCGCGTCCATGCGGTCGTGGTCACGCGCGCTCAGGTCGGCAGCGACGATCTGCGGTCGTGGTGCGCCGAACGCCTGTCCGATTACAAGGTGCCGGAGACGATGGCGATCACCTCCGAGCCGCTGCCACGCAACGCCAACGGCAAGGTGCTGAAACGACAGCTGCGGGAGCTCTGGTAGGGACTCGGCGGGGCTCCGGCGTCTCCGGACTATCCCGGATCGCGCGTTAACGCCTTGATCGGCCTTGCTTTGCCTTGCCACCGCCATATCGATAGGGTATCGCCGCACGCCACGTGGGGATGGGCTTTAAGCGCGCGCGATCTGGCGTGCGCACCCGGCCGGGCATGGGATTGTCTTAAGTGTCTGAATTATTTGACGAAGTCGACGAGGAAGTACGTCGCGAACAGCTCAAAAAGCTGTGGGACAAGTATTCGCTCTACTTCGTCGCCCTGATGGTCCTGATCGTCGCGGCCGTCGGCGGCTGGCGCGGCTATCAGTACCTGGAGGCCAAGAAGGCCGCCGAGGCCGGCGGGACCTTCGAGAAGGCTGTCGAACTGTCGGAGCAGGGCAAGCATTCGGAGGCCGAGACGGCCTTTGCGGATCTCGCTGCCAAGGCCCCGTCGGGCTACCGCACATTGTCACGGCTCCGTGCCGCGGCCGAGGCGTCAGCCCGCGATCCCAAGGTTGCGGCAAAGATGTATGACGACATCGCCGCCGACCGAGGCGTCGGCAGCGAGTGGCAGGATTTGGCGAAGATCCGCGCGGCCAGCTTGATGGTGGACAGCGCGTCCTATGCTGACATGCAGCAGCGGCTGGAATCCTCTGCCGAGCCCAAATCGACCTTCCGCCACACCGCGCGCGAACTGCTGGCGCTGTCGGCCTGGCGCAACAACGACATAACTGCGGCTCGCAAATGGCTCGACGTGATCGCCGAGGATGGCGAAACGCCGCCCGGCCTGCGCTCGCGCGCAGAGGCGTTGCAGGCCTTGCTGCCGCCCGTCGCCAAAAGCTGAAGCTTGAGAGCTGACGGTTCCGAGAGCTGAGACGAGATATCGATATGCGCCGCACGCCACGTTTGATCGCAGCCGTCGTCCTGATCGCCTTCACAGGCCTTCTGGGCGGCTGCTCCAGCGGCGGATTCGATCCGAGCGATCTGCTCGACTTTCTCGACACCAAGAAGAAGCTGCCGGGCGACCGCAAGCCCGTCTTCCCCGAGGGCGTGCCGGGCCTCGAGCAGGGCGTGCCGAAGGACATGTACAAGGGCGCGCAGCAACAGCAGGACGCGCCCGCCGTAGCGGCGCTCCCGGTCGAGCCGCCACCGGCTGAGCCCGCAAAATCGTCGAAGTCCGCCAAGGGCAAGAAGGCCAAGCAGCCCGCCACCGCGGTCGCGCCAGCTGAAGCGCCGGCCGGCGAGGTCGACGGCGAGGCCCAGCCCGAGGCGGCACCGGCGCCGACCGCCCCGCCGCCCAAGCACAAGATCGTTCGCAAACGTACCACCGCGCCGCCGCCGGACCAGCAAACTGCACAGCAGCCGGCGCAACCGGCGCAGACCACCCAGCAACAGCAGACCCAGGGGGCCTTCCCGGCACCAATGCCCAGCGGCAGTTTCTCGCGCTGATATTTTTCACCGAATTGACAGGCGCAGCCTTCGCGGCGCACGAATGACCAATGTCCTTTACAATCGCCATCATCGGCCGGCCCAATGTCGGCAAGTCGACGCTGTTCAACCGCCTGGTTGGACAGAAGCTCGCGCTCGTCGATGACCTGCCGGGCGTCACCCGCGACCGCCGCGAAGGCGACGCCAGGCTCGGCGATCTCGAATTCACCATCATCGACACAGCCGGCCTAGACGAGGGCGCCAAGGGCTCGCTGACGGCGCGCATGCAGGAGCAGACCGAAGCCGCGATTGCGCAGGCTGACGCGCTGTTCTTCGTCATCGATGCCCGCATCGGCCTGACGCCAACCGATCGCGCCTTCGCCGATTTCGCCCGCAAGGCCAACAAGCCGGTCCTGCTCATCGCCAACAAGAGCGAGGGCAAGCATGGCGACGCCGGCGCGATGGAATCCTTTGCGCTTGGGCTCGGCGATCCCATCCAGATCTCGGCCGAGCACGGCGAGGGCATGGGCGAGCTCTACGACGCGCTTGCCAAGCTGATGCCCGAGCCCGTCGAGGAAGATGAGGCCGATGACGACGAGCCGCTCTCCGAGGAAGAGGCCGCGACGCGCCCGATCCGGGTGGCGATCGTCGGCCGGCCCAATGCCGGCAAGTCGACGCTGATCAATCATTTGCTCGGTGAGGAACGCCTGCTGACGAGCCCGGAGGCCGGGACCACGCGCGATTCCATCGCGGTCGAGATCAACTGGAAGGGCCGCGAGTTTCGCGTGTTCGACACGGCCGGTTTACGGCGTCGCTCGCGCATCGAGGAAAAACTCGAAAAACTCTCGGTCGCGGACGCGCTGCGCGCAGTGCGCTTTGCCGAAGTCGTCGTGATGATGATGGATTCGCAGAACCGCTTCGAGGAGCAGGATCTGCGCATCACCGACCTGATCGAGCGCGAGGGCCGCGCGGTCGTGCTCGCCGTCAACAAATGGGACCTGATGGAGACCAAGGGCGGCGGCGCGATCTCGGGTCTGCGCCGCGATGCCGATCATTGGCTGCCGCAGCTCAAGGGCGTGCCGATCGTTGCCGTCTCCGGCCTGACGGGCGAGGGCATCGATCGCCTGATGCAGGCGATCCAGGATGCCTACGCGCTCTGGAACAGGCGCGTGCCGACCTCGGCGCTGAATCGCTGGTTCGAGCAGGCAGTCCAGGCCAATCCGCCGCCGGCCGTCTCCGGCCGCCGCCTGAAGCTCAACTACATCACCCAGACCAAGGCGCGCCCGCCAAGCTTCGTCCTGTTCTGCTCGCGTGCGGACGCGATCCCGCAATCTTACTTGCGCTACCTCGTCAACTCGATGCGAGAGGCTTTCGACCTGCCGGGCACGCCGGTGCGCATCACCCTGCGTGAGAAGGCCAATCCGTTCGCCCACAAGCGCAAGCGACCGTCGTGAGCGGCGAGGCCGGCGGCGATAGCGCAAGGCGCTGCGCCAATCCGGCGCGGAGCGGTCGCGATTGCGGCTCAGACGCTCGCTGATCGTCGTCATTCCGGGCTGGTGCGCTAGCACCAGACCCGGAATCCCGAGATCCTCGGGGGCGCAATTGCGCACCATGGTTTGATGCTCCGCATCGCCCCGGGATGACCGCTATGCGGTCACTTCTTCACCAGCGGACACTCGCTGTCCTTGAGGGGCTTGGCAGCGTCTTCCGCCGAGATGGTCGAGACCAGCTTGTAATAATCCCACGGGGCCTTCGATTCCTCCGGCTTCTTCACCTCGAACAGATAGGCCGGGATGATGCGGCGGCCGTCCTCGCGGAGCGGGCCCTTGCCGAACAGCGGATCGTCGGTCGGGATTTCCTTCATCTTGGCGACGACCTTGGCACCGTCATGCGGATTACCGCCAAGGGCCTCGAGCGCCTTAAGATAGTGGATTACGCCGGCATAGTTGCCGGCCTGGGTCATGGACGGCATCGCGTGATTGCTCACCTTCTCCTGGAAGCGCTTGGACCAGGCACGGGTGCTGTCGTTCAGATCCCAGTAGAAGGATTCGGTGAAGGTCAGGCCATGCGCGGTCTTGAGGCCGAGCGAATGGACGTCGTTGATGAAGAGCAGCAGCGCAGCGAGCTTCTGGCCGCCTTCGACGATGCCGAACTCGGCTGCCTGCTTGATCGAGTTGGTGGTGTCGCCGCCGGCATTGGCAAGCCCGACGATCTTCGCCTTGGAGTTTTGCGCCTGGAGCAGGAAAGATGAAAAGTCGGAGGTGTTGAGCGGGTGCTTGACGCCGCCGAGCACCTTGCCGCCATTTGCGGTGACAACGGCGGTCGTGTCACGCTCGAGCGCGGCGCCGAAGGCGTAGTCCGCGGTCAGGAAGAACCAGGTGTCTCCGCCGGCCTTGGTCAGCGCCTTGCCGGTTCCGGTGGCGAGCATGTAGGTGTCGTAAGTGTAGGAGATGGTGTTGGCGTTACAGGCCTTGCCGGTCAGGTCGGCGCTGGCGCCGCCATTGTTGAGCAGGACCACGTTCTTTTCCTTGGCGACGTTGCTGACCGCAAGCGCCACGCCCGAGTTCGGCGTGTCGGTGATCATGTCGACCTTCTGGGTGTCGATCCACTGCCGCGCGATGTTGACGCCGACATCAGGCTTGTTCTGATGGTCGCCGCTGACGACCTCGATTTTCCAGCCCTTTGCCAGCAGGCCCGAATCCTCGACCGCCATCTTGACAGCCGCCACGGAGCCGGGGCCGCCGATGTCGGCGTAGAGGCTGGACATGTCGTTGAGCACGCCGATTGTGACAGTCTTGTCCTGGGCGTTGGCTGATGATGCAAAACCGAAAGCGGCGGCACAGGCAAGAAAGGCCGCGGAGCGGCGCGCGAACGTCGTCGTCATAAAAGGTTTCCTCCATTGTCAAATATGCGGGTGGCTCTCTTACGGAGCCTTGGTTCCGGCGGATTCCGTAGCCTGTCCTACAGCCGGCGGCAATGCGCCTAAAGCCGGATGACGCTGAGTCGTAGCGTCATCCGACGGTTAACCTTTGAGCAAATGCGTTGAGACGCTATTTCAGCGCGTCCTATGCCGGCGCGCGGAAGCTCATCAGGCTGCGCGTCTTGTAATCGTAGAACTTGCCGGTCTCGGTCCAGTCGGGGGCGCAAAGCGGCACGATAAATTCGGCGACCTGCTCGGGCGTGTCGAGCGTCGCCGGATCCTCGCCGGGCATTAAGGTCGCGCGCATGCGGGTGCGGACCGGGCCGGGGCTGAACAGATTGACGCGGATGGCCGTGTTCGCGGTCTCCTGCGCCCAAGCGCGCGCCAGCGTCTCCAGCGCGGCCTTGGAGGCGGCGTAGGGGCTGACATAGGCGGTCGCCTTGGTGGCGGCGCCTGCGGTGACGAACACGGCGCGGCCGGCGTCGGACTGCCTCAGCAGCGGCTCCATGCAGCGGATCAGCTGGAAGTTCGCGGAGACGTTGACGGCCATGACGTCGTTGAATGTCTTGAGCTCGATATGGCCGACCGGCGAGGAGGGGCCGAGCACGCCGGCATTGCCGACGAGGATGTCGAGCTTGCCGTAGCGCTCGTGCAGGCCTGCGCCGAGCCGCGCGATCCCGTCGGAATCGGTGAGGTTGAGCGGGACCAGCGTGGCGCTGCCGCCAATTTTGCGGATCTCGTCGTCGAGCTCCTCGAGCCCGCCTTGCGTGCGCGCGGTGGCAACGATATGCGCGCCGGCCTTCGCCAGCGCGAGGGCGGTAGCAAAACCAATGCCGCGCGAGGCGCCGGTGACGAGAGCGATGCGGTTGGCGAGGGGTTTTGTCATGTCCGTGTATCCACGTCTTCGCGGCGGTTTTACAGACATGCGTAACCGGGACAAGCCCGGCATGACACAATTATTGTCTCACCTTTAGTTGTCGCGAGTCAGTTGCTTAATATCGTTGTTCGTTCCGTTTTCCGACCTGCTGGGTGTTACCTTCATACCCTGCCTGAAGGCGAAGACAATGAAGCCGACCAAAAGCACTCCGCAGAGAATAGCGATGATCGTCTGCATCGGCGCGCCCTCGCGTCAGCTCGCCTCCGCCAGCAGCGACAGCTGCCGCGGTTGCGGCTCGGTCTGGGTCTGGTCGGTGAGGTGGGTCGGATAGACGCCGGTGAAGCAGTGATCCGCAAACTTCGGATTGGCGGGGTCACGGCCGGGCTCGCCCATCGCGCGGTACATGCCGTCGATCGACAGGAAGGCGAGCGAGTCGGCGCCGATGAGGTCGCGCATCTCCTCCAGCGAATGCGTCGCGGCCAGGAGGCCGCCGCGGTCGGGCAGGTCGATGCCGTAATAGTCGGGATAGAGAATTGGCGGCGAGGCGAGGCGGAAGTGCACCTCCTTGGCGCCGGCATCGCGCATCATGCGCACGATCTTCTTCGAGGTGGTGCCGCGCACCAGGGAGTCGTCGATCAGGATGATGCGCTTGCCCTCGATCGCGGCGCGGTTGGCCGAATGCTTCATGCGCACGCCGGATTCGCGGATCGCCTGCGTCGGCTGGATGAAAGTGCGGCCGACATAGTGGTTGCGGATGATGCCGAGCTCGAACGGCACGCCGGAATGCTGGCTGTAGCCGATCGCGGCAGGCACACCGGAATCCGGCACCGGCACGACGACGTCGACCGGCACGTGGCTCTCGCGCGCGAGTTGCGCGCCGAACGACTTGCGGACTTCGTAGACCGAGCGTCCGTGGACGATGGAATCCGGTCGAGAGAAATAGATGTACTCGAAGATGCAGGGGCGCGGCGCCATCGGCGGGAACGGCTTGTGGATGTCCTGGCCGTTCTCGTCGAACACGATGACTTCGCCGGGCTCGATGTCGCGCACGAAGCGCGCGCCGATGATGTCGAGCGCGCAGGTCTCCGAGGTCAGGATCGGGCAGCCGTCGAGCTCGCCCAGTACCAGCGGGCGGATGCCGCGCGGATCGCGCGCGCCGACCAGCTTCTTGTTGGTGAGCGAGACCAGCGCATAGGCGCCTTCGATCTCGCGCAGCGCGTCGATATAGCGCTCGATGAAACGGCTACGCCTGGAGCGCGCGACGAGGTGCAGGATCACCTCGGTGTCGGACGTCGACTGCATCATGGCGCCGCTCTTGACGAGCTCGCGGCGCAGCGTCAGTCCGTTGGAGAGGTTGCCGTTGTGGGCGACCGCGAGGCCGCCGGCATTGAGCTCGGCAAACAGCGGCTGCACGTTGCGCAGGATGGTGGCACCGGTCGTGGCGTAGCGCACGTGGCCGACCGCCATGGTGCCGGGCAGGCGATCGATCACCTCGCGGCGGGAGAAGGTGTCGCCGACGAGGCCGAGGCGGCGTTCCGAATGAAAGCGGCCGCCGTCGTAGGAGACGATGCCGGCGGCTTCCTGGCCGCGGTGCTGAAGGGCGTGGAGGCCGAGGGCGGTGATGGCCGCCGCGTCAGGATGTCCGTAGCAGGCCGAGCGCCGTCAGCGCCGCGGCGTCCTCGTGCCCGAAGATGCCGAAGACGCCGCACTCCTCGCGCACCGTATCTCCGTCCAGGTCGTCCTGAAGCTCAAGCGCGGCGGAGCCGGGATCGAGATCGGTATGGGCGTCCTGGTCAGGGTGTCGCATCTCGTCCGCGCCTCTCGTTAGGGCTAAATCAACGCGCCGCAGGTTTCTCGATCAGCTTCTTCAGGCTGTCACGAGCCGGTTTGCTGTAGCCGTCGCCAGTGCCCGAAGGCTGCTGGTCGGTATCAGCTTGATCATCATCTGGTTTGTTTTTCTTGAATCTCTTCAAGATGGTGTTCTCGGGGTCGTCAGGCAAGAGGGACATCAGCCAATCCCCGGTTCCCTGGAGCACCACGCGCGACTTGGCCCCCGAGACCCAGTCCGGGCGTTGCTTGTCCGGCACCAGCCAGGTGAAGAACAGGAAGGCGACCACGACGATCAAAAGCCCGCGAGCGAGGCCAAACAGGAAGCCCAGAGTGCGGTCCAGCGCGCCAATGCGCGAATCCAGGATCATGTCGGAGATCCGGACCGTGATCACGGAGACCACGACCAGGGTACCGATGAACACACCGGCAACCACGACCACGCTCGCGATCGTGTCGTTGTTGAAATAGGTCTTCGCGGTCGGCAGCAGCTTGGAGAACGAGTACAGGGTCACGATCGCCGCGGTGCCCCAGGCAGCGATCGAGAGGATTTCGCGCATGAAGCCGCGGACCATGGCGAGCAGGCCCGAGATCAGCATCACACCGAGCAGGATCAGGTCGAGGAGTGTAACTGGCATCGGCTGGTCTGGTCCGCTCGTACGCTCAAAGGGTGCTCAGCGAATCGGTGTTTGGCCGCCGCCCTAACTGAAGGCCAGACGACGTTCCCGGCAAGGCCGCAACCACGCAATCCCATGCTGCTTTTGTGACGGCTGTATAGCGGCGGGGGCGCTTGGCGTCACCTCCAGCTAACCCTCTCCACGGCGGAATCTTGCCGGTGTGGCATTTTTCTCCGCCGGTGGGGGTGAGTCGCCGCGGCGGGAGCCCTTGGCGGCGATCTCCGCGACCAGGGTTGTGAGGCTGTTGACCGCGTTCAGGGTCAGTCCGGCATCACCGCTCGCCTCGCCGCCGCGGGCCGATTCGGGCAGCACCGCGCGCTTGAACCCCAGCTTGGCCGCTTCCTTGAGCCTCGCAGGGGTCTGCGCCACCGGGCGGATGACGCCAGAGAGCGAGATCTCGCCGAAATAAACGGCATCGGTGGGTAACTGCGCATTAACCAGCGACGACACCAGCGCGGCGGCCGCGGCCATATCGGCCGCCGGCTCGTGGATGCGCAGGCCACCGGCGACGTTCAGATAGACGTCGTGGCCGGACAGCTTGACGCCGCAATGGGCCTCCAGCACCGCCAGCACCATCGAGAGCCGGCTCTGGTCCCAGCCGACCACCGCCCGGCGCGGGGTGCCGAGCGAGGTCGGCGCCACCAGCGCCTGCAATTCGACCAGGACGGGCCGCGTGCCCTCGATGCCCGCAAAGACTGCGGTGCCGGGCGTGCCGAGATCGCGCTCGGAGAGAAACAGCTCCGACGGGTTGGTGACTTCGCGCAGGCCAAGACCCGTCATCTCGAACACGCCGATCTCGTCGGTCGGACCGAAGCGGTTCTTGACCGCGCGCAGGATGCGGAATTGCTGCGAGCCTTCGCCCTCGAACGACATTACGGCATCGACCATGTGCTCGACCACGCGGGGGCCGGCGATCTGGCCGTCCTTGGTGACGTGACCAACCAGGATGATGGCGGCGCCCGTCTTCTTGGCGAAACGAATGAGCGCCTGCGCCGAGGCGCGCACCTGCGTCACCGTGCCGGGCGCTGATTCCACCGTGTCGGTCCACATCGTCTGGATCGAGTCGATCACGATCAGCCGGGGCACGGCGCCTTCGGACAACGTCGAGACGATATCCTCGACCGAGGTCTCCGCCGCGAGCTGGACCGGCGCATCCGACAATCCGAGCCGCTCGGCACGCAGCCGCACCTGGGCGATGGCCTCTTCGCCCGAGATATAGACGATGCGGTGCCCGGCGCGCGCCATCAGGCTGGTTGCCTGCGTCAGCAGCGTCGATTTGCCGATGCCGGGATCGCCGCCGACCAGCAACACCGAGCCGCGGACGAAGCCGCCGCCGGTGACGCGGTCGAGCTCGGTCATCCCGGAAGACATCCGCGGCGCCTCCGGGCTTTTGCCCGCAAGGCTCTCCAGCGCAAACGTCCGCCCCTTGCGCTTGGAGCGGATCGAGACCGGCACGCTGCCACTGCTGTCTTCCTCGGCGAGCGTATTCCACTCGCCGCAGGACTCGCACTTGCCCTGCCAGCGGTTATAGGCCGCGCCGCAGTTCTGGCAGACGAAGGAAAGCGTGTTCTTGGCCATGGGTATGGTGAGTCGGAGGTTACAAATGCGCTGATAGCACGGAATGGTGGGCTGCGCGGGCGGCCGTGAGCGCTTCCATGAGCCCAATCCCCCGCAGCCGATACACCCTTTGTTAGCTCTACGCCGCCGCTCCACACCGGACTTTGCCAAATGTTAGCGGACGCGGGTCCAGTTTCGGCACCAGGACGGGGTGGCGAAAACGAATGACTGTTATCTTGCGCATATGGCTCGTTGTGGGCATCGCCTGCGGCATGGTTGCGCCGGCCGGCTGCGCCGTTGCGGCCGATGCAAAGCCGCTCAACATCGTCTTCGTGAACCCCGGCAAGACCGGCGAGGTCTATTGGGACATGGTCGCGCAGACCATGCAGGCCGCCGGCCGCAGGCTCAATGCCAACGTCGAGGTGCTCACCAGCGAACGCAATTACCGCACCATGCAGGAGCTCGGCCTCGGCGCGGTCGCACGTGCCGACAAGCCCGACTTTCTCATTCTCTCGAACGAGGAGTCCGCCGCCGTTCCGGTTCTGGAGGCGGCCGAGGCGGCGGGGATCAAAACGCTTCTGCTGTCCAACTCGTTGATCGGCGAAGACGCAAGGCGCCTTGGTCCGGCGCGAGCCAAGCTCAAGAACTGGCTCGGTGACATCACGGCCGATCTGACGACGGCCGGCGCTCGGATGGCAAATGCGCTGATCGGCGCGGCGCGCAACGAAAAATGGCAGAGCCCCGACGGCAAGATCCATCTGCTCGGGATCGGTGGCGACGAGATTACGCCGGCCTCGATCGCCCGCAATGCCGGCCTTCAGCTGGCGGTCGCGGCCGCGCCTGATGTCGTGGTGGACCGGATGCTGTTCGCGAACTGGACCCAGTCGGAAGCGGAGCAGGTCGCGGCCAATTATCTCGGCTGGGCGCAGCGCAAGGGCATCCGCCCCGCAGGGATCTGGGCTGGCAACGATCCGATGGCGCTGGGCGCTCTCAAGGCTGTCGAGGCGGCGGGCATTGCACCGGGCGAGGATATCCAGGTGGTCGGCCTCAACTGGTCGGAGAGCGCACTGCGCGAAATCAAGGCCGGTCGTCTGCTGCTGACGGATGGCGGTCACTTCCTGCTTGGCGGCTGGTCGATCGTGCTGTTGCGCGACTATACCGACGGCTGCGACTTCGCCGCCAACTCGCCGCATGTCGAGGTCAAGACGTCGGCGATCACGCGTGACAATCTCGGCTCCGTCGCCGCGCTGATCAAGGCCCGGGACTTCGACCGGATCGATTTTGCGCGGTTCAGGGCAAAGCCGGACCATTGCGGTCAATACGACTTCTCGGTGGACGCGCTGATCTCCTCCCTGTCGCCCCCGAGCGGCGCCGGTGAATGATGCAGGGCGGCGCTGACAAGATGAACGGTCCGACGAATTCAGCCTCATCGGGCTCGGTCGTCCGTGCGATGATCTGGGCGACCGTGCCCGTGCTGCTGCTGGTGCAGCTGCTTGCCTCGGCCGGCGTCGAGGTCTCGAGCTTCTGGTCGCAGATCAAGCAACTCGATGCCCGCATGACCCATGTCGCCGAGAGTCGGGCGGAGTTGATCGCCGAGCCGCTCTGGAAGATGCGCTACGACCAGGTCACGGGCGTGCTCAACGAGATCATGCACGATGAGACCATCGCGGCTGCCGCCGTCTATGACGATACCGGCACAGCGATCGCCAGCGTGGTGGCACGGCCGACCGTGCAGGCTCTCGCTGAAGTCTCGCGTCCGATCGGCTATAGCAACGGCAACATCTCCGTTCAGGCCGGCCGAATCGCGATCGCCTATTCCTATGCGACGCTCTATGCGGACACCGGCAGCAGGCTCGCCCTGCTTCTGGTGGTCGGCCTGCTCGGGACGGTTGCGACCGTCATCGCGATGCGGATCTCGGCCAACACCTTCATCGGCAAGCCGCTGGCCGCAATGATGTCGGCGATCCAGCGCAGCAAGCAGGACGGCCGCGCCTATCCGGCCGACGTCACATCGTCGAACGAGTTCGGCCAGCTCGCGCAGGCCTTCAACGCGATGCAGCACACGACGTCGGGTGCGCTCGACCGGCTCGGCCACATGGCCTCGCACGATCCGCTGACGGGGCTGCCCAACCGCCGCTCGCTGTCCGAACGTCTGGTGACGTTGAGCTGCGATGTGGGCTCGCCGGACGCGCTAATTGCGTTCAGCTTCATCGATCTCGACGATTTCAAGGGCATCAACGACACCTTCGGTCACGATGCCGGCGACAAGTTCCTGGTTCATATCTCCGAGCGACTGCGTGCCACGGTCGAGCCGGAGGATTGGGTCGCGCGGCTCGGCGGTGACGAATTCGTGGTCATTCGTCCTGAGGTCGGCAATGAAGCGGCCGCACAGGCTTTCGCCCGGCAATTGCTCGAGGCCATTTCCGCGCCGATCCTGCTGCATGACAAGCAAGTCGTGCCGCGTGCCAGCATCGGCCTTGCGGTGCGTCGAGCCGACGATCCTGAATTGTCCCACTTGCCGGCGCTGGCCGACATCGCACTCTACCACGCCAAGAGCAAGGCGCCGGGCACCGTCGCGGTGCTGAACGAAGCGCTGCAGCGCGACTATCGCCGCCGCTGGGATCTGGAGCTTGCGATCCCGACAGGCTTCTCCGAGGGCCAGTTCGAAGTCTGGTATCAGAGCCAGGTCGATCTCGTGACCCAGGACGTCATCGGGCTCGAGGCGCTCATTCGCTGGCGTCATCCCGAGCACGGCGTGATCGGTCCGGGCGAATTCCTGCCGCTGATCGAACGCAGCGGCAACAATGCGCGGCTGACGCGCTACGTGTTGACCGATGCCTGCCGCGCGCTGCAGCAGCTCGCCGCGTCCGGCAGGTCGCAGATCAGGATCGCGATCAATCTGCCGCCGTCGGAGCTTGCCGATCATTCGCTCGCTGCCGAGCTGCGCGAGACGTGCGAGCGGTTCGGTGTGGCGGCCTCGTCGCTCGAGCTCGAGATCACGGAAGGGGTGATGATCACCGATTTCGACCGGACGATGCTGGTGCTGCACCGGATCAAGGCGCTCGGCGTGCGCATCGCGCTCGACGATTTCGGCACGGGCTATAGCTCGCTCGCTCATCTCAGGCGCTTTCCGCTCGACAAGGTCAAGATCGACAAGGCGTTCATCCGCGAGATCCCTGACAGTGCCGAGGACAAGGCGATCGTCGGCGTCATCGCCTCGCTGGCGGGCACGCTTGGGCTTACCCTGGTCGCCGAAGGCATCGAACGGGCCGAGCAGGCGCAGGCCATGCGCGAGATGGGCGTGAGGCTCGGCCAGGGTTTTCTGTATCACAGGCCGCAGCCGCTCGACGCCGTGCTGCGTGGACTTGCCGAAGCCGGCAACGGCGACGACCGCGTGCTCGCCGACAGCCCGTCAATCGCGCCCGAATTCGCCGCCTGAAACGCTTTGGATTGTTGTTTGAGCATGATCTGTTCAGAAAGCCGCTGAACACGTTTCTGGATCATGCTCTAGGGCTGCGTTGCGTTCCAGAGCATCGAGAGCCCGGCCGCGATCATGATCGCATCCATCACCATGCGGAACATCTCCGGCTTCAGGTGCAGCACGAAACGTTTGGCAACGAATGCGCCTGACATCAGCGAGGAGCCCGCGACCAGGCCCTTGATGAAGACCTCCTGTGTCAGCGCGCCGAAGCGCTCGAACGTCACTGATTTTGCGAAATAGAGGCCAAGTGAGGCGGCCGCCTCGGTCGCCAGGAAGGCGCCCTTGGAGAGGCCGTAGAACAGAAACAGCGGCACGCTGAGCGGACCGGTCGAGACCACGATGCCGGTGAGATAGCCGATCACCGCGCCGCCGATCGCCATGTGCCAGAGATTGGCCTTGAGGTCGTGCCGCGCCAGCCAGTGCCGCACCGGCACCATCGCGATCAGGAAGATGCCGATGGCGAGATCGACGGCGTGCGAGGGCAGGGCGAGCAGCGTCCGTGCGCCCAGCACCGCAGCCGGAATGCCCGTCGCCGAGTAGGCGAGGCAGGCCCGCCAGTCGACCTCGCGCCACCACGCCACAATCCGCGAAAAATTCGCCATCACGGACGCGACCGCCATGATCGGCACGGCCTCTTTCGGTCCGTAGGCATAGACCAGCACCGGCATCAGCATGATCGACGAGCCCGTGCCGACGATGCCGGAAATCGTGCCGGCGATCAGGCCGACGCTGAGGACGAAGAGAAAGGCCAAGGGCAGGGCTCCGGGAATTGGACCAGTGTAGCCGGATTCGCCGCCCTCGTGTCCCGGACGCGCTGCAGCGTTCTTACGCTGCTGCGCAGAGCCGGCAACTGTTATGTCGATGGGGCGATCATATAAGGTTTTCGGTCGCGCATCATTGCGTTGAGCACGGTTAGAAGCTTCCTGGCGACGGCAATGAGGGCGAGTTTGGCTGGTTTGCCGGCCTTTCGCAGGCGTTCGTAGAATGCCTTGAATGGATCGGCGCGGCGAACCGCGTTGAGAGCGGCCATATAGAGGGCGTCGCGGATACGCTTGCGGCCGCCGCCGATCTTGCGCTTTCCACGATAGGTACCGCTGTCGACGTTGAAGGGAGCCAGGCCGGCCAGTGCCGCAACCTGCTTCGGACCGACACGCCCGAGTTCGGGCATCTGCGCGAGGAGCTGCATGCAGGCCACCGGGCCGATGCCGGGCAGTGAGCGCATCAACTGCGCATCTTCGGCGATCTCCTGCTCTGCTTTGATGAGCGCACTGATCTCGGCCTCGATCTCCGCGATCTCGTCGTCGAGCACGGCGATGAGGCGGCCGATCCGTTCGGCCATGGCGCGGTCCTCGGCCTCACTGCGGCGGTTTTTCTCCTGAGCTCGCATGCTGACCAGCTGATCGCGTCGTTTTGCCAGCCTTGCCAAAGCGTTGCGGGCCGGTGTGGCGACCTGCTCAGTTGCGGGCGTCATGGCTCGAGCAAAGGCTGCCAGCATCCGCGCGTCGATTGGGTCGGTCTTGGCGAGCTGGCCGCTGGCGCGGGCAAAGTCGCGGGCGCGGGCCGGATTGATCCGGGCAAAGCGAACCCCGGCCTGACGCAGCGCCTCGCGAAGCTCGAGGTCGTAGACCCCCGTGGCCTCAAAGACGACCAGCGTATCGCATCGCCAACGCGCCACCAGCTGTGTGATGGCCTGTGTCGCGTTGTCGATGCGTTCCGATGCACCGATGGCCTCATCGAAAATATCGAGATGATGTTTGGAGACGTCGATTCCGACGCAGCGAAGGGGTATGATCACGGTGCCTGTCCCTGTGATGCGAGGTCTGTTGGCGCAGCCTCGTGCAACTGTTCAGGTTGATAGATGGAACGGGCGGGAGACCGGGCCGGATCACGGCGTCAAGCGCCAAGGACCCAACGGCTTCCCGCCCACCGCCATCATGACAGACTTTCCACACACAGGGACCCAGGCGCTGCAGAGCGCATTGCCGCGATATGGGCCCCGGCTCTACAGAGCACCGCACCGGACGATGCTTCGCATCGCCGGGAGCGCTGCCATAGCGCGTCAAAGACGCGCGTAAACGCGCTGATGGCGTCCGGGGCACGAGACCTCTCTTCAATAGACACACCTTCGCCCTCTCGCGGCGCATCTCGCCCGAGCTTTGCTGTGGCCTCACCCTCAACTGAAAGAGGGTGCAGGGAAGACCGGGTGCCCGGCTGGCACCCGCGGTCCACTGTGCGAAGTTTGCGCTACAAAAATCTGCACAGCGGCATACAGGTGTAGCCGAAACATCCGGCCTTCCCTGCGCAGTGGGTTGACGGCTTATGTCGTGATCTCCCCGGGGAGCGATGCACTATTGCCCCCGTCGCCTTGCAGATCACTGATGTGCACGCCCGGTTGGACATCGCACATCACCACAAAGCTTGGCGCACAGGCTCCGGGCGCCAGGACCACACGATTTTGCCGTACGCTGATCACACCGGTCGTTTGCGCGACGTCCTGCTCACGGTTGCCCGCCCTGCAAAACCTGATCGCGCCGACGTGACCTGCGTCCACCGCCGCCCGGCCCGCGTTCGTGACGATCGCGATACGCCCCTCTTCCATGGGCCGGGTTGCCGCGACACATACGCCGTTTCCGAATTTCGGTAAAGCGGAATATTTTTGCCGGCCGGTATCGATCAATTGGTGGCGTGTTTTGCCCGTCAGGCAACGCAAGATCTCGTGGCCGCGTTGGTTAACGGCCGGTGTCGCGCCCACCGCCAATCCGACCGGTTCCCCGGCCTGATCCTTAGAATTTGAAGCGTATTGATTGGAGCGTTCGCTCAAAGAATTTGAGGTGCGCGATGCCCGATCACCATTCCTTCTCCGCGCTCGACCGTCATGCGGTTCTCAGCGGATCCGATAACGGCTTTCCCTGGTACGCCGGCGCGATGCTCGCGGTTGAAGCGAGCGAAGTGGTTCGCCTCCGCTGCGAGAAGCTCAGCCATGGCGACGAAGCCGCCGGGCAGGAGGCCGTGCTGATGGTCAGCGAGAAGTTCGCTGCCGCTTTCGAAGCATTTGCGATCCTGCTTTCTGGCGCAACGCCGGCAGAGGTCGTTCGGCGCTATCGCGAGCACGTGGCCGCGAACGCCAAGCGCCTGTCCGCGAGCTAGATTCCGCGCGCGACCCCATGCTTATTTCAGCACCACCCACGCCGGCGCATGATCGCTCGCGCCGTCTTCGCCGCGTACCTTCTTGTCGACGCCGGCCTTTGCCAGGCGTGAGATGAGGGCAGGGCTCAGCAGCAGATGATCGAGCCTGAGGCCCGCATCGCGCGGCCAGCGGTTTCGCTTGTAATCCCAGAATGTGTAGATGCGCTTGTCTCCGTGCAGCTCGCGGATCGCATCGCACCAGCCTTGTTCGACGAGCGCGGCGAAGGCCGCGCGGCTCTTCGGCTGGATCAGTGCATCCTTGTCCCATGAGCGCGTCGGATAGATGTCGATCTTATCGGGCGCGACATTGTAGTCGCCGGCGAGCACGACGGGCAGATCCTGCTTGATGAAGGTCCTGGCGTGGCGCTTCAGCCGCGCGAACCAGTCGAGCTTGTAGTCGAATTTCGGCCCCGGCTGCGGATTGCCGTTGGGCAGATAGATGCTGGTGACGATGATGCCGCGCACGGCTGCCTCGATGTAGCGGGCTTCGTGATCTTCAGGTTTTCCGGGGAGGCGGTCGCGGGTGAGAATGGGCTCGGCGTTGCGGGCGAGGATGGCGACGCCGTTCCAGGTCTTTTGTCCACGCCAGACCGCGCCGTAGCCGGCTTTTTCGATCGCGGCGGCCGGAAATTCGCCATCACTTGCCTTCAACTCCTGAAGCGCAACGACATCAGGCTTCGCCGCCCGCATCCATGCGAGCAGATTGGGCAGCCGGCGGTTGATGTTGTTGATGTTGAATGTCGCAATCTTCATGTAGAGCTACCGGCTCCTGCCTTTCGTCACCGGAGATCCAATGTCCAAGTTGAGCTTAGCCGCTATCGCGTTCGTCGTCGCACTCTCCGGGGCCACTTCTGCACAATCGGCCGATGCGCGCGGCGCCTGCAAGGCGGACTACGACAAATTCTGCGCCGGTATTGCGCCAGGCGGCGGCATCGTGGCCTGCCTGAACGGCAAGCGCGATCAGCTCAGCACGACCTGCAAGGCGGCGCTGGACAGCAGGAAGAAGAAGTAAGTCTCGTGTCCCGGACGCGCGTAGCGCGAGCCGGGACCCAGAAGGCGACACAGTGCGCTGCACTGGACGATGCTTCGCATCGCCAGGGGCGCATTGCGCTGCGTCCGGGGCACGAGAGCATTGACTAGGACGGTAGCGGCGGCGGAGCAGCCTGCTGCTCGAGCGGCGGCGGTGAGAGCGGCTGTTCGGCCGCCTTCGCGGGCTCCGGCTTCGTCAGCGGCTCGACCGCGTTGCCGCCCTTGTAGACGCGGGCGTAACGGCGGCCGAGGCTGGTCAGCACCTCATAGCCGATCGTGCCGAAATGATGGGCGAGCTCGTCGACGGTGATGCCCTCGCCGAGCAGTGTCACCATATGGCCGCGACGCGCCGCGTTCGGCGGCAGATCGGTGATGTCGATCGCGATCAGGTCCATCGAGACGCGGCCTGCGACCGGGCAGCGCTTGCCGGCCACGATCACTTCGGCGCCGCGGGTGCCGTCATTGGAGCTGGCGGCGCGGAAATAGCCGTCGGCATAGCCGACCGCGATGATCGCAAGCTTGGTCGGCCGTCGCGCGGACCAGGTACCGCCATAACCGACGGTCTCGCCGCGCTCGATCGAACGGGTCTGCACGATGCGCGCCTTGAGGTCCACGACCGGTTGCATCGGATTGTCGGCCTCCGGCGTCGGATTGACGCCGTAGAGCGCCGCGCCCGGCCGCACCAGGTCGAACTGGAACGGCGCGCCGAGGAAGATGCCTGAGGAATTGGCGAGCGCCGCGGGCACCCCGGAGAATTCGCTGGCGATGGCGCGGAAGGCTGCGAGCTGTTTTGCGTTGACTGGGCTGTTGAGCTGCTCGGCCGAGACCAGATGGCTCATCACCAGCGTGATGCCGTGATCGCCGGCATTGATGCGGGGGATGATGGCCTGCGCTTCCGATAGCGTCAGCCCGAGCCGGTTCATGCCGGTGTCGATGTGGATGGCGGCGCCGCCGGACCAGCCGGTGCGGCGGCAGAACACGTCCCATTCGGCGAGCTCGTTGAGATCGCCGATCACGGGGCGGCAATTGATCCTGGCGTAGTGCTCGCCGGTGTTCTGGAAATAGCCGCCGAGCACGTAGATCGCGGCGTCTGGCACCGCTGCGCGCGCGGTGCGGGCCTCCTCGATGGTGGCGACGAAGAAGGTCTTGCAGCCGGCTTTGTTCAGCGCTTGCGCGACCTGGGCCGTGCCGCAGCCATACGCGTCGGCCTTGATCACCGCCGAGCATTCGGCCGGCACCGCCGTCTTCTCGAGCTTGCGCCAGTTGGCGATGATAGCGTCGAGATCGACGGTGAGCACGCCGCCATAGGCAGCGAGCGCGGCAGCCTGATTGGCCTCCGCGGAGAGAAGGCCGGATTGCGGGATCATGTTCGTGTCGGACGCCATTGTCATGGCGTCGTTTTACGCAAGAGGCAGGGCTGGTTCAACCCGGGGAACTTTACAAAGGACCTAGTAGTCGCCGCCACGATCCGGCAATTGCCCGTCATGCGAGAGGTCACCGAAGCGGGTCACCGAGGCATCGAACTGCAATTCGACAGTGCCGGTCGGACCATGGCGCTGCTTGCCGATGATGACTTCGGCCCGGCCGACCGTGCGTTCCATGTCGGCCTGCCATTTGGCATGCTCCTCGGTGCCGGGGCGCGGCTCCTTCATGGCGAGGTAATATTCCTCGCGGAACACGAACAGCACGACGTCGGCGTCCTGCTCGATCGAACCGGATTCACGCAGGTCCGAGAGCTGCGGCCGCTTGTCGTCGCGGGATTCGACCTGACGCGACAACTGCGACAGCGCGATGATGGGGACGTTGAGCTCCTTGGCCAGCGCTTTCAGGCTGGTGGTGATCTCGGTGATTTCCTGCACCCGGCTGTCGCTGGCGCGCTTGCCCGAGCCTGACAGCAATTGGATGTAGTCGATGACCAGGAGATCGAGGCCCTTCTGCCGCTTCAGCCGGCGCGCGCGCGCCATCAGCTGTGCGATCGACAGACCACCGGTCGCGTCGACATAGAACGGCAGCGATTGCAGCTCGATCGACACCTGGCGGATCTTCTCGAAATCCGCTTCCGAGATGCCGCCGCGGCGGATGTGGGAGGAGGGGATGCCGGTGCGCTCGGCGACGATACGCGTGGCAAGCTGGTCGGCCGACATTTCGCAGGAGAAGAAGCCGATGACGCCGCCATTGGCGGCCTTCATGGTGCCGTCGGCCTGGAGCTCGCCGACATAGGCTTGCGCGACGTTGTAGGCGATGTTGGTCGCCAGCGACGTCTTGCCCATGCCGGGACGCCCCGCCACGATGATGAGGTCGGAATGCTGCAGGCCGCCCATCTTGGTGTCGAGGTCGCGCAGGCCCGTCGAGATGCCGGACAGCTTTCCGTCGCGCTGGAAGGCCTTGGCCGCGAGATCGACCGCCACCGCCAACGCCTGCGAGAACTTCTGGAAGCCGCCGTCATAGCGGCCGGACTCAGCGAGCTCGTAGAGCCGGCGCTCGGCGTCCTCGATCTGCGCCCGCGGTGCGAAATCGACCGGGGCGTCATAGGCGACATTGACCATGTCCTCGCCGATGCCGATCAGATCGCGCCGCAGCGCAAGATCGTAGATGGTGCGGCCGTAGTCCTGGGCGTTGATGATGGTGGTCGCTTCGGCCGCGAGCCGCGCCAGATATTGGCCGATGGTCATGCCGCCGACGTCGGTGTCGGCGGGCAGGAACGTCTTCAGCGTCACGGGCGTGGCAATCTTGCCCATCCGGATCAGGCTGCCGGCGGTCTCGAAGATGGTCTGGTGCAACGGCTCGAAATAATGCTTCGGCTCCAGGAAGTCGGAGACACGATAGAAGGCGTCGTTGTTGACCAGGATCGCGCCCAAAAGGCTCTGTTCCGCCTCGATATTGTGCGGTGCGCTGCGATACGCGGGAGTTCCGGGCTCGGGCGCGAGCTTGAGGACGTTCGAATCAGTCAGGGCCATGGTCCGACGTACTTAGCAATTCTTCTTGGCAGATGCGGGGCCGGGATAAAGCGCCGCCGCAAGCCAAAGCGGAAGCTAAAACTTCGTCACTATCAACCGATCTTAAAAGCGGTGGATGATTAGCGGCCGCGGCATGCGCCGCGCTTGACGGATTTTTGCGGGACTCAGGTCAGGCACGGAAGTGGCCGCGATTGCGCCACGGAAAAATCCTGAAACCGTGAACCTAATGAATCGAGCTGCAGACGTATTTAAAGGCGCGCGAATTGGCGCGCTGGCGCCCGGTGCGGGTTCAAACCAGCAGGAGGTAGACCAGCGCAACCAGGGCCGCGCCGACGCCGGTGGCGATCAGGGCGTAATCGGTGCGGAGGTCGTCCTGCACGTCGAATGAGGTTTGGGTCTTCTTGCTCATGGCGACGGTCTAAGGCAGCGCCGTCGAGAGGAATGTGAACCAGATCACATGTCCCCGGATTCTTTCGGGGGCAGGACAGGGAACAGGCGGGCGGGTCGGGGATTACCCTCATGCCCCCGACCAGAGGGAGACGAGGCGAGCCATGTGGCCAGAACGGCAGCTCCAGGTCTGGCGAAGCGAAGCAGGCAGCCGGCTGTGGCTGTCCGGGCTGATCGCGGCCATGCAGGACGCCGAACGGCCCGAAATCCGGCGTCAGGCGGTCGCACCGGAGGTCATCGTGGACCTGACGGCGCAACTGGCGTTAGCAATGTCTTACCGCTCGTCCCCGTTATCGACCTCGCGCCACTAGGATCTATTCACCAGCCAGCTTCAGCCTCGGCCTGGCGCCGCCCTCGAGGGCGCGCAGCCGGGCTTCCTCGTGCGCGATATAGTCGCGGGTCATGGGGACAACGCCCTGGCGCTTGGTCAGCTGGATCTGGAAGTTCATCATGCCCTGCTTGCGGAACGTCATCTCGCAGGCGGCGAGGTAGAATTCCCACATCAGCGCGAAGCGCTCGTCATAGAGCTGCACGGCTTCTTCGCGCCTTGCCATGAAGCGTTCCCGCCAGGCCTTCAGCGTCTCGGCGTAGTGCAGGCGCAGGATTTCGACGTCGCAGACGAGCAGGCCGGCGTCCTCGATCGCCGGAAAGACTTCCGAGAGTGACGGAATGTATCCGCCTGGAAAGATGTATTTGGCGATCCAGGGATTGGTCGAATCCGGCCCCTGCGAGCGGCCGATCGAGTGCAGCAGCATGATGCCGTCGTCGCTGAGCAGCTCGGCGCAGCGCCGGAAATAGGTGCCGTACGACCTGGCTCCGACGTGCTCGAACATGCCGACCGACACGATACGGTCGAATGGCCCCTCGATGTCGCGATAGTCCTGGAGCAGGAAGCGCGCCGAGCCGGCCAGGCCTTTTTCGGCGGCGCGCGCATTTGCGACCTGCAACTGCTCCGTCGACAGCGTCACGCCGGTGACGTCGGCGCCTGCGATCTCGGCGAGGTAGAGGCCGAGCCCGCCCCAGCCTGAGCCGATGTCGAGCACGCGCTGGCCGCGCCTCGCCAGCAGCTTTGCGGTGACGTGGCGCTTCTTGGCGAGCTGCGCGTCGTCGAGCGTGGCGTCCGGCGTCTCGAAATAGGCGCAGCTATATTGCTTGTCGGCGTCGAGGAACAGCGAATAGAGCCGCGCATCGAGATCGTAGTGATGCGCGACGTTACTGCGCGAGCGCGCCCGCGGATTGAACTGTCTCAGGTGCCGGACGAAATAGCGCAGATGCCACCATGGCTTGGCCCAGTGCGGCAACAGCTCGGCTTGATCGAGCAGGACCGCGATGGCATCCGCGATGGTGCCGCGCTCGACGACGAACTCACCGTTCATGTAGGCCTCGCCAAGCCCGAGCTCGGGATTGATGAGGACCCTTCGTTGAGCGTCGGCCGTGACGAAGCGCACTTCAACGGGCTCGCCGGAGCCGTCACCGAGGGTGAACTTCGTTCCTCCCGCGGTGGTCACGGTCATGGACCCACGGCGGATGAACTGAGACAGGAACTTACGCAACAAGCGGTCCATAGACACCAGCCTCTCGAGCGAGCCCGAAAAGATGCACCTACCCGGCCGTCACACCGACGTCTGGAAGGATACATTGGTTCCAATGCGTTCGCATGTAAATCTAGGGGGGTTATTCCCGCCCCGCTAATGCGTTGTGTTCAAACCCGATATCCGAAAATCGCGTGTTCACATGCTTGATCAGTGCGCTTCCATTCGCAGCGCAATCGGCTAAAAGGTGACCGCCGCCGCGCCGATGCCGGCCGCATCTGTCGAATTTCAATGGAGATGATGGAATGTCGAGCCGAGCGCTCAGCCTCGCCACGGTGCTGTTTCTGATCGGCTTCGGTGCCTCCGATGCCGTTCTGGCGCAGGCGACGAATCTCGAGGCCGGCAAGGCCCCATCCCAGATCTTCGCGCAGACCTGCAACGCCTGCCACAAGAGCCCGCGCGGGCTGCTGAAGACGGTCGCACCGGGCTCGCTGCCGGGCTTCCTGCGTCAGCACTACACCACCAGCTCCGACATGGCCGGCGTACTGGCCTCCTACCTCGTCTCCAACGGCGCCACCGACGCTCGCTACCAGTCCAAGGATGGTGGCAAGGACAAGAAGGACGGCGCCAAGGAGAAGGACGCCAACACGAATTCGGGGCCGTCGCCCGAGCATCAAGGGCGCCGCCAGCGGCAGGAAGCCGCCAAGCCGGAAGGTGAGGGTGGTGCCACCCCGGCGCCCGAGGGCCGTCAGAAGCGCGCGGCGCGACCGAGCGAAGAGGGCGCGAAGGAAGGCGCCAAGCCTGAGGCCGCCACCGAACAACCGCCCGAGGGCCGCAAAGGCAAGCGCATGAGCAAGCGGAGCAAGCCGGAGACGGATGACGCAGCCGCGCCGAAGGTCGATTCCAAGGCCGAGCCCAAGACTGAATCAAAGAGCGAGAGCGCCAAGGTCGATTCCGAGTCCAAGCCCGACAGCGCCAAGCCGGCGGAGAAGCCTGCGGAAGCCAAGCCCGAGAGCGCCAAGGTCGAGCCGAGCACCAGCGAGACGCCGGCTTTGCGCCCCGATCCGGTGCCGCAGGTGACACCCGCCGCGCCGGCGGCCGCCAAGCCGGCCGAACCGGCTCCGCCCAAGCCCGTGGAAGCAGCTGTCTCCAAGCCGGCGGAGCCCGCGCCCAGCGCCGAGCCGGCAGCCAAGCCGGCAGAGCCTGCGCCGACAGCGCCAGCGGCGGCTCCGTCGCCGGCACCCGCGGAGTCCTCCGGTCCGCCGGCCCCGCCGATCTCGCGATAAGCAACTCGTCTCATTGATTTACGAAGGCCGCGCTCACCGCGGCCTTCGCCGTCTTGACCGCGATTAGAGCATTGCTCTAGAGTACTGCTCTAGGAGAGTGCTGATGTCATCTGGCGTGCGTGATGATCTGTTGGCTGCGGGGCTCGCGGTGTTCGACCGCGCGGGCTTCGAGGGCGCGACGGTGGCCGCGATCCGTGCCAGGGCGCGGGCCTCCAATGGCAGCTTCTTTCATGTGTTCGGGTCCAAACTGGAGCTCGCCGGCGCGCTGTTCCTGGAGGTGCTGCGGCACTATCACGCCGCGATGCTTGCCGCGCTCGACCCGATGCCGGATGCAGAGCAGGGTATCGATCGCCTGATCCGCGCCCATCTCGACTGGGTCGTGCTGAGCCGCCGCGAGGCGCGCTATCTCTTCGAGATCTCACGCAACGAGTGGGGGGAGGACATCCGCGACGCCCAGCGCGTGCAGAACGCGCGGCTCGCCGAAGGTCTCGAACGCTGGCGTGCGCCATTGGTGGCGCGCGGCGAGCTCTTGCCAATGCCGGCCGTGATGTTCGTCAGCCAGTTGATCGGCCCCGCGCAGATCTTCTGCCGCGCCTTTCTCTCCGGACGCGATCGGGCGGATCCGCGTGGCGAGGTCGTTACGCTGGTGGCCTGTGCCATCCGCGCGCTGGTGCCGGCCGGGCGCGTCAACAACAAGCAGGGAGCAGGGGCATGAGCAACGAGGCCGATCCCGAATTCATTCCGATTGCCGAACGCATCCACGCCAATGTCGGCCGGCAGGGCTTCATGAACCTCGTCGGCGCCGAGCTTTCGGAGATATCGCGAGGCACCTGCACGATTGCGGTCGAGCGGCGGCCGGAGCTGTTGCAGCAGCACGGCTTCTTCCATGGCGGCGTGACGGCCTTCCTGGTCGACAACGCCACCACCATTGCGGCGGCGACCTCGCGCGGGCAGCCGGCGCTGACGGCGGAATACAAGCTCAATCTGTTGTCGCCGGCGGTCGGCGACAGGTTGATCTGCCGGGCGAGGGTGATCAAGCCGGGGCGCCAGGTCTCGGTGGTCGCGGCCGACGTGTTCTGCGTCAGCGATGGCGTCGAGAAGCATACCGCGACGGCGCTCGCCTCGATCGCCATGCTGAGCGAGGATGTCGCTGCAAAAACGAAAAGCCCGGCTGCCTGAGGCAGCCGGGCTTATTCCTACGGCCGTCATTCCGGGGCTCGCGAAGCGAGAACCCGGAATCTCGAGATTCCGGGTTCTGGTCCTTTGGACCATCCCGGAATGACGAACTGACTGTCTTACTTCTCTTCTGCTGCCGGAGCCGGCTCGACCTCGTCGTGCTGGGCTTCCGGATCGAAGAACTCGCCGGCGGCGGCAATCGCCTCGGCGGCCGCGTCGCGGTCCTCGTTGCGGGTGGAGATGTCCTCGCCGCGGTTGATGCGCTCGGCCTCGTCCTGGCTGCGCGCAACCGTCACGGAAACCTCGACCTCGACTTCGGGGTGGACGGCGACGGTGATCGAGTGCTTGCCGATGGTCTTGATCGGCGCGTCGAGCTGCACCTGCGGACGGGAGAGCGAGACGCCGTCGGCCTCGAAGGCGACAATCACATCACGCACCGTGACCGAGCCGAACAGCTGGCCGGCTTCGGACGCCTGGCGGAGCACGATGATGTTCTTGCCCGCGATCTTCTCGGCGACCTTGGAGGCCTCGCCCTTTGAGGCAAGGTTGCGGGCTTCGAGATCGGCCTTCATGCCGTCGTACTTGGCCTTGTTGTCGGCAGTGGCGCGCAGCGCCTTGCCGCGCTTGAGCAGGAAATTGCGGGCATAGCCGTCGCGAACCTTCACGACTTCGCCCATCTGGCCGAGCTTGCTGACGCGTTCCAGCAAAATGACTTCCATATTCGTTCTCCTTTGAAGTGGTCAGGGTTTTTAGGTTTCGGGTTGAACTCAAGAGGTCGGCAATGGCGGCGGTTGCCGGTTGCGCAGGAAGCGCTCGCGGAAGCCGAACACGGCATCCGCAAGCCCAAGGATCACCATCGCGATCACCGGCCAGCCGAACACGACGACGACGGCATAGGTTGAACCGAGCCAGAAGGTGCGGCTCTTCAGCGCGAGCGTCAGTGTGTGCAGCACGGCAAAGCCGGTCAGCGCGTAGGCCATCATCAATGCCGCCGTGGCGATCTGCGCGACGATCGCGAACAGGCCGCCGGTGAAGCAGAAGGCGACCGCGATGCAGAGCACCGCGAGCGTCATCGCCGGCAATTCGGCCGTCTTCAAATCCGGCCAGGGGCGGCGCAGCCGGCCTGATGTCGCCGTCACTTTGGCGCTGAGCCAAAGGTTGAGCGTGAGCGTCATCATCGAGACGATGGCAGCGGCAGCCGGGGCGATGCGGATCAGCGCGTCGATAAACTGGTCGGCCTCACCGGAGGCCTGCGGATCGGTGGCGCGGAGGATGCGCATCAGGCCACGCTTGAGCGTGCTTGTGATGGTCTCTGCGTCGCTACCGAGCGTGAGGAGGGCGGCGAATGTGGTCAGCATGGCGAAGCCTGCGATCCACAACAGGATGCGGCCGACCGGATACCATTCGATGTCGGGTTCGGCTGGCGTTGCGATGGCTGCGGCAGGCGTCACGCTCGCAACGTGCCGACCGAGCAAGACAAGGTGGCCCAACCACCAGGCCGGCAGTGCGACGGTGACGGCAAAAGCGATGCAGTAGGGCAGGCCAAAAATGGCGCCGAGGCCGATCGCGGCGAAGATACCGCCCAGGCTAGCGTAGAGTGGCCCCCAGCCGATCGCGGCGACCATCAGCGGCAGTGGTGCGAGATAGAACAGGACGAGCGAGATCAGCGCGCCCGACACGATCGAGGCGAACATCAGGGCCGACGCAGCGCCGGCGATCAGGGCTATCAGTCCAAATACCATCATCAGCTGTCCCGCTCCCTTCGAGCGGTTAGAGGCGCTTTGCCCCAACCATCGGCGACCGGATGACCCGGAAGCCTTATGAGTTCGAAAAAGTCGCGACCGGCGACGTGGATCGCCGCCGGTCGGAATTCGTCTTAGCGAATGACGTAGGGCAAGAGGCCCAGGAACCGCGCGCGCTTAATGGCGCGGGCGAGCTCACGCTGCTTCTTCGCGGACACGGCGGTGATGCGGCTCGGCACGATCTTGCCGCGCTCGGAGACGTAACGCATCAAGAGCTTGGAGTCCTTGTAGTCGATCTTCGGCGCATTGGCTCCCGTGAACGGGCAGCTCTTGCGGCGACGGAAAAACGGGCGGCGTGCACCAGCTTCAGCCATTGTTCTTACTCCCCATCCGTCGTTTCAGCTTCGTCGCGCGGACGGCGTGGGCCGCGATCACCGCGGAAGCCGCCACCGTCGCGATCGCCGCCACGGAAACCGCCTTCGCGGTCGCCACGGAAGCCGCCGCCTTCACGATCGCGGAATCCACCGCCACGGTCGTCACGCTCGCGATCGCGGTCGGCCTTGCGCATCATCGCGGACGGGCCTTCCTCGAGCTCCTCGACGCGGATGGTCATGAAGCGCAGAACGTCCTCGTTGATGCGCATCTGGCGCTCCATCTCGGCGATCGCCGCGGCGGGAGCGTTGATGTTCAGGAGCGAGTAGTGCGCCTTGCGGTTCTTGTTCATGCGGTAGGTGAGGGAGCGAACGCCCCAATTCTCGGTCTTGGTGACCTTGCCGCCGAGACCCTCGACGATGCCGGTCATCTGCGCAGTCAGCTCTTCGACCTGCTGCGTGCTCGCGTCCTGGCGCGCGAGAAAAACATGCTCATAGAGAGCCATTGTCGTCCTTTCCCGTGTTGGCGCATTGCCCGGCGTCAAGCCCTTAAGAGACCTTCGGAAAGGACTCTGGGATTAAGCTCAGAAGGCGGAAACACGGGACGACGGGCCGACTGGCCCTGCCACACCAAAATCACTGAGGATTTGCTGAGACCGTCCGTTCAGCTCCCGGCCGGGGTCTGCGGATGCGCGCGTTATACGGATTTTGGACGGCTTGGCAAGGTTGCAGGCCGAGTTTTCGGCCCGGATGGTCCCGGTGGGCGACGGAACCGGTCCTCACATACCACATCGGGCTTGATCTATTTGTTTGTACGTCATACAAATAAATCAGGGAGAGGACCCCAATGGCGAACAAGCCGGCCCAGGAGCCGCTTGAGGCGGGCGACCCCAAGCATGCTGTGCGGGCGACACGCTCGGCCGGCCGCAAGATGCGCTCCCTGCTGCTGGATGCGGCGAGCCCGCTGTTTCGCGAGCGGGGGTTGTCAGGCACCGCGATCACCGACATCGCCGCCGCTGCGGACGCGTTTCCGAGCCAGATCACCTATTACTTCCGCACCAAGGAGGCGCTGTTCGTCGAATGCGCCTGCCGCGAGCTGCTATATCTGGCCCGCGCTACCGAGCAGGCCGCGCTGAAGGCGCGCACGCCGCGGGACTACACCCACGCGCTGGCCGAGACCGTGACCGCGAGCGATTCGATCGCCTTCTTCGCTGAGGCACTGACGCTGACGCGGCGGCGACAGGATCTGGCGCCGCTGGTCGAGCGCACCATCGAGCGCCTGCACTCGGAGGGGGCGCGCGCCTATGCGGGCCAGGTGGCACGCCACGGCTGGCGCTCGCTGCGCGCACCCGACGAAAGCTCGCGGCGGTTCTGGGCCGTTGCGATCGGGGTCATCCTGGAGGGTTACGCGATGGGCCGCTCGCCCGAAGTGCTCTGCGCCGAGATGCTGCGCGTGCTTGGCGAGCAGGCGAAATCGACCGGCGACACGGCGCGGCTGCGTCTTGTCGACGCGCGTGACGGATCAACGGATTCAAACGAGCAAGGGTAGGGCCATGACCGCACTTCGCATGCGTGCCCGCGATTTCCTGACCGACGATCAACTCGCCGATGTGCGCCAGCGCGTAACCTGGAAGGGCGTCGCGATGATCGCCCATGCCTGGGCGCTGATCATTGGTGCGATCGCGCTGGTCGCGTGGTGGCCCAACCCCATCACCTATGTTCTTGCTGTCGCCATCATCGGCTCGCGTCAACTCGGGCTTGCAATCCTGATGCATGACGGCGCCCATGGCTGCCTGTCCGCCGACGAGAAAACCAATCTGGCGCTGAGCCAATGGCTCTGCGCCTATCCTTTGTTTGCCGAGACGCGCAGCTATCGCCGCTATCACCTCCAGCATCACGCACGCACCCAGCAGGAGGACGATCCTGATCTGGTGCTGTCGGCGCCGTTTCCGATCACCAAACTAAGCTACCGCCGCAAATTCATCCGCGACATCACCGGGCAGACCGGCTACCAGCAGCGCAAGGCGCAATTGCTCAATGCGCTTGGCCCTAAGGATTGGCCGTGGCGCCAGCGCGCCGCGCATTTCTGGGACAAGCTCGGCCCGCAATGCATTGTCAACGCCGCGATGTTCGCCGGCCTTGCCGCGGCCGGCGTGTGGTGGGCCTATCCGCTGCTATGGCTGGTGCCGCTGCTGACCTGGATGATGGTGATCACCCGCATCCGCAACATCGCCGAGCATGCCGTCGTCCCCGACAGCAGCGATCCCTTGCGCAATACGCGCACCACGCACGCCAATTTCCTCGAGCGGCTGTTCATCGCGCCATACTACGTGAACTACCACCTCGAGCATCACCTGCTGTTCTACGTGCCTTGCTACAATCTGCCGAAGGTGCATCGCCTGCTCAGCGAGAGCCGGCATGCCGGCCGCATGGAGGTGCAGCCGAACTACGCCGCGGTGCTGCGGCTTGCGACCGCCAAACCTGACAGCGATGACCGGCCAGGTCAGTTGGTTAGCAATGTGCGGCGCGCGCGGGCCGGTGCCGAAGTCGGAGCGGATCAGAAGGCCGGCGGGTTTTGAGGGGCCGCATCCCCAGTTGAACGCCGGCCCGGCTTTCCATCTTGGCTTGACAGTCCGGCCCCGGACAGTGTCTACGGCCCCTTTCGGAGCATGGTCGGGAACCAAGGCTCGGGCCGAGCGTCATCGGCTGCCGGGTTCTCGCAGCACACGGCTCCATTTGATCCAGGGAGCGCCGATGACGGCAGCATTCACATTTCCGGGGCAGGGATCCCAGGCGGTTGGCATGGGCAAGGCCCTGGCCGACGCCTTTGCGGCGGCGCGTGCCGTATTCGATGAGGTCGATGCCGCGCTTGGGGAGAAGTTGACGGCGATCATCTGGGATGGCCCGGCCGAAACCCTTCAGCTCACCGAGAACGCCCAGCCAGCCCTGATGGCGGTCTCGGTCGCGACCCTGCGCGTGCTTGAAGAGGAAGTCGGATTTTCCGTGGGGCGGGATGCGGCCTTCGTCGCCGGCCACTCGCTCGGCGAATATTCGGCGCTGGCTGCGGCCGGTAGCCTCACCATCTCGGATACCGCGCGGCTGCTTCGCACGCGCGGTCTCGCAATGCAAAAAGCCGTGCCGGTCGGCGCCGGCGCCATGGCCGCGCTGCTTGGCCTCGATTACGATGCCGCCTTGGAGGTCGCCCGGGAGGCGGCACAGGGTCAGGTCTGTCAGGCCGCCAACGACAATGGCGGCGGCCAGGTGGTCGTCTCGGGCGACAAGGCCGCGGTCGATCGCGCGGTCGAGATCGCCAAGACCAAGGGCGCCAAGCGCGCGATGTTGCTGCCGGTCTCCGCACCGTTCCATTGCCAGTTGATGCAGCCCGCGGCCGACGCCATGGCCGAGGCGCTGTCCAAGGTCACGATCAAGGCGCCGGCTGCGCCGCTGGTCTCGAACGTGCTTGCAAGTGCCATCACCGATCCCGACGAAATCCGCCGCCGGCTGGTCGAGCAGGTCACCGGCACGGTGCGCTGGCGCGAGTCGGTTGCCTATATGGCGGGGCAGGGCGTCACCCGTTTCTTCGAGATCGGCGCGGGCAAGGTGCTGACGGGTCTCGTCAAGCGCATCGCGGACGGTGCCGTCGGCGTCGCGGTCAACGGACCGAACGATATTGCCGCCGCCAAGGATGCATTGGCTGCTGCGAAGCAGGCCTAGAGTTTACGCACGATCTTTCCGGAAAACCGCTGCAGACTTTTCCGGATCGTGCTTTGGAGGAGTTTTCGATGTTCGATCTGACTGGCAAAAAGGCGCTCGTCACCGGTGCGACCGGCGGTATCGGCGGCGCGATCGCGCAGGCGCTGCACGCCCAGGGCGCAACCGTTGCGATCTCAGGGACGCGCAAGGAAGTGCTGGATGAGCTGGCCGGCAAGCTCGGCGAGCGCGCCCATGTGCTGCCCTGCAATCTCTCCAAGGCCGACGAGGTCGAGGCGCTGGTGCCGGCTGCGGAAGCCGCGATGGGTCAGGTGGATATTCTCATCGCCAATGCCGGCATCACGCGGGACAATCTGTTCGTTCAGCTTCGCGACGAGGATTGGGACGAGGTCATCAACGTCAACCTGACCGCCACGTTCCGCCTGGCACGTGCCGCCACCAAATTGATGATGCGCAAGCGCTTTGGCCGCATCATTGCGATCACGTCGATCGTCGGCGTGACCGGCAATCCCGGACAGGGCAACTACACCGCCTCGAAGGCCGGCCTGATCGGCATGATCAAGACGCTGGGCGCCGAATATGCCAAGCGCGGCGTCACCGCCAATTGCATCGCGCCCGGCTTCATCAAGACGCCGATGACCGATGCGCTCAACGACAAGCAGCGCGAGACGATTCTGGCCAAGGTTCCGGCAGCCCGCCTGGGTACGCCCGAGGATATCGCGGCAGCGGCGGTTTACCTGAGTTCGAACGAAGCAGCCTACGTCACCGGCCAAACCATCCACGTTAACGGCGGCATGGCCATGATCTGACGCGCGGTTTCGCACTGCCCACATGGGCGGGGGCAGGTAGCGGCAAACGGCCGTTTCCGGAGCGAATTGAGGCGTGTAGTCAAGCCAATTGAAGTATGATAACCGGACCTTCAACGGATGGGCAAAGAACGCCATTGCAGGTTTTTGAAACCCTGTATATTGGCCATGCGGAGCCTTGGCCGTCGTTCGCCCGGTCCTGCATCGGTTAGGGTGGGACCACATCAAAGTTCGTAAGCGAAGGCAGTCAACGACCACGACGGCTCGTATCGTCCCGGGGGGTCGGGTCTACAGGGAACAACACGAGGTTATGCAATGAGTGACATTGGCGAGCGGGTTAAGAAGATCGTGGTCGAACACCTTGGTGTTGAACCCGAGAAGGTTGTCGACGCAGCGAGCTTCATCGATGACCTCGGCGCCGACAGTCTGGACACCGTCGAGCTGGTGATGGCGTTCGAAGAAGAATTCGGGTGCGAGATTCCGGACGACGCCGCCGAGACGATTCTCACGGTCGGCGACGCCACGAAGTTTCTCGAGAAGAACGCGAAGAGCTAAGGCTCTTCATTTTCGCGGGGACAACGTTGAAACCGGACGGGCCGCTTTCCAGCGGTCAGCCGGTTTCTTGTTATTGGCCGTGAATCTTTCGATGCGGAGTTTTCGGATATGAGGCGGGTTGTCGTCACTGGTCTCGGCATGGTGTCGCCGCTCGGCTGCGGCGTCGAGCCGACCTGGAAACGCATCCTCAACGGCGAAAGCGGTGCGCGCAGGATCGAGAGCTTCGACGTCTCCGATCTGCAGACCAAATATGCCTGCACGGTCGTGCGCGGCGACGGCAGCAACGACACATTCAATGCCGACAAGTGGATGGAGCCGAAAGAGCAGCGCAAAGTCGATGATTTCATCATCTATGCGGTTGCCGCTGCCGATCAGGCGATTGCAGATTCCGGCTTGAAATTCGACACCTCCGATGCGCAGGAGCGCGCCGGGGTTCTCATCGGCTCGGGCATCGGCGGCCTCAACGGCATCGCCGACACCGCGATCCTGCTGAAGGAGCGAGGGCCCCGTAAGGTATCGCCGTTCTTCATTCCGGGCCGGCTGATCAATCTCGCCTCCGGCTACGTGTCGATCAAGCACGGGCTGAAGGGGCCGAACCATTCTGTGGTCACGGCCTGCTCCACCGGTGCCCATGCGGTCGGTGATGCCGCCCGCCTGATCGCGCTCGGCGATGCCGACGTGATGGTCGCCGGCGGTGCGGAGTCGCCGATCAGCCGCATCGGTATTGCCGGCTTCAACGCCGCGCGCGCACTTTCGACCGACTTCAACGAGACGCCCGAGAAGGCCTCGCGTCCCTACGACAAGGATCGCGACGGTTTCGTGATGGGCGAGGGCGCCGGCGTCCTCGTCCTGGAAGAGCTCGAGCACGCCCAGCGCCGCGGCGCCAGGATCTATGCAGAGGTGATCGGCTACGGTCTGTCGGGTGATGCCTATCACATCACGTCGCCGTCGCCCGATGGCGATGGCGGATTCCGCAGCATGACGGCCGCGCTCAAGCGCGCCGGCTTGACCGCATCCGATCTCGACTACATCAACGCGCACGGCACCTCGACGCCGCTCGGCGACGAGATCGAGCTTGGCGCGGTGGAGCGGCTGCTCGGCAATGCCGCATCCAAGGTCGCGATGTCCTCGACCAAATCGTCGACCGGCCATCTGCTCGGCGCGGCCGGCGCAATCGAGGCGATCTTCGCGATCCTCGCGATTCGCGATAACATCGTCCCGCCGACCATCAATCTGGACAATCCGTCGGTCGAGACCGCGATCGATCTCGTGCCGCATAAGGCGAAGAAGCGTGACGTGAACGTCGCGTTGTCGAATTCTTTCGGTTTCGGCGGTACCAATGCGTCGGTGATCGTCCGGCGTCTGGCCCAATAGTTTGTGTTTGCGACGAATCCACCGTTTTGCCGTATTCGGCGATAGTCATGTCTGTGGGCGTGTGCATTTGGCTCGGCAAGCGATTGTCAGGCTGCGATTGAACCGGCAGGATTCAGGTTGCTTCGATGAGTGAAAGGCCGCCCATTTCGCCCCGGAGTCCGCGGGCAGCGCTCGAGCCCGAGCAGGTCCCGCCGCCGCCGAGGCGTTCGGAGCGGGCGCGCAACCCCTTCGTCGTGGTTGGCAACGCCATCATCACATTGCTCTTGATCGGCCTGATCGGTGCCGGCGCGGCCTATTATTACGGCCGGCAGGTGCTCGAGTCGCCCGGGCCGCTGAAGGACGACAAGATCGTCAACATCCCGCAGCGCGCCGGCAAGCGCGACATCGCCGAGACGCTGAACCGGGAAGGCGTGACCGACGTCAATCCCTGGGTGTTCATCGGCGCCGTGGCCGCGCTGAAGGCGAGCTCGGACCTGAAGCCGGGTGAGTATTCGTTCCAGAAGAACGCCTCCTTGCGCGACGTCATCGCCACCATCGTCGAGGGCAAGGTGGTCCAGCATGCCGTCACGATTCCCGAAGGCCTGACCTCCGAGCAGATCGTGGCGCGATTGAGCGACAACGACATCTTCACCGGCAGCGTGCGCGAATTGCCGCGCGAGGGCACGCTATTGCCCGAGACCTACAAGTTTCCGCGCGGGACCCCGCGCGACCAGGTGATCCAGCGCATGCAGCAGGCGCATAAGCGCGTGCTCGCGGAGATCTGGGATCGCCGCAGCCAGGATCTTCCAGTCAAGACGCCCGAGCAGCTGGTCACGCTCGCATCGATCGTTGAGAAGGAGACCGGCAAGCCCGACGAGCGCAGCCGCGTGGCCGCCGTGTTCGTCAATCGCCTCAAGCAGAAGATCAAGCTGCAGTCGGACCCAACCATCATCTACGGCCTGGTCGGCGGCAAGGGCACGCTGGGACGTCCGATCAAGCGCAGCGAGATCACGCAGCCTTCGCCCTACAACACCTATGTGATCGAGGGCCTGCCGCCGGGCCCGATCGCCAATCCCGGCCGCGCTTCGCTGGAGGCCGCCGCCAACCCGGCCCGCACCCGCGATCTCTTTTTCGTCGCCGACGGCTCCGGTGGGCACGCCTTCACCGAGACCTACGACGCGCACCAGAAGAACGTCGCCAAGCTGCGGGCGATGGAGAAGCAGATTCAGAACGACACGGTCGAGCCCGCCGACGACGCCCAGGCGCCGGCCGCCGCGCCCGCGGCGGCCGATACGGCACCGACAGCGACCACGCCGCCCAAGCCGACCCAGCAGAAGAAGCCGCCGGCGCGGCCCGCCAACCCGGCCGCACCTGCCCGCCAGGGCGCGGTACAGCCGTCGCCCCCGGTGGTCCAGCGCTAGGCAAAAATCCCTGGGCCAAAATCCCTGGGCCAAGTCCAGCGCTAGTCCCGCGCAGACCTGCTACGGGACTTTGCGGATTCCACTTTCCTGCAAAATAGTCTTAAGATTCGCGTGGCCTGATGGCCTCGCGAATCCCCTGTTTGTCGGAGAATTTGACCTGATGGCGCTGTCGTCCATGACCGGCTTTGCCCGAAGCCACGGCGCAAGCGGGCCGTATACGTTCGAATGGGAATTGAAGTCCGTCAACGCCAAGGGCTTTGACCTCAGGGTGCGGCTGCCGCAGGGGTTCGACGAGCTCGAGGCCCACGCCAAGAAGCGCGCCGGCGAGCTTTTGTCGCGCGGCACCGTCTACGCCAATCTCAACGTCAAGCGCGCCAATGCGGCCGCCAGCGTCCGCGTCAATGAGGACGTGCTCAACGCCGTGCTGAAGGCGGCCTCCGTCATCGCCGGCAAGGTCGACGCGGTCGCGCCGAGCGTCGACGGCCTTTTGGCGATCAAGGGCGTCATTGAGGTCGCCGAGCCCGAGGGCGACGAGGAGGAGGACAAGGCCGCTCGCGCAGCTGCCGCCGACGCCTTCGACAAGGCGCTCGACGAGCTCGTGGCGATGCGCAGGCGCGAGGGGACTTCGCTGGGCCAGATCCTGACCCAGCGTGTCGACGAGATCGAGCAGCTCGCGACGAAGGCGGAGGCCGCGCCGGGCCGCAAGCCGGAGGCGATCAAGGCCAGGCTCGCCGAGCAGATCGCGGCTCTGCTCGACACGTCAGATCGCTTCGATTCCGAGCGCCTGATGCAGGAGGCCATCCTGATTGCCACCAAGGCCGATATCCGCGAGGAGATCGACCGGCTCCATGCCCATGTCGCGGCCCTGCGCGAGCTGCTGGCCCAGGGCGGGCCGATCGGCCGCAAGCTCGATTTCCTGGCGCAGGAGTTTCACCGCGAGGTCAACACCTGCTGCTCGAAGTCGAACGACATCGAGCTGACCAATACCGGGCTTGCCATGAAGAACGTGGTCGAGCAATTCCGCGAACAGGTCCAGAATCTGGAGTGATCGATGACGGCAGGCGGTCACGGAACTGACGGTGTCGAGCGGCGCGGGCTGATGTTCGTGCTGTCCTCGCCATCGGGCGCGGGCAAGACGACGCTGTCGCGTTTGTTGCTCGAGCGGGAGCCTGGCCTGAAGATGTCAGTGTCGGCGACCACGCGTCAGATGCGGCCGGGAGAAGTCGAGGGGCGCGATTATTTCTTCGTCAGCAAGCCCAAGTTCGAAACGATGGTGGAACAGGGTGAACTGCTCGAATGGGCCACCGTGTTCGACAATCTTTACGGGACGCCGCGTGCGCCGGTGGAGGTGGCACTGTCGGCCGGGCAGGACGTGCTGTTCGACATCGACTGGCAGGGCACGCAGCAACTGCACCAGAAGGCGAGCGCCGACGTCGTCCGCGTCTTCATCCTGCCGCCCTCAGCGGCCGATCTCGAGAAGCGGCTGCATTCGCGGGCGCAGGATTCCGACGAGGTGATCCGCAAGCGGATGAGCCGCGCCAGCCACGAGATGAGCCACTGGGCCGAGTACGACTACATCGTCATCAACCACAATATTGATGACGCCTTCGCCGAGGTGCAGTCGATCCTGAAGGCTGAACGCCTCAAGCGCGAGCGGCGGATTGGCCTCGTGAGCTTCGTGCGGGGTCTGCAAGGTCAGCTTCAAGGCTAGGCTGCGACAGCCGCGGCCCTTCGGTTGCCAGCCGCTCCAGCATCGCCGTGATGATGTCGATGTCGACGGCGTCCTCGTCGCGAGCCTCGTCGTCGCGGGCCTCGTCGACGTGCGCGATCGGCTCGTCCTGGGGGATGTCATCGGCCGCGAGCTGGGGCGCGGGCGCCGGGATCTCGAATTCATCGTCCTCGAATTCGTCGTCCTTGAATTCATCGTCCTCGAATTCATCCGCCTCGAACTCATCCTCGAACAAGTTGATCTGTGCCTCGTCAGGTTCGACTGCCGCGACGCGAGCGGCGGGCGCTTGTGCAGCGATCCTGCGGATCTCGTCGGTAAATGCCGCGACTTGCGAGACCTGTTGGACTTGCGAGACTTGCGGACGCATGGCGTCGAAGTCGACCGGACGCGGCCGTTCTGCGCGCGCAGGGACTGCATCGAGCCACGGCGCGCGGTTGTCGTCGTGATCCTGCCTGTTGTCCCAGGTCGGGCGGCGATCGGCCGTCTGGACGCGCACGCGCGAGCCCGCGAAGCGGTAGATCACGCTGGCAATGAGGCCGGCCAGCGCCAGTGCTCCGCCGATCACGAGCAGCAATGTCTGGAGCGAGCCGGTCGGCTTGTCGGCGGGAATTTCGGCCGCGGCCAGCGTCACCGGGGCAAGGGATGCGGCCGGCTGCGCGGAGGCCGTTGCAGGCGCGGTCGTCGTTGCGGGTGATGGCCGCGGTGCGGGCGCGGCGGCTGCGTCGGGCCAGCGCGTGGCGACCGCGGGCTGTTGCGCGTTGCTGTCGGCGGTGGCGCCAGGCGCCTGCTGCGTCGCGGCGGCGGCCGGCGCGGGTGCGCTCGCCGTCGGGCTGCTCTGCGGCGCGACGTATTCGGCACGCGCGTTCTGCACGGATTGCGGTGCTGACGAAGCTGCGCTCGGCGTTGTGTCGACGCTCGCCTGCTGTGCGCTCTGCGTGGCCTTGCTGCCTTCGGCGCGCAGGTACCAGCATTGCCGCTTGGTCGCGCGCTCCAATCGATAGAACCAGTGCTGGCCCTGCGGCGCCGTGCCTTTCGGCGAAGCGAGACAGTCGCTCGCGGCATTCGCCGTGCTTGCAGCACTGGGTGCAGTCGGCGCGTTCTGCGAGACGGCGGCCAAGGGGACGCCGGCGATGATACTGCCGATCAACGCGGATATGAACTTTGCGGTGCGGTTGCCCATCCTGGTCTCCCGATTACGCATGACGCAACTCGTTACCTTCCCTTTCTCAACAAAGAGTTAGGTGGCAATGAGCCGCAAATCCGGAGAGGATGTGGCTTGAATCGGGCCTGCGCGGCGTTCGTTCCACCGCGAATTCAGGCTTTTTGCCGGCGCGCTATTGCTTGCTCGCGGTCCAGGTTCCCGAGCAACCGTCGGAGCTGCGGAACGTGCCGGACCCGCTGCGTCCGGACAGGCGGCCGGCGCCGGTATAGGTGATGCCATTCCCGGCCTGGCCGAACGTGTGCACCGAGCCGTTCGAGCTGACCGTCCCGCTGACGCCGTCGCCGATCACACGGCCCGAGGTCACGACGGTTGCGCCGCTCGACGAGCCGCCGCAGCCGACACTGGTCACGGCCCAGGCGCCATCGAAATTGCCTCCGCTACTGCTGCCGCTACCACCGCCGCTGCGGCGCGACGATGAGCGTTGTTCGTCTGGCGCCGGCTTGCTTCTGGGGGCCGACGGTGTCGGTTCCGCCGAACGATCCGAGCGCGAGCCGGACAGCGATTTTTCGTCATTGCCGATCGAACCGCCCGCGCTTCCGGATTGCGCGAAGGCGGATGGAGCGCTGAGCGCGAGGAGGAGCGCGGCGAGACCAAACGTACGGTTTGCGGTGTTCGACATGAGCCAGAAATCCATCATCAAGAAAAAAATCAGCGGCCGGAGCCGTCGGCGCAGACGGCTCCGATAATGCGGCAAGCTTTGCCAGCCTTGGCGCAATCGTCAAGCGCTGCGTCCTTGGCGCGCTGCACGCCCTCGCGCTGGACCAGCGACCAGGATTTGTCCGAGATCGCGAACGCGCCGCAGCTCTTGCCGTAGAAGGAGAGCTCGATCGGACATTTCGCGCCGGCGCAATTGCCGCGCGCATCCGCCACCGCTGCGCGCCGCGAGGCGTGGTTCCACGAGATGCCCCATTTATTGCTGTCCGGCCCGTAGACGATCGAGCCCCACGGCTTCAGGTCTTCCATCTTGCGCATCCGCAGCAGCAGGCCTTCGGTCGCCTCACCGGTCGGCGCCATGGAAATCCGCTGCTGCAGTTTGGTGATCGCGCGGGTCAGTCCGTCGGGCGTATCAGGATCGAAATTGAGCTCGTAGAGCCGCTCGTTCAATTCGCTGAGCAGCGCGGCATCGCGCAACGGAACGCGGTCGGGATCGGCGCGGAGGCGCTCCGACGGCAACGGATCCGGCTGCATCGCCGCGACCTGCGGCGGCGCAACTTGCGTCGGCGGCACGAAATAGAAGGTGCCGTCGATCGGCGACGAGGATACCCAGGGCTGCTGCGCGCCTGACGTGGCGCGCTTTACGGCAAGGCCAACCTGGTTGAAGGTCTGGAACACGTCGAGGCCGGCGGTGCGGATCGTCGCGGCCAGTGCCTTGGTGTAGGGGCTGTGGCCATCACTGCCGTCTTGCGCGACGTTGCCGGGTTGTGTCGCGTAGGAGATCAACGTGCCCTCGGGCGCGCGCATCTGCGCAAGGCCTCCGTCGGACGAGCGCAGGCCGCGCGAGCCGAAGGGGTTGTTGCGGCAGGCATCGAGGATGACGAGGTTGAGCCGCGTGCCGGATCCCTGCATCTGGCGCAGCACCAGATTGACGTCGGTCATCTGGAAATCGACATCGGCCTCGCGGGTCGGATTGGCGCCGACAGGCACGAGATAGTTGGAGCCGGCGACCTGCACGCCGTGACCGGCATAATAGAACAGCGCGACGTCGGCGCCCTGCACCTGCTTGCCAAAGCTCTGCACCGCGATGTCCATCGCGGCCTTGTCGAGATCGAGCTGGGCGTGGCCGCCGACCAGCGTGAAGCCGAGCGAGCCGAGCGTCTCGGCCATCAGCGTCGCGTCCTTGGAGGGATTGTCGAGCGGCGTGATGTTCTTGTAGGCGGAATTGCCCACAACCAGCGCGATGCGCTTTTCGGCCGATGCCGGTGTATTCGCGACGGTGAGCATGGCGGCGACCAGCGCTGCCAGCATCGTGACGCGATTGAAAATCCTCGCGCGCATCAAACTTCCCCAAAGCAATGGCGCCAATCTACCAGCCCGGCGGATTGGCGAAAAGCGGCGCGACATTCTGGTCGGTATCCCTGTGCGTGGCGCAGCGGGGAAGAGGGCATGGTTGTGCGATCCCGCGGCAAGTTTGTCCGGGCCTTGGTATCGTTCATCGCCCGATGGAGGCCAAAGGGCGCAGGGAAGGCCGGGCGCCGGCGGCACCCGAGATCCGTGCGCTACAGACGTGCACACGGGGTGGATCACAGGTGATGCCGGTCGCCCGGCCTTCCCTGCGCGGATGGTTTTAACGGTGTCCTTCGTGCTCTCCCCGGGGAGCGATGCACTATTGCCCCCGTCGCCTTACAGATGACTGATGCGCGTGCCCGGTCGGGCCGCCACATCACCGCAAGGCTTGACGCACAGGCTCCGGGCGTCAGGACCACACGACTTCTCCGTCCGCGGACGGTCTCGCCTGATCACCCGAGGCTCGCGTGTGCTCGCCCCGGACGGTCGACGAACCCGCTGTGACCGCGCCGTGTCGTGCCGCGTTGCGGATGATTCACGGTTGCCCGCCCTGTCATCAGCACTCCGCGCCGGCGCTACCGCGTCCACCGCAACACCGGCCCGCATCTCGTGACGATCGCGAAGCGCCCCTTTGGCAAGGGCCGGGATGGAGAGTGAATGACATAAATCCGAAATTCGGTAAAGTGGAATATTTTTGCGAGGTGGGATTGACGGGGTGTTTTGCCCGACGGGATACGACGCTCTCGGCATGCCGTCATTGCTTCGCTGCGCGCGCAATGACGAAGGTGAGTGGCCGTGCGCAGCCGACGATGAGCGAGAGTGTCGCGGTCAATAAGGCGGCTTCCGGGGCGCGCGCCGGGGCATCACTTGCTTGCGCAGCAATCGACCAGCAGGCGCCAGATGCGCTGGATCTCGATGGACCTCCGCGTCTCGAGCACGTGGTTCTCGCTGGCATGGGGTGAGGGAGCTACAGAGCGGAGTTCACGCGGTGCGATCCAGCGCTCGGAGATTGGATCGTACCATTTGCCGAGATTGACCAAGCTCGTGTCTCCTCTCTTCCATCCCCCTCCTGGTTTCAACGCGCAGACGTTTCGCTGTGTTCCAATTTTGGGATCGAAGGGATCTGCGCGGAGACCTCGCCGTCAGTCAGTGCTTCGCCCGCCGTGTTGCCTGTCCGCCACGCTTCGAACTCTGTTCTTCACCGGAGAACACCGGATGTTTCGAAAACGGAACGCCCCGCTCTGTTCAACAGTGAACACAGGTACACTGGGATGGCCTGCGGCCACTATCCGAGGCGAGCCTCGCGCGCCGCCGCCAGTCGGTTCGCGCGCCGGTACGCCTCGATCGCTCGGTTGGCGAGCATCAGCGGCCGGCGCTCGCCGGTTCTGAGCTGCGCTTCGATCGCATCGAGAATGACGTTTGCCGAGCTGTCAGGCGGCCCGAGCTCGCCGGTCTTCTCGAGGAAGCTCCAGGCAATGAAGAATGCGCTCTCGACCGTACAGCGAATGGACATGCGCTGCCAACGCGGTGCGGCCGCAGCCGTTCCGTGTGCGGCGGCGAGACGTGCACCCCGCCGCCAGCCGAAACTCAGTTCTTGAGCACGATGCGGCCGACCACCTTGCCGGCGCGCAATTCGTCGATCCATTTCTGGACGTCGCCCATCGGCTCTTCGCGCATCGGCGTCGGCTTGATCTTGCCGGCGCGGGCGAGCGCCATCAACTCGTGCGCCTCCGCGAGCGTGCCGACCATGAAGCCCTCGACGGTGAGGCGCTTGTAGACCCATTGCACCATCGGCAGCGTGAACTGGCCACCCATCAGGCCGGAGACGACGACCTTGCCGCCACGGGCGGCGACGGCCACCGCGAACGCCATCGACTTCTCATTGCCGGCGAAGTCGACGACCTCGTCGAAGCCGCCGTCGGTCTCCTTCAGAATGCGCTTGATCACGTCGGGCTCGGACGGATCGTAGGCGACTGAAGCGCCGTTCTTCAGCGCGGTCTCGCGCGCGGCCGGGCTGAGATCGGCGACCGTGATCGGCTGCTTGAACATGGCTTGCGCGAACGACAGGCCCATCATGCCGACGCCGCCGAGGCCGACCAGCAAGAGATTGCGCTGGCGCGGACGGTCGACCAGGCGCTTGAGCGCGCCATAGGCGGTGACGCCCGAGCACATCAGCGTCGCGGCCTGGTTGACGGGCAGGGGATCGTAATCGAGCAGATATTTCGCGTCGGGCACCAGCACATGGGTGGCGAAGCCGCCGTCGATGGAGACGCCGAGGAAGCGCTGCCTGGCGCAGAGGTTCTCGTCGCCGTTCTTGCAGTCACGGCACTGGCCGCAGCCGATCCAGGGGAATACCGCCTTCTTCGAACCGACCAGGCTCGCCGGCACGTCGGGGCCGACTTCGTCGACGACGCCGGCGATCTCGTGGCCGAGCGTGAAGGGCAGCGTCATGCCGCGCGTCGTGTCCAGCTTCTTGCCGCCGCCGAGATCGGCATAGCCGTCCTGGATGTGCAGGTCGGAATGGCAGAGGCCGCAGCGCTCGATGCGCACCAGCACCTCGGCACCTTGCGGCTTGGGCGTATCGACGATGGTCTCGCACAACGGTGCATCGAACTTGACCAGCGACTGCCGACGCATCAACGCCATATTCCTTCCTCCGAAATTCTTGTTACTCAGCCTCGCTGCGTATATCGGCCAATTCACGCGCCATGGCAACAAAGCCTGCGATGGGGATCGTCTCCGCACGCCGCGTCGCATCGACGCCGGCGGCTTGCGCGAGCCGAGCGGGATCGACACCCAGCGATTTCAGGCTCTGCCGCAGCATTTTGCGGCGCTGCCCGAACGCTGCGGCGGCGACCTGCTCGAGCATTTTGCGATCGCAGGGCAGCGGCTCGGTGCGAGGTGTGAGGCGCACGACCGAAGAGGTGACCTTCGGCGGCGGCACGAAAGCGGACGGCGCAATATCGAACAGGATTTTCGTCTCGCAGCGCCAGTTGGCGAGCACTCCGAGACGGCCATAGGCCTCCTCGTCCTCGTGCGCGACGATGCGCTCGCCGACCTCGCGTTGAAACATCAGCACCATCATGTCGTACCAGGGCGGCCAGGGCTCGATGGTCAGCCAGTTGATCAGAAGCTGGGTCGCGATGTTGTAGGGCAGGTTGGCGACGATCTTCGCGCGCTCGCCAGCGAGCAGCGGGCGCGGGTCGAAGGTCATGGCATCGCCATGCACGATCTCGAGTCGATCAGGATAGCGCGCGGAAATATCCTGCAGGGCGGGAATGGCCCGCTCGTCATGCTCGATGGCGATGACGCGCCTGGCACCGAGTGCAAGCAGTGCGCGCGTCAGTCCGCCCGGACCGGGGCCGATCTCGACGATGGTGCTTTGGTCGAGCGGCGCGGCCGCGCGGGCGATGCGCGCGGTGAGATTGAGGTCGAGCAGAAAATTCTGGCCGAGCGATTTGCGGGCCGACAAGGCGTGCTGGCGGATGACCTCGCGAAGCGGCGGGAGGTCGTCGATCGCGCTCATCAGGTATTTACAGCCGCCATGCGGCTGGCAAGCTTGAGCGCCGCGATCAGGCTCGCCGGGTTCGCCTTCCCGGTCCCTGCGATATCGAAGGCGGTGCCGTGATCGGGCGAGGTGCGGATGAAGGGCAGGCCGAGCGTGACGTTGACGGCATCGTCGAAAGCGACCGTCTTGATCGGGATCAGCGCCTGGTCGTGATACATGCATACCGCGCAGTCATAGGTGTTGCGCGCGGCTTCGTGGAACATGGTGTCGGCGGGCAGCGGTCCCCTGGCGTCGATGCCGTCGTTGCGCAGGACCTTGAGCGCCGGCGTGATCACGGTCTGCTCTTCATGACCGAGCGAGCCGTCCTCGCCGGCATGCGGATTGAGACCGGAAATTGCGATGCGCGGCCGCGCAATGCCGAAACGGGATTTGAGCTCGGCCGCAACGATGCGCACGGTCGAGACGATGAGGTCGCTCGTGAGCTGGGTCAGCGCATCGCGCAGGGACACGTGGATGGTCACCGGCACCACGGCAAGCCGCGGTGACCACAGCATCATCACGGGCTGCGGCACGTGGCCGTCGATGCCTGCGAGCTCGGCGAGGAATTCGGTGTGGCCGGGATGGCGGAAGCCGGCACGGTAGAGCACGCTCTTGGCAATCGGGTTGGTGACGACGGCGCTGGCGCGCCCCTCACGAACGTCTGCGACCGCCTGGCGGATCGAGGCGAGCGCGGCCGGAGCGCTCGATACGTCGGGCTTGCCGGGCCCGGCGGTGGCACGCTCTCCGGTCGCAACCACGGGCAGGGCCTCGGCAAAGGAATTTGCGGCCTCGCCCGGGCTCACTGCAGCGATGCTGATCCCGGCGCCGAGCGTGCTGGCGCGCTGTGCGATGAGCGCTTCGTCGCCAAGCAAATAGAAAGCGGGAAGGCCCAGCTCGCGGCGCCTGAGCCAGGCTGCGATGGCGATGTCGGGGCCGATGCCGGCGGGCTCTCCGAGCGTGAGTGCGAGGGGCTTTGCGGGAGCGGCCATCAGCGGTTGCGATATTCGATCATCGCCGCTTTGCGGAGCTCGTCGAGATAGGCCTTCTGGGCCTTCTCGTACTTCTCCACATACATCTTCTGCTGAATCTCGCGCTTCTTCGGCGTGTCGATCGTGGTCGGCTTGCGCGAGCACAGCACCACCATCTCGATCCCCGCCTTGGTCACCTCGGGCGCGGTCATATGACCGATCGGGGTGTCGTCGAGCACCTTGCGCAGCGCCTCCGGAAGGTCCGAGGTCGTCTTGGTGACACTCTCGCGGACGGTGGCGTTCGGGGTCGACAGGAACAGCGAACTGGCTTCCTCGCAGCTGGCGACGCGCGCGCGATATTGCTCTGCTTCCTTCATCCGCGTCTCCTGGAACGCCGCAGACGAGCCGCGTGGCACAATCAGCACGATCGGCTGCATCTTGTATTCGGTGCCCTCGATCTGGAGCTTCTCGGTGCCGCCCTCCCGCACCTTGTCGGCGACTTCCTTTTCGCCGACGATCAGCTTCTCCTTGAAACGGCCGCGCACGAGACTGGTCCAGACCATCTCGGACTTCATGCGGTTCTTGAGGGTTTCCGGGCGCACGCCCTTGACCTCAAGTGACTTGGTCAGCATCTCCGGCGAGATGCGCATGCGCTGCGCCATGCCGTCGTAGGACTGGTTGACGTCGGAAACGCCGGGATCGACACCGTATTTCTTGCCTTCCTTCAGCTTGATCTTGTCGTCGATCAGCGTGTTGATGACGTCCTGACGGCTCGGCGTCTTCTGCGTCGTCAGCTGCTCGAGCTTGGAGCGCTGCTCGATGTCGAAATCGGTGATGGGATCGCCGTTGACCATGACGACGATGTTCTGTGCCCGCGCCGGCGTGCCGGCGAGGGTCAGCGTAGCGCCCAGCACGGTCCCCAGGACGAGAAGAAGGCGAAAGGCGGGCATTGAGGTCGTCATCGTTGTCGCTCGCATGTCAGCCGAGATGATCCTGCGATCGGGAACAGGCGGCCGGCATTTTGGACGGGTTTACTGGATGCCGGAACTGCTGCTTCCCGTCGAGGTCGCCAGCGTGCGCAAGCCGATCTGGAACATGAACGCATGGCTCAGCACGGGCGGCGCGGTGCCGGCGGAATAGCTGTAGGAAGTCACGTAGTTCGCCGCCAGCACGAAGCAATCGTCGACATAGCCGGCGCCGAGCACATATTGGTTGATCTTGTTGGCCTCGAGGTCCCAGCGCGCCGAGCCCGTCACCACCCAGTTGGTCGCGACCTTGATCGAGCCCGAGGTCAGGATGCCCGCGCGGCGGGTCAGATAGCCGAGTTCCGGTTGCGGCGCGTAATTGCCGTACATCATGCTGACCGACCAGCGATTGAAGTTGGCGCGGCCTTCCGCCTCGAAGCGCTGGATGTTCCAGGTCTGCTCGTCCATGCGGGAGCGGGCACTGAACGTGTAGGTGCTGTTGGGCGAGTAGCTGGCGCTCGCCACGTAGTCCGAGCGCGGCTTGTCGAGGCCGGAATTGATGCCGGTATTGATGGAGTCCTGCACCGCGAAGGAGTTCATGCCGAACAGCTGGTAGGACTGGCCGAACAGGACCTTGACGGCGCCGCCCCTGTCGAACTGCGTGGTCGACTGCACGCCGACATTGGCGCGGCCGCCGCCTTCGACGCGGTCATAGCCGGAGAACTTGTCGACGCTGAACAGGTTCGAGGCGTCGAACACCATGCTCTGCGCATCCTCGTTCGGAAGCTTGCCGGCATAGGTTTCGTTCGGGCGAATGATGACCTGCGCGATCGGCTCGACCGTGGTCGAGCCCCAGGGCTGAATGTTGATGAAGGGATAGCGGTATTCGAGGCCGACGGTCGGCATCAGGCGGAACGCCTGGGTGTTGCCGACGGGCAGGTAGTTCGACACGCCTGGCTGGTTGGAGACGTCGGAGTTGATCGCGTCGGCGCGCAGGATCGCGAACGGCGTCCAGATCTCACCGAACGGATCGGTGAAGGACTTGCGCCACTGCGCCTCCGCCGTCAGTCGGGTGTAGGTGCCGGGGAAGCCGCGCAGCAGGCACTGCGTGGGCGTGCGCGCGAGCGGATCGGCCGAGGTCGTCGTGCACAGGCCGTTGGTGTTGGCCGCCGTCGTGATCGGGTCGAACACCGCGTCGTTACGCGTCAGATTGACGAAGTTGGTCTTGTAGGAGAACTCGCCGCCGAAGACCGGATAGTTGAGCACGTTCGAGTAATCGATCACGGGATAGACGACCGGGACCTGCTGCTGGTTGCCCGAGTAGCTCAGCCAGTACATCGTCCGCGCATCGAAGAAGCTGCGATTGCCGACGCCGGTCAGATACAGCTGCGACAACGCGTCGGTCGGCAGGTACAGGAACGAGCCCAGCGGATCGCGGTATTGCGACAAGCGATAGTCCGAGAAGAAGTAGTAGTCGGACATGACGACGCCGTCCCAGCCCCAGACCCACTTGTCGTTCAGCGCGAACTGACCCTTGGTGTCGACGGCGCCGCGGAACTGACGGTCGCCGGGTTGGCCGGCGAGCGCGCCGGGGTTGAGCTGGTCGATGCCGTAGACTCGGATCTGATACGCGCCGTCCAGCAGGCGCTGCCGGAACTCGCCCTGGAACAGCACGCCCTGCCTGGAGGTGATGCGCGGATTGAAGGTTGCGTCCATGTCGGGCGCGATCGCCCAGTAGAACGGAACTTCGACGCCGTAGCCGAACGGCGAGTTCGACGTGAAGCCCGGCATCAGGAAGCCGGTCTTGCGCTTCACGGTCGGGTCGGGTGTCGAGAAATAGGGCATGTAGGCGATCGGCACGCCGAAGAATTCGAGCTGCGCCGTCTCGAAATACAGCATCTTCTCCTGCTGGTCGTGGATGATGCGGGCACCCTTGACCTGCCAGAGCGGTGGCTTCTTCGGATCGTCCTTACATGGCGCGCAGGCCGTGTAGACGCCGTTCTCGAACACCGTGTAGTTGCCGTTCGAGCGGTCGGAGCGGGTCGCGGCCATGCGGGTCTGGTCGGCGGTGTCCACGCGCAGCGAATCGACGAAGCCGTCGCGGTAGTCGTCGGAGAGATCCAGGATCTCGGCATAGGTGATCTTGCCGTCGGTATCCGTCATGCGGATGTTGCCCTCGGCATGCAGCCGCTTGGTCTTCTGGTCGTAGATGACCCTGTCGGCCTCGACGCTGGTGCCGTTGTAGAACAGCTGAACGTTGCCGACCGCCGAGACGCGCGAATTGTTGTAGTCGTAATCGACCTCGGTCGCCTGCACGAGCATCTGCCCGTCATTGGCGGCCTTCGGCGGCTTCGGACGCGGCGGCAGCGGATTGTAGGTGAAGCTCTGCGCAGCGGCCGGCGCCACCGTGGCAAGATCCATCATTCCGGCGAGCGATACGGTCGCGACGAGGGCGAGCAGGAGCCTGCGCACAGACAAGCCGTATCCGTTCGCGCGCACGAGGGTGCGCAACGCCAATCCAGACACGGGTCCTCTGCGGACGGCAGTCACTAACCGTCCTCCTGATACAGCAAGGCCAAGAATCCGGTGAGGCCGCCCACCACCACGGGCAACCACGCCGCAGCGATCGGATGCATCAACTCAGCCTTGCTCAAGTCTTCAGTCACTTTCGACAAAACGTAGAGCAGAAAGCCTGCGCCCACGCCACTCAAAACCATCTTCTGTACGCCGCCCATCCGGAAGAAGCGCAGCGACACGGAGGCCGCGAGCATCACCATGGCGGCGAGCAAAAACGGCTGTGCCAGCAGCTTGTGATACTGGAGTCGATATCCGGCTGTCGCGAACCCTGAGCTCTCGGATGAGCTGATGTAGCCCGGTAGTTGCCAAAAGGACACAGTCTCGGGTGTGGAAAAGCTGTTCCTGACCTGCGCCTCGGTCAGCGTCGTCGGAATCTCAAGGCTGGCCTGATCGACCGGGGGCGAGTCGAGTGTGTAGCGGCGCACGCCCTTGAACAGCCAATGACCGGATTCGAGCGTCGCCTCGCGCGCCTCGACCCGCTCCTTGAAATGCTGCTGTGTGTCAAACCGGAACAGCGTGAGGCCGGTCAGCCGCACACCCTGCTGCTCGCTGCGCGCCGCGTTGATGATGGTCTGGCCGTCGCTGGTGACCTGGTTGAGCCAGAAGCCGGAGGCATCCTGGATGCCGCCACCGGGCGCCGAGCCGAACAGCTCGGCTTCCATGCGCTTGGAGAGCTCACGCAGGTTCGCCGACGTCGGATTGTAGGCGACGGTGGCGATCACGCCGATCAGCAGCGCGCTGCCGAGCGCCGGCGCCACGATTTGCCAGGCCGAGATGCCGGCGGCGCGAGCGACCACGAGCTCGAGCCGGCGAGAGAGGTCGAGGTAGCAGATCATGGCGCCGATCAGCATGCAGAACGGCGTCAGCTTTTCCAGCAGCTGCGGCACCCTGAACAGCGACGTCTCGGCCACCATGATCGCGGAGGCGGATGCGAGCCCCGAGGTCTTGCGCACCATCTCGATGTAGTCGACGAGCACCAGCAGCAGGAAAATGCTTGCGAACACGCCGAGTGCGGCGACCACGAAGCGGCCGGCGAAATAGCGCCCGAGCGTGTTGGTGAGCATGCTCATGCGACGGCCGGCCGTCCGAACAGCCGCGCGATACGCGCGTTCGATTTGTTGATGGCCTCCATCAGGCCGGGCGGCGGCTCGACCACGATGCCGCCGATGATCATCCACAGCCCGACGCCGATGGCACCTAACACCATCACGTATTGAACGAGCACCGCGCCCGGCGATTTCACCGCCATGACCGAGCAGGCAAAGCCCGCCATGCGCAGGCCGAATACGGCGAGGATCGAGGAGCCGATCGAGAAATTGCGGCTCTGGCGCGTGGTGCGGGGGGCGCCGAGGAAGGCGAAGGTCAGCACGGCGAAGGCGAAGGGATAGATCGGCGCCAGCAGGCTGTCATGCAAAGCCGAACGGAACTGGCCGGGGATCTGCTTGTAAACGGGATCGTCCTCGGACGGCGAGAACAGCTCCCACAGATAGCGTTCGCGAATGCCGAGGGTGACGTCATGGCCCTGGTTGCCGAACTTCGACATGTCGAAGGCGTTGCTGGCGAATGTCACCAGCGCAGGATCCCGCTTGCCGACTTCGAAACGCTCCAGATTGCCGTCCCTCAGCACCAGGAACGTTCCGTTCTCGTTCTTCACGACATCGCCGTGCTCGGCGACGATCGAGACGCGCTCGTTCGGATCGCGGCGGTCGTCGATGAAGATGCCGGCGAGCAGGCCGCCGGGCAGCCGCTCGCGGATCCGGATCGTGAGATTCTTGTCGAGTTGGGCGAAGCGGCCGGGCTGCAGGATGTTGGTGAGCACGTCGGCGGTGATCTCGGCGTCCCATTGCTTGATCCGCCGCATGCCGTCGGGCGCGAGATAGGCGGCGATGAAGGCGACCAGCAGTGCCACCACGCAGGTCGCGTAGAAGAACGGATAGAACAGCCGGAACGGCGAGAAGCCGGCGGCATTCATCACGATGATCTCGGAATCGGTCGCGAGCTTGTTCAGCGTGTGCGAGATCGCGATCATCAGCGCGATCGGCGAGATGATCAGCACCAGCGCCGGGATGACGAGGCTGGTGATGCCGAGGAAGGTCATGATGGTCTGACCCTGGCTTGTCATCAGGTCGATGCCGCGCAACGCCTGCGTAATCCAGATCACGCCGGTGAGGCTGACCAGGACGAGCGCAAACGACGCCAGCGTCGTGCGGAAAATATACCTGTCGATTGACCCCATGCGCTACCGCACGAATCCCACCAAGTCCCCAACGCGCACCGGAATTCGGGCTGTCCGACCAATCCCCAGACAGGGATCCCCAAGGCCGGCCAATCACCTCATCCGGAGGCTCACTCTCTCACTACCATCCCTTTGATCCGTCAACAAAATGGCCGACCCATGGCACCCTCTTTATATGGTTAATATTTCCCTCGATGTGGCGTCCCGGCCACGGGCGTGCTTGGCATCGACCGCGCTTCTCGCCCATAGTGGGAGAGAGACGAGTGAATCGCCGTTCAGCTCGGGCCCCGGCCGCATCAGTTGATAGGCAAAAAGCCTCATGTTTTTAAGGAGTTACCCATGTCCGATGCCATCAAGGTCGGCTTCGTCCCGTTAGCTACCGCCGCCCGTGGCATTCTGGTCGTGTTCTGTGACGACGCTCTGAAGGTTGGCCCGGCGACATCAAAGACGTTGGGTGGGGCAGCTGAGCTCGTGAAGCGGGCGGCGGCCGCCGCCGCTTTCAAAGGTAAAAATGGCGCGGCCCTGGACATCCTGGCTCCCGAAGGTCTGAAGGCCGAGCGCTTGATCGTGATCGGGACCGGGAAGGTGTCAGGCCTGAAGGGCAATGACTTCCTCAAATTCGGCGGCATCGCGGCCGGCAAGCTCAAGGCGGGTTCCGCATCCATGAGCATCGTGGCGGAACTGCCCGAGGGCGCCATGAGCACCGAGCAGGCGGTTGCGATCGCCTCGGGCCTGCGGCTGCGCGGCTACAAGTTCGACCGCTACAAGACCAAGAAGAAGGACGGCGAGGAGGGCGCGCTACGCGCCGATGTCTCGCTGGCGGTCGACGACGTGGCCGCGGCGAAGAAAGCATTTGCCGCAGCCGGTGCGGTCGTCGACGGCGTCATCATCGCGCGCGACCTCGTCAATGAGCCGCCGAACGTGCTGTATCCCGAGGAGTTCGCGCGCCGCGCCAGTCAGCTGCGCAAGCTCGGCGTCAAGATCGAGGTGCTGGACGTCAAGGCGATGCAGAAGCTCGGCATGGGCGCGTTGCTCGGCGTCGGCCAGGGCTCGGCGCGGCCGAGCCGCACCGTGATCATGCGCTGGGACGGCGGCAAGAAGGGTGATGCGCCGGTCGCCTTTGTCGGCAAGGGCGTCTGCTTCGATACCGGCGGCATTTCGATCAAGCCGGCCGGCAGCATGGAGGACATGAAGGGTGACATGGGCGGTGCGGCCTGCGTCGTCGGCCTCATGCACGCGCTCGCGGCGCGCAAAGCCAAGGTCAATGTGGTCGGCGCCATCGGCCTCGTCGAGAACATGCCTGATGGCAACGCGCAGCGGCCTGGCGACATCGTGACCTCGATGTCGGGCCAGACCATCGAGATCATCAACACCGACGCCGAGGGCCGTCTCGTGCTGGCCGACGTGCTCTGGTATGTGGCCAAGAAGACCAAGCCGAAATTCATGGTGGATCTGGCGACGCTCACCGGCGCCATCGTGGTCGCGCTCGGCACCGATCATGCCGGCATGTTCTCGAACAACGACGAGCTCGCCCAGCGCTTGCTCGCGGCCGGCATCGAGAGCGGCGAGAAGGTCTGGCGCCTGCCGCTCGGCCCCGAATACGACAAGCTGATCGATTCCCAGTTCGCCGACATGAAGAATACCGGCGGCCGTTATGCCGGCTCGATCACTGCCGCTCAGTTCCTGAAGCGCTTCGTTGGCGAGACGCCCTGGGCGCATCTCGATATCGCCGGCACCGCGATGGGCGCGCCCAAGACCGACATCAACCAGAGCTGGGCAAGCGGCTACGGCGTCCGGCTGCTGGATCGCCTGGTGGCGGATCACTACGAGCGCAAATGACATGAGATGACTGAGGTTCTGTTCTACCATCTGCAAAACATGACGGTTGAGAACGTCTTGCCGCCGCTTCTCGAGAAATCGCTCGAGCGCGGCTGGCGGGTCGTGGTGCAGTCGACGTCGCCGGAGCGCGCCGATGCGCTGGACGCGCATTTATGGACCTATCGCGACGATTCCTTCCTGCCGCACGCGACATGGCGGGTGGGCGATGTGGCCGATCAGCCGATCGTGCTGGCGATCGAGCCGGACAATCCGAACGGCGCCAACGTTCGATTCCTGGTGGACAATGCCGCAATGCCCGACGACGCGCAGGCCTATGAGCGGATGGTGCTGCTGTTCAACGGCGACGATCCGGATGCCCTCGCGGCGGCCCGCAGCACCTGGACGGATTGCAAGACGCGCGGATTTGAGGTCACCTATTGGCAGGCCGATGAACGTGGCCGGTGGCAGCGGCGGAATTAGCGGCCTGTCGCGATTAATGATAATTTGGACTTTCGCGGGCAGACTGGTTTCGGCCACCTTCGTGCCGCAAAGTGATGTTGGGACAGGCGCTTGGAGCTACTCCTTGACGTGGGGAATTTGGTTTATCGTGCGACATCAAAAGCTTCCAAAGTCGCTCATAGTTGCGTTGGCTGCCGTCGCGCCGCTGCTTGCGGGCTGCTCGGGCGCAACCAATATGCTGGCATCTGCCAAGGACGCCGAGTGGTTCAACAAGCCGAGCCGCTTCTTCATCAAGAACATCTCGATCGAGTCGCCGCCGCTGACCCCCGACAAGCCTGTCGGAGCTGAGGATCTCGTCAGCGCCGACGGCGCTTGCCCCGGCATGGCACCGCCATCAGGACCTGCCGACGCCAACGCGTCGACCACGGCACCGGCGCCCGTGGGCGGCACGGTCGCGCTCGGTCACACCGAATGCGACGTGGTGCGCGGCATCGGCGCGCCCTCGACCGTCAATCTCTCCAGCGATGCCGCTGGCCGCCGCGTCGCAGTGGTGACATGGACGACGGGTCCGCGCGCGGGCATCTACACGTTTACCTCGGGGCGTCTGTCCGCGATCGAGGGTACGCCCGAGGCACCGGTCGCTGCGAAGCCGGTGAAGCCGAAGGCGAAGAAGAAGGCGGCGACGTAACGCGCCGTCGGCCCTCCAGTTGCGCCGATCAACGCGATCAGCAGCATCCGCTCGTGCTGGCCATCACGCGGCCTTGCGCCCCTTGATCGCGGTGGCCGAGGCGTGAACCGTGATCGCTCCGGACACGCTCGCTGGCAGTCGCGCCCGCAGCCGGCCTTTGAGTTCCGCGGCCTGGGCTTCCGAGAGCTTGCCCACGACGCCGCTCGGGCTGCTCACTACCATCGATAGCCAATAGTCGTCGAAGTCAGTGAAGGTTCGCTCGACGACCAGCTCGCGGGTTTCGATCTCGCGCAGCCCGAGATCCGCCCAAAGCGCTTTGAGCATCTCGAAACGCGAGATGTCCGCGCTCGGCGGCCGTGCTGCGGGAACGCCGAGCGCATCCAGTTCTTCCCACAGCGGCTGCGTCGGCGTTCCGCCCCGCATGATGTCCCAGGTGTAGGACGCGACCATGCCGCCGGGCTTGGTGACGCGGACCATTTCCGAAGCACCCTTGCGCGCATCGGGCACGAAGAACAGCACGAGCGCCATCACAGCGGCATCGAAGCGGTTGGAGTCGTAGGGAAGGGCCATCGCATCGCCAATCGAGAGCTCGACCGGCTTTGCCGCGAACTTTTGGCGCGCAGTCGCAATCTGCGCGTCGGACGGATCGATCGCGGAAACGGACGACGGGGCGGATTTCGCAAGAAGGAGCTCGGTGAACGCACCGTTGCCGGCGCCGATATCCGCCCAGGCCAGTCCCGGGCGAGGTGCCAGCCAGTCGAGGAATAGCGTCCCGGCCGAGCGGCTCCAGGGCGCCATGAAACGCTCGTAAGCTGCGCCGTCGGTGAATTTGATCGGTTCGGGTGACGACATCTGGAATCTCCCTCAAAATCATCTATTGAAAATACTTTGGCCGAAAAGGTCAGTGCCTGCTTCGTAGCACGGAGCTGCACGATGCGCGACGTGGCGCAGCAAATTCTGCGGCCCCTTTACGTTTCCCATTGGCGCGCAGCGGGACTCTATCGAACGCCTCGCTTGAACGGTTACGTTGACGGCATTCAGATCGTTGGGGACTGCGCATGAGGCCGCGCGAACTCGCGGCCGCGTGGTCGAGGCCGTGGAGAAAGACGAAGGAATTGGAAGTACAATCATGGATTGTATATCCAATTGTGAAGTTTGTGCGGCGTTGCATCGATCGGCGCGACGCCATCGTCAAATCCGGAGCGATTTTATTCGGTTAGATTCACATACGACGAAATCGCCGTATCGATTTGATCGCGCCTGCCTCTTGCGCTGGATCAAATCAAAGCCTCGGTGCGCTCGCTATCGTTGCGCGCTCGTACCATGGAGGCAGCCATGCGATTTGCGGTCGGACATCGTTCAACGCTAGAGCAACCCGTCGGCACAGTGCGTCCTACCGTGTCATCGGATCTGGTTCATCCGGCTCGCAAGCGCGCAATACCCACTCTCATGCAACGAAGCATGTCGGCGTTCCTCGTCCTGCTGGGGCTCTCGCTTGCACCCGCAGCGCCGGCGATTGCGCAAGTGGTGGCCGACGGCAACGCGGCGCTGACCGGCTTCTCCGGTGTGACGCCACCGGTGGTGGTGGCGCCCGGCGTCGATCCGCTCGATAAAACTTACATCGATCCCAACGGCGTGTCGTTGCGCGTGATCGATCTGCAGAGCATGGGCGGGCCGCCGCAGGCGCAAGTGGTGACCGCGCCGAAGCCGTTTGCGGTTACTGCGGCGCAGGTCGGCCAGGTGTTCGGCGTCGCGCTCGATAATGCCAGTCCGCCAAACGTCTATGTCGCGGCGACATCGGCCTACGGCCTGCCGATCGTGGTGCCGGACAAGGACGGCGATGGTCTGCCCGATCGCGTCAAGCAGGGCGCGCCCAATGCCTTCTTCATGTCCGGCCTGTTCGGTCCGGCGCCCGGCGGTCCCGGCTCGATCTGGCGCATCGACGGCACGAGCGGGCAGGCGCAGTTGTTTGCCAATGTCGCACTCAACGGCACTGCCAATCCCGGTCCGGCGCTCGGCGGCCTTGCCTTCGACGCCGCATCGCAATCGCTGTTCGTCGCCGATCGCGCCACCGGCATGATCCATCAATTCGGCCTCGACGGAACGGAGCGCGGCCGCTTCGATCATGGCGCGCAGGGCCGCCCCGCGGCCGGCGCGCAGCCGGTGCCCTACAATCCGGCATTCCGGCTCGACATCACTGCGCCTGCCTTCTCGACCGAGAATCCGTCGACCTGGCGCTATGCCCCGGCGTCGCGGCTCGTGTTCGGGTTGGCGGTGCATGACGGCCGCCTCTATTATGCCGTCGCCGAAGGCCTCCAGGTATGGTCGGTGTCGATTGCCGGCGGCAGCTTCGGCAAGGATCCGCGGATCGAGGTGACGGTGCCGCCCAGCCTGGCGCCGACCGAAATCTCCAAGATCGTGTTCGACGCGCGCGGCCACATGTTGCTCGCCGAGCGCGCGTCGCCGACCGGCGACTACGCCATGATCGCGCTGGCGCAAGAGGGCGTCTCGCGCGTGTTGCGTTACGGCCCGGTCTCGACCGGCAATCCCGGCGGTCCGTATTGGCAGGCCCAGCCTGATCATTATGCGATCGGATTCCCCGCGCAGATGACCAACGGCAATGGCGGCATCGCGATCGGTTATCGCTACACGACAGACGGCGCGATCGACCGCGCAAGCTGCGGCGGCTTCTTGTGGTCGAGCGGCGAGCGTCTGCGCGTCGCCAACGACGTTGCGACCACGCTGCGGCTTTCGCTCGGCGGCCCGGCCAACGTCAACGGCGTGCAGGGCAACGACATCGAGCTCGTCGCGCCCGCCAACGTGCCACCATGGTCGAGCTATTTCATCGACAAGGACGACCGCTTCGACGATCCGGCCGCGCGCGGTCAGATCGGCGACATCGCGATTCCGCGCAGCTGCGAGCGGTTGACGCTGCACTTGCCGCCGGCGTGGCGGCCTTGGTTCCCGGGCTTTGGCATCGGCCTGCCGCTGCCGCCGGCCGGACCGTTCTGTCCTTGGCCCGGACCGCACGGATGCACCTGCTTGCCCGGCCAGCCCTGCAGCTGCCCGCCCGGCACCACGCAGCAAACCGGCCTCCAATGTTGCCCGTACATGCAAGTGCCGGGACCGGGTGGCCAGTGCGCTTCGGTCTGCGCCAACGGCGCTACCGATCCGGCTTCTGTTCAGCTCTGCTATTTGGGCCTCAACGCGCCGGCCGATCCCAACAATATCGATCCCAACAACCTGACCTGCGCGAACGGCACGCCCGTTCCTCCCAATGCTATCGACGGAATGTGTGCCAAGCCGCCCGGCGCGCAGTGCCCGGCCGGCTACACCCTCATCCCGGCCAAGCACGACGGCCAGGACTTGTGGACCGACTACACTTGCGATGCGACGCCGCAGCAGAAGATGTGTCCGCAACCCGGGCCCAACGGCGGCATTGAGCAGATCGGACTCGATGGCCAGTGTCACGAGCTGTGCTCGGGCACCTCGCTCGCGTTCCCGGTCACGCAGTGCTGCCCGAACGGCATGGTGCCGAACGCCTTCGGCATCTGCGGCCCGCCGCTGCAGCTGAGCTGTCCGCCGCAGCAAATCACGTCGACCGGCCAATGCTGCCCGCAGGGCCAGATCCCGCTGCCCAACGGCCAGTGCGGCACGCTCCAGAACTTCTGCCCGCCGCAGCAATTGAGCTCGACCGGCAAGTGCTGCCCCGCGAACGAGAAACCGCAACCCGACGGCAGTTGCGGTCCGAGCAAGCTGCAGCAATGTCCGCCGCAGCAATTGACCTCGTCGGGCCAGTGCTGTCCGCAGGGCCAGTTCCCGCAACCCGACGGCAGCTGCGGCGGCCAGCAGCAGGTTTGCCCGATCGGCCAGCTGACGTCGAAGGGCATCTGCTGTCCGGCCGGCCAGACACCGCAACCCGACGGGACCTGCGGCCAGTACGGCTGGTTGCCGTCCTGTCCGCAACAGCAGATCAGCAACACCGGCATCTGCTGCCCGTCCGGCACCAAGCCGCAAGCTGACGGTAGCTGTCAGGCTTGTCCGGCCGGAACGGTCGCAAGCCCGCTGACCGGCGCCTGCATGCAGCAGCCGCCCTGCCCAAGCAATACGGTGCAGAAGGCCAACGGCCAGTGCTGTCCGTCGTCGCCTGGTATCGCCGCCGCCGGGGCCGCGCCGGCCTGCTTCTGCCCGACAGGACAGACCTTCGACGGCCAGAAGTGTGTCAGCGGCAGCCAGCCTGCATCCGGCTGCTTCCCGGGCTACGTCCAACTGTCCGGCGGCGGCTGCTGTCTGGCGAGCCAGGCGACGCTCGACGGCGTCTGCTGCCCGCCCGGCCAGCATCCGGACGCGAACCGCCGTGCCTGCGTGGGGACCGCGCCGCTGCCACACGTGGCGCCGCCGACCGTCACGGTGCCGCCTGTCGTGGTGCCTCCGCCGAAGGGCGTTGTGGTGCCACCCCCGCATGTCGGCATCACGCCGCCGCCGCATATCGGCATTACGCCGCCACCGCCGCATATCGGCGTCACACCGCCACCGAACATCGGCGTGGTGCCACCGCATATCGGTGTGGTGCCACCGCACATCGGGGTCACCCCGCCACCGCGCGGAAACATTGTGATCCCGCGCAAGGAGCAGGACGTGCCGAAGGTGCGCTGACGCACAACAGCAATAAGCAAAGAGGGCCGGGTGGCCCTCTTTGCACGCCTAAAGCGCTATCGTGCCGACTGTGAATTTACCCCGCGGCTTTGTCGAATTGCGCGCTCGCCTCGAGCCATCGGGGCCGCTGTGCTTCGACAGATATTTGCAGATGCCGACTCTCAACGCATATCTATTCGCGTGGGCGCGTTGCGCGGCAGCGAGTCGAACCGCTTCGATCACAGGCGTTCGCTGAGCTTCACGGGGCGATAACTCTCCAAAGCTTCGTCATATTGCGTTCGCGCCTTGAGGGGCGGGCCGCGCCTCCCCAATGTGCGCGCCATCACATCCAGTGATGTCCAAAGCCGGCCCGCAGCAAATCTAGAGAGAATCTCCAGAATAATCACGCGCATCTCAAGCTCCGCTTCAAGAATGTGATGTTTGCGCCTGCTATGCCTCGAAAGGAGGGGCTAGATCGATCGAAGGATATTTGGATGTCCACCACCTCCGTTTTTTCCCCGATTACCGGGCAGCTCACGATTTTCGGCGACAGCGCCAATAACGGCCTCGTGATTGGGCGCGACAAGTCCGGCCGCATCCTTGTCAATAACGGGCACGTGAAGACGATCGGTGGCGATCCCACAATTGCCAACACCAACGAGATCGACATCTTCGGTCAGAGCGGCAACGACACGATCACCGTCAACGAAAGCCACGGCCCAATGCCCGCGGTGAACATCTTCGGCGGCGACGGCAATGACAGGATCACCGGCGGCTCGGGAAATGATCTGCTATTCGGACAGGCTGGCGACGATGTCATCAAGGGCGGCGGCGGCAACGATCTGCTGTTCGGCGGCGCGGGTAACGACGTGCTCGACGGCGGCAGCGGCAACAACCAGTTGTTCGGCGAGGCCGGCGACGATCTCATGATCTGGAATCCCGGCGGCGGCAGTAATGTCTTCGAAGGTGGCGACGGCAACGACACGGCGCAGATCAACGGCAGCAATGCCGCCGAGACCTTCACCATCACCGCGAACGGCACCCGTGTGCGTTTCGACGGGTCGGGCGACGGCGCGCCATTCTCGCTCGATATCGGCACGACCGAGAATCTCGTGCTGCACGCCGGCGACAGTGACGATGTCATTACCGCAGGCAACGGTCTCGGCAGCCTGATCTCGCTGACGCTCGATGGCGGCGCCGGCAATGACCGGATCACCGGCGGCGACGGAAATGATCTCCTGATCGGGGGCTCCGGCAACGACATCGTCAGCGGCGGACGCGGCAACGACGTCGCCCAGCTCGGGAGCGGCGATGACACCTTCATCTGGAATCCCGGCGACGGCAGTGACACCGTGGAAGGCGGATCCGGCAACGACAAGCTCGTTTTCAACGGCGCCAACATCGCCGAAAACATCAACATTGCCACCAATGGCAACAGGGTCCGCTTCACCCGCGACGTTGCCAACATCACGATGGACCTCAACAGCATCGAGCAGATCGAGTTCGACGCCCGCGGAGGGGCCGACAACGTTACCGTCGGCGATCTCACCGGCACCGGCGTAAAGGAGGTTCTCGTCGATCTCGGAGCTGCCCCGGGCGGGACGCAAGGCGATGGCGCAGCTGATACGGTGACCGTCAACGGGACCAACGGCAATCAGCACATCGCTGTCACGGCCGTGGGCACCACCGTCACCGTGACGGGACTGCCGGAAGTCGTGACCATCGCGAATGCAGAGGCTGCCAACGACCGGCTGGTCATCCAGGCGCTCGGTGGCAACGACGTCATCGATGCATCCGCGCTCGCTGCGGTGATCGGACTGACCCTAGACGGCGGTACGGGGAATGACACGATCACCGGCAGCCAGGGCAACGACACCCTGATCGGCGGTGACGGCAACGACAAGATTACCGGCGGCCGCGGCAACGATGTCGCCTTCCTCGGCGCGGGCGATGACACCTATGTTTGGAACCCCGGTGACGGCAGCGACGTCGTTGAAGGCCAGGCGGGAACGGATACGCTGGTGTTCAACGGCTCCAACGTAGCCGAGAACATGTCGATCTCGGCGAACGGAAGCCGCGCGCTTCTCACCCGTGACGTCGGCGCCGTCACCATGGACCTCGATGGTGTCGAACGCGTGCAAATCGCGGCTGCGGGCGGTGCCGACAACATCAATGTCGGCGACCTCACCGGCACGGATGTCACGCAGGTCGCGATCGACCTCGGCGCCGGCCCGGGCAGCCAGAGCGGTGACGGTGCGGCGGACCACGTGACGGTGAACGGCACCGCGGGCGATGACACCATCAAGGTCACGGCCTCAGGTGGATCGATCGTCGTCAACGGCCTCGCCGCGCAGGTCACGATCGCGCACGCCGACGCCGGTGACGTGCTCGCCGTCAACGGCGGCGGCGGCAACGACGTCATCGATGCCTCCGCGATCAAGGCCGGCCAGCCGCTCAGCCTCAACATCAATGGCGGTGATGGCAACGACACCATCACCGGCAGCGCCGGCAATGACATCGTGAACGGTGGCCACGGCAACGATGTCGCCAATCTCGGTGCTGGTGACGACACCTTCGTCTGGAACCCCGGCGACGGCAGCGACACCGTCGAAGGCGGCAAGGGTACCGATACGCTGCAGTTCAACGGTGCCAACGTCAGCGAGAACGTCAACATCTCGGCCAATGGTGGGCGGGTGCTGTTCACCCGCGACGTTGCCTCCATCGCGATGGACCTGAACGGCATCGAGCATATCAACTTCAATGCCCTGGGCGGTGCGGACAACATCACCGTCAATGATCTCTCCGGCACCGGCGTGAACCAGGTCAACCTTGACCTCGGCGCCAATGACGGCGCCGCTGACACCGTGACCATCAATGGAAGCGCCGGCAATGACGTCATCACGGTGACCGAGCACGACGGCATCATCACGGTGTCAGGCCTTGGCCAGGACATCAACATCACCAATGCCGGCGCGGGCGACAGGCTCGTCATTAACGGCCTCGATGGCGACGACGTCATCAACGCGTCGGGCCTGCAGGGCGGCATTCAGCTCGTCGCCAATGGCGGCAACGGTGATGACGTCCTGATTGGCGGCTCCGGCAACGATACGTTGACGGGTGGCGCTGGCGACGATGTGTTGATCGGCGGCCCTGGTCAGGACATCCTCGATGGTGGCCCCGGCAACAACGTCCTGATCCAGGACGGCGCGGCGATGGCGGCAGCAATGCTGCTCAACCAGGCCATGGCGGCGAGCTTCGTTCCTGCTGGCGATAACCATGGCGCGATGCCTCTGGCAGATCCCCATGCCGCGCAGACCCAGACGCTCGCTCCGCCGCAGCACGCCTGATCCGCTGCTCCGGTCTGGAGGATGCCCATGACGACGAATGCGGTCTCGACAGATACGGGGCTCGACGCGCTCCTGACCTTGCTTCACATGCAAGGCGTGGCTGCCGACCGCGACCAGCTCAGGCATCGGCTGGGCGCGGCAAGCTTTGGCGCTGCGGACATTGTCCGCTGCGCCAGATCGCTCGGACTGAAGGCCCGGACCTACCGGACGCAGTGGAGCCGTCTCGCAGACAGCCCGCTGCCGGCGATCGCGATGCTGCGTGACGGCAGTTTTATGGTCATCGCGAAAGCATCCTCTGATGAAGTGCTGGTGCAGTCGCCGCAAGCGCAGCGGCCAGTGTTCATGGAGCGCGACGAGCTGTGCGCGCTCTGGGACGGCGGGTTGATCCTGATGACCCGACGCGCCGGGCTATCGGATCTCGGGCGCCGGTTCGACATCACCTGGTTCATCGGTGCGATCGGCAAATACCGGCGGCTGCTGGGCGAGGTGGTGGCCGCCTCGTTCTTCCTGCAGCTCTTCGCGCTGGCCGCTGTTCTTCCAGGTCGTGATCGACAAGGTCCTGGTGCATCGCTCGCTATCCACGCTCGACGTGCTCGTCATCGGCCTGGTCGTCGTCTCGCTGTTCGACACAGTGCTCGGGATTCTCCGCAATTACCTGTTCTCGCACACGACCAACCGCATCGATGTCGAGCTGGGCGCGCGCCTGTTCAACCATCTGCTCGCGCTGCCGATGGCCTGGTTTCAGGCCCGGCGTGTCGGCGATTCCGTGGCGCGGGTTCGCGAGCTCGAGAACATCCGCAATTTCATCACCTCATCGTCCCTGACGCTGTTGATCGATCTGTTCTTCACCTCGGTGTTTCTGGCGGTCATGGTCGCCTATTCGCCGCTGATGACCTGCATCGTGCTGGCCTCGTTCCCGCTCTACATCGCGATCTCGGCGGTGGCGACGCCGCTGTTCCGGCGCCGGCTGGAGGAGAAATTCCGCCGCGGTGCCGAGAACCAGGCTTTTCTGGTCGAGAGTGTCAGCGGCATTGAGACGCTGAAGGCGATGGCCGTCGAACCGCAGATGCAGCGCCGCTGGGAAGAGCAACTCGCAGCTTACGTCTCCGCGAGCTTTGGTGTCACCAGCCTCGGCAACACCGCGAGTCAGCTCGTGCAATTCGTCAGCAAGGTTGTCACCGCTGCCATCCTTTATGTCGGCGCACGTCTCGTCATCGGGGACATCTTGACCGTGGGCGAGCTTGTGGCCTTCAACATCTTTGCGGGGCGCGTCTCCGCGCCGGTGTTGCGGCTGGCGCAGGTGTGGCAGGATTTTCACCAGGCGCGACTCTCGATTGCCCGGCTGGGCGACATTCTCAACAGCGCTGCGGAGCCGGCTTACTCCGCCGGCCGCGCAGGGCTGCCTCCGCTTCGCGGCAATATCCGCTTCGAGCACGTCGCGTTCCGCTATCGGCTTGACGGGCCGGAAATCCTGCATGACGTCTCGTTCGATATTCCAGCGGGGCAAACTGTCGGCATCGTCGGTTCGTCGGGCTCGGGCAAGAGCACCTTTGCCAAACTGGTCCAACGGCTCTACGTGCCGCAGGGCGGACGCGTGCTGATCGACGGCACGGATCTGGTGATGACCGACCCGTCCTGGCTGCGGCGGCAGATCGGTGTCGTTCTACAGGAGAACATGCTGTTCAATCGCTCGGTGCGGGACAACATCGCGCTCGCCGATCCGACCCTGCCGATGGACCGCATCATGGAGGCGGCAAGGCTCGCCGGCGCGCATGATTTCATTCTGGAGCTACCCGAAGGCTACGACACCGTGGTCGGCGAGCGCGGTTCGACGCTCTCGGGCGGGCAGCGCCAGCGCGTCGCGATCGCCCGCGCACTGGTGACCAGTCCCCGCATCCTGATCTTCGACGAGGCCACCAGCGCGCTCGACTATGAGAGCGAGCGCATCATCCACGACAACATGAAGGACATCGCCAAGGGCCGCACCGTCCTGATCATCGCGCATCGTCTCTCCACCGTGCGCGGCGCGGACCGTATCTTCACGCTGGAGCGGGGACGTCTGGTCGAGGACGGCACGCACGACGCGCTCATCAGGAACGGCGGCCGCTATGCCTCGCTGCATCGCCTTCAGGGAGGCATCTATGAGGTCGGCTAGCACGGCGCCGGCCTGTAAGCCGCAGGAGACGGTCGTTCTCTTCAGGAGCGCGAACAACCGGCGGGCCGAAGAAGCCGCTTTTCTGCCAGCGGCGCTGGAAATCACGGAAACGCCGCCGTCGCCGATCGGCCGCGCCATCGCGTTTGCGCTGATGGCGCTGGTCTGTGCGGCGATCGCCTGGTCCGCATGGGGCACGATCGACATCGTGGCGTCTGCGACCGGCAAGGTCGTATCAAGCGGGCGCAGCAAGGTGGTGCAGCCGTTCGAGACCGGCGTGGTGCGCGCCATCCATGTGCAAGACGGGCAGGCGGTCAAATCGGGCGACGTGCTGATCGAGCTCGATCCGACCGTGAATGCTGCCGAGCGCGATCATCTGCACGACGACCTCATGGCCGAACGGCTCAACATCGCGCGCCTCCGCGCCGCGCTGGCCGCCCGTGAAGATGACGCAGCCAAGCTTATTCCGCCAGCGGACGCCGATCCGTTGCTGGTCGCGACGCAGCAGCAGCTTCTGACCAGCCAGGTCGGCGAGCACCGCGCCAAGCTCGCGGCGCTTGCAGGCCAGGAAGCTCAGAAGGAGGCCGAGCATCAGACGATCGCGGCGACGATTCACAAGCTGGATGCATTGCTCCCGGTCACCCAGCAGCGCGTCGATATCCGCCGCACGTTGATGGAGAAGGAGATCGGCTCGAAGCTGACCTATTTCGAGACACTTCAGCTCCAGATCGAGCAGCAGGAAGAGCTCGGTGTCCAGCGCAGCCACTTGAAGGAGGCCGAGGCAGCCGTCGCGGCGATCCGCGAGACCCGCATCCAGGCGGCGGCGGAATATCGCAAGAGCCTGTCCGACGAACTTGCCAAGAGTGAGCAGAAAGCGAATGGCATTGCGCGGGACCTGATCAAAGCGGAGCAGAAGACGAGTCTGCAGCGACTGATGTCACCGGTTGACGGCGTGGTGCAGCAGCTTGCGGTTCACACCGTCGGCGGCGTGGTCACGCCGGCGCAGTCGCTGCTTGTGATCGTGCCGTCGGACACGCACCTCGAGATCGAGGCGATGATCTCCAACCGTGATATCGGTTTCGTCGAGGCCGGGCAGGGCGCCGCGATCAAGATCGATACCTTCAACTTCACCCGCTACGGCCTGCTGCAAGGCCGCGTCGTCAGCGTCTCGCAGGATGCCATCATTCGTGATCGTCCGCCGGAGCGCGGCGACCGCGCGCAGGGCACGCAACGCGATACCAGCGAGCCCAACGGGCAGGAGCTCAGCTACAGCGCGACCATCTCGCTCGATCGCACGCAAATGAAGGTGGACGACCGCATCGTCGGCCTGACCCCGGGAATGGCGGTCACCGCGGAGATCAGGACCGGCTCGCGCACCATCTTGAGCTATCTGCTGTCGCCGCTGCAGCGCTACCGGCACGACATCATGCGTGAGCGATAGGTTTGGCGAGTTATTCAAGCTATTTCAATTGGCTGCGACGTTTGGCCGACGCGCGGCCGGAGGTGCCCCGGCTACTGTGCATGGGGTTGTTTTGCAGTTCTTGAATCAGCCCGCCGCCTCGTCGAACTGCGTGCTCGCCTCGAGCCATTGCTCCTCCGCGCGCGCCAGTGCATCAGCCGCATTCGCTCGCGCCTTTGACAGTTGCGCGGCCTGCTTTGGATCCCGTGTGAAAATGTCGGGGAGGGCCAGCGCGGTGTCGATCTTGGCGATGATGTCGGTGACCCTCGCGATCTCGCTTTCAGCTTCCGCGATGCGCTTCTTGAGCGAGCCGCGATTGTCCGACTTCGGACGCTGCGGCTTTTCGATTTGAGCGCTGCGCTCGCGTGGGGCGGGTTCGGCGTTGCGTGAGGACAGCACCAGGCGGCGGTACTCGTCGAGGTCGCCATCGTAATTGGTCACGGTGCGGTCGGCGACGATCCAGAGCTGGTCGGCGCAGGCCTCGATCAGATAGCGGTCATGCGAGACCATGATGATCGCGCCGGGAAACTCGTTGATGGCTTCCGCCAGTGCTGCGCGGCTGTCGATGTCGAGATGGTTGGTCGGCTCGTCCAGGATGATCATGTTCGGGCCGAAGAAGGTCGCAAGCCCCAACAGCAGCCGCGCCTTCTCGCCGCCCGAGAGTTTGCCTGCCTTGGTGTCGGCCGCCTTGCCGGAAAAGCCGATCGCGCCGGCGCGGGCGCGCACTTTCGCTTCGGGCGCATCGCCCATCAGCTTGCGGACGTGATCGTAGGCGGAGGCGTCCTCGTTCAGCTCGTCGAGCTGGTGCTGCGCGAAATAGGCGATCGACAGCTTGTCGGCCCGCGTGACCTTGCCGGAGAAGGGCGCGAGGCGTCCGGCGAGCAGCTTGACGAGGGTCGATTTGCCATTGCCGTTGGCACCTAACAGCGCGATGCGGTCGTCATTGTCGATGCGCAGCGTCACGCGGCTGAGCACCGGCGTTGCCGGATCGTAGCCGACGGAGGCATTGTCGACGGCGATGATCGGCGGCGACAGCAGTTTCTCCGGCGCCGGAAAGGTGATCTCGCGCACGTCCTCGGTGACGAGCGCGGTGATCGGCTTGAGCCGCTCCAGCATTTTCACGCGGGACTGGGCCTGGCGCGCCTTGGACGCCTTGGCCTTGAAGCGATCGACGAAGGCCTGCAGGCGGGCGCGCTCGGCCTCCTGCCGCTTGACGGCTTTGGCATCGAGCAGCTCGCGCGCGGCACGCTGCTCCTCGAAGGAGGAGTAGGTGCCCTTGTAGAGCGTGAGCTTGCCGCGCTCCAGGTGCAGGATCTGGTCGACCGAGCTCTCCAGCAGGTCGCGGTCGTGGCTGATCACGATCACCGTGCGCGGATAATGCGCGAGGTGGTCCTCCAGCCACAGCGTGCCCTCGAGGTCGAGATAGTTGGTGGGCTCGTCAAGCAGCAACAAATCGGGCGCCGCGAAGAGCGTAGCGGCGAGCGCGACGCGCATGCGCCAGCCGCCGGAAAATTCGGCACAGGGGCGCAGCTGGTCGGCGGCGGAGAAACCGAGGCCGGAGAGGATCGCGGCCGCGCGCGCGGGCGCGGAGTGCGCATCGATGTCGACGAGCCGGGTCTGGATCTCCGCGATCCGGTGCGGATCGGTCGCGCTCTCAGCTTCGTGAAGCAGCGCGTCGCGCTCGAGATCGGCCTTGAGCACGACCGAGATCAGGCTTTCGGGCCCGTTCGGCGCTTCCTGCGCCAGGCTGCCGACGCGCCAGCGGGGCGGCAGCGTCACCGCGCCGTGCTCGGCCGAAAGCTCGCCGCGGATCACCTTGAACAGCGTCGATTTGCCGGTGCCGTTGCGTCCGACCATGCCGACGCGCGAGCCGGGCGTGATCTGCACGGAGCTATTGTCGATCAGAAGGCGTCCGGCGAGGCGGATGGTGAGGTCGGTGATGGTGAGCATGCGGCCTTGTCACCGCAGCCGGAGCCAAACGCAACCCGTTTTTCTGTGACCGTGCGTCAGTGCGCGCTGCCGTCGCGGTCGAGCTTCCTCAGCTCCTTGACCAGCTCCTCGAGATGCGTCGGGAGCCGGGGCTCGGGACGAAGGCTCTGCTGAAGCCGTTCGCCCACGGCATCGCAAATCGAGCGGCTGGTGCGCCGGTCGATCTGTTCGCTGTCATCGGCGAAAAGGCCAGTCATTGGCAGGTTCCGTGTGTTCAAAGTAACGACACGGTACCAAGTCATTGGCCCCCAGAATGGTTTCGCCAGGCGTTGGGAACGGCCGGGATTCTAGTAAAAATTGTATGAATTTGTCGTGTCTGCCCAAATGCAAGGCCCCGGTGGGGGGAACACCGGGGCCTCTCTTGGAAGGTACTGCAGGGGGGGGAACAGTACCTCGGGTAACCAAGGAATGTGCTGTCGCGCTCAGTAGCAGCGGTTGACCAGCCGCCAGCGCGGTCCCCAGGGGGTCGGGACCAGCCGGCGCACATAGCAGCCGCCATAACCGTAACCGTAAGCGACGGGAGCGGCGTAGAAGCGCGGTCCGCCCCAGCCCCAGCCGCCGTGATGCCAGCCGCCACCGCCGTGCCAGCCCCAACCGCCGCCATGCCAGTGAGCGGAGGCCGAGGTGGGGGCCAGCGCGGCACCCAGGGCGACCGCGGCGACTGCAGCGAGCGTAAGTTTCCTCAACATGATGATCTCCTCAAAACTGCCGGCGCGGGGCTATCGCGTCGATGGAAAGGCCGCCGAAACGGTCCGCCTCGGAGGAAGGCTTTGGTTTCGATGGAGCTGACGTTACGCCAGCCTGGCTGAACCAAACCCTGACAAGCCCTTCAGATTGGGTTCATCTGGGTGAAATCGTTGTAATCCATGCTGGAATCCGCCCCCCAACCTGCGGCGAAGCGCCCTTCGGGGCGATCCGGCCCTCGCTTGCCGGATCGCGAAGGCGCCGATATAAGCCCCGCAACTCCGAACCACCCTTTTTCTCTTCAAGGACAAGATCATGGCCATTGAACGCACTTTCTCGATCATCAAGCCCGACGCCACCGCCCGTAACCTGACTGGCGCCGTGAACGCCGTGATCGAGAAGGCSGGCCTGCGCATCGTCGCGCAGAAGCGCATCCGCATGACCAAGGAACAGGCCGAGACCTTCTATGCTGTGCACAAGGCCCGTCCGTTCTTCGGCGAACTTCTATGCTGTGCACAAGGCCCGTCCGTTCTTCGGCGAACTGGTCGAGTTCATGACCTCCGGCCCCGTCGTCGTTCAGGTCCTCGAGGGCGAGGATGCGATCGCCAAGTATCGTGAAGTGATGGGCGCGACCAACCCCGCCAACGCTGCCGAGGGCACCGTCCGCAAGCTCTTCGCCCAGTCGGTCGGCGAGAACACCGTGCACGGCTCGGACGCGCCGGAGACGGCCGCGATCGAGATCGCGCAGTTCTTCTCGGGCAACGAGATCGTCGGTTAATAGCCGACAGGTCAAGTCGACAGGGGACACATTGTGAACTGGCTTGGGCAGATCTTCGATCCCGCCACGATCGGGGCATTCCTCACCCAGTTTCGCAATGAGATGGCCGAACCGACCTTCTGGATCGCGGTCGGCAAGATCATCTGGATCAACGTCCTTTTGTCCGGCGACAACGCGCTGGTGATTGCGCTGGCCTGCCGTGGCCTGAAGCCGCGGCACCGGCTATGGGGGATGGTGCTGGGCGCCGGCGCCGCGGTGCTGCTGCGGATCATCTTCACCGGCATCGTCGCGAGCCTGATGGCTCTGCCGTACCTCAAGCTGGTCGGTGGCCTTGCGCTGATCGTGATCGCGGCAAAGCTGGTGGTGCCTGACAACGAGGAGGGGGACGTCGAGTCCGCCTCGCATCTGTGGCAGGCGGTCCAGATCGTCGTCGTCGCCGACATCGTGATGAGTCTGGACAACGTCATCGCGGTGGCTGCCGCCGCCAATGGCAGCGCGCCGCTGCTGGTCCTCGGCCTTGCCATCTCGGTGCCGCTGATCGTTGCGGGCGCGGCGCTGATCATGGCGCTGCTCGCAAAGCTGCCGATCCTGGTCTGGGCCGGTGCGGCGCTGCTCGGCTGGATCGCCGGCGAGGTGATCGCGACCGATCCTGGGGTAGAGCCGAAGCTGCATTCGATCTCCGAAGGTCCGTTCGGCGCCTCCCTGGACAAGATGCTCGGCAGCCTGCACATCCCGCCGCAATTCGCCCATGGCGGGGCTGGTGCTGAATATGTATGCGCGGCACTTGGCGTCGTCGTCGTGCTGGTGGTCGGCTCGATCTGGCGCCGGCGCAGCATGCTTGCCGCCGCGCTCCAAGCCTCCGAGCAGCACGCCAAGGCGTCGGCGGAGTAATTCCTAGAGCTTCGCTTCTGATCGAATCAGAACCGAAGCTCTAGATTCTTGTCTTGACGCGTTTCCTTCACGCGAACCGGTATCCACTTCGCTCGAAAACGCTCTAGCGCCGCACGATCGAGCCGGAACGCCCGATCAGGCGGGCGAGCTGCTTGAAGCGGCTGCCGACCCGGTCGGCGACGAGATCGCCGAGCCTGTGCTCGAACACCAGCATCAGATTGCGCCCCCGGCTGCGGAAATGCGTGGCAGGCAGGACGCCCGGGCGCGCCGCCGAGATCAGATGCGCGACACGGAATGCCGCACCGAGCAGGCGGGCACGTTCGAGCTGCGCCGGCGTCAGCAATTCCTGTATCGTCAGCGGCGGCTGGTTCTCTTCGCTCAAGCCCGCATAGCGATAGAACACCGACAGTCCGACGAAGGCGCGCTCGCGGTGGTCGATCGCACCGAAATTGGCGTTGACCACGAGGCTCAGCGTCTGCTCGCCGCGATGATCAGGGTGGACGCGCCAGCCGATATCCGAGAGCAGACAGGCGGTGTGACGCAGGCGGCGGTCCTCCTCGGTCTCGCGCAGCTTCACCACGCGTGCGAGACGATCGGTCCAGGCCATCAGCTCGCGTGCATGCTTGGCCGAGCGCGAGAGCAGCTGGTTCAACTCTTCGGCCGCGCAGATCAGCCCGTCCTTGTGGCGCTCGGTCTCCGGCAGCTTCTCGTGCAGCAGGCCTTCGCGCACGCCGAAGGTCGAGAACACGATGGTCTTCGGCTGCGCGACGCGAATGATGTGCTCGAGCACGAGCGCTGCATAGGTGAGGAGCGGGCGCCGCGCGTCGGCGACGACTTCGATGTCGGCGAGCATGTCGACGGCGGCGAGGCGCCGCAGGCGGCGGGCAAAATCGAGCGCCTCGGCCGCGGGGATCGAATAGCCGTGCATCACCTGGAGCGGATAGCCGCTCTGGATGATGTGAATGCGTGCGAGCGCGCGCCAGGTGCCGCCAACCGCGTAGAAGGTGCGGCCGCGGCCGGTGGCAAGCTGCGGAACCGCGTCGATCGCCTCGCGCACGATGCGGTCTGCGCGCTTGAGCGATTTATGCGCGAGGTCCTGCAGCGCGAGGCCGCCGAGCGGCAGCGTCACGCCGCTGCGCACGCTGTTGCCGCGCACGTCGATCAGTTCGAGCGAGCCGCCGCCGAGATCGCCGACGATGCCGTCGGGCCGGTGAATGCCCGAGATCACGCCGAGCGCCGACAGTTTTGCTTCGCGCGGTCCGGACAGGATCTCGATCTTCACGGCGCAGATGCGCTCGGCTTTCGCGATGAAGTCGGGGCCGTTGGAGGCGTCGCGGCAGGCGGCGGTCGCAATCGCGAATACGCGGCCGACCTGCATCACGCGGCACAGCGCGCGAAAGCGCTTCAGCGAGGTGAGAGCCTTGTCGACAGCGTCAGGGGCGAGCAGGCCCGTGCTCTGCACCTCGCGCCCGAGGCCGCACAGCGTCTTCTCGTTGAAGATCGGAATGAGGCTCCGTGCCAGCGCCTCGTAGACGACGAGACGGACGGAGTTGGAGCCGATGTCGATGACCGCGACGCTAGCGCCACGCTTGCGCGGCCGTTTCACGGCAAGGATCTCCGGTCAGGACTGATGGCGTTCGTTTCGGCGCGTGAGACGGCGCGGCGAGGATTCCTTGAGCGACTTTCCACGGCCAGACAGACTCGGATTTGTCATGAAGTAGTTGTGCACGTTGAAAGGCTCCTCGCCTTTCGCGGCCTTCATACGCGTTGAGGACCCGTCCGGCAACAATTGCCAGCTCTGCTCATTGTCCTTGAGATTCGCGACCATGATCTGTTCGAGAACCTGCTGATGCACCGTGGGATTTTGCAGCGGACACAGCACTTCGACACGGCGGTCGAGGTTGCGCGGCATCATATCGGCCGACGAGATATACACAGCCGCTTTCGCGCTCGGCAGGCCCTGGCCCATACCGAAGCAGTAGATTCGCCCGTGTTCCAGGAATCGTCCGATGATCGACTTGACGCGGATGTTCTCCGACAGGCCGGGAATGCCGGGGCGGAGGCAGCAGATACCGCGCACCACCAGCTCGACCTGTACGCCAGCCTGTGACGCTTCATAGAGCGCATCGATGATATCGGGGTCGACAAGCGCATTCATCTTCATCCAGACCGCGCCGGGCTTGCCGTGACGGGCGTGCTCGGTCTCGCCCTGGATGTGCTCGATGATGCGCTTGCGCAAGGTCAGCGGCGACACCGCCATCTTTTCCAGATCGCTCGGTGCGGCATAGCCCGTGATGAAGTTGAACACACGCGCGGCGTCGCGGCCGATGGTCGGCTCCGAGGTGAAATAGGAGAGGTCCGTATAGATACGCGCGGTGACCGGGTGATAATTGCCGGTGCCGGTATGGACGTAGGTAGTGAGGCTGCCGCCCTCGCGGCGCACCACCATCGAGAGCTTTGCGTGTGTCTTCAGTTCGAGGAAGCCGTAAACGACCTGCACGCCGGCGCGTTCGAGGTCGCGCGCCCAGCGGATGTTGGCTTCTTCGTCGAAGCGCGCCTTCAGCTCGATCAGCGCGGTGACGGATTTGCCGGCCTCGGCCGCTTCGGCAAGCGTGCGCACGATCGGGGAGTTGTTGGAGGTGCGGTAGAGCGTCTGCTTGATCGCGACGACGTCGGGATCGCGCGCCGCCTGTTGCAGGAACTGCACCACCACGTCGAAGGATTCGTAGGGGTGATGGACGATCAGGTCTTTCTGCCTGATGGCGGCGAAGATATCCCCGCCATGCTCGCGCACGCGCTCGGGATGGCGCGGCACGTAAGGGGTGAATTCGAGGTCGGGCCGGTCGAGCCGGGTAAGCTGCGAGAGCTCATTCATCGCAAGCACGCCGTCGACCAGGAAGACTTCGTCGTCGGCAGCCGACAGCGCGTGCTGTACGAAGCTGCGCAGCTGCTCCGGCATCTTGGCGTCGATCTCGAGCCGGATCACCGATCCGCGGCGGCGGCGCTTCAGCGCGGTCTCGAACAGGCGGACGAGGTCTTCGGCCTCTTCCTCGATTTCGAGCTCGGAGTCGCGGATGATGCGGAAGGCGCCCTGGCCGTGGAGACTGTAGCCGGGGAACAGGCGGTTGATGAACAGGCCGGTTGCTTGCTCCAGCGAGATCAGGCGGACCTTGCCCTCGGCCGGCAGGCGGATGAAGCGATCGATCTTGCCGGGCATGCGGATCAGCGCATTCATCGGCTTGCCGTCGGCCTCGCGCGTGAGCTGAAGCGCGATGGTGAAGCCGAGGCTCGGGATGAACGGGAAGGGGTGGGCCGGATCGATCGCCAACGGCGTCAGCAGCGGGAACACGTTGTTGAGGAAATAATCCTCGAGCCAGGTCCGCTCCGCCTTGGTGACGTCCTTGCCGTCGACCAGCACGATGCCGACGCCGGCGAGCGTGCCACGCAAATCGCCCCAGATCGCCTGCTGATCGCTGGCGAGCTGGGAGACGGTGCGGTTGATCAACGCGAGCTGCTCCGAGGGCGTCAGGCCGTCCGGCGCGCGTTCGGCAATGCCCTCGCGCACCTGTGCCTTGATGCCGGCAACGCGGACCATGAAGAACTCGTCGAGGTTATTTGCCGAAATCGACAGGAAGCGCACCCGCTCCAGCACCGGATGGTTGGTGTTGACCGATTCCTCCAGGACGCGGCGGTTGAAGTGCAGCCAGGACAGCTCACGATTGATGAATCGCTCGGGGCTCGAGGCGATCGCCGGCAGACCCTCGGTCTCTGTGGCTTTCTCTTTACTTTCAACAGCTTGCACGGAGTCCATGAGAAGTCGGTCCATCCAGTTCGCCCCAATTTGCGACTTATGCGCAAAATCGGCCGGAGCATGTGTTAATGCGATGACGTTTCGATGACATTCATGTTCCACCACCGCCCCGCGTCAAGCGGAGCGTGAGGATCAGGCATCGCGAAGCAGCTCTGCGGCGAGCGCCCGGGTAACGGGGCGGCCGAGCCGCAGCGCCTCGCTGTCGAGCTGCTCCACCGCGCGGCGGGCGGCGGCTGACGAGCGCTCCAGCCGGGTTGCGAGGTAGCTGACCACGCTTTCATCGACGTTGAGCTGGCGGTCGGCGCAGAACTTGACGATCAGGCCGCGGAACAGCTGGTCGTCCGGCTGGGCGAGCGAGATCACGGGAATGGTCCGAAGCCGCGAGCGCAGGTCGCGGAGTTCGACCTCGATCGCAGCCGGCGCCTCGCGGCCGGTGAACAGCACATAAGCCCCGTCCTCGCGGGCGAGGTTCATCAGGTGGAAGAGGGCGCGCTCGTCAAAATCGCCCGCCTTGAGATCCTCGACCACCAATGCGCCGGTTGCGAGCGCGCCAGGGACGTCGGCTGCGGTCAGCGCATTGGCGGTGGTCGAGCGGGCGCCGGCCTCCTCGGCCCAGATCGCGGCCAGATGGCTCTTGCCGGAGCCTTCGGGGCCGGCGAGCCACATGATCCGGTTCGGCCATTCCGGCCAGCCGTCGACCAGGGCGAGACCGGCGGCATTGGCAGGGCCCTCCAGGAAATTGTCCCGGCTGAGGCTCTCCGCATGCGGAAGCGAAAATGCCAATTGTCGGGGGTGAACGCGGCCTGCCACGCTTGCTTTGCTCCGTGCCGGCGCGCCGGCCTTGTCTGAAGACATTCGATTTATTCGATCGAGACTTGTTATGCGATCGGGACTTGGCCTTTTGCGGGGCCGTCTCCCGGTTCATTTGGCTTCGATCGTGCAACTTGGCTTCAGCAACTTGGCTTCAGCTACTTGGCTTCAATAGTACTCATGTGCCGCAGCCACTCGACCAGGTAGAGCGACACGGAAGACAGGGTGAACACGGTGACGAGGCCCATCAGAATTATATCATAGGGCGCCGGCTTGAAGCCGAAGGCGAGGGCGGCCAGCACCAGCGCCGCATAGGCGACCTGGGCCGCTGTGTTTAGCTTGGATACCTTCGAGGGCCTCATCTTGACCGGCTTGTCGAACAGCCAGGACACGATCACCGCGGTGACGATCATGATGTCGCGGGAGACCACCAGGATCACGATCCAGCGCGGGATATCGCCCCAGATGCCGAGCGACAGGTAGATCGACACCAGCAGCGCCTTGTCGGCCAGCGGATCGAGCAGGGCGCCGAGCTCGCTGGTCATGTTGAAGCGCTTGGCCAGGAAGCCGTCGACGGCGTCGCTGATGCCTGCGATCAGGAAGACGGCGAACGCCACCTCCATTTGGCTCGATACGATGGCCCAGACGATGATCGGGACCAGCATGATGCGGCCCAGGGTAATGATGTTCGGAATACTCACGCGGCGCTTCCCGGCACCCGGCCTGACCTTGAAACCCGGCCCTTTGGGGGCTGAACCGGTTGATATCTACATAGTATAGGCAGGCGCGCCACGCTTGCCATTGCGCGTCCCCGGAATTCGACGTAACCAGCCGCAAACCCACTGGAAATCGGGCATGACCCTCCGCAAAAACGGCCTCACTTACGCCGATTCAGGCGTTGATATCGACGCCGGCAACCGCCTGGTCGACCTGATCAAGCCGATGGTGCGCGCCACCGCACGGCCCGGGGCAGACGCCGAGATCGGCGGCTTTGGCGGGCTGTTCGACCTCAAGGCGGCCGGCTTCAAGGACCCCGTCCTGGTTGCGGCCACGGATGGCGTCGGAACCAAGGTCAAGATCGCGATCGAGACCGGCCTGCATGGCGGGATCGGCATCGACCTCGTTGCCATGAGCGTCAACGACCTCGTCGTGCAGGGCGCCGAGCCGCTGTTCTTCCTGGACTATTTCGCCTGCGGCAAGCTTGATCCGGAGGCCACCGCCTCGATCGTCGCCGGCGTTGCCGAAGGTTGCCGGGAATCCGGCTGCGCCCTGATCGGCGGCGAGACCGCCGAGATGCCGGGCATGTATGCCGCGGGCGATTACGACCTGGCCGGCTTCTGCGTCGGCGCAGTCGAGCGCGACCGGCTGCTCGACGGCAGCGCGATCCGCCCCGGCGACGTGCTGCTCGGCCTGGGCTCGACCGGCGTCCATTCCAACGGCTTCTCGCTGGTGCGCAAGATCGTGGAACAGTCCGGCCTCGGCTTTGAGGCGCAGGCGCCGTTCGCGCCGGTCATGACACTCGGTGGCGCGCTGCTGACGCCGACGCGGCTCTACGTCAAATCGTGCCTGCGCGCGATCCGCGAGACCGGCGCGGTGAAGGGCCTCGCCCACATTACCGGCGGCGGCTTCACCGATAACATTCCGCGCGTGCTGCCTGATCATCTCGGCGTCGGCATTGACCTCGCGCGCCTGCCGGTTTTGCCGGTGTTCAAATGGTTGGCGGCGCAAGCCGGCATCGCCGAGCTCGAAATGCTCAGGACCTTCAACTGCGGTATCGGCATGGTTGCGATTGTCGAGCCCGACAAGGTCGATGAGGTCGCGCGGGTCTTCACCGACGCCGGCGAGACCGTCGCGCAGCTTGGCACCGTGATACCGGCCGAGGGCGAACATCGCGTTGTCTATAACGGCCAGCTCGACCTGGCGCTGTGATGAAGCGCCGCGTCGCCATCCTGATCTCCGGCCGCGGTTCCAACATGTCCGCGCTGATCAAGGCAGCCACCGCGCCGGATTTCCCGGCGGAGATTTCGCTCGTCATCTCGAACAAGGCCGACGCATTCGGGCTCGAACGAGCCAAGGCGGCTGGCGTGACCACGCTGGTGATCGAAAGCAAGCCGTTCGGCAAGGATCGCGCCGGCTTCGAGAAAGTGCTGCAAGACGCGCTCGACCAGCACGGCATCGAGCTGATCTGTCTCGGCGGCTTCATGCGCCTGTTCACCGCGGAATTCGCGAGGGCTTGGTACGGGCGGATGCTCAACATCCACCCGTCGCTGCTGCCGTCATTCCCGGGCCTGGATCCGCACGGCCAGGCTTTGCGCGCCGGTGTGAAACTGTCTGGTGCGACAGTGCATTTCGTGATCCCCGAGACCGATGCGGGCCCGATCGTGATGCAGGGCGCGGTGCCGGTCAGCGATCACGACACGGCGGAGACGCTGTCGGAGCGCATCCTCGAAGTCGAGCACCGCATCTATCCCGCGGCGCTGAGCCTGCTTGCGAACGGCAAGGTCAAGATCGAGGGCGACGTCTGCACGACGGCGGGCAGCGGGAGCCTGGAGAACTATCTGGTCTCGCCGGTGCTGTCGTAGGCCCAAGCCGAGGATTCACTCAAGGTAGTCCGCGGCTTCACCGTTGCGAAGATAACCATAGATGCGGAAACCCTCGGCGGTCTCCTCGCCTGCAAATCGGATGCGCTTCAGGATTGCTCGGACGACATCACGCCGTAAGGCCTCCTTTGCCGACAATTCGACCCATTCGATCCGGTCCCAGCCGATTTCCAGCCAATGGTAGAACCATTCGCCATCCCACTGGTCGACCTGGGAGCATTCCAAGCTCTTGCACCGAAACTTGGGACGAACAGCATTATCTAGGTCGAGCATCGCGGCCCGCAGTTCGCGCCATTTCGTGTCATTAGCGGCTGAGTAATAGTTGGACTGCTCGGCCAAGCGTTCCCCCCAAACAAAATCCCCCGGCAGAGCCGGGGGCCAACGTCATGTTCTCTCGCGCTGAGCTTTGAGAGAAATCAGGAGACCTTGAGGTTTTCCGCGGACGCTTTGCCGCGGTTCTCCACGAGGTCGTATTCAACCACCTGGTTCTCGTTGAGGGTCGAGAGTCCGGCACGCTCGACGGCCGAGATGTGGACGAACACGTCCTTATCGCTGCCGTTCGGCTTGATGAACCCATAACCCTTGGTCGGGTTGAACCATTTGACGGTGCCCTTTTGTGGCATCGTTAGTCTCCTCCGCTAGATACTAAAAAGACGCGGCCGCTTTTCGCGCGCCACGTCACAAACGGGCTTCCGGAAGTCTGTTCGAGTCTTGAGTCTGTCGCGAAACGCACAGCCGAGCGGCCAATTCCGATTGTGTACGATATTCCAACACGAAAATCGCGCGGTAGCAAGCCGCGTACGAATTTCAAGATCAGGCCGGAGATATTCCGCTGCTATTTGCGACCTGTGGCATTGGAACCACAGCCCGCCGCAATCGCCTGCGCGATAGCGTGTCAAACGGTTGACCCTCTGTGGCAGTTCGGCACAAATCGTCGCACTTGCTCGCTGTGCGTGGTGTATTTTTGCGGGCTGCCTTTTTTCTTCAGGATGTGTCGTCATGCGCTGCGCCTCGCAGCCCACCGGGATACGGCAGACCATCGGGCTGGACCGCGTCCACCGGATCGTGACTGCGATTGCCATGACACTCGCAATCGTCATGATGATGCCGGCGACATCAGGCTTTGCGCAGACCCCGACGCCGGCTGCGTCTCCGAGGCCCAGGCCGTCGCCGACCCCGACCCCGAGCCCGAGCCCGACATCGACCAACGTCGACCAATCGGCTGGCAACGGCACGCTCAACCTCGGCTCGAATTTTCTCGAGCGGCTGGGCAACCAGGCCTCGAGCGGCATAAACCGGGCATCACGCACCAACGCTGGTGGCGGCGGCGCGTCGGAGAGCGCAGAGGATCCCCGCTATCGCACCTGGTACGAGGGCTATGGCATCTCGGTCCGGACCGATGCGCAGGGCGACTTCGTCGGCGACAAGCGGAAGACCTTCGGGGGCGTTGCCGGCTTCGGTGCGCGGATCGTGCCTGACGTCAATCTCGGTTTCTCGGTCGATCAGAGCCATACCGACGTCGACGTGCCACTCGCGCTGCAATCGGCGACGCTCGATCTGACCCAGATCGGCTTCAACGGCTCCGTCGACAAGGGACCTTGGACCTGGGCCTTCGCTCTGGTGCACGGTTTCGGCAAGGTGCATTCCAGCCGTGACACCGGCTTTGGCCTGGCGGTCGCGGGCTATCACGCCACGGTCGACGGCGCGCTGACCGAGATCAGCTATTACTGGACCAAGGACCAGATGCGTATCGTGCCCAAGGGGGCGCTCGAATATGTGCGCGCCACCAGCGCTTCATTCCAGGAGGCCGGCGGACTCGATCCGCTCAACGTCGGCTCGAGCGCGCTCTCTCGCGCGCGTGTCATGATCGGCGCCGAGGTCGGGCGCTATTTCATCTTCGACCAGAAGATCCTGGACCTCTCGGCCTACGGCAAGTTCGTCGACAATTTTTATCAGGATCTGGGCGCGGTCCAGGTCAGCCTGGGGGCCCAGAATATCATCGTCCCCGGCATCGGCGAGAGCCGCTATGGCATGGACGCCGGCGCCTCGGCGTCGCTCAGCCTGACCAACACCGCGCGGCTCTACGTCAATTACGACGGCAAGTTCCGCAACGAGCTGACCTCGCACCAGGGCACGGTCGGTTTCGAATATCGGTGGTGACGCCCACTTACGTCGGCGTCGCCGCAACGTAGCCGGACAATCCAAAGCCCTCGCGTGCGGCCGTCATCATCGGCACAAGCGCGTTCGGATGGATGAATTCGTCGCGGAAGCAGGGATAGGTCTTGGGATCGAAGATCTTCTTCAGCCAGTCGACCACGATCTTGTGCCGCTCGGAGGCGCGGAACTCCTTGTGATAGGTGAGCCAGAGATCGGCGTGGTGGCTGACGCCGAGGTCGACGGCGACAAGCGGCGCACCGAGCGCGATCGATACCGTCGGCAGGAAGCCGATGCCGGCGCCGCGCTCGACCGCATAGAGCACGCCCACGGACGAGTTGGTCTTGATCCCGACGATGCCTTCGAGCGACTTGAGCCCCAGGATGCGCGCATAGGCGCTGTCGTCGACCTGCGGCGCACTCTGCTTGACGATGCGATGGTTCGGCAATTCGGCAAGCGTGGCAGGCACGCCGTAGAGGTTTGCATAGTCCCTGGCGACGAACGGATAGATGTGCAGCCGGCCGAGCTTGGCGACGATGAGGTCGGGATTGGTCGGCGGCTCGAGCTGGATCGCGATGTCGGATTCCAGCCGTGCGACGTCGGCCTGCTCCATCGCGCAACGCAGGTCGACGGTGATCTTGCGATAGGTTTTCTGGAAGTCGATCAGCCGCGGCAGGATCCAGAAATTGCCGGGACCTTCCGTCACCGCGACGCGCACCGTGCCTGTCGTGTCGCTGGACGTGCGCGATGCGCGACGGAAGACGTTGAAGGCGTGACGCTCCATATGCGCGACGTCGGCAATCATCGCGGTGCCTTCGTCGCTGAGCGTGAGCCCGCTCTGGTCACGCAGGAAAAGCTTGCAACCGATACTCTCCTCGAGCCGGTCGATCCGGCGCATCAATGTGGTGGAGGTGAGCCCGAGCTCCTCGGCCGCGTTGCGAAAACTTTTAAATTTTGCGCAAGCTAAAAACAGCTTCAAATCGTCCCAGGACGCATTTAGCGGATCTTCATGGTGCTGCATCATTGCAGCACCCCGGTGCAATACTTGCTGCATACTCCTGATCTCCAGCCGCTAAGCTTCTGCTCGTAACGGCGTACAAAACTCCTGAATGGTAGAGGGACGACATGAGTATGGAAAGGGGCTCGTTTGCCGCAAGGCATGATTTCGACGCCTTGCCGCTGAGCCCCGACGTGGATGTCCGTTGCGCGCAATTTTCCGAAATCGCCGCGCTTTCGGAGATGGCGCACCGGCTGGTGCCGGGAGTGCAGATCGGAGCAACCGAGCTTGCGAACTATCTCGCCTTCGATCCCGAGAGCATCCTGACTTTCGCACGGAAAGGCCATCTGCTCGGCGGCATGGCCTTCCTGTTTCTCAACGAGCGCGGGCATGATGCATTGCTGCTCGACGATATCTGCCTGACCGCGCCCGAGAGGCACTATCTCGCTTCTGCCAATGATGACGTCGCAGCCATCTACATCTGGGCGATCGCAACGACTGGCCGCGGTATTGCCGGTCTTGGCAAGGCTGCGGCTCATTTGCGGCAGATAAGATTTCGCGGCGCGGATTGCTACGCGCAGCCGTCAACCGTGGCCGGACGCGAGATCATGAGGGCAACGGGATTTGTGCCCGTTTCGAGCTTCCAGCCCGACCTCTGGTGCTACGAGCGCCCATGGCATCGGCAGCCCATGCGCATGCCGGGTGCGATCATCCAAGCAAGGAGTTACGCAGATGCACGGCACTAGGATTCCCCTCGCCAAGCCCGACTCCCGCGCCATCACCATCCGCCTTGCGCGCAATCCGAGTGACCTCATGCTGGTCACGGCGATTCGCTCGGCGGTCTATCTTGCCGAGCAGGATTGCCCGTTTGACGAGGAGTTCGACGGCAACGACATGGTTGCCGCACATTTCATTGGCTACATCGGCAACGAGCCGGCGGGATGTCTGCGCGTGCGCTTCTTCGGCGACTTCGCCAAGGTGGAGCGGCTCGCGGTGCGTCACCAATATCGGCGCTCGCGCCTCTCGTTCAAGCTGGTGCAGGCGAGCATCGACTTCGTGAAGCGCAAGGGGTTCCGCAAGATCTATGGCCAGGCCCAGGATCGGCTGGTCGATTTCTGGGCTCATTTCGGCGCCAAGCCGCTCGGCCATAACCGCAAGATCACCTTCTCGGATTTCTCCTACACGGAAATGCTGCTGGAGATCGAACCGGGGCCGGACGCCATCACGCTGGACAGCGATCCCTACGTGATCATCCGTCCAGAGGGCGACTGGGACCGTCCGGGCGTGCTCGATGCCTCGTCGGGGCGGGCGGTGACATCGCCGCTTCGGGACCTCGCACTCGCTGACCGCTGAAACGAGTGCAGGTCCGCGCAAGAAAATGCCGGTCTCCGTCAACGACGATCCGCTGGTGCTGGTCTGCGCGGACCTCCAGGTCGAATATCTGCCCGCCGGGGGGTGTCACGACGGCGACGCCGCCATGATGCGCTGCCTGGAGCTGCTCGCGGTGTGGCGCAATCGTCGCTGGCCGGTGATGCATTTCAAGCGCATCGCGCAGGCAGCCTGGTTCAATCCGTCATCCAGGTTGACCGATTGGATCCCGGAGGCGAAGCCACAGCCGGGCGAGATGACGTTCGAGCATCCGTTGCCGTCGGCCTACAGCTCGTCGCGGTTTGCGGACCATATGTCGAGCATCCGCAATGTGCGCTGCGTGGTGGCAGGCTTTTCCCTCGACGAGACCATTATCGCCACTGTCGTCGATGGGTTTCACCGGAGCCATCGCTACCAGGTCGTCGGCGATGCCGTGGCCTGCCGGCAGCCGGCCACGGGCGACGTGGCCGACTACAAGCCGTCGGTGATGAATGTCATCGCCAATTTTGCTACACTTCGGTCCAGCGCCGAACTGATCAGGGCCAGTGGCGCCATCGCGGTCTGAGCAAACGCGGTCGGCGGATGGACGGGGTGAGACATTGTCTCGGGAGGACGAACTCAAGGAGCTGGCGAGCGACCTCTCGCGCGCCGTCGAGACGGCGCGCAGGGTCGGCTTGCCCACGACTGTCTATTTGCTCTCGATGGCGCTGGTCGAGGTGAGGGAAGCCGCCGCCGACCAGGACGGGAATAACAACGGGGCGGCCTGAGCACCATCTTGTGTGCGGCTTTGTGCAACGCTGCCGAGCGCTTGTTGCCGACGAATTAGCGTTGCAAGTTCGGTCCCGTCGCAATAGCCAAGTAGCTCGATGATAGAACGGCGACGCTGGCCGCGCCGGCGACGTGATGACTCAAGGGATCCCGCAAATGTCCATGCTGCCCAATTCGCAAGAAGCCCGGGATGTGGCCTACCAGCTCCATGCCTACACCAACGCCCGCGCGCATCAGCAGGCTGGTCCTCTGGTGATCGAGCGCGGCGAGGGGCCCTACGTCTTTGACGCGTCGGGCAAGCGCTATTTCGAGGCGATGGCGGGTCTGTGGAGCGTCGGGCTCGGCTTCAACGAGAAGCGGCTGGTCGAGGCTGCGCACAAGCAGATGCAGGCGCTGCCGTTCTATCACACGTTCTCGGCCAAGTCGCATGGGCCCTCGATCGACCTCGCCGAGAAGCTGGTCGCGCTCGCGCCTGTGCCGATGAGCAAGGTGTTCTTCACCAATTCCGGCTCGGAAGCCAACGACACCGTCCTCAAGCTGATTGCCTATCGCTCGAACTCGCTGGGCCAGCCCCAGAAAAAGAAGATCATCAGCCGCATGCGCGCCTATCACGGCGTCACCATCGCATCCGCAAGCCTCACTGGCTTGCCGAACAATCATCGCTCGTTCGACCTGCCGCTGCCGAACATCCTGCACACGGGCTCGCCGCACTTCTACAAGGACGGCGCGCCCGGCGAGACCGAGGAGGCGTTCGCGACGCGCCGGGCCGAGGAGCTCGACGCGTTGATCCAGAAGGAAGGACCCGACACGATCGCGGCCTTCTTCGGCGAGCCGGTCATGGGCGCGGGCGGCGTCATCGTGCCGCCGGCGACCTATTGGGACCAGATCCAGGCGGTCCTGAAGAAATACGACATCCTGCTGATCGCCGACGAGGTGATCTGCGGGTTCGGCCGCACCGGCAAGATGTTCGGCTGCGAAACTTACGGCATCAAGCCCGATGCGATGGTGGTCTCCAAGCAGATCACCTCGAGCTATTTCCCGCTGTCGGCGATCATCATGAACGACCGCATGTTCGAGCCGATTGCGGACGAGAGCAACAAGATCGGCGTGCTCGGCCACGGCTTCACCGCCGGCGGTCATCCGGTGGGCTCGGCAGTCGCGCTGGAAAACCTCAAGATCATCGAGGAGCGTGGCCTCGTCGCGCATGCCGCCGAGCTCGGCGGCTACATGCAGGGCCGCTTGCGCGAACTCACCAGCCATCCGCTGGTCGGCGAGGTTCGCGGCGTCGGCATGATCGCAGCGCTCGAGCTTGTGCTCGACAAGGGCCGCAAGACTGCGGCCGCGACGCCCGGTGCGGTCGGCGGCATGGCCAGCCGCATGCTGCAGGAGCGCGGCGTGATCGCGCGCAACATGCTCGACGCCATCGCCATCTGCCCGCCGCTGATCGTGACTAAGGCTCAGGTCGACGAGCTGGTCGCGGCGATTACGGGCGTGCTTGATGACATGAAGCCTGAGGTCGCGAAGCTGCCGCAGGCGTAGGGGGCTCTCTTCGCTCGCAGTGGCGGCGGGGCAGGCAGCGGGCTTTAAGCCCGCTGAACCCCGATCACGCGACCCTTCTCGATCGCCAGCGCCAGCTCGCCGCGCTTGAGCTTCAGCGCGGCATCGCCGAACAGCTCGCGGCGCCAGCCGCGGAGCGCCGGGACGTCGGCCTCGTCATCGGCTGCGATCTCCTCGAGATCGTCGACGGTCGCGATCACCTTGCTCGCCACCGCATGGCGTTCGGCGGTCATGCGCAGCAGCACCTTCAACAGCTCGACGGTCGCGGCGCCATTGTTGTTGTTGCGCGGCTTCTCCAGCTTCGGCAGCGCCGACAGATCCCGCGCCAGCCCGCGCTCGACGGCGGCGACGATATCCGCGCCCCATTTGGACTTCTCAAAGCCCTTCGGCACCGAGCGGAGATGCGCAAGCTTCTCCAGCGTGTTCGGCGCGTGGGTGGCGATGTCGCTGACGGCTTCGTCCCGCAGCACGCGGCCACGCGGCACGTCGCGGCTCTGCGCTTCCTGCTCGCGCCAGGCCGCGACCTCCATCAGCACCGCGAGGTCCTTCGGCTTGCGCACCCGCGTCTTCAGCCGCTCCCAGGCGCGCTCGGGGTGGAAGTCGTAGGTCTTGGGCGAGGTCAGGATTTCCATCTCGATGGAGACCCATTCGCTGCGGCGGCGCTTCTTCAGATCGGCGTCGAGCGCGGCGAACACGTCGCGCAAATGCGTGACGTCGGACACCGCGTAGTGCATCTGCTCTTTGGTCAGCGGCCGGCGCGACCAGTCGGTGAAGCGATGGGTCTTGTCCGGGCGGTGGCCGGTCACCTTCTCGACCAGCGCGTCATAGGCGATGCTGTCGCCATAGCCGAGCACCATGGCCGCGACCTGGGTGTCGAACACCGGGTGCGGGATGATGTTGGCCTGGTGCCAGATGATTTCGATGTCCTGGCGCGCGGCGTGAAACACCTTCAGCACGGCCTCGTTGGCCATCAGCTCGAAGAACGGCTTGAGGTCGATGCCCTTGGCCAGGGTGTCGATGACAACAGCTTCCTCGGGGCTCGCCATCTGCACCACGCACAACAGCGGGTAGTAGGTGGTCTCGCGCAGGAACTCGGTATCGACGGTAATAACGGGATGCTTGGCCAGCCGGCTGCAGGCAGCCGCGAGGTCAGCGGTGGTGGTAATCAAATCCATGAACGGCCCATGACACTTGATATCAGCCGTTCTGCCGAAAGCGCTGTGATGTCAAGGGGCTCTAAGCGAATTCGAGCCTTGCATCCGCCCGGAATCGCTTCCCTGGGCCGAAATTCCTATTCGTAGCGGACCCGGCCGGAGGATTTCCGGGCGCAAGGCAGCGCCACCACGATCAGGCACATGCCAACCAGCGCCAACCCTAAGAACTCGAAAACCAACAAATCCACGGCGGAAATCTCCAGAAACATCGGTCAATTTGTCGGGGCGGCGTTGAGGGTCTGTTAATTCCGATGGTTACCGGCGGCGGGCCGGTCGGGATGGTGGACGGGGGGTTAATGGGGGGCCAGCCCGGAGCGATGCGGGGCGGTTGCTTCCCTTGCGGGCTCGCGCTCCGGCAAGAAATGAAAAACAACCCCATGCACAGTAGACGCGCGATTGCTCGCCGGTGCGAGGTCCGCGCGGCCAGGTCATTGCAGCGTCGAGCAAATCGGCGGCAAACGGGCAGGGATCGCGGCATCTGCGGCGCGGGTTCGTTTTCGCGATCAGCCTGCCGTCAGTCGGTCGCGATTTAGAGTTGCGAGATTTCGTATTTTTCGAATATCGTTTGACGCGTCGGGCAAAACAGTGGCATTATTCCATGCTCGCGCCGGGGATAACGCAGCCGAACGGTGATCTGCTGAATGGCCGTTCAAACTGAAGGCTGAAGGCTCACATTGAGCCGATGCTTTACGGGACAGCATCGGCAGACACGCAATCGGTGATCAGAGAATCGATTCCGCGTATGAATGTCCCTGACCAACGTTGGGCACTTGACCAGGTCAGATGGGAGGTGTCGATCGTTTCCAGTCCGGTTAATTCCGGCAATTCCGCCCGCGTACCCAGAAGATGGCTGAGTTCGCGCGTATAAGGCTTGGCTTCGTGGACCGAGTTCGGAACGTGGGTCAGGACCACGCATTCTGGCCGCGCACCGGCCGTCTCCAAAAAACGCCGGGCATTTTCTTTCCATGCTAGGGCGTGGTCGCGTCCCAGCACCATCCGCTTGGATCCGTCATTCGGGATGCGCCCGGCTTCAGGTGGTTGATACAGGTCGCGCCAAATCCAGGAGCCATCCTTCTCTGATCGATATATGACCTTAAACTGCGAGGAGCAGAGCATAGCGAGCAGGTCACAGGCTTTCGGTTGCAACCTGTTGAAATAGCTTTTTGTCAGGTAATCCCATCTGGTCCGGATCAGCCTCAGGGCGCGGCCCAGAAAGGACCCGGACTGATCGACAAGAGGAAACGCGACCTCAGATAATTCGTTGTCGAAGAACGGGTCGGTGTCGATCACCAGAACCTTCGGCTTCAAATGGTACTTCTCGATCAATCTCGTTGCGAAGCCGCTCGATTCTCCATAAGCAAATCCGATGATGTAGAAGGGGATCGAACGCTCGTTGAAATAGTTTCTTATCTCATCTGTGGAGAAGCCGAACTGGGCTCGGCTGTTTCCCAGAAAAAGCACTTTGGCTTTCTTGAGTTCTTCGACTGCCTCAGGCTCCAGGTCCAAATAATAGGCACCGTGTTCGTAATCTCCGTAGCGGGGGGATTGGCAAAACGCCAGGAAGGTTTTTGGCTCTCGATATAGCTTGCAGCCCGCGACATCCATTCCCCAATCTAGGAGTCGATACGTCAGCCCCGCGGTCACGCCGGTCGTTATGAACAAGACAAGATAGATGAGTAACGCTTTTCGGCCAGGCATGGCTAAAACCGGAAATACAGAAACACCGTCGGCTTCGTCAACATACCTGCAATAGCGACGCCAAACAGGCATCCAACCGCAATCGCCCAAGGTCCACTTGGTCGCCACCTCAACCACGTCGCAGAACCATTTCGCCAATCAAGCGAGAAGATCTCCTGGCTGTTGGGCGCGAACAGGGCGATGGAAGACAATGCCACGATCCAGCCCATCATCGTGTGAAGACTGGCGATGGTGGGGCCGGCAAATCCATGCAGCCCGAGCATGCTCCTCCAGAGCAGAAGCGCTGAATCGAATGTCTCGGCGCGGAAGGGCACCCACGCAACGGCAACGAGAAGAAGAGTGAGAGCCCAACTCAGCGGGCGCGGCAGTGTGGACCGCAACCGCTCCGGGAGCTCTCGCCAAAGGTGGTTGAGCAGAAGTCCAACGCCGTGAATCGCGCCCCAAATGGCAAAATTCCAGCTCGCCCCATGCCAGAGCCCGCCAAGCACCATCGTGATCATTAGGTTGACGTGACGTCGCAACGGGCCTTTGCGGTTTCCGCCAAGCGAGATGTAGAGGTAGTCACGCAAGAAGCGCGATAGCGTCATATGCCACCGCCGCCAGAATTCGATCAGCGAATCGGCCTTATAGGGCGAGTTGAAGTTGATCGGGAAGGTGATGCCCATCATCAACGCCAATCCGATTGCCATATCGGAATACGCGGAGAAGTCGAAATAGATCTGAAGAGCGTAGCTGATGACGCCGGTCCAAGCATCGCCAAAGGTCACCGGCGAGCCCGCTGTTGCCATTCTGAATGGCGCCTCAACGTAGGTCGCAATGCTGTCAGCAAGCATCACCTTCTTGAAAAGTCCCGCCGACAACCAGGCCAAGCCGTGCAAAAGGGAGGTCAACCGCGGTTGAAAGACTTCCGGATTGTTGAATTGCGGCATCATCTCCTTGTGATGCAAAATGGGGCCCGCAATGAGATGTGGGAAGTAGGTGACAAATAGGCCGTACTTCAACGGCTCATACTCACGCGCAACCTTACGATACGCGTCGACCAGGAATGCGATTTGGGTGAACGTGTAGAAGGAGATGCCGATCGGCAGGGGAATGTCCACATGAGGGACCGAGAGTCCCGTCAACCATCCAAAACTGCCAAGCAAAAACGATGTGTACTTGAACACGCCAAGCAAAAGAAGATTTCCAGTGACCCCAATAAACAGCAGCCGCCTGCTGTTGAACCGAGCCAATTCGCGTCCGACGAAAAAGTTGAAGGTGGCAGACGCGAGGACGAGAGGCACTAGTCGCCAGGGATTGTCCCATCCGTAGAAAACAAGCGACGCCAAAAAAGCCCATCCGATGGCAGCCTGGCGCAATCCGAGCAATCCCAAAAAGAAAAAGCCGATCAATACGATGGGAAGAAAGGCAAAAATGAATTGCACCGAATTGAATAACATAATGAGATTCCACTCTGCCCGTGGCAGCAACCGGCTTTGAGCGCTTTGGGAGAGACGATCCGGGGGGCTTTGCCATCTGCTGTGACGATCATCGCAAGTTCATTAGCTCCAGCGATGATCTCTCGGGCACTCGCTTCAATGTGATAGTTCAGAGTTGACGATAATCAGCGCGGTCCGACGAGCAAAGTGAATTGTTTCTTTCAGCCCCGGCGCTGCTGAATCGTCAGCGTCAATCACTGACCGGCTTGCGCCTGACGCCGGGTGACAGTGGTTGGCGTTGCGATAGCTTGCTTCTGCCGCTTGTGCCCGCGCTCGCTGGCTTGAGGACGCGTACGGTCTGGCGCTTGATCCAGGCGCGAAAGCGGTCGAGTCGGTAAAGCCGCTTGGTCCGCCGTTGCTCGACGAGCGAAAGCGGAAGTGTGCCACTATCGCTCAACAAATAGAAAAGGTGGGCACGACGCTTGCGCGCCTTTGCCCACCCTTGAGAGACCGCGTTCGTGGCTCGGAGCTACCCAGCCTTACGGCAGCTTCAGCGAGGTCTCGGCGTTGTACGGCTTCAGCGTCTCGTCGGCGGCCTTCTGGGCGGCGACGAGGGCTTCCTTCGGCTGCTTCTTGCCGTTGAGGACCAGCATCACCTCGTCCTCGAGGTTCTTGCGCACCGGCACGGTTTTGTAGGTCGCGAACCACGGCTTTGCGACGTCGAGCTGCTCGACGGCGGTCTTGGCGTCCGGGTTCTTGTTCAGGAACTCGACCATGTCAGGCGTCTTGTAGGCGGCCATGTTGGGCGCGAAGTAACCCGTGGCGCGGCTCCACCAGGCGCTCTTCTCGGGCGAGGTCATCCACTTGATCAGCGTCCAGGCGGCCTTCTGCTTGTCGGCTTCGACGCCCGCCGGAATGATCAGCGAGGCGCCGCCGATCGGCACGGCGTTGCGGACGTTGCGCGGGATGAACGCGACCTTGTAGGCGAACTTGGCGTTCTCACGCACGTAAGTGAGCGAGCCCGTCGACAGCATCATCATCGCGGCATTGCCCGAGATGAAGGAGGTGCTGACGGCAGGGCCGGGCGTGGCGCCGGGCGGGTGGACCTTGTGCTTGCTGACGAGGTCGTTCCACCAGGTCAGCGCGCCGAGCATCGAAGGCGTGTCGTAATAGACCTCGCCGCCGAACTCCTCGTTGTAGTAGCGCCCGCCATTGCTCATGGTGAGCGTTTCCATCATCCAGCCGCAATAGTCATAGGCGCAGGGGATCGCGATACCCCATTGGGTGACCTTGTCGCCCTCGCGCTTGGTGAGCTTCTTGGCCCAGTCGGTGAGCTCGGCCCAGGTCTGCGGCGGCTTGCTCGGATCGAGACCGGCTTCCTTGGCCTTGTCGGCGTTGATGTAGAGCAGCGGCGTCGAATTGTGGAACGGCACGCCGTAGACCGAGCGGTCGATCACCGCGTTACCCTGCAGCGCCGGGAAGAACTGGCCCAAGAACTTTTCCTTGGTGCTGCCGTCGGCGGCGATGAGGCCGTCGAGATTGGTCAGCTCGTTCTCGATCTGCATGTCGAGCAGGAAGTTGGCCGACATGATCACGGCGGCCGGCGGCTTGCCGGCCTTGATCGAGGCGCGCGTCTTGATCAGCGTGTCGTCATAGGAGCCGGTGTAGACCGCGGTCGCCTTGACGTCGGGATGGGTCTCGTTGAACTCCTTGATCAGCGTGCCCATGTCGCGGGCGAGCTTGCCGTCGACGGGCACGGGGAAGAACAAGTCGATCTCGGTCGGACCTTCGGCCATTGCCGGGACGGCGAGGGCGCTGGCAAAAGAGCCTGCCATGGCGAGGCCGAGCATGAGCCTGCGGGAGAACAGCATCGGATAATCTCCTATTTGATGCCTGAGGTGACGAAAGAGCTGATGAAACGCTTCTGGAAGATCAGGAAGGTGATGAGCAGCGGCGCGATCACCATCAGCGTGCCGGCGGCGATGGTGCCCCAGGCCTGCGTGCCTTCGGCCGTCTTGGTGAAGACGGAGAGGCCAACCGTGAGCGGTCGCTTGTCCGGCGAGTTGATCACCATCAGCGGCCACAGGAAGTCGTTCCAGTGGCTGGTGACGGAGATGATCGCAAACGCCGAGAAGCTCGGGATCGACAGCGGCACGTAGATATGGCGGATGCGCTGGATCAGGCTGGCGCCATCGATCAGCGCGGCGTCCTCGAGCTCGGTCGGAATGGCCTCGAAGGCCTGGCGCATCAGGAAGGTGCCGAAGGCCGAGGCGAAGAACGGCATCATGACGCCGGCGAGCGTGTCGTAGAGGCCGAGCTGGACCACCAGGCTCAGGTTCGGCACGATCAGCAGCACCGGCACCAGCATCAGCTGCATCAGGAACAGATAGAAGATCGGCGTCTTGCCGGCGAAGTCGAGCCGCGCAAAGGCAAAGCCCGCGAGCGTGATCGTGACGAACTGCACCAGGAGGATGCCGGTGCAGATGATCGTGGTGTTGAGGAGGTAGCGCGGGAAGTCGCCGATCTCCCAGGCATCCCTGATGTTGTCGAGCGTGGGTTTCAGGCTCGGCATCAGCTCGGCCATCAAATTAATGCCGTCGGAGGCCGGGCGCAGTGTGGCCACGCCCATCCACAGGAACGGGATCAGCCAGGCGAGCGCGAGCAGGATCGTCAGCAGGAAGCCGAGCTTCGGTGTGATCTCGTTGCGCGTCGCGAGCGGGGCGTCCTTGTAGAGCTTGTCGATCAGCTTCATGGCCCGCCCTCGCGCTTCGCCATGGTGCGGAAGGAGAGTGCGGTGAGGGCCATCAGGGCTGCGAGCGTCAGCAGTGTCGCGGCCGAGGCCTTGCCGACGTCGAAATTTTCGACCGCCTGCTGGTAAATGTAGAACAGCACGAGATTCGTGGAGTTCGACGGACCGCCCTGGGTCAGGACGAAGACGTGGTCGACCTGCGTCACCGCGTTCAGCGTGGCGATCACGATCACGAACAGGAAAGTGGGCTTGAGCTCCGGCAGGATGATGTAGCGCAGCCTCTGATACGGACCTGCGCCGTCGAGATACGCGGCTTCCATCACGTCGTCCGGGACAGCCTGGAGGCCAGCCAGGAAGAACAGCATGTAGTAGCCGGCGTTCTTCCAGATCGTGATGATCATGATCGCGTAAAGCGCGATGTCGGGGTCGCCGAGCCAGTTCGGCAGCACCGGCAGCAGGCGGCCGATGTAATAGTCGAGCAGGCCGACATTGGGCAGGAAGATGAACAGGAACAGCGCGGACGCTGCGACCATCGGGATCAGCACCGGCAGGAACAGCGCGGCGCGCAGCGCGCTGGTCACGACATTGGTGCGCGCCAGCGCCAGCGCGAACAACAACGCCAAGCCGATGCTCGGGATCGCGGTGCCCAGTGCATAGATGAGGTTGTTGACGACGGCGCCGGTGAAGGCGGGGTCCGCCAGCACCGCGGTGATGTTGTCGATGCCGACGAAGCGCAGCGGCGCCTTCGGCGTGGCGCGCTGGTAGAGCGCATCGATCAGCACGCGTCCCATCGCGCCATAGGTGAACAGCGCGAGGAAGATCAGCGAGGGCAGCAGCAGCAGATAGGCGGGCAGCGAGGCTTTGAAGCGGGTGGTGAACCGCGTCACGATGTTCAGGCGCGGCGGCACCGCAGCCGCGACTGGGAGAGCCGCGGGGTCAGCGAGGCTCATGTCACCGTGCCGCGAACTTGAGCGCATAGTCGCGGCCGTCCACGCCCGCAGGCGGCTCGAACGGGAAGCGCAGGCTGGTGTCGAGGAAGTCGTGGCTGTGCACGACGAGGTTTTCGTCGTCGATCAGCACGACGCCATAGGCCGGCGGCTCGTGGCTCGCCAGATGCGGAGCGCTCGCATCGAGCTCGAACCAGACCTGGTGGTTGGTGCCGCGCAGCGTCGAGAACGGGATCTTGCCGTAGCTGCCGAAGATCGGCCGGTGCACATGGCCGAAGAAGAGATGGCGGATGCGCGCGCGATAGGGCGCGATCACTTCGGCAAACTCCGCGCTCTGCTTGAGCGCGATCTCGTCCATCGCGTGGACGCCGACCGGGAACGGCGGATGATGCATGAACACGACGAATGGCTGGTCGTCAGGCGCGGCGGCGAGCGTCTTCGCCAGCCAGTCGAAGCGCTTGGCGCACATTTCGCCGGCATGGCTGGTCTCGTCCAGCGTGTCCAGGAATACGAACAGGCCGTGCTCGGTGGTCCGGGTGCCCTGGACAAAGCCGTTGGGATCGCGCGGCGCGGCCTTCAGGCCGTCGAGGCAGGCCACGCGCTTGTCGTGATTGCCGACCATGGCGATGTACGGCATCTTCAACGCGGACATCGCGTCGGCGAAATTGGCGTAGGATTCAGCCTCGCCCCAATGGGTGAGATCGCCGGTCACGACCGCGAAGGCGGCATCGGCCTGGTGCTTGTTGATGTCGGCGATCGCCGCATCCAGCCGCGCGCGCGGGTCGAGACCATAGAGCTTCAGCCCCGGGTTCGCCAGATGCGTGTCGGTGATGTGGATGAACTTGAAGGGCATGGCACGCTTGTCAGGATTTTGGAGGATGGGCGCCTCCGGCAAGACGGCCCTGACAGGCGGTTAGAGCGCGTGTGTATCAGTTTGATGACAGCGGTTCCGGCAAGCGCGCCGAAGGTGTGGACATACGCTGGAATGCCTCAGCGGAGCGCGCTTCGCCGGCAAAGACCTCTCGTGATTGAGTTGCGCTCGACGATCTACCTTGCCGCGAAGATGGCGTCATGGTTTGCTAGGGGCACTGGTCGAATTTGCATCACGAGACCTCTGAATGTTGCCGTCGCATGTCCGCAAGCTGGCTTCGCTTGCTGCTTCCCTGCTGCTCATCGCCCTCTGCGCCGTCCCCGATGCGGTGCGCGCCGAATTCAACTTTGCTCGCTACAAGGAGACCGATCTCGACGAATTCCTGGCAAGGCGGCGGCCCGCCACCGGCCTCGACGTCTATCCGATGTCCCCTGTGAAGCTCGATGTGACGCTGACTTCTCTGGGCGGGCCGTGTGCGAGCGAAGGCCTCAAGCGATCCCTGTTGATGAGCGGCATGCCCAGGCAGGATGTTGACGGCCTGCAGGCGACCAACTGCATCACCGTGCGTTCCGCCCGAGGGCGCGAACTCAAGGTCTTCATTCAGGACGTGGTCTACGGCTTTCTCCCGCAGGAGGTGCCCGTCGGAGACAAGCTGTCGCTCTATGCGATCCACGTCTACACGGCGCCCGAAGGGCCGGGCCTTCTCGTCAACGAATTCCTGACGCCCAAAAGCGCTCCGCGCGCCGATACGCCGCCGCCGAACAAGGCGATGACGTCCTGCGGATGCTGGACCCAGGACGAGCATCCCGGCGTCGATTTCAGCGTCGACAAGGTGGGCGATCCCGTGCCAGCGATGGCGGACGGCGTCGTCGTCAAGATCGAGAACAGCGAGCAGGCCCCGGCTGACCTGCCAGTGATCGGCGGTTGCGGCCGCTATGTCGTGCTCAAGCACACCTACCCCAATGGCGGCGTGGTCTACACCCGTTACGTCCAACTCGGCCGCGTGGTTGGCCCGAACGGCGCGCCGCTTGCGCTGGGCGTGAGCGTCAGGGCCAGGGACGCGATCGGCGAGATCGGTCCGAACAAGGTGCTGCATTTCGAGATCCGCCCCGTCGCGCCCGGCACGACGAGGACCGACAAGATGTGGGCCGAGCGCTACGGCAACATGCCGGACATGGAATGGTCGCGCTATAATCCGGTCGACCCGCAGAAATTCGATGCGGCCTCGTTCGGCGGCGTGAAGAAAGCGACGAAGTAGGGGCGCGCAATGGAAATCCTGCGCTTCTTGTTCTCATTCAGCGGACGCGTCAGTCGGTTCAACTATGTCTTTCGCTTCCTGATCCCGCTGGCTGTCGCTCATGCTGCGGTGATCGCTCTCGTCCCGCCGCTTCAGTTTAACGTGGCATTTGGAGCCCTCGTGCTGCTCTCGCTCTGGCCCAGTTGGGCCGTCGGAGCCAAACGTTGTCATGATCGGGGGCGCTCAGGGTGGTTTCAACTGATCGGGCTCATTCCCTTCATCGGGCCGTTGTGGCTCACGATCGAGCTGGTTTTCCGGCGGGGTGTGGAGGGAGCTAGTTCTTAGGCGGGATTGGCTACGTTAACGTCCGATCGCGCGCAACCGCTCAATCTCAGCGATGAGTCTTGGAATGTCCTGCCGCGCATGGGCGATGAACTCCTGGTCGGCGAGCGTCGCGCCGGTGAGGTAGATGTCTTCGCCTCCGGTCTGGACGAAGTCCGAACCGCTGAATCTATCGCGTTTTTCGATGAACGATTGCCAGGGACCAGCTGTGGCCTGCTCGCAGCGTACCTTTATTGCCTCGATCTCTTCATCTGTGAGGGCAGAGAGCTGAGTCATCTTACAATCCAGATCACGTCCCGCAAAACGTCTGCAGCACGCGCTGGTCCGGCAGGGGTGGATCGGCGTAGGCGGCGTAGTCCGGCTGGTCCTCGTAGGGCCTCGCCAGCACCTTCACCAATTCCTCGAACGGCGCGTAGTTGTCATCGTTCACCGCGGCCTGGATCACGGCCTCGACGCGGTGGTTGCGGGGGATGAAGATTGGGTTGACGGCGTGCATCGCCGCTTGCCGCTCGGCCGCGGTCTGCGGCTCCAGCGCGATGCGGGCGCGCCAGCGGCCGGCCCATTCGTCGAAGGCTGCGGGCTCCATGAATTGCGCGCGAACATCGGCGCTGTCATCGCTTGCGGCGTCGCCGAGCTTGCGGAATGTCAGCGTGAAGTCGGCCTGGTTCTTCGCCATGCTGTCGAGCAGGTCCTGGATCAGGGCTTCGTCGCCGTCGCGCATCGTGAACAGGCCGATCTTCTTGCGCAGGCCGGCCTGATAGGCGGCGCTGAACGTCTCCGAGAAGGCGCCGAGAATGTCTTGCGCTTCCGCGACCGCCTTCTCCTGGTCGTCGGAGAACAGCGGCAGCAGGCATTCGGCCAGGCGCGTCAGATTCCACAACGCGATGCGCGGCTGGTTGGCGTAGGCGTAGCGGCCCATCTCGTCGATCGAGGAAAACACCTGCGACGGGTTGTAGGCGTCCATGAAGGCGCAGGGGCCGTAATCGATGGTCTCGCCTGATATGGAGGAGTTGTCGGTGTTCATCACGCCGTGGATGAAGCCGACCAGCAGCCAGCGCGCGATGAGCTCGGCCTGGCGCGCGACGACGCCCGCGAGCAGCGCGTGATACGGCCGCTCGGCTTGAAGCAGGTCGGGATAGTGCCTGGCGATGACGTGATCGGTGAGCCGGCGGATCGCGTCGGTGTCGCGGCGGACGGCGAAGAACTGGAAGGTGCCGACGCGGATATGGCTCGATGCGACGCGGGTCAGCACGGCGCCGGGCAGCGCTGTCTCGCGGATGACGTGCTCGCCGGTGATGACGGCGGCGAGCGAGCGCGTGGTGGGAATGCCGAGTGCGTACATGGCTTCGCTGACGATGTATTCACGCAGCACAGGCCCCAGCGCGGCGCGGCCGTCGCCGCGGCGGGAGAACGGGGTGGGGCCCGAGCCCTTGAGCTGGATGTCGCGGCGGATGCCGTCGATGTCGATGACCTCGCCGAGCAGGATCGCCCTTCCGTCGCCGAGCTGGGGCACGAAATGCCCGAACTGGTGGCCGGCATAGGCCATGGCGATGGGATCGGCCCCGGTGGGAACCGTCTTTCCGGCGAGGATCGCCGCGCCTTCAGGGGTGTCCAGCATGTCAGGATCGAGCCCGAGCTGGATCGCCAGCGGCCGGTTCAGCTTGATCAGCCGGGGCGCGGCAACCGGGGTCGGCGCGACGCGGGCAAAGAAGCTGTCCGGCAGCGCCGAATACGAGTTCTGGAAGGGGAAATGGACTGTCATGGCCTCAAGATAGGCTTCGAACGCCTGATGGCAAAGGCTCGGGCCTGGATTGGCCAAAAATGGGCGTTCGGAGCCCAAAAACAGGTCGTTCCCTTGGTTGCCGCTTCGGTCCTCCCGAGGTAAACCCTGCCGCAACGTCGGACCGGTCGTTTCAGGCCGTCCGATTCGATCCTCAGACATTATTTTGGGACGACCATGCATCGCTACCGGTCACATACATGCGGCGCGCTCCGCGAGAGCAACATCGGCGAGACCATCCGCCTCTCGGGCTGGGTCCATCGCGTTCGCGACCATGGCGGCGTGCTCTTCATCGACCTGCGCGACCATTACGGCCTGACCCAGTGCGTGGTCGACCCGGATTCGCCGGCGTTCGCGCTGGCCGAGAAGCTGCGCTCGGAATTCGTGGTCAAGATGGACGGCAAGGTCCGCCGTCGCCCCGAAGGCACCGACAATGACGATCTGCCGACCGGCAAGATCGAGATCTATGTCAACGAGATCGAGGTGCTGGGCCCGGCCGGCGATCTGCCGCTGCCCGTGTTCGGCGACCAGGAATATCCTGAGGACATCAGGCTCAAATATCGCTTCCTGGACCTGCGTCGCGAAAAACTGCACCAGAACATCATGACCCGCGTCGAGATCATCAAGTCGATGCGCAGGCGTATGGAGGGGCAGGGCTTCTTCGAGTTCAACACGCCGATCCTGACCGCGTCCTCGCCGGAAGGCGCGCGCGACTTCCTGGTGCCGTCGCGCATCCATCCGGGAAAATTCTACGCACTGCCGCAGGCGCCGCAGCAGTACAAGCAGCTCTTGATGATGTCGGGCTTCGACCGCTATTTCCAGATCGCTCCGTGCTTCCGCGACGAAGATCCGCGTGCCGATCGATTGCCGGGAGAATTCTACCAGCTCGACGTCGAGATGAGTTTTGTGACTCAGGAAGACGTCTTTGCGGCGATGGAGCCCGTCATCACCGGCGTGTTCGAGGAGTTCGCCAAGGGCAAACCGGTGAGCAAGAACTGGCGCCGTATTCCGTTCGCCGAAGCGCTACGCAAATACGGCAGCGACAAGCCTGATCTGCGCAACCCCATCGAGATGCAGGACGTCTCCGAGCATTTCCGCGGCTCCGGCTTCAAGGTGTTCGCGCGCATGCTCGAAGATCCCAAGAACCAGGTCTGGGCAATCCCCGCGACGGGCGGCGGCTCTCGCGCGTTCTGCGATCGCATGAACTCCTGGGCGCAGGGCGAAGGCCAGCCGGGTCTCGGCTACATCATGTGGCGCGAGGGCGGCGAGGGCGCAGGTCCCCTTGCGAACAACATCGGGCCTGAGCGCACCGCTGCGATCCGCGCGCAGATCGGCACGAAGGAGGGCGACGCCGCCTTCTTCGTCGCTGGCGACCCCGACAAGTTCTGGAAGTTCTCTGGGTTGGCCCGCAACAAGGTCGGCGACGAGTTGAACCTCACCGACAAGGAGCGGTTCGAGCTCGCCTGGATCGTCGACTTCCCGATGTACGAGTACAACGAGGAGGACAAGAAGGTCGACTTCTCGCACAACCCGTTCTCGATGCCGCAGGGCGGCCTCGAGGCGCTGAAGGGCCAGGACCCGCTGACCATCAAGGCGTTCCAGTACGACATCACCTGCAACGGCTACGAGATTGCCTCGGGCGGCATCCGCAACCACGTGCCGGAAGCGATGGTGAAGGCGTTCGAGATCGCGGGCTACGGCGAGCAGGAAGTGGTCGATCGCTTCGGCGGCATGTACCGCGCATTCCAGTACGGCGCGCCGCCGCATGGCGGCATGGCCGCGGGCGTCGACCGTATCGTGATGCTGCTCTGCGGCACCACCAATCTGCGCGAGATCTCGCTGTTCCCGATGAACCAGCAGGCGATGGACCTCCTGATGGGCGCACCGTCGGAAGCCACGCCGAAGCAGCTCCGCGAGCTGCATGTGCGGGTGAACCTGCCGCAGAAGTGAGGGGCGTGCATTTTCGTGCGCGCGGGGAGCTGGCCACGAATTCGTCATGCCCGGGCTTGTCCCGGCCATCCACGTTTTTGGCCGGGCCGCAACAAAAGACGTGGATGGCCGGGACAAGCCCGGCCATGACCGTGGTGAGAGCGTGTGCTCCTGACCTCCCTACAGCCCCGTCGACGCCTCGATCCTGAACTGCGCCAGCGCGACGACCGGCTCGTTGTTCAGGGCGCCCATGAGCTGAAGCAACGGCACGTTGCCGAGCGGCGTCAGCTTGATGGTGAGCGTTTGTCCCGAGGTCTCGACGAAGCTTGCGAGCGCATCCACGGCGGGCTTGGCATCGACATTCGAGGCCGCGATCTGCTCGCCTTGCGTCCGGATCATCTCGACGATGGCCCCCCGCGCGGCCTCGCGACTGAGGTTCTGAGTGCGCGCGAACTGCGCCACAACCAGATCGACGACGCCGTTGTCGCGCAGAGAAAGCTCGATCGCGCCGGCATCGATCTGCTTGGCCTGGCCCATGACCTGCGCCGGATCGAGCGAGAACACGTCGCGAGGAACGTTGGCGAGCGCGAGGCGGGCTTGAGCTCTAGCGATGCCTCCGATGTCGAGCGTCGCGGGCGCCAGGGCAAAGTCGTTGGATGGCTCGGTCCAGGCTGCACCGAGATCGAAGTCGATCGCGAGCTTGTCGATGCCGGCCGCGACCAACGGGCGCTGCTTCGGTTCGGATGGATCGGTGGGCGTGACGAATTTGGCGACCGCATGCGCCTTGGTCGGGATCGAGCCGACCAGCTGTCCCCAGTCGAGGCTCAACGTGTCGATCGTGAGCAGCTTCTTGGTATTCTTGAACGGCGCCGTCACGCCCTTGATCTCAGCGCCCGCGAGCACGCCGAACAGCCCGAGCATCTGATCCGGCGAGGGCGGCCGCCCGACGTTCTTCGCAAGGTCCGCGGCCCAGCGCATCAGGCTCGGGACGCTGAAGGACTTCAATGCGAAGCGCTCCATCCTGACTTGCCCTTGCGGCGACGGCGCATCGAGGCCTTCCAGCGCAATCTCGCCATTTGCGTATCTGATGGCGTTGAGGTTGGCGGTCCCTTGCGGCGTGCTGACCGATACTTTGCCGACGCCGACCTCGCCGACACGCACGCCCTCGAAGAGCACCGCGAACTGCTCCAGCGCCTGCGGTGTCTCCGTCGGCGTCGGCGGCGTCGAATGGTCCTTCATCAAGGCCCGGATGTCGATCAACTGGAGCTTGGAGGGTTGCACGGCGATGTCGTTGATGCTGAACCTGTCGATCTGTGCGCGCATCCCTTGCGCTGAGGTCATCACATAGGGCCCTGCCGAGATTTGCCTGTAGATCCGGTGATAGCTGTCATCATTGACCCTCTTGGGGTCCAGGGCGGCGGCCAATGCCGTTGCATCGAAATCGTCGGTGGTCGTGTTCGAGAGCTCGAGAGTAAGCTTTTCGGATTTGCCCGGCTGTTGCAGGCTTACGACGTGAACGGTGCGGTCAACCTTGGCGGCATCGACTTTGCCGCGGTTGATGTTCAGCATCGTCACGCCGGAATAGGTGATCTCGGTACCGCCGCTGGCCGATTTGCCAGTGTCGGGGTTGACGGAGGCGCTGATGGTCGGAGCCACAACCGAGGACGCGGTGATGCCGACGAATTGTTCGAGAACAAATCGGTACAGATCGATCAACGAGTCTGATGCCAGCGAACCCTGAATGCGAACCGCGCCGGCAAAGTCGCGCACCGAAAGCTGTGGAACCTTGTAGACGGCATTCAGCTTCGTCTCGCCCATGACGCTGCTGTATTTGATCTCCGTATCCGACAGCTCGATGCTCTCGGCCGAGACCCTGGTGTCGTCGATCTGGCGAACGCCGGCCGCCTTCATGCCGGCGATCTTGACGCTGGTCTGCGCGCCGCGCTCGACGGCAATGTCGTCGATGGTCAGCGTCCGGGTTGCGAGGTCGAACGCGATCCTGCCGTGGCTCGCCTTGCCGCCCCCTGAGCGCACCTGCTCGAACGCCGCCTCGACCTCGCTGGTGACGCGGTGCCGGACGTAGAGATTGAAGCCGAACCATCCGCCCGCGGCGAGCACGGCAACTGCGATCAGGCCGATCAGGATCCGCTTCATTCCCAGCTCCAGTTGCTCGTTGTGCACTGCGCAACTTGCCATATTCGGGAAATGCCGCGCGGTCCAGGGAAAGCTAGTGCTGTCAGATATTTGAAGGTGCGCCCTGTTGATGGGGCCGCAATCGGATGTTGCCACCGGGCCTTCGGCCGTGCTTGATCCCGTTTCCACGACCCGGAAATAACGTCCGCTTGGATGATCGCTCCGGATGTTGCATTTTGAGGCCGGTAACGCGAGGCAAGAGACCGCATGTCGTCCTATTCTGATGATCTCCACCAGGCGGCGCTGGCCTATCACCGTCTGCCGCGCCCGGGAAAACTCGAGATCCAGGCGAGCAAGCCGCTCGCCAACCAGCGCGACCTCGCGCTTGCCTATTCTCCGGGCGTCGCTGCCGCCTGCACCGAGATCGCCAAGAATCCGGCCGAGGCGGCGACCCTGACCACCCGCGCCAATCTGGTCGCCGTGGTCTCCAACGGCACCGCGGTGCTCGGCCTCGGCAATATCGGCCCGCTGGCATCCAAGCCGGTGATGGAGGGCAAGGCCGTCCTGTTCAAGAAATTTGCCGGCATCGACGTGTTCGACATCGAGATTGCCGCCGACACCATCGAGCGCGTGGTCGAGACGGTGGCGGCGCTGGAGCCGACCTTCGGCGGCATCAACCTGGAAGACATTCGCGGACCGGAATGCTTCGAGATCGAGGCGCAGCTGAAGGAGCGCATGAAGATCCCGGTCTTCCATGACGACCAGCACGGCACAGCGATCATCGTCGCTGCCGCCATCACCAACGGCCTGAAGCTGAACGGCAAGAAGCTGTCCGAGGTCAAGATCGTGGCGTCGGGGGCAGGGGCCGCCGCGCTCGCCACGCTCAACCTTTTGGTGTCGATGGGCGCGCAGCGCAAGAACATCTGGGTCTGCGACATCGACGGCCTCGTGCATGAAGGCCGCAACACCACGATGGACCGCTGGAAGGCGGTCTATGCGCAGAAGACCGACAAGCGGACGCTTGGCGACGTCATCGGAGGTGCCGACATCTTCATCGGACTTTCGGCACCGGGCGTGCTCAAGCCGGAGATGGCTCAGGCGATGGGCGAGAAGCCGCTGATCATGGCGCTCGCCAATCCGACGCCGGAGATCATGCCGGAAGAAGCGCGAAAAGTGCGCCCCGACGCGATGATCTGCACCGGCCGCTCCGACTATCCGAACCAGGTCAACAACGTCCTCTGCTTCCCCTTCATCTTCCGCGGCGCGCTCGACGTCGGCGCCAGCGCCATCAACGAGGAGATGAAGCACGCCGCCGTCGAGGCCATCGCGCAGCTCGCGCGCGAGGCGCCGTCGGACGCGGTCGCGCAGGGTTTTGATACCGGCGAGACGCAAGGCTTCGGTCCGGGCTCGCTGATCCCGAGCCCGTTTGATCCGAGGCTCATTCTGCGCATCGCGCCGGCGGTGGCGAAGGCCGCGATGGAATCGGGCGTTGCGACGCGGCCCATCACCAATTTCGACGAATACACCGCGCTGCTCGAGCGCTTTGCCTTCCGCTCCGGCCTCGTCATGAAGCCGATGTTTGCCAAGGCCAAGACCCAGCCGGTGCGCGTGATCTACGCCGAGGGCGAGGATGAGCGCGTGCTGCGCGCCGCCCAGATCGCGATCGAGGAAGGCATGGCGATCCCGATCCTGATCGGCCGCCCCTCGGTGATCGAGACACGCGTCAAGCGCTTCGGCCTGACGATCAGGCCCGGCATCGATTGCGAGTTGATCAATCCCGAGGACGATCCGCGCTACCGCTCCTATGTGCAGTCCTATGTCGAGGTCGCCGGCCGCCGCGGCGTGACGCCGGATGCGGCACGGACGGTGGTGCGCACCAACAACACTGTCATCGCGGCGCTCGCGGTCACGCGCGGGGAGGCGGATGCGATGCTTTGCGGCGTCGAGGGCCGCTACATGCATCATCTGCGGCATGTCCGCGAGATCATCGGCTTCGCGCCCGGGGTGAACGACTATGCCGCGTTGGCGCTGCTGATCACCAGCAAGGGCGCCTTCTTCATCGCCGACACGCAGGTGCGGCCCAATCCGAGCGCGGAAGAGCTCGCCGAGATCGCCTCGCTCGCGGCGGTCCACGTCCAGCGCTTCGCGCTCAAGCCCAAGATCGCGTTCGTCTCGCATTCCGATTTCGGCAGCTACGACACCGACTCCTCGCGCAAGATGCGGCGGGCGACCCAGCTGCTGAAGGAGAAGCATCCGGAGATTGAGGCCGACGGCGAGATGCAGGGCGATACGGCGCTCTCGGCCGCTGCACGCAAGATGGTGTTGCCGCACTCCAAGCTGGAGGGTGAGGCCAATATCATGATCATGCCGAGCCTAGATACCGCCAACGTGGCCTATCAGATGATCAAGTCGCTGGCCGATGCGTTGCCCGTCGGCCCGATCCTGATCGGTCCGGCCCGGCCCGCCCACATCCTTACCCCGTCAGTGACCGCGCGCGGCATTCTGAACATGACCGCGGTTGCGGTGGTGGAAGCCCAGGAGCGCGCCGCCCGGCAGCAGCCGACGTTGTTTACGTAAGGGCTGACGCTGCCGTCGCCTTTCCCCGCAAGCGACCGTAAGAACGGGGAGAGGGGGCAGCAACACCACCGCTTTTGAATAACTGGTAGTTTTCCATTTCCCCGTTTGAAAACCGCAGACGGACTCTTCATAATCCGCCGGCGCGTCCCGTGCTTTGTGCTTTGCCAAGAGGCCTATCCATGCCAGCGTTCGTGACGTTCGGACGAATCCTGTTCGCCGTGCTGTTCATCTACACGGGCGCGACCAAGCTCGTCGCCATCCAGGCGACAGCCGATTTCATCGCCGGCAAGATCGTAGTGCCCGATGTGATCGTGCCCTACGCCAAGCAGATCGAGGCGGCGACCGCGATGACGACCCCGCAGCTTCTGGCGATCGCCATCGGCGGGCTCGAGATCATCGCAGGCCTGATGATCGCGCTGAATTTCGGCGCGCGCTTCTTCGCGATGCTGATGGTGATCTACGTCGCGGTGTCGACCGTGCTGTTCTACGATTTCTGGAATCAGGCGGCGCCCGAGAATGCCAAGATGGTGGTCGACGCTCTGAAGAATCTCGCGATTATCGGCGCGCTGTTCATGGTGATGGGCTATGGCCGCGCGACGCGCTCGGCAGAGACGGCCTACGGGGACGTGTAGGCGCTAGCTCGACCGCCGCCACGGCGTGACCGTGACGTCATGTGCCGCATCGAGCAAATACGGCGTGCCCGGCTTCATCCCGTGTGACGCCAGCACCTCGTGCGGCGTTCGCTTCGGCACGTCGACGAAACAGCCTTCGCCGCCGGGCAATTGCACATGTGGCGCTTCCGACAGCCAGAACGTGTCGTAGCGATCCATGAACATCTCGAACACGACGGGGCCGCCAATAACGGCGACCCGCCCTGAAGCGACATCGGCAAAGGCGCAGGCCTCCTCGAAGCTCGCATGATCGGGATTCCACAACGTCGCGTTCGGCATCTCCGGATCGACGGTGAGGGCCTTGATCTTGCGCGTCGTGATCAGCCGCTTGCGCTTGGGCGAGTTCGGCTGCTGCTCATGCGAGTTGCGGCCGTGCACGACGAGCGCGGCGCGGTCCAGCGCCTGCTCGAAGAACAGCTTGTCGCCTTCGAACTTAAGGCTATCGGGCATGACGCGGCCGGCGTCGGCAAGCATGCCGTCCGCCGAGACGATGACGTAACCTTCGAAATGGAGAGACAAGCGACGTCTATTCGGAAACGGTCGTCACCACGGAATTGACCGGACGCGTGCTCACCGTCGGCAGCTTGACGTCCTTCATCAGCTCCTGGTCGTATTCGGGGAGCGAGGCGACCGGCGCCTTGGCGCGCATCGCTACCACCTTGTAGCCGCCGGCCTTGAGGCGATTCAGAAGTTCGGGCAGGGCTTCCGCCGTGTGCTTCTGGAAATCGTGCATCAAGATGATGCCTTTGCCCTTCTTGTCGAGCCCCTTCATCACGGCCTCGATCACCTTCTCCGGCTTGGAGGCCTTGAAGTCGAAGGAGTCGATGTCGCAGGAGAAGATCCCGACGTTACGGTTGCCGAGATAGGTGACCATCTCCGGCGGATGTTGCAGCGCCGGGAAACGGAAGAACGCCGCAGGCGAGATTCCGCCGAGCGCCCATTTCACGGCGCTGATGCCCTTCTCGATCTCTTCCTTGCGCTGTGCTTCGGTCAGCTTCTTGTTGTTGAGATTGGCATGCGACCAGGTGTGGCTGCCGATGGTGTGACCGGCCGCGTAGACCTGTTTCAGGATCTCCGGCTCGTAGGTGGCATGCTTGCCGATCGAGAAGAAGATGCCGGTGGTGCACTGATCGGCGAGCGCCTTCAGCACGGCGGGCGTGTTGCGCGGCCATGGACCGTCGTCGAAGGTCAGGACGACCTCCTTGTCGCGCAGGAAGTCGAGCTCCTTGAAATGCTCGAAGCCGAAACCGGGACCGCCTGTCGTGTCGATCTCCACCGTGCGGGCGACGCCCAGCGCGTTTGGATTGTTGCAGGCGGCACGTGCCGGCTGTGGCGCCTGTTGCGGCGGCGGCGGGAAGGCGGCGCTCGGCTGCGCCGCGGCTGCTGCCGGCGCCGCGGCAGCCGGAGCAGCAGCCGGTGCGGCCTGCGTGGCGGCTGCCGGTTTTGCAGCCGGGGTCTGCGACCACGCCACGCCTGTCAGCGCAACGGAGATCGCGCTTGCCAAAATCAGTTTTGCCGCCACACGCATGGTGTTGTCCTCGAGATTGATCCCGTTGTTCCGCCGTGGCTTTTTTGCCTCCGGCAAAACCTGTCCTGCCCCTCACCATCCTAGCCTAGATGGTGGCCCATCGCCATTGCAACGGCTGTTTGGCGCTTCGCCACATTTGTGCCCAACCGCGTGACGGCTGATCCGTCAAGTGTCGGCCAACGCCCGGGCAATCGCGGTCTTGATGCGCGTGTCGGCGGGCTCCACAGCGGATGGAAAGACCTCGGCGATATAGCCGTCGCGGCCGACCAGGTATTTGTGGAAGTTCCACTTCGGAACCTCCTTCGGCCGCGCCTCGGCGGCCCATTTGTAGAAGGGATGCGCCTTAGGCCCTGTTACGATGGCCTTGGCGGCGATGGGGAAGGTAACGCCGTATTGGTGGTGCGCGGTTTCCGAGATCTCGCTGGTGCCGCCCGGCTCCTGGCCACCGAAATCGTTGGAGGGCACGCCGATCACGGTGAGCCCTCGCTCGCGAAACTCGCTCCAGAGCTCCTGCAGTCCCGCATACTGCGGGGTGTAGCCGCACAGCGAGGCGGTATTCACGACCAGCAATGGCTTGCCGGTGAAGGCGGCGAGGCGAATGTCGTCGCCGGATAGCGCGGCGAATGAGAAGGCATAGGCCGGGATCCGGCTCATGCCGTTGTCGGCCGGTGCGCGCGTTGCAGAGGCGGTGGTCGCCAGCATCGCGGCAAGCATGGTTCGGCGGTTCAACATGGCGGCGTCCCCCGGATGTGATCCGGCACGCAGTCTACGCCCGCGATGCGAGAGGTCTGCTCAACACCGCGTTATCCGAGACAGGACGTGCTCAGTACAGACGGACGATGAAATCGGTGCCTTCGCCGGTCTCACCCTGGTTGATGCCCTGGTCGGAGACGATCACCGAGCCACCGGTGGTGAGCATCTCGTTGATCTTCGCCATGACGTCGGCGGGGATCGTGATGCGATCCAGTGCCTCGGCGGGGCTGTCCGGCGTCACGACCGGCTTTGCAGCGACCGGAATGACTGCAGCGTTGCGCTGGCGGCGTGTCACACGACCGTCGTCCTCGCGCGCGGCGGCGCGGACGGCGACGGGCAGCGACACCACCGACCAATGCAGTGCGTTGGAATCGGTCTTGTCGACTTCGGCCGTGAAGACATGGGTGCCGAGTGGCCGATCACTTGCCGCGATCGTCACGGGCACATCGAACAGCGGCGCAAAGTTCTGCCGCACATAGAGCTTGGAATCCTTGCGGCTGATGAACACCGCGATCTGGCCGGTCCGCTTCGGCAGATCCGGCTTGATGGACGGTGCGGGATCGGCGACGCGGGTCTGGTCCTTCTTCGCCTCAGGCGATGGCGCTTGCGCGGGAGCCGTTGCCGTCACAGGTGCGTCGGGCTTCTTCTCGGGCGCGGCAGCCTCAGCCTTGACCGGCTCGGATTTGACCGGCTCGGACTTGGCAGGCTCGGCCTTGGCAGGCTCGGCAGCGACTTCCGTCTTCGGCGCGTCGGCCTTCGGAGCTTCTGAAGGCTCCGACTTCGCTGCCTCGACCTTGTCGGCTGGCTTCTCATCTGAGATCGCCTCGTCGGTCTTCGCTGCCGCGTCGTCAGGCTGCTTCGCCGGCTCCGAGGCCTCGGCGGATTTTGTGTCGCTTTTGGCCTCAGTCTTGGCCTCAGTCTTAGCCTCAGTCTTGGCGGCTTCCTCGCGAACCGGCGCATTGCCCGTGGTCACATCCGACATCACGACGTGGCCGACCGTGGAGCGCAGCTCGAGCACGCCGTCAGCGCTCGCGGTCTTCGTCTCAAACGATTTGGTTTCGACGGGCTTGGCGTCGGCTACCTTGGAGTCGGGCGCACCCTTGTCTGCCTTGTCGCCAACGCTCGTCGTCGGCTCGAGGCTTGCTGCCGGCTGCGGCGGAACGCGCACCGAGGCGAGCATCGGATGCGAGAAGCTTTGCGGCGTCATCTGGCCGGGTGACACGATCACGCGCGCGCCCATCTTCGTCCAGTTCCACATCTTCACCGCGAACGCCATCGGCATGCGGATGCAGCCGTGCGAGGCCGGATAGCCCGGAAGCACGCCGGCATGCATCGCGACACCGGACCAGGTGATCCGCTGCATGTACGGCATCGGTGCGCCGCTATAGATGTTGGAGTGGTGGAATTTGTGCTTCTGGATGACGCTGAACACGCCCATCGGCGTTGAGTGGCCCTTCATGCCCGTCGACACCGGCGACTCCGCGAACACGCCGTTGGAGTCGTAGATCGTCACCTTCTGCCGCTCGATCGAGACGACGATGACGAGCGGACCTTGCGGCTTTGCGCCGGTCTCCTTCTCGACGAGTGCTTCGTCTTTTTGCTTCGCGGCCGAGCCGCGCTTCTGCGGCTTCTGGCGCAGTTGCTCGGGATGCCGCTCTTGCGGGTAGTAGTAGGACGTGCCCGAATAATCCGGTGTGTAATAGAATGCTGCTTCCGCGTGGCCCGTCGTACCGATTGCCCCCGCCGCCGCCAAGATCGCGACCTGCCACAGTCGTGCCGGCGCGGTCGAAAAATGGGACCCGTTCACGCTATTCATCCTCGAATCCATAATCCAAATCAGACGTTAGTGTCGCAGAGGGGATACGCGTTCACCAGCGCGGCGGTTCTGCCGTCCGCTACTTTTGTCCAATCCGTAGCAAAAAAGCCTCACAGAGCGGTAAACGGCGGCCGCGCTCGCTGCCCGTCACCTTTCCGACGGGACCTCCCATGCCTACATTGTGGGGACTTGTTACCGGAGAACTTCATGTCATCTCGTTTCCCCGGTCTTTCCGGCATCCGCTTGAAAGGCCTTGCTTTATTCCTTCTGGCATTGGCCATGCCCGCGGCGTCCGCGCAGGCTGCCGACGAACCGGATCTGATCTTTCGCCGCTCCACCGTGTTCAAATGGATGAGCCCGAACGACAAGCTCGCGACCTATGGCCTCGACGACCCCGAGGTCGAGGGCGTCGCCTGTCATTTCACGGTGCCCGAGAAGGGTGGCTTCAAGGGCTGGCTCGGCCTTGCCGAGGAGGTTTCGGACATCTCGCTGGCCTGCCGCCAGATCGGTCCGATCAAGTTCAAGGACAAGATGGAGCAGGGCGACGACATGTTCCGCAAGCGCCGCTCGCTCTTCTTCAAGAAGATGCAGATCGTGCGCGGCTGCGACGCCAAGCGCAATGTGCTGGTCTACATGGTCTATTCGGACAAGTTGATCGAGGGATCGCCAAAGAACTCGACCTCGACGGTGCCGATCATGCCGTGGGGACCGGCGGACGGGAACGTCCAGAAGTGCGCTGACTTCTTCACTCAGTGATGTGAGCGCGGGGGCTGCGCGGTTTCGCAAGGTGCGAGCCGCTCAGCCGGACGAAGGCTTGCGGCGTAGCCTCATAGCCGCGGCCTGATTGCAGCGCCATGGGGCCGGCCGAACCGGTCGGGAGATCGGCGCGGTCCGTTTGTTGGGCCGGCTCGCGCGCCGTTGCGCGATCTTGCGCCATCATGATGGCCATTCCTCAAATGTGTGAGCCCGGTTGATGGGCATTGGTTTTCGAAGGCTTCGGTCGTGCCCAACGAATCCTGGGTTCATCTCCCTCGTTCATCGCCGGGACCGGCCTTCGTTTGGGCTCTCTTCAGCAGAAAACCGTAAAATGCATGTGAAGCGCGGACGTCGCCGATGTGACCGCGTCGCTTCGTCTTGTGCGGACGGTCGCTGCCATGCAGGTTCAAGCCGTCAAGCGCCACATCTGAAATGATTGATGTTTTCCGGGAATTGTTTCGTCGCATCACGGGCGACGAAACAATTCTCACCGGGAACGAAACCATTTTGGGCTTTGGGCGCATCACGGAAGAAACCGCTGATGGTTATCAGGTTGACAACGACGGCGGCACTGCCGGCCACGCAATTCGGAGACAAGTCCATGCGCGCGCTCAGCTTCATCCTTGCTTTCGGTTTCGTGCTCGTCGGTTCCTCGTTCGCAGGTAGCCCGGACGGTAGCCTGCCCGGCATTGGCACCTTCCAGTACAGCGGCTCGCCGATCACCACTGCGGCGCCGCAGCAGATCGTCCTGGCTGCGCGCTTCTGATCAGCAGCAGACAATCAGCCGACATAGGCCACCATGTATTTTCGTCTCTGCGCCGCGGCGTTCCTCTCCCTCCTGACCATCAGCCCCGTCGAGGCGCAGGTGCGTGCAACGAGTAGGTTGCCCGATCCGCGCACTGAGTTCGTGAGGCAATGTGCGCCGCGCATGCTCGGGCGGTGGGAGCATCCGGAAGAGGTCTGCGGCTGCTTGCACGATCACGCCGCGGCCATGGTCGAGGACCGAGACCTGCGCGAGGCGCTGCTGCGCGGCATCAGCGAGACCGGAGTGCCCACGATCGAGACCGATTGGGTGCCGGCGGCAAAGCAAAGCGAGATCGGCGCGACCTTCACCAAGATCGCCAAGCCGACCCTGCAATGCATGTTCGACCCGGCGAAGTCTTAGGCCGTCACTTCGACTTCATTTCGATTTGGGACCAAATCGCGCTACGCAGGATGACGTTCGCACGACGCCCTTGTCCGTCATCTTCGAACCGCGCACTTCCTTGACCTGCCCAGCCGGGCAGGTTCCGTCATCCACGAGCACGCGCTGGCCGAGCTTCAGATCGACGATATCCTGATCACGTCCGACCGTGGTCGCGGAGGCCGTCGAGGCAAGCGTGGTGGAAATCAGCAGCGAGAGGCGGGCTGCGCGGCCAAGCGTCGTGACAAGTGACATGATGAGATATCCCGGAATCGATGTCGCGATGTTACGGAGCGGCCGGCGATTTTGATAGTGAACCTTTGTCACCCCGGCCGCGCCGATTTGCTGCGCAAGGCGGCGCGCGCCTCCTGCGCAAGCCGTTCGGCGGCGGTGACGAGCTCTGGAACCGCGTGCCCGGAAAATCCCAGCACAAAGCCGGGGAGTGGACGCGCCCGCGCATAGGTGTCGGCGAGCAGCCAGCCTTCCGCGCTTGCCGCCTGCTTCGCCTCAGTCGCGATCACCGGGGCAATCGACGGATCGAACCGCGCGACGAGGTGCAGGCCCTGCGACGGCACCGGGACTGACAGCACCCCATCCGACGCCGCTTCGAGCGTTTCGGCCAGCGCATCGCGCGCCTCGCGATAGAGTTTTCGCACGCGCTTCAGGTTCGCTGCGAATGCGCCCGAATTGAGCATGTCGGCGACAGCGCCTTCCATCAGCGTCCCAGGAAAACGGTCGAGCGCAGCGCGCGCGGCCGTGACGTCCGCAATCAGGCGCTCGGGCAGGGCGCAATAGCCGATGCGCAGGCCCGGAAACAGCGTCTTGGCGAACGTGCCCATGTAGATCACGCGCTGGAGCTGATCGATGCCGGCGAGCGACATCAAGGGCGCACCGTCATAGCGGAACTCGCTGTCGTAATCGTCTTCGAACACGAAAGCCCCGGCCTGCTTCGCCCAGTCCAGCAGCGCGAGTCGGCGCGGCATCGACATCTGCACGCCCAGCGGAAACTGGTGCGATGGTGTCACGTAAGCCGCGCGCGCGAACGGCGCTGCGGTGCGTCCTTTCGAAACTTGCAGGCCGTGCGCGTCGACCGGGATGGGCACCGTGCGATAGCCGCTTTGCGCGATGGTCCTGCGCGCGATGGGGTAGCCGGGGTCCTCGCACCAGACCTGATCGTTGGCCTTCAGGATCGCGCCGAGAGCGATGCGCAGGGTGTGCAGCGTTCCCGATGTCAGCATGATCTGGTCGGGGTCGCAGCGGAGCCCCCGCGCCGACAGCAGATGATCGGCGATCGCGACGCGCAATTCGCGGCTGCCGCGCGGATCGCCGTAATGCAGGTGCTCGCTGCCGAAGGCGCGCATGCGCCGGCCGACGAACGCGCGAAAGCGCTGCAGCGCGCGCTCGTCGATATGCGTGCAGCCGAGTGCGAGCGCGCCTTGCCGCGGGGCCTCGACCACGACCTTCGGTTTCTTCGCGGCTGCGGCGCGCGCGGGAATGCGCGCGGCCACGAACGTGCCCGAGCCGACGGTCGCTTGCGCAAATCCGTCGGCGATCAGGCGCTCATAGGCGGTGACGACGGCATTGCGCCGAAAGCCGGTCTGCCTGGCCAGCGTGCGCGACGGCGGCAGCGGCTCTCCTGATTTGACGAGGCCGCCGACGATCATCTCACACAGCGCCTGATAAAGCCGGTGCGCCGAGGAGCCGCCGGCGGTGATATGCGGGCCGGCCAGGTCGAGCGGCAGCTCGGCTTTGGCTGGAGAATTGGTCGGAATTTTTTGCATGGAATTGGCACTATCGCAGACCAAATGCGCCGCTACAACTGCGCTGGACGAGTTCCAGACACGATGAGGAGCGGCCGTGAGCCAGACCGAGAGCCAAAATTCCTATCCGACGTCGGCGCGCAACCAGGTCAAGCGCCGGCACGACCGCGGCTTCTACGATCACGCGACCGTTCACCGCATCCTGGATTCCTCGATGATGTGCCACGTCTCCTATGTCATCGACGGGCAGCCCTATTGCACGCCGACCTTCTTCTGGCGCGAAGGGACGAAGCTCTACTGGCACGGCTCCAGCGCAAGTCGCATGCTGCGCAACCAGACCAAAGGCGAGCGCGTCTGCCTGACGGTGGCCCATCTCGACAGCCTCGTGCTGGCGCGCTGCGGCTTCAACCACTCGGCCGACTACCGCGCGGTGATGGCGTTCGGCACCGCCTATCTCGTCACGGACCCTGCGGAGAAGGAGCGAGCCGTGGTCGCGATGGTGGATCGCTTCTTCCCGGATCGCACGGCGAGCCTGCGGGCGAGCAATCCGCAAGAAACCAAGGCGACCTCGTTCATTGCGATGGAGATCGAGGAGGCCTCGGCAAAGGTCCGCGCCAAGGGCGTCGCCGATGACGAGGAGGACTACGAATTGCCTGTTTATGCCGAGCGCATTCCCGTCCGCACCGTGCTCGGTGCGCCGGAGCCGTGCCCTCGATTGCTCGATGGGGTGAGCCGGCCTGCGACACTCAATGGCTATTCCGAAGGCCGACTGCTCGAAGATGCATTGCGGGATGCATATTTTGTGGAGTACCCGAACGGCTGAAATCGGCTAGCTTGCGCGCACCCTTGACCGTTGGATGCCCGGAGTTTGCCTGATGAATGCCGAAACGCAGCAGAGGATTCTTGACGCCGTCGATGCCGGCTTCGAAGCCCAGCTTGCGACCACCCGTGATTTCGTCGCGATCCCTTCGACCCGCGGAGCGGAGGGACCGTGCCAGGACATGATCGGCGACCTCCTGCGCGCGCGCGGCTATGAGGTCGACGACTGGCATATCAATGTCGACGATCTCAAAGATTTGCGCGGGTTCGGCCCGATCGAGCATGATTTCTCCAAGGCGCGCACCGTCGTCGGTACCTATCGCCCGACCACCGAGGCCGGCAAATCGCTGATCCTGCAGGGGCATTGCGATGTCGTGCCGGCGGGGCCGCTGGAACTATGGGACACGCCGCCGTTCTCGCCCGTCATCAAGGACGGCAAGATGTTCGGCCGCGGCGCCTGCGACATGAAGTCGGGCACGATTGGTGCGCTCTATGCGCTGGATGCGATCAAGGCGGCCGGCCTCAAGCCGACCGCGCGGATTCACTTTCAGTCGGTGATCGAGGAGGAGAGCACCGGCGTCGGCGCACTGTCGACGCTGCAGCGCGGTTATCGCGCGGATGCCTGCTTCATCCCCGAGCCCACCGGCGGCAAGATGGTGCGCTCGCAGGTCGGTGTGATCTGGTTTCGCCTGAGGGTGAAGGGCCATCCTGTTCATGTCGCGCATGCCGGCTCGGGCGCCAACGCAATCATGGCGGCGTATCACCTGATCCAGGCGGTGCAAAAGCTCGAGATCGAATGGAACGAGCGGGCGAAGGCCGATCGCCACTTCAAGGCGCTCAATCACCCGATCAACTTCAATCCTGGAATCATCAAGGGCGGCGATTGGGCGTCCAGCGTGCCGGCCTGGTGCGACGTCGATTGCCGCATTGCCGTGTTGCCGGGCTGGTCGATCGCGGACCACCAGAAGGAAATTCTGGCGTGCGTCGCGGCGGCCTCGCGCAACCACCGCTTCCTCGCCAACAATCCGCCTGAGGTCGAATGGTCGGGCTTCCTGTCGGAAGGCTATGAATTGACCGACTCTGCCGCGCCGGAAGCGGCATTCGGCAAGGCCTTCAACAGGGTTTATGGCGGCGCGGTCGAAGACCTCGTCTTCACCGCGCTGACAGACACGCGCTTCTACGGCCTCAACCACGGCATCCCCAGCCTGTGCTTCGGCGCCAGAGGCGGCGAGATGCACGGCTTCAACGAATATATCGATCTGGACTCGCTGAAGAAGACCACCAAGGCGATGGCGCTGTTCATCGCGGAGTGGTGCGGGGTGGAGAAGGCGTAGCGAGCCGCCTCGCTCTCTCTCCGTCATTTCGAGGAGCCCTTGCGACGAAGCAATCCAGACTATTGCCGCGGAACGGTTCTGGATTGCTTCGCTACGCTCGCAATGACGGCGTTGACTGCCAGATCCGTCTTGGCGGCAATATCCTGCCGATCTGGTGCCCGAAATGCGGGCTCCTCAAAATCCTTTAAGCTTAAAAGAAAGACTAGGATGCCGCCTTGAGCGGTGGCAGACTGGCGCCTGGTTCGCTAGACGAGTCCCAGGGAGAGAAGATGCGCGATTGGGATGATGCTTATGCCAATTCGGCCCATATCCCGGGCTCGGACAAGATGCCGGCGCAGTGGGCGGAGCGGGCCGCGGCTTACCGGGCAGGGCTGAAAAGCTTTCGCCCCGATATCGCCTATGGGTCCGGAGAGCGCCAGCGTTTCGACCTGATCCTGCCCGATGGCGACAGCAAGGGCCTCGTCGTGTTCGTGCATGGCGGCTACTGGATGCGCTTCGACAAATCGACCTGGACCGATCTTGCCGAAGGCGCGCGGCACCACGGCTGGACCGTTTGCCTGCCGAGCTACACGCTGACACCGGCCGCGCGCATCTCCGACATTACCGCCGAGATCACGGCGGCAATTGCGAAAGCGGCCTCGCTCGTCGCCGGTCCAATCCGGCTCGCCGGCCATTCCGCCGGCGGTCATCTCGTCACGCGCATGCTCTGCGACGACAGCCGGCTCGAGCCTGCTGTCTTCAACCGCATCGCCGGCACGCTCTCGATCAGCGGCCTGCACGATCTGCGCCCGCTGTTGAAGACCAAGATGAACGAGACGCTGCGCATGACCATAGAGGAGGCGATGCTCGAAAGTGCTGCGCTGCATCTGCCGCGCGGGCATTCGCCCGTGACCGCCTGGGTCGGTGGCGGCGAACGGCCTGAGTTCATCCGCCAGTCCGATCTGCTGGCCAACGTCTGGACCGGATTCGACGTGCCGACGCGCCTCGTCGTCGATCCCGGGCTGAACCATTTCACCGTGATCGATGGTCTGAAGGATCCAATGTCGCCGATCACCGCGCGCCTGATCGGGCTCGACTGACTGACGCAGGGATGATCGATCGAGAGGGCTTGTCATGACGTCCAGCGATTACGATCCCGCAAAAGAAGGTGCCGAGACCGATTTCACCCAGCGCATGTCCTATGGCGATTACCTCGCGCTGGATGCGATCCTTGGGGCGCAGCATCCGCTGTCGGAAGCGCATGACGAGATGCTGTTCATCATCCAGCATCAGACCACCGAGCTGTGGATGCGGCTTGCCATCCACGAACTCAGCGCCGCGCGTCGCGCTATCGCCCGGGACGAGGTGTCGCCGGCGATGAAGATGCTGGCGCGGATGTCGCGCATCTTCGAGCAGCTCAACAACGCCTGGGATGTGCTGCGCACGATGACGCCCAGCGAATACACCCGCTTCCGGTCCCAGCTCGGCCAGTCCTCTGGATTCCAGTCGCGCCAGTACCGCCTGATCGAGTTTCTGCTCGGCAACCGCAACCACGCCATGTTGAAGCCGCACGCGCACGATCTGGAAACGACCAGGCTGCTCGAAGCCGAGCTCGCGACGCCGAGCCTCTATGACGAGGTGCTGCGATTGGCGGATCGCAACGGGCTCAAGATGCCGGCGACCGTGCTGGCGCGCGATGTCCGCGAGACCCATAGCTTCAGCGAGGGCGTGCTGCAGGCGTGGCGTATCGTCTATGAGGCGCCGGAGACGCACTGGATGTTGTACGAGCTCGCCGAGAAGCTGGTCGATTTCGAGGATTATTTCCGGCGTTGGCGGTTCAACCACGTCACGACGGTCGAACGCGTCATCGGCTTCAAGCGCGGCACCGGCGGCACGGGCGGCGTCAGCTATCTCAAGCGCATGCTGGAGGTCGAGCTGTTCCCCGAGCTCTGGCGCGTCCGCACCATTCTGTAGAGATTGTTCATGATCAGGCTTCGCGTCTACGACGACACCAGAGCGCTGTTCCATTTGCCTCACGGCGTGATCTATCTCGACGGCAATTCGCTCGGTGCGCTGCCGCGAGGTGTCGCCGAGCGCGTCAATCGGGTGATCACCACGGAGTGGGGCGTTGAGCTGATCCGTGCCTGGAACACCGCGGGCTGGTATGCCCAGCCGCGCCGTGTCGGCGACCGCATCGCGCGACTGATCGGCGCGGAAGCCGGCTCGGTGATGGTCGGCGATACACTGTCGCTCAAAGTTTATCAGGCACTTGCCGCGGCGCTCGACATGAGCGCATCGCGCAAGGTCGTGCTGTCAGATACCGGCAATTTTCCGACCGATCTCTACATGGCTGAAGGCCTGATCGCGACGCTTGGACGCGGACATCAGCTGCGCCTGGTGGCACCGGAAGAGATCGAGGCTGCGCTGTCGGAAGAGATCGCGGTGTTGTACATCACCGAGGTCGATTACCGTACCGGTCGCCGCCACGACATGGCGAAACTGACGGCAAAGGCGCATGCGCTTGGGATCGTCACCGTTTGGGATCTCGCGCATTCGGCCGGCGCGCTGCCGGTCGATCTCGCCGGCTGCGGCGTCGATTTCGCCGCCGGCTGTACCTACAAGTATATCAATGCGGGCCCCGGCGCGCCGGCCTTCCTCTACGTCGCGCCGCGCCATGCAGATGGTGCACGCGCCGCGCTGTCGGGATGGATGGGGCACGCTAAACCCTTTGCGTTCGAGCTCGGCTATGCGGCTGCCGGCGGCGTCGAACGGATGCGCGTCGGGACGCCGCCGGTGCTGGCGATGGCGGCGCTGGAGGCTTCGCTCGATATCTGGGACCGGGTCGACATCAAGGAGGTCCGCGCGCGTTCGCTGGCGCTCGGCGATCTCCTGATCGCCGAAGTCGAACGCCGCTGTCCGTCTTTGAAGCTTGTCACCCCGCGTGCGCACGAGCGCCGTGGCTCACAAGCCTCTTTCGCCTTCGATGGTGGCTACGCTGCCATGCAGGCCCTGATCGCCCGCGGCCTCATCGGCGATTTTCGCGCGCCCGACATCATGCGGTTCGGGATCACGCCGCTCTACATCGGCGAGAGCGAGATCATGCGGGCGGCCGAGATCATCGAGGAGGTGATCGCAGGTGAGGTGTGGCGCCGGCCGGAGTATCAGATCATCAACGCGGTGACGTGAGCAGGGCGCGCGTTCTCCACGGCGCGAGCGCCGACGTCACGGCGGCCATTACCTCGGACGTCATTGCTTTGCCGCGCGAACCAATTCACGCTGAGACAACAACGAATTGGGAGGGGATCGATGACGCCGCTCGAAAAGCTTAAAGCGATGAAGATGCCGTTTGCCGAGCTCAAGGGCGTCGAGTTTGTCGAGGCCGGGAAGGATCGCGTGGTGGCGCGGATGACGGTGCGGCCGGATCTGTGCACACTGCATCACACCATCCATGGCGGCGCGGTGATGGCACTCGCCGATTCCGTCGGCGCGGCCGCAACCGTGATCAACTTGCCTGAAGATGCCAAGGGCACGACCACGCTGGAGAGCAAGACCAACTTCATTGGCGGCGCCAAGGAGGGGACCATCGTGATCGCCACCGCGACGCCCGTTCACCGGGGGCGCCGGACCCAGGTCTGGACCACCCGGCTGGAGACTGAGGACGGCAAACTGGTCGCTGTTGTGACCCAGACGCAGCTGGTCCTGTAAGACTACGGGGCCTTGATTTTGTTAACGAATTAGTCGTTCCAGCTGCCTCAAACTTGAGCAGGTTTCCGTCTTGAAAAATTTGCTGCGACGCACAATATTGGAGGCCTAGGGATTCGAACGCCTCCTTGAGGGACACCAAGAGGAGTTTTGACGTGACACTTGAAGAGACCGCTCGCGCGACGTCCGTTCCGGGCTATGTGCGAACCCTGAGCCAGCAGGAAGAGTTGCCGCTTTTGCGCGATCACCTGCTCAGGCTCGATGCCGAAAGCCGGCACGACCGCTTCAACGGTTTTCTCGACGACAGTTTTATCGAGCGCTACGCCGCCCGCTGTGCGGATGATGGCACCGTCATTGTCGCCTATATCGTCGACGGTGTGGTCCGGGGGGCGGCCGAGCTGCATCCGCCGGAGGGCGATTCGCTGCCCGAAGTCGCCTTCAGCGTGGAAGCCTCCGCCCGCCGTCAGAACGTCGGCACCGTGCTGTTCAGCCGCCTGATCGCGGAGGCGCGCTGGAAGGGCTACAAGAGCCTGCGCATCACCACGGGCGCGGAGAACCACGCGATGCGTGCGCTCGCCAGGAAGTTCGGCGCGCACTTGCAATTCCGCCACGGCGAATCCACCGGCACGATCGATCTGACCAAGACGCCCGAGGACGAGCTTGCCGATCTCGCAGCCGCGCCGTTCAAGGTCGGCCGCGCGCTGCTCAGCTTCAACTCGACCTGCTGGAAGCTGATCTCCAGCATGTACGGCAATCGCGCGGCCTGACATCAAAGGCCTGAAATCAAAGATCCTGGAATCAAAAAGCGGACCGGCGAGACCGGTCCGCTTTTGTTTTGGGGCAGGGGATGAGCGCTCAGGTGCCCGTGCGCTTGTCATTGCCGAAGCGACGGACAACGCGGCGCTCGACCACCACGGAGCGCTGCGCGCCCTGTTCGCCGGCAATCACGCGCGTCGCGGTGATGCGGCTGTTGGTGCGGGCCTGCTTCTTCACTTCGGCCTGAACGATTTCGAGCGGCATGCCCATCAGAGCGGCGGCGATCTCGGCCTGTTGATCCTGGTCGTCGGTGATGCCGATGGCGGCGAAGATTGCCTCGTCCAGGGTGGGCGGATCGTGGCGCACGCGCCGCGTGCCATATTTGGTATTCCAGTCTGCGCTCATAACGGCCTCGTTTTGATGCCGGGATACCTAGTGCCGGAGATGTTGCATTGCAATATGAAATTGGTGTGGCATCTCAGCTATGCACTCAAAGCTTCTCAAGCCTGGTCGCGTCGTAAAGTTCGAGGGTCGTTGGTCCCGCGGCAAGTGAGCGCAAGCTCCTCACGAATTCACCGGACGTGGGTACCGCAAAATGGGTCGCGAGCGCCGCGCGGTCGGTCCATTGCTCGAAGAACACCAGCTTGAGCGGATTCTCACAGTCGACGTGCACTGCATGGGAGACACAACCGGGCTCCTGGCGCGAACGATGGACGTGTTCGAGGCTGAGGCGGCGAGCTTCCTCAAATGTATCGGGCCGGACCGTCACACTGCCAGTCACCACGATCATGCTAGTTCCCCCAAAGTGAATGCCACTAGGGCACGGATGCCTCGCGCGCGATTGTTTTGACCAGCGCCTGCGGCCAGCGCTTCAGTGCGGCGTGGCCGGCCTCGGTCAGCCGGTAGATTCCGCGGTCGGCGCGCTCGAACCAGCCATACACATTGTTAAGCAAGATCTTGCCGGCATCGGGACAGCGCTCGCGCAGTTCGCGTACGCGCCGCGGGCCAGCGGCAAGCTCTGATGCGCAGGCCAGCGCCTGCTGCCGATAGGCCGTCATGATCGGCGCGCGGGTGCTGCCGCCGAGCACGGGATCGCCCTGGCGACGTTGATGCTCGGCAACCAGCCGCGAGCGCGTCTTCGGCTCGCGGCGGGGAGCAGTCGTCGGCGGCTTCACCAGCACCTCGACCTGGCCGTTGTCGGTTACCCCGAGCATACCGAAGCCCAGGCGGCGGCAGAGATTGCGATAGCGTGCGTCGCTCTCGCGCCCCTTACCTCGTGCCGAAATTTTTGCCGCGATCCAGATCTCGTCGCCTGCCGGCGCGCGATCGACGGCCTGCAGGATCAGCTCGAGGTTGAAGGCGAGCTTGAGCTCGCCGATCACCACGATCGGAGGATCGCCGGCGCTCAGGCCGACGAGATCGCAGCCGCGGATCTCGCCCTTCACGTCGAAGCCGAGCCCTTCGAGGAATCGTTTGACGGGGAGATAGAGCGCGGTTTCCAAGGCGAGTTTCCGATCGGAGAATCAGCTGTGGCCAGTCTAGCCCGGATCGGACCAAGGGCTGATCGGCATTTGCCCGGATGCGGTGAAGCCAGCTATATCCACGCGCGGGGAACTGGTGAGCGCTCGCGAATATGACGATCAGGAACGGGCTTTATCACATCCGGATCGAGTTCCTGGATAGCGTCCAGGGCGGCAATCAGGGCGTCATGGTGCTGCGCGATGGCACCATGCGCGGCGGCGACTCGTTTTTCTTCGCCTATGGCAGCTACGCCTGCGCCGACGGAAAGTGGAAAGGCGAGCTGACCAACGAGGAGCATTCGCCCACATTCGACGAACGACCGGTGTGGGGCCGCAAGGTCGTGACCATCGGCTTCAGCGGCACCTATACCGACGAGACCGCTTATGGCGAAGGCATTGCGCTCGCGGGCAAGCAGAGCATCCGCTTCAAGGGCAATCTGCGGCTGCTGGTGCCGGATTGATCACACTCGTCCGCTCACCGGAATGAGCGCGCCTGTCACCCCGCTCGCGGCGTCGCTGACGAGGAACAGGATCACCTCGGCAAGCTCCTGCGGTGTCACCCATTTGGCGAAGTCCGCTGTCGGCATGTCGGCGCGGTTGGCCTTGGTGTCGATGATCGACGGCAGCACCGCATTCACGGTGACCTTGCCCTTCCATTCATTGGCCAGGGCCTCGGTGAGGCGATGTACGGCTGCCTTTGACGCCGCGTAAGGCCCCATGCCAGCGCCGGCCTGGAGCGCGCCGATCGCGCCGATATTGACGATGCGGCCCGCCTTCGAGGCGGCGAGATGCGGCAGGGCCGCGTGCGAGGCGTTGAGGGCCGTCAGCACGTTCAGCGCATGCATGCGGTGCCACGTCTTGATGTCGCCGTCGCCGACGGTCTCGAAGGCAAAGCCGCCGGCGATGTTGACCAAGGCATCCAGCCTGCCGAAATGCTTCACGGCGGCTTCAATCGCCGCCTTTGCCTGCGCGGAGTCGGACAGGTCCACGCCGCCGATTTCGATGCGCTCGGTCGTCGCCGGCACCTGCGACGGCGCATGATCGATGGCAGCAATGCGGGCACCGCGTGACTGGGCGATTTCCGCGACGACCCGCCCGAGCGCGCCAAGCGCCCCTGTCACGACCAGAACCTTGCCTTGCATCATCGCTTCTCCCGGCGTTGCGGCCTATGCTTGCAGATAGCGCGCCTTCAGCGCAGTTCGTTCTGCTGTGCCGAGCTTGAGCCCGTCGCGCAAGTAGGCTTCGATGTCGCCATATTCACTGTCGATCGCTTGGAAAGCCGCTTCGAGATAGGAAGCGTTGACCGAGCCGATGGCGTCCAGGACGTCGGCAGGCAGATCCGAGACGCTCGACACGTCGCGCTTGTAGTGGCGATTGGTCAGCAGATAGTCTTCCGCGATGACGTCATCGGGCACGCCGAGCGCGTGCAGGATCAGCGCGCTGGCAAAGCCGGTGCGGTCCTTGCCGGCGGTGCAGTGGATCACGAGCGGGGCGCGGTCCTCCAGCAGATGGCCGAACAGCATGCGGAAGCTGTGCGTGTTGTGCCGGACATAGTTGCGATAGGACTCGCGCATCAGCTCGAGCGCGACCGGCCCGGTTAGCGCGCCCCTGGCGAGCTCGGCGCGGAGCGACGCCACCACCGTCGGTTCGATCGGCAGCGAATGCACGGTGATCTCGTTCACGACGCAGACGCCGCCCGTGCGCTCCTCAACGCCGCGGAAGTCGAACGCGCTCTTGACGCCAAGTGCGCGGACCATCTCGATATCTCCGGCGGTAAGCTGGCCGAGATGATTGGAGCGGAAGATGTGGCGCCATTGCGTCGTGCGGCCGTCTGTGGTGGCGTAGCCGCCGAGGTCGCGAAAATTGCTGGCGCCCTGCAGGGCGAGATGACGGGCAGGGGAGTCTGACATTGGATCTGCTTTTGTTATGTTGCCGACGGACCATTACAGGGGGCGATCATGGGCCGGCACAAGGCCATTCTTTTGGGGATCATCATGCTGTCGGCTGGAATTTCCGGCGCGCGGCAGGCCGACGCACAGACGTTCCGAACCTATCGCTGCGCTGATGGTACGCAGTTCATCGTGGGGTTTTATGACCAGGACACTCGCGCCTTCCTCCAGATCGACGGCCAGCCGGCGACGCTTGCCAAGCGCCTGACGGTTTCGGGCACGCGCTATTCGGGGGCGGGCATCACACTGAGGATCGACAAGAGCGGAGCCACCACGGTCAAGCATTTGAAACGACCGATCACGGCTTGCACAGTGATCGAAAAGCCCGCGCTGTAGACAGACGTCCAGCCAGAATCAAAAAGGGTCGAAACTCCGTTGTTTCGACCCTTTTTCAAACTTCCGTCGAGCGCTTGAGAGGGCGCGGCGGTCTCAATCCTGACACTGGCATTAGCGTTCCCATTTGGGCTTTGCTTCGTCGACTGCGTCCTGGTGGTACCAGCTATCGCTGCAGACCGATGCATTCGCGGGTAGCGAAGCGTGATCGGCGGGAATGCGGGTCTCGCCATAGCGCCGCCCCGCGAGAGCCGCGCGGCCCCCGACAGGGAATTGATAGATCTTCGCAGATCCGTGGCTTAGTCCGTTGTTCAACATTGTAAATGCTCCTGACTCGAAGCGCCTTGGCCTCCATGGTGCGCCCGACTCGTTCTGATGTGGTTACTGGAATTCCCATATCGGCCTCGCACTCCGAAATGCAAAGTGCTGAAAAGGAAATCAGTTTCCGCCCAATTCTTGAGCAAACGGCGGTCTGCACGCCCTAAGGCACCGTGCCGATGACTAACGCCTAGGCCATTCCAAAGGTTGCTAGGCAGGGGCGGGCGGCTTTTCGAAAGTTGCCGGACGTTGATGCGCCTTTGATCGGTAACCTCCGGCAGGAGATGGCCTGCTCCAGAATCAGGCGTTTTCCGCGGAATTTTTGCAGCGCAGCTTCACGGAAAGGTGCGCCGCTATGACGCACGCCGGTGGGGACGATTTCCGCCCTCGGGTGGCGGCTGCCGGCGGTGGAAAACGTCCTGCATTGCGGCCTATTGGCACGCAAAATGCTTGTAGGGGGGCGGCCGATGATGGCCGGGTACAAACGTGCGGGGCTCTCAACCCCACCTTTCGCATCATCTACAGAGAGGCTCAATGACCAAGTATAAGCTCGAGTACATTTGGCTCGACGGATATACGCCGACTCCGAACTTGCGCGGCAAAACCCAGATCAAGGAATTTTCGTCGTTCCCGACGCTCGAGCAGCTTCCGCTGTGGGGCTTCGACGGCTCCTCGACCCAGCAGGCCGAAGGCCACAGCTCCGATTGCGTGCTGAAGCCCGTCGCGGTCTTCCCGGACGGCGCGCGCACCAACGGCGTGCTCGTGATGTGCGAAGTCATGATGCCCGATGGCAAGACGCCGCACTCGACCAACAAGCGCGCCACCATCCTCGACGACGAGGGCGCGTGGTTCGGCTTCGAGCAGGAATATTTCTTCTACAAGGACGGCCGTCCGCTCGGCTTCCCGGCTTCCGGTTATCCGGCGCCGCAGGGTCCGTACTACACCGGCGTCGGCTATTCGAACGTCGGCGACATCGCGCGCAAGATGGTCGAAGAGCATCTCGACCTCTGCCTCGCGGCCGGTATCAACCACGAAGGCATCAACGCGGAAGTCGCGAAGGGCCAGTGGGAATTCCAGATCTTCGGCAAGGGCTCCAAGAAGGCCGCTGACGAAATGTGGATGGCCCGCTACTTGATGCTGCGCCTGACCGAAAAGTACGGCGTCGACATCGAGTTCCACTGCAAGCCGCTCGGCGACACCGACTGGAACGGCTCCGGCATGCACGCCAACTTCTCGACCGAGTACATGCGCACGGTCGGTGGCAAGGAATACTTCGAGGCCCTGATGAAGGAGTTCGATAAGAACATCTCGGACCACATCGCCGTCTACGGCCCGGACAACGACAAGCGTCTGACCGGCAAGCACGAGACCGCGCCGTGGAACAAGTTCAGCTACGGCGTGGCCGATCGCGGTGCGTCGATCCGCGTTCCCCACTCCTTCGTCAACAACGGCTACAAGGGCTATCTGGAAGACCGTCGTCCGAACTCGCAAGGCGACCCATACCAGATCGCTTCGCAGATCCTGAAGACGATCGCCTCGGTGCCGACCGAGAAGAAGGCGGTCGCCTAAGATCCTCCCGGCCCGGGCTGGGGGGCTGGCCCGGGTTGCCTTTCATTCCGCCGGAGCTGACAAGCTCCGGCGGATTTTTGCTATCCGATGACAGCGCTTTTTGTGGGTCTGGCGGCCATGCCGGCGTGAAGCCTGTCCATCCCGGCTGAAACCGGGATAGAGTGCCGCAGGATGTGCGCGGAGCCGGGGACACGGCGGGTGTTTGAAGGCTTCTACAAGGTTCGGTTTCAGCTTGGCGACAATGTCGGCCGAAGCGTGATGCATGCCGGCAATGGCAAGATGCTCGGCGGCAACTCGGCGTTCGCCCATATCGGCACCTACGAGAAGACCGCCGACGGCGTCGACATCGTCATCAAGACCGTTCGCCACAATCCCGATCCGAACTACCGCGCCATGGCCGGCACCGATGATGCGACGCTGATCGCGAAGGGCTGGGCGGATGGAGACCTCTATCGCTTCAAGGGCGAACTGAAGGAGCTGCCCGGCGTTCCCTTCCAGTCGGTGATGACGCCGATCACCGAGGACGAGGTGCCGATCGCGGGCAGCGTCGGCGAGGCCGGCATCACGAACGGCCTTTACTCCATTCACCTGCGCATGCTCGATGGCGTCGATGGCGGCCTGACCGGCGTGATGCTGCTCAACCGGGGTCGCATCCTCGGCGGCGATGCCGCGTTCTATTATCTCGGCAGCTACACCGCCGCGAACGGCCGTTGGAAGGGGCAGATCCTCAACCAGGAGCACACGCCGGCCAAGGACGATCCGATCTTTGGCGGCCACGAGGTCGGCATCGGCTTCGCCGGCAGCTATGATGACGATCAGGCGGTGCTGGAAGCAACGGCGCTGGCCGGCAAGCGCAGCCTGCGCCTGACCGCCGCGCTCAAGCTGATGCATCGCGCCTGATTATCAGGGACATCGCCCATGGACAAAGTTCGCATGCTCTCGACGCTCGGCCTGATGGGCGCGATGCGCAGCCTGTCTTCGGCGTTCGAGGCGGCGAGCGGCATTCACGTCGATGCCGACTTCGCACCGACGCTGGCGCTGTTGAAGCGCCTGCGCGCCGGCGAGGCCGCCGATCTCGTCATCCTCACGCGCGAGGGGCTGGATGAGGTGATCGCCGAGGGGCGCGTGATCGCAGACACGGCGGCAGACCTCGCGCGCTCCTATGTCGGGCTTGCCGTGCGGGCAGGGCAGCCGCATCCTGATATCGCCACTGAAACCGCGCTGCGCCGGACGCTGCTCGCGGCGCGGTCCGTCGCCTATTCGCGTCTCGGCGCGAGCGGCGTGTACTTCGCCCGGCTGATCGCGCGCATGGGCATCGCAGATGAGATCAACGCCAAGGCCACCATCGTCGAGCAGGGATTTACGGCGGAACGGCTCGTCAGCGGCGAGGCTGATCTGGCCGTGCAGCAGATCAGCGAGCTCAAGCAGGTCGAAGGCATCGAGGTGATCGGCCCGGTGCCGCATGATCTGCAGACGCCAGCCGTGTTCTCCGCGGGCCGCATGGTGGATGCGAAGCAGGCCGCAGCCGCGGACCGGCTGTTGCGATTTCTGGCCTCATCCGAGGTCGTGCCCGTGCTGCGCCAGTCGGGACTCGAGCCTTGAAAACGCCGGGACGGAGATGCAATTTGGCGCCTATGCGCGTCTATCTCCTTGCAGCTCTCTTCGCTCTTGCGGCGCCCGTCGCCGCTCACGCGCAATCGGCCGATCTCGTCCTGTGCGACCGTGTCGCCGCCGATCCCAGCGACCCCGACAAGCCGGCTGACGTGAAAGGCGTGTCTGAGATCGCTGCCGCCGACGTCACGACCGCCATCAAGTTCTGCAAGCAGGCGTCAGCATCGTCGCGCCGGGCGATGTATGCGCTCGGCCGCGCCTATGCGGCCAACCGGCAGATGGCGGACGCGCTCGCTGCCTGGCGCAAGGCCGCCGACAAGGGGTCGAGCGCGGCGATGGTCGAACTCGGCGTCGCCTATGGCACCGGCGCCGGCGTTGCGAAGGACGAGGCGCAGGCGCGAAAGCTGTTCGAGAAGGCGGCGCAGGCCGGCAACCCTCGCGGCGTCTCCAACCTCGCGGCGCTCGGCAGCGCCGGTGGCGGGGGGCCTGCCGATCCCGCGCAGGCGCGCACGCTGCTCGGCAAGGCCGCGGAGACCAATGCGGAGGCGCAGTACCAGCTCGGCCTGATGCTCTCGAACGGCGATGGCGGCGAGAAGGACGACGTCGCGGCACGCGCGCTGTTCGAGAAGGCGGCCGCGCAAAACCATCCCGGCGCGCTGGAGCGGATGGGCGCCTTCGCGCAGGAGGGCCGCGGTGGTCCGAAGGACAAGGACGCCGCCAAGGCCTATTACGAGCGTGCCGCGGCTCTCGGTGACGAGGACGCCAAGAAGGCGCTGGAGCGGCTGCGCTGCCCCTATGCGATCAAGGACAAGCAGGGCAGGCTCGTCACCACGTTGTGCTTCTAGCTCGCGGTCCTTGATCAGGCGCAAGCCCTTCGGGGGCGGCGCGTCGTAGACTGGGTCTTCAAAAAGACTGGAGACTTGCAATGATACTTCGAGGGTGGGTGCTGGCGCTGGCCAGCCTGGCGGTGGCCACGACCGTGGCGGCGCAGGACCTCAAATCACCGTCCGCGGATCAATACGTGCCGCGGCTCGGCGACATCATGGGCGCCGCGCAGACGCGACATCAGAAGCTCTGGCTGGCCGCGCGGGCGCAGAACTGGGAGCTCGCCGCCTTCGAGCTGAACCAGCTCAAGGCGAGTCTGGTCGAGGCTGCCTTGCTCTATTCCGGCATTCCGGTCAGCAACGTCACGACACTCGAGCCGTCGTTGCAGGCGGCGTCCGACGCCATTGCGGCAAAGGACGGCCGCAAATTCGCAAAGGCGCTGGGTGATCTGACGGAGGGCTGCAACGCCTGTCACCGGTCGATGAAACGCAGCTTCGTCGTCATCAAGGTTCCGTCCGATCCGCAGCCCTTCGCCAATCAGCAGTTCGCGCCGCAGGCCAAACCGTGACGGACAGCCCTGACGGAACGGACCGCGCGCGAAGCGGGTTGACCTGGAAAGCAGCAAACAGGAGGCGCAAGCATGATCCGCAAGCTCGCATCCGGCGAATACCGGCTCTACTCACGCAAGGTCAATCCCAAGACCGGCAAGCGGCGCAACCTCGGCACGTTCAAGAGCCGCGCGGCAGCCGAGAAGCACGAGCGCGACGTGCAGTATTTCAAGCGTCACTGACACCTGAGAAACGCCGCGCGTGGCTGCTCAACGCAAAGCGCGAAAACAACCCCATGCACAGTAGCCAAGTCGCTGACAACGATAGCCTAATGGCCACACGATCCTGATGTCTGCGGATTTTACGAAACTTTCTTGATCCGTCGGGCAAAACAGGCGTATGTTGGCATCGTGGCACGATCGGACGAACGGGATGTCCTGCGTACGTGCTGGACTATCGCCCGGACCCGCGCTTTGCTTCGATTGTGGCAGGCATTTTGTTCCGCGCAATGATGGCGTCGCGTACCAGGCCGACGTGTTCGCGCAGTATGTAGGCTTCGCTCGCGAATCCCGTCGGCGTGTGAATTCTCGCGACGGCGTCTTCGATGCGCGAGAGGTCGGCCAGCCAAGTGTCGATCGGCAAATCGCCCGTGCGTGCGGCAACGTCGCGCTCGAGCAGGGCGAGCTCGCCGTACCAGCGGAAAACGCGTGAGCGGACGAAAACCGGCGTTCGTCCAAATGTCGGCGGTTAGGGGTAAACCGGAAATCGCTGACGCGCGGCTAAATCGACGCGAATGACCCGGAGCAGTCTCTGTCTAGGCGGCCGGACTGGTGCTGGCGGCCCCAAAGGCGACGCGCTCTCGGCGAACGCTCCAAAGATAAATGAGTCCGGCAATGGTAAGCTTGATCAGATAGCCAATGACCAACAACATCGGCAGCGATCTGAAAATCCATTCGGTCGAAAGCAAGTAACTAAATCGGGCATAAACAATCGCAAGAGCAATCGGCAAGAGATAAAAAACTAGGAGTGCGACAATCACCCGCAACCATTTATAGGAAACATGCCAAAAGGCAGCCGCGGCAAAGCCAGCAAATGCAAGCCAGGAGGCGATATCCAAATACCCGGCGTAATGCATGATCGAGATATTGAACCCACCAAATGCGAGAACAATCACAACGGAATGAACTATTTCTATCGAGGCATAGACAACCCCGGTTATCTCTCGCACCCCCTTCATTTCGTCCCCCTGCAAGGCCGCCGACTGACGGTCTCTTTCATATCAGACCAAACTTGCAATGTCCCCTGTTGGCCTGGAGCCGTCTGTGAGGGCAGCGCAGATCACGTCTGCTCTGCCCCCGTAGTCAGACGTCAACTTGTTCTGCTATCGCGAGGGCGTCGTCGACCTCGATGCCGAGATATCGAACGGTACTCTCGATCTTGGTATGCCCCAAAAGGAGCTGTACAGCTCGCAGGTTGCCGGTTCGGCGATAGATTAAGGTCGCCTTGGTCCGGCGAAGCGAATGCGTCCCGAACAGGTGCGGGTCCAATCCGATATCAGCGATCCAGCGGGACATAAGGCGGGCATATTGGCGGGTCGTTATGTGTCCGGCCCGCCGCCGTCCGGTGAAGAGATATTCGCCTGACTTCTTCGCGGTCACCCGCAGATAGTCATCGATGGCCTGACGGGTCGATTCCGTTAATTCAAATTTGACTGGTCGACCGGTCTTCTTCTGTCGGACGATCGCGCGATCGGCCGTATACCCACCCGGCGCGACATCATCGACTTTCAGTGCGACTACATCGCAGCCGCGCAGCTTGCTGTCGATCGCGACGTTGAACAGTGCCAGATCACGCGCTCGGCCTTCGACCTGGAGCTTTGTTCGGATTGACCAGACGTGCTTAGGGCGGAGCGGCGGCTTTGCGCCGACGATCTTCCCCTTATTCCAAGGAACGTGTTTCGAAACGGCAGGGATGGTATCGGTCATGTTGACCTCCTCAAATAGTGAGGCCGGTCATTTTCCAGCCCGGGGCCCTTCCAATCCCGCGTCCGCTTCCAGACGATTGGAGACGTAGTTGTGTCCACTTCTAGACAGGACCGATTTTGACCCACAACAGACATCACGGCTTTAGGAGGAGACCGATAGATCCCAATAGACCGTCAACTTGAGATTGCGTAGATTGAGCTCGATCAATGAAGGTCTCCCCACCGATATGCCGACGATTCGAGAGCGATACACTGCGCACGACCACATGACAGAGCCCGGCACATTCGGGAGTCTGTATGATCATCTGCCTTCAGACGTGTCGGCATTGCGTAAGCTGGTATCGCAGCTCATCGTCCACGTTTCGTTGGCAGACAAGTACGAAATTCCCGCCACTATGGCGCGACCAAGAGAAACGCAATCGGCGTCTGATCGATTGCGACTGATCCAAGCGACCCTCAATGAGCCTTTGGATGTACCGCGCCCGCCACATCAACGGACGTTCGGAACGTGCCGGGACTATTCCTTGTTGCTTTGCAGCATGTTGAGACATCAGGCCATTCCCGCGCGAATCCGATGCGGCTTTGCAAACTATTTCAGCGCCGCGCCCTACCAGGATCACTGGATTTGCGAGTACTGGTCGGAGCGGGAGCAGCGTTGGTATCGTGTCGATGCTCAGCTGGATGAGATGCAGGCTCACGAGCTAGGTATTGCGTTCAATCCCTCGGACTTGCCCAACGATGTCTACCTTACTGCGGGTCAAGCTTGGATTTTGGTCAGGAATGGTGGCGCCTTGGCGGATGAGTTCGGGCACGGCGACGATAGGGGTCTTTGGTTCTTGAATGTAAATCTTCATCGCGACCTACTCGCCCTGACAAATCAACAGACATCAATCTGGGACACGTGGCGTACCGCAACACCAGGAACGAAGCTCGTGGACATGTCAGGCAAGGCCTTTGGCGACGAGATCGCGGCAGAAATCGTGCGGGCTGATTCCACATCGGATGCGCTTTCCCAGCTCTTCGAGTTGGCTGCTCTCGCCATGCCACCGCCATGGATCGCTTCCCGTTAGCCCTAGCTACTTCCGCTGTTGGCCCATCGCTGCCGCATCCTACGGCGGTGGATATATCGGCTGGTAGACCGGACCTTACATACCGGGGCTAAACCGTCGCGATTGACCCAAAGCAGGCATGCAACTTCAATGAGTATTAATAGTTTGCAGCGCACGTTTGCCCCCTGAAAAGTGGCCGCCCAGCGAGCATTCCCATGAGCTTGCCAATCAACAAAGGACCTGACTGGAATACATCGCAGTACACGGCATCGGGATTTGGTTTCTTCGCAGGAGCGGGTGCAGCTCAAGTGCTTTTGCACTACCACCTTGTTGGACGAAACTTGGCGATAGTCGTGGTCTTGGCATGCTTCGCTGTTCCACCATTCGTCGTTGGATGGCGGCAAAAGCGCAAACACGGCCCGTTTTACAACGAGCCCGAATAGTCAGCCCCTCTGGTGAGCCGACGCAAAATTGGCCTATCGCAGCCTCGGCCAGTCTTTTGAGTGACCGTCTGGCACTCAAGAGTAGATCGGCCGGATGGCCGATCTTCGGAGATCAGTCGAAGGAGTTGGAATGACCGACAAAGCGTCCAACGAACCGGAACCTCAAACTAACAATGCTGAGGCCAGTAGCACATTTAGAACAAGCGTCCCCACTGTGCGAACAAGAGCCAAACTGACCTTCAGAGATCTTCTGAGAGGCTTTGCTGCTGCGTTGAACATTCCATGTGGCCCCTTTGGTTGGTGATGCGAAGTGCCTTGGTTAGAATGTCGGTCTTTGGCCCATCTGCGAAGTTGCGCTGCGTCTAACGGAGGTCCGCTCATCGCGCCAGAGCGGACCAGATTTGCTCAACCTGAGTTCTTCGCATTTTGACCCTGGCTGTGTGAAAAGCCACGAGTCGGCTACGATTCCTCCGTTTCCTGATGGAGGACACGGATGGGACGCTTCGTTGAAGGCGCGGACAG